>Ga0315906_10000017_pt1 | contig 223413 bp, 188 predicted proteins | sample LakEriMetagenome_4_FD_203526 | JGI IMG/M metagenome (GOLD analysis project Ga0315906, IMG submission 203526) | Freshwater fungal communities from buoy surface, Lake Erie, Ohio, United States - Buoy 2 MA122 | ecosystem: Environmental > Aquatic > Freshwater > Lake > Lake biofilm | place: USA...
GGAGCCGCCGCCGTCCAGTTGCCCGTGACATCGCCCATCAGTATCGCCGTGAAGTCCTGTCCCGTGAGCGACTCCGTGACCGAGGAGTAGGTCCTCGTCGAGGGGGTGAACCTCCACGTCCCCGTGAGTCCCGTCGTCGAGAGTCCGACCGACCACTGGGCTATCTGCGAGGCGTCGAGCGCCGAGATCGTCCCGTCGTTCGTCACATCGGCGGCTGTCTGCTGGTTCGCCGTAAGGGTTATCAGCTGGACCGAGTACTGCGCCACGGTCGACGCGTCGAGCGCCGATATCGCCGCGGTCGTCGCATCCCCCGTCTTCGACGGTGTCAGCGTGTACGCGCCGGACCCGAAACCCGTCAGGCTGAACGCCCCGTTCGAACCGCTCGAACCGGAGACGTTCTGCGCACCCGTCGCCGACAGGCCGACCCCCGGAACCGCCAGCGGGCTCGTCCCGAAGTAGTACCTCACCGTGCCCGCGATGGAGCCTGAAGGAGGAGCCGCAGCACCTGCCTGAGTGATTGTGAACAACTGTCCTGCGACGGAAATGTATCCGGTTCGTGACGTCTGCGAGGTATTTTCCGCTACGGAATACTGAATCACGCCTGTTCCCGAGCCGCTCGTCGATCCATTGAGACTAAGCCACGGAGTGCCCGAAACGAATTGAATATTGGCGGCCGAGACAGCTCCCGTGTCGCCATTTCCGCCGTCTGTGAAACGGAGAGTCCAAGTCCCGTTCATGTTCGTCAAAGAAGAGAACGTCGACATGATGCTCGTGTCAGGCATGGGATTCGTCGCCCCGGCACCGCCTGAATTCGAAGTTCGATAATTACCGGAGGTGATGGGGTTGGCTGTTCCTGCCACGGCCGTCCACCAGTTCTGAGTTGCGAGATCGGTGAAGACGTAGGTGCCGTTCAGGTCTCGACTTGAGCCGAAATCACCTGAGGCAACAGCCAAGGTGTATCCGAAAACACGGTGCTGAGTTCCGTTGGGTGCAATCAAAGTCGCCTCGACGTCTCCGACGTAAGTGTGGTTTCCTGTGAATGAAACAGCGATGTTGGTGACACTTGCGGTGTTGACGCCGCTGACTACGAATTGGACCTCACGCGCATCTCCCGGAGCCTGAGGTCCGGTCAGGGTCGAATCGGGTATCGCTCCCAGAGTGCCCGCCTCGGCGTTGAAGGTTTGCGGGGGGGCGACGACGGCATTCCAGGTGCAGAAAGATTCCGATGCGTTGATTCCCACCGACCCCGAACCTCCGCTCGCAGGTACACTCTGCGAACTGCTGGCCAGGGACAAACTACACGATGCGGCATCCTGAGTGATGGTGTGCGTGATTCCGGCGATCAAGACCCTGCCCGTTCTCGATGATGAGCTCACATTCGGCGCAACTGTCAGACTCACGGAGCCCGCACCGGTTGCAGAGGAAGAGGAGTTCACCGTGATCCAACTGGCCGCGCTACCCGTCTTCCAAAGACAGTTCGGTCCCGTTGTCACATTCACGGTTGCGGACCCTCCTCCGGCACTGACCGTCTGACTTCCGGTCCCGAGTCCATAGGAGCAACCCATCCCCTGTAGGGCATCATTCAATTGCAATCGCGGCTTGATGATCGAGTTCCGCGAATCGACCAGAGGAAATCCGGTCGCGCTGATCGCGGAAAGAATCTGATCGACCGTCGCTGTCGGGGTGTGTTGTTTGAGTACCGACCATGCGCCCGCCACGTGCGGGGTAGCCATCGAGGTGCCACTCTTCGTTCCGTAGACGCCACCAGTGACAGAGGCGAGAATGCTGCTTCCCGGTGCGAGCAGATTCAGAAAATTAGCACTGTTCGAGAAGGACGAGATTGAGTTCGATGTCTTCGATGTGGACCCGACACTTATCGCCGTCGATATGCAGCCGGGCGCGCTCATGGCCGCGGTGTATCCGTTGTTGCCCGATGCGATTACTGTCGCGATATTGGCGGTACGAAGGTTATCGACTGCGAGCTTGATCGATTGCCTCTCGACATCACAATTAGCAAGGAACTGTCCACCACCGAGACTCATGTTCGCAGATGCGATGTTCATCGTGGCGCTCAGCGCCAGCACACGCTCCAGCCCACGAATGTAATCCGATTGGTAGGTGCGAGCGCACGGAGCCGTCCCTCCGCAGTCGGTGGTGTTGTCAAATCGGGAGAACACCTGAATCGCGATGATCGGCGCGCCCTTCGCAACCCCACTGTACGATTCGCCGCTTCCTGCGGCTATCCCTGCGACGTGCGTCCCGTGACCGCATCCTGAAACATTTGTCGGGCAGTCTATTGCAGATCCGATATCGGTACTCTGCGGGACGCCTCCCGGGCAGAAGCTTGTGACATTGCCATTGGTAGTCGTCGCATTCGTCGAATAACACGCTTCGGAGACGACTCTGCCACCGAAGAACGGATGATTCGCTTCCACTCCTGTATCGAGAATAGCGACCGCCCAGTTCGTTCCCGTGTATCCGGCGGCCCATGCCTGAGGAGAACCAACCAGCTGAGTGCTCTCGAGAAGGGTCGGAGAGGCGATCTCATCCGGTTCTATGCTCTTGACCATCGGATCCTTTCGCAGCGCTTCGAGCGTTTCGACATCCACTTCCGCCGCAAAGTACGGAATGAACCGGAAGCGTTTGACCGATCTCACATAGAAGGATGTCAATTTCTGGAGGACGTCGTCCTGGGTGCTTTGAATCTCTTCTCGCTGGCGCAATTTCTCGATATCCGATAGGGCGCCTTCGGGTGTGAATCTCGCATTGACCCCGATGATGACTTTGACCTTGCCTGTCTGATTCGCCTCTTGGGTCAGTTCCTCGAATGCCGCGTCGCGAACCTGTTCGGCAATTGTGACAGAGGAGGCCTCCACTGTGTTCTCGTCCGAGGACTCTGCGAGGAACCATCCGGAGACGACGATCGTCAATCCCAGGAGGACCAGTAAGCTCAATTTGGTCTTGGTGTTTGGGGTCGAAAGCATGTAAGTCCTCAATTAGCCATCGTCATTGCGATGGGAAGCACCTTGGTCCGATGGTGGAACTGGGTCACAGGGAATCAGATAACAATCGGAGACGGAAAGATGCCCATAAGATTAGATCAGACCTTTGTTTTATTCAAGAAATTCGATGTTTGGCCGAGACTTGGCTTGAATCTCCTCAAGGTCCGACCCCGGATGATTCAGCGAAGTCGCACAAGGAGCGTCACCCTCAACTCCCGAGGTCTCGTCGTCCGAGGTGGAACCAGGAAATTCTCAAGCGCAGCCATTTGATTGGGAGTCGCATCGGGGCCGAGCGCGTTGAAATTGATGTACTCCGCGCCGAACGAGAATCCCGTCAGGTTCAGGATGTTTCCCGCCTCGACCCCAGGCCGCAAAACCAAGCGTTCGCCGATTTGGAAACTCCGTGAAAGCGCAAAGTCGAGACTGACTGTCGATGGTCCGCTGCCCGCATTCCTCGGAAGATTCCCCGATCGGCTTCCTATCGGTGGGAGCGAGAAAGATGCCAGCAGAGCCGCTGGAAAGTCCGACCCGGGCCTTCTCCAACGGATATCTGAAGGACGCCCCTGATGGTTCGGTCGATCTGTGGTCGAGCCGTCGAGATTCCGATCGGATCCGATCCCGATGTTGAACGGGGCCGCACTTCCGTACCGAAAGGCGAATGATGAACTGACACCACCGAGATATCGGGGTGACTCGATGATCCCGACCGCGGCTACGCGATGACGACGATGTGAAAGGGAAGGGGCATACTCCCTTCGAAAATCGGAATCCACCTCTGCATTGCTCGTGTTGTTTAGGCCATCATCCATCTGCGAACCGATCGAGTATGAGAGACGCCCCGAGATTCCGAACCCCGAACGTTGCATGACCCCACTTCGGAGGCTGACCGTGAGGGAGCGTGAGTCTGAGGCTCCAACCGATGAAATCGAGGAGACATCTCCCGCGTCCGCGATGGGACGGAATCTGTCGATGGCCGCAAGTGCGATTCCGATCGGGCCACCGATCGAGTTGCCTGAGGATGGAGATGCAGTCGAAGGACGTGTCGCCGATGAGCTGAACGAATTCAGATTCACGTGACATGTCACGTTCGCGGTGGATGAGCAGTTCGCCGAACCTCCAGGCGAAGTGCTGACCGAACCACCGATCGAAGGATCTCCCAGATAGAAGAAATAGGTTCGGACACTACCGTTCGAATTTCTGAAGACGAAGGGATTTCCGACAAGGAACTCGGTCCAGTTCGAATACCCCGTCGGAAGGACAGGTAGATTCAGATTGCGCTCACGCCACAGTCCACGCGCGCTGTTTGAACTGAATGAGATTTCGAGTGAGGCCTTTGAACCGAGGGACAGTTCGTATGATGCGCTCCACACGATGCTGTGCGGAATCCCGATGCCACCATCTATCCTGCGTTCGGGCACAGACGTCGACTTGCCGGCGAATCCAAGATCGGGTGAGCAGGGGGCAGGAACTGCGGCACTCCCGCAATTCGCTGTCTGAATGAGCCCCCGCAATTCCTCGGAGGTTCGGAATCCGGAGGGAAACCGCGGGGCGATCGCGGCTAGAACCGCACCGCGTCGCACATCACTTGCGGAACTGCCGATTAGATTCGAATCGAAGAATGCCAGATCGGATCGTTCACTACGCGCATAGTCGGCGATGGTCCGGAGCAGTACGCGGTTGTAGAACACCCCGAAACCGGCTCGGATGACGGAACGTCCACTCGAGGCGGGATCCCAGGCGATTCCGATCCGAGGCCCGAAGTTGTCACGATCCTCGACCGCCGCCTCTGATTCGTATCTCAACCCGATGCTGAGATTGAGATTCTCGGCGAGCCGTATCTCATTCATCCCGTAGAGCCCAGCGTAAGTGTTCCTCACGACCGAGTCCGTACCGAAGTTCTGACGGAACCGAGCGAGGCTCCCCGAGGCAAATCGAAGGAAACTGGCGAAATTGAAGGTTCCTGAACTATCGCTCAAAGATTTCGCAAAGGAGTCGATTCCCTGAAAGTCTGCCCCGAACCGGATGACCGAGTTTCCAATGACGGCGGTCACGCCGCCCTGTATCTGTTTACGGGTTTCGACCCTCGCATCCGAGAAGTTCTGCAACGTGCTCGCGGTCGCGTTCCCCGCGATGAGCGTCTGCGATGCATCGGTGAAGGGATTCCGATAGGAAATCAAGACCACAGGGTCGTCAGGTCTGTCACTGCGATAGCTCGGACGAAGTCGTGACCACTGCGCCTTGAAGTCAACCACGGTTTTCGTCCCGAGCGCCCGACTTAGTGAGAGATTGACCGCCTCGGAATCGACGCTCCGTCGCTGCATCGCCTCGCTCATTCGGGTGACTGAATCCCCGGCCGATCGCCGACCGGTTCGTTTTCCGAGCTGTATCCCAACGGAGAGATCTCCGTTGTTGCCGAGTCTTCTATCGACTCGGAGGTTCAACGCGTGGGAGGTGTCGGGGGTTTCGATGTGCTCGACGAACGGGGACATCCAGGCCGCACTCGGAGAATTTCCCGCACAGGAGGATTGATCGGCGACTTCACAGACGATCTCATTGGAGGTCGGAGAGGGAAGTCGGAAGGCGGGATTTCCTGCAATCGGCACGTAGGTGTCGATGATCGTCGTGTCCTCTAGGATGGAGTGCTCGTACGCGATGAAGAAGAATGTCCGGGAACCGCCTCCGCCAAGAGGACCGCCCAAGGTCAACGACGGTCTCCTCTCGCGCAATCTTGGTCGATCGAAACCGCGTTGCTTGTTTCTCCAGGTATTCGCGTCGAGGCGGTCGTCCCGAATCCTGAACCCCATCGAACCACTCAGCAAGGAGGACCCGGTTCGGGTACGGAAGTTCACCCGACCTCCAGAGGCACGTCCGTATTCGGCCGAGTACTGATTCGTGGTCACCTGGATCTCTTCCAACGAATCGATCGGAGGAGAGAATCTTTCCCGTGCCGTTCGATCGTCGTTGTTGTCGAGTCCATCTATTGTGAAGTTGTTGGAATATGAGGCGCCACCTCCTATTGAGGCGATGCCCTGCTCGAGTGGAGGCGCCCGATGGTTGGCACCCTCATCTTCCGCGAGATTTCTTGTATCCAAGGGTTCCTCGGCGACTCCGGGAAGCAGAAACAGGAGATCGATCGGATCACGCGATGAAATCGGGATCAGTGAGAGCTCCCTTGCCGAAACGGAGGACCCGAGTGCGACCCTTTCGACTTCGATCCGATGTTTAGCATCGGGACGGATCGTCACCTCCTCGCTTATACCCGATGCCCTCAACGCGATCATCATCCTGATTGCCCGCGGAGAAAGCAGCACGATGATCTCACTGAACTGAGGGTCGAATCCAGATTTAGAGATTCTCACGCGATAGATTCCCGACATCAGTTCCGTCAGCACGAAACCGCCGTCTGATGAGCTCTCTGTGGCACGAAAAGTGCCGTTTCCGATCGGGACGGTCTCAATCGATGCGCCACTCACGGCGGAGCCGGTCGAATCGACCACTCTGCCTGCAATCGAGGACTGGTCGAGGTCTTGGCCATTCGAGGTATGTGAGAGGAATACAAAGAAGATGAAGAGGGAGAAAACAGCGACGGCAGTGCGCTGGGACAGAAAAAACATCGTTCGACTCCTTAAGTGAGGTTAAGGGGAACGCCAAGGTGCGGAGATGATGCTTCAAGTGTCGGGGATTGTAAAGAAGAATCCCGCCTATGGCGGGATTATTTTTCGTCTTCTTCGTCCTCGTTGCTCGCTATCGATATCTTCGCGGTGTGAACCGATATACGGGAGATGGGAATGAGGGCCTCGGAATCCGAGAATTCCTCGACACGGTTCGAGAAATCACTCGCATGCGTTTGAAGATAGGAGAAGAATCTCTCGAACTCGCGCTGCATCTCATGCATCTTCTCGCGCATGTTGATGATGATCTCGACCCCTGCGAGGTTCACCCCGAGTTCGCGAGTCAGCGAGAGGATGACCTCGAGCCTTTCGAGATCGGCATCGGTGTAGAGTCTCGTGTTCCCGACCGAGCGGGAAGGTTTGAGAAGTCCCTCGCGTTCATACATGCGCAGAGTCTGCGGATGAATCTCATAGAGTTCCGCAACCGCGCTGATAGTGTATGTCTTAAGCTTCTTCTTCATGGTGTTTCAACGAAAGTCTCAATCGAGCCCCATCGCCTTTCTCGGGTTTTCCGGATTCGCCTTTTCGTACTGTCTGAGAATCTCCTTGGTCTCCTCAGAGATGACCTTCGGAAGAATCACCTGAACAGTGACGAATTGATCCCCACGCAATTTTGGATTTCTGAGGCTCGGAAACCCACGTTCACGCAATCTGAATTTCTGACCCGCCTCGGTTCCGGCTGGAATCTTGAGTTGTGCTTTTCCCTCGATGGTAGGTACCTCGATCTTTGCGCCGAGAGCCGCCTCCGGGATGCTGATCGGGACCGTCACGTAGATGTTGTCACCCTTTCGCGAAAAATGTTTGTGTGAACCGATGTTGGTGAGGATGAAAAGGTCGCCCGCTTCGGCCCCGAGCCGGCCTCCCTGTCCTTTCTTTGGGATTCTCACGCGCGATCCCGTGTCGACTCCGGCGGGAATCTTTATCTTCACTTGTTCCGTTTTCGGAGTGACTCCCTTCCCTTGGCAGACCGTGCAGGGCGGACGGCTCTTTCCCGTTCCGGCGCAATGTGAGCAGGTCTGTGAGAATTGAAGTCTTCCGCCGGTCTTCAGAATCTGCCCGGACCCTTTGCAGCTCCCGCAGGTCACGATCTGTCCGCCCGTGTCACCTGCGCCTTGGCACTTGGAACACTGCTCGGAGCGGTTCACCGTGATGTTCGTCGTCATTCCGGTGAAAGCTTCCTCGAAGCTCAGAGCCAGCGGCATCTCGATGTCCTTGCCGCGTTTGGGTTGTGGCTTCGGAGGTTCCGCCTCCTTTTTTCCACCGAAGAAGTCGGAAAAGATATCTTTGAATCCACTTCCCGACATCCCCCCGCCTTCCCGTTGAAATCCTGAGAAGTCGAACGGTGACGGTCCGCCCTGCGTTCCCGGTGCACCGCCTCCGTTGAACGGTGAATTCGGGTCGAGATTGTCGCTGTAGTATCCGAATCTGTCGAAGACCTTTCGTTTGTTCGGATCCGAGAGGATATCGTAAGCCTCCTGGACCTCTTTGAATTTCTCTTCCGCGGACTTGTCGTTCGGGTTCACATCGGGATGATATTTTCTCGCGAGTCTCCGATAGGCCTTCTTGAGTTCATCGGCCTTCGCATCCTTCTTCACCCCGAGGATTGAATAGTAGTTCTTCTTCGACATCGATCGTCTGTGGAATCAGAAAATATCCGAAAGGATGGGGAAACGAAAGGGAAGGCAGACCAGTCGATCTGCCCTCCGTTCCTGACTACTTCTGCTCTTCGCTGTCGACGTCGACGTATTCCGCATCGATGACGTTGTCGTCCGAAGCCGAACCGCCTTCCTCGGCTCCAGTTCCGGCTCCCGCCCCGGCGGCTGAAGCCTGCGCACCATCGGCGTTCTGATCGCCCGATTGGGTGTACAGAGACTCGGCCAACTTGTGCGACGCAGTCTGCAGTTTGTCGAATGCACTGTTCATCGCGTCGACATCGTCTCCCGCGAGTGCCGTCTTCGATTCAGCGATCGCAGTTTCAATCTCGGTGGCGGTAGCCGCTTCGATCTTCTCTCTGTTATCGGAGAAAGTCTTGTCGACGGAATAGACAAGGCCGTCGAGTCGGTTTCTGGCCTCGATCGTCTCTTTGCGCTTCGAGTCCTCACCCGAATGCGCTTCAGCGTCCTTGATCATCTTATCGATCTCTTCCTTCGAGAGTCCCGAGGAAGCAGTGATTGTGATCTTCTGTTCGCGACCCGTTCCCACGTCCTTCGCGGAGACGTTGACGATTCCGTTCGCATCGATGTCGAAGGTCACCTCGACCTGTGGGACGCCGCGCGGTGCCGGAGGGATGCCGACGAGATGGAACTTGCCGAGCGTCTTGTTGTCATTCGCCATCGGTCTTTCGCCCTGCAACACATGAACTTCGACCGAGGTCTGATTGTCAGTCGCAGTTGAGAAGACTTCAGATTTCCGCGTCGGGATAGTCGTGTTTCTCTGGATCATGGCGGTGAAAACACCACCGAGCGTCTCGATTCCGAGCGTCAGCGGGGTAACGTCGAGAAGTAGAATATCCGTCTTCTCTCCGCCGAGGACGCCGGCTTGGACAGCGGCGCCGAGAGCGACGACCTCGTCCGGGTTGACCGTTTTGTTCGGCTCTTTTCCGAAGAAGGTGCGGACCATCTCTTGGACCTTCGGGATTCTGGTCGAACCACCGACGAGAACGATCTCGTCGATCTTCGATTTATCGAGCCCCGCATCCTTGATGGCTTGCTCCACAGGCGTCATCAGTCTCTTGAGAATGGACTCGATCAGAGCCTCGAATTTTGCTCTCGTGAGTTTCGTCACAAGATGTTTCGGACCCGATTGGTCGGCGGTGATGAAGGGGAGGTTTATCTCCGTCTCCATGGCGCTGGAGAGTTCGATCTTCGCCTTCTCTGCGGCTTCCTTCAATCTTTGAAGAGCCATCTTGTCCGAGGTCAGATCGATTCCCTGATCCTTTTTGAATTCATCGATGATCCACTGGATCAGGACCTCGTCGACGTCGTCTCCTCCAAGGTGCGTGTCACCGTTGGTCGATTTGACCTCGACTACACCTTCTCCGACTTCGAGAATCGAGATGTCGAAGGTTCCGCCACCGAAGTCGAACACGGCGATCGTCTCTTCACCCTTCTTGTCGAGACCGTAGGCGAGCGCCGCAGCCGTGGGTTCGTTCACGATACGCATCACTTCGAGGCCCGCGATGCGACCTGCGTCTTTCGTCGCCTGCCTCTGCGCGTCGTTGAAGTACGCCGGCACCGTGATCACTGCCTTGTCGACCTTCGCACCGAGATAATCCTCGGCCGCCTTCTTCAATTTCTGGAGAACCATCGCCGAGATTTCCGGCGGGCTGTAGTGTTTGCCCTGAGCCTCGATGCGGACATCGCCGTTCGATGCAGCGTCCACCTTGAAGGGGACCTGCTTCACCTCGCTAGCGACTTCCTCGAAGCGTCTTCCGATGAAGCGCTTTACCGAGTAGAGGGTGTTTTCAGGGTTGGTGACGGCCTGGCGCTTGGCGACCTGACCGACGAGACGGTTTCCGTCTTTGGTGAAGGCCACGACCGATGGGGTGGTCCTTCCGCCTTCCTCGTTTGTTATGACAACCGGCTCACCGCCTTCCATGACGGCGACCACCGAGTTGGTCGTTCCCAAATCGATACCAATGATCTTACTCATGTTTCAAATCTCCGATTCAAATACAAATTCTTTCCAGTTCAGGATTGATTGACAATTCTGACTTGAGCCTGCCCGAAATATATAGGTTGAGTGTGTTACTGTCAAGTTTGACCGACCGCACCGATGGGGAGAGACATCGAATGAGCCTTAATGTTGCAAACAAGGGTGTTAGCCTTCTAACTTTTTTGTGATTCAGCCTCGCCCATCAATTTGCCGACATGGAAGATGTAGTGGACACCTGAGGCGATGGCTAGGAGCACCACGATCGTGTAGACCGTGGGGAGGTGGAAACTCTGCCGAGTGACCGCTGCGACCAGAATCAGAGTCACGGCCATGACCTGCACCAAAGTACTGGCCTTGCCGAGCCACGAGGGCTTGAATCCCTTGAAGCCGGTCATGATATTGATGGCGCCGGCGACGACGACGATAAGCACATCACGACCGATCACCGCGGCGGTAACCCAAAAGGGAACTGGTAGATGCTTCACTTCGGTAACGAGAAACCCCTTCATTGAGAGCACTATGAAGGCTGTGGTCATCAGAAGTTTGTCGGCGATCGGGTCGAGAATGGTTCCTAGTTCACTCTGCTGGTTGTAGCGCCTCGCCACGAAACCATCTATGCCGTCGGAAATTCCCGCAATCACGAACACCAGCAAGGCGAGATCGCTCTTTCCATAGAATAGGAGCGTCGCGAACACGGGAATCAACGCCATGCGCAGAAATGTGAGGAGATTCGGGAATGTCGCTATGTTCGATGCCATCTTTATGAACCGGTCAAGCCTTGCGAAGTGTGATGTGTGAAATCTCCGGGGGGCACTGATATCTGATTGGAACTACGACAGTGCCGATTCCCCTCGTTATATAAACCTGCGTCTCATACCTTCGATGCAGTCCGTTCCTCATTCTGATGCTCTTCATCAGACCTCCGTCCTCACTGCGTTTGAGTTTCACCTGTCCGCCGTGGGTGTGTCCGCTGAACATCAGGTCGACTCCGCGTCTCGCGGCCTGCCTCACGATGACAGGGTTGTGTGCGAGCAGCAGTTTCGCCTCATGCTCCTCAGACCCCGAAATTGCAGCCGAGACATCGGTCTTTCCCACCATGTAGTCATCGACCCCGCACATCCAAAAAGAGCCGGCATCGGTTTCTATCCGCTCGCCTTCGTTGATGAGAACCCTGATTCCGTTGTCGGTCAATTCACCTGTGACTGCATGGGGGTCCGTCCAATGATCGTGATTCCCGAGACAGGCGTACACCCCGAGAGGGGCGGAGAGTTCAGAGAGTGCCCTCGCCATCGGAGATATGTATTCCTTTTCGTGGGAAACGAAATCACCGGTTAGCACTATGAGGTCCGGCTGCAAGCTGTTCGACAGCTCAACCGTCCGGTCGATGTGTTCCAGATCGACGAAGGGACTGTGATGTATGTCGGACAGATGCACGACTCTCATCCCATCCAGTCCTTCGGGAAGCTTCTTGAGCCGTATCTCGATATCTTCGACCGTCAGCCGACTCGCCTCGTCGAGAGCCGCTCTCGCGACCCTGCTCAGATTCCCTGCAATGGAGGTGATCCGGCTCTCCGATCTGACGGCGGAACTCAGCCGCGCACGGATCCGGATTCCTTTTTTGAGGAGTTTGAGATTCATCTGAGAATGTTTCGGAAACACGGGGATTATATTCGCCACCCCAGTCCGAAGTCCAAGTTTCACATTCGGCCACTTGCAGAATATAACTCCATCGACATATAGTTATGTCATGGTCAAACAAAAGAAACTTTCCTCGGAGGCTCTTGAACTGGTTGCAGACCGTTTCAAGATCCTTTCCGAACCATTGAGACTGCGAGTGCTTCATTGCCTGCAGTCGGGTGAGAAAAGTGTCGGCGAGCTCGCCGATGAGACCAGGGCCAGTCAGCCGAACATCTCAAAGCATCTCAAGATTCTTCAGACCTCCGGCATGGTGCACAGAAGGCAGGACGGCAACATGGTTTTCTATTCGATAGCTGACAACAGCATATTCAAACTCTGCGACTTGGTCTGCGGTTCACTCAGCGAGCATCTGAGGATTCGCGCGGATGTCTTCTCGGGAAGGTGATCAATCAGTCGGGCCTCGAGGGTCACGAAAGGAGTCAAGCAATGGATTTCAAACAATTCTATCTCGGATGTCTCTCGCATGCCTCATATTATCTGGGTTCGGGAGACGAGGCCATCGTCATCGATCCGCAACGCGATGTCGATCAGTACATCGCTGAAGCGCAGAGTCGGAATCAGAGGATCAAATACGTCATCGAGACGCACTCCCATGCGGATTTCGTGAGCGGGCACATCGAACTCGCGACGCGCACCGGTGCTCAGATCGTCTTTGGAAAGAGAGCGGCGCCCGGTTTTCCCACATTGAAAGTCGGCGATGGTGACGAACTTTCCTTCGGCGCCGTGAGACTTCGATTCATCGAGACTCCGGGACACACCCCCGAAGGGGTCACCGTCATAGCGGAGGACACGGCCGATTCATCCGCCCCGCTCAAGATGTTCACAGGAGACACGCTCTTCATCGGGGATGTCGGTCGACCGGATCTCATCGGCTCGAAGGGTTTCACATCCGAGGAGATGGCCGAGATGCTCTACGATTCGCTTCATGAAAAGATCCTCAAATTTCCGGATACGACCGAGGTCTATCCCGCGCACGGAGCGGGCAGTCTGTGCGGCAAATCACTCTCCAAAGAGACCTGGTCCACCCTCGGCGAACAGAGAAAATCGAATTACGCGTTGCAGCCGATGAACAAAGAGGAATTCGTGAAGATAGTCGCGGCTGATCAGCTTGAGGTGCCCCAGTATTTTCCGAAGAGTGCGGCGAAGAACCTCGAGGGATCTTCCAGCCTGGCCGACCTTCCGAAGCCGACGAAGATGCCTGACAGCGAGGTGCTGTCGTTCGATGGTGTGATCATCGATACGAGGCCGGGCGCGGAATTCGGCGCAGGACACATTCCCAAGTCCGTCAACATCGGTCTCGGCGGGCAGTTCGCGTCGTGGGCAGGGACGATGATCTCAGTAGGGACTCCGATTGTTCTCGTCGCCACCACTGAGGAGCAGATTGCCGAGGGATTCATGCGCCTTGCCCGCGTGGGAATCGAGACGGTGCGTGGGTATGTCCTCATCGGGGAATGGAAGTCCGATCTTGCGACGATCGAACAGATTTCGGTTGAAGAGGCGAGGAGCAAGTTAGGGGATGAACCCGGGGTCCAATTCGTGGATGTCCGCCGAAGGGCGGAACACGCTGGCGGGCATGCGCGTGGCGCGAGAAACATCCCGCTCGATGCTCTTCCTCGAGAGGTGGATTCGATCAATCCCGACCTGCCCGTGATGGTCATCTGCCAGAGCGGCTACCGATCAAGTCTTGCCACGAGTCTCCTCGAAAATGCCGGTGTCAAGAAGATCTACAATGTAGTCGGCGGCACACAGGCGTGGATCGGTGCCGGCCTCGACACCGATGTCGCTGAAGGTGCATGCTCTCTCACAAAGTGAAACAATAGGAGGACCATGAGACAAAGTATTCTTGTATGGGCAGTCCTTCTCTTCGCTTCTGTCGGATGTTCATCGCCGATCGATACTTCGAACGACATGTCAGGTTCTGCCCCGAAGATTTCGGCGGTGAAGGAGGTTTCACCGAAGGAAGCCTCTGAAGGAATCAAGACCGATGTCGAGTTCATCGATGTGAGAAGTGAGTCCGAGTTCAAAGCCTATCGGATCGATGGTTCGAGGAACATCCCGATCGACAGGTTCGATGAGACGATTCCGTCGCTGGACAGAACGAAACCGGTTTATCTCGTTTGTGAGGTCGGCATCCGATCGACCACCGCCGCTAAGAAACTGGCTGAAGCGGGCTTCACTGATGTGAGGCACATCGAGGGTGGCATCAGGGCATGGGAGAAAGCCGGGCTTCCCGTCAAAGAGAAGGAATAGGAGAAAAAGTATGGACATCATCTGGTTGGCCGGATTCATTTTCCTTTGGCTGTTACTTCAAATCGTGATTTTACCGAGGTTGGGAGTCTCCACCTGAATGCGCGATTCGTGTGATGTCGGGGACCGACATCAATCTGAATCGCAACAGCCACCAAAGCACGAAAGGTAAGATAAAAGAGCCCGCTTGAGCGGGCTCTTTTATCTTGCTGATCTGCCTCTTTGGCTATTCGCCTGGCATGACCCAGTCGTTGGTCGGGTAGTCGCCGACGGTTCCGAATTGATAGAACGTGGCGGCTCCGGTGGAAGAGTATCTGATCCAGAATCCACTCGGGGCACCCTGCGCTCCCTCTCTCCAAATCGCCGCGTCGGTTCTTCCGTCGCCATCATAGTCTCCGAAGGCGACATAGTCTCCGACAAGGCCGAACGTGAACACCTCGGATGCTCCGTTGTCACTTCTTCTAATCCAGACCTGGTAGTTGGAGGTCTGACCATTTTGAATCGGTCTGGCGATGACGATGTCCGTTTTGCCATCCCCGTCATAATCTGCCCTTGGAATCAACACGTCTGTGGTCAAGCCGTAGGTGTTCCAATCAATACCACCGTTCGAAGATTTTCTGGTTACATAAAGTCTATTTGATCCAGAAGTTATTGCGACCGTGAAGTCAAACTTTCCATCTCCATCATAGTCTCCTGCAAGAGGCACAGGATTACCGGCCGAGTTCCCAAAGGGTATAAAGGTGATTCCTCCTGAGGGATTGTTCCTACTTCCCTGATAATAGAAAAAGCATTGCCCCACTGATGCAGGACACCTGTAAACAGCGGGGTCTGCTTTTCCGTCCCCGTCATAGTCCCCTACCACCGAAGGATCATCACCAGGCAGACCAAAATTAATTAGCCTGACCGTGGAGGTGGAGCTCTCAAGAATCCAAAAGTAGGCTGCCCCACTTTCGGGTCTCCAAATGGCGATGTCTGCCTTGCCGTCTCCATCGAAGTCAGCATTGATTGGATAATCTGAGGACTGTCCAAAATTGACCGCCGATGCAGCGTTCGTTCCGTTAATTGCAGTCCACCATTGGGTGCTTGCGGGGGATGTGCCCGGCCTCAATATTGAAAAATCTGTCTTTCCATCGCCGTTGAAGTCACCCAGGGGCCGATAGGGCACATTTACAGTGAGGGATCCGTTAGTGGTGAGAGCAGGAACGGCTCCCTCGTTTATTGTGAACGACGAAAAGCCCAGGGGGCTGGTGACCCCTGCGTTGTTTTGAACAACAAATCTAAGGTTGATGAGTACACCGGATCCAGACAGCTTCGGTCCAGCTCCACCCCATGCTATCGCTATCGAAATCTGTCCCGGGGTTCCTATATTGGTATTGATTGTGTAAGGGGAGAAGCCTTCTCCGTCCAATGCCAGCAATGTGCCTACTCTTGAAATGCCCGTTGCTCCTGCCGGTTGTACGATAGAGCTATCAAAGGAAATAACAGCATTGATTCCTTGTATGTCCTTTCCAGTAGTGTCTCCGACATTTATAGGAACTGAGATTGTCGTTCCAGGAACGGAAGAAGAAGCCGGCATCGAAATCGTCAAACCGTTGACACACGAAGCAGGCGTCGCTGAGGAGCTTCTCGGAACGGGATTTGAGATAATTTCGAAATCGTTTAGGTTGTTGTCCGTCTCCGAGCACCCCGAAGCCTTTCTTCTTGCCCCTGTCGTGTTTGTTAGGACAGGCACGGCGCCCCCACCCTCTGCGTTATTAGCAGAGCCGTAGGAAACGAGATCGATGATTTGCGAATTTGGAAGATTGCACGGGGTTGCGGTTGCACCACACGAATTCGCGGCCAACCCGTTCACCAACGCCACCTTTCCGCCCGATGCTCCCAATCCCGCATTTGTTGTGATTACATCCGGGGTCACAGGCAAAGCAACACCAGCAGAACCGACAGTTCCCGTTTGAATTAAAAAATATCCCCCCGCTGGGACACTTGTGTTCGGTAAGGCCACGATATTCGTCGTGGAACTGGCGAATTGACCAGTTGCCGAACCGTAATATATTGAGAGTCCGTTCAAAGATTGACTGGTTCCTGAAATATTTTTCAGTTCCACATAATCCGCGGCGTACAGAGTGCCAGCGGTAGAACTCCCGCCATGCGTGTAAATCTGGCTGATCACGAAGGTGGTTGAAAGCATCGGGGAATCAGACCGTCCGCCGATCTCATGCCTTGATAAAATCCTGGCTCCGTTGTTGGCCGAATCCGCTACTGCCCGCAGATTCTTTGCTGCCTGGGACTCCCCTCCGAAGTAAAATCCAAGCCCAGCGATTGTGAGGACCCACAATGAGAGCAACGCGTTTCTCAAACCTTTATTCATTTTGCCTCCACCTGCGATTAGTGCGGTATTTTGTCTGACGGACTCCTTCGGATGGCTTTCGAAAAGAAGTCGGCTGAAGTACGTTCAAATTTGCCGAAAGTTTAGCACAAGAAGTGGCAAAATCAATTTTATCGGGATGTTTCAAAGACTTTAATTCAAGGGTTCGCGGCCAATGGGCGATTCCCATGTAGAAGGCAGCCAGCCTGTCAGAGACCGTTTTCATTTGCTAGTATCTGAGGAATCAAGGTTATGAGCAGGAAATTCAACAGAATCGCACTTGTGGTGCTCGACAGCGCGGGAATCGGCGAGATGCCCGATGCAGCCGAATGGGGTGACGCAGGAGCTGACACCCTCGGTAACATATTGAAAACACGGCAGGTTGACCTTCCAAACCTTGGCAGTATGGGCCTCGGGAACATACGACCCCTGTCGGGTGTCGCTGCGGAACTCCGACCAATCGGCAATTTCGGGAAATGCACCCTCAAATCGAATGGGAAGGACACAACGACAGGGCATTGGGAGATGGCTGGAATCATCCTGAAGAAGGCGTTTCCGACCTATCCGGAGGGTTTTCCTCCCAGAGTAATCGACAGGTTCGTCGCCGAAGCGGCCGTTCCGGGAGTTCTCGCGAACACCCCGGCTTCCGGCACCGAAATCATCAAGGATTTCGGTGAGGAGCACATCAGGACCGGTAAGCCAATCATCTACACATCGGCGGATTCAGTTTTTCAGATCGCCGCCCATGAGGAGGTCATTCCCGTCGATCGGCTTTACGAAATCTGCGAGATAGCGAGAAGAATCCTCGACGGTGAGGACCGTGTGGGGCGCGTCATCGCGAGACCTTTCGTGGGAAGTGCGCCCGAGAATTTCAAACGCACCGAGAACAGGCACGATTACGCTGTCCCCCCGCCTGCGGACAATCTGCTTCCGTCTCTGAAGAACGAGGGTTTCGACGTCGTCTGCATCGGCAAGATCGCTTCGATCTACGATTCGGTCGGGGTCACGAAGGACATCTCAGCCAAAAACAACGACCAGGTCATTGACCGCACCATCGATGCGCTCCGCGAGGAATCGACTGGACTGATCTTTGCGAACCTCGTCGACTTCGACATGCTGTACGGACATCGTCGCGACCCGGAAGGCTATGCAAAGGCCCTCGAGCATTTCGATGTGCGCCTCTCAGAGATCCTCGGTGCGATGAAGGATGACGACCTTCTCATCCTCACCGCCGATCACGGCAACGATCCGACCAAGGAGGGTTCCGACCACACGCGTGAGTACGCACCCCTCCTCGTCTACGGAAAATCGGCGAAGAGCGGTGTGAATCTCGGAACGCGAGGTTCGCTTTCCGATATCGGTCAGACCATTGCTGAGAATTTCGGTGTCTCGATCGCTGACGGGGACAGCTTCCTCGCTGAAATCTGATTCCTCGAGAATTCGTTCAAATGAAAAGACCCGGCCGAAAGACCGGGTCTTTTCCTGTCAGGAGTTCGATACTATTCCGCGAGGAATCGCTGACCAACTGTCAGGATTTTCGGGAACTCATTCGGAATCTCGTGGCTCTCGATGACATGTCCACAGATCATGTGTCCGAGCCCGGCGTTCCGGAATGCCACCTCGTCATGGAGTATCTCCGGATTGAACACGCCGAGAATCGCCGCCGCCATCCCGTTCGGGGTGTTCTTGCGTGGAACCCTCTCGTTCATCATCGCCGACTGCAGGGCGAACACGGCCATGATGACCGCCGATCTCTTGAGGTCTTCCTCGAGTATCCTGTCAACGACATCCTGAGTGGTGTGCCAGGTTCTTCCATCGTATTCGACTTCATCTTGAATGAACTGGAAACCCGGAAGCCCGACCGCATCGAATGCGAGATGGTCCGTTCCTCCGGTGCTTCTGATCGTCGTGGATGTAGCATTCCAATCGGCGAACGACCTGAGCCAGTTTTTGAAGATCGGACGCGCGGCTTCGTTGCCCTGCATGAAGACGCCACGGATCTGTCCGGTTCCGTTGTCGAGGTTGTAGTAGGCCGAGAACTTGTCGTAGGCAGGCTTTCTAACGACACGCTGCCCACCTTCGGGCCCCGTTCTTCCGACCGGTTCGCCATTCTCGTTCGACGCAAAGTTCTTCGCCACGTAGTAGCGCGCTCCGAGAAGTCCCTGCTCCTCTCCGGTCCACAGAGCTACCCGTATCGTTCTGCGCGGTTTGAAACCGGCGGCCTGAAGGATGCGCATCGCCTCCATCACAACGGTGACGCCTGCGCCGTTGTCCGTTGCGCCCGTGCCCGCATGCCATGAATCGAGGTGCGCCCCGATCATCACGACCTCATCGGCGAGATCCGTTCCGGGAATCTCGGCGATGGTGTTGTATCCGGTCAGGTCATCGTCATAGAACTGCGCCTCGAGATCGACCGTCGCCTTCATCGAGACACCCTGACGTGCGAGTCTGTAAAGCCTGTTGTACTGCTCCACTTCAGCGACTAGCTGCGGAAGAGGTGTCGGTGCCCCTTTCGAATAGACGCGCAGAGCCGGATTTGCCGGCCCGCCCGCTCCCGGAGGAAGCGCCGCTCCCGTCACCCGAATGGTTCCCGAATCGACACCTTGGCTCGGCTCGATGAGCACCGAAGCACCTTCCTCGTAGTAGAAACGCATCTTCCTCATCTGGAATTGCTGCGCAGCCATGAATGCAGAACGTTGCTCCGGTGTCATCTGCATCATCGGATTGCCACCCGCCGCCTGCTCGGCGAGCGCGGCCTCCATATCCGCGAGTTCCTTGTCACTGAATCTCGAGGCCACCGGAGTGAATCCCGGAGAGACTCTGCGTTCGGTCGACACGAGCACCATCGCGCCCTTCAGCTTTCCTTTGTACTTCTGAAGTTCCTCTTCGTTCGTTGCGGCCACATGGACGACATCACCCGTTATCGCTCCATTCGTCGATGGCGACCAAGCTTTTGGAAACGCCCTCAACGTCATGTACTCGGTGTTTGTCCTGACGGAGGCTTTGAAATTCTTGATTTCCCATCCGCGACCGAACTCTCCCCAAGGATCGACCTGGGAATTCTTAAGACCCCATTTCTCGAACTGCTCCTTGGTCCATTGGTTGGCCCTGCGTTGAGCGGGCGAGTTAGTCAGTCTGGGACCTATGACATCGGTGAGATGTCTGATGATGTTCATCGCGTCCGAGCGGTTCATGCCCTCATCGATGATTCGAGCGACATCCGTATCCGAGAGGGAATTCGTTGTCACGGGTTTGTTCGCAACGCCGACAATCGGCAAGAGAAGAGCGGCGAGCGTCATGACGACCAGCATCTTTGACTTGATCATGTTTGAAACTCCTGAAAAGAAGATGTTGAAGAAACTTGCTCGGATGGGTTGGTCGAGAAAGACCGAAGCTCTCCGAATCGTTCGATTAATCTAGCACAACACGGCTCCTTGAAGGCCGGGTCGTACCGGGTTTCATCTGATTGAAAGACGAATCTTCTGAGAAAAAGGTTTCATTATCGGGGCCTCGGGACCGCCTGCCCCCGATTCCGTCCCCTGCGGGTGCCACCGCCGAGTCGGGCGCTGTGCACCAAGTTGCAATCCTCTGTATTACAATCGGGGCATGCTCGTCCTTGGAATAGAGAGCTCGTGCGACGAGACAGCTGCGGCCATCGTCAGGGATGGTCGGGAGATGCTGTCGTCCGTCATCCATTCGCAGATCGAATCCCACAAGAAATGGGGCGGAGTGGTTCCGGAACTCGCCTCGCGCGAGCATCTTGAAAAAATCGAACCGATAGTGAATGAAGCAATCGAGCGGGCCGGCATAAAGATGAAAGACATCGATGCCATTGCGGTGACGCAGGGTCCGGGTCTTGTCGGAAGCCTCCTGGTCGGGGTCTGCTACGCGAAGGGCCTCGCACTCGCACTCGGCAAACCCATTGTCGGAGTCAATCACATCGAGGGCCATGTCTACTCGGTGAATTTCGAGAATCCGCCCGTCGAATATCCCGCACTCGCACTGATAGTTTCGGGTGGACACACGAATCTGTTCCATGTTCCCGAGGAGGGACGATACCGAGTCGTCTCACGCACGCGCGACGATGCCGCCGGCGAGGCCTACGACAAGGTCGCGAAGATGCTCGGTCTAGGATATCCGGGCGGTCCGATAGTCGAGAGCCTCGCACGCGAGGGAGTTCCGGGCAGGGTCAGATTTCCGATCGCCAAGATTTCGGACGGCAAGCCCGATTACAGTTTCAGCGGACTGAAGACCGCGGTGTCGAGATATATCCGGGAGAATTCCATCGTGCTCGTCGATGGAGAAGGGAATCCTTCGCAGGACGTGAAGGATATCGCCCGCGGTTTCCAGGATGCAGTGATCAAATCGCTGCTGAGAAACATCGACAGACTCGCTGGCGAGTTCGGAGCGAGAACCTTGATTGTCGCCGGCGGCGTGGCCTGCAACGGCGCGCTCCGAGAGGCATCGGAGGCGCTTGGGGGATCCTTGGGTATCCCGGTTTATTTTCCGTCGAAACATCTCTCGACCGACAACGCCGCGATGATCGCGGCGGCCGGACACTTCCATCTCATGCGCGGTGAATCATCAGATGACGCAATGGGAGCGGACGTCACGATGCGCCTTCAGAATATCGGTGACGACAGAGAGGACTTGAGAAGGGCGAAGGTGAAGTACAAACTTTGAAGCAGGGAAATCATATGTCGGCGATATCACAGCTCTTGAGAACATTTTTCACAATCGCGGTCGTGTCGATGATCGTTCTAGTGGTGCCTGGACAGAAGACACCGAAGTTTTTGCCATTGCCGAGCGTAACCCTCCAACCGGTTCTGACCGGGCTCGCCCAACCGATATTCGTGACGGGTGCGGGTGACGGTTCGGGTCGGCTCTTCATCGTGCTGCAGAGAGGGAGGATTCTCGCCTACGACCCCACGACGAAGACGACCAGCACATTTCTCGACATTTCCAGCCGAGTCAGTCAGACCGGATCCGAGAGAGGGTTGCTCGGCCTCGCGTTCCATCCCAACTTCTTTGTAAACGGATACTTCTTCGTCAATTACACACGCAGTTCGGATGGGGCGACGACGATCTCCAGATTCCAGGGAAATCTCACGGGTGATCCGAACAGTGAGAATGTTCTACTGTCCATCCCACAGCCATATACGAATCACAACGGCGGGATGATGGCCTTCGGTCCCGATCTCAATCTTTACATCGGTTTAGGTGACGGCGGCTCCGCGAACGATCCGCAGGCCTACTCGCAGAATCTTCAGAGCTTTCTCGGGAAATTACTGCGCATCACACCCGGAACCGCCCACCCGAATTACACGATTCCGTCCACCAACCCTTTCTTCGATTCAAGCTCGGCTCGCAGGGAGATTTTCGCCTACGGATTCCGTAATCCATGGCGTTGGTCTTTCGACCGCGGAACGGGCGAGCTCTGGCTCGCCGATGTCGGACAGAATGCGATCGAGGAAGTGAACAAGGTGGTTCTCGGTGGAAATTACGGTTGGCGTATCTATGAAGGAACGCAGTGCACCAATCTGCAGCCGTCCTTTTGCACACCTTCGAATTTTGCAATGCCTGTCTTTGAATACAATCACAGCAACGGGCGCTGTTCGGTCACGGGCGGCTATGTCTATCGAGGCAAGAGAGGCACTTTCCCAAAGGGAACCTACATCTATGGAGATTATTGCACGGGGGAGATCTTCATCTGGAGAGGTCGCCAGCAATTGCTGATCGACACCAATCGGTTCATATCGTCTTTTGGTGAGGATGGTGAAGGTGAAATCTATGTCGTGGGGATCGGAAGCACCACATCGCCGACGGGTACCGTCGAGAAATTCGTCGGCAGTCGCAAATGAACTCATTTCGTCCTCGCGAGTGTGAGGACATTCACGGACAGCGAACCCGCCTCCTTCAACACCTTCGCGCATTGCGAGGTTGTCGCTCCGGAGGTGAAGACATCATCGATCAACAGAACATTCCTGCCTTCGACGGCCGAAGCGTCTTCCACCACGAAAGCCTTACGAACAGTGGCCTCCCTCGCTTTGGAATCCATTCCCGCACGGTGCATCGGAGTGTGTGTCACTCGCTTCAACGTCTTTGATGAGAAGGTCAGGCCTCGCGCTCTGCAGATTTCCTTTCCCAACAACTCCGCCTGGTTGAAGCCACGCTCCTTGAGACGTCTCTTTGCGAGCGGCACAGGAACGACCACATCGACAGGGCTCAAGACCCTCCTCGAGGCTTCCACAAGAAGTGCCGCGGCATGCGCGCCGAGAAATGATTCCGACTTCAGATTCAGTATCTCCGCCCGCAACGCCTTTTTGTATAGTCCGACCGCGAGAACCTTGTCATATCCATGATTTTCACATCTTCCACATCGTGTATCTGCGGTTTCCTTCGCTGAAAGGGAACTTCCATCGAGCAGCGCTCCGCACTTCGAACATGACGGTTCCTCCCCCGTCAGAAGTCGGGTTTCGTTCCAGCAGCTCTCACATGATGCCCCGAGGGCGAATCGTTCAATGGGAAGTGCGCAGACCGCGCACATCCTCGGGAAGATGAACCGCACGAATACATCGGTGAGCAATTGAATCATCAGACAAAAGACAAAAAAAGACGGGTCGTTGAAGACCCGTCTCACATCAAAAATTCTTTCCTTCTAATCTTCGTCGATCATGCCCTGTTCGACGAGCTCCTGGCACTTGAGGCAGTATCTCGCCCAAGGAATCGCCTCGAGCCTCTTCTGTGTGATCTTTTCCTCGCAATTCAGGCAGAGCCCATATTCCTTGTTGTCGATTCTCGCAAGGGCCTCGTTGACCATCTGAAGTTGGCGGCTGTCGTTCTCGGTGACCGTGATCGCCACGTTCTTGGAGTAGTTGCGGACCGCGAGGTCGACCGGGTCCGGAGTCTCCGCATCATCCATCTGGAGATCCGTTTCGAGCAGTTTCGCGTTCAGCGAGTCCCGTTCGGCAACCAGTTTCTTCTTGAGTTTTTCCAACGTGGTCTTTGTCATTTCTGGTACGGATACCCCTTGATAATCGTATACGCGCGGTATATCTGCTCGATCAACACGACCCGCGCGGCCTCGTGGGTGAGCGTAAGAAGCGACAAGGATAAACCAAAGTCAGCTTTTTTAACAACTTCTCGGGACAGGCCGTCGGCGCCTCCGATGACAAAGGATATCTCCTTGGTCCCAAGATTCTGAAGATGCTCGATCTTTTCAGCCAGTTGCTCGGACGACAGTTGTTTCGCAGCGGGCTCCAATATGCAGTTGAGACCGGTCTTGCTGAAATTCTCCAGGATCCTCGCACCCTCTGATTCCATGTCGGAGTCCTTCACCTCCACGATCTCGCATCTGGTGAAGTGAGAAAGGCGCGCCAGATATTCCTCCTGAAGCGCCTTCCAGTTCCTGTCCTTGGTCTTGCCGACCCATATGAATCTTATCTTCATTGCGAGCCTGGATCGGAGGATGAGGAGAGTTCCGTCGGAAGCGTGACTCTCCGCGCATCCCTCCACAATCTTTCGAGATCATAGAAGCTCCGTGCATCCCGATCGAAGATGTGCACGACGAAGTCACCGTAATCCATCAGCACCCAATCCGCGCTCGAATACCCCTCGATGCGAACCGGCTTCGCTCTGCATTCCTTCTTCAGCCTCTCTTCGATCTCGTCCGCAACCGCTTGGACCTGACGTTGATTCGCACCGCTGACCATGAGGAAGAACTCCGTGAAGCTCGCAATCTCCCTGAGGTCGAGGGCGACGATGTCGAACGCCTTCTTGTCTGAGGCGCATGTCAGAGCCAATTTCACCGGCTCATCGAGTTCTTCGAACGGGGTTGTCGCGGATGGGGTGATCTCCACGGTGGCGGTCTCTCTGTTGAGGACCTTGTCTTTGACGTCTTCCATTAGGTGTAAATCTGATATTTTTCGATGTATTTTGCAACCTCATCGGGAACCGAGTCCTTCCATGCAGAATCCCCCGAAGCGATGAGAGCCCTAAGGTCGGTGGCGGCGATATCGAGTTGCACCGCATCGGTGAAGAAGATCGAATCCTCTCCATGCTCGTCCACAGCCCTTCCGATCGACTGCGGACTGATGCCTCGAACGTCTACGATGCGGTCTCTGACGATGTCGGATACATGATCGAGCGCGAGGTCGTGGCCCAGCCTCGTCACGACGATTATGTTCACCGCGGTCAGGACCTGTTCCCATTCCCGCCAGGTGTTGATCTCATTCCAGGAATCCCCGCCCATGATGAAAAAGAGCCTTGCATCGCCGAAGACCTCGCGCGCCTTCACCAAGGTCTGGAATGTGTATGGATGGTCGGGATCGTCGAGTTCGATTGTCGAGACCTCGAACCTCGGATCGTTCTCGGTAGCCTGAGACAGCATTGCGAATCTGTGAAAGGGGGATGTCGGGTTCTTGTCTTTCTTGTGCGGTGCGTGGAAGGCCGGGACGAAGATGAACCTGTCGAGTTCCAGGATTCCCGTTACGGCCCGAGCGATGGCGAGATGTCCGTTGTGAGGCGGATCGAATGTCCCGCCATACAATGCGATTCTACTTTTAGATTCTCGATCACTCATCGATGGCGTCTTCGGGTGCAGTCTTGATGCGGATTTCCTTGGGCATCTCGTCAAGGGCCTTGGCGACCATCGAGACGAGCTCCTTCGTACCCTGATTGGTCACCGCCGATATTGCGATGAAAGGTCGCCCATCCTTCGCCGCCCTCTCCCGGAGCCTTTCCAGCCTCTCGGGTTCGTCCAGTGAATCGATCTTCGTAGCGACCACGATCTGCGGTCGGTCTGCGATCGACGCACTGTAATTTCTCAATTCACGGTTGATGATCTCGTAATCACTGATCGGATCGCGACCCGATATCGACGAGACATCGACGAGATGGAGAATCAGTTTCGTGCGTTCCACGTGACGCAGGAATCTGTCGCCGAGTCCGGCTCCCTCCGATGCTCCCTCGATGAGCCCCGGGATGTCCGCGACGACGAACGTCCGATAGTCCCCGAGGTCGACGACTCCGAGATTCGGCTCGAGCGTGGTGAAAGGGTAGTCTGCGATCTTTGGCTTCGCAGCGGATATCACGGATATCAATGTGGATTTCCCGGCGTTGGGAAATCCGACGAGCCCGACATCCGCAATCAGCTTCAATTCGAGTTGGAGTTCCTTCTCTTCACCCGGTCTGCCGCTGAAATGGAATTTCGGCGCCTGTCTCGTCGAGGTCGCGAAGTGGGAGTTTCCCCATCCGCCTTTTCCGCCCTTCGCCGCGAGGAACCGCTGCCCCTCTTCGGTGAAGTCGAAGATCACATCATTGGTGACCACATCGAAGACCTGGGTTCCAATCGGCACCTGGATCACGATGTCCTCTCCGTCGCGGCCATGTCGGTTGGAACCCTCTCCGTGTTTGCCGCGCTCCGCCTTGTGCTCGGGGTTGTATCTGAGATGAAGAAGCGTGTTCAGGTCGCTCGTCGAGACGATCCAGACATCGCCACCGCGACCCCCGTCGCCCCCTGATGGGCCGCCTCGGGGCACGAACTTCTCTCTGCGGAAAGCGGTCACGCCGTTTCCGCCGTCGCCAGCCTTGATCTTTATTTTCGCGCGATCGATGAACATCTATGGCCTAAGGATACTATCAATCGGTCGAATAAGCGGAAAGGCACTCTCGACTCGGTGGAAAAAAGGTTATTTTATGACTCGGATGTCGATGAATGCACTTGAGAGTAGTTCTTTCGAAAGGAGGTCCGCGACGGAGGCGATAAGGAGTCGTGCGCTCGACATCGGATTCGACGCGGTCGGATTCGCTCGTGCCGAGGAGCTGATCGATGAGAGGGCGCATCTCGAACAGTGGCTCTCCGATGGAATGCATGCCGAAATGAAGTGGATGGAGCGGGACCCCGCCCGAAGGTCCGATCCCCGTCTCGTGATGCCTGGAACGAGAACCGTCATCGTGCTTCTGAAGAACTACTACACCAACCATGGACACGATGAGGGTCCGGGAAAAGGGAAGCTCTCACGATATGCATGGGGCGACGACTATCACGAGGTCGTGGACTCCAAGCTGAAGAGTCTCGAGGCCTTCATCCGCGACCGATTCCCCGGTGCGCAAACAAAATCATCCGTCGATACGTCGGCGGTGCTCGAGAAGCATTGGGCAGTCCGCGCCGGGCTCGGATGGATGGGAAAGCATTCGAATTTGATCACCAAGGAGATCGGCTCCTGGGTTTTCATCGGAGAGATACTCACCGATCTGGATCTTGAGCATGCCACTGAAACAGTCGAGAACCACTGCGGCACCTGCACCGCATGCATCGATGCATGTCCAACAGATGCAATAGTTAGCGACTATGTGGTTGACTCACGGAGATGCATATCTTACGCTACGATCGAGTCACGGGCCCCTCTGATGCCCGATGAGATCGCCGAAAAGCTCGATGGATGGCTTTACGGATGCGACATCTGCCAGGATGTCTGTCCCTGGAACAGGTTCCAGAAAGGCACTTCCGAAGAAGGTTTCCAACCGAGAAACGGCGAGTCTTCGATGAAACTCGAAGAGGTTTTGTCTCTGAATGAAGAGACCTTCTCAGAGAGGTTCAAAGGAAGCGCCATGAAGCGCGCTAAGTTGACGGGTCTCCAACGCAACGCCCGGACGCTGAAAAACATCGAAGACTGAAGATTCTTTATAACGGAGCAATTTTAATTTGATGAAAAACATACTTGGAGCGATCCGGTCTCGGCGTGCATTCCGTCTTTTGGTTGTATTCGGCATGTTGGCCTTGTTCTTCCCGGCATTCGTCGGTGAAGCGATGGCACAGAGAAAGAAACCCGCCGCGAAGAAGCCCGCAGCCTCCAAGAAAGCGGCCGCAAAGAAACCCGCCGCTCGGAGCGCATCGAGATCGAGGAGCTCCCGCAGCAGTGCAAGAAGCAACAGATCCGCGCGAAGCGCGAGGAATTCGAGAAGCGCCAGGAATTCAAGGAGTGCAAGAAGCACACGTAATTCCAGGAATGCTCGCAGCACGAGGAATTCGAGAAGCAACCCGCGTCCCACCGCCGCGGTCGTCGCGGCTGAGAAGGGCGTTCCCACCAATGTCGAGATAATCGTGAACGCACCCATGTCTCCGATCAGGAGTCAGGCGAGTTTCACCGCTCCCTTCGTCGCGAATGCGAAGCTAGGCACATCCTTGATGGCCGTCGAGAAGACCGCGCAGTGGTATCGAGTCGAATACATGGCGGGTGGGAGAACCGCGACGGGTTGGATCGCCGCGAACACGGTCGCCGAGGTCAACGGTTCCGACAAGACCGATGTCTACCGTCTGATCACCGACAGGAACTATCGTGCCGACATGGACTTCAACACATCCGTCGAGTTGTATGATTTTCTCGGACGGGCGGGAAGCGAGATGCCCATCAGCGAGACAGCGGCTGACGTCGAACTCAAAAGAATCTTCGCTCTGCGCGCGGCCGCTTCGAAGATCAACCGTCAGAACAGGATGTCGGCGCCCTTCAGCGAGTTCGTCAATCAAAGAAACGGTGAGCTGATCTACAATGAGGCGAGCGGTGAATATCTGGTTTCATCCAACCTGTTCTGGAATCTCGCCGACAAGTACAGAGGTCTTCCCTCGGGGGACATAATCGGTTGGTACGGAGCACGCAACCCGATTCCCGGAGAGTGCGGCCGGCTCGTCAACTGCCATGTCTTTCTCGCCAGGATGACGGATGGTGAATATCTCAGCATCTTTCCCAACGGGAGAAGTTCGAATGACGCCTTGCGCAACATCTCCTTCATGCTCGAACCGCTTGTGACGGACCTGCAGAATCGGACGATCTTCCAGTCGCCGTCCGATGTGCAGGCGAAGTCCGAGCTCGAAAGTCTCATCAAGGAACTGCGAACCATCGTTTTGAGGTCCTCGAATCCCGAGAGGCAGAACATCCTCGCAAAACTCGAGAGCATCGAAAAAGGTTACCTCTGAGACAAATGATTCAGGAGTGGAAGCCATCGCCTCGACACCGTTCGGAGCGATGGCTAAACTTCTTGCTTCGCCGACCCGGCACCATCGAATGATCGGAACAAAAAAGAGAAAACAACCGAGTGAGACTGAGATCCGCGAGTTGATCCGGCAGATCGAGAGATTCAAAGATGATGCTCCGGGCGCATCGGCTCGCGTCGCCGCCGTCGCAGGGCGCATTGCAGACTCCCTAAAACTGAGCGATGACGAAAGAAAAGCCCTTCATCTCTCGGCTCTTTTACATGGCCTCGGCGAGCTCGTCATGAATCGCGACTACGCGAAATCGGAACAGGGATTGAAACCTATTCAAATCGCCGATTTGCAGAGACATCCCGTGATCGCGGAACAGGAGCTGCACCGTCTCGGTTTCGACAAGATCACCCAGTTGACGGTCCGATGGCATCGAGAGAATTGGGACGGCAGTGGATATCCGGATGCCCTGAGGCAGGAGGAGATACCTCTCGTCTGCAGGATACTCCGAGTCGCAGAGGCGTTCGTATCGGGCGCCGGAGCCAATCTCGAATCCGCTTCGGACATCATTGGGCAGCTTGAGAAATCCGCGGGAATCGACTTCGATCCTGAAGTGATACGACAGTTGATGGAGATCGATTTCTCCGATGCGGTCGATCGACAGATGCGGAGCGTCGGGGAATGAACATGACGGGTAACCGCAGAACAGTACGCGGTCTCAATTCGTTCAGGGTCGGGGTGATTTCGCGTTTTTCACCGCGGTCGATTGCGATACCCCTCGCGACTGATCCGCTTTTGGGCTCTTATCTGAAGCTCACCTCATCGAGGATATCGGTCAACAGCCCCTTTCGTTCTGTGGCTGCCGAATGTCAGGCGATCATCGCGAACAACAGGGAAAGCCTCACATCGAACGACATCGACATGATTCTCTCCGATGCAGGGGCGCGTCGCGAGATCGTCAACCGGTCCCTCTGCGACTGGTTCGATGAATCGGACGCGAGTTGGCTCGACGTGACCGCCACGAATCTCGCCGGACTCGGCTCGCCTTTGCTTGTCGCAATTGCACAGAAGCTGATCATGGACACCGGGCAGTACGCGCTGTCCTTCACCCCGTCTACGGCGCACCTTCGCCAACCGCTGACCGACGTCTTTCTGCGGCTCGTTTCAAGGCTGCCCGAACCCGTGGACAACGGCAGGAGGAATCCTTGCTCCGAAAAATCCCCGAGGCAGTTCGTCAGCGAATCAAATGCAGACTTGATGTTCCTTTCTCTGCCGTCACCATCGCATGACGGATTGAGGTCAGCCCTCGGCTCACGTGCGTGGAGGGAAGAGTGGATTGTCGGAGGAGGCGGATTCTGGAGCGAATTCGAAGAGAGGTGCGCCGGTCAGATCCACGGAAGGATTCCCTCCAAGGCGACGTACCTGAAGTCACTCGGGCAATTGTTGCGCTCCGCGCGAGGCATCAGAAATTGGGCTCTCGAACTTCCCGGGGAAGCTTCGCTGACCTCCGGCGAGGTGATCGAGACCATCGGTGCGATACGTCCCGTCAGGAAAATCTTCAGCAAGGATCTGAGTGGGATAGGAAGGGGCCGATCGACCATCATCACGGCCTGAGAAAGTCATCGGACCTCACTTTCGCGATTGGCGGAGCGGACGCGATCGTCAATGACCCTGTCACGCGCTCCCTCGCGCAGATACCACACCAATCCCGCACTCGCGGACAACAACCCTGAGATTATGGTCAGCATCTGGGGGGTGATCGCCGACATGGCGAGACTGGCGAAGTAACTCGAAAGTCCGAACATGGTGAGTTCCGCTCCACGGTCAATCGTCGAGATTCTCCCCCGTATCTCATCCGGAAGGGTTCTTTGGAACATCGTCTCCTGGACCGCGTACTCGACCCCGACTATCGCCCGCGAGACGAGAATGAAGATCGAGAACAACCAGATGCTCTCCGTGAATCCTGCAACCGCGAACACCAACCCGTGAACGATGAGAGCCCAGATGATGAAGCGTCCGCGTCTCTGCTTCAGTTCGAGGTAGTTGTCCGTGCGATGCGCGAGCATCATTCCGACGAACAGGCCAATTCCGCTCGCGAACCAGAGGATTCCGAGGGCGAGGTCGGGATTCAGATTCTCGGTCCGTGCGAACTCGATTCCTCCCATCCTCTCGAACACGATGTTCACGGCACCGCCACCCGTCGCCCAGATCACATTCATGATGAGAATGGTGAGCGCGAATCTGTTCTTCACCGTGTAGACGAGCCCTTCCCTCAATTCCTTGAAGAAAGGCTCCGAGCGCGCACGCATCTTTTCGGCGGTCGCGTCGTCTCGCGTCGATTCCTCACTCACCAACCAAACCGAATAGGCGGACACGGCGAACGATGCCGCGTTTATGATGAAAGCCCATTCGTATCCGAACAGCATCGCGGCGAATCCCCCGGCGGCGGAGCCGAACGCCATGAGTAGGAAGCGCGTCGAGAACATCAGAGCTGTTCCTGCCAGGAGTCCTTCCGATCCGCACATGTTCGGTGTCGCGGCGTTCTTCGCCGCATCGAAAAAGGCACCGAAGGTCGAGAGCATCGCCATCGCCACGAATGCGATCCACATGTCCTCGGGTCTGGAGACAAGCAGGAACAGGAGGGCCACGGCGACTCTTGCGATATCCGTCCAGATCATCACTTGACGGCGCGAGACCCTGTCGACGAACGCACCTGCCAGAGGTGAAAAGACCGCGTATGGCAGGAGCCTGCAGAGCAGGAGTATCCCCGCCGACTCCGCATTCCCGTTCGACACCATGCGGATCAGCCCGAGACCTGCGATGAAGTTGAACCAGTTTCCAGTCTCGGAGACGAACTGTCCCCACAGGAGATTTCTGAAATTCCTGTTGGAGCCTAGAAGCTCTGCGTATGAGATGCTGTTCGTCGCGGTGGAAGCCATTCTCAAAATTCGAGCCGCCGGGTCATTGCCCGAGGCGGTCTCGATTCAAAACACTTTCGTCAGGTCAATCGCCTTTGAACGCAGGCGGCCTCTTCTCGAAGAATGCGGTGACGCCTTCCTTGAAATCTTCCGACTTCGCCGATTCGATCTGGCATTCGTGTTCGAGGGCGAGTTGCGACCGCAGGTCGTTCGAGAAACTCGCATTCACCATCCGCTTTATCCGGGCGATGGCCCCGGTTGGTTGTTTCGCGAGTCTCGATGCGAGTCTGTGCGCCTCCTCCCCCAGGGAATCGGTCGGGACGACCCTGTTTATCATTCCGATTTCAAGCGCGCGCTCGGCTGGAATCGGATCGCCCGTCATGAAGATCTCCGTCGCCAGCTTCTCTCCGATCACACGCGGCAGAAAGAAGCTTCCCCCGCAATCGGGCGAGAGTCCGATCTTCACGAAGGCCTCGTTGAAGACGGCATTTTCATCCGCAATCACGATGTCGCATGCGAGAGCGAAATTGGTGCCGGCACCCGCGCAGATGCCGTTGACGGCGGCGATGAACGGTATCGGCGTCTCTCTGATGAGGAGTATCACCTCGTGCAAGGCCTCGAGCGGTTCCTCGAAGAAAGCCTCGATCCGCCCCTCACGCCCGGCGTATTCCTGCATCTCCCGAAGATCGCCGCCGGCGCAGAACGCCCGTCCATTGCCGGTGAGAATGACCGCACGGGCCCCGTCGTCCTTCGCCTTGCGAACCGCGGTTCCGAGGTCCTTCGTGAGTTCCAATGAAAGGGCATTGAGCGCGTCGGGACGATTCATGGTTATCGTCGCGATTCCGTCTTCGAATGAATAGATCACAGTGTTCATGTTTTCAGAATCTGCTCTTGGATCTCTGTGAGTTGTGACAGTCCCGGCAATGCACCGGACGTCCGTTCTTCGGTTTGAATGGGACGAAGTCCTTGCGGCCGCAGTGATCGCAGATTATCTCGTGTCTCTCATCTCGGGATGAATCCGTGGCGGACCTCCTCGGTCTGCACTTCACGCACCTCTGCGGATTCGGAAGATTCCTCTCGTAATTGAAGCCCTGCTCCCGTTCACTGAAGATGAAAGTCGCCCCGCATTCGAGGCATGGGATTTCGACATCCGGCATCCGCGTCTTCTCCGAAGAAAATCAGTTCGATGACGAGAGTCTAGCACAGCGACGGCATCGGTATTGAGGAGCCCCTCACCGCGAGAGTTCCGCGACATGGGATGCCACGGTCGATCCGAGAGTCTTCAGGTTGTATCCGCCCTCGAGGCATGAGACCACGCGACCCGCACACGCCTGGTCGGCCCACTGCTTGACGATGTCGGTCATCTTTCTGAAGTCGTCGTCCTCGAGTTTCAACTGGCCGAGGGGGTCCGATTGATGCGCATCGAAACCTGCGGAGATGAAGATGATGTCGGGAGTGAAACGCGAAGCGATATCGGAGATCGCATTCTCGAAATCCGAGACCTGCTGCTTCGCTGTCGTGTTCGCCTTCACGGGGACGTTGAGCGTGAAGTCCTTCCCGCGCCCGATTCCGGTCTCACCGCGACTGCCCGTTCCTGGATACCAGGGGTACTGGTGCATCGAGAAGAAGAAGACCGACGGGTCATCGTAGAAGATTCCCTGGGTCCCGTTGCCGTGATGCACATCCCAATCGAGGATCGCGACCTTGGACACTTCTTTGTATTTGTTCTGGGCGTAACGTGCTCCGACAGCGACGTTGTTGAAAAGACAGAAACCCATCGCGCTTTCCGACGTGGCATGATGGCCCGGTGGTCGAACTGCGACGAATGCATTGTCGGCCTCACCTTCCATCACCGCCTCCACCGCCCGACACGCACCGCCCGCTCCGAGCATCGCCGCATCGAAGGAGTGCATCGAGATCACGGTGTCGGCGTCGAGGCGATCCAGGCCGTTCTCGAACGCGCCCGCGACGCGCTTGAAATGCTCCTCGGTATGAACCGCCTGGATGAGCCCTTTCTTGGCGGGGTCCGGAAGAATCTCAACTATCGAGTTCCAAAGGGTTTCATCGCTCCGTAGCGCATCCAGGACGACCCCATATCTCTCCGGGCTTTCCGGATGTCCTGGGCCCGTGTCGTGCTTCTTGTAGGTGGGATGGTGGATGACCGCTGTCTTTCTCACACGACCAATCTAAATGAATGAGGACTCCTCGAGCAATCGGCCGTTTTCAAATCTGTCGAATCCCAGCGCCGAGACGTCCATGAATCCGCAACGCCCATCGAGAATCATCTCCGATATCGCCCGTCCTGTCGCAGGTGAATGCATCACCCCGTGCCCCGAGAATCCACAGGCGAGAAAGAGACCATCGGGTCCCGCGGGTCCGATGATTCCATGGTGGTCCGGGGTGTTCTCATAGAGTCCCGCCCGGCATTTCGTCGGAACGACGTCGAGGGAGGCGTGTATCTTCAGTCGCCTACGTGACTGCTCGAGAACCGGTGGTATGAAACCCGCGTCGAAATCATCCGATGCAGTCAGGTCGTTCGGATCGGGCCAGGCGAGGAGGAGGTCACCGTTTTCGGTAACCGCCGATGGATCGATGAAGTCCCTCGCGGGTCTGAAATGGAACCCACTCCCGACATCGATGACCATGGGCAACGAGTCTGGAATTTTTTCCCCACATCTCGCCCAGACTATCTGTCGGCGTTGAGGCCTCACTGGGATGTCGATGCCGACCCCACTTCCGAGTCGTGCCGCCCTCGCCCCCGTGCAGATGACCACCGCATCGCAACCAATCTCCCCATCGGCGGTGATCACCCCCGAAACCCGACCTCCGACTCTGCCGATAGACGAAACCTCGGTGCCGAACATGAATCGCACACCATGCTCCGCCGCCTCGTCATGGAAGCTCCGCATGAGCGCGATGGGGTTGATGAAACTGTCCTCGCTTCCGAATGTTCCGCCGATGATGTCATCGGTCACGATGAGCGGACATATCTCCGCGATCTCCTCGCGCGATACGGTCCGTGTGCTCTCGATGCCGACCCTTCTCTGGACCTCGACGTTTCGTTTCAGTGAATCGAAACCCGCTTCGCTCGTTGCAAAGAAGAGGTAACCCTTGGGGTCGTAGCCGCAGTCGCGATCCCATTCGCGGATGAAATCGATCGAGTACTTCGACATCCTGACGTTGATCTCGGTACCGAATTGGACACGGGCTCCACCGGTCGCACGTCCCGTCGAACCTGCACCGGGCGAAGGAGACTGTTCGATTAGGGTGACATCGCATCCACCACGCACCGCGAGATGGCGCGCGACGCTTGCACCGACGACACCCCCTCCGATGATGACGACTTTCGACATGTCGGAATGTTTCTATTTCGCGAAGACCTGTGAGAAGTCGGCGAAGGCCTTGAACTCGAGCGCGTTCCCGCTCGGATCCAGAAAGAACATGGTCGCTTGTTCTCCGACCTCGCCCTTGAAGCGTATCTTCGGTTCGATGATGAACTCGACGCCACGATCGCGAAGTTTGTCTGCGAGAGCGTCGAAGTCATCCATTGTGAGCACGATTCCAAAGTGGGGAACCGGCACATGATCCGCATCCACCTCGTTTCGGTGGATCATCGAAACAGAATCGGGTGCGAGATGCGCCACGATTTGATGACCATAGAGATCGAAGTCGATCCATGAATCCGAGCTTCGGCCCTCTTCGCAGCCGAGTATGCCGCCGTAGAAGGCACGTGCCTCTTCCAGATCCTTAACCGGGAATGCCAGATGGAAAAGATTCTTCATAACAGGGCTATAATGCCCACGGTCGGCGAAGGTGACAAGGAAAGTCTTCGTTGGCCATCGCAAGCGAAGCGTTTACTGCCATCCTTCAAGCGATTTCAAGCGTCTAAGGCTGCAAGTCCGATGGTTCCGAAAATGAGAAAATCAATATTCATCCTTTCTATCTTCATCTCGATGGCGATGGCTTCGGAGGCCCAGGTTGCTGGACCCGACGGTTCGTCTCTCCCGCAGGCGGAGATCGAAAAGATCGTGAAGAGGATGACCGAGAACGAATTCTCCTTCCGCGAGGCCCTCAAGAATTATGTCTTCGACCGAAGTGCGACCATCCAGACGATCGGGATGGGCGGTCAGATAACGGGGACCTATCGTCGGGATTCCTTAATGACATTCGCGTCCGACGGGAGTCGGTTCGAACGGATAACATTCTTTCCGATGCCGACGTTGAGGGAGCTCTCGATAACGCCCGAGGACATCGAGGATCTCGGTGGAGTGAATCCGTTCGCACTGGATCCGTCGACCATCTCGCAGTACAACCTGAAATATCTCGGCAAAGAGAAGATCGACGAACTCACGCTCCATGTCTTCGATGTCTCGCCGAAGGTCATCCCCAATCCATCGCGATCTAAGCAACGTGTCTTCGAGGGCAGGATTTGGGTCGACGACCAGGACCTCATGATCGTGAAGTCGAAGGGCAAGGGATTGCCGGAGACCAAGAACAACAGGTATCCGGTGGTCGAGACGTTCCGCGAGAACATCGACGGGAAGTTCTGGTTCCCCGCCTTCTCGACCGCGGACGATGTCTTGGACTTCGAGAAGATGTCGGTTCGTCTCCGAATGAGGGTCCGCTACACGAACTACAAACAGGCACGCTCCGATGTGAGGATTCTCGATGACGAGGAGCCTGCGACCGATCAGCCTCCTGTGCGCAAGCCGTGATCAATCGTCGGCGATCTTGAAATCACCCAGTTCGTGCGCGATGGCGGAACGGGTCTTGACGAGAAGTTCCATCAGGGAATCCGTGTCGTAACCTGCGGTCTCGATCGGCGGCAGGAAAACCATCTCGATCGTCCCGGGGAAGGCGACTCCGCAACCCTTTCCCATCATCCAGTCGGTGTTCTTGATCGCGACAGGGACTATCGGCGCCTTGGTGCCGAGTGCGAGATGGAACGCACCCTTCTTGAATGGCAGAAGCTCTCCCGGCATCGCGCGCGTTCCCTCGGCGAAGACCCCGAAGGACGAGCCCGCCTCCATCACCTTTTTCGCCCTTGCGATCGACTCTCGCGCCTTTTCCTGGTTCGATCTGTCGATTGCGATGATGTTCACGAAGGGCATCCCCTGTCCCATTATCGGGATCTTGTAGAGCTCCTTCTTCGCCACGAGTCCTATCTTCCTCCCCGAGTGGATGAAGATCGCCGCGGTGTCGAGATACGAACGGTGATTCGCGACGAGGATGTAATGTCTGTCCTTGTCGAGATTCTCGAGACCTGAAACCTCGATCCTCGCTCCGCAGGCGCGAAGCCATTTGTCGGCTCCCCAGGTGGCGAAGGGATAGAGCCAGTGTTTTTTTCTGATCAACCACAGAATGGAGAGGCAGGGCGGTCCGATGATGAGCATCAAGACCGACGCAACGGTCCACGCCCACCAGTATCTAAGTTTTCCCGAAAACCGGGATTTGTTAGACTCCTCGACGGGATAGAGAAGTTTCTCGTTCCCGACCAATCCTTTCAAGGAATCTTCATCCTGATGAACCATCATTCGCGACAGTTTGTAGCACGACAGATGATTTCGAGGCAAAGAACAGTTCTTTCATTGCTTTTCATAACATTTGCTTTCATCTCGGGCGTCTCGGCGCAGGAGCAGACGGTTCCATCGCCGCAGTCCGTTCTCGGATTCCGTCCGACCGAAGAGCGCACCATCGCCGACTGGAACCAGATAACGGATTATTTCGCGAAGCTCGATGTCGCCAGCGACAGGGTCGCGGTGCGGAACATCGGCCCTTCGACGCTCGGACGTCCGATGATCGCCGCCTTCATCTCCGATGCCGACAACATCCGCAATCTCGAGAAGTATCGAAGAATCAGCGCGAAGCTTGGAGATCCGAGGACGATTTCAGGACCGGCGGAGCTCGAAACACTGATCTCGGAAGGAAAGACCATCGTTTCGATCTCCTGTTCGATACACGCGAATGAGATCGTCGCATCCCAGATGTCGATGAACCTCGCATTCGAACTCGCGACGGCGACGGATTCCGAGACACGGGACATATTGAAGAACACCATACTCGTTCTGATTCCGTCATCGAATCCCGACGGGGTGGATCTTGTGGCGAATTGGTATCGCAAGACCCTCGGAACGAAATCCGAGGGCACGATACCGCCCGAGCTCTACCACCATTACGCCGGACACGACAACAACCGCGATTGGTTCATGCTCAATCTGCAGGAAACCAGGAACATCACGAATCTGTATTGGCGCGAATGGTTTCCGCAGATCGTCTATGACGTGCATCAGATGGGTCAGGGGACCGCACGGTTCGTGATACCCCCGTTCTTCGATCCGCCGAACCCTCGCCTCGATCCGTTGATACTCCGCGAAGTCGGTGTGATCGGGTACAAGATGGCCGCCGATCTCCAGGCGAAGGGTGTGAAGGGCGTCGCGACGAACACGATGTTCGATACATGGTGGCACGGAGGTTTCAGGAGCACGCCCTACTACCACAACTCGATCGGCATTCTTTCGGAGGCGGCGAGTGCGGACCTGATGACACCGATAACAATCACCCGTGAGAGATTGAAAGCCGAAAGACCTGCGCGCGGACTCAATTCACCGCTCGAGAGCAGCACGAGTCATCCAGATCCGTGGGAAGGCGGTAAGTGGGGGCCTCGCGAGATCGCCGAACTCGAGATGACCGCATCGCGCACGGTGCTCGAACTCGCGTCGAAGTACAGGACGAAATATCTGAGGAACTTCCATGCGCTCGGCACGGCGAATCTCATAGAGAAGAGGGACGAACCCGAGGCTTTCATCATCCAGGCGGGTCAGCCGCGCGAGGAAACCATCTCGAGATTCATAGAGATTCTGACCGCGCAGGGAATCGAGGTCCACCGAATGGTCGAGGAGGCCTGGTTCGCCGAATATCGGGACAAGCGGGATGAATTTCACGAGATGCCGCTCGGCAGTTTCGTGGTGTTCGTGAATCAGCCGCAGAAGAACAACATACTGAGTCTCTTCGAGCGACAGGTATATCCGAACAGACTCAACGCGAACGGTGAAGCCGAGGCTCCGTACGATGTGGCCGGGTGGACCCTGCCGATCCAGATGGGAATCGAGTACATGCCGATCTGGGCGATCCGTGACGAGGAGAGGTTCCGATCTTCAGTTAAGAAGATCGAGAACATCGACGAGGCCAGAGCGGTCATGAATCTGCGTTCCGCCGGCAAACCCTTTGCGAATCTGCCGAATCCATTCAATGGCGAGCCGAAGATCGGGCTCTATCGCGGGTTCACGAGCTCCATGGACGAGGGCTGGACCAGGCTCGTCTTCGACATTCACGGAATCAAGTATCGCAACATCCAGCTCGCCGAGGTGAGAAACGGCATCAAGGATGTGGATGTGTTGATAGTTCCGTCCGAGAGCGAAGGGACGATCCTGAACGGACTCAGCGCCGAAAGATTCCCTGACGAGTTCGTCGGAGGAATCGGCGAACAGGGAATCGCCAACATGAAAAAGTTCGTCGAGGACGGCGGACGTCTCATCTGTTTCGACGCATCATGCGGAATGGTCATCAAGGCGTTCGATCTTCCCGTCAGGAATGTGCTCTCCGGACTCAAGAGAAACGAATTCTACAATCCTGGCTCGATAGTGCGTCTCGATGTGAATCTAAGCCACAGACTTGCCGAAGGTGTCGATGAAATCCTCGGGGCCTACTTCATAAACAGTTCCGCCTTCGAAGTGACAGACCGCACACGGGTCCGCACAGTCGCCCGCTATGCCGCTCGCGACGCGTTGGTTTCGGGGTGGATGTTGGGCGAATCGTTCATCAACGGTAGAAGCGCGGTCGTCGAATCCGATTTTGGAAAGGGGAAGATAGTGATGTTCGCCTTCCGTCCACAGCATCGCGGACAGACCTTTGGGACATTTCCTCTGCTGTTCAACGCCATCGAGAAGTAATGCGCAGACTCGTCACACTCCTGTTGCTTGCCGCGTTCGCTCCGACGACATTCCCGTCGTCCGTCGTCGCGGAGAGTGGGGCTGACGATGTCTTTCGTCTCGAACAACAGCCTGTCATCAGAGTCGGTCTCATGACCGACGCACGGTCTGTGGCCATTGCCGGCGAGGACGAATCGCTGATCGCCTCCTCTCCCGGTGAGGAGGTGCGGACGATCGAATCGAAGCAACTGATATTCGAGTCACGAAACTACCGCCCGCCTGTGATTGATTTCTACCGTGTGGAGGTGCGCGGATTCCCATCTGAGGAACTTGCCCGATCAGCTTCGTCGCGCATCAACGAGGCGACGGGTTTCGTCCCGGTTGCCATTCCCGACGAGGAGACGTCATCGTGGACCGTCGCGCTTCCCGAGGCGTTCGAGAGACTGCAGGATGCGAGCGCCTTTCAGGTCGTTCTGAATTCGCTCGGATACACGGATGTGAATTTCCGTGCCGAGAAGAAGGTACGTCCGCATCCCGATGCGATGCTGCTCACCGAACAGGTCCGCGACCCGAAATCATCGCGAACCGAGATCCGGAGTCTGACCGGCACGACATCCGCGCGCCGACGCTCCGTCACCGTGCCCGATGTAGCGAAGATCGATTCGTCGATACGCGAGATAGTCGCGGCCGCGGACGAACCTGAGGACACGTTCTTTTCTCTGCGACCCGTGACCGTCGAATCGCCCCAGGAAGGTCGGTCGCTCCGCATCAATGGAAAGCCCTATCGCGGCAAAGCTGAAGTCTTCGTCAATTCCAAGGGAAGTCTCACGGTTGTCAACATAGTTTCTATCGAGGACTACCTTCTCAGCGTTGTGCCGAAGGAACTCGGTCTTCCCGCGATCGAGGCGCAGAAAGCACAGGCTGTGGCTGCCCGCACATACGCACTTTCGAATCTCAACCGCTTCGCACGGCAGGGGTTCGATATCCTTCCGACCGTCTCTTCGCAGGTTTACGGCGGTCGCGACGCCGAGACTCAGATGGGAACCCGCGCGGTGCGTGAGACCGCGGGCATGGTCGCGACCTACGGCGGAAAACCGATCAATGCGCTCTACACATCGACATGCGGCGGTAGAACGGAGAACTCCGAACATATCTTCGACCGTGCAGAGCCCTATCTGCGCGGAGTCGAATGCTCGCTCGAGGGAAGAAGGCATTTCGAATCCTTCAAGGTGCGCAGCACTCGCGAGACGGTTCGTCCTTCGACCGAGGCCGATCTCGAATTGGTGAGATTCTCAGCGATTCTCGCGACGAACGGATTCCTGATGGTGACCGACCGCTTCTCGAATGAGTGGTTGGATGCGCCTCCGAGTGATGCGGAGTTCAAGAGTTGGATCAATCAGATCGCACTGAAATTTGCGCGGCCCGCTCCGGTGTTCGACAGGAGTCAGATCAAGGGCGAGGAATTCGCCGGGCTGATCGCGCGTCTCGCCTATGGAGAGCGCCGTGCGGACACACTGCTCAGTGATTCCGATGTGGAGTATCACCTCTCCTTCAGCGATGGGGTCGATGTCTCGAAGACCCGCCGTGCGGATCTTGCGATGCTGTTCCGCGACGGACTGCTCACATTGAATGCGGATGGTGATTTTCATCCCCATAGACCGATGAATCGGAGGCGGATACTGAGGCTCGTGAGAAACATCTTTCAGAGGAAGGACTGGGGCCCCGAATTGAAGACCGGGGTCGCGCGTCCATCCGCGGATGGAAAACTGGTGATCAAATCCGGTCGAAGTGACGTTGCGATCGAGGTTTCCCCGTCGGTCTTCCTGTTCCGTCAATTCGGCGAGTCGTTCTTTCAGATGAAGGAGGTCGCCCTCGTCGGAGGTGAACCGATAGCCTATTCGACCGGGCCTGCGGGCGAGATCATCTATCTGGAGGTGAGGCCGACGACGGAATCGACCGTGGCGGAGAAGATGTCTCCGTTCACGAACTGGACCGAGACCATCGGAGTTCGAGACCTTCAGGGAAGATTGTCCAGATACATGCGCAGTGCCGGGAACATAACCGACCTGAGGGTCACCAAGGTCGGATCTTCGCGCCGCGCGACCGAGATCGAGGTGGTTGGAACGGCTGGAACCCGAACGATAAAAGGTGGTCGCATCAGATCCGCCCTCGGCCTGCGTGAACAACTCTTCGTCGTGGACAGGAACGTCGATTCGAATGGGAAGACCGTTTCATTCACCTTCACCGGCAGAGGCTGGGGACATGGTGTCGGGATGTGCCAGTACGGAGCGTTCGGTCTTGCGCGAATGGGCATGAGGCATGACCAGATACTCAAGCACTACTATTCGGGGATTCAGATCGTGAAGGGATACTGAGCAATCAATCGAAGGTCTCAGAGAAAGAAAAGGGCGCTCGGATGAGCGCCCTTTTCAACGGAGAAACGAAATGCTTTGGAAATCTACGCGGCCTTCGGAGCAAGTTCCGCCGCACCCTGCGGGTACACGCTGATGAATTTGCCCTTGCGTCCCTTGTCCTCGAACTTCACGAAGCCCTCGATGAGCGAGAAGAGCGTGTCGTCCTTTCCACGACCGACGTTCTTGCCAGGCTTCCACTTGGTTCCGCGCTGACGGGCGATGATGTTTCCACCGATGACGTGCTCGCCACCGAACTTCTTGAGTCCAAGTCGTTTGGCTTCCGAATCGCGACCGTTACGGGATGAACCTACTCCTTTCTTATGTGCCATAACTTTTTCTTCTGAAATCCTTCAAGCGGATTTCGGAAACCTCCTAGAATTTGTCGATCGTGATCTCGGTGAAGCCCTGTCTGTGACCCTGCGTGCGCTTGTACTGTTTGCGACGTTTCTTCTTGAAGACGATGATCTTGTCTGCACGTCCGTGCGAAACGACCTTCGCCGAAACCTTCGCTCCGCCGACCTTGGCGTCCTTGCCGGCACCCACGAGAAGCGCTTCAACTTCGATCTTTGCGCCAGCTTCCGCCTCGATCGAGGGGACCCTCAGGGTCTGACCCGGTTCAACTGCGAACTGCTTGCCACCCGTCCTGATGATTGCGTAACTCATTTCAGTCTTCACTCCTATGCTCTGAGCAAGGAAAATCTATGCTTTGAGCCGAAAAGTTGTGATTATAGGTATCGGGACTGGGTCAGTCAACCTTGGAGGTCCCAAAGCCCCGTAAGAATGGGTCTGATTCGGCTCTGAGGGCTCGAAATGCTAATATTTCCCCGTAATTTACTGCATTCCATACGGAATCGGGCTCTCTAATCAAAATCGCTATGTCAGACCATAAAAACAGGGAAACACGAATTGAAACGGACTCGATGGGCGAGATCGCAGTCGAAGCCGACCGGTACTGGGGGGCGCAGACAGAGCGCTCCCTCCATCACTTCGACATCGGCTTCGACACGATGCCCCGCGAGATGATCCGTGCACTCGGCATCCTGAAGAAAGCCGCGGCGATCACGAACCACGAACTCAAACCCCAGTTGATGACCAAGGAAAAGCTCGATCTCATCGTGAAGGCCGCGGACGAGGTCATCGAGGGAAGGCTCGACACCCACTTTCCGCTGCGGGTCTGGCAGACGGGTAGCGGAACCCAGACGAACATGAATGCGAACGAGGTCATCTCGAACCGGGCGATCGAGATCGCAGGTGGCGTGATGGGTTCGAAGAAGCCGGTGCATCCGAACGACGATGTGAACATGTCGCAATCCTCGAACGACACGTTCCCGACGGCGATGTATATCGCCGCGGCAGAGAGGCTCGTGGCATTGATCCCGACTGTCCAGCGACTTCACGATGCCATCGATGCGAAGGCCAAGGAGTTTGCCGACGTCGTCAAGATAGGAAGAACCCATCTCCAGGATGCGACACCCGTGACGGTCGGTCAGGAGTTCGGCGGATGGGCCAGTCTCATCGAGCGCGACATCGAACGATTGAAGCAGGTCTTCGGTGGACTCTATGATCTTGCGATCGGCGGCACCGCCGTCGGCACGGGACTCAATGCGCATCCGCAGTTCGCCGACAAGGCGGCGGCGGAGATCGCGAAGATCACCGGTCTTCCATTCCGTGCGCATCCCAACAAGTTCGCTGCGCTCTCCGCCCATGACGAAATCGTCTTCGCATCGGGCGCGCTGAAGACGCTCGCGGCGTCGCTCATGAAGATTGCAAACGACGTGCGTTGGCTCGCATCGGGACCGCGTTGCGGAATCGGTGAGATCTCGATTCCGGAGAACGAGCCCGGAAGCTCGATCATGCCGGGCAAGGTGAATCCGACGCAGAGCGAGGCAATCACGATGGTCGCCGCCCAGGTCATGGGCAATGATGCCGCGATCGGGTTCGCGGGTTCGCAGGGTAACTTCGAACTCAATGTGTTCAAGCCCGTGATGATCCACAACTTCCTTCATTCGGTGAGACTGCTCAACGATGCATGTCGCGGATTCGTCGAATTCTGCGTGGTCGGAATCGAGCTCAATCGGGAGCAGATAGAGAAGTATCTGAACGATTCGTTGATGCTGGTGACAGCACTAAATCAGCACATCGGCTATGACAATGCGGCGAAGATCGCGAAGAACGCGCACAAGAAGGGCGCCACACTCAAGGAATCGGCCATCGAACTCGGATTGCTCACAGCGGAGCAGTTCGACGAATGGGTCAAACCCGAGGAAATGACCCGTCCATAGCTGTTTCTGCGAGAAACGAAAAAAGCGCCGCTGTGAAGCGGCGCTTTTCATTTTTGATTCGAGGACCCTCAGTTTTCCGACGCGAGCGTCTCCAGCAGGTCGGAGCGGGTGATTATCGCCGTGATCCTGGCGAAATCCTTGACCAGAATCGCGGGGGATTTCTTGAGAAGCCCGCGCATCTCCTCGAATGCGGCATCGACCTCGACGACAGGGAACGCTTCCTCCATCACCGCAGACACCGGCGAGGTCATCAGGTCCTTGTTCTCTATCAGTTTCCCGAGTAGTCCGTTCTCGCGAACCGCGCCGACGCATCTCTCGTTCTCGATTACGGGGAGTTGGGTGATTCCGTGTTCCGACATCACCTGGAGAGCCTCTGCGACCGAGTGGCCGGGTTCGATGCTCACGAGTGAACGAGGCGCAGTCGCCCCCTTCGTCTCAGCGATGATGCTCGCGGTGATCTTCTGCGGTTCGAGCATGAGCTTCTCCTTCATCCACTCGTCCGAATGATGTTTCGAGAGATAGTGCTCACCCGTGTCGCAGACGATGAACACCATCACTGCGTTCTCGTCCAGATTCTTTGCGGCCTTGAGGGCCGCCGCGAATATAGTGCCGGCCGAACCGCCGCAGAAGATGCCTTCCTCGCGGCTGAGAAGCCGCGACATCTCGAATGATTCACGGTCCGTGATGTTGATGATCTCGTCGACAACCTTCAGGTCGGCATTTCCAACGACGATGTTCTGCCCTATTCCCTCGACGAGATAGGGGGTGGCCTCCGGGACCTGACCGGTCTCCTTGTAGGTTTTGAAGATCGAGCCGTAAGGGTCGCCTGCAATCACTTTGATAGCCGGGTTCATCTCCTTCAGGTATCGCGATGTGCCGGAGATTGTTCCTCCGGTTCCGATCGAAGCGACGAAGTGGGTGATCTTTCCCTCGGTGTCGCGCCATATCTCGGGTCCGGTCGTTCTGTAGTGGGCGAGGGGATTGGCCGGATGGTTGTACTGATCAGGATAGAAGGAGTTGGGCGTCTCTCTCGCGATTCGCTTGGCGGTTTCGACGTAGTGCTCCGGCGAGCCGTACTTGGCGGCTGCAGAACAGATGATCACATCCGCGCCGAGCGCTTTGAGGAATCTGCGTTTCTCCGCTGAGACCTTGTCGGTCATCACGAACACGCAGCGGTAACCTCGCGCCGCCGCGACGAGAGCCATTCCGATTCCCGTGTTTCCCGAAGTCGCCTCGATCAGTGTGCCACCGGGTTTGAGGATGCCCTTCGCCTCGGCGTCATCGATCATCGAGATGCCGATCCTGTCCTTCACCGAGTAGCCGGGATTCAGGTTCTCCATCTTCGCGTACATCTGCGCCTTGATGCCGAACTTCTCGGTCAGATTGTTGATTTTGACGAGTGGCGTGTTGCCGATCAGTCCGAGGATGTTTTCGTAATATTTCATCTCGAGGAAATTTCCTTTTGAAAGTCTTTCGGAAGAGTTTAACCGCACCGTGCCGAGTGGCAAAAGGGGGAGTTCAAGAACCCGTCCTCTTCTTTCTTTCGAGGACGATGATCGTCTTGGACCATGCAATGGGCTCGCTCATCGGGAAATCGTGTCGACCGATCAAATCGAAGTCCTCGGAGGCGGCTGCGAGAATATCCTCGGGTCTGATGGTCTTGAATTTGTAGAGTATCTCGAGAACGGAGCCGATGAAGGACGGTTTGACCGGGATCAGAATCAGCTTGGAGCCGGGTTTCATGACCCGTGCAAGTTCCTTGAGACCCGCGTCGATCGGGACGTATTCGAGAACGCCGCAGGTCAGAATGAGATCGAATGTCGCGTCACCGAACGGCAGTTCGAGAATGTTTGACTGCGTGACAGCGATTCGACGGGCATCACAGGCGGAGTCTTTTCGAAACTGGTCACGTGCGACTTCGAGCGACTTCCTCGAGAGGTCGACGGCGACGAGGTGTCTCGGTCTAAGTCCTGCACTCTGGAAACCCAGCGTGATCACACCCGTTCCGCTTCCGGCATCGAGAACCAGAGATCCCTCATCGATGCCGAGGTCGATCGATGTGAGGAATCTCGCGACCGAATTCCGATAACCGTTCAGACGCATCATCAGATTGTGAGCGTCCGCGATTCGGTCGTAGAAACTTTTTGTATCCTGTCCCACCAGAACTGTCTGACGTGTCGGGTCTCACTTCTCCGACACGAGTTCCTCCAATTTCAATCTCAATTTCTCGAGTCGAGCGGGGCTCGATCCGGAATCTATGTAACGGACCTTCCCGGATCTGTCTATAAGAACCACTGTGGGCAGAGCCCGCACGCCATACGTGAATTCCGCCTCGACATCGCGAGACACGATTATCCTGTAATCGAGACTCTGTTCGTCCCTGAATCTTCGAAGGTAGGAGATCTCGGACTTCTCGTCCACCTCCTCACCATCGATGTTGCGGTAGAGGCGTGTGAGGCCGATCACCTCCAGGTCGTCCCTGAAGCGGTCGCTCCATTGTCTGAGCTTCGGGAATGCTTCGAAACACGGGAGACACCAGGTCGCCCAGAAATCAAGGAGCACCACTTTTCCCTTGAGGCTCTTCAGGTTTTCGAAGCCATTCGGAAACACCGAAGCGATGTCTCCCAGATCGGGTGGCTCTTCACCGATGAGAAGATACTGCCTTTCGTTGAGTTTCAATCGTGATGCGACATCGTCGGCGGCCGAGGAGCTGGAAAAGCTCTTCAGATCATCGGAGATCGATCTCTTGAACAGCGAGGTGGCCTCATCACGCCGTCCCTTCTCTGCGTGATGCCGGATGAGTTCATTGGTCGATATGAAGAACGCGACCGGTGACTCGAACTTCAGCGATGCATCTCTCAGATCTCCGAGAGCCTTGGTCGAACATGCGTCGTCACGGAGCGCCAGACACAGCTCGTGGCTTTCCATCCCCATGTTGATGATCTCGACGATTGCGACCGCCGAGTTGCGTGGGTCGCCTGCCAAAGCCACGGCAGCCGAGAATGCGTTTCTCGAATGGGAGAGCGCGCCTCTGATATCGCCCGCCCGCTTCTTTGCGATCGACATCTCGGATTCCATTCGCAGACGCTCGCGCGGCTTCTCTGGTCCTCCTTCGAGATATCCTTCGAGCAGCTTGCCAGCCCTTTCGAACTGTCCAGTGCGTGCCAACATCACCACCATCACGGATCTCGACACCTGCTTTCTCTCCCTGTTGTCGGAGTCGGAGTCTATGTATCTCGCAAGGAATGCGGTCGCGTTCTCAAAATCCTGGGAGATCCAACCGAGCATCCCGATGTAGTACAGGTCGTCGCCGCTGTTGCCATCCCTCGATTTTGCGAGCGTGAGATACCGGTCGGCGAGACGTCGCTGATTCTCGGCGGTCTCGTTGCGAAGCTCATCGGAAACCGCAATGCCGGCTCCCTCGATCTCCGAGAAACGATCTCGCGCGAACCGATTCACCTCCTCGAACATCTCGCGTGCCGACAACGATTCGACCCGTCGCGCCTCATCGGGCCCCGCATTCTGCGCGAGCCCTGGGACCGTCGCCCCGATAATCAGGAGGACGACCAAGCCCGTCACCGTGAGTTTCCGTGTGATGTTCATGATTCGATGAGGTCTGCCACTCTTCGGGCCGTCAAAGGTGCCAAGAGTATCCCATTTCTGAAGTGACCCGTGGCGGCAAGGATCTTCTCGTTTTCGAGGCGACCGATGAATGGTATCTGCGACTCTCCGAGCGGCCTGAGGCCCGCGTAGTGATCGACCGGGTCGAGTCGTGAAAGGGTCGGCAGTATCTCGGCGACCCTTCCTCGGATCTGCTCGGCACCGCCCTGCGTCGGAGTCTTGTCGTAACCCGCGTCCTCCATAGTCGAACCCGCGATGGCGCGCCCGTCAGGTCGCGGAACTATGTAGCCACGGGGTGAATATATGACCCGTCGCGGGAGTTCCGCGCGTTCGCATGCATACTCGAGTATCTGACCCTTCACGGGTCGCACGTCGGGAAGTCTGTCTTCGGATGCGATCGACGATGTCCAAGCACCCGCGCACACTATTACGTGACCGGCCTCGTGTTTCGATCCCCGGGTCTTGACGCCGAGTCCCGATCCTTCGGAGAAAATGCTCGAGACCTCGCAACCCTCGACCACATCGACGCCCGACCGATTCAATGAGTCGCGCAATGCGGTGATGAGTTTGCGGTTCTCCACCTGCCAATCGTCAGGGAACGAGAGTCCCTCGATGAGCTCCGGGTTGAGCGTCTTCTCCTCGGAGAGAATCTCTTCGCGGGACAGCAGTTCGACTCTGAGCCCTGCGTCCTTCTGCCATTCGAAACGCTTTCTGATTTCGAGCGAGTCCTCTTTGTCGAATGCGAGATAGAAGGTCCCTGATTTCTCGAGCCCGATTTCGATGCCGGTTTCCTCAAAGAGGCTGGCGGAAAATTCGGGATACAGGTCGCGGGAGGCGATGCAAAGATCGAGGAACTGCCCCCCGCGTTCCGACTCGGCCTGTACGGCCAACATTCCCGCGGCCGCATGCGAAGCCTCGGATCCGACCAGTCCCTTCTCGACGAGCATGACCTTCCCGAGTCCCCTGAGCGCGATCTCGCGCGCCACGGACATGCCGATCACACCTCCGCCGATGATTAGAAAATCGCTGGTCATCAGTTAACTTCCGACTGTCGGAAGAACGATTTAATAGGAACATCGAGGCTCAAGGCAAATCATCGGGTCGGAGAGACGGCGAGAGGCCACGACATATCGGAACCGCTCTAGTATCATTGAAGGTTCCCGATGGTCGGGTCTCGACGACAGATCGGATGAATCAAGGATTTATGGCAAAGCACAAGATTACATTGATACCTGGGGACGGAATCGGACCAGAGATAACCTCTGCGACCGTCAGGGTGCTCGAGGCATCGGGCGCCGATATCGAATGGGAGCCTTACATATTGGGAGCGCAGGCTCTCGAGCAGTTCGGCACCACATTGCCGGAGGCGACCATCGAGTCGATCAAGCGGAACAAGGTGGCGCTCAAGGGCCCACTCACCACACCGGTCGGCAAAGGATTCACATCCGTGAACGTCGGACTCCGGAAGGCACTCGATCTGTACGCCAACGTGAGACCCGTCCGCGCCCTCCCCAACGTCCCGTGCAGATATCCCGAACTCGATTTGATCATCGTCAGGGAGAACACGGAGGATCTCTATGCCGGGCTCGAGCATGTCGTCGTCCCCGGAGTGGTCGAATCCATCAAAATCATCACGGAGAAAGCCTCGACGAGAATCGCGAAATACGCTTTCGAACTCGCGAAATCTCTCGGCCGGAAGAAAGTCACCGCGATGCATAAGGCGAACATCATGAAACTCTCCGACGGACTGTTTCTCGATTGCTTCTACAAGGTCTCCTCGGACTACCCCGAATTGCAATCGGATGACAAGATCATCGACAACGCATGTATGCAACTGGTGATGAGGCCGGAGCAGTTCGATGTGATGGTCCTCGAGAATCTTTACGGAGACATAGTTTCGGATCTGTGCGCAGGTCTCATCGGAGGACTCGGTCTGGCACCCGGAGCGAACATCGGGGAACAAGGTGCGGTCTTTGAAGCCGTTCACGGGTCCGCTCCGGATATCGCGGGGCAGGGAATCGCGAACCCCACAGCGATGCTCATGTCCGGACTCTTGATGCTGAGACATATCGGAGAGCACGAATGCGCGGACCGCGCAGAGAAGGCGATGCTCGATGTCTTTGCCGAGGGGAAGGTCCGCACCCGAGATCTCGGTGGTTCAGCGAAGACCGACGAATTCGCGACTGCGATCGTCGAGAAGTTGCGCTGATTGCGTGGCGAGGTGCGAACAAGCGAGGAACCGATGAACGAAAGCATCTGGAATCATCCCGTCACCGCGGAGGAAGTCCTCAGAAAGGCATTCGATGCGCTTGAGACTGGTGCCCGCAACCGCAGACATGCATTCCATCAACCGGTCTTTTCAACGATGGGCGAGATCGGGCCCGAATCCAGAATGGTCGTGCTCAGAAGATTCTGGAATGAACCGCCGCGCCTTGCCTTTCATACGCATGTCGGGTCTCCAAAGATCTCGGACATCGAGCGCAATCCGAACGTCTCATGGGTCTTCTACGACGACGAGGCGAAGTTCCAGGTGAGGGTCCACGGCATCGCTTCCGTTCACAGGGATGATGGATTGGCAGACGAGCAGTGGAACAAGACGAATCCATTTCCGAGACGCTGCTATGTCGGAGAGGCTCCCGGCAGGGAGAGCGATGAACCGGTTTCGGGGCTGCCTGATTATGTCCAGGACACGACGTCTGATTTCGGCACACTCGAGGAAGGTCGTCCGAATTTCGTGGTTGTGTCGTCGACGATCGAGTCGATGGATTGCCTCGAACTCGATGCGCGTGGTCACCGGCGATGTCGGTTCAGGTGGGATGGCGGGAATCTGAAGGACCATTCCTGGCTCACGCCATGAACAACGAAACACTTATTTGTTTCCATTCTGTTCACATAAATGAGCGATTTTATTGCTCTTGCCAAATATATCTAACCCATTGAAAATGAACAGGGTGGATATCTTTTTCATCCAAGCGAATGAGGTAGATGAGCGGTTTGAGCGGTTTACTGATTGACAGGATTCAAGACTGCTGATAGCCTCCCCACATTCTTACCTTTTTCCATACAAGCAGTAGAGCAGTACATCCAAGGGCAGTTGATAGGTTGGAAAAAGTTGATTGTTTTCATACGTAACTTTTCTTAACGCCATTATCACGAGTTAGACCGATGATGGAGGTCCGAATCGAACGGGCGGGGATTACCGTCGCCACGTGTCGGGCCTAATCTTAAGGACGAAACTGGAGAAACTCATATGTCATTTGCTTGGTTGATCAATTCACCGATGCTCGCATTCGCTTCGGACGCCGCTGCGGCGACCGAAACCGCGGTCAAGAGCGTCGTCACAGCAGGAGACGTCGGCATCATGCCGATGGTCGTCAATTTCACTTTCTTCGTCGCATACATCTCGATGGGCGCCGCATTTGTCTTTTTCATCATGCAGCGCAGCAGCGTGCATGAGGATTACAAATCGGCACTCACGCTGTCGGCTATCATCGTCGGCATCGCGGCGTTCCACTACTTCTACATGAAGGGTCTTTATGCCGACTACACGCTTCCGGCGCTCGCAGCCGCTAAGGCGAGTGGCGGAGACACGACGAAGATCATCAGTGATTCCTTCTTCAGCATCATCAATTACAGATACATGGATTGGCTCGTGACGACGCCACTCCTCGTCGCGAAGATCCCGATGGCGGCAGCCCACGGCAAGAAGGTTGGAAAGACGGTGACCTACCTGATCCTTTTCGATCTTCTGATGATCGTCGCCGGATTCATCGGTGAGCAGTACATCGAGCCCAGCGTCATGACCAGCCGTCTGATCTGGGGAACCATCTCGACACTCGGATACCTCGGCATCGTGTACATCCTCTTCACGACAGTGAAGGACATGGCGAAGTCGGCGGATTCGAATGCTCAGATGGCGGTGAAATGGATGTCGATCTTCGTCATCACGACGTGGGGCATCTATCCCATCGGCTATCTCGTCCCGTGGTTCGCTCCGGGTCTCGACCTCAACATCGTCCACGCCGTCTACAACATCGGCGACCAGTTCAACAAGATCGCTCCCGGTGTGATTCTCTACATCGCTGGGCGAAACGCGTTGAAGGGCTAGTTGAACAAGGCGGGACCTTTTCGGTTTCGCTTCCTTTTCCGGATCGGGTTCGACCCTCGTCGGTCGAACCCCTCCGGAAACAGAGGGACCTGAGGAGACCTCGGATGATCAAAACAGACGTTTTGATATTGGGAGCCGGTTGCGCGGGCACTTCCCTCGCACACCACTTGGAATCTGCAGGATTCCGAGGCTCCATAGACCTGTGCGACAGTCGCGCCTCCTTCGGACGCGAACAGCGTTGGTGCACCTGGGCGGATGTCCCGGAGACCATGTCGCATCTGGTCAGAAGATCCTGGAAGAGTTGGTCACTCGTCACCGATTCCGAGGAACTGGTGAAGACCTCCGACCAGATAAGATATTCGGAAATCTACGCCCCCGACTTCTTCGCTGATTTCCACGGAAAATGGAAGGCTGAATCAGAGCAGACAAGACTGCATCTGAGCGAGACCGTTCTCGACTGTCGTCCGGATGGGGACGGCGTCGTCGTCACCACCAATCTCCGGGAATGGCGGGCGAGATTCGTGTTCGATGCAAGGTTCAGGGCCGATGCCCGCAAACCTTCCTCGACGGAAGGACTCCATCAGAGCTTTCTCGGATGGACGGTGGAGTTTCCACGAGAGGTGTTCGACCCCGAGAAAGTGGTCCTGATGGATTTCAGGCTGCCTTCCACGACCGGGATGAATTTCATTTACATCCTTCCTTATTCGAGGACCAAGGCCCTCGTCGAGAGCACATGCTTCACCGAGAAATCGATTCCGTGGCATCAGCACATCGAGAATGTGCAGGGCTATCTGACCGCACATTTCGGTGACGATTATTGGATCGAGGCGGAGGAGAGCGGCAGTCTCCCGATGTCTTTGCGTCCGAAGCAGAAGGCGTCGACTGATAGAAATATTCTGGAGATTGGAGCGGGCGGAGAGGGGATTCGGCCATCGAGCGGATATGCGTTCCACAGGATTCAGAGGTCGACATCCGCGATTGCCAGAACTCTCTGCGAGACAGGTGCGATAGACGACATTCCCATCGCCCCGGAGCGATACAGATTCCTGGACTCGGTCTTTCTGGATGTGCTGCGTGGCAATCTCGGAGAGGCAAGGAGTCTGTTCGAATCCATGTTCAGGCATGTCGACACGGATTCGTTGGCGCGCTTCATGCTCGATGCGGGTTCCGTATCGGATGATTTGAGGGTAATCTCGAGCCTGCCGAAGTCGCCATTCGTATCTGCGGTTTCCAAGCAGCTCGTTTCATCCGCGGCGGGACGGCTCGGAGCACTCGGTTCTTATGAAGACGTGGACGCTACTGTACGGAATACCATGGCTCGTGCTGTCAGGCACGATTCTGTTCGCGACTTCAACCGATGAGGCGACCGAGACCGTCGGGGCTTGGGTCCTCCTCGCCAGCGTCCTTCTGATCGGCTTGCCACACGGTGCCTGCGACTTCCAACTCCTCAAGAAGGACGATTCCGAACCCCGTTCGCTCAAAAACTTTTCAAAGGTCCTCACCCTCTACACACTTCTCGCCGCAGTCATCGCGGTTCTCTGGTTTGTACTGCCCGAAATATCGTTGACCGCATTCCTGATTCTCACCGCATGGCATTTCGGGAGCGGAGACGAGGTATGGTCCTCGAGCGGGTCTGTCGCGCGGGTTCCGGCATGGGTCAGGGGTCTCATGATCGTTTCCGCACCGCTTGCGTTTCACAGGGACGATTCAGCCGCGGTGCTCAATGCATTGGTTCGGTCTTCGGACTCACCCTTCGTTGATCTGATTCTAGACATCGCGATCTATGTTTTCATGGCTTCGGCTTTGGTCCTCGTTATATACGAATCCCATCGTGCATTTCGGTTCAAGAGTTTGGAGCCTGCTCGAATCATCGAACCCGTTCTCATCGGCACATTCTTTTATCTCGTCTCGCCGCTGCTCGCGGTCGCGATCTATTTCGTGGCGGTCCACTCCTGGAGGCATGTCTTCAGATTGGAACTCTACGACCGTCCCGGTTCCGAGGTCGGCGAGAAGGGGGTCATCGGAAGTTTCGTCGCATTCTACAGAAAGGCGCTTCCGATCACCGCGCTGTCTTTGATCGGACTCGTGCTCATATTCATCGCGTTCAGATCGGACCTCTCGTATCTCTCGCAATGGACGTCTTCGTATCTCATCCTGCTCTCCGCGCTGACAGTCCCGCACGCGATTTTGATCCGCAAAATGGAAAAGGGGCTCGCCGAGCCCCTCTCCTGAATGCATCGGATGGAATCTATTTCCTCTTCGACTTATTCATTATCGTCTCGATTTCGTCGATTTCCTTCGGAACCTTCGAAGTGAGATTCATGTTTCCCGTCTCGGTCACGACGACATCGTCCTCGATCCGGATTCCGATCCCGCGATATTTCGCCGGCGCGTCCTTATCGTTCGCCGGAATGTAGAGACCCGGTTCCACGGTTAGAACCATTCCCGGTGCGAAGGGACGTGATTCGGTGGCCTGCTGGTCGCAGAAATATCTGCCCGCATCGTGCACATCCATCCCGAGATAGTGTCCGACCCCGTGCATGTAATACTTCAGGTACTTTCCTTTCTTGATGAGTTCCTTCGTGTTTCCTTTGAGAAGACCGAGCTTCTTCATCCCCTCGGTGAGCAGTTCGATCGAGAGCTCCTGGCGTTGCTTGATGGTGGTCCCTTTCACGGTCGCCTTGATGCACTCGTACTGCACATCCAGAACGACGCTGTAGACCTCGCGTTGCGCCTTGGTGTACTTCCCGTTGACCGGGAATGTTCTCGTGATGTCGGACGAGTAACCTTCGTAGTCGCAACCCGCATCGATCAGTATCAGATCACCGTCATTCAGAGGTGCGTTGTTCTCGACATAGTGGAGAATCGTCGCATTGTCACCGCCACCGACGATGGAGTTGTAAGCGACACCAGCCGCACCCTTCATCCTGAAGTTGTATTCGATGATGGCCTCGATCTGCGCCTCGGTCATCCCTGGTTTGCATGCCTTCATCGCGGCGATGTGCGCCTCGGCTGCGATCTGTCCGGCCTTCTTCATCAGCTCGATTTCATCAGCGGTCTTGTGAAGCCTCATCTCCCCGGTGATCAGCGTCGGGTCGACGATCGTGTGAGGCGGATATGCTGTCTTGATCCGACGGAACCGCTGCGTCGAGAGATAGTCGAGTATCTTCTGGTCGAGATCGCGGTCGCGTCCGAGTCTGTAATAGAGCTTGTCGTTCCCATCGAGGAGTTTCGGCAGCTCGCTCTCGAGCTTGTCGATCGGAAAAGCCTTCGTCGCGCCGTACTTCCTCATCGCGCCCTCGACGCCGGCGCGTCTTCCGTACCAGGTCTCCATGAGAGGGTCGCGTGGGCGGACGAAAAGCGTGAACGGATTCTTCTTGTTGCCTGGGGCTATCACCGCTATCGCATCGGGTTCGGGAAATCCTGTGAGGTATCTGAAATCAGGGTCCTGATGGAACTTGAACTCCGTGTCGTAGCTGCGGGGCTGTTCGTGGTTGGCGGGGATGACCGCGACGGATCCCTCGCCGATGGCCTTCATGAATTCCTTGAGTTGTCTGCGCATAATCTTCTCCAGATGATGCGGGAATTGTAACGCATCGAAACACGGGGCAGAAAGCGGAGCCCCCTGTTTCCCGATGTCCCGTTCGTGTTGTAATCTGAGGCATCGAAATCAGCCGAAGACCCTCGTTGCAGATGAGCGAAGAGCTTAGAATCACAGAGATTTTCCTTTCGATTCAGGGTGAGTCGTCCCATGCGGGCCGGCCCTGCTCGTTCGTGCGTCTCACGGGTTGTCCGATGAGATGTGTCTGGTGCGACAGCGAGTATACATTCTCGGGCGGAGAGAAGATGACGTTCGATCGGATCTTCGAACGACTCGAGGGGTTCGGATGCCCACTCGTCGAGGTCACCGGCGGTGAGCCGCTCGCTCAGAAGAACGTCTTTCCATTCATCACGGCACTGCTGGACAAAGGTTACGAGGTACTCATCGAGACCGGTGGGTTCGTCTCCACCGAGGAGGTCGATCCGCGGGCGCAGATCATCCTCGACGTTAAGTGTCCCGCATCGGGCGAGGCGGAACGGAACCACTGGCCGAATCTCGAGCGTCTCAGAGCGGACCGTGATGAGGTAAAATTCGTCGTGGCGAATCTCGATGATTGGGAGTTCGCTAAAAAGACGATCGCCGAACATTCGCTGCTCGAAAGGACGAAGGAGATTCTCGTCTCGCCCGTCTTCGGATGCGATGACATGCAGAAAATCGCCGAGGCAGTCGCGACCTCGGAACTGCCCGTCAGATTGAATCTGCAATTGCACAAATACATCTGGGGTCCCGATCGTCACGGGGTATGAACTTTATGAAGACTGCACTCATCACAGGGATCACCGGCCAGGATGGTTCTTATCTCGCCGAGTTGCTTCTCGAGAAGGGATATGAGGTCCATGGACTGATGCGTCGCGCCTCGTCGTTCAACACCGGGCGCATCGAACACCTCTATTTCGACGAGTGGATCCGCGATATGAAGGAGAAGACTCAGATCACGCTCCATTACGGGGACATGACCGACTCCTCCTCTCTGATTCGGATCATCCAGGAGGTCAAGCCTGACGAGATCTACAATCTCGCCGCACAGAGTCACGTCAAGGTGTCATTCGAGGTCCCCGAATACACCGCGGATTCCGACGGCATCGGCACGCTGAGGATTCTCGAAGCCGTCCGTATCCTCGGAATGGAGAAGACCTGCAAGATCTACCAGGCTTCGTCGTCGGAGTTGTTCGGAAAGGTCCAGGAGATTCCCCAGACCGAAAATACCCCCTTCTATCCCCGCTCACCTTACGGGGTGGCGAAGCAGTACGCATTCTGGATTACGAAGAATTACAGAGAGGCGTATGGGATGTTCGCGGTCAACGGCATCCTCTTCAATCATGAGAGTGAGAGAAGAGGTGAGAATTTCGTGAGCCGGAAGATCTCGCTCGGCGCGAGCAGAATCGCGAACGGATATCAGAAGAAAATCTACATGGGCAATCTGGATGCATCCCGAGACTGGGGCTATGCGAAGGATTACGCAGAGTGCATGTGGCTGATGCTCCAGCAGGAGCAGCCTGATGATTTCGTCATCGCGACGGGAACGACGCACACCGTGCGCAGGTTCTGCGAGCTCGCATTCGCCGAGGTCGGGATCGATCTCGTTTGGGAAGGTTCCGGTGTCGATGAGAAGGGAATCGATTCAAAGACGGGAAACACCGTGATCGAGATCGATGAGAAATACTTTCGTCCGTCGGAGGTCGACTTCCTCCTCGGCGATCCTGCAAAGGCGAAGCGCGAGCTTGGATGGAATCCGAACAAGACATCCTTCGAGGAGCTTGTGAAGTTGATGGTCAGACACGATCTCGAATTCACAAAGAGACTTCACGAAAACGGAAGGCGTTGATCGAATGGCCGAATCTGAAGTCAATCCAAAGACGAGAATCTATATCGCCGGCCACAAAGGGCTTGTCGGCTCGGCGGTGTGGAGGCTTCTCAAGTCGAAGGGGTTCGAGAATCTAATCGGATTCTCCTCGTCGGAACTCGATCTCCGTCAACAGGCCGCCGTCGAGAGATTCTTCGAGGGAGAGAAACCCGAGATAGTCATCGATTCCGCGGCGCGTGTCGGAGGAATCCTCGCGAACGACACAAGGCCTTACGCGTTCCTGATGGAGAATCTGCAGATTCAGAACAATCTGATCGATGCGTCGCACCGCCATGGGGTCCGGAAGTTCATCTTTCTCGGTAGTTCGTGCATCTATCCCCGGAACTCACCACAGCCGATCAAGGAGGAATACCTCCTCACATCTCCACTCGAATCGACGAACGAATGGTACGGCATAGCGAAGATCGCCGGGGTCAAGGCGTGTGAGGCGATACGAAGGGAGTTCGGCAAGGACTTCGTGAGCCTCATGCCGTCGAACCTATACGGACCGAACGACAACTTCGACCTCGAGACCGCCCATGTGCTACCCGCACTCATCAGAAAGTTCCATGATGCGAAATCGGGGGGGCACACTCCGGTGACGGTTTGGGGGAGCGGAAATCCCCGACGGGAATTCCTGCACGCGGACGACCTCGCCAAGGCGGTGTTGATGGCTGTCGAGAACGTGTTCCCGGACACGCTATACAATGTCGGCTTCGGTGAAGACATCTCGATAAGAGAACTTGCGGAAATAGTTCAGAAGATAATCGGACATGAGGGTGAGATCGTCTGGGATTCGTCGAAGCCGGACGGCACCATGAAGAAACTGCTCGATGTGTCTCGCATCAAATCGCTTGGATGGAACCCCACGATAAACCTGAAAGAAGGAATCAAATCGACATATGAATCATTTCTGTCTTCTCAGGAGTGATTGCTAAAAAAGGAATAGGGAGAGAACAACCATGAAAAACATAGTGTTTCTGTTCATCGCACTGCTTCTTTTGGCCGATGTCACATCGGCTCAGAGGAACAACGTACGCACACCGGCGGACTCGGCACCCAAGACGGCGCAACAGTCGCTTGACGAGGTGGTCAGGGAGGCCGTGGCGGGATTCAATGGAAAGGTATGGGTCTATGCGAAGAATCTGGACACGGGAAAGGAGTTCTCTCTCCGTGGCGATGAGAAGGTCCGTACCGCGAGCACCATCAAATTCCCGATCATGGCAGAGGCGTTCCGGCAGGTAGCCGAGGGAAAGTTGAAATGGGATGACCTCATCACCCTGACCAAGGAATCCAAGGTCACCGGTTCGGGGATTCTCGGCGAATTCTCGGATGGGACGAAGATCGACCTGCGCACGGCGGTCAATCTGATGATCGTCGTCTCGGATAACACCGCGACGAATCTGGTTCTCGACAAGGTCACCGCCGACAGCGTCAATGACTACATGGACAAGCTCGGACTTCCGGCGACGCGCTCGATGAGGAAGGTCCTCGGTGGTGGTGACTCGAAAGCTCTTCAGATTCCTGAGAACCGTCTCTTCGGTCTCGGGTCGTCGACCCCGCGTGAGATGGTGAGGCTCCTCGAGATGCTCGAGAAGGGTGAGGTCGTCTCGAAGCAGGCATCGGATGAGATGCTCACGATACTCAGAAGGCAGCAATACAAGAATGGCATCGGAAGGAATCAGGTCGACACCACGCCGGTCGCGTCTAAATCGGGTGGCTTGGACCGCCTCCGAAGTGATGTCGGAATCGTCTACACCCGTCGCGGACGCATCGCGATGGCGATAACTGTCGATGACATGCCAGTCGTGGATTGGGGGACTGACAATCCCGGACACATCATGATCTGGAAGCTCTCGCAGATTCTCCAGGAGGGTCTCGGAAGATAGTGGCGGAATCCAAGGAGTATTCGATCGCGGTGGTTCTCGTCTCGGGAGGGATGGACAGTTGTGTCACCGCCGCGCTCGCCGCCGAGGATCACGATGAGCTTGCGTTCCTCCACGTCAACTATGGTCAGAGAACCGAGACTCGTGAGCGGAAGGCTTTCAACGACATCGCCGACTTCTACGGAGTGAGGAAGCGTCTCGATATCTCTATCGACCATCTCGCGAAGATCGGAGGTTCGAGCCTGACCGATGCATCGATGGAGGTGACGGAGGCGAATCTCGACTCCAAGGAGATTCCGACATCGTATGTTCCTTTCCGCAATGCGAACATGCTCGCCATCGCGACGAGTTGGGCGGAGATCATCGGTGCGTCCGCGATTTACATCGGCGCTGTCGCAGAGGACTCGAGCGGATATCCTGATTGCCGTCCGGAGTTTTATCAAGCCTTCCAAAGCGTCATCGACACTGGTACGAGACCCGAGACATGGGTGGAGGTCGTGACGCCCATCATCGCGATGACCAAGGCGGAGATCGTGAAGCAGGGAATCGAATTGAATGCCCCGCTGAACCTCACCTGGTCCTGCTATCGCAACGAGGATCTTGCGTGCGGAACCTGCGATTCATGTGCCCTGCGTCTGCGCGGCTTCGCACAAGCCGGGGTGAGAGACCCGATTTCTTACAAGGAGTCAGTGGGGCGGTAGGGCAGTGGGATAGTGGGACAGTGGGGCAGTAGGACAGTTGGGTACGAAGGGACGGCAGGCTTTGCACGCAATTCTCTTTTCGCACCTTCGGTGCTCAGCGCAGGCAGGGATGCCTACGCTCCCAGCGCTCCGCCATTTCTTTCGACTTTCACATCCTCCGCGGCATGCCCTGCACGTAGTCCCTCGCTATCCAACTGCCCCACTGGCTCCCGACTTTCCCGACTCTCACTTCTGTGTGAAAATACCTCGACCTTCAGGATCCAATGAATTACGGCTTCATAATCGACAATCGCAAATGCATCGGATGCCACGCCTGCACCGTCGCCTGCAAGTCCGAACACGAGGTTCCCATCGGTGTGAACCGCACCTGGGTCAAGTACATCGAGAAAGGGGAATTCCCAGACACACGCAGGCTGTTTTCCGTGATGAGGTGCAACCACTGCGCCGATGCCCCCTGCGTCGAAATCTGCCCGGTCACCGCGCTCTACACCAGAGCCGACGGCATCGTCGACTTCGACGACCGCCGCTGCATCGCATGCAAGGCCTGTACGCAGGCTTGTCCTTATGATGCGCTCTACATGCATCCTGAATTCCACACCGCGGCGAAGTGCAATTACTGTACGCACAGGGTGGATGTCGGACTCGAACCCGCATGCGTCGTCGTCTGTCCCGAGCACGCGATCATCTCCGGGGATATGGACAATCCGGAGACCGAGATATCGAAACTTCTCGCCCGTGAGACCGTGTCGGTGAGAAAACCCGAGAAGGGAACCGAACCGAAACTCTTTTATATCGATGGTGATTCCGTGTCGCTCCGCCCAAGCGAGAGCGATCCGAACACCGACTACATGTGGTCGAGCCAATCATCGGGTGTCGGAAAGTTTGCGAAGTTCGCCGAACAGAAGAAAGCCGCGAACGCAGACAAGACCGTCCCGAAGAAACTCCATCAGATCGAACCGCGCGCGAAGAAAGATGCGCGACGGGTTTATGACGCTCCTGGAAAAGGAATCCTCTGGGGATGGGAGGTGTATGCCTACATCCTCACGAAGGCCATCGCGGCCGGAGCGTTCTTCATCCCGGTGATCGCGGGATTCTTCACAGACGTCCCGACTCATTTCAAACAGATTGGCGGACTCATAAGCCTCGTATTTCTTGCAGTTACGGGGGTACTTCTGATCATGGACCTCGGAAGACCCGACCGATTCCTGAATGTTCTGCTGAGGCCGCAGTGGAAGTCGTGGCTGACGCGCGGCGCGTACATCATCACGGGTTACGGCGGTCTTGCGACTGTTTGGCTCGGAGCGTCCTATTTCGAATTCAATCTCATCGCGGACATAGTCGCCCCGATCGCGGTTGTGTTTTCCCTTCTCACTGCAATCTACACGGCGTTCCTCTTCGCGCAGGCGAAGGGACGTGATTTCTGGCAGAGTCCTATGCTCGGCATCCACATGCTCGTGCATTCGGTGATGGCAGGTTCCGCGATTCTGTTGATTCCCGCGTTCATATTCGAGAGCTTCGCATCGTTGCAGGAAGTCTTGCTTGCCATATTGATCGTCGCGATCGCGCTTCATCTGGTCACGCTCGCGATCGAACTCACCACGACGCACACGACGGAAGATGCGCAGACGGTCGCGAAGATGATCGTGAAGGGAGAGTTCTCGAGGGGATTCTGGATGGGGATGGTCCTCGCGGGAAATGTGATTCCGATGACACTAGCGCTCACTCTCGGTTCGACGTTGGTGCCGGTGATCATCCTTCTCGTACTCGTCGGTCTCTACAAGGCGCAGGAGATCTGGGTCAAGGCACCGCAGACGATACAACTGAGTTAAGAATATGCCTAAGCACCAGCCGTCACTCATCGAAAGACTCGCCGAGAAGATCGGACTGATCGAGGACCTCCATTCGCATGACCCCATCGAACTCCCGAGACTCACCGAGCCGGGCGATCTCACGAACTATCCACCGCCCGAGAAATGGGATGACTGGACCGAGTACGAGGCGACGAGCGGTCACGAGAGGAAGACACGCAACTACATGATCGTCCCCACGACCTGCTTCAACTGCGAGGCAGGATGCGGACTTCTCACCTACATCGAGAAGGACTCGATGAAGATCCGCAAATTCGAGGGCAATCCGTATCACCCCGGAAGCCGCGGACGAAACTGCGCGAAAGGCCCTGCGACCATCAACCAGATCAACGACGTCGATCGCATACTCTATCCGATGAAGCGAAACGGCGAGCGTGGAGCGGGTGGATGGGAACGCGTCACGTGGGACGAGGTGCTCGACGACATCGCGGGTCGCATCCGCAAGGCCCTCATCGAAAAGAGGAACAACGAGGTCGCCTATCACGTCGGACGCCCCGGTCACGAAGGATTCATGGACCGCATCCTCCAAGGATGGGGAATCGATGGGCACAACAGCCACACCAACATCTGTTCCGCCGGCGCGCGATTCGGATACGCGATCTGGCAGGGACTCGATCGTCCGTCCCCCGATCATGGAAACGCGAGATTCATTCTTCTGATATCCGCCCATCTCGAGTCGGGACACTATTTCAATCCGCACGCGCAACGCATCATCGAGGGAATGATGAAGGGAGCGAAGCTCGCGGTGATGGACACGCGTCTCTCGAACACGGCATCGATGGCCGATTACTGGATGCCGACGCAGCCGGGAAGCGAGGCCGCCGTGCTTCTCGCGATGGCGAACATCATCATCAAGGAGAGGCTCTTCGACCGCGAGTTCATGATGAACTGGGTCAACTGGCGTGCCTCGCTGGCGAAGATGAATCCGGGCGCGGACATTACGTTCGACAATTTCATCGCCGAACTAGAGAAGACGTATGCGGAGTACACACCGGAGTTCGCGGAACAGGAGAGTGGCGTCTCGAAGGAGATGATCATCGACGTAGCCCGCCAGGTCGGAAAAGCCGGTTCGCGCCTCTCGACGCACAACTGGAGAAGTGCAGGTGCAGGAAACCTGGGCGGATGGGCTGTCGCCCGTTGTCTGCATTTCCTCAACGTGCTCACGGGAAGCGTCGGCACCGAAGGCGGCACATCGCCGAGCGCGTGGAACAAATTCAAGCCCAAGGGATTCAGCACCCCGCCTGCGCAGACTTTCTGGAACGAACTGCATTTCCCGGACGAGTATCCGCTCGCGCACTACGAAATGAGTTTTCTGCTTCCGCATTTCCTCAAAGAGGGAAGAGGGAAACTCGATGTGTATTTCACGCGCGTGTTCAATCCGGTGTGGACGTACCCCGATGGATTCACATGGATCGAGGCTCTCTCCGATGAGAGCAAGGTCGGCATGCACATCGCACTCACACCCACATGGAACGAGACCGCGTATTTCGCGGACTATGTTCTTCCGATGGGACTCGCGAGCGAGCGTCACGACCTGACGAGTTACGAAACGCACTCGGGAATGTGGATCGCATTCCGTCAACCCGTCCTTCGTGAGGCCGCGAGAAAGCTCGGAAAAGAAACTACATTCACATACGAGACGAATCCCGGCGAGGTCTGGGAGGAGGACGAGTTCTGGTTCGAGCTCTCGTGGAGGATCGACCCCGATGGCTCACTCGGAATACGCAAGCATTTCGAATCTCCGTATCGCCCGGGTGAGAAGATCACAATCGACGAGTACTACCGATACATCTTCGAGAACACGAAGGGACTTACCGAGAAGGCTGCGGAAGAGGGGTTGAGCGCGCTCGATTACATGCGCAAATACGGTGCCTTCGAAGTCGAGCAGGAAGTCTATGCGAAGCATATGGATGCACTGTCCGATTCCGATCTGCAAGGTTCGGAAATTGACGAAAGGACCGGTGAGGTCCGCAAGAACGGAAAGGTCATCGGAGTGATGGTCGACGGTATCGCGCGTGCGGGATTCCCCTCGCCATCGCGTCGTCAGGAATTCTATTCGGACACAACTGTCGAATGGGGATGGCCCGAATATGCGGTGCCGACCTATGTGAAGAGTCACGTTCATCCCGAGAGTCTCGCTGAGAACGAGATCGTCCTTGTTCCGACTTTCAGATTGCCGACACTCATCCACACGAGGTCGGGAAACGCGAAGTGGCTCGCCGAAATCTCGAATCGCAATCCGCTCTGGATGCATACGAGCGATGCGGAGCGATGGGGAATCAAGACGGGGGATCTCGTCCGCATCACGACCGACATCGGTTACTTCGTCAACTATGCGTGGGTCACCGAAGGTATGAAGCCGGGTGTGGTCGCCTGCTCGCATCACATCGGGAGATGGAGACGTTCAGAGGATCCCGGCAACAACCGCTGGGCGACCAATCAGGTTAAGATCGAGCAGGTCGAAGACGGAAAATGGCGCATGGGAGTGACATCCGGAATCGGCGCTTACAAGAGCGACGACCCCGACACCTCGAGAATCTTCTGGAGCGATGGCGGCGTCCATCAGAACATCACCTTCCCGGTCCATCCCGATCCGATATCGGGAATGCACTGCTGGCATCAGAAGGTCGTCGTCGAGAAGGCGCATCCCGGAGATCAGCACGGTGACACGTTCGTCGATACCGAGAAATCCTTCCAGATTTACAAGGAATGGCTCGCGATGACGAGACCGGCCCCCGGCCCCAACGGCCTTCGCAGGCCGCTCTGGCTCGGAAGACCGCTTCGTCCCGTCGAGGACGCGTTCTACATCAAGAAGAAAGATTAATTGAGATCGCCCGCGCGGTGTTGAAGGATCGTTGCGACTGAGACGGCGGCGGTCTCCGCTCGGAGGATTCTTCCGCCGAGAGTGACGATGCGCACCTCGGCGTCTTTCGCGGATTCAAGTTCCGCATCGGACCAACCGCCTTCCGGACCGACAAGCGCGGTTATCTTCCCGCCAACTCCGAAGCCATCGACTTTTCCGCCACCACGCTCCGAGAAAACCAAAAGCTTTTCAGCGTCGCCGCTTTCCAGGAGCGAAGCGAATGAAATCGGTTCCGAGATGTCCATGAGCGTTCCGCGTCCGCACTGCTTCGACGATTCGATGACGATCTTCTTCCAGCGTTCCATCTTGGATTCCGTCTTGTCGTGGAGTTTCACGTCGCATCTGTCGGTCAGAAGCGGAATCAACTCCTTCACTCCAAGCTCGACGCATTTCTGGATCACGAATTCGAACTTGTCGCCTTTGGTGAGTGCGACCGCCATCGTGAGATCGAGCGGGGATTCAGCTGAGGGCGGGGGTGTCTTCTCCCGCACGGCGAGAATCGTCCCCTTCTTGGACATGTTCTCGATGACGCAGGAGTGATCGAAACCGGAACCATCGAATACGGCGACCTCGTCACCTTCCGTCAGCCTGAGCACGTCGCGCAGATGTCTCGTCTCATCCTTTCCGAGAATGACCTTGTCGCCGGCGAAACAATCGGGATGTGCGAAAAATCTTCTCATCTAGAAAACCTCTTCATCGTCCTCTTCTTCGCGTGCGGGGAAGAGTCGTTTGAACTCGTCGGAATTCAATCTCAGTGAAATCCAGTTCTCGAAGACCGCAGGGGAATCCAACCAGATTTTGATCCATTCAGCAGCCTCACCGGTCTCGAGCCGCTCACGGTCGGAGCGCCTTTCATCGTAAGCGATCGCCTGAAGATCGTCTTTGGCTCTGATCGCGCAGTCGCGAAGCCTCTTCACAACGGATCTGTCGTCGGCACCGATGCCGGTGCGCGCCGCTTCGAGTTGGCGAAGCGACGTCAGAGTCGATCCGAGTGTGCGGTGTTCGAAAAGGGACTCGAGGAAAACCTCGAGCGGGGTGTCGGCGCGTTTTTTGCTGTCTATCTCCAATATCTCGGAGTGCCTGAGCAGTGCGCCCTCATCGGCGAGCTTGCGCGCGACGCGCATCGGCAATTCGATTGCGCTGTCACCGAAAACCTCGCAGACCTCCTTCTCGATGGCGAGGAGCTCCTTCGCCCCGACCGATTCGCAGTCGAGAGCCTCCCACACCTCGATGATCAGGTCGTCCTTTGTCTTCGATTTCCACATCGGGGTCACAGTCAACGAATCCTACGCAACATGTCCGACGAAGAATGATCCTTCGGATCGCCGACGATTATCACCTTGCCGCCCACCTCGGCGACGATGTCCTTCTCGGGAACCGAATCCGCAGTGTAGTCGGTGCCTTTGGCATGGAAGTCCGGCTTGATCGCACGGATGACCTCGGTCACCGTCGGTTCGGGAAATATGGTGACGAGATCCACGCATCTGAGCGCGGCGACTATCTCGGCGCGTTCGTTCTCGGGCATGAAGGGACGTCCCTCGCCTTTCTGCTTTATGACCTGGTCGTCCGCATTGACTGCGACGATGAGGAAATCCCCCGCGGCCTTGGCGCCCTGGAGATATCTGATGTGTCCGACATGGAAGAGATCGAAACATCCGTTCGCGAGGACTATCCTGCGTCCCGCCGACTTCTGTTCGGCCGCAATCGAGATCAGATCCTGACGTCCGACAATTCTCGCCTCGTCACTCATCAATTGCCCTCTCCTATCGCCTCGAACAGTTCGTTCATCGAAACGGTCGCTGTTCCTTTTTTCATGACGACGATTCCGCCGGCGTGATTCGCGGTCTTCACCGCGTCGAAGGAATCCATTCCGGATGCGAGACCGAGCGTGAATGCGGCGATGACTGTATCGCCGGCCCCGGTCACGTCGACGGGCTCCTTCGATCCGACGGCGTCGACCGCTCTCGGAGCCGAGCCCTCTTCAAACAAAACCATGCCCTTGTTGCCCCGGGTGACGAGGAGGGATTTCAAATCGAGCTCCTTTCGGAGATTCTCGCAACCATCCTCTGAGAATCTGTCGCCGAGCAGCTTCACCGCCTCGTCCTCGTTCGGTGTCGCGGCGGTCGCACCCTTGAATCGCGTCAGCTCGAAGCGCGAGTCGACGATGACGGGAATGTTCCTCTGTTTCGATATCTCAAGGGCTTTCTCGAAGACGCGCGGATCGGCCACGCCGTAATCGTAATCGGAGATGATGATCGCGTCGGCCTTCGTGGCACCTGTCTCGAGATTCCCGATTATCTCCGACACAGTCGAATCGTCAGGGAGGTTGCCGTTTTCGTAGTCGATTCTGATGACCTGCTGACGGACCGCGTGTTCCTGTCCGCCCAGCACACGGACCTTCGTGGTGGTCTTCATGTTCTTGCTGACCACTATTCCCGAACAGTCGACGCCGCCATCGGAGAGTTTCGATCGCAGTGCGCGTCCCGCCTCGTCGTCTCCGATGATTCCGATGACAACCGCCTTTGCGCCGAGCGCAGCGACATTCATCGCCGCGTTCGCCCCTCCGCCTGGAAGGGTGTTCGTCTCATCGTGTCGGAGAATGAATACGGGCGCCTCGCGCGAGACGCGCGCTATGGTCCCGTTGAGAAACTGGTCCGCCACGAGATCGCCGACGATTACTATGGTCTTCTTTGGGAAGACTTCCTTGATTGTCTGTGAAAGAGACATGTCCACACCTCTTCAAAGAAAAAGGTTGAGGTCACATTCGGCCCTCAACCTTGTCACTGCTTGATTCAGACCGCCTCAGTGCGTGTCATACGCCGCAATCGGGAAGTCGCCGGTCATGCCCCATTTGAGTATGTCGACGTTCGCATCCAAGCTTCTGAGCACATAGAAGTGACCCGTCGAATCGCGCCAGATCGCGATGTCGGTCTTGCCATCGCCATCGTAGTCACCCTGCGTCGTGTAGTCGTATCCGGTGAGACCGAATCCCGTGACGATCAGACCGTTGCCATCGCTTCTGAGAACGAACCACGTCAGTTGTGATTCGGGTGTCGCACCTTCTCTGACGACAGCGAGATCGGTCTTGCCGTCGCCGTCATAATCGCCGGGCACGACGAAGTCCGTGTTGAAACCCCACTGGGTCGTGGTGATGGTGCTGTTCGAGCTGTTGCGGATGAAGAAGGTCGACTGGTTGGTGTTGGTGCCGGGTCTCTGGACCGCGAGGTCGAATTTTCCGTCACCGTCGTAATCACCCGGTGCGGTGAAGTCGGTCGACACCCCGAACTGGGTCGATGTCCAGTCGCTTGTCGCGCTTCTCCAGACGTACCAGACGAGCAGACCCTGCGTGCGTCGTGCGACGGCGAAATCGGTCTTTCCGTCACCGTCGTAATCACGCGCGACCGGTTCGTCACCGGTTGCTCCGAATCTGAATGCGGAGAATGTGCTGTCGGAACTTTTGAGGAGGTACCAGATACCCTCATCGTCACGATAGACGGCGAGATCTCCCTTTCCGTCACCGTCGTAATCTCCCGGGGTGAGATAGTCCTTGTCAGCGAGACCGTAACGGTTCGCCACGAAAGTGCCGTCACCCTTTCTCAGCCACCAGGTGTTGTCGCCCGGTCTGAAGATCGAGTAATCCACCTTTCCGTCACCGTCGAAGTCCATCGCCTTGCGGAGACTGACCTGACCCATGACTGAAAGAGTCCCGATGAGTGCGAAAACGAAAACAACTGTGGTCCAGACGAGTAATTTGGATATCTTCATAAGAAAAATTCCCTTTGGATTCCTTGAAACCTTTGGTGCGACCCGAGCGTGGCGGGTTGCAGGTCTCTGAAAAGCAACAGGTATAGTAACCCAAAGCGGGCGGGCTCTTCAAAACAAAGGACCAGCCAAAAATGAAAAAGGCCCGTTTTCACGGGCCTTTGAAAGAATGGGGCGGCTAGAGGGGCTCGAACCCTCGACCCCTAGAACCACAATCTAGTGTTCTAACCAACTGAACTATAGCCGCCACATGGGGTGTCAAACCTCGCAGGGTTTGGAATCTTCATAGAAATGGCGCCCCCGGCACGACTCGAACGTGCGACCCACAGCTTAGAAGGCTGTTGCTCTGTCCAGCTGAGCTACGGGAGCGTTCAAAGAACGAACCGCTATCTTAACGACAGGGAAAAACTAAGTCAAAAGGAATTCGGATGCCCGAATGTGGGGTCGAAGCAAGGGCCGAACCCATGTTTGCAGCGTCACTTTGATGGGATTTTCGAGAGCAGCACGGCGAGAACCTCTTCGAGTTCCAGATCGCTGGTGTCCACCTCAATCGCATCCTCTGCGATCTTCAGCGGTGAGTCGTCCCGAGTCGAGTCACGCTCGTCGCGTTGGCGGATTTCGACGAGTGTGGTGTCGTAGGTCGTGTCGATTCCGCGCAGGACATCTTCTTTGAATCTCCGTTCGGCGCGCGCCTCGGCGGCGGCGGTGAGAAAGAATTTCACATCTGCATCGGGGAAGACCACGGTCCCGATGTCGCGTCCATCGAGCACGCAACCTTTTCCGCTCCGCCCGAGCTCCTGTTGTCTCGCGACGAGAATACGCCTGACGTCCGAGATGGCTGAGATGATGGATGCGGCGACCCCGATCTCCCGTGTCCTGATCAAATCGGACACATCCCTTCCGTTGATGCTCACGTGGAGGTCTTCCGGCTCTCCGTGAAGATCTATCTTCGATGCATGCGCGATCTCGGTGACCTTGTCAGGGTCGTCAACGGACGCGCCCGCATCGAGAACCGCCCACGCTACTGCCCGGTACATCGCACCCGTGTCTATGTAGAGGAGACCGAGTCGCTTCGCGAGCATCTTCCCGAGAGTCGATTTTCCTGCGCCCGAAGGGCCGTCGATTGCGATTATCATCGGTGGTTATCCGCCCTTCATTATCGTCGCGAGCCTCGCGAGCGTCGTGTCGATGTCGTCGGCATCGACGTCACAATGGGTGACCATTCTTATTGATTTCCCGAAGGGACTCGCGATGATCCCATGTTCGATGAGTCTCTCGCATACTGCTTTGGCGGAGAGTGATCCGGACTCCACGGAGAAGATTACGATATTGGTCCTGACACCCGCGGGCTCGATCGACAGGCCTTCGATCTCTGCTATGCCGATTGCGAGTCTCATCGCGTTCGCGTGATCCACATGCAGTCGTTTCGGTGATTCCTCGAGTGCGACAAGACCCGCCGCGGCGATTACACCGACCTGTCTCATCCCTCCTCCGAGCCGTTTCCTCCACGACCGCGCCGCATCGATGAAATCCCTTCTGCCGACGAGGACCGAACCGATCGGCGCCCCGAGCCCTTTGGAGAGGCAGAACTGGACAGAGTCGGCCTTCGCAGAGAGCTGTGCCACCGATTCGCCGAGCGCAGTCGCGGCATTGAAGATCCTCGCTCCGTCGATGTGCACGGGAATTCCATGACCGTGTGCGTTGTCGCAGATGACCGCAGTCTCCGCGGATGACATGACGCTTCCTCCGCCGAAGTTGTGCGTGTTCTCGAGGCAGATCAGCCCGGTCGGGCAGGAGTAATATGGAGTGTCGATGTGAAGTGCGGGTTCGATCTCTTCCCAGGTCAGCATCCCGGTCGCGGATGCGGCTCGAACGGTCCGGAATGTGACCCCCGAGACAACCGCGGGAGCACCGAGTTCCCAGTTGAGGATGTGTCCGCGTTCCTCGATGACCACCTCGTCACCCGGTTCGGTGTGGAGTTTCACGGCGATCTGATTTCCCATCGAGCCCGTCGGTACGAAGATCGCAGCTTCTTTGTCGAAAATCTCGGCCGCTCTATCCTGCAACCTGTTGACTGTCGGGTCCTCTCCGTAGACATCGTCGCCGACCTCGGCCTCGGCCATGGCTCTGCGCATGGCGGGCGTCGGCTTCGTCACTGTGTCGCTTCTGAGGTCGATCATTTACGGCAGTCTTTATCGCAGTTTGAAGCCGATTATTCAAGCGTGGGCCATCACGAATCATTTAGGAATGACCGCCTCTTTGTGAGAATATAGCGAAGCGTTTCGGCGCCGTCCGCGGATATGATAATCAGACCCTTCAACGGGATTTCACCGAAAATCGACCCCTCTGCGTTCATCGCGGAAGGCGCAGTCATCATCGGTGATGTCCGGATCGGCCCGGGTGCGAGCATCTGGTACGGATGCGTGGTGAGAGGCGACGTGAATCGCATCCGGATCGGGGCGAACACCAACATCCAGGACGGAACAGTCATACACGTATCCCGCGAGGATTTCCCGACGGTCATCGAGGACGAGGTGACGATAGGGCACGGGGCGATGATCCATGGTTGCACGATTGAGAGGGGGTCGCTGATAGGGATCGGCGCGATAGTCCTCGATGGTGCGGTTGTCGGGGCCGAGTCGTTCATCGCGGCGGGCAGCCTGGTCACTCCCGGCACCGTCGTTCCTCCGAGATCGATGATGATGGGATCTCCTGCGAAGGTGAAGAAGATACTTGGTGATGACGAGGTCGCGCAGGTGCAGACCTTTTGGCAGAATTACGTGACGCTTTCCGAAATCTACATGGCCGAGGACAGAGACTGAACTCGCCGACATTCGGACTGCAATCCATATATGAGCAAAGCCCAACCAGCGAGAGGAATGCGGGATTTTCTTCCGGTCGATGTCCGGAAGAGAAGATTCGTCATCGACATCGTCAGAGAGGTGTACGAGTCGTTCGGGTTCGAGCCTCTCGAGACGCCTGCGGTGGAGAATCTCGACACGCTCATGGGCAAGTACGGCGAAGAGGGAAGTCAACTCGTCTTCAAGATCCTCAAGCGCGGCGAAAAGCTCGACCTGTCGGAATCCGAACTCGCGGATCTCGCATTGAGATACGACCTCACGGTCCCTCTCGCGAGAGTCGTGGCGAATCATCGCAACGACCTTCCCAAATTCTTCAAGCGATATCAGATCCAGCCCGTGTGGCGGGCCGACCGTCCCGCGAAAGGAAGATTCAGGGAATTTTATCAGTGCGACGTCGATGCGATCGGCTCGACATCGATGATCGTCGAAGCGGAACTCTGCTCGGCGGTGTCGCGGATCCTCGAGAGACTCGGCTTCGATGATTTCACCATCCGCCTAAATCATCGCGAACTTCTTCGCGAGATGCTCGGTGCGGCAGGAATTTCGGTCCCATCACAGACCGATGCACTCGTGGCGATCGACAAGCTCGACAAGATCGGTGTCGACGGAGTGAAGAAGGAGTTGTCGGAGCGCGGGATATCCGGAGAGTCCGCCGACAGCATTCTCGGATTCATAGCGGAGGTTTCCCTGAAGAAGGGAAATGAAGAAATTCTCTCCGCGGCCGGTTCATTCATCGGCGGTGAATCGGATGCGGTCAAGGAATTGAAGGAGATACTCGCCCTGTCCGGCGCTGGGAAGATAAGGATCGATCCGAGTCTCGCGCGCGGACTCTCCTATTACACGGGCGCGATCTTCGAGATTTCGGTCCCGGATCTCGCCGGCAGTCTCGGCGGTGGCGGTCGTTACGACGGTCTGATCGGGATGTTCGGCAAGGACCAGATACCCGCCTGTGGTTTCTCGCTCGGTCTTGAAAGAATCATCGTTGTGATGGATGAGCGGGGGATGTTTCCGACCGACATCGAGAACGGTTCCGCGGATGTGATGGTGGCCGTATGGTCCGAGGAATCGGCTAGCGAGAGCATCGCAGTTGCTGAGAGTCTCCGCGGAGCGGGACTCAGAGTCCTCGTCTATCCCGAGGTCGACAAGCTCGGAAAGCAGTTCAAGTACGCGTCGCAGATCGGCATACCCAAGGTCTGTGTCCTCGGTGAATCTGAAATCGCCGAGGGAACCGTGACTATCAAGGACATGGAAAGCGGGGACCAGGTCACCGTGAAGCGGGCCGAGGCCGCGGCTTCGCTCGCAAGGTAAACTGATGCGGACAATCGCAATTCTAGGTTCGACCGGTTCGATAGGCTGCAACACTCTCAAGGTTGCGGAACATCTCGGCGATGTGAATGTCGTCGCCATGGCCGCGGGCCGAAACATCGAGCTCTTCGCGGAACAGATTGCCAGATTCAATCCGGAGGTCGTCTCCTGCATAGATGCGGAATCAGTTGGAATCCTGCGCACGATACTCGCGAATTCATCCGATCGCATCCCCGAGATTCTCTGCGGCGAGGAAGGTCTCGTAGCGGTGGCGACGCATTCGTCTGCGGAGACGGTCGTGTCTGCGACGGTCGGTGCCATAGGTTTCGTCCCGACGCTTCGTGCGATCGAGGCCGGAAAGAAGATCGCGCTTGCGAACAAGGAGACGCTCGTCATGGCGGGCGAGCTGATGACCGCCGCGGCCGCGCGATCCGGCTCCGAGATTCTTCCCGTCGATTCGGAGCACAACGCGATACATCAGTGTCTGCGAGGAGAGAGATCGGCAGATGTCGGTCGACTCGTGCTCACCGCCTCGGGCGGGCCGTTCAGGACGAGGACCAGAGAGGAGATTTCGAAAGCGAGCGTCGACGAGGCACTCAATCATCCGAATTGGACGATGGGTCGCAAGATCACGATCGATTCCGCGACATTGATGAACAAGGGTCTCGAGGTGATCGAGGCGCGTTGGCTCTTCGGCTTCGATGCGGACCGCATATCCGTCATAGTCCATCCGCAGAGCGTGGTGCACTCGATGGTCGAGCTGGTAGACGGTTCGGTGATTGCGCAGATGGGTGTGACCGACATGCGACATCCGATCCAATATGCACTCACTTATCCCGAGAGACGCCCCGGCTCCTCGGGTTCGCTCGATCTCTCCGCTGTGTCCGAGCTCACGTTCGAGGAGCCTGATCTCGAGAAATTTCCTTGTCTCGCACTCGCCTACGATGCACTGCGGACCGGCGGAACGATGCCCGCGGTCCTCAACGCCGCCAACGAGGTCGCGGTCGAGGCGTTCCTCGGAGAAAAGATAGGTTTCTACGACATTCCCCGCATCATCGAGGCCACCATGGGCAGGCACGCCGTGACTGCGGCTGACAGTCTCTCGAGGATACTGGCGGCGGATTCGGAGGCGCGTGAGACCGCACAAACGCTCTTGTAAGCAACTTTGGCGTCTGAAAGGCAACTAAGTTGACGCGGTATTTCACGCAAACTAAACTTTCGAGATACGGTCAGAAGTCGTGAGAGCGGCTTTACAAAGGTCCTCTAAATCATCGGAGCACAGATGCCAGACATAGTTTTAGTAATTCTCGCAGTCGTTTTCGTCCTCGGAGTCGCGATCAACATCCACGAATTCGGACATTACATCGTCGCGAAGCTCCTCGGCATGAGAGTCGAGGCGTATTCCTTCTTCGGGCTCGGACCGCGAATCTGGGGTTTCAAGGTCGGACACACCGATTATCGGATCTCTGCGATCCCGCTCGGTGCGTATGTGAAACTCTACGGGGACGAGGAGACCGCACCGCTCGAAGGGAAGGCGGACACTCAGGAGAAGGTGCCCGATTCGGAGCTCTACGAACTGCGTCCGAGATGGCAGAAGTTCCTCGTGATGGTTGGCGGACCGTTCATGAACATCGTCCTCGCCCTTGCGATCCCGTTCTTCGGAGTGTGGTTCTACGGAGCACCCGCGATGCCGGCTCCGATCGTCGGTTTGGTCTCGCCGGGAGGCGCCGCGGAGCAGGCCGGATTCAAACCGGGCGATCGCATCGTGGCATTCGATGGCATCGAGAATCCGACATGGGATCGCATCGAGAAGGATGCGCTCATCTCGCCGGACAAGACGCTTTCTGTTTCCGTCATACGCGAAGGAAAGAAGGTCGACTTCACGGTCACACCGAAGAAAGAGGTCAGAAACGGAAGTTCGATCGGCCTTCTCGGACTTGCACCTGAGCTCGGTGCCGAACCGGTCGTCGCCAACCTGATCGAGAGCGGATCTGCGGCGGAGACCGCCGGATTGAAAAAAGGTGACAAGATTCTCGCTGCAAACGGTCAGGCTGTTAAGAACTCGCAGGATCTCATCAACAAAATCCGCGCCGCGAAGGAGACACCGATCAACCTGGTGGTTGAGAGGGCCGGATCCAACGTCGACATCGTCGTGACGCCGAAGATGCAGGGTGACGTCCCCCGCATCGGTGTCGGATTCAATATCGGTTCCATGGAGCGCGATCCCGCCACGATCGGTCAGGCGGCATCGTATGCGGTGAATGCGAACCTGGATATACTTCGCCTCACGGGTCGCGTCTTCGGTCAGCTTTTCTCAGGTGAGCGCAGCGTCCAGGACGCGGGTCTCGCCGGTCCCGTCGGAATCGTCCAGCTCATCTCACAGGTGGTCCTCGGAGCAGGTATCGCAGGCCTCTTCTCGATACTCGCCGTGATCAGTCTCAACCTCGGGGTGTTCAACCTACTTCCGATTCCGATGCTCGATGGCGGGCAGATCATGGTGCTCGGAATCGAGAAGGTTATGTCCTGGTTCGGCAAAACGCTGTCGATGGCGGTGAGAGAGAAGATCCAGATGGTCGGGCTCGTGGCGATTCTCGGGCTGATGGCGTTCACTTTGTTCCTCGATATCTCGAGGCTGTTCTGATCCGAAACAGATTATGAAACGCGAATCGAGACCCGTAAAAATCCGTGACATCCAGATCGGCGGCGGCGCCCCGGTCGTCGTTCAGTCGATGACCAAGACGGACACCACAGATGTGGATGCGACCGTCCGTCAGATCGAGGAGATGGTCGAGGCAGGCTGCGAAGTGGTCCGCGTCGCGGTTCCGGATCCGGACGCAGCGAAGGCGCTCAAGGAAATCAGAAAGCGCACTGAGATCCCTCTCGTCGCTGACATCCACTTCCATCACAAACTCGCGTTGATGGCGCTCGAAGCAGGCGTCGACAAACTCCGCATCAATCCCGGCAACATAGGTTCGATAGACCGCGTCAGGGAAGTCGTCCGCGCCGCCGAAGCGCAGAGGGTGCCGATCAGAATCGGAGTCAACGGGGGATCGCTCGAGAAGGATCTTCTGAAGAAATATGGAACCGCGACACCAGAGGCGATGGTCGAGTCGGGAATGCGTCACGTCCGTATCCTCGAGGATCTCGGATTCGGCAACATCATCATCTCGCTGAAGGCATCGGATGTGAACAGGATGGTCGAGGCCTATCGCCTGATGGCGAGACAGGTCGACTATCCGCTCCATCTCGGCGTGACCGAAGCGGGCACCCCCTTCGGCGGAACCATCAAATCCGCGATCGGACTGGGCATGCTGTTGCACGAGGGAATCGGGGACACGATCCGCGTGAGTCTTGCCGCGGAACCGCACGAAGAGGTCCGCGTCGGCTGGGAGATTCTTAAGAGCCTCGATCTTCGCAAGAGAGGTGTGACGGTGGTCGCATGCCCCACATGCGGCAGACTCGATGTCGACAACTTCGTCGAGATCGTCACCGAGATCGAGAAGCGTCTCGCACACGTCGAGGAGCCGTTGCATCTCTCGATCATGGGTTGCGCGGTCAACGGACCGGGGGAGGCGCATGATTCACAACTCGGCGTCACATTCGGAAGGAACGTCGGGATGATCTTCAAGAACGGTGTTCCGATGAGGAAGGTTTCGGGCGAGGATATCGTCGAGGAGTTCATCAAAGAGGTGGAGATACTCAGGTCGGAGGGCGACGATGCGAAACCCCTGGGCGCAGACAAGCCATTGATTCAAATCAAATAGCCTCGAAAGACATCCATGAGAGAGCCTCCCCCTTGGGAGGTTTTTTCATTGCGGCGGAAAGAGGAGTGTGAATGGGTAATAGGGAAGGTTTCTCACAATCGAGAAGACGATGAGTGTCACAAGAATCACCGTGCTCGTCTTTCCATGCAGCAATCGGAAGGAGAGTGACCGTCCTCGAACCGCAAAGCCGGCAAGAGCGAGCCATGTGTAACCGAGAAGGACCATCACCAAGGGTGAGAGTATGTTGTAGCGGATTCCGCGATAAAGATCGCCGTGAATGATCGCATGTGTCGCCCGCGTCAGGCCGCATCCCGCGCAGGCGAGACCGGTCGTCGTGTACAGGGGACAGGCTGGGAAAAAACTCTCCGATGAGGGGTCGAAGAAGATGAGGAGTGTCAGACCCGCGACCATGGCTGTCGCGCCGAAGCCTGCAAGGATCCTGTTTCTGTTTCGATGCGGGGATGCGGTCATCGTCCGACCATCTCCATGAAAAGGGAGTTGGTTGCTATCTTCTTGTTGATATTCACGCGCATCGAGCCACGCAGTTCTTCGATCTTCGCAATCCAATCCGTCAAGGTGCCCGTATCGGTCGCCGATGAGATCCGTTCCAACTCGTCGACGATGTCTACATTGACTAGGCGTTCCCTTCTCCCGCCGACTGCGACGATCCATGTGTCATGGATGAGTACTTCGAGGATCTCGAGGTTGCTGTCGAACGAGTCTTTGTTCTTCGCATCGTTCATCTCCTCGGCGATCTTCAGAAGCGTGAGCCTGTCCGATGTGAGGACGGCGGCCTGGAGGACCTTCAGCATCTTTTCCCTTTGTGCGACGAACCTGTCCATCTCGAGTTCGAGAGCAAGCGAAATGCTACCCGCGGAAAGTCTCGCGACCAGTTCCGAATCAGCGCCCTTGTGCGTTCCATTCCTGGACAGATGGCCGGCGATCTCAGCGTGGCTGAGAGGCGAGAAGCGGATGGTCTGGCACCTCGACCGTATCGTCGAGAGCAACGCATCGGGCTTCGACGTCACAAGAAAGATGTGCGTCGTCTCGGGCGGCTCCTCGAGCGTCTTGAGCAGCGCATTCGAGGCCGCGTCGTTCATCTTGTGGGCGTCGTCGATTATGAAGAACCTCCCTTCGGCTTCATACGGACGATAGTTCGCCTCGTTCTCGAGAGATCGGATGGCGTCGACTAGGATGTTCTTGTTGTGGGCGACTATGAATCCCAGGTCCGGATGTCCTGTGAAGTTGACGGACAGATAATCCTCTTTCTTATCCGAGTCGGGTATGTTCAGCTGTCGGGACCTGAGACACGCCGTGCAGGATTCGCAGGGTTCACCCTCGTTGGGCGAATGACAGATCACCGATCTCGCAAGCTCCAGTGCGAACTGTTTCTTCCCGACCCCCTCGGGACCCGCGAACAGGACCGCATTCGGAATCCTCTGCGTAGCTTTCAGTCTTCGCAGAAGGTCCTTCACTTTCTCGTTTCCCGTTAGATTTCCGAACATCCGTATAGTCGAGCCTGTTTTACTCCGAGCTCAGAAAGTCATCGACGATCTCGATGGTCTTCCCGAAGATCTCCTCTGGTGTACCGGTCGCATCGATGACTTTGAATCTCTCCGGCTCCCGCGCGGCGATTTCGAGGTACTTCGAACGGACACGCTCGTAGAAGTCGTGCGTCTCGGCGTCCATTCGGTTGTTCTTCGCCTCGTCCCCGTTTCGATTGCTCGCACGGGCGATCGCGACATCGACGGGCAGGTCGTAGAAGAGTGTCAGGTCGGGCTTCAGTCCGCCCGTCGCCAGGTCGATCACGGAACGGATGACATCTGCATCGAAGCCGCGGCCCGCACCCTGATAGGCGACGGTCGCGTCGGCGTATCTGTCGGAGATGACTATCTTGCCGTCCGCCATCGCCGGTCTGATCAGGAAGTTGACGTGTTGCGCGCGGTCGGCGGCGAAGAGCAGGAGTTCGGCCATCGGCGTGACCGCCTCATCGGTTTCGAGGAAGGCCTCGCGCAATTTCCTGCCGAGTGCCGTGCCTCCGGGTTCAAGCGTGCGGATGATTTCCAATCCACGGGCGGACAATGCGGATTGCAGAAGTCCGAGCTGCGTCGACTTGCCGCTGCCGTCAATTCCTTCGAAGGTGATGAATCTTCCTTTCAAGTTATTTCAAATCGCCTGTTCAGCGCTTTCTTTCCAGAGCGATCGAGGCGATGGCGTGCTTGAAGATCAGGACATCCTGACCGTTCGAATCAAGCAGCACGGAGAATTTGTCGAAGCTTTTGATTCTGCCATTCAGGACGTTCCCGTCCATGAGTGTCATGGTCACGGGAATCCGCTCGCGGCGGGTCGAATTGAGAAATGCGTCTTGAATGTTCTGTGCGACCTGTTTTTCCATGGCAGTTTCCCGTTTATTTTCTTTGATTTAGCGAAATCTGCCAAAATTATACCAAATGAACTGGCTTCCCCGAAAATTTTATGTCGCGGAGGATCGGTGCCCACTAAGCCACTTGAATAGCTCGGCTTGTGTCTCGGTCGCGTCACCGAAACCCGTGAGCCACAGCTCGGGATTCTCTTTTTTGAACCAGGTGATCTGTCGCTTCGCGTAGTTGCGGACATTCTGCTGCGTCTTCTCGACGGCACTCTCGAGTGAGCGTTCGCCCCTCAGATATTCGCAGACGCGTCGATATCCATGTGCGCCGAGAGCGCTCGACGATTCCGAAATCCCGTCGGCAAGGAGTGCACGCACCTCATCGACGAGACCTTTCTCGAAGTGCAGTGCCGCGCGGACGTTGATTCGTTCGTAGAGAAGTTCGCGTGGCGGGTCGAGGACCACCAGTTTGATGCGTGATGAGAATTCGGGAGCGGGTCCGCGCTCGACTCGGACCTCGGAGATTTTCCTGCCGGTCTGGAAATAGACTTCGAGTGCGCGGGTCGTGCGTATGAAATCCGCGGGAGGAATCGCATCCGCCGCTTTCGCATCCACTCGGGCAAGGATTCCATGGAGATGCTCCGCACCTTTCTCTTCTTTCAGTTCTAGCAGTCGGTTTCGAATCTCGGGGTCCGTCGAGGGTCCCTCGAAGAGCGGTTGTCTGAGTGTGCGCAGATAGAATCCCGTTCCTCCGACGAGGATGACGGTCTTCCCGCGCGATTCGATGTCATGAATCTTCTCATATGCATCGCGCGCCCAATCGGCGGCGGTGCAGTTCACCGACGGGTCGATGTATCCGATGAGGTGATGCGGGACCCCCTTCATCTCCTCGATGGTCGGCTTGGCGGTGGCGATCTCGATCTTGTCGTAGACCTGGACGGAGTCGAAGTTGATTATCTCGGCGTCTCCGAGATGCAGGGCGAGTTCCACCGCGAGTGCGGTCTTTCCAGATGCCGTCGGCCCGGCAATCGCGAATATGTCTCGGGCATTTTCCACGAAGGGAATGATAAAGCAGGGGGAGGGAAATCAGTAGTCAGTGGGCCAGTAGGGCGGTGGGACAGTGGGACAGTGGGACAGTGGGACAGTGGGACAGTGGGACAGTGGGACAGTGGGACAGTGGGGCAGGGCGGAGCGCTGGGAGCGTAGGCATCCTTGCCTGCCATGAGCGCCGCAGGTGCGAAAGACGGCGTGCGAAGCATGCCGATCAGTGATAGCTACACATGGAGCGAAGCGGAATGTGTAGAAGATGTCCCCCAGGAATCACCGCGTGTGGAACACGCGGCTCTCGAACCCCCAAATAAAGAGCCGCGTGTTCCACACGCGGATGAATTCTTTCAACCCGACTACACGTTCCGGCTGCGCCTCCACGTGTAGCTAACATTAAGCGGCATGCTACGCACGCCGTTTTCATTTCAGAGATGATTGTTGGATTTCAGGAGGTCGAGCGGTTCGCACCTTCGGTGCTCAGCGCAGGCAGGGATGCCTACGCTCCCAGCGCTCCGCCTTTGTTTCGACCTTCCAGGCTTTCCCTCCTACCGAAAAAGAAAAAGGCCGCCGGGTTTCCCCGACGGCCTCTCCGTCAAACCAACTTCCAACAGAGGTTAGAAGCTGAACTTCGCTCCGAACTGGAACTGTCTGGCATCGAATGCCGCAGTCGAGCGACTGCGCCATCTGCCGTTCGAAGTGCGTCTGTCGACAGCGATCACATCCGTGATGAACGGTGAAGCCGAAGCCTCGTTGAATCTGTTGAAGAGGTTGAAGCCCTCCGCAATCAGTTCAAGACGTCCTCTCTCGCCGATGCTGAATCCGCGCGAGATACGCATGTCCACAGAGGCGTAGCCTCCGAGCAGTCCCATGTTCCTTCCGACAGTTCCCGACGAGAACCTTCCGTTCGTGATGAGCGGAGTGCAACCCGTCGTTCCGGGAATGCAGAGCGTTCCCGCTGCGGTCAGACTCGGTCTGTCCGTCTGCGTCGATTGGTCGTTGTTCGTGTCGACGTTCGTGATGATGTTGAACGGACGACCCGAGGACAATTCGATGATCGGCGCGATTGTGAATCCGGCAAGCATCTTCTGGAAGGCATTGCCGTTGCTCCACGACGAAGGCATCGCATACAGACCGCTGAACACGAATCTGTGGCGCTGGTCGAACAGCGAGTCCGCCTTCTCGGCCCTGAAGTTGTCTACGTCCTGCGCGATCAGGAGCGTCTGCAGATCGGACGAATCGTCGATCGATCTCGACCATGTGTAGGTGAGATAGAACTGCAGGTTGCTCGCGAATCGGCGCTTGAGTTCGACGTTCAGCGCGTTGTAGGTGGAGTTGCCATCCGAGATCTGCGCGTTGACCGAGCCGAAGGGAGTCAGAAGACCCGGGGTCCTCAAGCTTCCTGTCAGCGCTCCGTCAAGCGTCGCCTTGTTGACGAGTCCTCCCGTCAGAGCCGAAGCCAAGAAGTAGTTCGGGGCGTTCGGTCTGAAGAAGTTCGCAACCGCGGGCGCGACGCTCCTGTTCGCGAGGTTCGCGAGCGGGGCGGCGATCATGCCCGGGATGATCAGAGCATAGGTCTGTCCGGCAGTCGCATAGGCAACCGGAACTCCTGCCGGCGTGGCCATCGTGAAGCAGAGGAGCGGAACTCCTCCGGGGCACGGTGTGCCGGTCGTCGGGATCGAGAACGCAACCGCTTCGGTCGTCGAAATCGGGTTGCGTCCGGCGAATCTGAAGAAGTTCTCGATCTGCAGGTTGGTCCTCGGTGCGTTCAGGTCGGTCGGGTGCGGCAGGTGACGCGCTCCGACGAAGAGATACGACATCGAGAGTGACATGTCCTTCGTGATCTGACGTTCGAACGAGAGATTCGCCTGAGTCGCCGAAGCGTACTGGAAATCCTTCGCGATCGGGAGAGAGAACGGAAGAACCGCTCCGAATCCCGTGAAGGTCTGATCGTTGAAACGCTGTCTTCCGAACTGGTACTGGGCCGTCGGGGCGATACCTGGGGTCACCGGGTTGCCAGCTGCGGAGCAGAACGCGGTCGGGGGCGCTCCCGGAACGCAGACCGTTCCCTGGAACACCTGTGCGGCGTTGAGAAGGGCGGTCGGCGACGGGCTTCCGGCCGTCAGGACCGACTGCTGCTGCTGGGCGGCATCGGCGACGTCCGAGTTGAATGCGGCTGCGAGGAGCGGGTGGTCATAATAGAGACCTGCCGATCCGCGGACCACAGTCTTTCCGTTTCCGAACATGTCCCACGCGAAACCGAATCGCGGAGCGATGTTGTTTCCGTCACGCGGGAATCCCTGCTGGACCTTGACCGCGTTCTGCGCGGCAAGGATGTCGGCTGCTGTCATGTTGATTCCCGAGAGGGGATCCTGGATTCCGACCGGCGCGATCGTCTCCGTTCCTTCCCACTCGTAACGGAATCCGTAGTTGAGCGTGAGTCGCGGATGGATCTTCCATGAATCCTGAGCGTAGACGGCGACAGGCTGGTTCTTGATCTTCGAGATCGGGTCGCCGAATCCCTGGATGAAGGTGGACGGCAATCCGAGTCCGTAAGATTGGACCGGCGTGAAGGCCGGCGCGCTCGTCGGGAACCCGAGGTTCGATGCGGAGAAGTCTCCGAAGTTGAAGAGGCCCGCGAAGTTCAATTCGAACAACGCGTCCGGAATCTCCACCCAGTTGAGGTCGCCACCGAACTTCATCGTGTGGTTTCCTTTGATCAGGTTGAAGTTGTTCACGAACTGATACCTCGTCTCCGACCTGTCGACCGGTGAGAAGAGTTCACGTCCGATGAATGCCGTTCCCGAGATGTTGAACGCGACCGCATCAGCGCCCTGTGAGCGGAAGCTCGTCTCGCGACGGCCCCAGCTGAAGCGGAACTCGTTGGTCATGCTGCCGCTGATGACGCTGTTCAAGCTCGTTCCGAACGAATAGTCCGTGATCTCGGTGATACCCGTTCTCGAGACGTCGTTCTGTCCGAGCGACTGGTTCTGCGACTCCACCTGGATTCCGTTCTGGAAGATGGTGTTGTAACCGAACCTCATCGAGACCTGGTTGCTGTCATTGATCGAGTGGTCCCCGCGGACGGAGAAGTAATTCGCCCTCTCCTTGATCGGGAAGTTGGTCGCCAAGCCGAGCAACGGTCTGAACGCGATCGGCTGACCGGAACTGTTCGTCGTGGTGTAGGGAACAGGTGCTCCGGTGAGAACGAATCTCGGACCGACAGCGGTTCCCGCAGTGATGGCTCCACCAACGCTGAGAAGCGGGTTGACACCCGACAGCGCCGTGTTGCCGCCGCTCGATGCAAGGTACAGATATTGGATCGCGGCTCCGATGTTTGTCGGGTTGCCCGTCGAGATCAAAGAGTTCGCGAATGCCGCCTGCGACGCGGTGATCCTGTTGAACGTCTGCGTGAAGGGAAGGAACGGGGCGCCGACCGTCACCGAGCTGGTGAGGGCGTTGGTTCCGGTTCCGATCACATTGCTCGTGAAGAATCCGGTCTCGTTGCGCTGTCTTCTCTCGAAAGATGTGAAGAAGAAAGTCTTGTCCTTCACGATCGGTCCGCCGAATGTTCCACCGAACTGCGTTCTTCTGAAGTCCGGCTTCGACACCGGCGCGAACGCGTTTCTCGACTGAATGCTCTTGTCGCGGAGGAATCCGAAGACGTTACCTGAATACTCGTTGGTTCCACGCTTGGTGACGACGTTGATGACACCGCCTGTGGCTCTACCGAATTCCGGCGAATATGAGTTCGTCGAGATCTGGTATTCCTGCACGGCTTCCATCGAAACGGTCGAACGTGCGGCGTTGATCGAGTTGTCGGTGAAGTCCGCACCGTCGACGTTGACCTGGGTCGAACGTCCGCGCTGTCCACCGATGTTGAGTCCCGAGGTCGGAGCCGGTCCGACCGGTCTTCCGTTGTCTCTACCGACTGTCGAGAGGGTCAGGGCGAAACCCGTCGCGCTTCTCTCGTTGATCGGGAGGTTGTTGATTCTTCTCTGATCGATCGTGCTTGCGATCGCGGTTCTCGAAGTCTCGACGAGCTCGACCTCGGATCCCTCGATCACGACCTCTGCGGCCGCATCGCCGATCTGGAGCCTGATGGTGAGCTGAGCTGCCTGTCCGACCGTCAGGGTCACACCCGAGATGACGGTCCTCTTGAAGCTCGTGGCCTCGGCTGTGATGTCGTAGCTGCCCGGCGGCAGACCGATGATCTGGAAATCACCGCTGTTGCCGGCGACGGTTGAACGGGAAAGTCCCGTCGAAGTGTTCCTTACGGATACCGAGGCTCCCGGGACTCCAGCCCCGTTCGGATCGGTCACCGTTCCGGACAGATCAGCGGTGCTGGCCTGTGCCTGAGCCATGACCGTTCCCATACCCATGAGCACAAGTGCCACGAGGGTCAAGAACCTGACGGCATGATTAGGAATGCCTTTGGTTGTTCTCATTGTTTGAATTTCTCCTTGAAACAAGTTGTCCACCTTTGGTTGATGGAACAGACCGAAATCAGAGTAGGACTCATTCCGGCTATCGGGAAGCGGCCCGGAGGCGCTTCCCCAAATCTTCGAAAACCTTGATCTTTGTAAAACTAAAGTAAGCGAGTCGTACAATCTTTAGGTTTGTACCCGAATTCGGGGTCAAAGGCAAGAAATAAAGACTTTTGAAAGGGGTCAGGCGTCCCGGTCCCGGGGCCGCGACGAAGACCCTGTTGGTGGGTGCTCGAAATGCGATTATCATCCGAGATTCGAGCGATCTGAGGCCTTTTTCCACATGAAGATAGTCCCAATCAGCGTTCCGACCCCGTTTTACGTAGGTTCGGTCAATGTCTACCTGATAAAGGAGGACCCCTTGACCCTCATCGACGTCGGCCCGAAAACCAACGAAGCGGTGGAGGTTCTGAGGCGAAAATTGGCTCATGAGGGCGTGAAAATGGGTGATATTCAGCGGATTTTGCTGACCCACGCCCATGAGGACCACTGCGGTTTGGCGAAAAAGGTGCGCGATGAGGCCAAAAACGCCGAAATATACGTGCACGGATGGGAAACAGGCCATCTTTTCGGCCGTCTCGCACAGGAGGAGCATCGGGAGCTGATGACCAGGGCAGGGGTCCCGATGAGGGTTTTCGCAGAGATGCAGACCGCCTACGAGGAGGTCTCCCTGCTGACCGATTCACTCGCAGAGGGAGATTTTCTCGGGTTGACCGACGAAATGGACCTCGAATTCGAGACCGGTTCGCTCCAGGTCCTCCACACGCCCGGTCATACACCCGGATCCTGCACCTTCGTGCGACTCGCGGATCGGACGGTGATCTGTGGGGACTGTGTCCTGAAGCGCATCACCCCGAATCCGATCGTCTCACCCGACCCGCGTGACCGCAGCCGGAGATTCAAGTCGCTCACGAGCTATCTGGAGAGCCTTTCGAGGATCCGCGCACTCTCTCCGACGGTCGTCCATGGGGGTCACGGTGAACCGATCTCGGACTATGAGGAGATCTTCCACCGATACACGAAGGCTATCGAGGACCGTCAGAGGAAGGTGGTCGATCTCGTGAGCAGGGATGGTTCCACCGCCTATGATGTGGCCGGCAGACTGTTCCCCGATGCCCAGAGCGACGATGTGCATCGGTTCCTCTCGATATCGGAATCCATCGCCCATCTCGATTATGCCGAGTCGAAGGGACATATCGGTGTCGAGTTTTCAGGAGGCGTCGAGATCTATCGGAAATGAAAGCGTTGACCGCCCCGCGGAACCAACCGAAACGGTCTTTCGTTCATCAGTTAGAAGAAATGCTCATGCGTCGCATCACACTTCTTCAATGATTCCGAGATGCTTTTGAAATTAAGTTTTCGAGCATCTATCTTAGTTGAGAGGGACGTGAATCCCGTGATGCTTTGCTTGATACATACACAATGAAATCCATACTCCTACTTTTCGCAATAATGTTTTCCGTCTCCGCCGTTCAGGCGCAGGACGGATTGATCGTCGCGGGCGAGCAGAACTTTCTCCGCAACGTCAGGCAACTGACCTTCGGAGGCGAGAACGCCGAGGCCTACTTTTCGCCGGACGGCACCAAGCTCATCTTCCAGTCGAAGCGCGGCGAGATGAAATGCGACCAGATGTTCACGATGAACATCGACGGCTCGGATGTGAAGATGGTCTCGAACGGACTCGGAAGGACCACCTGCGGCTACTACTTCGACGGTGGAAGGAAGATCCTCTACAGTTCGACGCACTCGCATTCGAAGGAGTGCCCGACGCCGCCCGATTTCTCCAAGGGATATGTCTGGCCCATCTATCGCACCTATCACATCTACTCGGCCGATGCCGATGGTTCGAACGTCAAGAAGCTGACGAACGTCCAGGGATACGATGCCGAAGCGACCGTCTCGGTCGATGGCAAGAGCGTCGTGTTCACCTCGACCCGCGACGGCGACCTCGACATCTATTCGATGGACATCGATGGAAAGAATGTGAAGCGCCTCACCGATCGGCTCGGATACGAGGGTGGCGCGTTCTTCTCTCCCGATGGAAAGCAGATCGTGTATCGGGCCTTCTATCCCGAGACCGAGGCGCAGATCGCGCGATACAAGCAGCGCATGTCGCAAGACCTCATCGAACCGAATGTCTTCGAGATCTGGGTAATGAATGCGGATGGAAGCAACAAGCGCCGCGTGACGAACATCGGAGCGGGGTCGTTCGCTCCCTACTTCACTCCTGATGGCAAGAGCATCATTTTCTCGACGAACCACTACGCTACCGATCTGCGTAAGAGGGACTTCGACCTAGTGCTCGTCAATGTCGATGGAACGGGTCTGACCCGAGTCACCTACAACGAGACGTTCGATGGATTCCCGATGTTCTCGCCGGACGGCAAGAAGATCGTGTTCGCCTCGAACAGGAACGCCACCAAGGTCGGCGACACCAACGTGTTCATCGCCGATTGGGTTTGGAAGAAGTGACAACGTGAAGAATCCTTGTAAGACAGCCTCGGGGAAAGTTTGAGACTCCCGAGGCTGTGTGTTTTTCAGCCGATGATTAAGGCTGACATCGAAAGAGAAGTTCTGTTTTTATGAAGTACCCAAGAACAATCCTGCCGTTGCTGTTATCAATACTCCTCGTCTCGCTTTCCGTCTCAGCGCAGACGGACGAGCGGGAAATCCGCCGACACGTCTACATACTTTCTTCGGAGGATTTCGCGGGTCGGAAGACGGGGGAGTCGGGCGCGAAGAAGGCAGGCGAGTACGTCGCCGAGCAATTCAGGCTCGTCGGTCTCCGGCCGCCGGCGAACGGGAGTTACAAACAGTTCTTCCCTTTCATCACCGGCGTCGAACCCGCGAAGACCGGCAACACGTTCTTTTACAGACCTGCAGGATCGGAAAGATTCGTCCGTGCCGAGGATGTCCGCGTCGTCGGATTTTCTCCGAATGCATCGATCCGCAACGCGCAGATGGTGTTCACCGGATTCGGAATCGAGGCGCGCGAGTCGAATTACGACGACATCGCTGGCATCGATGTGAAGGGCAAGGTCGTCGTCGTGTTCGACGGACATCCGGAGAGTGCGGACCTCCGCGCTGCGCTCGCGCGATTCTCGGTCCACTTCAAGGCGAAACAGTTCAAGGACAAAGGGGCCGTCGCGATGGTCGTCATCTCGACGCATTCGAAGTTGTCTGACGACAGGCTAACCCCGACTTCATATGACCCGACCACCGGCGAGTCCGCGCTCCCCGTCTTCGTCACCACGATGAAGTCCGCCGCGACGCTGCTCGGAGTCACCGAATCAAGTCTCGCATCGGTCAAGCAGGCGCTTGTCGATAGGAAGGACGTCACTGCAGTCGCCAAGGTCACCACGGGAACGGTTGCGGACGTCGCGGTCGATATCGTGAAGAAGGTGACGCAGGCGTTCAATGTGATCGGAATCGCTCCGGGTACGGACCCGGTGCTTCGCAACGAATACATCGTGATCGGCGCCCACTACGACCATCTCGGCAGGGGAGGGCGGACCTCGCTCGATCCCTACTCGAAAAAGATCCATCACGGAGCCGATGACAACGCATCCGGCACCGCCGCGCTGATCGAGATAGCACGTCAGTTCGTGTCCCAGAACAAGAACAGGAGAACCATCGTGTTCATGGGATTCGGCGCCGAGGAGGAGGGACTCATCGGATCCAAGCATTACGTCAACAATCCGCTCTTCCCGATCGCCGACACCATCGCGATGTTCAACATGGACATGATCGGAAGACTCACTAATGGGAAATTGACGGTGGGCGGAGTCGGTTCTGCCCAGGGATTCCGCACGATGGTGGAGACCGCGAACGGAAGCGGTCCTTCACAACGGTTCAATCTGCAGCTCAACGAGGATGGTTTCGGCCCGTCGGATCACGCGTCGTTCTATGGCAAACAGATTCCGGTGCTGTTCTTCTTCACGGGCACGCACACCGACTACCACAAGCCGTCGGATACGGCCGACAAGGTGAACTATCGGGGTCTGGTTCAGATCGCGGACCTCGTGTCGGGTCTTCTCGCCAAAATCGATTCGACCGATGCGCGCCCGGTCCTAAGACAGGCCGGGTCGCAACAGCAAGCGGGCGGTGGACGGATGGCGTTCAACGTCACCATCGGAGTGATTCCCGGTTATGGTGACGGTAACGCGGGGATGCTTCTCGACGGGGTTCGTGACGGGTCACCGGCTGCGAGGGCGGGTCTCAAGGCGAATGACAAGGTCGTCAGCTTCGCCGGCAGGGAGATCCGCAATGTTCAGGATTACACTTTCGTCCTCGGCGACCTGAAGGCGGAAACCGAATACGAGATCGTCGTGATGCGCGGATCCGAGAGGATCGTGACCAAGGTCGTTCCCGTCGCGAGACGCTAGAGATGAAGATGATTCCGTTCACAAAATTCCATGGGTTCGGCAACGATTACATCGTGATCGATGCGGTGGATCTGGTGGGCCTCTCCGATGTCGGTTCGTTCGCTCGTGCGATATGCGATCGGCACACGGGGGTGGGTTCCGACGGGATCGCGATCATCGAACGAGTCCACGGTGATGACGCGGATTTCTCATGTCGCATCATAAATCCCGACGGCAGCGAGGGTTCGTTCTCAGGCAACGGGACTCGATGCGGGGTCGCGCATCTCCATCACTTCGGTGAATGGTCGGCCGAGGGACTCAAACTGAGGACGCTCAGTGGAACCAAGAGCTACACGCTTCTCGATGCGGTCGGCGGCACCTACCGGTTTCTGGCCGAGATAGGGAAGCCGGTCTTCGATCCCGCGCGGATTCCGTTCGTGCCGGGCGCGGATGCGGGATACGAGGTCGCAATCGAGATCGGTGGCGCCGAACACAGAGTCGTGCCGAGCAACGTCGGCAATCCGGCCGCTGTCATCTTCGTCGATTCTTTCGATTTCGATTGGCGCGCCGTCGGACGTCTGCTCGAGACGCACGAGCGATTCCCTGAGAGGACGAACGCCGTCTTCGCGCGCGTCATCGATGAGGAGAATGTCGAGATAAGAATCTGGGAGCGCGGAGCCTCCGAGACGTCTTCATCCGGAACATGCTCCATCGCGGCCGCCGTCTCCGCCGCCGTCACGGGGCGTGCCGGAAGGCGTCTGAGGGTTCACGCTTCGGGTGGAATCACGGACACGAATTGGAGAGACGATGACGAGATGCTGATCACCGGCAAGGCCGAATTCGTCTGCAGAGGCGAATTCGCCTACGCGACCGTGAACTGAGACGTCGGATCGCCATCTTTCATTTGACGAACACGCTAGGTAGAATCTGTCCGAAAGAAAACCATTTTCCGATCGACCGGAGTTCATGATGAGAAAGACAATCGTCGCTTCGTTGGTAGCCCTGCTTCTCGCCTCGGGACCCGTCACATCGCTCGCATGGGACGATGCAGGTCACAAGATCACCGCATGGATCGCATGGAACCAGATGACACCGAAGGTGCGCGCGAGGGTTTCGGAGATTCTTCTCTCCGCTCCCGAGGACTCGCATCTGAGTTCGTTCTTCATGCAGGACTCGCGCTCGCTCGATGCGCGTCAGCGCGAATTGTTCATGATCGCCTCCACGTGGCCGGATATCGTGCGCGACAGGAAGTTCCCGAACAGATATCAGCGCTATCACCGCGGTGATTGGCATTACGTCAACACGTTTTGGAAGCGGGAGAACGGCAAGGTCGTGATCGTCGATGTGCCCGATGTCGATGCGGGTCGCGCGACCGAGAAGCTCCATGAATTCGCGAAGGCCATCGCCGACCCGAAACTCTCCGATGCCGACCGCGCGATCGCGATCGCGTGGATACTCCACATCGCCGGCGACATCCATCAGCCGCTTCATGCATCGGGACGCGTGACCGAGCTCGAACCGAAGGGCGACCGCGGCGGCAACATGTTCCTGCTGAGCCCGCAGGGTGGCCCGCGCGACCAGGAGGTGAATCTTCACTGGTTCTGGGATTCGATCGTCGGCAGAAACGTGCCGCGACCGGGTGACGAGTGCGACGAATCATATCTCGGGCGGTTCGTCGGCGGATTCTCCGCGAAGTTTCCGGCGGTGGGATACTCGGACATCAAGGATGGAAAGTTCGACGAGTGGCAGGCCGAGAGTGCGCGTCTCGCGATGGAGGAGGTGTTCCCCGACACGCTCGTGCGCAACAGGATGCCGTCCGATGAATACAGGAAGAATGCGATGAAGATCTCCGAGGAGCGATTGGCTCTCGCGGGTCACCGCATCGCCGCGCTTCTCAACAGGATTTTCGGAAGCTAGGAAGAAGACATGAGCCTCGCCCGATTCAAGGATAAATCCGATACCATCGTCCGCCAGATCGAACAGCTGGTCGAGATCGAATCGCCCTCGGGCGATGCGCAGGGAAATCTTGAAGTGGTCGAATGGCTCGTCGAACACGCCTCGCATGTTTCGGCCATCACCTCCATCGAGAGGATCCCGGCAGGAAGATTCGGGGAACACATCATCCTTCGCGCGTTCGAGGATGCCGCCGGCGAGAAGCCCGTGCTTCTTCTCGGCCACACCGACACCGTTCATCCGAAGGGAACGAGGAATCAGAATCCGACACGCATCGAGAACGGCATGATGTACGGATGCGGAGTCTTCGACATGAAGGCGAACATCGTCCTCATGCTCGAAGCGGTGCGCGCGATAGCCGAGTCCGGCGATGCGCCGAAGCGTCCCGTGAACATACTGCTCACCTGTGACGAGGAGGTCGGAAGTCCGAGCGGTCGCGCGGTCGTCGAAGCCGAGGCGGCGAAGGTCGCCTTCGCACTCGTGTCAGAACCTTCAGCTGACGGGAAGGCGAAGACGGGTCGCAAAGGCACAGGCGGTTACAAGGTGATTGCAAAGGGAATCCCCGCTCACTCGGGTCTCGAACCTGAGAAGGGTGCTTCGGCGATTCTCGAACTCGCACATCAGATCCAGAAGATCCAGACGCTTGGAAATCCCGATGCAGGAACGACGGTCAACGTCTGCACGATGACGGGCGGAACGGCGACGAATGTGATTCCCGAACATGCGCACTGCACGGTCGATGTCCGATTCACGTCGCTTGCGGAGGCCGAGCGCGTGGACCGCGAATTGAAGTCGCTCACGCCGCATGATGGACGTGTGTCGATCAGCGTCGAGGGCGATATCAATCGTCCCCCTATGGAGAGGAGCGAGAAGGTCACGGCACTCTTCGAGAAGGCGAGGGAAATCTCTGCGGAGCTCGGCTACGAACTCGGCGAGACCCAGGTGGGCGGGGCCTCCGATGGGAATTTCGTCGCGGCCCTCGGCGTTCCTGTGATCGATGGTCTCGGAATCCGCGGTGATGGTGCGCACACGCTGGTCGAGAGGATCCGCATCGACGAGATTCCGTTCCGCACGGAACTTCTCAGGCGCCTCATCCAATCCTGAAAGATTCTTCTATTTGAATTCACCGACCACCGGACAGTGATCGGAGGGCCGCTCCCATCCGCGCGGTTCCTGATCGATCGTGCAGTTCGTGCAGACCTTCGCCAGCGCCGGTGAGACCCAGACATGGTCTATGCGCAGACCGCGGTTCGTCGCGAATGCGTTCGTCCTGTAATCGAACCAGGAGAATTCCTGCTTCTCCCCGTTGACCTCGCGATAGGCGTCGACGAATCCCCACTGCTTCACATGATGGATGGCGGCGCGTTCCTGTCTGGTGAAGTGGAGTTTCCCTTCCCAGTTCTTCACGCTCCACACATCGAGTTCATCAGGCGCGACGTTGAAGTCTCCGCAGAGCAGGACCTTCTCGGAGGTCTTGTAGTCGTCGTCGAACATCCTTCGCAATCGCTGGAGCCAATCGAGTTTGAAATCGAATTTCGCGGAGCCGATCTCGGTCCCGTTCGGGATGTAGGTGTTGATGATGCGGATTCCTTTGATCTTCGCGCCGATGAGCCGTTTCGGTGAGTCTTCCTTGTCGTCGGGGAAGTTGTAGAGAGGTTCCTCGATCTTGTGTCTCGAGACGATGGCGACGCCGTTGTAGGACTTCTCACCCATGAAAATCGATTTGTATCCGATGCTCGCGAATTCCGCTTCGGGGAATTTCTCGTCGACGCATTTCGTCTCCTGGAGGCAGAGGACGTCGATGTCGTTGTCGGTGACCCACTTCTTCGCCTGTTCGAGCCTGATGGCGATCGAGTTCACGTTCCAGCTTGCGATTTTCATGAGCAGAAAGTTAACAACATCCCAGGTCCAAGCCAAATCAGGGGGATTCAGTGGGGCGGTGGGGCAGGGATGCCTACGCTCCCAGCGCTCCGCCCTGTCCACTGTCCCACCGTCCCACCGCCCCACTGATTACTCATTCCCCCGATTTGGTTTTACGCCCGCCTGAACTTACTATTTTTTCAGATGTACAGGCGCTCGAAATCACTTGGGACAATCCTCGAGATCAGACAGGAGATGGCCCGTCAGGCGGACCATGACGTCGACCTGTTCGTCGAGTTGGTACGCTCGGGAAAGTTTTCAAAGACACGACAGTCGAAGACCGGAACATCAGCGACACGTCGGAAGGAGAAGGCCACTTGATCGAAAGTCGTCGACCGATTCGACGATCGTCCCACACACATGCCACGCTCCCTCAAATACATCATTCCCATCACGGTACTTGCAATCGCAACGGCTGCCATCGCGTATCTCGCGGTCGAAAGTTGGACCCACAGATTCGATGAACTGATCGAGCGCGAGGCCACCGTCTACCGCCTCGACCCGAAATTGGTTTGGAGCCTCATACACGAGGAGACCTATTTCCGTCCCGATGTGAAGGGTGATGCGGGCGAACTGGGATTGATGCAGATAACGCCGACCGTGGCCAAGATGTGGGCGAAGGAGACCGGTCTCAGACAGTTCGAGCGCCGCACCCAAGAGAACATCGAGGAATTCGTCAGCGATCCGAAACGCAACATCCAGATCGGCTGCTGGTATCTGGAGATACTGGTCGACAAATATTCGGGATCCCCCGCGAATCTCGCAATGGCGCTCGCCGCTTACAATGCGGGACCCACCAGAGTGGATGATTGGCTGAAGGGACTCAAGAGAGCCGAGATCGACGAGAAGGAATTCATCCCGATGATCGCGATCGGCTCGACGCGCGGATATGTGACCTCGATCCTCGAGAGATACAGGGAGGTGAGGGAATCCGAATGAAGATCATCGCTGCGAAATTCGTGCTACCGATTTCATCCGATCCCATAACGGACGGAGCAGTCGCGATTGAAAATGGAAGAATCGCCGCAGTCGGCACGAAGAGTGAGATGGTCGCGCGCTATGCGGATGCAGCAATCGAAGATCACGGGGATGCGGTTGTCATGCCCGGATTGGTGAATGCTCACGCGCATCTCGAATTGACGGCGATGCGCGGCATGCTAGAGGAACATGACCATGATTTTCCGGCGTGGCTTCTCGGTGTCGCGCGTGCGAGGGTCGAGCGGTTCACCGAAGAGGAGCTCGCGGAGTTCGCCGTGAGCGGTGCCCTCGAGGGCGCGCGCGGCGGTGTCACGACATTCGGCGACATCGGATGGATGGGGCGCATCGGACTGGAAGCGCTGAAATCCGTCGGGCTTCGTGGGATTGTGTTCCAGGAGACACCCTTCTCACCCGACTCGCGTTCGGCCGGACAGGACTTCTCGGTTCTCAGAACGAATGTCGAAGGGCTTCTCAAATCCGCGACATCGAAAGTGAGAATCGGCATCTCGCCGCACACCCCGTACACGGTCAGCGGTCCTCTCTTCGGAATGATTGCGGATTATTCGAAGTCGGAAGGCCATCCCGTCTCGATCCATCTCGCGGAGTCCGCCGATGAACATCGGATGATGATGACGGGGGAGAGTTTCTTCAAAGCATTCCTCGAGCGCGAGGGGCTCGTCTGGAACGCACCCGGCACATCCGCAACCGCCTTCCTCGATTCGACCGGCATACTTGCAACGCGTCCGCTCTTCGCGCACTGCATCCATCTCTCCGATGACGATGTCGCGATGCTCGCCGACAGCGGATCACGGATCGCCCACTGTCCCAAGTCGAATGCGAAATTCGGTCACGGCATCGCTCCGATAGAAAAGTATCTCGAGGCGGGAATCGATGTCGGTCTCGGAAGCGACTCGGTCGCGAGCAACAACTCTATCGACCTGTTCGAAGAGTCGCGAGCGGGCCTGCTGTTTTCGCGGACGATGAGGAATGCCTCGGGCGTCAGGGAATTCCAAAGGGAGTTTCTATCTCCGCGAAGTATTTTGGAGTTGGCGACGCTCGGAGGCGCGAAGGCTCTCGGGATGGAAGGTGAAATCGGATCTATCGAGACCGGTAAGTTCGCGGACCTCTGCGTCGTCTCTCTCGATCACATCTCCCAGAAACCCGTTCACGACGTGCACAGCACGCTTGCGTTCTCGACCACGGCAAGGGACGTCATCGCGACGTATGTCGAGGGGGAATCAGTGGGGGAGTAGTCAGTAGGACGGTAGGGCAGTGGTCAGTAGGGCAGTGGTCAGTAGGGCGGCGTGCGTAGCATTCCGAATCAGTGGCAGCTACACGTGGAGCGAAGCGGAATGTGTAGACCCCGAAACAATTTCCCCGCAGCGTGCGTAGCATGCCGTTTTCATTTCAGAGATGATTGTTGGATTTCAGGAGGTCGAGCGGTTCGCGCCTTCGGCGCTCAGCGCAGGCAGGGATGCTTACGCTCCCACTGCCCCACTGCCCTACCGCCCTACTGACTACTGACCACTGCCCCACTGCCCCACCGCCCCACTGATTCCCACTTCCCATCATCCATTGACCAGAAATTCTGGCGTGATGATCGTCGGGGTGTGGAAACCTGCAGAGAGATTGAATGCTCGGATGCGGGCCTGCCTCCGGATGTTCAGGAGATGTCCGAAATCCCATGTGACGAGGTAGTCGACCCTGCTGATCGCGGCGATTGCGACGTGCAGGGCATCTCCGAGGAATTTACGCTGGAATATCCCGCGTGCGAGATAGCTCTCCGCCAGAATCGCCGCCTCATCGGAGATCTTGAGCGTCGGCACATCCTCGATCAGCTTCAGTCCCGCGGTTCTGTGGGGTTCCGAGAACATCTCGACCTCGCGTCTGACGAGCAGGGAAGTCGTCGCGCGATAGTAATCCATCTCGCGTTCCCACCAACGTATCGTCAGATCGCGACGAAGCGTGTCGTCGTTGTCGAGATACGCCCCGATGACCGAGCTCTCGATGTAGATGGTCTGTCTCACTTGATTGGAGTTTGTGCGTCGGGTTTGGAAAACGCAAATCGAACGCGAAACGCGGTTGTCACTTGAGAATCTCGCCCGTCTTCATGCTCCAGAGCACAAGGTCGAGCTCATCGAAATCGATACCAGATATCGCGGAGAGCTCGCGCAACCGCTCCTCGGTCGCCAGATATCGGGTTCGATTCGATGGGGGTTTCGGCTCCGCAATCAGATCGAGTTCGGCAAGACAGTTGAGGATGTGTTTGTCGAGGATTCCGTAACCTTTCAGGCCGATGTTTCTGAGATAATGGCTCGCTTCCTTGTAGCCGAGACCCTTTATCCCTTTCGTCTTTGCGAGCCAATCGCGACGTGCTTCGTGATCTTTGAATGACGCGAGTCTCGACCGGAGGTCGAGCCCGCAATCTGCGACAAGGAACCCCCGGGATTCGACTATGTATCGGGAGCGCGCCCGCGGATATCTGTGGCGACCGAGAAGCGTGTTCATCAGTTCCTCGTGGCTGCCGTCTTTTATGAGATGGCGGACCGCCTCGATCGAGTTGAGTCCCATCCGCGCCGAGCACCCGCCCGTGAAGAAGCAGAAGACCATCTCCTCCCAGAGCCGGTCGTTGTCTCCCTCTCGCCAGATTGCCCGAAACTCCGCGAGTTTCCCCCGTATCTCCTTGCGCCGGATCCTGTGGACCTTCCGGATGTTGTCGATGGTGATTGTTACGGAGGGGGATTTCACTTTTTAGTCAGTGGTCGGTCGAATATGGATCCGTGAAAAATCATTCTATTTCCAGGATTAGTTGGCAGCAAACAACAAATGGATGAATTCACTAAACCGAGTGATTACAACAGTTAGAGTTTTTCCAGACAATCCGATCTCAGCAAAAGCTTGGAGAATCGGGTGAAATGGGGTATAAAGTTTTAGGATCGAAGCCATAAGTGAATCTTAAAGCAGGTTCAAAAGGCTCGGTCGAAGAGTCGGAATCGTGCTAGTATTTCGACAATCTCCCGCTCAGGGAAGAGTTCTAAAAACCAAAAACGTCAGAAAACTCGATGAAACCTATCCGGACACAAATCCCAGGACTGATCGTATTTGCACTTCTTTTTGCAACGACGATGGTTGTGGAAGTGGCCGCCCAGGTTCGGTCCAGACTGGTCACCCAGCCGGTCGAGGTGGTTCAAACCGAGGGCGCCGGAAATCCGGTCGTCAAGAAGACCTCTGACGTCATGCCGGTCCTGGAGGAGGCGAACATCCCAGGGAACTCCGGGGTGCTGTTCGAGGCTTTGAACGGACGGCCGATAGTGGACAGCTACTCGGACTACGCATTCAACCCGGCCTCCAATGTGAAGATTGCGACCGCCTTCGCGGTGCTCAAGGTCTTCGGTCCCGAGTACAGATTCGTCACCAACATCTGGATCGACGGTGCGATCGACCGGGAGACCAACACCCTCAACGGCAACGTCTACGTTTCGGGACGCGATCCGATGTTCGGATTCGAGCACGCTGTCACGGTCGCACGTGAACTGAATCGTCTCGGCATCATCAACGTCAACGGCAATCTCATAGTGACGGAGAATTTCTCGATGAACGCATCGGGGTCCGCGGTGCAATCCGCCGGCTCGCTCTTCTCGACGCTGAATTCGTCGACGAGATCCGCGGCCGCCTCGCGTGCATGGAGCAGTTTCCTTTCACTGACCGGTGTCCCTGATGATGGAACGATTCCGACGGTGATTTTCACCGGAAAAGCATCGGTCGATGCGTTGCCCTCGACCACAGCCTTGCTCTTTTCCCATGAATCGGTGCCGCTCCGCGACATCGTCAAGGACAATCTGAGCTTCTCGACGAATCCGTTGTCCGAACGACTCGGCGCACTCGTTGGAGGACCTCAGGCGATCGCCCGTCTCGTGCAGCAGCACGCCGGCGTCTCGGCGAAGGATTTTTCGATCCAGACCGCAAGTGGTCTCGGAATCAACAGAGTCACCCCTCGTGCAATGATGAAACTCCTCCGCGTGCTCCGAGAGGATCTCGCGAGATTCGACATGACCTTTGCGGACATCATGCCCGTCGCGTCGGTCGACAGAGGAACCCTCGCAGGTCGTTTCGGTGGTCCGATGAGAGGAAGCGTCGCAGGTAAGACCGGAACGCTCGGCATCACGGATTCCGGGGTCAGCAGTCTCGCGGGAGAGATGAACACGAAGAACGGACCGGTCCTCTTCGTCATCTTCAATCAACGTGGAAGCGTTCCGCGCTTCAGAAGCTTCCAGAACGCCTACGTGACATCGATTCTGGAGCAGGAGGGCGGTCCCGTCCCGATGCGCTACACACCATCGCTGATGGCCACGAGACTCGTTCGGTCGAGGGTCATCTACCCGACCGCGATCGCGGCCAACAATTGATTCTCATTTGTTTTCTCCTCTTCCTGCAGCGCCCGGTGAAGGCGCTGTTTTTTTGGTTTGACTCTGCAATGTGGCTCGCAAATAATACGCGGGTTCCTTCCTGCGCGGAGCGCACATCATGACCGACCAGACACAGACCGAAAATCCGACGAGTCCCGAACCCAAGAAGCGGAATGTCGTCCGCTCTGCGGGAGTGACCTCGATCGCGGTCTTCTTCTCCAGGATCAGCGGGGTCGTGCGTGAACAGGTCTTCGCATTCTATTTCGGTGCTGGATTCCTGAACGATGCGTTCCAAGTCGCGTTCAGGATTCCCAATCTACTCCGCGACCTCGTCGCCGAGGGCGCCCTCTCGACGGGCGTGCAGAAGGTCTTTCAGGATTACGAGCGGGAGAAGGGGGAGAAGGCGGCGTGGAGTCTGTTCGGTCTCGTCGTCAACTTCATGACCATCCTCCTGGGTCTGATCGTGCTCGCGGGGATGTATTTCTCGGACTTCCTCGTGGGCGTGATCGCGGGAGGATTCTCCGGCGAGAAGGCGGAACTGACAGTCTTGCTCACGCAGATCATGTTCCCGTTCATATTGTTGATCTCACTCTCGGCGGTCGCGATGGCCGTGCTCAACACGAAGGGATATTTCGGGCTTCCGCAATCCGCATCGACGGTCTTCAATGTGGTGTCGATCGTCGCAGGTCTCGCGTTGGCGTTTCTTCTCAGCGAGGATTGGCAGATTTCATCCGAGGCATACGGATCTGACGCTGCAGGTCGGAAGGCAATCATGGGAATGGCCTACGGTGTCTTGATTGGAGGTGTCGCCCAGCTACTCTTCCAACTGCCGCTCCTGATCAAGGTCGGATTCCACCTCGTCGGTTCCGTGAAGTTCCGCGACCCCGGTATCCGCCGGGTCATCAGGCTCTCGGTTCCTTCAATCATCGGCAACTCCGCACCGCAGGTGAATGTCCTCGTCAACACGTTTCTGGTTTCGGGAATCGCGGGCGGAATCTCATGGCTTGGATACTCTTTCAGATTGTTCCAGCTTCCGGTCGGGCTGTTCGCCATCGCGATAGTCACCGCATCGCTTCCCCTGCTCAACGATCTCGGTGGCGAAAAGCGCAAAGATGATTTCAGAGACTCGGTCGCATCGTCGATGAATCTGATCATGTTGCTGATGATTCCTGCGACGGTCGGACTGCTCGTGCTCGGCAAGCCGATAATGAGATTGCTCTACGCGCATGGCGGCGCATTCACCGAGGCCGACGTCGAGATGACTGCGTATGCGCTCGGGGGCTATGCGATCGGGATGACGGCGTACGGATTCAGCAAGCTGCTGACCCCGGCATTCACCTCTCTGAACGACCCGAAGATTCCGATGCGGATCGGTTTCGCCTCGATCATAGTCAACATCCTCGTCAGTTATTCCGGAATGATCCTCTTCGCCGGCGTCTACCACGACCCCGTGACCAGACCGTACGGTCTCGCGCACGTCGGTGTCGCACTCGGGGCGTCGCTTGTTCTCATCTTCAAATCCGCGGCGCTCATCTATTACATGCGCGGGAAGATCGGCGGGATCAACGGTCGACAGATATTCGTATCCTTCCTCAGGATAACCGGCGCGTCACTCGTGATGGGCGCGGTGTGTTGGGGGAGTTATGAGCTCCTACATTCATGGCTTGGAACTCTGGTTTCTTCGTCGACCTCTTCAAGTGAGGCTCTGTTCCGTGAGACTTCTCCCGCATCGGACTTCATGCGCGGAATTCTCTCATTCGGGGCGAACAATCTCGTGATGCGCCTGATCGAGACGCTCGTTCCCGTGACGCTTGGAATCGCGACCTTCTTCGTCGCCGCGAAGATCTTCAAAGTCGACCAGATCGAGAAGGCGGTGGGGATGATCAGGAGGAAAGTCGGGAAATCAGCGGGGCGGTAGGTCAGTATGGCAGTAGGCAGTGGGGCAGTAGGCAGTGGGGCAGCCTGGTAAGTCTTGAAAATCGGAAAAGCCTGAACCCAATTCCCTTGTAGGAATCCAATGAGGCCCATGGAGTGGGCGACCAGAGAGCCCCGGAGGGGCGAAAGCGTGTAGCCCAGGGTGACGGCGAAGCCGAAGCCCTGGGTTTTCTCAGTTAAAAGATTCAGAGCCCTCGAAGAGGGCGACAGGAAAACATCACGCAGGAAAGGGAATGGCCGTTTCGCACCTTCGGTGCTCAGCGCAGGCAGGGATGCCTACGCTCCCAGCGCTCCGCCCTGCCTCACTGCCCCACCGATTCCTGCTAGACTCCTTCCATGTTCCATTCCTTCCAGATCGGGGAGAGAAAGATCCGGCTTTGGCAGCGGGAGGGGGAATCGTATCGTCACATCCTTCTCAAGGCCCTCGGCTTCGCGATGTTCGTGGGCGAGTATCCCGACCTCGAGATCGAGACCGATGTGGGTCTGAGATACACTCCCGATCTCATCGCCTTCGATGCAAACCGTGATTTCGCATTCTGGGGCGAGTGCGGTCTCGTCTCCATCAAGAAGACCGCGTGGCTTCTCAAACACACCCGCACGCCACGTATCGTGATTTTCAAGATGAATCGTCCGATAGCCCAGCTTGCAAAGCAGCTCAGGGAGGAAATCCCTGCCAGATATCGCCCCAGGAACAGGCTCGAATTGATTGGGTTTTCAAGCGATATCATCGAGTTGACAGCATCAGGGCAAATTGGGAAAGTTGACGCTGATTGGTACACGAAAATCGCCGTGTGACTTGGATGTGACGAATCAATCCGATGGAAAAACCGCAGATCGAGATCCGTGAATGTGCGACCCCCGAGCAACTCCATGAGTGCGTGGAGATCCAGCGTCGCGCCTTTTCCTCGTCCGATCTCGAGGTATCTCCTGCCAGGCATCTGATCGTCACGCGCAGCGCGGGCGGGTGGACGCTCGGCGCGTATCATCGCGAGAGACTTGTCGGCTTCGTGTTGTCCGTCCCGATGTTCCGTGGAAACGAGAAGGCCCTCTATTCGCACATGACCGGGGTCGATCCCGATTATCAGAATTTCGGGATAGGTGCACGGTTGAAATGGGCGCAGCGTGAGCGCGCGATCTCCGAGGGCATCCGATTCATAAAGTGGACGTTCCAGCCGGTTCTTCCGCGCAACGCATTCTTCAATCTGGAGCGCCTCGGTGCGACGATCTCGCAGTATGTGCCCAATTTCTACGGGACGGATTGCGATATGAATCTCGAACCGGGCGAGGTGCGCGGAGTTCCGAGTGACAGATTGTTCTGCGAGTGGGAACTGGAATCGCCGAAGGTCGTCGCGCTATCGAAAGGAGAGCCGTGGGATGAGACGGTCGAGGTGAAACGTCGCATCGTCATTCCCGCGGATTGGAAGTCACTTTTGCACGACGACACGAAAGGCGCCATCGCGGAACAGGAACGCATCAAGGGGGAGTTCCTGGAAGCGTTCTCTCAGGGGTTGGTTGCGAAAGGTTTCGAACGCAGCGAGACCGCACCGAGCTATCTTCTCTTCGAGAAGTAGTTCCCGACCATCGCCGACGTTTTTCAATTCTTCACGAGATTCTTTTCGACAACGATGGCAAAGAAGACCGAGGGAGTCGAATCCCGGATAAAACATCTCAGAAGCGAGATCGAGCGGCACAACGAGCTCTACTATCAGCAGAGTGCGCCCGAGATCTCCGACATTGAATTCGACGCACTCCTCGCCGAACTCAAGAAATTAGAGGCAGAGAACCCCGAGCTCATCACTCCTGATTCGCCGACGCAACGCGTCGGTGGACGTGCCGATGGTTTCGCGCAGTTCGTGCACAAGGTTCCGCTCATGTCGCTCGACAACTCGTATGACATGGACGAACTCCACGCATTCGACGAACGATGTCGGAAGCTCGCAGACGGAAGGGAATTCGAGTACGTCGCCGAGCTCAAGATCGATGGGCTCAGCGTCGCGCTTCACTATGAGAACGGAATCCTCGTCGCAGGGGCGACCCGGGGTGACGGCAGTGTCGGTGACGATGTCGTCAGCAATGTGAAGACCATCTCATCGATTCCGCTCAAATTGAAAGGAAAAATCCCGGACCATGTCGAGGTCCGAGGTGAGGTCTATCTATCGCGCTCGCAGTTCGAGCGCATCAATGCCGAGCTCGAGATGCTGGATGAGAAGACGTTTGCGAATCCGCGCAACTGCGCATCGGGAACACTGCGTCAGCTCGATTCGTCGATAGTCGCCGCGCGAAAGCTCGACATGTTCCCCTACGACCTTCTCAGCGGGACTCAGAAAATGTTCCCGACACATTGGGAGAATTTCCTCTGGCTCGAGCAGATGGGATTCAATGTGAATCCGAACCGCGCTCTGTGTTCCTCTTTCATTGAACTCGCCGAGTTCATCGATCGCATGCAGGGGCTGCGCGACTCGCTCGATTACGAGATCGACGGGGTCGTCGTGAAGGTCAATCGTGCGGATCTCCAGGCGGAGTTCGGCTCGACATCGAAAGCGCCACGTTGGGCGATCGCTTACAAGTATCCTGCGATGCAGGCGACCACGCGTCTGAACGGCATCAGCGTGCAGGTCGGAAGGACCGGGGCGCTCACTCCCGTCGCGGAACTCGAACCGGTGCTGCTGGCGGGCACGACGGTCTCGCGCGCCTCGCTTCACAACGAGGACGAGATCAAGAGACTGGGGATAAAGATCGGCGACACGGTCGTCATCGAGAAATCCGGCGAGATCATCCCTCAGGTTCTTTCCGTCGTCGCGTCGAAGCGCACGGGAAGTGAAAAGGAATTCACATTTCCCAAGAAATGTCCCGTCTGCGAGGCCGATGCCGTGAGGCCGGAAGGCGAGGCGGTCACGCGCTGCACGAACCCGGAATGTCCCGCGAAGGTGAAGGCGAGGATTCTTTATTTCGCGGCGCGCAAGGCGATGGACATCGAGGGGTTGGGCGACGTGCTCGTCGACAAACTCGTCGAGCTCGGACATGTCAAGGATGTCGCGGATCTTTACAGACTCGATCTCGCCACATTGTCGGGAATCGAGAGGATGGGTGGGAAGAGCGCGCAGAATCTCCTCGATCAGATCGAGAACTCGAAGCAGCGCGGACTGCAGAGACTGCTCTTTGGAATCGACATCCGACACGTCGGCGAGCGCTACGCGAAGATTCTCGCGAATCATTACCGCACGATAGACCGATTGTTCGATGCGACTGTGGAAGAGCTCGACGACATCCACGAGATAGGTCTCGCGGTTGCGGAATCCGTCAATGTATTCTTTGCTGATGCCGGCAATCGCGAGGTCATCGAGAGACTGCGCGCGAGCGGTGTGGTGATGGAGATCAGCGGGGGAAGCCCCGAGGTCGATGAGAGATTCGCGGGGAAGACCTTCGTCCTGACGGGCAAGCTCGAGAAGTTCACGCGTGACGAAGCATCGAGCGCCATCGAGCAACGTGGCGGAAGAGTGTCCGGTTCCGTAAGCAAGAAGACGGATTACGTCGTTGCCGGAAGTGACGCCGGATCCAAGCTGGCGAAGGCGACGGAACTTGGCGTGAAGGTCCTCTCGGAGGAAGACTTCTTGGGGATGATAGGGAGTTAGTTGGGCAGTGGGGCAGTAGGAATCAGTAGGGCGGGAAGAATCAGTAGGGCGGGAAGAATCAGTAGGGCAGTAGGGCAGGAGGATGGCATGCTTCGCACGCCGTTTTCGCACCTTCGGTGCTCAGCGCAGGCAGGGATGCCTACGCTCCCAGCGCTCCGCCCTGCCCCACCGCCCAGACCGCCCCACTGATTCTTTTGCCCGACTTCCCATCCTCCTCTAGACTAAGGTCATGCTCCTCGATGCACACGGAAGACAGATCAGGGATCTCCGCGTCAGTCTCACCGACCGATGCAACTTCCGATGCTTCTACTGCCTCCCCGACGGTGAACCGCCCCTTGCGAGAAAGGACACCATCCTCACCTTTGAGGAGATCGTCGAGGCCTGTCGCATCCTCGTTAAACTCGGCATCGAAAAAATCAGACTCACTGGCGGTGAACCGCTTCTTCGCAAGGATGTCGAGCTTCTCATCGCGAAGATCTCTTCCTTCAAGGCATTCGGTCTGAAAGATCTCGCGCTCACGACCAACGGTCACACGTTCGCGGAACGCGCGCGTGAATTGAGGAAGGCGGGACTCGATCGGGTGACCATCTCGCTCGACAGTCTCAAGAAGGAAAACTTCAAGGACATCACCGGCGTCGACCGGCTCGATGACGTTCTCGTGGCCATCGATGCCGCGAAAGCGGTCGGGCTCGACCCGATAAAGGTCAACGCCGTCATCGTTCGCGGAAGAAATTATGATGAGATCGGCGACCTCGCTGGGTTCGCACGTGAGAATGGCATCTCGATGAGGTTCATCGAGTACATGCCGCTCGACTCCGCGCACGAATGGGATCGCGAGCTCGTCGTCTCCGGAAAAGAGATAAGAGAGAAAATCGAAGAGAGATTTCCTCTTGAATTGGAATCAACCTCACGCGGTTCGGAGACGTCGTGGAATTATCGCTTCGCCGATGGCGCTCGCGGAAGCATCGGAATCATCGCGCCGGTGACGGAGATGTTCTGCGGTGCGTGCTCCAGGATCAGGCTGACGGCTGACGGGCAGATTCGCACCTGTCTCTTCTCCATCGAGGAACACGACCTCCGCGAAGTGATGCGCGGGAAAGATGTGAATGAATCCGACATCGAGGAATTCATCAGAGCCGTCGCATTGAAAAAGGAAAAATCCCACACCATCAACGCACCCGAATTCCAACCCGCAAGTCGTTCGATGAGTTTCATCGGAGGATGAGGGGGGCAGTTGGGCAGTAGGGCAGGGCGGAGCGCTGGGAGCGTAGGCATCCCTGCCTGCGCTGAGCACCGAAGGTGCGAAAACGGCGTGCTACGCACGCCGCTTTTTCTCTTTCGACTTTCCAGACCTTCCAGGCTGCCCCACTGCCCCACTGATCAGGCCGCCCCACTGATTCCTCTTTTCGCCTGACTTTATTAGACTGTCTCCATGAGCAATTCATCGAATCTCGAGACGGCGACGCTCGCCGCAGGGTGCTTCTGGTGTGTCGAGGCCGTGTTCGACGACCTTGTCGGGGTCGAGGACGTCGTGTCGGGATATTCCGGTGGTCACAAGGAGAATCCGACATATCAAGAGGTTTGCTCCGAGACGACCGGTCATGCCGAGGTCGTGCAGATCAAATTCGATCCCATGACGATCTCGTTCAAGGAAATCCTCCAGGTATTCTTCGCCGTGCACGACCCGACGACTCTCAATAGACAGGGTGGGGACATCGGATCGTCGTATCGTTCAGCCATCTTCTATCACTCCGATGAGCAGAAGAGAGTCGCGGAGGAGGTCATCCGAGAAGTGACGGAGGAGAAAATCTGGGATGATCTGATCGTCACCGAGGTGACCGCCTTCACGAATTTCTACGCTGCCGAGGCCTATCATCAGGAATATTTCGCGAACAATCCCAATCAGCCGTATTGCGCGGCGGTCGTCGCACCGAAGGTCGCGAAGTTCCGCCAGAAATTCGTCGCCAGGCTCAAGAGGAAATCCTGATTCAGGAAAGGGAATCGCCCCACGGTAAATTCAACGAATGTTCTCCTCGACTCTCATCAACCTCATCGGCTTCGTGGTCGGAACGGCTCTCTACGGGCTGCTCCTCGCGATGGTGTTGCGGGATCGTCGCGCCGAGGATTCGGTGGGGAGCAGGCTGCTGGTAGCCACCGCAGGTTTGGGACTCGTCTGGAACATCGGTGAATTCATAGTGTATGCAAGTCGTGATGTGGGATTCTCCCCGGCTCCGCCCATAGTTCCTGCGATCGCCTATTCCGCGCTCGGTTTCCTTCCCTCGGTGGTCGTTCATTCCGCGCGCCACAGCCTCGCATCGGCAGGTACAGCTTCCGCCGTGCTCATGGTTTCCGCATACGTTCTGAGCGGGTTCACCGCGCTGCTGCACATCCACTCCGGAATCTTCCATGCGAAGGCCCCCGACGAGACAGCGATGAGGATACTGACATTCGCCTCGCTCGCGTTCATCATCGGACTTCTTCTGATCGCGACGCGTCAGAGGCTCGAGCGCAAGGCGATCTGGGCGACCGCGCTTCTGATTTTCGCGCTTTCGTCGCTTCATCTGAGCAACCATGATGGACGGAATCTCTGGATAGTCGAGCTTGTCGCGCACCAATCATCCCTGCCACTAGCATTCGCGATACTCATTCAGGATTTCCGTTTCGCATTCGCCGACATGTTCCTCAAGCGCGCCCTTTCCCTGATGATGCTCGCTCTGCTGGCGTTCGGGTTGTACCTCTATGTCGCGGTTCCGCTTCTGGCTTGGCATGAGACCCATGAGACCGATGATGCGCAGGCGGCCTTCATCGTCATCGGGCTCTGGATCGTCACCGCCCTCCTGTATCCGGCCATCCACAGGGGAGCTGTATGGTCTGTCGACCGGGTAATCCTCAGGAGATCGGATTACGACCAGCTCGAATCGGACATCTCCGCCGTGCTTTCGAATTTCGATGAGGAACGCGAGGTGCTTGATGAGGTGACGAATCGAATAGCAGCATCCCTGAACGCGCGCGAATCATCCTGGAACGCAGTGGAGATTATGTCGCCCGATCGCGGACGCTCGAGTGTAGTGACCGAGGCAAACACCGCACGCATCTTCGTTCCGACCGTCGAGTCTCCATATAACGAGATAACCATCAAGGATTTCGCCGGCGGACGACGACTGCTATCCGACGAGCTGCGTATGCTGGAATCGGTCGCGATCGCCACGGCGAGGCGGATAGATGCGATACGTGTCGCCCATGAACGCTTCGAGATGGAGTTGCGCAGCGAGAAGCTCTCGAAGTTTGCGACCGAGGCCGAACTTCTCGCACTTCGGTCGCAGATCAACCCGCATTTCCTCTTCAACGCGCTGACCACCATCGGCTATCTGATCAAGACCACCCCGGACAGAGCCTTCGGGACATTGATGAATCTCACGAATCTGCTTCGTGGCGTGTTGAGGTCGGGTACCGAGTTCTCGACTCTTGGCGAAGAGATGAGGCTCATTGAAAATTATCTCGACATCGAGAAGGCGCGCTTCGAGGAGAGACTCGAGGTTGAAATGGACATCCCCGAGGATCTCGTCCATGCGAAGATACCCACGCTCCTCGTGCAACCGCTGGTGGAAAATGCCGTCAAGCACGGAATCTCGCAGAAGGAGTCGGGTGGAAGGATTTCCGTGAGTGCGAAAGTCTGCGAAGATGGAAGAAGCATCGTGGTCACGGTCTCCGACACAGGGCTTGGAATCAGGTCGTCGGATGCCGACGGAAACGGAATCGGTCTCGGGAACATCAGGAAACGACTGGATGCCCATTTCGGAGCATCGGCATCCCTGAAAATCGAGTCCCGAGAGGGAGTTGGGACGGAGGCGTCCCTGACCGTTCCAATGGATGAAAGACAGAAATCATGACGGAGTCGAGAAGAATCAGCATAATCATCGCCGATGACGAGCGACCTGCTCGGAGCTTCCTTCGCGCCCTCCTGGAGGAGATGTCCGATGTCGAAGTGCTCGCGGAGTCGGAGAACGGTGCCGAGGCGGTCGATGCCATCCGCAAGCTGTCGCCGGATCTCGTGCTCCTCGATCTAGAAATGCCGGTCAAGGGCGGAATGGAAGCGGTTCGGTCACTCTCGAGCGAGGAGATGCCTCTCGTTGCCTTCGTAACCGCCTTCGATGGATTCGCAGTTCAGGCCTTCGAGGTCAACGCTGTCGACTATCTCCTGAAACCCGTAGATGCAGAGCGTCTTCGTGAGACGATCGATCGCGCCAAGGAGAGGCTCAAGGACGGTTCGTGGCGCGCGACCGAATCCGAGAATCTCACCAACGTTCTCGATGATTACGAGCAGGTCCGTCGCGAGGGCTTCCTCGAACGCATTCCTGTCAGGGACAAGGAGGACATCATCCTGATTCCTGTGACCGAAGTTTCCTCGGTCTCCGCCGATGGCGAACTGCTGCACATCGCCACCGTCGCCAACACGAGACACATAATCAATCACAGGTTGAAAGATCTCGAGCTCAGACTCGATCCGTCACGCTTCGTCAGGCTTTCGCGCAGCGCGATCGTCGCAATCGATGAAGTCGACCGGGTCACGCCACTTCCTGGCGGTACATATGCGGTGATGATGAGGAACGGCCTCGAATTCCAGTCGAGTCGCATTCAATCCCGGCTCCTTCGCGAAAGAATCCTCCGAATCTGACCCCCCGTTCATGGGCCAAATCGCCCATTCATACCCTAAAACGTGGATTTCATTGAATTTTTTGTGGCTCATGCCCCGAAAGTGAGATTATCTCCCCTTGTTCAAAAACCGTTTTACGGAGTAATTGAAATCTATGAGAGTTACCAAAATCCTATTTGCAATCGCGTTTGTATTCGCAGCCTCGGTCGCAGCACTCGCACAGGGTGGTCGCATCGACGGTCGCGTGACCTTCAACAATGATGTTCCGCTGCACACCGCGGTGGTATCGATATCAGCACAGAAGCTGAGTGTCCGCACCGATACCGACGGACGTTACGTCATCGACAACGTCCCGGCGGGTCGTCACGCGGTGCTCGTCCATTTCGAGGGCTTCGCGGATGAGATCAAATTCGTGGATGTGGCAGCGGGTCAGACCGTGACGCTCGATTTCAGGCTCGGAATCACCGGAGTCCGCGAGCAGGTCACGGTGACTGCGGCGGCGATCGAACAGACGACCTTCGATGCATTCCAATCGGTGTCCTCCATCGGGTCGGCATCGGTCAGAGAAAAGCCTTCCACCTCGCTCGGAGAATTGCTTGAGGGTGAGACCGGCGTCGCAAAGAGAAGTTTCGGAACCGGATCCTCGCGCCCTGTCATCCGTGGCTTCGACGGTGACCGCGTCCTCGTTCTTTCGGATGGTATCCGGTCGGGTAATCTCGGGTCGCAGAGTGGAGATCACGGTGAGACTGCCGATCCTCTCGCGGCGGAGAGAATCGAGGTGGTCAAGGGCCCTGCCACGCTCCTCTATGGAAGCAACGCCATCGGCGGCGTGGTCAACGTCATCACAAGCGACAACAACCGCGACCATGTCGGCGGTCGTGGATACTTCAGCACACTGGGCGGCACTGCAAACAGGGAACGTGCGGTTTCAGCCGGTGGCGAGTACGGATTCGACAAGTGGCTGCTCCGCGGGAATTTCAGCACCCAGTACGCGGGTGATTATGATTCACCGATCGGTCGAATTCCGAACAGCAAGACCCGCGCGACATCGGGATCGGCCGGGCTTGGTTATTACGGTGACAAGGGTTGGATCTCAGGTACCTTCACTTCATCGCTCCGCAGATACGGCGTGCCTTTCGGGGGCATGTTCCATCACCATCACGACGAACTGGTGGATTTGCCTTCGGGTAAAGGGGAGGAGCACGAGGCCGAAATCGACCTCCGTCTGATGACATACAACTTCAGGGTCTCGGGCGGTTACAAAGATCTCGAAAGCCCGTTCATCTCAAGCATCCAATACAGCTTCGACTACACCGATTACCAGCACAAGGAAATCGAGATCGAGGATGACATCGAGGAAGTCGGATCGATCTTCGACAACAAGACCTACTCATACCGGGGGATGTTCGAGCAGAAGAAGAGAGGGAACATGACCGGCAGATTCGGGTTCGAGGGCTTCACCAGAGACTATCTCGTCGAAGGAGCGGAGCAGCTCATCGATGGCAAGGTCAGACAGAACTCAGTCTCGGCATTCATGCTCCAGGAGATCAATCTCGACCGCGTCAAATTCCAATTCGGCGGACGTCTCGAGAACAACAGGTTCAATGCCGCGAACAATGCGTATGAGGACCGTGATTTCACCGGGGTTTCCGGAGCGTTCGGTGTAAACGTCGGATTGTGGAGAGGAGGTGCTTTCGTCACGAACTTCTCGACATCGTTCCGTGCACCTGCCGTCGAGGAACTCTACAACAATGGTCCGCACGTCGGCACATTGACCTACGAGATCGGCAACGAGGACCTCAAAGCCGAGCGTGCGAATGGAGTCGACTTCTCGCTCCGTCACATCTCGGACAGATTCAGATTCACCGGAGACTTCTTCCTGTATTCGATTCGTGATTTCGTCTACTTCGAATACCAGGATGAGGACAATGACGGTGAAGTGGACATCGACGATGAACTCCCGGTTGCGAAGTTCGAACAGGATAATGCCCGTTACTACGGCGCGGAATTCCTCGCCGAGGCGAACATCACCGATAGCATCAGCGGATTCGCGGGTATGGACATGGTCCGTGCGAAGCTCACCGACAAAGATGAGTTTCTCCCGCGCATACCGCCGATGAGATTCCGAATCGGTGCGGACTTCAGATACCAGGGACTCAGCGTCAGGCCCGAGGTCGTGTTCGCGTCGAAGCAGGACAGGCTGGCTCCCCTCGAGACCGCTACCGCCGGATATGGAGTGGTTAATCTGACCGGTTCTTACACGATCGCGCGTCAGCACTTCGCCCATGTCTTCTCGGTGAGCAGTTACAACCTCACGGACAAGCTCTACAGGAACCATCTCTCCTACATCAAGGAGTATGCTCCCGAGATGGGGCGTGGGGTGAGGTTCGGTTACACGGTTAGATTCTTCTGATTCCCTTTGTCCTACTATCCCGATTTTTCTAAAGGGTGGAACTAAAGAGATCGGGTTTGAGCCATCGGCTGTGAGAGCAGCCGATGGCATTTTACTTTTATCTGGAAAGCCGGGGCCGGGCAATCCACCACTGCATCTGAGGTCTTCCTTCTCGTATCATCTCGAATCTCTCGGCATCGCTCAATCCCTCCAATTCCGAGAATCGCCGATTGAGCACCTTCGAGGTGTCGTTCTCTGCCATCACTATTTGGATGTCATGTGTAGCTGAGAATGCCTCCGTCATGATGTCGGGTATCCGTGAATCCAGAAACTCATGAATCTCTATCATGAAGGTGGCGGACGACAACTTGCCCACCACCTCTTTGTTGATCAACTCGGCCTCGTAGCCTTCGCAATCACTTATCACCAACAACCGCCTGCATCCTGTGAACTTCTCGAGCTCCTTCGAGTCGCATAGCCCTCTCACGTGAACACGATCCGAAATCCCGTTTATCTCGGCCATGCGGGAGCATAGTCCTCTCGCATACGGATCCGTGTCGTAGGCATAGGCGTGGAGTTCGGGATTCTTCAGGGCGAGCCCGCAAACATAGTAACCTTCCGCCGCTCCGACATCGACGACATCCGAGTAATCGGCTTCGAGGACCTCGGTGAAGAAAGGATGGAGTTCGTCTTCATAGGAGCCGATCAACTTGGGCGGCATTGCAGATCCGACTGCTTCATATGCCGGATAGACCAAGCCGGAGAAAGGTCCGCGCCTGACCTTCTTATCGGGATACAACTCGGAAAGGTTCTTCAGGATTCGGCTGGTCTTTTCGGGACGAAACTGATCGAGCTGGACCTGAATGTAGCCGGCGGCCATTGCCAGATTCCTGAAGAGAAAGACTCTCACAAATGGAATCCTTAGTGCGTTTCTGATCAAGAATTTAGCGAAAGTCTTCATGGGACATGCTTCCAAGTCTAAATCTGCGCAGAGTCTAGCACAGGGAAGTGACTCGATGCCCAACATCCAACGAATCCCCGACATGTCGCATACAACCCTCGATCTACTCTCCTTCACGTGCTTCGACCATTGAAGTAAACTCTCCCCATGACGCCAAAGGTCACGATTGTATCCCCGTGCTACAACCACTCTAGATACATCATCGAGCATCTCGAATCGGTGAGAAATCAGGACTATCCGAACATCGAGCACATCATCATAGATGACGCCTCCACGGATGATTCCCCGATGCTCATAGAACGATGGATCGCCGATACCAGACACGAGTGCACCTTCATCCGGCATAAGGAGAACAAGGGAATCTGCGCCTCGCTGAACGAAAGCATCAGATTGTCGACGGGCGAGTTCTGGGGGCACGTGGGCACCGACGATATTCTCCCTCCGCATCGGACGACGGCGATGGCGGGCTTCCTTCGAGACAATCCCGAAGCGCCCATGGTCACGGCGGATGCCATTGTGATCGATGGTGATGGAAATGAGTCGGAGTTGCGAGGTGAGCGCAGTGCGTTTCGTTCCTATCTGAAATTACATCCGGCGTTCATCGAAGCGGAATTGGGGACATTCCGCAGTCTTTTTCAGGGCAATTACGTTCCGACATGGCTAATACGCCGAGCCACTTTCGACGAGGTCGGGATTTTCGATGAGAGCACGAGGCTCGAAGACTGGGACATGTGGCTGAGAATCAGTCATTTGAAGCGGATTCCATTCATCGACGAGCCATTGCTGTTCTACCGCTGGCACCATGCAAACGCTTCAACCAAAGCGGACTTCATGCGGAGGGCTGTGATGGAGGCGAGACTGCTCAATTACGAAAGGGCCAAAAGCCATCTTGAACCGGCGTTGTTGCGGAGGGTGATGATCGATGTCTTCCGTGAGTCGGTGATCAATCCTAGAAGCCTCTCGAATATGTTTGCCTTCCTACGGTCACCTGCCCGCGCGACGATGTTCTTCGCCATGATCGATTATGCGAGGGGTTTCCTGGGGTACAGACCGGGGGATCGGTAGTCAGTCGGATCAGTGGGGTAGGGCGGCAGTGGGGCAGTCAATCAGTGGTCAGTCGGGCAGTGGGGCAGTGGGGCAGTGGGGCAGTCAATCAGTGGTCAGTCGGGCGGTGGAATCAGTAGGACGGCGTGCGAAGCATGCCGATTAATATTAGCTACACGTGGAGGCGCAGCCGGAACGTGTAGTCGAGTTGGAAAAATTAATCCGCGTGTTCCACACGCGGTGATTCCTGGCGACATCCTCTACACATTCCGCTTCGCTCCATGTGTAGCTATCACTGATTCGGCATGCTACGCACGCCGTCCTACTGCCCTACTGTCCCACTGATCGGCTGTCCCACTGATTCCCCGACTTTCTATTCGCCACCGCCGAGGGCTTCGTTCACGAGCTTCTCCTGCTCGAGATTGTGGATCGCATACGAGCCGGTCGCCGGTGACGCGCTCGCCACTCGACCGACGTACTCCAATCTCACATTCTTCACAGAAGAGCCTGCCAAGATCTCTCTCAGACGCGGCTCGACGAACGTCCATCCACCCATGTTCTGCGGTTCTTCCTGGGTCCATGCGATCGACTCCGCATTCGGATACGACGCGACTAAATCCGCGAGACGTTTCGCGGGGAAGGGATAGAACTGTTCGAGCCTCACTATCGCCACTGAATCTGAAGATTTCCGGGCAGCGTCGAGATCGTAGTAAACCTTGCCCGAGCACAGCACGATTCTCTTGACCTTCGATCTGTCCGTGATCTTTGAATCATCGATTACCGGTTGGAAACCTCCGTTCGTCAGCTCTTCGATAGTCGATGCTGCCTCGGGAAGTCTCAGCAGACTCTTCGGCGTCATCACGACCAACGGTCTGACTATCTCCTGCTTGACCTGCCTGCGAAGCAGGTGGAAGTACTGGGCCGGAGAGGTCGGATTGCACACCTGCATGTTGTTCTCGGCGCAGAGCTGAAGATATCTCTCGAGTCGTGCCGATGAATGTTCGGGACCCTGTCCCTCGAAACCGTGCGGAAGCAGCATCACGAGCCTGCATTTCTGCTGCCATTTGTCCTCGGATGATGAGATGTATTGGTCGATGATGACCTGCGCTCCATTCGAGAAATCCCCGAATTGCGCCTCCCACATCACGAGGTCGTCGGGTGACACGACCGAATATCCGTACTCGAACCCGAGGACGCCCATTTCCGAAAGGGAACTGTCGAAGACATGGAATCTCGCGCCGGAATTTCCTTCGCTTCGCAGCTGCGAGAGTGGAACCCACTTCTCGCCAGTGAGCGTGTCATACATCGCCGCATGTCTCTGGGAGAATGTTCCGCGACCCGAGTCCTGACCGCTGAGTCGCACATTCGTCCCATCGAGGACCAGCGAACCGAAGGCCATCGCCTCCGCGAAGCCCCAATCCATCGGGACCTCTCCTGTTCCCATCTTCGCGCGCCGGCCGAGCTGTCCGACCATCTTTGGATTGATGTTGAATCCATCAGGCACCAGCGAGACCTGTTCCGACACCTTCTTGAGGGTCTCGGGAGTGATCGGAGTCGGCAGGATGTCTGATCCGTCCTCGTCGACGATCGGCGCACTCAGCGCCGCTCTCGCGGGCTTCTCCGATGCGATCTTCTTCGCGTTCGCGAGGATCCGTTCGTACTTGTCTACCACTTTGGCGGTCATCGTATCCAGATCGCTTTCGGTTATGACCCCCTCGCGCACCAATAGCTGTGCGTAGAGATGTCTCGTTCCCGGATGCGCCTTCACTCGCGCGTACATGACGGGCTGTGTGTAGCTGGGTTCGTCACCCTCGTTGTGTCCGAGTCTTCGGAATCCGACGAGGTCGAGTACGACATCCTTCGCGAATTTCTGTCTGTAATCGAGCGCTATGCGGATCACTCGGCACGCCGCTTCCGGGTCGTCCCCGTTGATGTGGAAGATAGGTGTCTGCGTGATCTGCGCGGCATCGGTCGAATAGATCGAGGAGCGCGACGCTTCCGGCGATGTGGTGAAGCCGATCTGGTTGTTGATGACCAGATGTATCGTTCCGCCTGTCCTGTATCCCTTGAGGCTTGCGAGTTGCAGGGTCTCCATGACGATTCCCTGACCGGCGAACGCGGCGTCACCATGCATGAGAACGGGCAGCACCTTCGAGAACACGTTGTCTCTGGTCTCGTCGGATTCGACGAGTTTGGAATCCTGACTCGCGCGGGCCATGCCCTCGACGACGGGGTTGACGAATTCAAGGTGCGAGGGATTGCAGGACAGGTTGATCTCGACCTTGCGTCCGCTCTTGGTCTTCCTCGAACCCAATGCGCCCTGGTGATACTTCACGTCTCCCTCGTCTGCAGGGAAGGACGGGTGCGAGGTTCCTTCGAACACGGTGAAGATCCTCTCTGCTAGATCGCCCGTTTCGGCATCCCCGACGATGTTCGAGAGGACATTGAGTCTGCCACGGTGCGCCATTCCCATGTAGATCTCGTCGACGCCGTGGCGGGACGCGTTCTCGACGAGTTGATCGAGCATCGGGATGACGGTCTCGCAACCCTCAAGCGAGAATCTCTTCTGTCCGAGATACTTTTTGTGAAGAAACTGTTCGAACTGTTCCGCCTCGATCAGTTTCAGGAGCAGTTCCTTCTTCGTATCGTGCGAAAGAGGCTCCGTATCGACGAATTCCCGACGAATCTGCTCGCGCAGCCACTGCTTCTCCTCTTTGCTCTGAATGTGACGGTATTCGATGCCGACCTTGCCGCAGTATGCGCGTCGGAGTACCCAGAGGATGTCTCGCAACGTCGCGACGTCCTTGCCGTGGAGGCCTCCGGTGATGAATTCACGGTCGAGATCCCAGATCGTCAGACCGAAATTCTCGAGGTCGAGTTCCGACCCGTCATGCGTGGTCATGTTGAGCGGATCGATGTCGGCGAGGAGATGTCCCCTCGTGCGATACGCGTTGATGAGCTCGAGAACGCGCGCCTGTTTCATCGTCTGCTGGCGGACCTGATCGTATCCGAACAGGGACGGGTTGTGGTCTTCGGTCCAGCGAAGAGGCGGATAGAGGATGTCGAGGTCGCGGAAGACGCCTTCGTAGAATCCGTGACGACCCATGATGAATTCATGGATCTTGGCGAGGAACATACCGCTCTCCGCTCCCTGGATGACACGGTGATCGTAAGTCGATGTGAGCGTTATGACCTTGCTGATGCCGAGTTGCGAGAGTGTCGCCTCCGTCATGCCCTGGAATTCCGCGGGATAGTCGATGGATCCGGTCGCGATGATCGCGCTCTGACCCGACATCAGTCGAGGGTTCGAGGCATTCGTCCCGATGGTTCCGGGATTCGTGAGCGAAATCGTAGTGCCTTGGAAGTCTGCGATTTCGAGGGCTCCCGTGCGGGCCTTCTTCACCTGGTCGTTGTAGGCGCGGAAGAAATCCGCAAAATTCATGGTCTCGCAATTCTTGATGTTCGGGACGAGTAGGCTGCGCGAACCATCCTTCTTCTCGATGTCTATCGCGATTCCCAGGTTTATCGCCTTGTGCTCGAGTCTCGACGGCTTGCCCCCCACGACTCCGTATCCGTGATTCATCTGCGGATAGGTCTTCGCCGCCTGCACGATGGCCCATGCGATGAGATGGGTGAAACTGACCTTCGCGAATCCGCGTGAGGTGATGTGGTCATTGATTATCGATCGGTTCTCGGTAAGCGCCTTCACGGGAACGCTTCTCACAGATGTCGCGGTCGGAACGGTGAGGCTCTCCTCCATGTTCTCGACGATCTTCTTCGCAGGTCCCGTGATGGTTCGCGCTTCGGTTCCTTCGGAAACGACAGTTTCCTTCACTTGGGTGCTCGCGGTCGGCGTTGGGGACGGAGCGGCCGCAGAGACTTCCGTCCGCTCGCCGGAGAGCAGTGGAGCGCCGCCGTTCAAGAGGTCTGCAAAAAACTCCTGCCACGAATCGTCGACGAGTTTCGGGTCGTTGCGATAACGGGCGAGGAGTGCCTCGACATAGTCGGCGTTGGCACCGAACGTCTCGGAGATGAATTGCGAGATTCTTTTCTGGTCGCTCACTGTGGTTTACCTCGAAAACACCGAAGTATCGGTAAATAAAAAGTCTAATACATCGGTCGGGGCTTTCGGAAACGCAGTCAGTGGGGCAGTAGGACAGTAGGGCAGTGGGGCAGTAGGACAGTGGGACAGTGGACAGTGGGGCAGGAAGTCCGAAGAGTTGAAAAGAAAGAGGGATGAGTAAGGAACGGCGTGCGGAGCATGCCGTGTGTTCCAGACGATCGACTATTGATCACTTACTGATTCTTCACTCACCGACTCATCAGTGACCGACTCTGCACCGATCGTTTCATCAGTCACCGTTTCGTCAGTGGCGGGTTCCATGGTGACTGGTTCACCACCTGGCTTCAGTTTCCCCTCCGCCTCGAGATCCTGCTTGATCGCGTCGAGTATCCCGTTGATGAACTGGGTGGCTTCGAAGGTCGAGAATCGTCGGGCGATTTCAAGCGCCTCGTTTATGACAACGGTGTAGGGGGTCTCCTCGTTGAGCATCTCGTAAACGGCCAGTCTGAGGATGTTCCTGTCGACGAGCGCCATCCGCTCTATCCGCCAATGCTCGGCGCGGGTCATGATCCGCTCATCGACCGTCTTGAGCTCCGTCAGGGTCCCCGTTGCGAGCCTGTCTGTGAAGTCCCTTCCGCCGGAGAGGCTTCTCAGCAGTTTGTCCATCGCGGGCAGGTGCTGTCCGGTCAATTCCGCATAGGCCTGCTCGCACTCCGCCATGTGCTCCCGGATGTGGATGCGCTCCTCGACTGCGGCGGCGTTGCGATCGTTCCCCAGCAGTTCACGGATTGCACCGAACAGCAGCGTCAGATTGCCGCTGAGGTCGTAGAGCATGGGCACCAACGAATCATCCCTCAAGAGATTCTCGTCGATGAAGCGATCGACCTGCTTCGCATATTCGCGTCTGATTGAATCGGTCAGCGCGGAAATGTCTTTGATGTCACGGGGGAGGTTGACGAGCGGGGCGAGAGCGACGATTTTTGCCGCGGTCTTCTTTACGTCCGAGAGTTCGACCTCGATCTTGTCGAGGTCTAGCAGTATCTGCTTCGCGGTTCTGCTGGCGCCCGAATGCAGTTCGTCGAATCCGAACTCGCTCCAATAGCGTCGGGAAAGTTCTCCGGGCTGGGCCTGAAGGAGGTCTGCTGCAAAAAGAATCTGCAGCGCGCACTCTCTTGCTTTTCGGCGTGTTCCACTCATCGTTTTCAAAAGACCTTGCGAAACCCGCTGAGGGCTCCGTTTGGGAAAGTGGAGAGTATAGATGAGTTTCCAAAAATTGCGAAAGCACCGAAAAGGAAATCGGGACCGATTCGACTCGGCCCCGATTCGATTTGATCGCGGTGATGGAAATCTACTTCATGATGAGCTTCGCGATGGTCTGAAGCTGCATGTTCGAAGTGCCCTCGTAGATGGCTCCGATCTTCGAATCCCTCCAGAATTTCTCAACCGGATAGTCCTTCACGTAACCGTAGCCACCGTAGACCTCGATGGCTTTCGATGCGACGGCTTCGGCGCATCTTGAGGCGTATATCTTTGCCATCGCAGCCTCCTTCAGGAACGGCAGTCCCGCATCCTTTAGCCGTGCGGCGTTGTAGACCAGGAGCCTCGCGGCCTCGATTTCGAGCGCCATCTCGGCGAGTTGGAACTGCACCGCCTGGAAATTCCCGATGGACTGTCCGAACTGCTCGCGTTCCGACGAGTATTTCACGGCGCACTCGAAGGCGCCCTGCGCGATCCCTATCATCTGGGCCCCGATTCCGATGCGCCCCTCGTTGAGCGTCTCGATCGAGACCTTGTAGCCTTTACCGACCTCACCCAGGATGTTCTCCTTCGGCACCTTGCAGGAATCGAAGATGAGCTCCGTTGTGGACGACGCCCGAATCCCGAGTTTGTCCTCTTTCTTGCCGATCGAGAATCCCTCGAATCCCTTCTCGACGATGAAGGCGGTGATCCCTTTGTAACCCGCATTCGGGTCGACGGTCGCGAAGGTGATGAAGATCTCCGCCTCGTTTCCGTTGGTGATCCAGAGTTTCTGTCCGGATAGTTCCCAATGATCGCCCTTGTCGACCACCTTGGTCTTCAGAGCGAAAGCGTCCGAACCGCTGCCAGCTTCGGAGAGTGCATAGGCTCCCACCCTCGACGAGGCGAGTTGAGGAAGATATTTCTTTTTCATCTCCTCGCTGCCCCATCGGATGAAGGCATTGTTGACCAGGGTGTTGTGGACGTCGACGAAGACCGATGTCGAAGCGTCGATGCGGGCGATCTCCTCGATGGCGAGTATGGCATTGAAGAACGTCGATCCGGCGCCACCGTATCGCTCGGGCATCTCGATGGCCATGAGGCCGAGTTGGAAGCACTGGTCGATGAGTCCCTTGTCGAGCTTCGTGTCGTGCTCCATCTTCTCGACACGCGGTCTGATCTCGCCCTCGGCGAACTCCCTCACCGATGCGCGGAACTGTTCCTCTTCCTCCGAAAGGTTCGTGAGCGCGGGTCTCACGGCTTCGGAAAGTGAAGCGTTTGCGGACATGTTGGTCACCTCTTTGTTTTAGTGAATCAAATCAAATAACATCTTATTTCGCGACAGCGAAAAGGCAAAATCGAGTGCAGTTCGACGAAAACACAGAGGCTAACACCGAGGAGGATTTCCTTCAGAAATCCAATCCCAAGCACATGAAGATTCTCCGACTCCTGGGGATCTTCATGACCATCGGCGGCATCGGACTCTTCATATTCTTCCTCAACCGGGTCGGGCTCGATGAGGTCGTCGAAGGCGTCAAGAAGATAGGTTGGGACGGCTTCGCCATCATTCTGATCGCGTATCTCTTCAGGGTCTCGGCCCGAGCCTATTGCTGGACATTCGCCGTCTACGAACCCCACAAACTCTCGCTCAAGGACACGCTGCCTGCCGTGCTGATGGGCGAGGCGATGAGCAGTCTCATTCCGATGGGACCGATCATCAGCGGCACCACAAAAGTGGTCGCGGTCAAGAGAAGGGTGCCACTGATGGTCGGCTTCTCCTCGATCACCATCGAGAATCTCTTCTACACGCACATGACGGGGCTCTTCATCATCTCGGGTGCGGTGTTCGTGCTGCAGAGGTATCAGCCCGAGGGATTCTGGTCCTATGCGATCGACGGATTGATAGTATTCACCGCCTTCACGGTGCTGTTCGGACTCTTCATCGTGATCAAGCAGTGGCATGGACTCAGCGCCGTGGCGCGTCTAGCCACCCGACTCGGACTGTTTCCGAAGTTCATGGAACCTGTGAAGCCGAAGATCCGCGAGTTCGAGGACATGTTCTTCAATTTCTATCGCAAGCACCCGGAGAGGTTTCTGCCTATGGTCCTCTGTCAGGTGACCTTCCATGCGATGGGGATATTCGAGGTGTGGTTCATCTTGAACCGCATCGGTGACAGCTTCGCCACACTCATCAACGCGTTCCTGCTCGAGTCGGTCAGTCGCGCCATCAACATCTTCTTCAAGATGGTCCCGTTCCTGGTCGGTGTCGACGAGGCCGGATCCAGTTTCGTCGCGGAGATTCTGGCGGTCGGTGCGACTGTCGGGGTCATCGTCGCCGTGGTCAGGAAGGGAAGGATGGTTTTCTGGACCGGCGTCGGCGTGACGCTCATCGCGATCAGGAACCTGAAGAAGTGAGAACAGAGGGGCGGTAAATGGTGAAGAGAATTCAACTGACTGTAGAAATTGATTCTTCTCGAAAATCATAGACCCTCGAAAGTAATGAATTCCTGTCCTACTGCCCCACTCCCCACTGATTGACTGACTTTATGACCGACAGAATCGAACTTTTCAAGAACATGCTCGTGGCGGATCCGTCGAACACGATGGTCCTGTTCGGGCTGGCGAACGAATATCAGAAGAAGGGTGATTGGTCGAATGTGATCGCCACCCTGGAGGAATATCTCTCCAAGGCGGATGACGAGGGTGCGGCCTACGGAATGCTCGCCCGAGCCTATCTGCGGACCGGTCAGCCCGACATGGCCAAGACCGCCTTTGAAAAGGGAATCTCCACCGCCCTCTCTCACGGACATCCCACCATGGCTGGCGAATTCCGCGAGGAACTCGACCAGATCTGATCTGGATCCGCGGGACTTCATCCCCCATCTGCCTGCATTTTCCCGCCCGTTTCCAGAACACGGGGGTTTTGGGCTAAGATTTTCTTTTCGAAACATAACTAAATTTCATTCTGTGGGGCTTTCAAGAGATGGCAACAGCGAAGACCAAGTCATCGGGGAAGAGGGATTGGAAGGGTCTGAATGCGGAGACCCTCGTGGACATGTATCGGACGATGTACATGTCGAGGCGCATCGATGACCGTGAGATTCAACTCAAGGGTCAGAACAAGATCTTCTTCCAGATATCGGGTGCCGGACACGAGGCGATGATGGTCGCGGCGGGGCATGCGATGAAGTCGGGATACGATTGGTTCTTCCCTTACTACAGAGACCGCGCGCTCATGCTCCAGCTCGGCGTGACCCCGCTCGAGATGTTCTACCAGGCGGTCGGAGCGGAACCGGATCCCGCGTCGCACGGTCGACAGATGCCGTCGCACTGGGGTCACAAGGCCTACAACGTTCCATCACAGTCTTCGTGCACCGGGACTCAGGCGCTCCATGCGGTCGGAGCGGCCGAGGCGGGTGTCCGTGCATCGCAGCTAAAAACGCTCCAAGACAAGATCGTGGGCTACAAGGGCGACGAGGTCGTCTACATGTCGGTCGGTGACGGAACCACGAGCGAGGGTGAATGGTGGGAGGCTCTCAGCACCGCGTCCAACCTGAAGCTTCCGGTGATCTTCTGCGTGGAAGACAACGGATACGCGATCAGCGTTCCAGTCGAGGTCAACACCCCTGGTGGAGACATCTCCAAAGTCGTCGCGGGATTTCCCGACCTCCTGATTCTGAAATGCGATGGGACGGACCCGCTCGATTCATACGAGGCCTTCTCGAAGGCGGTCGAGTACTGCCGCGCGAGGAAAGGTCCGGCGCTCGTGCACGGAAAGGTGATCCGTCCGTATTCGCACTCCCTGTCTGATGACGAGAAGCTCTATAGACCCGATGAGGAGCGTGAGGCCGATGCCGCCCGCGATCCCATCAAGACATTCGCGGAGTTTCTTATGGAGGAGGGGATCATCTCTTCCGAAGCTCTGCAGGAACTCCGGAGCGAGGTCGATGCAATCGTCATGGAGGCATCTGACATCGCCGTCGCGACCCCACAACCCGCTCCGGAGACCGCGCATCGGAATGTGTTCTCACCCGATGTCGATCCGACCTCTGCGGAGTTCGACACCGAAGAGGGCGTCGAACTGCACGGGAACGAGGGGACCATGGTGGACCTCATCAATCGATGCATGCACGAGGAGATGGAGCGCGATGAGACCATCGTCGTGTTCGGAGAGGATGTCGCAGATGCCTCGCGCGAGGAATATCTCGAGCGCGTGAAGGGTAAGGGCGGCGTTTTCAAGGTCACGGCGAACCTCCAAAGGAATTTCGGGTCCACGCGCGTCTTCAACTCTCCCCTCGCGGAAGCGAACATAGTGGGGCGTGCCGTCGGCATGGCCATAAGGGGACTCAAACCCGTGGTCGAGATCCAGTTCTTCGACTACATCTTCCCCGCGATGCAGCAGATCAGGAACGAGGTCGCTCTGACCCGCTGGAGGTCCGACGGCGAGACCAAGTGTCCGATGGTCATGCGTGTCCCTGTCGGAGGTTATCTCAAGGGCGGTGCCGTGTATCACTCGCAGTCGGGAACGACCATCTTCGCTCACACGCCGGGTCTGAGAATCGTCTATCCGTCCAATGCACTCGATGCCAACGGACTGCTGCGGACCGCAATCAGATGCGACGATCCGGTGATGTTCCTTGAGCACAAGCACCTCTATCGTCAGGTCTACAACAAATCGAAATATCCCGGAAAGGATTTCATGATTCCGTTCGGCAAGGCTCGGATCGTGAAGGAGGGGACCGATGTGTCGATCATCACCTACGGCGCGCTCGTCGAGAGGTCCTTCCAGGCCGCGAAGCGTCTCGAGCAACAGGGTGTCTCGGTCGAGGTCATCGATCTTCGCACGCTTGTGCCTTATGACTGGGAGGCGGTCGCCGAGTCGGTGAGGAAGACCAGTCGCGTCATCGTCGCACATGAGGATCCGATGAGTTTCGGATACGGCGCGGAACTAGCCGCCAGGATATCCGATGAGTTGTTCGAATATCTCGATGCACCCGTGCGTCGGGTGGCCGCAACGGACACATTCGTCGCGTACGCCCCGCAGGTCGAGGACTACATCCTCCCGCAGATCGAGGATGTCGAGCGAGCTGTGCAGGAGCTGGTCAAATACTAATCAGTAGGGCAGTGGGGCAGTAGGGCAGTGGGGAAGTGGGGCAGTGCAGCAGTAGGGCAGTGGGGCGGTAACCATTTCGATTTTGCCTTTTCCTTCCAATGAATCTCGACAACGATCCATCACTGCTTCTTCATGCCCAAGTGACTACTGATTCCCCTTTTTCCTGAACTCCTCGATATCCACCCCGAAGGTGTCACGTACATAATCGGCTTGCGCGACGTTCAGGTTCCTCAGTGTGTCGAGCCTCCGTAGCGACATCGCAACGTGAGTCCGAGACCGCGCTCCCATCTGGGCGAGGAAGTCACGCCCCTTCTCGGCTTCCTCCTCCACCTTCAGAAACAAAGAGAATCTTTCCGACGAGCGTATCCTCTCCATTTCCGAATCGATCGCCTTCATGCGGTTCTTCACCTGATAGATCTGTCTGATCACACGCACCAGGTTGTCGGCGACCGTGTCTCCGGAGACGAGTTCCGGCGCATCGCGGAAATCATCCATGAGTTTGTTGAGGGTCTTCTGGTCTCCGCTCGAATAGGCCGCATTGAGTTGTGCCATGAGCGCGTGACGACGTTCCTTCTCCGCCTCGTCGAGGGCGAGATCGGGGTGGATGATCTTGGCGAGATTGTGATAGGCCTTTTTCGCCTCGGCTGTGGGCTTCCAATCGCTGGCATCGGAGTGGCCCTCGACATCAGCAGCCGATGCCTCGGCTCTTCTTCGGAGTTCCTCGAGCTTTCTCTTGATGTCCTCGTCATCGGGAACGAGTTTGGCTTCCTCCTCAGCTATCTCCACTTCGATCTTATCGAGCTCGGCCTGATGCCTGCCGACCTCCATCGCGTAACGGGCCTCGAACTGTTCGACCGCGCCGGTGAAATCAGCGAGATCCTCCTCGCGTGTCGCGAGGCGATCCTTGAGTCTCTCGAGCAGAGCCTGCTTTTTTCGCAGTTCGATTTCTTCCGGGGAGCTGATTTGGGTCATACGCAAGTCACCGGTCGGTCGGTGAGAACGCAATTCTAGGCTAAAATGCCTCCCGTGGCGAGATTGCGCGCCTTCGCCACGCACAACCGATACATTCGACCACCAAGGAGACTGAAAATGGCAGAGACGAAGATGCAGGCGACCGTTGTTCACGCGGGAGACGAGTTGTTCATTTGCACTGGCCCCGGAAACCACGCTGTGGTGATGGACACGAAGAAGGAAAGACACAGCGCTCCGACGCCGATGGAGATGTTGCTGATGTCAGTCGCCGCGTGCACCGCGGTCGATGTGGTGTCGATCATGGAGAAGAAGCGCCAACCACTGAGCGAGTACAGGATCGAGCTCTCGGGTGAGAGAAGGGATGAGACACCGAGGGCCTTCACGAAGATTCATCTGAAGCACATCGTAAGGGGTGAGAACGTCACCGAGAAGGCGCTCGCTGATGCGATTCATCTGTCCGATGAGAAGTATTGCTCGGTCGCCGCCACGATTCGCCCCACCGTTGAGATCACTACGAGCTGGGAAGTTCTTGGAGAGTAGGACGTCGGGAGAGTGTCACAGTGGGGCGGTGGGGCAGTAGGGCGGTGGGGCAGTGGGGCAGTAGGGCGGTGGGACAGTGGGGCGGTGGGACAGTGGGGCAGTGAGGCGGCGTGCGTAGCATGCCGATTAATGTTAGCTACACGTGGAGCGAAGCGGAACGTGTAGTCGGGTTGGAAAAATTCATCCGCGTGTGGAACACGCGCGACAAGATACTCGGCAACAAAAATGGCGTGCAATGCACGCCATCTTCTTATTCGCACCTTCGGTGCTCAGCGCAGGCAGGGATGCCTTCGCTCCCAGCGCTCCGCCCTGCTCCAACTTTCTAGACTTTCCTAACCCCCTCTCCTGCCGCAAAACCCGATGCCCAGGCCCATTGGAAGTTGTACCCGCCGAGCCAGCCTGTCACATCCACGACCTCTCCGATGAAGTAGAGACCGGGGATCTTCTTCGATTCCATAGTCTTCGAGGAAAGCTCATCGGTGTCGACTCCTCCGATCGTGACCTCCGCCTTGTCGTACCCTTCGGTCCCACCGAATCTCACCTTCCATGATTTCAGAGTCTCGACCACCTCGCGGATCTGTCTGTCACTCATCTGCACGACGGGTTTGTTCTCGAAATTGCGAGCGATGAATGCCTCGGCGAATCTCGCGGGCAGGTAACGTGAGAGGAAATTGTCGAGCAGCTGCTTCGTTGTGCGATTCGCGGAAAACTCGTCTGACAGGTTCACATCGGGAAGAAGGTCGATCGAGACTTCCTTTTCCGGCGACCAGTAGTTCGATATCTGGAGAATCGCAGGTCCCGAGAGCCCGCGGTGCGTGAAGAGAATGTTTTCCCGGAAAGATGCTTTGCCTGACGAGACCTCGCAGTCGACCGAAACTCCTGCGAGCTCCTTGAACTCTGTGCCAGAAAACACCAGAGGCACGAGGGCGGCCCTGGTCTCGACGATCTTCAATCCGAACTTCCTTGCGACGTCGTAACCGAAACCCGTCGCACCCACTTTTGGAAAAGAAAGCCCGCCCGTCGCAATCACGAGATTCTCTGCCGAAAACCTGCCCGCGGCAGTATCGATTTCGAATCGTTCGCCGGGATCCACGCTCTTCACCTCGACCGCAGTGAGAATCCTGACGCCTGCATCGGCACATTCCTTCAGAAGCATCTTGACGATGTCCTTTGAACTTTCGCGACAGAACAGTTGTCCGAGCTTCTTCTCGTAGAAGTCGATCTTGTGTTTCTTCACGAGCCCCACGAAATCGTCCGGGGTGTAGCCGGCAAGGGCGGATTTGCAGAAATGCGGATTGCGGGAGATGAAGTTCTCGGGTTTCACTGCGCGGTTGGTGAAATTGCAACGCCCGCCGCCCGAGATGACGATCTTCCTGCCGACATCGGCATTGTGCTCGAACAAGACGACCTTCAGTCCGCGCCTACCTGCCGTGATTGCGCAGAAGAGTCCGGCCGCTCCGCCTCCGATGATGGCGACATCGATCCTCATCGGGTTAGAGATATCTCTCGCGGATGATGTTCAGGTGATGGCGGATGTGACCGACCATCATGTACGCGAGTGCACGAACCGAGACCTCTTTGCCGTTCGCGTTACCTTTGTTCATGTCGGCGCCTTCGGGCAGGTTCTTGAAGAAGATCACGTTCGCCTTGCGGAGACTTGTCAGTTCCTTGCGTAGACCATGAAGCGATCTCTCGTTGAAGCCACCCTTTTCGACGAACAGGTCCTGATCGTAGCCGGGAAGAACCGTCGCATCGCCCTTGGAGAATCTGAGCGCGCGATACGAGAACGCCCGCTCGGCGTCGATCAGATGTCCGATGACCTGTTTGATCGTCCACTTGCCCTCCTGGTAGGTGTGACAGCCTTTCTCCTCGGGAATCGATTTGAGGAGTTGCTTGATTTCATCGATCTGTTTTTCGAGAGCCTCGAGGACATCATCTTCTGTCACCAATGCCACATACCCTGAATAGTATTCGTTGTATTCGCTGGATTCGGGTCTTTTCATGATCACTCCTTATCTTTTCCTTCCGGTGCCGCACACGAACAGATATCTCTGTTCAGACAGCGGCATCAGCTCGGATTCGAATGCGACCTCTTCCTTTTCGAGCGCCTCCGCGAGCGACGGTCCGCCGAACAAGAGCTTCTTCTTCCCGATGGACCATCTGAGCAGTGCCGGAATCTTCTTGGTGAACTTGTCGAGTGCCCGTGAGGTGATGAAATCTGCGCTCGGTGTCTGTGTCTCCTCGAACTGTTTCGCAATGACTCTGGCCCGTGACGACAGCCCGAGCGTCTCGATGCACTGCTCGAGATACCCGCTCTTCTTCACGCTCGACTCGATCAGCGTCGCGGTGAGGTCGGTCCTCACGAGCAGACAGGGAATCGACGGCAAGCCACCACCGGGACCGACATCGATGAACCTCGCGCCCTCGGGGAGATGTTTCAGCAAGGTCAGCGATTCCAAGATGTGACGGGTCGCGAATTCCTCCGGGGACATCGGCGCGGTCAGGTGGAGGATTTCGTTATGCCCTGACAAGAACGCGTGGAAGTCCGCAAGTCTCGCCATCTCGGGTTCGTCCAGGCTCACACCGAAAAGTACCGCCCTCTCCGCGAGGGTCGCGATCAGAAGTTCCCTGTCTGAGATGGTTGCGGGGGTCATGATTCGGTATGAAAAAATCTTGAAAAAATGGTCGAAATCAGTTGTCCTGCGGTTCAATCTAATGAATAATCTCGGCGGTTACAAACGCACAAAGTGTTTTTGTGGATTCATGACCATGAGATTCAACCGACGCAAAAATCCGGATATTGGTTTCCTCGCGCGTTTGGCAGGGCCCGTGATGCTCGCCTTGTTCTCGGTTGCGATGATTCACGCGCAGTCTAAAGCCGCTGATTATCCCGTACCAAGATACGACCTGAAGGACCTGGCGGTGCAGTATGGCGTGAAGCAGGGTGACCAGACGGGAATCCTCGCAAAAATCACTGTCGCGACATCGGATGCATCAGGAATCTCCGCGCTTGTCAGGATCACTCTGCTCGACGAGGATGAGGAGCCCCTCGAGGACACCGATGGAAGGTTTGCCGTGGACGGAACGGTGGGTGCAGAGTTGACGATAGAACCGACGAAGAACCCGATGGACGTCACCCTCAACTTCTTCGTTCCCTATGACGACATCGAGGTCATCGGTTCGGGTGAGCAGACCCTCATGATCGATGTGGATGTCGTCGATGAATTCGGTGAGCTGCTACAGCATCTCGGATTCCATGAGTTCCTCTTCACAGTCGGGTCCACCGGTTCGTTGCCGCCTCCGTCGGTGGAGTCGGGTATGGGCGCGGTGCTTACCGATATAACTGTGGAACAGGATGTGATCCAGGAAGGCACCGGGCTCGGTGGCGTGAGGATAAGATTCACCGCAGATCAGGTGACGGGCCTGAAGGGAATAGACGCATTGATAATGGTCAGATTCCTCAATGGAGGGGAATCTGGAGATTTCGTCCAGTCCGCGCTTCGGAAGTACGGCGATGAAATAGGGAGATTGGCCGTGACGTACCCTATCAATGCGGGATTCGACCCTGCCAAGTTTTCCAATGTTGAGGTCTTTGTTCCATATTCGGCCTTCGCCTTGTCGAAAGGCGTTCATACCCTCGACATGGATTTCGACATAGTCACGAAGACTTCCGAGGAAATCTCCGTGCATATCGGATACAAGACATTCGAACTGAAGATTAAATAGATTCGGGTGTGAGGCGGAACTGAAAAAGACCGGTTTGTACCGGTCTTTTCTTGTTCTTGGTGCGGACGAGAAGAATCGAACTTCCACTCCCTCGCGGGAACAGGCTTCTGAGACCTGCGCGTCTACCAGTTCCGCCACGTCCGCAAAAAAGGTAAGTGAGGAATATACATTCTCGATGAGGACTTTTCAAAAGTCGCTCCCATGCAGGCCTTGGAGTGTTCCGATGTGTCGACTATCATCGGGGAAAGTCTCAAAATGAGTGTTTCCACGGTCAAAGACAATCTGGATTCAGTTAGAAGCCGAATCGCGCAGGCCGCATCCATCGCGGGTCGATCAGTCGATGAGATCACCTTGGTCGCCGTCTCCAAGACACACTCCACCGATGCCGTTCGCGAAGCCGTTGCCGCCGGACAGATGGTCTTCGGTGAGAACAAGGTCCAGGAGGGCGAGTGGAAGCGGCCCGAGGTAGGCGCGGGAGAGTGGCACCTGATCGGCCATCTCCAATCGAACAAGGCGCGAAAGGCGGTCAAGATCTTCGATGTGATCGAGACGGTCGATTCGGTGGATCTCGTCCGTAGACTGGATCGGATATGCGAAGAGGAGGGACGCGACTCCTTGAGGCTGTTTGTGCAGGTCGATCTCGGCGGAGAGGAATCAAAGACGGGAGCGGATGTTTCAGAGATCCCGGGGATCATCGCGGCGATGTCGGGCTCGAAGCATCTGAGGTTCGAAGGTCTCATGACGATTCCGCCCTTCTTCGAGGACCCCGAGGAGACTCGACCGTTCTTTGCGAGACTCCGCTCGTTGCGCGACGAACTGGCACCAGGTGCGGCGCTGTCGATGGGAATGAGTCACGATCTTGAGGTCGCGATCGAGGAAGGTGCGACGCACGTGAGGATCGGGACGGCGATATTCGGATCGCGCACGAAATCCTTGGAGGAGAGCTGAAGATATGTTGAATGAGTTGGTCTATCCGGTAGCACAGGGAATGGTCGTCTTTCTCCTCACAGCCCTCACTTTCGTGATGGTCGCGAGGATGATCTTCAACTACGCGGATCCGAATCCTTTCGGAGCCCTCGGCAGATTCTCCTACAAACTGAAGAAATCGACGGATTCACTCGTCTGGCCCGCGGCTACGATACTCGCAAGAATGAGGGTCGGCACGAAGATCGCCCCACTGATAACGATATTGATCGGGTGTGTCGCCGGATACTTCCTTCTGCAAATCGTTTGGGAGGTTCTGGGCACCATCGATGGTGTTGGGCAGGGTGTCGCGGATTTCAGCATCACGAAGATCATCGGACATCTCCTGTTCGGACTGTTGTCGATATACACGCTGATGATAGTGGTCCGCATCATCTTCTCGTGGGTTTCCGAGAGCGGAAATCGATTCACGAGATTCCTCGCCCGTTTCACGGATCCGTTGCTGAATCCGTTCCGTCGGATGATTCCTCCGCTGGGTATGTTCGATCTTTCACCGATCGTCGTGCTGCTTCTCTTGAACCTGCTGCGCGCCGCGGTCGCCGGAGTCTTTCTCAGATGACCGATCCGTTCTTTCAGTCAAGGGGAAGTCGGGGTTCGAGCGGATGTTTGCCCCTTAAATTTTCAGCGTGATATAGTCTCTCGGCTCTTAATAATCCCCGTTTACAAAGGTGTTCATCCATGTCAGGACATTCGAAGTGGCACACAATCAAGCATAAGAAGGGCGCTCTCGACGCCAAGCGCGGAAAGGTCTTCACCAAGCTGATCAAGGAGATCACCGTCGCCGCCCGCACAGGTGGAAGCGGCGATGTCGACTCAAACTCACGGCTCCGCAAAGCGGTCTCCGATGCGAAGGCGCAGAACATGCCGAACGACAACATCGACCGCGCGATCAAGCGGGGAACCGGGGAACTCGAGGGCTCGCATTACGATGAGATCACCTACGAAGGATACGGAGTCGGCGGCGTCGCTGTGATGGTCGAGACTATGACCGACAACAGGAACAGGACGGTCGCGGAACTCCGACATCTCTTTTCGAAGAACGGGGGCAATCTCGGCGAGGCGGGCTCCGTTGCTTGGATCTTCGACAAGAAGGGCCTGTTCGTCATTTCGAAGAGTGCGAAGGCCGAGGATGAATTGCTCGAAATCGTCCTTGAGGCTGGTGCCGATGACTTGAAGGATGGTGGAGAGGTGTTCGAAGTTTTGACCTCCCCCGAAAACTTCGAGGCGGTCAATGAGGCGCTGAAACAGGCCGGGGTCGAGACCCAGGTCGCAGAGGTGACGATGATCCCGCAGAATTCCATCAGGCTCGAAGGGGCCGATGCGAAATCGATGTTGAAACTCTACGACGCGATCGACGATCACGACGATGTGCAGAAGGTCTATGCGAACTTCGACATCGACGAGTCGGAGATGCAATAGATCCTTCACCGTCATTCATGAGAGTACTTGGAATCGATCCCGGAAGTGAGACGCTCGGTTGGGGCGTCGTGGAGGGAGGCGGACTGAAGTATTCGCTCGTCGATTGCGGCGTCGTCAAATCGAGTCCGAAACAGCCCTTCTCGAAGAGGCTGCTCAACATCTACAACGGAGTGGCGGAAGTCGTCGAGAGATTCTCACCCGACGTGGTCTCCATCGAGGAGGCCTTCTATTCCGCAAACGTCTCTGTGGCGATGAAGCTCGGGCAGGTCCGCGGGATGGTCCTTCTTCTCGCGGAACAGAACTCGCTCGACATCGCGGAATACAGTCCCCGTCTCATCAAACAGACGGTCGTCGGCTATGGTGGTGCGGAAAAGCAGCAGGTGCAGGAGATGGTCAAGCTCCTGCTCAAGATGCAGAAGCGGCCCGATCCACATGATATCGCCGATGCGCTCGCGACGGCGATATGTCACTTTCATCACGCCGGAATGCTCCAACGCATAAAAGAACAGGTCGGTCGGAAGAAATAAATCTCGCTACATTCAACTGAAGAGGGAAACCGCGATCTCTGCGGCTATGCGGGCATTGTTCTCGAGAAGCGCGATGTTCGCGGTGACCGAACGTCCCTCGGTGATGCGTGATACCTCTGAGAGAAGGAAGGGTGTGGTCTCCTTTCCTGAGATTCCGGCAGAGAACGCCTTCTTCATCGCCTGATCGATCGCACGTTCCATCGTCTCGCGATCTATTTCGAACTCCTCTGGTATGGGTGCGGTCACGAGAATCGAGTTGGGAAGTCCGAGTTCGTCCCGCGCCAGGATTATCTCCCTCGCCTGCTCCGCCGAGTCGACGCGTTGATCGACTCGCAGACCGCTTTCGCGGGAATAAAATGCCGGCATCTCATCGCATTTCCAGCCCAGGACCGTGACGCCGTTCGTCTCGAGCCATTCCCGCGTGGCTGCCAGGTCGAGGATGATCTTCGCCCCGGCGCACACCACTGTGATCGGAGTCCGAGCCAATTCGGGAAGGTCTGCGGAAACATCTGCCGAGAAACCTCTGTGGACCCCGCCGATTCCGCCAGTGGCGAACACCTCGATGCCCATCGCGTGTGCCAGGTAGGAGGTCGTCGACACAGTCGTGGCGCAATCCAATCCCATAGCCGAGGCGATCGGAAGGTCGCGCCTCGAGATCTTCCTGATGTTTTCCGACTCGGCAAGGTGCCTGAGCTCATCGTCGGAGAGTCCGACTCGGAACTCACCCTGCAGCACTGCGATAGTGGCGGGCACCGCGCCCGCGACGCGCACGGCATCCTCGATCCTGCGCGCGGTCTCGAGATTGATGGGGCGGGGAAGTCCGTGTGAGATGACGGTCGACTCGAGAGCGACTATCGGTTTGTCGTCATCAAGTGCGGATTCGACCTCGGGAGATACCTTGAGCATGCAACCTACTTGATCATCTTTCCGATGCGGTCCAGTCGCGGGTGTGTGAGGCATCCGAAGAAGCTTCCACCCGATGCGGTGCGGTCGCATGACCAGTACACGAACATCGCGCGCCCGACCACGAGATCTCTGCTGACAGGTCCCCAATAGCGACTGTCAAGACTGTGGTTGCGGCTGTCTCCCAGAACGAAGTAGTGATTCTCGGGCACTTTGTAGGGACGTCCCGCCCCCGCGAATTCATACGCGGATTCCCGTCCGGCTCCATTCAGCGCCTGTGGGGAATAGAATGCTTCCCATCTGTCATCGGGGCTGCGCGGTGCGAGTTCCTTGGCCACGAGCGGGCTCTCCTCTTCCACCAAATCCCCCTGCATCCGATGCTCCGGAAGTTCCTTGCCGTTGATGAAGACCTTGTTGTCCCTGAGTTCGATCTCGTCCCCGGGAAGTCCGATCACGCGCTTCACGAAGTTCAACTGATAGGGAGTCCCTCCTTCATCGCGGACCTTGAGGGTGTTGTCGGGGAATCCCGGATATTTGAAGACGATTATGTCTCCGCGCTCGATCTCCCTCTGCGGAAGGAGCGGTACTGGTTTACCGCCGGGGGCGAAGATGAATTTGTTGACGAGGAGATAGTCACCTATGAAGATCGTGTTCTGCATCGATCCGGTCGGAACCGTCACTGCCTGCAGTATGAATGTCATACCGAAGATGGCCATCACGAGCGTCACCACGAATGATTCGAAATACTCGCGGACGGTGGACTTCTTGGGGCCCTTCGACTCTTCCTTCTTCTCGGTTTGTTTCTCTTCGTTGCTCATCTTTTTATGGTCTCGCAGTCTAAATCAAAATCGTCGGATGCGCCATCTTCAATCCGCAGAGGATATGACCCCGAGTCTTACCAGCGCCTTTCCGGCCGCCGACATCTCCGCCTGCTTCTTGCTCCTTCCCGACGCGGTCTCGGAACCGCCCTGCCAACTCACCTCGACATGGAAGACCATGTCATGCGAGGGCCCTTCGGAACTGATGACCCGGTAAGTCGGGGGAGGCTGCTTCAATGCGTGGAAGTGTTCCTGGAGCATCGTCTTGTGATCCGACTCCTTGCTGGGCACGGCGTCATCGATTCTCCTGCCGAACATCGCTCGCACCAGATTCCTCGCAGGTACGTAGCCGCTGTCGAGGAACACCGCCCCGACGACGGATTCGAGAGCGCCCGCGAGGAGCGCCTGCTTGAATCTTCCGCCAGAGCCCTCCTCTCCCTTCGAGAGGATGATGAACTCACCGAGCCCCATCTCGGTAGCAAGTTCGGCGAGGTGGCGGTCACTCACGAGCCGGTGTTTCATCTGTGTCAGTCCACCCTCGTCCATCTCGGGATTCTTTTCGAGGAGACGCTCCACGACGGCGAGTCCGAGCACCGAGTCCCCGAGTAACTCCAGGGTCTCGTTGTGCTGCGATCCATCCGTCTTCGACGTCTCGGATTGCGAGGGGCTCGAGCGGTGGGTGAGGGCGCGTTCGAGAAGGTCGATTCGATTGAAGCGATATCCGAGCCGCTGTTCCAATGTTGAAAGGTTCTTCGACATTCGCGGAAGAGTTTAAGGCAAGCAGAGAGATAAAAAGAAACCGGGCGCTCACGGCGCCCGGTTCGGGGAACAAAACATTGTGTGGGAATCAACCCTGTGTGGTTTCTGCCGGCTTCGGCTCTTCCTCTTCGATGATCGGTTCGACGGGGTTTCTCGGGTCGATGAACGGCCTCTTGCCCACCTCAGTGATGAAGTCGTCAAGACCCTCTTCCTTTCCGTCGAATCTGAACTTGTAGAGTTCTCCGAGTCGTCCGTAGAGCGTTGTCGCGGCAGCCTCGTTTTTGGCTGACTTCGCGGCCTGATAGGCGCGGGCATAAGCGTCGAATGCACGATCAGCATAGCCTTTGGCCATGTTGAAGAGTTTCACGGATTCCTCGTTGTCCTGGTTTCCGTTGGCTTCGTAGATCTTCACGCCTTCACCCCTGACGCGAATGGCGTCGGACAGGTACCAAGCACCGATGGCCTGGAAGACCGCCGGGTTGCTGCCGATGGGGGCCGCAAACTTCGTCGTCTCGAAGTAGTGCGCCATCGCCAGAGGCTTGTTGTCCACCTTGTTGTACATCTCCGCCACCGCGAAGTTGATCCATCCGAGAGTGTGGCTCTTAGATGCATCCGGGGTCGCCTGCTTGAAGGCTCCGTCGTATGCGCCCCAATCGACGAACTTCGCTCCGCTGTTGATGAGGGTGATGGTTTCCCGTCCGAGTTCGATCGCGCCGAGGGTGGTCGAAGCGTCGGCGGTCTCCATCGCTTTGTAACCTGCCCACGTCAGATAGATGGAGAGGTCTCCTCGGAGTTCGGAGTCCGCAGGCTCCGCAGCGAGGATCTCGCGACCGATCCTGTATGACTCCGAGTAAGCGAAGGCCTTCGCGGCCTTATCGAAATTCGAGAAGCGGATTTCAGTGGCGAGGGTCTGTTCGATCCTCGTTAGATTGCGCGTGATGAACGCGACGATTTCCTGATCGTCGACGGAATCCTTGCACATCTCGAGATATTTCTTTCCCGCATTGACGGCCTTCTGAAGTCCCTCGATCGTCGTCGCGCGACGGTTGGCGAGGAATTCCTCATAGACGGCCTGCTTGGTGTTCGGGTCGCACTGGGCCGCCACGGTTGCGGCGTTGGCGATCACCATCAAGGCGAGCAACGCGATTGTCGAGAGAAGTGTTTTCATTTTCGTTTCGTTCCTCCGAAGAATTTCCGTTCCGTTTCCTTCTGCCTGTCTTCCAACGTACCGGCTGATCCAAGCCCGTACCGAACTATGCAGTTCAGATGGCAAGCCTGATTGGCGGGTTGCTACACATCAGCATTCGCCGGAGCGGTCGTTAGACTTGTCGAATAGAAGACAACGGTCAGAAAGTCTGAATTTTGAATTATCGTCTGAAACTATGTCAAGCAGGTGACTTTTGGGACCTCGGGGTCATTTCTGGCCGACGATGCGGGGTCTTGTGCCCAGGGCACCACTCGTTATGACGATCGGCGGGAAGAGCGCCTCGGGTCCTCCAGCCTGTCTGACGGAACCTGTGTTGACCGTGCGAGCCGCCTCGGACTCGTTGGCCTCGTTGTCGTATCTGGAGGATTGGTTGGTGTTGAGGCGTCTCTGCGGTTGAAGCTCCCTCGGTATCGAGGCGATGTTCGGCCTAGTCCCCACCGGCATCCTGTCTTCGAGGCCCTTGAAGATGCGTCCGGCGATCGCCGCGGCATGTCGGCCCCTTTCAGATCCGCCCTGCGTTATGACCACGACCGCGAATTTCGGATCGTCGATCGGAGCGACCGATGCGAACAGTCCGACCCATGTGCTTCCCCCGATACATGAACCGGTCTTTCCGGCCACCTCAAGATGCCGTTGAACTCCGTTGCGGGCAGTTCCGTATTGCGAAGCACCCACCATGCCGGGAATCACAGAACGAATCACCTCGGCGGGAAGATCGACTCGTCCTCGCGATTGCGGAGAGAAGCTCGCCTGTTCGAACCGATTCCTGACAACTCTCGGCACGGGAAGATAGCCTCCATTCGTTATCGCCGAGACCATCACTGCAAGTTGAAGCGGCGTGACTTCGAAATCGTCGCCGTGCGAATAGATTCGCGGATCGTTGTTGACGGTCGGAACTCGCCCCGCGGTTTCACCGGGAAGATTTATCCCAGTGCGGACACCGAGGCCGAAGGTCCGTGCGTAGTCCACCATTTTCTGTCTGCCGAAATGAACACCGGCCCTCTGGAAATAGGTGTTGTTCGAGTAGGCGAGCGCGTCATCGAGATTCATCGGGAAGCTCTTGTCGGAGAGCACGCCGTCGGTTCCCACCAGATTCTCGTTTATCGCGGCGATTCCCGACACCAATTTGATGGTGGAGCATGGCTTGAAGCCACGTTTGACCGCCCAATCCTGATTCACGATCGAATGGATTCTGCCCGATCGCGGGTCCATGACGACGACGGTTCCTGCCTTTGATCCGAGAGCTTCGATCGCGATCTTTCTGATCGCAGCGTCTTCTCCCTCGAGGGCGTCGCGCGATATGTTGGAAGCCGTCTCCTCTCGGAGTCCACGTTCGAAGGCCAGACGTCGTTCCTCGGCCTCACGTGCGAGTCTCGCTCTTCTTTCACGCTCCTCGCGCTCCCGCTTCCTCTTCTCGGCTGCTTCAGCTCTCCGCTCGGCGGCACTCTTGCGTCCCTTGCCTCTGCCCCTTTTCTCCTTTGGGTTTCCAGCGACCTTCGCCTGATTCTCGTCGGCTGGGGAATCCTTTCCCTTGGCCGGTCTTCCTTTCGCCCTTGAGGTTCCCTTTGACGCGGTCGATCCGGTGTCCCTGCCTTTCTTGGTCGAACTCGATTTCGCGGAGTCTGTCTTCGGGTCTTCTTTCTTCCGACCTTTGCTCGCCTGTCCCTTTGCCGATTGAGACTTGTCCGGATTCTTTTCAGACGCCCCCTTCTTCGGTGCCCCGGTCTTCGGCTTTGGTGTCGACTTGTCTTTGTTTTTGCCCGTCGTGGTTTTCACATCGGGCTTTCGATTGTTCGAATCGACTTTCTTCGTCTGTGCGTTGACGGACGGAAGGAAGCCGCTCAAAAGAGCGAAGATCACGGTGTAAGCGAGCCATTTTCTTGCAGCTAAAAACATAGGTCTGCGCCTCGTTCTCGATGAACTGATTCAAGAAAAGCTCTAGCGGAGGGGAGCTTGCGGATTTTTGCCTTTCGGCGATGAACGCGAAGATTGCGTTCGAAACCTAGAAACAATAACATCCTGAGTGATTTAGGGCAACTTTTTCCTCGTCGATGCGGTGCTTCGGGCCCCGGTCGTCGATGCAATCCAAGACCTGATGAAATTCTACCGGACCTTCCGCGGCCGATTGGTCATCGTTCTCGCATTGCTGCTGATGGCGATGCTCGGTGGACAGTATGCGCTGAACCTCAGGGAGCAGAGGGAGAACGGAAGGCTTCGCGAGCAGCGCGAGCAGGCACTGGTCGCCGGAATCACCCTCGGATTCAGCGCATTGCAGTCCACGGACCGACTCACGGATTTTCTCGAGGGGGAGGGACGGCCCTTCTTCGACCGTTCGATACGCGACAGGATCAGGGACATAATCATCATCAATCCCGACTGGGAGGTGGAGGACAGTCTCGACCCCCGCCTCATCCCCACAACAGAAGGCGATGTCACTCTTCGAAAGAAGCTCTCCGACCTGACCGGTCTGCCTCCGATAATGGAGGGTGCGCGACTCGGTGACGACTTCAGGAGATTTCCCCAGACCGTGACAGCCGATGGAGAAGCCCACGCGATTCCAATCGAGACGACACAGGGTCGTTTTTACGTTCTGGTGATACTGCATGACGATCGGGAAGCGACCGCCGAACGCGCGGCGCGACCACTCATCTACACGTTGGCGGTTCTGCTTGCGTCCTTCGCCATAACGTTCTTTCTTGTGTGGAGATTCACACGCCCCATCTCGGCCCTCTCGGAAGCCGCGGCACGCGTCGCCTCCGGTGACCTCGATGTGCGGGTCGGTTCATCCTATCGGACCGACGAGATGGGCGAACTGGCTAAGAGATTCAACGAGATGACTTCGGAACTCGGGAGGAAGCAGGATCTTGAGGCGAAACTGCAGGAGGCGGAGAGGTCCGCAGTGCTCGGAAGACTCGGAGCGGCGGTCGCTCATGAGATACGGAACCCGCTCAACTACATAACACTGTCGCTGGATCATCTGAGGGAATCGTTCCCGCCCGAAAGCCCGGAGAAGAAGGCGGAATTCGACAGCATCATGAGGCAGTTGCGACTCGAGGTGGACAGGATCGAGGAGCGGGTGAGCGAGCTCCTGGATTTCGCCCGTCCGCGAAAACCGGAGTTCGAATCGGTCGACATCCGCGACGTCATCGAGGATTCCATGAAGATGGTGGAGGCCCGCGCGACCGAGGCCGGCATCGAGATACGGATCTCAACCGACGGCGTCCCGTCGATCAAGGCCGATCGCGAGTATCTGAGGTCTCTCTTCTCGAACCTCTTCATCAACGCGGTCAAGGCGATGGAGCCGAGGGGCAGGGGACTGCTCGCCGTCGACGTTTCAGCGGAAGAAATCGGGTTGGTTGTCGCGGTTTGTGACGATGGGCCCGGAATCGCCGAAAGCGACATCCCGCGCATCTTCGAGCCGTATTTCTCAGTCGCCAAGACGGGTACCGGACTCGGACTGGCAATAGCGCAGCGCGTGGTCGAACTTCACGGTGGACGAATCTCCGTCGAGTCGCATCCGAATCATGGCGCAACATTCAGGGTCGTTCTTCCGTTCGACCCTGAGCGTCATGGAAATGGGAAAGGAGCCAACGCATGAAACGTGATTCGATACTCGTCGTCGACGACGAGAAGGGACAGAGGGAGATCATTGCCACGATACTCTCGGGTGCGGGTTACGATGTCACGACCGCGAGTTCGGGTGAGGCCGCACTGAAGTTCGTCGCGGACCGGCATTTCGATCTCGTGCTCACGGATTATCTGATGGGTGGGATGTCGGGTCTCGACCTGCTACGCGAACTCACGAACATCGACAGGTCGATAATGGTCGTTCTCATCAGCGCTCATGGAACGGTCGACACGGCGGTCGATGCGATGCGTCTCGGCGCCTTCGACTATCTGCAGAAACCATACGATCGCGAGAAACTGCTCGAGACGGTCTCCCGGGCGCTTGGTAAACTCGAGAGTCTCGACTCGGACATCGTATCGACCTCCGCGGAGATGGACCGCGTCAAGAAGTTGATCCTGAAGATCGCGAAATCGAATTCCACGGTTCTGATCCGCGGGGAATCGGGAACGGGCAAGGAGCTCATAGCGCGGGCGATTCACCGAAACAGCAACAGATCCAGTGAGATCTTCCAAGCGGTCAATTGCGCGGCGATTAACGAGAATCTGCTCGAATCGGAACTCTTCGGACATGAGAAGGGAAGTTTCACGGGCGCCATCGGCGAGAAGAAGGGTCTCTTCGAAGTCGCTGACGGTGGCACCCTGTTTCTAGATGAAATCGGCGAACTCGATGTGTCACTGCAGGCGAAACTTCTTCGTGCCCTTCAGGAAAAAAGAATCCGGCGCGTCGGCGGAACCTCGGAGATCGATGTCGATGTTCGTGTCGTCGCCGCGACCAATCGCGACCTGCTGAAGATGACGGAGGTCGGCACATTTCGGGAAGACCTCTACTACAGATTGAACGTTCTCTCGATAGAGGTGCCGCCTCTCCGCGAGAGGCCTGCTGACCTCAGGGCTTTGATCGATTTCTTTCTTGCGAAGCACGGAGCGGGCAGAAAGCTCTCCTTCAGCAAAGAAGCACGGGCTGTCATCGACATGTATCCCTATCCCGGAAACGTCAGACAACTCGAGTCCGCGATCGAACGCGCCGTGCTTCTATGTGAGGGGGATGTGATTGGAATCGACGATCTTCCGCCCGAGATGGTCGGTGAGAGGTCGATTGAATCGAGGACCGCGGTGGGAGCGACATTCGTCCTCCCCGAGGACGGGGTGAACTTCGAGGAACTGGAGAAGAGTCTGATCATCCAGGCGATGGAAAGGACCGACAACAACATCACCAAGGCGGCGAAACTGCTCGGACTCACGTTTCGCACCCTGCAATACCGTTTGGACAAGTTCGGCATCAAAAGGGATTGAAAGACCGTCTATGAAAGTCCTTTCAAGAATCGTTTCAATCGCATTGGCGATCGCCTGCGTCGGGGCCTACCACCTGGAACGTGCCGAGTGGATGCTGCCACTTGCGGCCCTCGCGTGCGTGGCATTCTTTCTCGGGATGAGATCCGATCTGGTGAAATCCCGCGACAGTGCCATCGACGAGGCAACTTCCGAGGACAGTTCGGAAACTCAACGTTGAGACCATAGGTTTGTCGCGGGGCCTCCCGTTCAAATAAGATTCAAGAGTCGGTGTGATCAATATGAGGTCGTTCACGCTAATCGCGATGCTTCTGCTCGTGTCGCTGTCATTCGATGTGATGGCGCAACGTTCGCGCAGACCTGTCACGAAGCCGTCTGCCCCCGTCGTTGCGGAGGACAAGAAGCCCGATGCTGAGGGGAATTCGCTTCTGAGGGTCGAGTCCCTTGAGGAGTTCGAGAAGATCTCGCGGACCTATCATCAGAACACTCCGTTCGCCCTGCCTCATGCGATGTTCGTCATAGACCGCAAGCTCGGGGACCGCGTCTACTTCGTCAACACCAGGAAGTTCAGATACCACAAGGATTTTCTCTATGCGACGGGACTCGCTCCGCTCGGGACGGATGTCTACAAGACCGTCTACTTCGCTCCCGACCGAAGGTTCATAGTGGGGACGATCGCATGGCAGAAGCCTGTCGAGAAGTGGACTTGGGAGATGTGGGAGGGTGATTCCGCGACTGCCGGGCACATCGCCGCCGCGCATCGCGCCATCAACGCGGGGTTCTTCGAAAAGGTCGACTTCAAACCGAATTCGACCCTGCAGGCGGAGAACGGCAGGATCGCCTCGGTGCAGATCGTCACGCAGGATGAAATCCTCCGCAATCAGGAATATCTCGCGCTCAATCCGGGAAGGGCCATCGGAAGAGTGCACATAATCGACAAGTTGGACGATACGGTCGAGATCGGCGACAACGAGATCATCATTCTTCGCGAACTTCCCGTCACGTTGCCTCCCGTGGCGGGAATCATCGTCGCGAAACCATCATCTCCTCTTTCTCACATAAACATTCTCGCGAAGGGTTGGGGAGTTCCAAACGTCTACATCAAGGATGCGGACATCCTTTTCAAGGAATTCAACACGAAGTGGATCGAACTCGACGCTACGCTCACAGGATATTCCTATCGGTTCGCGGACAAGACCGTCCTCGACCGGTATCGTCCACCCGATGTCCGGCAGGCCCCGGTCGATTTGAAGGTGCGAAGACTCGCGGGGCTTCGTGAGCAGCGCGCGCGTGACAGCGTCGTCTATGGTGCCAAGGCCGCGAATCAGGGTGCGATTCTGAATTCCGCAATGCGCGGATTCGAGATCCCCGACGGATTCTCGGTTCCGTTCCATTGGTACGACAGGTTCATGAGGAAGCACGGGTTCGACCAAGCCGTCATCGCGTTTCAAGAGGACATGGAGTTCGTTCACAATCCACGCTATCGAAGGCAGAAGCTTGCAGAGTTTCGGGAGCGGATAAAGAAAGCGGACTTCGATCCGCAACTCCGCGCACAGATCGTCGCGAGATGGAGGACCCAGCTCGGAGGTCGGCCTGTGTTCGTGAGGAGCTCCTCCAATGCGGAGGACCTCCCGAACTTCTCGGGTGCGGGTCTTTACTCGACGGTGCCCAATGTCCGCAACGCGGATGGACTGATCGAAGCGGTCAAGACGGTGTGGGCGTCTCTCTGGAAGTTCGAGGCATACGAGGCGCGGGTGCGCAATTACGTCGACCAGGAGTCGGTCTACATGTCGGCTCTCATACAACTCGGGATCGACATGGAAAGAGGTGGAGTGATGTTCTCGCGTGACCCGTTCGGATCCGCAGGAAACGAACGCACCTACATCAGCGTGGTGTGCGGTCACAACGACCAGATCACGGCGAACGGCGGTATGCCCGAGCAGGTTTTGGTCGACAGGCGCAATTCAATTGTCAGCGTGAAGACCCTCTCGCAGATCACAGCCACCCTCAGATTCTCCGAAGGTGGCGGGCTCTCGGAGAGAGCGGGGACTTGCGCGGATGCCGCCACGGGAAGGATACTGAGTGACGCGGAGGCTGTGAGGCTTTCGCGCATCGCCGGAGCAGCCAAGAGGCTCTTCGGTGGAGAGAAAGATCAAGATTTGGAATGGGGAATGATCGGTTCGAGGATTTTCATTCTGCAGTCCCGACCGCTCATCGAGAATTAGCTGTTAGGAAGGGAATATGAAAAAGGAATTGTTGCTGGCGGGGGTTCTGCTGACCGCCATTGGATGTGGAACTGCGAACAACACGGTCGAGAATCCGGTCACCCCTCCCGCGGGTCAGAGTGATCCCACGGGGATCCGTGCTCATGGTGGCTCCGCCCCTGCTGCGCCCGCCGCTGGCGGTCAGGCGCAGGGAAGTGGATCGTGGACGCAGGGCGGAAGTCCGATAGACACCACCAGTTTCGATGCGGCCATAGCGAAGGCTGAGACCAGCTACAAGGCGAAGTCGGGAGACCAGTCTCGCGCATTGGTGCTGGCAGAGGCCTACGTCAAGCGAGCGACGGCTCTGACCGAGGCAAGACAGTACGCGTCCGCCCTCGGAGATTATCGAAGAGCTTTGAAGTTCGATCCGAACAATGCCGAGGCCAAAAGATGGGTCGAGGAGATCATAGCCATCTACAACATGTTGAAGAAGTCCTATCCTGCGGAAGGACAGGAGCCTGCGCCACTGCCCTTCGAAAGAAAGGCCTGAGCTGATGGCAGCCAATCACGTCGCGTGAAATCGGCAGATTTCGCGCGACTTTCCTTTTTTGAGCGCCATTTATTAGACTGACGCATTGATTCGACGATTAATCTCATCACAAACGGAGACCGCTTAACGATATGGCACTGTCAGCTAACGACATCAGGAAGGGAATGGTGATTCTGTTCGAGGGAACGCCCTGCAGGGTGATGGAGTTCCGTCACCACACACCGGGCAACCTCAGGGCGATGGTTCAGACCAGGCTCAGGAATCTCTTGACGGGCAACTCCTTCGAACACAGATTCCGATCCGCCGACACCATCGACAAGGTGACGCTCGAACAGCAGAACATGGAGTACCTCTACTCCGATGGAACCCATCATCACTTCATGAACACCGAGAATTTCGAACAGGTCTCGCTGACCGAAGAGGAACTCGGTGACGCCGCGCAATGGCTGATGGCTGGCATCAAAATCGATGTCGAGTTCTATGACGGCTCCCCCATCGGTGTATCGCTGCCTGCGACGATGGAGCTGACGGTCACCACCACCGAGCCTGTCATGAAGGGAGCCACGGCTTCGAACTCCAACAAGCCGGCGACCCTTGAAAACGGAGTCACCCTGATGGTGCCACCCTTCATCGTCGAGGGTGAGAAGATCAAAGTGAACCCTGCTGAAGCGCGTTACATGGAACGCGTAAAGTAGGCGTCGCGGAGACAAGATAAACAAAGAAGACCGGTAAGAGACCAGTGTTCAGAATCTACTCATTCCTTCTTGCGATTGGATTCCTGGTTCTCATGCCGGTCTTCTTTTTTCGTCGTGAGAAGTATCTCTCCGGGATCAAAGAGAGGCTCGGCGATGTGCCGCCTTCAGACCCGTCGGGCGGAGAGGTCATCTGGCTTCATTGCGTCTCTGTCGGAGAGGTGAATGCGGCGAGACCTTTGGTCGATGGTCTCAGCAGGGAACATCCCAACCGACAGGTGGTCGTTTCGACGACCACGAGGACGGGACAGGAGCTTGCACGGAAGATTTTCGACGGAAAGGTCCGAACGGTGTTCTACTTTCCTTTCGATTTCGCATTCTGCGTCCGAAAAGCCCTTGAAAGGATCAAGCCCTCGGCGGTTTTGTTGATGGAGACCGAGATCTGGTTCAACTTCATCCGTGAAGCCTCGCTCTCCGGTGCGAAGGTCGCTCTTGTGAACGGCAGACTCTCCCATAGATCCATGACGAGATACGAGCTCATACAGGGATTTCTGCTATACCTTTTTCCGTTCATCGATCTCGCCGTGATGCAGTCCCAGAGGGATGCTGAGAGGTTCGTGAGGCTAGGCATGGACGAGTCACTGGTGAAGGTCGGAGGCAATCTCAAATTCGATCGTGACGGAGCCGAATCGAATGGGGAATCGATCGATTCCTTTGCACAGAGATTCGGATTCGCTGACGGACGGAAGGTAGTTCTCGCGGCGTCGACGCATTCACCCGAGGAAAGGATTCTGATCGAATCGTTCCTGAATCTCCGAGGCCACATCCCTGATGCGCGATTGGTTATTGCACCCCGTCACCCGGAGCGTTTTCGCGAGGTCATCGGTCTGGCGAACGACTCCGGGCTGAAGGTCTCGGTGAGATCCGCAACGGCGATCGATTCGGATCGCGAAGCCGATCTGATCGTCATCGATTCCATCGGCGAACTCGGAAGCCTCTATCCCCTCGCGGATGTGGTCTTCGTCGGAGGCAGTCTCATTCCGCACGGAGGCCAGAATGTCTTGGAGCCAGCCGCCGCGTCCCGCGCTATCGTGACCGGACCTCACACCTACAATTTCTCATCGGTTGTCGAGGCGCTCGAGTCTCGCGGTGCGATCGTCAGGCTTCATCCTGCCATGTCGGATGCCTATCCCTCGATGCTCGCCGAGAGATTCAATGAACTCTTGAACGACGAGCAGAAACGAATTGACATGGGGTCGAAAGCTCTCGAGTTGATCACCGAGAACAAGGGCGCCACTGCGCGGACGCTCGAGTTGCTGAAGCCCGTTCTCGATTGAAGATGGACGAAAGCCTCGGACACATTCATGACTTCCTCTACCTTTTGCTCGCCACGTGTCTGGTTTCTCTCAGTCTGAGGTCGCTCTCGGGGGGCTTCTCATATCTCGAGCATTTCCGCCGAGAACTTTCTGCTGATGATTCATCGTACACGAGCCCGCACGTCTCGGTGCTCATTCCCGTCCGTGGAGTCGACGAGGGTCTCCTGGAGAACATCGAGGCGGTGCTTGCCCAGGATTATTCATCGTTCGATGTGACCGTGATCACGGATGATGTTTCAGATCCGGCACTTGCTGAGCTCGCCGGACTCATCGCATCGGGGATGCTCCGCGTTCACATCTCCGAGAAGATTCAGGGACAGAGCGGCAAGATCTCGAAACTCATATCAGCCGTCGAATCGCTCCCCGCTGCGACCGAGGTGATTCTCTTCGCTGATTCCGACGCACGACCATCCAGGCGTTGGATGTCCGCGCTCGTCAGCGCGCTCGACGAGGAGGGAATCGGTGCATCGACGGGATACAGGTGGTTCTTTTCCGCGAAACCGAGCGTCGCCACGGAACTGAGATCGAGCTGGAATGCATCTGTGGCATCTGTTCTCGGCCATGACGTGCGGAACAATTTCTGCTGGGGTGGTTCGACGGCCATCAAGAGGAGTGTTTTCGAAGCGCTAGGCATCGCAAAAAGTTGGAGAGGCGCGTTGTCGGATGATTATGTGGTCATGAGAAAGATGCACGAGGCCGGATTTGGAATCGCGTTCGTGCCCGCCGCAATGACCGCGTCGATCGAAAACTGTGATTTCCGCGGGTTGATTGAGTTCACGACGAGACAGATGAAGATCACGCGGGTCTACGCCTCGAAGTTCTGGGTGCTCTCATTGGTCAGTTCGTTCATCCACTGTGTCGTCGTCTCCTGGAGCATCTTCCTCCTTGCGGTGTCCCCGGAACATTTTCTGAGGTCCGCGGCGATTCTGACTCTCGCACTCGTGTGGGGCTTGGGACTGGGAAAGGTTCGACTCAGAATATCGGCGATGAGGCTCGCGATGCCGGAGTATCAAGACAGACTGACATCACAGATGAGGTGGCAGTCGATACTTTGGACAATCACCCCATATGTTTTCCTGTACAATTGCCTCGTGGCCCTCGTTTCTCGCGAGGTGGTCTGGCGAGGAATCAGGTACAGGATGGTTTCCCCAAATGAGACGGAGGTTCTCTGAAAGATGGAGTCCGATAAAAGTGGCGGCAACAGAAAGGATGATGTCGGGCGAACAGTGAGGAACAGCGGACTCGCCTATGGGGCAGGAATATCGCTGATCGGTTCGGTGGTCGTCATGCTCGGTGTGGGGTGGGTGGTCGACGCGTACCTCGATTCGAGCCCGATCGGGGTCGTCGTCGGAATACTCCTCGGTGCAATAATCGGTTTCTATCAGTTTTTCCGTATAACCGCCCGTATTTTCAGCGATTAGCCTTCCCTAGGGCTGTTTTTGAACTTTCACCATTGAATTTGTAGAATCCTAGTTTCGCGATGAGCGAAGAATCCGGACATGAAGGCTATGGGAAAGCCGATACGGGCTCGGTCGTTTTGGACCGGTTCCTCTGGATTCTGGTAGGTCTGACCGTGATCGGTACGATCGCCGGGGTCTTTCTTAAATCCGGAGAGTTTGGAGCAGGCATCCTCGTTGGAGGAATCCTCTCGGTAGTGAATTACATCTGGCTCAGATTGTCCGTGAGGGTTCTAATCGCCGGAGTCGAGCAGGGGGCCAGACCGCAGTTCTTGGCGGTTAGATATTTCGCAAGATATTTGACGTTCGGCGCCGTGTTGGTGGTCATCTACCTGACGGAGGCATTTCCGATGATAGCCGTGCTTCTCGGACTTGCGGGATTCGCTTTTGCGATCGTGGCCGAGGGTTTCAGGTCGATCGTGATGAACTTCAGTCGGAACGAGGAAGATTGAAACAATGTTTTTATTCGCAGGAACGCAGCAGCCGTTGATTGTCGACTTCGTCAACAAGTACTTCGGGGAATACGTGTACCGATTCCAATTGGCCTACACCAAGCCGTTTTGGGACAACTATGTTTTCGGTCCTCTCGGCAAAGACACGGAGACCGTGCTCGGTGTCTACTCGCCTGAAACCGCGATTCCTTGGTATACGGTGATGTTCTTCATCTCCTGCCTTCTGACCGTCACGATCATTCGGATATTGAAGGGTAAGCTCTCGTCTGAAGACCCGCAGCCGGGCCAGCTCACGCTCGAGGCCGGATATCTCGCTGTCAGAGACCTCGCGATGAGCGTCATCGGCCCGCATGCGATGAAATACTTTCCGGTCGTGGCGACCTTCGCGGTGCTCATCATGGTGTCGAACCTGATGGTGCTCTTCCCCTTGTTCATGCCGCCGACTGAGAGCGTCAATGTTACGTTCGCCCTCGGAATCACCTCATTCGTCTATTACAACTACGTCGGCATCAAGGAGAACGGCATCGTCAAGCACCTCGCCCACCTGACGGGACCGATCTGGTGGATCGCCCCGCTCATCTTCATGATCGAGTTGTTCAGCAACATCATCCGACCGGCGACGCTCGGCATCCGTCTTTTCGCGAACATGTTCGCCGATGCTCAGATCGGGGCGAACCTCGCGAACCTGTATCCGCCGTTTTCGCAGTTCATCTTCCCGGTCATAGTGTTGCCGCTCGCCACATTCGTGAGTCTCGTGCAGACGCTGGTGTTCGTGTTGCTCTCGATGATCTACATCAGCGAGGTGACGCACGCGCCACATGACGACCACGGTCACGACCATGCGCACGGGGATGCGCACGGTGAGCCTGCGAAGGCCTGAAGTTTCGGGACTCGAGGTCCCTGAAGGATTTCCGTCGACATGCTCGATGGAAAACGGACGAAAGTCCGAAGACAAAATGACGCCCTGTCGTTTCATAGCAGTACGAGCCGGCACGACAGGAGCCCCGACTCCGAGAGAGAGTTGAAAACGGGTGCATACCGGAAGCGAGGCGAAATCATAAACCCGCGGTAGGGCGTCGAAATACAAGGAGAAAAAAATGAAAAACATGAAGAATCTTTTCTTTGCCGTTCTCGCTCTTGTCCTGATGGCGGTCCCCGCCCTTGCTCAGGACGGTGGTGCAGGTGACAACGAATCAACCGTCGCCGCTTACAAGGCCCTTGCGGCCGGTTTCGGATTCGGTCTCGCCGCCGGCCTCGGAGCGCTCGCGCAGTCGCGCGTCGGTGCCTCGGCCGTCGAGGGTGCCGCCCGCAACCCCGGAGCAGCCGGTACGGTTCAGACGATGATGATCATCGCGCTCGCGCTCATCGAGTCGCTCGTGCTTCTCGCGCTCGTCATCGTGTTCGCGGTTCTCGCCTAGGAATCGTCGAAGTGAATGGAAAGCGGACAAGGCCTTGAACGGCTTTGTCCGTTTTTCCTTATCGACTATATTTCTTTCTTGCAACCGTAATGGGGAGTCGGGAATCTGAGCCGATGACAGGATCGCAATAATCAAAATATGTCTCACGAACTAGAGGGAAGGATAATCGACGGGAAGTATCGGATCGAGAACGTCTGGAGGGAAGAACCTTCGGGTGTCCTCTGTGGCGCCGTTCACATCCTCATGAACACCGGAGTCGTGCTGAAGGTGCTGCCGGCTGGAAGCTTCTCGGGAGCCGTCGATTTCGATGCGGAAGTGAAGATGCTCTCCTCCGTGTCACATCCCGCGCTGCTCTCCGTGAGAGATTGTTCGACTGCGTCCGATGGAACCAGATACTGCGTATTCGAACCGGTGAGCGGTGAGAGTCTCGCCTTCAGACTTGCCAACGGCGAGGTCTTCTCGGCCGGTCAGGCGCTCGCGATCATCGCGAACATCGCCGATGCCTTGGTGTTGGTCGGTGCCAAGGGTTTTCTTCATGGGGCGATCGAGCCTGAGAACATGATTCTCAGTCAGGCATCGGACGGTTCCATAAAGGTCACGCTCATCGGATTCGGCAACGACCTGAGTTCCCCCGACAGAATTTCATTCGTCGCACCGGAGTCGGTGTCGGGTTTGCACTCGGTGAGTCAGGCCTCGGATGTCTATTCCCTCGCTGCGATCCTCTACAGGCTTCTGGTGGGTAGATATCCCTTCATCGGGTCGACGGTCGAGGAGATAGCGATGTCGCACGCCGAGATCGAGAGGCTTCCGATGCCCGGAGTCCCCAAGAAGCTCGCATCGGAACTCGCCCCGCTCATGACCAGGGCACTTGCGATGAATCCCGAAATCAGACCGACCATGGACGAATTCTCCAAATCGATACGTGTGGCTGAGGAGATTGTCACCAAGGGAGGAGGATCAGTTGTCATAACCGCAGCCGCGGTCGGAATCGGCATCGCTCTTCTTTCCGGCGCTCTGATCTATGCGACGTACATGGGGCAGACCGACCCTGAGACCGTCCCGGTCGCGGATGACCAGGGGATGCCCGTGCAGCCGCTCAGTCCGGCCACTGGCGCTCTCGAAGCAAATCTGATCGGACAGATGCCTCCCCCGGTCGATCCGAATGCGGGACTCAGCGACACGGAGCTTCCGGGTGGTGACGGATTCAATCCGTGGGCCGGTGGCGCTCCTCCCCCGGGAGGACCGACCACGGTTCAGCCCGGCGGTGAGCGCATAGTCGTCGAACCAGGGAACAGCCAATTCATGCCTCCGGACGATCAGCCGTACTATGTGTCGCCGAACGCGCCACCCACGCCGAGACCATCATCGCCTTCGCCCACTCCGCGCGGGAACGAAGACTAGAATTCCTTTTTCCGAATTATTGTTTAGCGACTGCGGAACGAAGCATTTCCGCGAAGCGATTCTCGTCTGTCAGCACCGGGATGGTCTCGACGACGAAACAGGGAAGCTTGGGTTGAGAATACTTGAGCTTCACCGCATCCTTGGGGGTCGTGATTAGATAGTCGGCACCGAGTCCCATCGCCTCGTCCTCGATGGAGGAAACCGTCGTTTTGTCGTAGCTGCTGTGATCTCGGAGAAATCTGTGACCCACCAGATCGAGACCGTCTCCCTTCATCTGGGTCAGGAAGCTGTGAGGATTGCCGAGCGCGCAGAACAGGAATCCGCGTTGGGTCTTGAGTTCGCCGAGCTCGGTGCGATTGCCCGATCCCCCTGTAAATTCATCGATGCGGGCCACCGTTGCCGTCCGATTCTCACTGAGAATCATCTCTGTTTCCGCTGAATGGTTCCGTAAGAGGTCCTTGATTTTTCGAAGGTCGTCACTCTCCACCAGATTCGAGCGGGTGAGCATCAGCACATCGGCCCGTTCGAGTGATGAGAGTGGCTCGCGGAGCTTTCCCGTCGGCAGCGTCTTGCCGTTTCCGAACGGATCGGTGGCATCGATGCACACGATATCGAGATCGCGCCTCACCCGCCGATGTTGGAAGCCGTCATCGAGTATCGCGACGGTCACCCCGAATTCTCGGATCGCCCATTGGCCCGCTGCGAGCCTGTTTCTATCCGCGACGATCACGACCTTTCCGTCGAGTCTCTTCGCCATTTCGAACGGTTCGTCGCCACCTGTTTCGGCATCGGCCATAATGTTCAAGCCGTCCGATACCACGACCCGCGTCGAGACATTTTTCCTTCCATAACCTCGTGTCAGGATGCAGGGCCTTTCGCCCATGGCCACGAGCATCTCCACGATCTTGATGACCATCGGTGTCTTTCCGGTGCCACCGACCGTTATGTTGCCGACGCTTATCGTCGGAATCGGCAATGAGCGGGAAGTCAGGATTCCTGCATCGAAGCAGGCATTCCGCATCCGCATCAGGTTTGAATAGAGGGCGGCGATCATGAGTTGGGAGAATTTCAGGTCAGGCTGGTTCCGAGCAGCCACTGACCGCCGTCGACGACGAGAGTGACGCCGTTCACATAGGAAGCCGCATCGGACGCGAGAAAGATCGCCGAGCTCTCGATGTCGGAAATCTTCCCGAATCTTCGAAGCGGAATCTTCTTCACCAATTTGTCCTTCAGTTCGGGAAGCAGAAGGCGCTTCATCCCCTCGGTATCCTCGATCGGACCGGGCGCGATGCCGTTCACGCGTATTCCGTAAGGGCCTAGCTCGACAGCGAGGTTCCTCGTGATGGCATCGACACCGGCCTTGGCCGCGGAGACATGTATCTGCATCGGCGTGGCCAGGTAGTGGAGGGTCGCCGAGATGTTCAGTATCTGTCCGCGCGACTTCTTCAGTTCCTCGATTGCCGCACGACTGACGTTGAAGGTGCCCTTCGTGTCGATGTCGACGACCGTGCCGAATCCGTTGGCGGAGAGTTCCTCGGCCTTGCAGAGGAAATTGCCCGCGGCGCCATTGACTACGATGTCGATCTTTCCGAAATGCGATGCGGTTTCCGCGACGACTCTTTCGACCGATTCGTAATCGCGCACATCGCATGCGAGAGCTATGCATTCACCCCCGTTGTCCGTGACGAGTTTCTTCATCGGCTCGAGGTTCTCCGGTTTTCGCGACACTATTGCGAGCTTTGCCCCGGCCTCGGCGAATGCGCGTGCGACTCCGCCGGTTATTCCGGTGCCGCCACCCGTTACGAGGGCGACTTTGCCCTCGAGTATGTTATCTGCAAAAATCTTCGACATAACCGCGATGGTAACACATGAAAACAAGCTTTCGGGCCCAGATTCCACGATTTCTCGGGGAGTTCATGGCCTGTTGCCGTCGATGATCGTGGCGCTCCTTCTGATAGCAGGGACGGCCTGCTCCGGCGAGAGGACCGATTTCGCCTCGATAGCTCCGTCGGACACCTTGGTGTATCTCGAGTCGGAAAACCTGGGTGTCGCCCTTGGCGCAATCGGCGATTCCCCCGAGTTGGGAAGGGTGGTCGAGGAGGGTCCTGATTTCTCGCCATTGTCGGGTCTGAGAGCAGGGATTTTTGTGACTGCACTCGATGCCGCGGAGGACGTCGTGTCCGACTCGGGCTCTGAACTCAGTTTGAGACCGAGATTCGTTGCGGCAGTGGAGAGCGATTCCTGGTTTTGGAATCCTGATTCCTTTCTGACGGAGACCGTCGGTGATTTCGTTTCGAAGTCCTACGGAAAAGATGTCAAGACTGAGAAATCCGATGAGAAGGACGGAACCGTCATCCTGTGGAAGTCGTCGGATGGCCGCTCTGCATTCGGTGCGGTCAGGGGTTCGATGGTCTTGTTCTCGAACGACCGTGACGCTCTTCAAGCGGTACTCGCGACCCGTCGCGGAGAGAGGGACAACATCTCGGGTAACAGCGCTCTCCAACGCCTGAGAGGCGCGCAGGGAATCGCATCGGGTTATGTCTCCCAGGCAGGAGTCATCCAACTTTCGAGTTTCGTCGGGATATCCACGGCGCTGTCCACGACCGACGACGATGAGGGACGAAGCTTCATCGCACGAATCGTCCCGGATCTCGTACGGGCGAATGTGAAGGAGATTCTCTGGACCTCCAGCGCCACCGAAAGTGGAATCACCGACAGATACGAGATTGTCCTCGCTGACAAGGTTGCGGAGGAGATGTCGGTCGCGGCGCAGTCGGCCCAGCGGAACGCGGATGAACTGCTCTCCTTGGTCCCTACATCGGCCCGCACCGTGACACGATACGGAATCGCGAGCCCCTCGGTCGCCTGGTCTGCGCTTGTCAGGAATCTCTCCGAATCCACCGACATTTTGAACGGCACCGTTCTGACGCGAGCTGCGGACGGGGTCTTCGCGCCCTACGGCGTGGCCTCTGCAGGGGTTTTGACCACCGAGGTCGATGGTTCGGTGATCACGCTCTCGCTCGATGATTCAGGTGAGCAGGTCGTCGCACTGTTCAGAGCCCGTGACACGCAATCATTGCGCAGGACGATCGTTGCTGATTTCTCGAAGCCCGCGGTCTCGACGGGCGGATTCTCTCTCTGGATGTCAGACGATGGAGACTTCGGTTACGCGGAGAGGGCAGGTCTGGTCGTCGTCGGAGAAAGTGAGGCGGTGCAGACCGTTCTCTCCCAAAGCCGATCGGGAGAGGGGCTTTCGAAGAGCCCCTTGTTCCGAGACTTCATAGCTTCGAAGGGGTTGAGTGTGACGGTGGGTCGCGATGCGGAATCGGTCGAGCAGATGATCAAGGCACTCTCACTGAAAGGCGACAAACCTGCCGGATCGGTGGACTATCTTGTGTCGACCGAGTTCAACACCCGCGGCATGGTCAGAACCACGGTTTCCTCCTTCGGTCTCGTCGGGAGCCTGCTTTCGCAGTTCTCAGCGCGATGATTTCCTCGCCCGCTGCTCGCGTCTGACCTTTCTCTTTATCTTCTCTGAGTTCGCGGCGATCCACTCCTCCGCTGCGCGATAGTGTTTGAATTTCCTCTCGTCCCGCCGGAACGCCGTAGTGTGATTCATCCTTCGTCCGTTAACGATTTCGGTCGGGTGCACGATGTGAAGCATCTCGTGGAAGACGATGTAGTCGACGATGAATGAAGGGACCGACGGGTCATCGAGGGATTTGCTGACGATGATCATCTCGTGGGTCGAGTCATGCTGTCCCAGCATCCGGTATGTCTTGCTGGAGGACCAACCGAGTTTCGGACGGACGACTTTTCCTGCGAAGTATTGGGTGTTGATGCGATCGAAGACCTCGCGCAGGTCATAGATGTCCCCGTCAGGGCCCGAGACATTCTTTCTTCCCCTGACTTTTTTCGACGACTGTGCACGCTCGATCATATGCGGGGCCTCGATCGCCTTGTTGTACACGTCGCGCCATTCGGGATCGATCTTCTTCTTCAGAAGCTTCGCCGCGAGCATGAAGACGAGTCCCTTGAGTGCGGGTCTTGGGAGATCGGAGCAGATCGACGAGATTCTAGCGAGCAGTTTCCCGTTCCTTGCACGAAGCGTGTGGTTTATCCCGGAGTAGGGATAGTAGGAGACCTCTATGTCACGTATCCGTTTTCCACCGATCTGCTGGAACGCCTCCGTGAAAAACTCCCTGAGCTCCTCTTCTGATACATGTTTTCCGGATTGCGAAGGGTTCATCGAGGATTCTTGACAGCCTGTTTCAAGGTAAGATAATCAAAACTCGGAGTGAGAATAGCCGTTTTGTGGAACGGCATCAATCAACGATTGGAAATGCAGATCAAGAATCCAACAGGAGTCGACGGTGACGGCTCGGTAAAACCCGACCCGAAGGCTCAGCTGATATTCTCGGCGATCATCAGCGAGCATCTCGTCACCGGTGAACCTGTCGGGTCGAAGGTGGTGTCGGAGAGATTCGCCAACGCCACCGGGATGAGTTCCGCCACGGTGAGGAACGTGATGTCGGATCTCGAAGAGCTCGGTCTGCTCGAGCAGCCGCACACCTCTGCAGGCAGGATTCCGACGGATATCGGATATCGATACTATGTGGACAATCTGCTCGGTGTTCTGAAACTTTCCGACGAAGATATCGGGCAGATACAGAGGGAGCTCGGCATCAAGGATTTCGAGATTCCGGACACGCCTGAGAAGCTCATGGAGCGCACCTCGCACGTCCTCTCCGCTCTGTCGCAGAACGTCGGCATCGTCGTGTCTCCATCCCTCGCGAACGACAAGCTCCAGCACATCGAGTTCGTGAGTCTCTCCGACAACAGGGTGCTCGTCGTCCTGGTCTCCGCCCCCAACATCGTCCACAACAAGATCATCAGGATGAACGAGTCTGTTCCCCAGGACGAGCTCGACAGGACCGCCAGGTATCTCAATGTGGAATTCTCGGGAAAAAGTCTGGCGGAGATCCGCTCGGAGATCCTCCGGCTGATGCACGAGGACAAGGCCCTGTTCGACAAGCTTCTTCAGACGGCGATGATCCTCTGCTCGCAGAGCATCGAGGATGACGAGTCGGTCGTGGGTGAGGTCTACATCGAAGGAATGCCCAACATCCTCAACCGAAATGATTTCGGGGACATCGACAGGTTGCGCGATCTTCTGAGGACGATGGAGGAGAAATCACGCCTGGTCAAGATCCTCAACGAATGCATCTCCCGTGACAATCCGACCAAGGGCGGTGTCCAGGTGGTGATCGGAAATGAGAACGTCTCCACCTCGATGAAGGACTGCACTCTCATCACAGCCCCTTACAGTATCGGAGACGGCTCGTCATTCGGAACGCTGACCGTCCTCGGGCCGACCCGCATCGAATACGCCCGTATGATCTCGATCGTCGGTTATGTCGCGAAACTGCTCGAAAAGATGATATCTGCAGAGTATCGCAATCCCCGCTGACACTCTCCTGTGCCGCATCGACGGGCCCTCGTGGGAACTCTTGAGAAAAGGATTCCCATGTCGCAGAATGGTCTATTCACGAACTTAACGGATTCTGAACCGTAAGCATTGTTGACGGTCCATATGGGACCCATCATTCATCGATATGGCAAAGCGCGATTATTACGAGGTGCTCGGTGTTTCAAGCAACGCCTCCGATGCGGAGATAAAGTCCGCATATCGGAAGCTCGCAATCAAGTATCACCCGGATAAGAATCCTGACAATCCCGAGGCGGAGGAGATCTTCAAGGAGGCCGCAGAGGCCTATTCGGTCCTCTCTGACCCGGAGAAGCGATCGAACTACGACCGTTTCGGACACGGCGGAGCCGGTGGCCAGGGATTCGGATTCGACCCCTCCACATTCGTGAACTTCGAGGACATCTTCAGCAGCGTGTTCGGCGGATTCGGCGGATTCGGTGGTGGGGGTTCGAGCAGAAGAAGCAATGTCCAACGCGGTTCCGATCTCAGGTACGACATTCAGATATCTTTGGAGGAAGCTGCATCGGGCAAGACAGAGACATTGGTCATCCCGCGTTTGGAACAGTGCGATGACTGCTCTGGTTCAGGGGCAGAGAAGGGAACGTCACCCGAGACCTGTGGAAACTGCGGCGGAACCGGTCAGACGCGATACCAGCAGGGTTTCTTCGCGGTCATGAAGACATGCGGCACCTGCCGCGGACGCGGACAGGTGATTAGGAAGCCCTGCGCCGGCTGTCGTGGTGAAGGTCGCATGGAGAGGGAGAAGACTCTCGAAATCACGATTCCTGCCGGAGTCGAGACCGGTTCACGCCTCCGTGTCTCCGGGGAGGGAGAGGCGGGTACCGGCGGAGGCCCCTCGGGCGATCTCTATGTTGTCATCCACGTCGAGGCTCACGAACAGTTCGAACGGCAGGGAGCGAATCTCTATTCCTCGGTCCCGGTCACATTCGCGCAGGCTGCATTGGGCTCTGAGATCTCAGTGAAGACGCTCGATGGAGAAGAGAAGATAACCATACCTGCGGCGACGCAGACCGGCACCGTGTTCAGGGTCAAGGATCGCGGAATGCCTGTGCTCGGCGGTCGCGGCCGTGGAGATCTCTTCGTCGCCGCCGTGGTCGTGACTCCGAAGTCACTGACGAAGGATCAGCGCAGGCTATTCGAACAATTGGCCGAGATAGAAGACACCGAGATTTCCGATGAAGGATTCTTCAACAAGGTAAGAAACATCTTCAACTGAACAGCGATTGTAATCAAAAAAGAGAAAGCGCCGACAACGATCGGCGCTTTCTTCTTTGATGGGTCTGTTTCAACTGAGTGAGGACCTGACTGCCTCGTTGACCTTTTTCCCGTCAACTGACATTCCTGAGAGCTTCACCATCGCGGCCTTCATCACGGTGCCCATATCCTTGATCGACCCTGCGCCCGTCTCGGCGATGGCGGCGCTGACCGCGGCATTTATCTCATCATCGGATGCCTCCCTCGGCAGATACCTCTGCAATACCGTTATCTCCGAGAGCTCCTTTTCGGCGAGGTCTTCACGGCCTCCGGACTTGTACTGATCCGCGGCATCCTTTCTCTGTTTCACCAAAGTCTGCAGGACCTTGACTATTTCATCGTCGCTCAGCACGTAGTCTGCGCCGTTCTTGTTCTGCTCGTTCATGAGAGCGGCCTTTGCCATCCGCAGGGTCGAAAGGCGATCCGAGTCCTTGGACCTCATCGCGTCTTTCATGTCGTCACTGATACTTTCCAACAAGCTCATATCCAACCTCCGAAAGGAAGATATTAGTCCCCACGCTCGGGTTTTCAAAAAGTGAAAAAGAAACCGCCCTCCAAGGGGCGGTTTCTGCACTAACTTGTCTCGTCGCATCAGGCGGAGAGCTGGTCGTTCGATGTTTCGGCGAAGACCCGTCTTCCGTTTATCGCGTCATCGATGATCTCGCGGACCGCCGAGGCGTCCGGGTTCACATTCATCTTGGCGCATGCCCTCAGGTGCCGGATGATGCCCTCGGTTGCGATTTCAAGGGTGTCGTCCGTCAGCTTTGAGAACCTACGGGCCTGAATATGGTCTATCTGCAGGATTCGTTCCTGCAGCGTGATCTGTCTGGTTGCGGGCACTAACGTATACCTTCCTATGTGAATTTGATTGAGTTCAAACAAACAACACAGGCAAAGCGTTCCGTTGGCGATAAAACCCCAGGTCAAACGGTTCCAAAACCAATACCGGAGCCATTTACGGTAAGAAGAAAGACGAAACTGCCGTCCGGAATCACTTAGTCTGTGGAAGCGATGTTAACAAACGGAGTAGGGGTTGTCACCATTTTTTTCCCCACAGGCGCCTCGTAACCGAAAAAAGGGCGGAAACCTGAGGCTTCCACCCTTTTTTAACCTTGAATAGCCTTGAAAGGCGGTCAGTCTAGCTGACGGCGTCCTTCATGGCTTTGCCCAAACGGAATTTGACGGTCGTCTTCGCAGGGATCTTGATGGTCGCGCCGGTCGCGGGGTTGCGGCCTTCACGTGCCTTGCGGGTCGCCTTCACGAGCTTTCCGAATCCGGGAACGGTGAATTCTCCGTTCTTCTTGACTTCCTTGACGGCGAATTCACTGAGGGCGGTGAAGAATCCTTTGACGTCAGCCTTCTTCATGTCCAGCGATTCGGCCAGTTTGTTGATGATTTCCGTTTGCGTAAGTTTAGCCATGTTTAGTTTTCCTCCAAAGAGTTGAGTATCAAATTTGTTCAGTGAAACGTTTTATCCAAGGTTTGGAACGCTCACCAGGGGTTTCCGTGCAACCCGCAGAGTAGTGGTCGGGGCGAGATGATTCGAACATCCGACCTCACGGTCCCAAACCGTGCGCACTACCAGGCTGTGCTACGCCCCGCTAGGTGATTCAATCCGAGAAAGAACGCCTTCAAGGAGCGAATAATACAGACGAAGAATAGTGCGGTCAAGTCACAAAAGCCCCATTCTGTCGAGGTTCGAGAGAATTTTTCTCGACGCTTTCCCTCGATGACCGATCGCCTCCTTCTGCTCGGTGCCGAGTTCGGCGAAAGTTTTGGTGAAACCGTTCGGCACGAAAATCGGGTCGTAGCCGAAACCTCCCATACCTAAAGGACTTGGAGCGATGGTTCCGCGGCATTCGCCTTCCTCTACGAGTAAGGTCCGTCCGTCCGGAGATGCGATTGCGAGCGCGCAGACGAATCTCGCACCGCGTTCTAATTCGGACAATTCCTTCATTTCATCGAGCAGGAGTTTGGTTCTGTCGGAATCGGAGAGACCCATACCTCCATATCTCGCAGACAGCACTCCGGGTCTTCCTCCGAGCCCGAAGACCTCGAGTCCCGAATCGTCCGCGAGTGTCCACATGCCGTGGGCAAGCGCCTGACCGCGAGCCTTGAGGATTGCATTCTCCACGAAGGTGGCACCGGATTCTTCGATCTCAGGGGAGGGAGGCATGTCGCTGAGCGAGAGCAGTCGGACATCCCTGCCGGCCATCATCTCGGCGAACTCGCGAACCTTGCCTTCGTTGCCCGTCGCAATCAGTAGTTCACGGATTTTTTCGTTCACAGGATTCGTTACTTCGACCTCAGTGTGCCGAGTGGCTTTCGGAAGAGCACATCGAAACTCGAAGCGAGTCCGACGATACTGACGAGGACCATCGTCCCCAGGATGCCGATGGCGATGAGAGTCCAGTCCATCTGCCATTCGATGTCGAGCACATTTCGCGATACCGCATAGGAGAGCGCGGTCGCGAAGACGACCCCGATGAGCCCGGCGAGAAAACCGAGGAGTCCGTATTCTGCGAACAGAATGCCTGCCAAGGTGCGCCTCCGCGCGCCCAGTGTCTTCAAGATGGCGTTCTCGTAAATCCTCTGGGATTTCGTCAGCGCGACCGATCCCATCAGGATCAGCATCCCCGAGAGGATTACGAAGGTGCCGACGAAGGATATCGCCAGGACGAAGTTGCCGATCAGATTCTGAACCACCTGCAACAGGTCGGCCACGTCGAAGATCTGGGCGTTCGGGAACGCGTCAACGATCTCGCGTTGAAGCTTCTGCCTGCGGGTCTCGGAAAGTTTGGACAGGACATTCGCCGCGAATGATTGCGGAGCGTTCTCGAGCACTCCTGGTGCGAAGACGAAGATGAATGCCGTGCGTGTGTTCTTCAGATCGAGTTTGCGGACGCTCGCGACTCTCGTGTGAACCTTCTTTCCCGAGATGTCGAACGAGATCGTGTCCCCGATCTTCACGTTCAGCCTGCGGGCCATTTGTTCCTCGACGGACACCTCGGCGACATCCGATCCGGCGAACCATTTCCCGGCGAGGATTTTCTCGTTGGACTCGAGATTGTCGCGGTATGTGACTGCGAACTCGCGACCGATCTGGCCGCGCTGCTGCCTCATCTGTGTGTTCTGCTGAATCGGGGGCTCTCCATTCACGAAAGCGATCCGGGCTCGTACGGTCGGGATTATCTGTGCATCCTCGCCCGTGCGGTCCTTCAGGAGTTTGGCCAATCTGTCGACCTGGCTCCGTTGTATATCGACTATGAAGAGACTCGGCAGCGATTCATTTTTCGTGAAGTCGAATTCCCGGACGAGATTCGATTGCAACGACTGCACTCCGAGCACCACGAATGCCCCGAGCCCGACCGCGAGAAGGATTATGCGTGTCTGATTTCCGGGCCGATAGAGGGAATTGACGGCTTGTGACATTGCGAACCCGCCGAATTTCCCGAATGATTTCAGAATTCTCGTGAGGATGAACGCGGTCGCATAGAGAACCGCCGAGGTGACTCCGAGAGCGACCAGGAACAGTGCCCCGATCAACAATGAGCCGGCCTGCCATGCGGCGAGGACTACCATGCCGACAAGTGCGCCTGCACCGATCAAGGTCTTCGTCCAGTCCAGTCTGCGCATCCTCTCGCCGGATTCGTCATGAAGAAGGAGACGCGGCTTGATGTTCCTCACCTGCATGAGAGGAAGAGCGGAGAAGAGAAGTGAGATCAAAACACCCAGGAGCATCCCTTGAGCCGCCACCCAGAGACCGACCGTGTAGGTCATGGCCGAGGGCAGTGCATCGGCGAACCTGAACTCCGCGAACCAAAGAAAAAGCTGCGCCAGGAAGACACCGAAGGCGCTGCCGATCAGCCCGAGAAAGAGAATCTGCAGAATGTAGACGAGGATGATTCTTCCGCCGTTGGCACCCAGACATTTCAGCACCGCAACGGACCGGCGCTTCTGTTCGACGAACACCCGCGCCACATTCCATACTCCGACCCCGCCGAGAACGAGAATCAAGAGACCCGTGAGTGAGAGGTAGTTTTCCGTCCTCTCGAACTGTTCCCCGAGATTCTCCTCGGTCTCGCGATAGGACTGGACGCGGACGATGGTCCCTTTCAAGTTCTCCCGGAGAGTCGCCACCAGCGGCGTCGGATCTCCCGTCGTCGTGTAAAGGATACGTCGCTGGATCCTTCCGCCGTTGCGTGTCACCCCGGTCGCCTCGAACCCCTCTTTCTCGACGAAAACGCGGGGTCCGATACGGAATCCCCCGGAGCCGCCCGGTTCACTCTCGAAGGTGCCGCGAATCTCGAATGTCTCCTCGCCGATGATGATCTTCTCACCGATGTTCACAGCAAGGTCTTCAAGGAGCAGCGGGGAGACAATCGCACCTCGGCCCTCGAGGTACTTGAAGTCGAAGTCGGTTCCATCCGACAGCTTGAAGGCTCCGACCATCGGAAAGTTCGAGGTGATGCCCTTGAGTTCGACCATCCGGAGTCTCTGATTGGATTCGTCGATCGGCCTCGCCATCGATGCACCAGTGATCGCCTCGTCACGTCGGTCGACCAATTTAGATCTCCCGATGGCGGCTTCGATCTTCTCCAGTTCGGCGGGAGAGAAGTCATTGGTCGAGCTGAGTTCGATGTCGGCCGTGAGCAGGGCGCGCGCGTCCCCTCCGACCGCGAGACTCAGATTCTGAATGAGAGACCTCAGCGCGACCACCGAGCCCACGCCGATTGCGATGCAGAGAAAGAAGAACAGGAGTCTTCTCCAAGAAGATCTGATCTCACGGATTGTAAGGTTCAATATGAAGGACATCTCGTTCTTCCTCAGTCGGTGCTGACCACCATGCCATCTCTGAGGACGATCCTCCTCTGGGCCCTGCCTGCCAGACCCTGGTCGTGGGTCACTAGCATCAGCGTCACATTCTTTTCCTTGTGCAGGTTGGTCATGAGCTCGAAGATGTGCTCCCCGTTCCGGGAATCAAGATTGCCCGTCGGTTCGTCCGCGAGAAGTATCTTCGGCTCGTTTGCGAAAGCCCTTGCGATTGCGACCCGCTGCTGTTCGCCTCCCGAGAGCTCAGTCGGGTAATGATGACCGCGATTGGCGAGGTCGACGTCGTTCAGCAGTCTCTCGGCACGCTGTCTCGCGTCCGCGATTCCTGCGATCTCCATGGGAATCATGACATTCTCAAGGGCCGTCAGGCTCGGTATGAGGTGAAATGATTGGAAGACGAACCCGATTGTCTTGCTGCGAAGGGAGGCGAGGTCGTCCTCATTCATCTTCGTCACATCGTTTCCGTCGATGAGAATCGAACCGGACGAGGGCGCATCGAGACCCGCGATCAGTCCGAGCATGGTCGACTTGCCGCTGCCCGAGGCGCCGGTTATCGCCACGAATTCACCGTTCTCGATGTCGAATGAGACATCGTTGAGAATCGTCAGGTCCTCGGTCCCCGACTTCACGGTCTTGGTAACGTTCTTGAGTGCGATCATCTTTATCTCTCTTTCGGGTTCTCGGATTCTTGATCTCCCCGCGCGTCTTGCCAAATCAATTCAAAAACGATGAAATGAAAATTCGACACGGAGTTCAACCAAATGAAGAGTTTAATGCGTCAGACACATCTTCTGCTAATCATCTTGTCCGCAGTATTGCTTTCGGCGGGATGCTCCGCATCGGATTCATCGGGGGAGTTCGCCGGTGACCCCTCCAAACCTCTGACGATTCCCAAATCGGGGGAGACGAGGCCCAAGATCGTCGCATTCGGCGACAGCCTCACCGCGGGTTTCGGTCTCGCCGAGGACGAGTCCTATCCCTACCTTCTCCAAAAGCGGCTCGAGGCCGACGGATACCGATACGAGGTGCTGAATGCCGGTGTCTCCGGGGACACGACGCTCGGGGGTCTGGAGAGGATCGATTGGGCGCTCGGTCAGGACAATGTCGAGATTCTGGTCCTCGCCCTCGGCGGAAACGACCTGTTGCGCAGGATGCCTGTGGACTCGATGCGTGCAAATCTCGCGGCGATGCTCCAGAAGGCGAAGGACCGGAACATCAAGGTGCTGTTTTGCGGGATGCTTGCTCCTTCGAATGTCGGCTCGGACTATCAGGTCCAGTTCGTCTCCACATTTCCGGCACTCGCCAAGGAGTTCGATGTCGCTTTCATGCCCTTCATTCTGAAAGATGTAGCCCTCGACCCGGAACTCAACCAAGCCGATGGAATCCATCCGAATGCGGATGGCGCGAAGATCATGATGGAGAACATCTACGAGCAACTCAGACCGTTGTTGCGGAAGTGAACAGAAAATGTACGTCACCCACCTCGAATGCGGTTTCTGCGCCAAACACCACGAAGCGAACCGCCGTCATCATCTCTGCGTGGACTGCGGAAAACCCCTGTTGGTCAGGTACGACCTCGAACGCGCGGCGCTGACATTGACCCCTGATAGTCTGAAGGGAAGGGTGGCCAGCCTCTGGAGGTATCGCGAGGTTCTGCCTGTCCTCGATGACCGTGACATAGTCACGCTCGGCGAGGGATTCACTCCGCTCATCAGGGTCGATCGTTTGGCATCGACTCTTCCCGTGAAACTGGATCTCTTCATCAAGGACGAATCCGTCAACCCGACTGGGAGTTTCAAGGCCCGGGGCATGACCGCCGCGGTCTCCATGGCGAAGCAGTTGGGAATCAAGAAGACAGCGGCGCCTTCCGCGGGAAATGCGGCCGGAGCGCTCGCGGCGTACTCGTCGCGTGCGGGGATGGAGGCCTTCCTGTTCATGCCGAAGGACACACCGCGCGCGAACATCATCGAATGCGAACAGATGGGTGCCAATGTGACCCTCGTCGACGGCCTCATCACCGATTGCGGGAAGATCGTGGCTGAGAGAAAGGAAGCAGAGGGCTGGTATGACGTGTCTACCTTGAAGGAGCCCTACCGCATCGAGGGAAAGAAGACGATGGGATATGAACTGGCCGAACAACTCGGTTGGCGGTTGCCGGATGTCATCCTCTATCCGACAGGCGGCGGCACGGGTCTAATCGGGATGTGGAAGGCCTTCGATGAAATGGAGCGGATGGGGCTCATCGGGTCTCATCGCCCACGAATGGTAACGGTGCAGGCGACGGGTTGTGCCCCGATCGTCACGGCGTTCAGGGGCGGTGAGAGATTCGCGGAAGAGTTTCCCGACGCTCACACTGTCGCATCGGGCCTGCGCGTGCCGAAGGCCATCGGAGATTTTCTGATCATCGATGCGCTGAACGCCTCGGGCGGCACTGCGAAGGATATCTCAGATGTCGAATTGGTTCGGGCATGCTCCGAGATAGGAGCCGCGGAGGGTGTCTTCTGTGCGCCCGAAGGCGCGGCCTGTCTGCCCGCGTTGCGTCAGATGATCAAAGAGAAAACCGTCTCCGAGGGCGAGACGGTCGTGATCTTCAACACCGGGGCAGGGGTGAAGTACCTGGAATGCTTCGAGTAGGATTCACTTCGCCTCCATCCAGTTCGGTCCCGCGCCGATTTCGGCGATGAGGGGCACATCGAGTTCGTAAGCCCTTTCCATCTCTTCCTTGATGACCTCCATCGCCCGCTTCTTCTCATCCTTGGGGCATTCGAAGAGCAGTTCGTCGTGGACCTGCATGATCATCCTGGTCTTGAGACCTTCCTTTCGGAGGGCCTTGTCGACGCGGAGCATCGCGATCTTTACTATGTCGCTCGCCGATCCCTGTATCGGCATGTTTATCGATTCACGCTCGGCCCGTGAGCGAACCGCGTAGTTGCGGTCTGATATCGATGGGAAGTAGCGCCGTCTTCCGCAGAGCGATGTGACGAAGCCCTGCTCGCGCGCGACCTCGGGCGTCGTGTCCATGAACTTCTTGATGCCCTTGTATGTCTTGTAGTAGTCGTCGATGACGTCGCGTGCCTCGCTTCTGCTGATGCCGACCCGTTGGGACAGACCGAATGCCTCGACGGCATAGGCGATTCCGAAGTTCACGATCTTGGCGAGCCGTCGCTTTTCCTTCATTTCCTCGGGGGTCTTGGCACCGAATACCAGTTCCGCGGTCTTGCTGTGTATATCCTCGTTCTTCCTGTATGCATCGAGCATCACCTTGTCACGGGTGATGTGCGCGAGGATTCTGAGTTCAAGCTGAGAGTAATCCGCAGAGACGATCTCGTTTCCTTTCTCCGGAATGAATGCCGCACGGATCCGCTGACCCAGTTCCGTGCGGACCGGTATGTTCTGAAGATTCGGATCCGTGGAGGAGAGACGACCCGTCGCGGTCACCGTCTGATTCAGTTTCCCATGGATTCTTCCATCGGATGCGATCTGCGAGGGCAGGGCATCGGCATAGGTCGATTTGAGTTTGTCGACTTCGCGATAATCGATTATCAACTGGGCGATCTCGTATGTCTGAGCCAGTTCGGCGAGAATGTCCTTGCTTGTCGAGACTTGTCCGGTCGCAGTCTTTTTTCCCGTCTCGATGTTCAGTTCCGCAAGAATCTCACCGACCTGCTTGGGTGAGCCGATGTTGAATTCGCGACCTGCTATCTTGAAGATCTTCTTGCTGAGTTTGGCGAGTTCCTTCTCGAGTTCGTCAGAAAATTCCGCGAGGGCGTCCACGTCGACCTTCAGGCCTTCGAGCTCGATGTCGAGGAGTATCGGGATCAACGGCATCTCCATCTCGTCATAGACATAGGTGAGCCCGTCGGTTTCGATTCTCTCCCTCAACACCGGGGCCAACCGCAGTGCCAGATCGGCGCGCTCCGCTGCCGCGAACGAGTTTTGCTCGACACCGTCGGGCACATTCGTCGCCAGGTCGCGGTCGATGAAGTTTCGGGCTATCGATTCGAGGTCGTTCTTTCTCCCTGAGTCGATCAGATAGGCGGCGATCATCGTGTCGTCCTTCACCGAATTGGGATTGATGCCCAATTTTCTGAGAGAGGCGAGATTGCGCTTCAGATCGTGGCAGCACTTCGCGAGGAATGCGTTGGAGAACGTGTCGCTGAGTGCCTTGATCGCCGCATCCCTGTCCCCTTCGAATGAGGCGAGATCTATGTAATGCGTTTCGCCCGGGGCCGAGGCTATGGCGATTCCGAGCGGAGCCAACCGGTCGAAGCTCGACGCGTCAGCCGGGCTGTTTGAATCGTCCACCTCGAAAGACCAAAGCTCCACCTCCCAGATCTTTCTGATCAGTTTATCTAATCCTTCACGTGTCTTGATCACCTCGCACGCCGTTTCCCCGGGTCCGGAGTCGGTTGCGGGGGAGGTCGCCGATCCAGAGGCTCCGTCCGCGAATTCCTTCATCAGATTCGAGAACTCGAGTTCCTTGAACAGCTCATACGCCAATTTGCGATCGGGTCCCGTGTAGCGAAGCGCGTCGAGGTCGAGGGTGACTGGCACCTCGTCATGTATGGTCGCGAGTTCGAGCGACTGAAGGATTATGTCCTGATTGTTCTGCAATGATTCGCGATAGGTTTTGTGCGTGATCTTGTCCGCGTTCGCCATCGCATTCTCGATCGACCCGTACTCGAGGATGATCTTGAGCGCACCCTTCTCCCCGATGCCCGGTGCGCCGGGGATGTTGTCACTCGCATCACCCATCAGTCCGAGAAGTTGGGTGATCTTTTCCGGAGGGACGCCGAACTTGTTCAGGACCCAGGCTTCGTCGCACCACTCGATCGGCGGAACGGGCACCTTCCTCTTGATGTTCTGCGAATTCTGCCTCATGCAGACGATGTATGGATCGGTGACGAGTTGGCAGAGATCCTTGTCGTTTGAGACGATGACGGCCTGCAACTTCCTGTTCCTGCATTCCTTGGCGAGCGTTCCGATTATGTCGTCGGCCTCGAACCCGGGCATCTTGAGGATCGGTATCTCGAATGCCTCGCACACTCGCATTATGTAGGGAAGCTGCGAGGCGAGGTCGTCAGGCATCTCTTCGCGATTGGCCTTGTAGTCCTCGAAACTCTCGTGACGGAAGGTCTTCTCCGCCGAATCGAAAACTGCCGCGATATAGTCCGGCTTCTCGTCATTGAGAAGCTTTCTGAGCATGTTGGTGAAGACGAAGACGGCTTGGGTGATCTGACCCTTGGAATTTCTGAGAGGTTCTTGACGGGCACCCATCGGGGCGAAGAACGCCCGGAAGATGTGTGACATCGAATCGATGAGGAAAACGCGTTTCGGTTTCGTGTCGGGCATCAGGTCGAACCTCCGGAGTGAACGGTCCGAGAATCATATTTTAATGGTTGGGCTTACTCAAGGAACATGCCTCCGAGACGCATAAAACAGCCATTTGACACTGTTTAATTCGATGGGCTAATCTCTTTATTTCGTTTTCGGATCCGTGTGTCGACAGTGTGAGACGCGGTTGCCGAAAGCGAATGTTCTTTCAGTGTGGCCCGTTCGTCTAGAGGCCTAGGACACCGCCCTTTCACGGCGGCGACACGGGTTCGAATCCCGTACGGGCTACCATCTTCCTCTGGCACCATCAGTCGGTTCTCATCCGCGCCAAGTTTCTCCTCGCGCAAAGAATTCTATGCAAGGCAGGCTGATCAAAACAATCCCATTTCTCCTCATCCTGTTCTGCTGGACCAGCGTGTCCGCTCAGCAGCAGTATGTCGACACGGTCATCGTGATGCCCTTCGAGAACGAGGGCGGCAAGCCGGAACACAATTGGATCGGCGAGAGCTTTGCCGAATCGCTTTCTGAATTGATGCGGGTGCCCGGACTCACGATGGTCACCAATGCGGAGCGACGCACGGTCCAACAGAGACTAGGGGTTCCGATGACATCGATACCGTCACTCGCGACGGCGCTTCGCATCGCACGCGAGGCGCGGGCATCAATCGTGGTGACCGGTTCCTATCGGGTGGTTCCGCAGACCGCCGAGACGGCTGCGATGATCGATGTCACCGTCCGCATGGTTCGCACGGACGGCGGTCGCATAGGCGAGGGCAGCGAGGATGCAGGCGACGCGCAGAGACGCGAGGTGAAGATAGAAGACGTGTTGACGAGGCTGAGAAGGACACAGGGACTCATCTCCTACCAGCTTCTCGTGATGAGGGACCGCAATCTTCCATTTCCGCAGAGGGATTTCGTCTTGCAGGCGGAGAGTGTTCCGCCACGAGCTTTCGAAGCATATGTGAAAGGCCTGCTGACACCGGATTCGGAGGCGGGCATCAAGGAGACCTACTTCAGGAACGCGTTCAAGCTTTATCTCGAAGAGCGTAACGAAAACTATCCGCAGGCCGCGCTCGAACTCGGCCACTTCTACATCGCCCGTCGCAGATTCAACGAGGCGGTCGAGTACTTCTCCCGTGTGGGTCAGAAGACGGAGTTCTATCCCGAGGCCGCGTTCTACTCGGGAATCGTCTATTGGCAGCAGGCCAATTTCAATCAGGCTCTGGCCGTGCTCAGTCCGTTGGCGGACGAACTCGCCCTTCCGAACGTCTACAACACTCTCGGTGCCATCGCGATCCAATCCGCACGCAGCGAGAAGAAGGACAAAGCCGCAAGTTCCGGCCGGCTAACCGAGGGCATCGATTATCTCCGAAAGGGGATCGAGTTGAATCCTGCGGACAGGGATCTGAGGTTCAATTACGGACTCGCACTTTTCACCAATGGCAATTTTCCTGAGGCGATAGTTCAGTTCAGAGAGTTGCTCGCGCTCAATCCGTCGGATGGCGAGGGATTCTTCCTTCTTGCGAAGGCGCTAGAGACGGTTCAGGACCAGACGGCCTTCGACACCGATAACCAGGCCCGTCGGCTTCTCGCCCAGGGCGACCGCTACGCGAGGCTGCAGACCGAATGGCAAAGGGACAAGTCCGTGGAAACCGTCAACCTGCGTGTGCTTCTCCCGCCGAGGCGTGACTTCGTCACGGTCGTCCTAAACAGGAAGAGATCCTATGTGGAACGTCAGATAGTCAGTGAGAGCGAGCGGCTTCTTCAGCAGATCCGACTCGCCTTCGTAGAAGGTCGCGACGATGATGCGACTCAACTCTTGAAGCGACTATTCGTCAGCGAACCGATGAGCGCCGAGGGGTATCTCATCATGGGTCAGATCAACCTTCGTCAGGGCGAGATCGACAAGGCCCGCGACAATTTCCGCACCGCCCTCTTCTGGGACAACAGACTGATCGATGGTCACATTGCGCTCGCGCGTCTCTACCTGTCCAGGAACGATTGCCTGCAGGCTACCACCTATCTGGTCTCTGCAGAGGCGATCAATCGTGAGCATCCCGATTTGGAAACCCTGCGAAGACAGGTGGAGAGATGCAGTCGCTGAGTTAGTCGACTGGACCTCCTCGTATACAATCATCCGATGATGCGAATCGCGGAAAAACTCCGAGCTTTGCTCCCCGACAGATTTCTGACCATCGCCTCGTTGCTTTCGGCCGCGCTCGGAGCAGTCGCTTTCCCTGATTTTGAGATCGATCTTCTGGTCATGATCGCATTGACCCCGATGCTCGTCGCCGTGGGTCGCAGTGTCCCGAATCGGACACCTGCCTTCATTGCCGGATGGCTCTTCGGTTTTCTCTTCTTCTTTTCTACATCCTGGTGGCTCGCACACGCCCCTATCGAGTATGCGTCCGTCAATCCGATAGCAGCCTACGCGCTCATCGGGGTGGTGACACTCATCGCGGGAGTCTTTCCTGCGATCTTTCTGTCATTGCTGGCGGGACTCGTCAAAAGGGTGGGACCCGTCGGTCTGCTGGCCACACCGTTCATCTGGCTTTTCACCGACCTGCTCAGGTATCACATCACCGGGAACAATTGGAATTCCCTCGGATACGCCCTCGCATTCAGCGATCTGGTGGGGCTCGCCTCGGTCGGTGGTGTCGCACTGCTGACTTTCCTGACGGCACTCTGTGCGACCACCTGCGCCCTTCTCGTCCTGCGTCTCGGATGGGGTGAGGATCTCAATGTCGCTCACCCGCGACTCGCCCTGTTAGGGTGCTGGCTTTCAGTCGTGATTCTAATCGCATCGGCGATATCGATCGGTGACGACAGTCCGGCGGAAGGAGACAGGACGCTCCGCGTCGTCACCGTTCAGCCGAATGTTCCGATGGATGGTCTCGACATGGAGGAATTCCGGACATTGCTCGGCACGCACCTGAGGCTCGCAGGGAACGAGATGCGAAAAATCGATGGAGCGGAAGATGTGCTCGTGGTCTTTCCCGAATCACCCATGCTGTTCCGATACGGTTCCGACGAGTCGCTCCGCTCCCTCTTCGCAAGGTACACCTTGACCAACGATGTGAGTCTCATGTTCAACTCGATGGAGTGGACCCCCGATTCGACCGGCATCACCAATTCCGCTCTGGTCGTGGGGCCGACCGGGAAACTCACTGCAAGGTATGACAAGTACCATCTGCTCCCTTTCGGTGAGTTCTCTCCGCTCCCTGGACCACTCGGCGAGTATCTTCCGTCATTCGTCGGATCTTTCACGGCGGGTACATCCCTGGAGCCTATCGCTGTCGGGACGCTCCGAGCGGGGGTGATGATCTGTTTCGAGACGCATTTCGGAAGTCTTTCGCGGACCTACGCGGAGAAGGATGCGGATTTTCTCATCGAAATGACGAACGATGGATATCTGGGCAAGACCCCGGTTCTCCGACAGCATCTCGCCAACTCGGTTCTCCGAGCAGTCGAGACGGGCTTGCCACTTGTCAGATCGACCAATGTCGGTATCACCGCCCTCATCGAACCGGACGGCGATGTCATCGATGATGCTCCCGTCTACACCGAGGCTTCGCGGCAATGGTTGATTAGGTCCTCCAATCGGACCCCGACACCATTCACCCGGTTCGGCTTCGTCTTCTTTTGGCTTTGTTCGTCGATAGGTTTGGCGTTATCATTCGTAAGCCTCCGCAAGGGAAGGACTTCCGTCCGGAATTCCCGATAATCGAGTGGAAATCCCGGCTCTGAATTTTTAACAAGATGGAACTGACCGAACTACGCGAAAAACTCGAAGATTTGAAGACAAGAGTTGCCCAACTCGGGAGGTTTCTTTGACCTTCCTTCGAAGCGGACTGAGCTAGAAAGATTGGAAGGAGTCATTTCAGCGCCGGATTTCTGGAACGACCAGGAGACCGCCCAGAAGACCGTTCAACAGAGGAGTCGGGTCGAGCGTGCCATCGAGAAGCAGGTGGGCTTCGAGAAATCGGTCTCGGACGCGGAAGTGCTTTCGGAATTCGCAGAGTCCGATGAGGGTTCCATGAAGGAGTTCTCGGATCTCATCATCGGTCTCGAGAAGGAGGTTGGTCTCGCGGAGACTCAGACGCTCCTCTCCGGCGAGAGCGACCCGAACAACGCCATCTGCTCGATACAATCGGGAGCCGGTGGCACCGATGCGCAGGACTGGGCCGAGATGATGCTCAGGATGTACATCCGATGGGCTGAGAAGCGCGGGTTCAAGGTCGAGATCATCGACGAGCAGCCCGGCAGCGAGGCGGGCATAAAATCCGCGACGTTCAGGGTCGAGGGCGAGTATGCCTACGGTCTGCTCTCGAACGAGGCGGGCGTGCACAGATTGGTGAGAATCTCGCCGTTCAATTCAGGTGGTAGCCGTGAGACGAGTTTTGCTTCATTGTTCGTCTCCCCCGAGATCGATGAGAACATCGAGATCGATGTCCAGGAAAAGGATCTGAGGGTTGACACCTACAGGGCGACCGGTGCCGGAGGGCAGCACATCAACACGACGGATTCCGCGGTGCGCATCACACACATTCCAACGGGAATAGTGGTGACCTGCCAGAATCAAAGGTCGCAGATACAGAACCGGGCCGTCGCGATGCAGGTCTTGAGATCGAGGCTCTACGAGCTTGAACTGTCGAAACGGCGTGCAGAGACCGCCGAGCTCGAGGCCAACAAGCAGGACATATCCTTCGGTTCGCAGATCAGAAACTATGTCCTTCATCCGTACAGACTCGTCAAGGACACTCGGACGAAATTCGAAAGGAGCGATGTCGAGACCGTGCTCGACGGCGACATCGATGAATTCATCAAGGAGAATCTTCTCCTCAAGAAATCGATGAAGGCGGGTTAGTAAATCACGATGGCGAGAGGTGTGAAGAAAACGGGCGGTTCGGGACTTCCGGGAAGGTATCGGGAGATACTCGCCCTGTTCACGCTCGCCCTCGGACTTCTCCTCCTTCTTGCTGTTGGTTCCTATTCCCCGGACGATCCGTCATCCAACAGCACCGGGTTCGCCGGTGGCGACGTCGGTAATTGGATCGGTCCGGTGGGCGCCTACATGACCGATTGGATAATCCAGTTCATCGGTGGGAGTCTCTATCCCCTTCCGCTGCTGTTCATTCTGATCGCGTGGAGATTCTTCAGACAGGAAGAGGCCAAGGCACACATCTTCCAGATCGTCGGCTACGTGCTCTTCATCGTATCGCTCTCGGGCATCCTCAGTCTGTGGATCTCGATGGGAGGCATACTCGGAAAATTCATCGCCTATTCGGTCCTTGGGACGCTGGTCGGCGAACTCGGGGCATACATAATACTCAGCGCGGGCTTCCTCGGATCGATTCTGCTCGTAACCAATTTCTCATTCAGCGCATCGCTGGAGAACATCTCTCTCGCCTACGAGAACTTCATGATTCATTTCAACGAGCGCAAAGCGAAGTGGGATGAGCGAAGGGAATCGCAGCTGAGGGAGGGCAAGGATCGCGCCGCCAAGAGGGAGAAGGAGCGTTATCAGCTGGAACAGGCGGCGGTCAAGACCTCGTCGAAAAAGACCGCGGAAGACAAAGCCGAGAAGGAACTCGAGCTGCCGTTCCCCGACCCGTCGAGGAAAAAGGAACCTGAGATCATCGTTGGCGACGACACGTACGGGGTGGTCGAGGAGCCGGATTCCGACACTCCGCCCGAGGATGTCCCGTTCGACACAGATGACGACATACCGGTGATAGACAAGATCGGAACCGAAGAAGAAGAGATAGATGCAGAGGAAATAGATGCGCCGTCGGATGCGGATAGCGACGTCGAAGAGCGAATACCCGCGAAGCCCAAGACGAAGCAGGCCGATTACAGCTCCTACGCACTTCCGCCCACGGATTTTCTGACACCACCCGCCCCGCGTATCGAGCAGGATGAGGACGAACTCCGTGCGATAGGCAGGACATTGGTCGAGACGGCAGCGCAGTTCAATGTGAAGGGGACGGTCCACAACATTCTTCTCGGACCTGTCGTGACGACCTTCGAGTTCAAGCCCGATGCGGGTGTGAAGTATGCGAAGGTCACCGGGCTCGCTGATGACCTCTGTCTCGCACTCGAGGCGGAGTCGATCCGCATCGACAGGATTCCGGGCAAGGCGTTCGTCGGCATCGAGGTGCCGAACGAGAACAGGGAGACCATCCAGCTACGCGAGGTGATCGAGTCGCGAAGATTCAACGATTCGTCATCTCTTCTGACTGTCGCCCTCGGAAAGACGATCGACGGACTCAACTACGTCGCGGACCTCACCAAAATGCCCCACCTGCTGATTGCGGGAGCAACGGGCGCGGGCAAATCGGTCGGCGTCAACACCCTCGTGGTGTCGATACTCTACAAGGCGCGTCCGGACGAGGTGAAGTTCATCATGGTCGACCCGAAGAGGCTGGAACTCGGGGTCTACGCCGACATTCCGCATCTCGCGACCCCGATCATCACGGATCCCAAACGCGCCGCCGCTTCGCTCAGATGGGCCGTCGGGGAGATGGAGCGTCGCTACAAGGAATTGGCAGGTTGGGGCGTGAGGAACATCGACACCTTCAACGCCGAAGTGAAAAGACGCAACGAGGCCGGTGAGTTCGATGAGAACGGCGACCCGCACAAGACCCATCCGTTCATCGTAATCATCATCGACGAGTTGGCGGATCTCATGATGGTGGCAGGCAAGGACGTGGAGGAATCGATCACCCGTCTGGCACAGATGGCACGTGCGGTGGGCATCCACCTGGTGCTCGCGACTCAGCGACCGTCAGTCGATGTGATCACCGGTCTGATCAAGGCGAACTTCCCATCGAGAATCTCGTTCAAGGTCTCATCCAAAGTCGACTCTCGCACCATCATCGACACGAACGGTGCGGAGCGCCTCCTTGGCCGAGGAGACATGCTGTTTCTGCCGCCGGGCACCTCGAACATCATTCGTGTGCACGGAGCCTTCGTCGATGAGAAGGAGATCCACAAGATCGTGAAGCACATCAAGTCGCAGGGTCAGCCGGATTACGACGACTCGATCACGAAGACCGAGGAAGAGCAGCAGATAGAAGGTGGTGAGATGCCGGGTCGCAGGGATCCGCTGTTCTGGGATGCCGTTCGAAGCATCGTGCTTGCGAACAAGGCGTCGACATCACTTCTTCAGAGACATCTCAGAATAGGATATGGGCGGGCCGCGGGAATCCTCGATGCGATGGCCGCCGAGGGATTCATCGGAGAGATGGACAGTGGCACCCGCGCGAGACCGATTCTAGACAAGGCTCGCCAGGAACTCGCGGAGTACGATGAGATGCAGGCCAATGGAGGCTGAGGAACCCTAGGTCCCGCGCCTCGCAGATCCCCATTAACTAAAAATCGAAACCCCATGCAGACGGAAGTCGTCGCATGGGGTTTTTCTCACATTCTTTTCCACAAATCCTGTGGAAAAAGTCTGTGGAAAACCTGTTGATGGAGATTCTAAATGTTTCAATCCAATAAGCTTTCAGCACTTTGCACACGATTTGGGCACTCTCCGATATGCACCTGTAACCCCCGTCTACAGACGAGTTACAGGCGTGTGGGAAGTCACCTCGCGGTCATTTTATCGGTGTTTCTGCTGGTCGGGTGTCGGGCCGATGGAGGGCCTGTCCCCGTCTTCATGAGTGCGGCTTCGCGCCAAGGCGGCGTGCGCCTCGATCTCAACCGAGCGGGGATCTCCGAGCTGGAAGGTCTCCCCGGAATCGGAGTGAAGACTGCGACGAGGATCATCGAATTCAGAGAGCGCAACGGACACTTCCGTCGGACCGAGCACCTGATGCTCATCGATGGGATCAGTGAGAGGAAATTCCTCGCCATCGCCCCGCACATCGAGGTGAGATGAAGAGCCTCGATCCGATTCCGATCATCAGAGCAGTTCCGCTTCTCATTCCCGTCTCGGGGTTGCTGATGACAGTTGCTGTGATGCAGTCACCGTCATTGATTTTCTATCTTCCCATTCTGATCCTCGTCAGTGTCGCGGTCATCGTCATCGCATCCCCCTATGATGCGGAATCGGTCTTGCTGTTCATGTCCGGATGTTTTCTCGGTCTTTTCGTCATCCATCTGCATGCGGACCACGAACCGGACCGATTACGCGATCTGATGGATAGACATGAGTTGCGCAGAGAGGGTCCTGTGGAGATTCTCGGGGTCGTCGGTGCCGTTCCGGAGATTGCACCGAGTGGATTCTCCTTCGTCCTGAAGGTTCGTGCGGTGAGCGAGGTGCGTTTCTGCAGACTGACGCGCGGAGATCTTTCGGTGCGTGTGATGGGGCATCACGGTGATGCGAAGATGAGGCCTGGGCAATTGGCCCGTGTCGCATGTGTGCCGCGACGTGAGGAGATGTTCAGAAATCCCGGTGGATTCCGTTTCGTGGATCATCTCGATGGGGAGGGCATCGACGCCGTCTGCATGCTGAAGTCCCCATTACTCATCGAGACATCGAAACAATCTATTCCCGCAGGACGGGCTCTCCTCGGGGAATTTCGAAACACCGCCATCACCAAGTTGGTTTCGACACTCGGTCCGATGCACGGCGGGATGGTGTCCGCCGTGGTTTTCGGGAACAAGGAATTCCTCGATGGACGCGCGGCGGAACTCTTCAGACAGGGCGGAACCTTCCACCTTCTGATCATTTCTGGGATGCACATGACCTTCATCGCCGGCATCGTCCTGATCATCGTCGGATTCCTGCTCCGTTCCCCGTGGTTGAGGTTCGCAGCGGTGGTTCCCGTGATCTGGATCTATGCGGAGATGGTGGGCTGGGACCGTCCTGTGACGAGGGCCTGCCTGATGTTCACGCTGGTACTCTTCGGTCGTTGCATCTTCAGGCGTCCCGATCCACTGAACCTCATTCTCGCAACGGCGGCCATATCGATCGCAGCAGGTCCATCCGATCTCTTCAGCCCATCGTTTCAGCTGAGCCTGCTCAGCGTGGTTTCCGTTACATCGGTCGCGCTTCCCATCATCGAGCGTGTGAGGATGGTGGGTGATTGGAGTCCCGATTCCTCGCAACCGTTTCCTCCACGGCCCGGGCTGCTGCGTTCGTTCGCGGAGACGATTTATTGGAATCCGAGGGCTTGGCGGTTGCGCACCCGCGGCAATGACTGGCAGGGAACGGTCGTGAAGCATCCCTTCGTCGATCTGAGTCGTTGGCCGTCGATCATGCGCCTGCTCTCTGCGATCTTCGAGGGCATCATCGCCACGGTCTCCGTTCAGATCCTCCTGTTGCCGTTGCAAATCCTCCTGTTCCATCGACTGACTCCCGCGGGACTTGTTCTCAATCTGATCGTCGCACCGCTCGTCGCCTTGCAGGCCGTGTTGGGCTTGCTCGCGACACTGTCGGATGGATTGGCGGCGATGTTCTCGCCTGTCGCGGTCCTGGTCGGTGAACTCGGGCTGCTGATTTCTAGAATCCTTGTGAGTTCGGGATTTTCTGAGTCGCGGGTGCCGATCTATGACGGCGCAGGAAAGACGATCTACCTGCTTCATCTTCTGCTGACCATGGCATTCATCCTGGTCGTGAGGAATTGGAATCCCTTCGAGCGTTCACGTGGCATCTCCAGGCATGTTCGTGGTCTCACAGTCCTGTTGTTGACCGTGACGTGTCTCGTGATCTCCTGCGCTCCGCTTTCGCAACCACGACCCGACGGCAGACTGAGTGTTCACTTTCTGGATGTGGGGCAGGGCGATTCAACTTTCATTGTCTTTCCGAACGGAGAGACGATGCTGATCGATGCCGGTGGACTGCCATTCCCGGTTTCCCCCGATTCACAGGCGGACTTCGTTCCCGATGCGATGAGGGTCGGGGAATCAGTCGTCTCTGAGTTTCTCTGGGAGAAAGGATATTCCCGTATCGATCATGTGATTGCGACTCACTCCGATGCAGATCACATCCAGGGGTTACGGGACATCGTCGCAAACTTCGAGGTCGGAAGAATCCATCTCGGTCAGATGAGAGAGGACTCGCGGGATTTCAGGGAACTCGTGTCCGCGGCGAGAGCCAATGGGGTCGGTTTCCGTCGCGGTTTCACCGGCGACAACATGGAGATCGCCGGGGTCCGGGTCGAATTCCTGCATCCCGCGCGCGGTCCGGCTATGGGAAGTTCGAACGAGGGCAGTCTGGTGGTTCGTCTGACTTTCGGTGATCACGCCTTCCTTTTGACAGGCGATATCGAGTCGGAAGGAGAACGGCACCTCCTAGGCCGGCGCGACATCTCCGCAGATGTCATCAAGGTTCCACATCACGGAAGCAGAACATCGTCGTCCGCTGCCTTCATCGATGCGGTTGATGCGACACACGCTGTGATTCCGGTAGGTCGCAGATCCCGATTCGGACATCCACACGAAGAGGTCGTCCAGCGTTGGAGGGGTTCGGGTGCTGTCGTCCTTACCACAGGCGAGCACGGCACGATCACGTTCACCTCTGACGGAAGAAAGATGGAGTGCAGGTCGTTCGCCGGCCCGATTGTCTCGATCAGTGGCGGAAATGCCGGATGCCGGTGAAGGCCATGGTGATGCCATGCTCGTCGGCGGCATCGATGGATTCCTCGTCACGAAGAGATCCGCCCGGCTGGATAATCGCCTTGACGCCGAGAGCGGCCGCTTCATCGACATTGTCCCTGAAAGGAAAGAACGCATCTGATGCGAGCGCCGCGCCACCGACATCAAGGGAAAATCTTTCGGCACGGACCGCGGCGATGCGAACCGAGTCGACCCGATTCATCTGCCCTGCGCCGACTCCGATGGTTCGGAACTCATCGGCAAGCACGATCGCATTCGATTTAACGTGTTTGCAGACCTTCCATGCCATGAGCATGGCTCTCAGTTCGGCATCAGTCGGCGTCCGTTTCGTCACTATCTTCAGCGAATCCGGGGTGACAGGGTCGATGTCTGGTGTCTGCGCTAGAAATCCACCATCGATCTGCCTGAATGCGAGTTCTTCACCTTCCGATGGTCGGTTCACACGGATCACCCGTAGATTCTTCTTCGATGCGAATACCCCGATAGCCTCTGCATCGTATTCGGGTGCGATGATTACCTCGGTGAAGACCTCGATAACGGACTCTGCGACCATGCGGTCGACCTTTCTGTTGAAAGCCACGATTCCACCGAACGCCGAGACGGGATCTGTGGACAATGCGCGCTGATAGGCTGTGAGATTGTCCTCACCGACACCTACGCCGGATGGATTCGTATGTTTGATTATCGCCACCGCCCGATCCGTGAAGTCATTGACCAGATTCCACGCCGCATCCGAGTCGAGATAGTTGTTGTAGGACATTTCCTTGCCCAACAGTTGCTCGGCGTCCGTCAAACCACCACCCGATCCGACGCGATACAACGCGGCGTCCTGATGAGGGTTCTCCCCATATCGGAGGTCCGCGACCTTGGCGAGTTCGATGGTCCTTCGCTCTGCAAGGCCGCCATCGTCGTAATCGTCATCCATCGTGAAGAAGTGATTTCTCAAAGGATTCAGATGCTCAGTCTTCGATAGTTCCTCATCGGATAGCTGCGATGCGAGATACGAGGAGATCGCCAGGTCGTAGGACGCGGTCCGTGTGTAGGCGATGACGGCCAGTCGCTGTCTGGTCTCGGGTGAGAGCGCCGATTCATTACTCTTCATCTCTGAGATGATTTCGGTGTAGAGCGCGGGATCGGTGACCACTGCGACGTTCCGCCAATTCTTCGATGCGGATCGGATCATGGCGGGACCGCCTATGTCGATGTTCTCGATCGCCTCCTCGAGGGGGACGCCCTCGCGCGCGATCGTCTGTTCGAACGGGTACAAGTTCACGACGACGAGATCGATGGCCTCGATGTCGTGTTCCCTCATGGAAGCGACATGGTTCTCGTTGTCCCTGAGAGCGAGGAAGGCTCCGTGAATCTTGGGGTGAAGGGTCTTGACGCGTCCGTCCATCATCTCGGGAAAGCCGGTGACCTCGGAGACGTCGGTGACCTCGATGCCTGCCGCCCTGAGATCCCGCGCCGTTCCGCCCGTTGAGATGATCTTCACCCCCATCTTCACGAGTTCCTTGGCGAAATCGACTATTCCTTCCTTATCCGAGACGCTGATCAACGCCCTTTCGATTTTTGTTGTGCCGTTCATGGGTCTGAAAATGAAAACGCGGTCGAGAAGACCGCAATATATGGTCAGAGCCGAATCGTCTCACGATCTCCGCGTTGCAGGATGGAAAACGTGGAAAAGTTTTTGATTGGGAAGCGTAAATCCTCTATTCTTCCCGCGGCCTTCGACCTCTGAACAGAAGTTTATTTGTCGCATCTCTCCGATGTCAAAGATACCCCTTTCATTGATTTCTTTTTCAATTCTGCTTATCTCCGCGACGCATCTGATCGCCACGGAGAAGGCGATGAAGGTCGGACTCACGCCCGATTGGGTCAGGTCAAGGGTCGAGGTCCATTTGAGGGATCTTCCGACACCGCTTGGTCCCACGATCTCGTTTCAGACCCGCGTCGCGTCCGTCGTCTTCCCGTCCGATCGCATCGTGTCTGTGGATCATCGCAATGGTGACGGTCTCTGGCATTCCACTCGGAGGATCTCCCCCTTCATCTTTGAGATTCCGAAGGGAACGCGAGAACTGCGCATATTGATGGACGTCTCGGTTCAAGCAGATCCGTCCTCACGACCTTTCGTCTCCTGGATGGAGCGGGGTGCCGGGGTTTTCATCCTGTCGGATCTAATCCCGCTCGAGTTCGAGGGTGGAGTCTCGGTTGATCTTGGGGGTGGGTCGGCCACTTACTTCCGAAGCGTCGACTCTGCCGTCGTAGCCGTTCCCGGGGAAAGAGGCGCGTGGTCGTCTCGCGACGGTATCCGCATCGCCCGACTCGGCGAGTGGCCTATCGCAGAGGCGGCCATGTTTGAGTCCGTTCGGGAGATTCTCATCGATTACAAGAGGCGACTCGGAGAACTCGCTGTCGACAACGTTGAGATACTGTTGATCAGGACCGAGGGCGAGCGCGGGACCTGGTCTGCGAGGACCATCGGTTCGACAGTCGTACTCTTTTCATCGGGAACGCCTTTCGCTTCGCAGGAGATCCAGAGATTTCATGAACAGATGCGTCATGAGTTGTTTCATCTTTGGATTCCGAACTCATTGTCCCTCAAAGGGGATTACGCGACCTTCTATGAAGGATTCGCGCTCTATCAGTCACTGAAGTCTGGAGTGGCTGTCGGAAGGATCCGTTTCGCGGATCTTCTCTCGACGCTTTCGGCGGCGAGGAGCATAGCGATGAGGAGGGCGCAGTCGTCCTCGCCCAGTGATCAGTGGGGGGACGACCGGGAGTTTCTGTACGCGAGTGGAATGGTCTCGGCTTTCATCACGGACGTGGTGCTCCTGTCGCGTTCATCGGGCAGGGTGTCATCCGATGAATTTCTTCGCGGGTTCCTGTCGGAAAACAGGGGTCGTCGGACGGAGTCCGACAGAGCGATACGGAATCACTTCGCCCGGTTCGAGCCCCTGCGTGCATTCGGTTTCGGGCCTGACCTGATGCCTTCCAGGGATTCGCTCGATTCCGTCCTGCGTCTCGCGGGCATGGAACTGCGGGGAGGGAATCTCTCGGTGCTGGCGAAGCCGACAGGTGCGCAGAGGAAAGTCCTCGACAGGTTGGGTTATAATGCCCGGGCTTCGAGAATCCAGACACCGATCAGATGATTTCAATGGTCAGAAGAATCCTCATTGCTCCGACTGTCCTCCTGCTCGCCTTCACTCTTTCGGGGTGTTCGTTCGTCACCGACCTCTTCACGGGTGCGGGCAAGGTGATCGGGCTGACGGATGGCGGCACCGTCATCACGCGTCGTGCCCAGATAAGAAGCTCCTATGCGGTGGTCGCCGCCGACCTGCTCGAGGTGAAGCGCGGCGACCGTCTTGTGATTCTCGACGAATTGGACTTTGAGAAGGTCAGATGGCTTCGTGTCAGGGCCTACGACGAGGATCAGACCGAGGGCTGGATCGAGGCCCAGAACGTCATCACCGACGACATTCTTTCCAAGAGCGAGGAGCTCGCCACGGAGGATGAGGGCCGAGTCTCCCAGGCAGTGGGTCAGCTGCGTGCGAGATCCAATCTGCGACTCGCCCCGCAACTGGAGGATTCCAACATACTGTTCAAACTGGACGGGGATTCCGTGTTCGAGATCCTGTCCTGGAAGTACGTGCCGAGACAGAAGGATGCGTCCGACATCGATGACGGATCGGCGCGTTCTCGCTCAGCGAGCTCGAGTGAGGAGGCGGGTCTGACCTCCGCCGGGAACAAGCTCGAGGAGAAGTACGACATCTGGTACAAGGTCCGTCTCGACCCCAAGTATTCCCCCGCACCCGCAGGTTGGCTGTTCGGAAGACAAGTGGGCTTGTTGATTCCGAACGACATCATCTTCTACCAACAGGACAATCGTAGATTCGTCGCATGGCAGAGGCTCGACGGACAGGTCATAAAGGACAACTCGAAGGTCACCGCGCCCGGAAGCTACGTGATACTGACCCATTCGGGCGTTTCGAAGTCGATCGGGGGCGATGAGCCCGACTTCGATGGGATAACGGTCCTCGCTTACGACAAATTCGATCAGGTCCATTACACGGTGTATCGGAGTTCGATAAACATCTGGGGCAAGCTCCCTCTGGTGCTCGAGGGAACGGGGGATTCAAGGACGTTCACCGTGAGCCTGCGAAACTTCTCGACGGATCGGATGGAGTCGAGGCGTTTCGTCATATATCGCGACGGTGAGAGGCTCCGTGTCACCGCTCCCGATGACATGAAGACGTTCGAGAGGAAATTCTGATGGATCGAGGGCGCGAGATCGACGACCAGTTCGCACAGGAAGAGGAGGTCTTCGAAATCGAGATCACTGACGCCATCGACCTCCACGCCTTCAAGCCCTCGGATGTGCGGAGAGCGACCGAAGCCTATCTGGAAGAGGCGGCGAGAAAGGGTTTTCTGATTGTGAGGATCGTCCACGGAAAGGGGATCGGAGTGCAACGGGAAATCGTCAGAAAGGTCCTCTCCGAGAGTCCTCTGGTGAAGTCGTTCAAGGATGCGCCTGAATTCTCCGGTGGTCATGGAGCGACCATCGCGGTTTTGAATTCGTCGAAGCGGTGATCAACGTTCTTCGATGAAGTCGGCCCAAAGGTCGTCCTCTATCTTCGTGGAATCTTCGGCAGATGTCTCGAGTGGCGAGAGCACGGCTTTCCTTCTTCTGCCTTCCGCCGCATTGATCCGCCCGGCGAGGTATAGACAACGTTGTTCGAGATCGTGGATGCGCTTTTTCTGTTCGCGGTCCCGCCTTTCGAGAAGGACCATGTAGAAGAATTGCATGCCGGTCATCCCCGCCAAGGACAGGGCCACGATGATGAGGACGTATGTGAGAATCTCTCCCATGGTTGAATAGAGTCAGATGGAAGGAAGAGTATAGCCTGTAGATTTTGTTCTGGGAAGTATTCGAGTTATCAGCTCGGATGATTCCAAAGGAGTGCACGACTAATGAAAATCGACATATCGGATCCTAATCCCGAGGGACCTTCGTTCGACCGACGTGAGTTCATCGTAGGTTCGATCTTCGCCGCAGGGACATTCGCGGCGGCAGTCCAGCCCATTGCGGCGCAGACCCGGATCATCACGGATTCGGAGGGACTCACAGCCGGTGAGGTCATGATTCCGGTAAAGGACGGTCGGATGCCGGCCTACCGTGCCATGCCTTCGAAGACGAAGGGGAAGTTGCCGGTCGTCATCGTCATCCACGAGATATTCGGAGTCCATGAATGGATTCAGGACATCTGTCGCAGACTGGCCAAGGAAGGATTTGTCGCGATTGCACCGGCTCTGCACTTCAGGCAGGGCGATCCGGCCAAGATTACCGACTTTCGCGAATTGCAGTCCCGGATCTTCACGAAGATGCCCGATGCCGCCGTGATGGAGGATCTCGACTCGACCATCGTCTGGGCACGGGACAACGGAGGAGACCGGGCGAAGGTGGCCGTCACGGGATTCTGTTGGGGCGGAAGAATCGTCTGGCTCTATGCGGCTCACAATCCCTCCATCAAGGCCGGCGTCGCCTGGTACGGCCGTGTAGTGAACAATCCGACCTCGCCTCCGAATCCGGTTCAGCCCAAGTCCGCCACCGATGTAGCGAAGGACATCAAAGTCCCCGTGCTCGGAATCTATGGCGCCAAGGATGGCGGCATCCCAGTCGATACAGTGGAGGGCCTGCGTTCCGAGCTGAAGAAGGGAACTTCAAGGTCCGACATAGTCATCTATCCTGAAGCGGGGCATGGTTTCCTTGCGGACTACAGGCAGGGGTATCATCGTGAATCATCGCTTGATGCATGGCCGCGATTCCTCGATTGGATTAGAAGGAACGGGGTCAAATAGCGAAGCGAGGAGAACTCGGAATTTATGTCAAAGGAAGAACTGCAGCTCGCTTACACGATTCTATGCGATGACGTCCGTCTAGAGGCCGGGAACAAATTGTCATACATGGGTGTCTTTCAGAATCTGATTCTCGAACAGTTGCCGGCGTCGCTGCTCAAATTCGCGGTGATCAACAGATGGTACGGATTCGGAATCCACGAAACAGAGGTGAGAATACTCCCTCCGCACTCGAGTGAACCGATTGCCTCCTCGATGCCGACGAAGATAAATCTCATGCACGGGGGTCTGGGTGACAACATCTCCTTCTTCGTAAACACCCACTTCAGCGACCGCGGCACCTATCGCATCCAGGTGTATGCGGATGGGGAGCTGTTTGCGGAACAACCTTTGGAGGTCACGGATGTGGCGGCGATGAACACTGATGGGATGTCGGATGTGATCAATTGAAAAAGGCCGCGATAGCGGCCTTCTTCATCTGTCTAGGTCCAAAGTTATCGAGACCCTGTGGATGCCCGCGGAATCAACCCTGATTTCCTTGGTCGATGATTTTCCAGACATCGAGGCGGTTATCGCATAGACAGCGTCAGTGTCGTTCTGTCGGAAGGCGAATTCGCCCGAATAATTGCTGTAGCTGCTTGTCAGGAAGCGCTTGCTTCCATCCGATGAGATCTTGTGGACCTCGACACGGACACCCTGGAGACTCTTACCGTTGCGGTCGAACACGCTCCCCCTCAGGAACACGAGATCGCTTTCATCCTTTGCAAGAATCAGCCGGTCGCCGAGATCCCTTGCGGGACCTGTCTCGATGGGCACGTCATACCTGACGCCGGGAGTGTATCCCTTCATTTCGAAGAGGAAGTTGTACTTTCCCGGTTCGAGTCCCTCAAGGACAAATGAGCCCTTCCTGTCGGTTCTGACCGACTTGATATCGGCACCGTCCCTCCGTGCGGTCACCAGGGCCCCACGCAACGATTCTCCGTCCGCGCCCCGCACCTTGCCCTTGATGCCGCCGGTCGTCTGCGCAAGCAGTGCAGACGAGGCAGAGAGCAGGAACAGCGCGGTCAAAACATGTTTCAGGGCTTGATTCATCGTTTCGCGGATCACTGAATACTCATTTTCTACTTAGGTCTCCCGCGACATCATTGATGATGTCAGCCAGTGATTTGGTTGGACGGTATCCGATCAGTGCATGGGCTTTTTCAAGTGAGGGCACGCGTCTCTGCATGTCTTCGAACCCCTCTCCGTATACTTCTTCGTAAGGGATGTACCTGATCGTGCTTGAACTTCCCGTCATCGCGATCGCGGTCTCCGCCAGATCCTTGATCGTCGTCTCCTGGTCGTTTCCGATGTTGATGACATTGCCGAAACATTCCGGCGTCTCAAGCAGTTTGGTCAAAGCCCCCACCACATCGCTGACGTGTCCGAAGCAGCGCGACTGTGAACCGTCTCCGTGAACCGAGATCGGTTCGTTCCTCAAAGCGGCCTCGACGAAGCGCGGAACCACCATCCCGTATTGTCCGGTCTGGCGCGGGCCGACGGTGTTGAAGAGTCGCACGACCACGACGGGAAGACGTGACTCCTTCCAATGTGCGAGGGCGAGGAACTCGTCCAGTTCCTTCGCGCAGGCGTAGGCCCATCTGTGCTTGCTCGTAGACCCCTTGAGTATGTCGTCGTCCTCTTTGAAAGGGACGCTCGTTCCCTTGCCGTAAACCTCGGAGGTCGAAGGGATGAGAACACGCGTCCTGTATCTCGCGCACAGCCCGAGAACCACGTCGGTTCCTCTGAAGATGGTCTCGATGGTGCGGACCGGATGCTCCATGATGAGTTTCACGCCGACCGCGCTCGCCATGTGGAAGACGCGATCCGCATCGCGGATCAACTCCTCCATCAGTGCCTCATTGAGTACGGTGTCGATGATGAGTCGGAAACGCTCTTTTCCTTCGAGGTGCTCGACATTCGAATAGCGCCCGGTCGAAAGGTCGTCGATGACTGTGATGTCGTGACCTTCGGAATGCAGTTTGTCTGCGAGATGTGAACCAACGAAGCCTGCTCCGCCTGTGATGAGTATCTTCATATTGCTCTTTACCTGCCTTCGCTCGTCGATGATTTCCGATCGAGCACCGTCTCGAAATATCCGATCGTCTTTCTGAGTCCCTCACGCAGGTCCGTTCTTGGGCTCCAGTCGAGCAGACGCTCTGCCTTGCCTATGTCGGGTCGGCGTTGTCTCGGGTCATCGGTCGGCAGAGTCAGAAACTCAAACTCGATGCCACGTCCGCTGATCTCTCCCACAGCCTGCGCTAGTTCCAGCATCGTGAATTCGCCTGGGTTCCCGAGGTTGACCGGGGTGGCGGTCTCCTCGCCCTCGGCGTCCATGAGTCTCATCAATCCGTCCACGAGATCGTCGACATAGCAGAACGATCTCGTCTGCTTCCCATCGCCATAGATGGTGAGCTTCTCGCCGCTCAGAGCCTGGACAACGAAATTGGAGACCACGCGTCCGTCATCCTTCATCATCCGCGGCCCGTAGGTGTTGAAGATCCTGGCGATGCGGATGTCGACGTCATCTTGTTTGTGATAATCCGTGAAGAGCGTCTCAGCTACCCTCTTGCCCTCGTCATAACAGCTTCGGGGTCCAATCGGATTCACATTGCCCCAATAGTCCTCGCTCTGAGGGTGCACCAGCGGGTCGCCGTAGACCTCCGAGGTCGATGCCTGGAGAATGCGTGCCCCGACCTTCTCCGCGAGTTCGAGCATGTTCACCGCCCCCATCACGTTCGTCTTCACGGTCTTGACCCGATTGTGTTGGTAGTGGACCGGAGACGCGGGGCATGCGAGATTGAAAATCCTCTCGACCTCGAAAAAAATCGGCTCGGTCACATCGTGATCGACCAGTTCGAAACATCGTTCATCGGAGAGGTGGGCGACATTCTCTCTTCTGCCGGTGAAGAAATTGTCGAGACAGATCACCTCGTGACCCTGCCCGAGCAGTTTCTCGCAGAGATGTGAGCCGATGAAGCCGGCACCGCCCGTTACCAATATTCGCATAAGGTGAACGCGGGTAGGTTCAACCCGCAGAGTCGTTGATTATCCAATCAAAACCCCGATTTTTCAACGCTTTAGATATTTCTCGAAAAACCAGTAGATGCGCTCGTATTCATCGGCCCAACTTTCCGCCCTGACGAAGCCGTGGTTTTCCGATGGATAGACCATGGCTTCGAAGTATCTGGTCTTCTCGAGCCTGATCATCTTCTCGATCAGCTGTATCGAATCCTGTGCGTGGACGTTGTCATCTGCCAATCCGTGGAGGATGAGCAGCGGACTCCTCAGTTGATCCGCGTAGGAGATCGGCGACGAGCGTTTGTATGCCTCCGGATTCTTCTCGGGGATGCCCAGTCTTTCGGTGGTGTACGTCGGGTTCGCGGCGTAATAATTCTTCCAATCGAACACCGGTCTGAGCGCCGCGGATGCGGCGACGTGATCGGGTGCGCGCATGGCGAGCATTCCAGCCATGAATCCACCGTAGCTCCCGCCGTAGACCCCGACCCGCTTCTTGTCGACCGAGTAGTTCGCGACTGCGAACTCTATGGCATCGATGTGGTCGTCGAAATCCTTTCCTCCAAGGAAGTCGTGGACATCTGTCCTCCAATCACGCCCGTAACCCGCAGATCCCCTGAAATCGATATCGAACACGACATAGCCCTTCTGCGTGAGCATCTGGTTGAATAGAAATTCGCGATGGTAGTTGTTCCAACCATTGATCGTGTTCTGAAGATATCCGGCCCCGTGGATGAACATGACCATCGGATACTTCTTCCTCTTGTCGAAGTTCACAGGCAGATACACCTTCGTCTTTATCTTCTTTCCATCGCGCGAGGGAACATCGATGAACCTCGGTTCGTTCCATCTCATCGAAAGAAACTCTGCGGGCGCCGTGCTCGTGATTCGCGCGGGCTGTTCGATGTCGGTGCACTTCGTGCAGACACTGACAGTGTGCAGTTCGCTCGGGGCTCTCCAAGTCGAGAACTCGTAGAGAAGCACGGGCTTCCCGCCGCCCTCCTCCAGTTGCGCGGCGACCTTCATACCCTTTTCCGCGGATGCGATGGGATTGGCCTTCCTATCCTCGACGATGTATTCGAAGAGTTGTCTTTCCGCCGTGTTGCCGAAGGTCGAGTTGTAGACGATGCTCGCCCCCTTGTTTGCGAACTTGACCCAGTCGACCTCCCATTCGCCGACCGTTATCTGCGCGCTCTTGAAGGATTCGCCATCCAGGGTTGCCAGATAGATGTGATTGAATCCGTCACGCTCGCTCGTGAAGAGCACTTCGCCGGGTCGGGTCGGATGGGGTTCCACGAATCTCGAAAGCGGCGCGATCCATTTCGCATCGGTTTCGTCGGTCACCACCGAGACCTTCTGGCCGGCCTCGCCTGGATTCGTGATGAAGAGAATCTGTCTGCGTTTGAGCTCTTTATCGAGCCTGTCGACGATCACTGCGCTGCCGTCCGCATTCCAGTCGAGTCCTCTGATGTAACCGTTTCCCTCGGGCGCGGGAAGTTTCACTTCGATGGTCTTCTCGCCGTCAGTCGGCGCTATGAACAGCTTCTGAGTGGTCCATCCTCTGCGGATCGATGGAATCTGTGTGAATTCGGGGAGATAGTTTGGGACATAGAGGGTGCGCTGTCTCGATCCATCCGTCACGACATAGGCAACCTTGGAGGAATCCATCGACGGCGTCACGGTCGAGACCGACTGGAAAGCAGTCGCGTTCGCTTCCTTCGTCAGTTGGACGAGCCTCGTCGGTGTCAGTTCGAGCACGAATGCGTTGCCACCTTGCGAGAACAGTATCCTGTCGTTGGTGAGCCAGCGCGGGGCCGCCTCTGAACCTTGGGTCCTTGTGACCCGGCGTGGAGTCGCGTTCGGGACGTTCAGGTCAAGCACATAGATGTCCGAGTTCTGCGAGAAGAGGAGCTTCGATGAATCGGGTGAGATATCGATGCCGGAGATGTTCTTCTCACGATCCTTCACAAAGTCGTCGCGGACAATGAGGCCGTAGTCGAGTTTGCTCTCTGGTTCGACGGTTCTTTCCTCGTAATTCTTCGCCGCGTCGACGATCTTCTGGAGGACGCCTCCACGGGCGGGTACCCGATATAGGTCGCGGGGATTCCTGCCCTCGGAATTCCAGGTGAAAACCACGAACTGGCCGTTCGGAGCCAATCTTTGCGATTCGACCCTCATGCCCGTGATGGAAGGCTCTGCCATCATCTTTCGAACTGTCAGATCCTGCCCGCTCACGGGAATGGTCGATCCGATCGAGATCGTCAGCAACATTGCGATTGCAAGTCTTTTCATTGTCGTTGTCCCCATTTAATTAATCATCTCTGTTCAATCGAGGTCATGGCCTCCAGGCGCAGCCGGTTCCTCTCTTCGGGTGATAGCTGCCGATGACCATAGATCGCGTTCTCCCATCCGCCGTACATGGGATTCGGCAACACCACGTAGAGCGTTCCCCATTTGTCCCTTCTTTCGTCGACCGCCGCGAATCTCTCCTCGACGGATTTCCTCTCGAAACTGTCGGCCATGTCACCGAGATCGTCGCCGACATACATGATCACCCGGTGTCTCTCCCGGACGGAGTTCCTGCGCGCTTCCTTGCTCTCGCCATTCCGCGATGCGAGGAGCACCCTCTCGGGAGTCGCATCCGGGAATCCTGCCTTCGTCAGATTTGCCATCGTCGAATCTTTTCCATCGTTCGTGCGATTGGATATATAGAAGATTTCGACACCCTTTCGCTTCAGGAACAATACGAACTCAAGCGACCCGGGCACCGGTTTCGCCTCTTCGAGATTGACCCACCGGTTGAAGGAGGCGACATCGAACAGTTTGCCGTCTTTGATGTACTGAGCCTGAAGCGGCGAATTGTCGAGCAACGTCTCATCGATGTCGAAGATGACGGCAGGCTTCTTCCTGCGCTCCCTTGCGGGAAGTCCCCTGGATTTCAACAGCTCGGATTCGATGGCGATGCGTGCCATGTTGAAAGCCTGGTGACACAAGGCGCGATATTCGGCAGCCTTCTGAACGTATATGACCGAGAGGGTCTTGAGGTCGGCCTCCGAGAACTGTTGCGCATCGCTCCTGTCGGGGGCTGCCATCAGCAGGGAGGCGACCGAAAGAAGAACAAGGAATCTGAAACGGTTCTTTCTCATCTTTTAAATCAGGATCGAATTGTGTTTAATCGGATTATGCCCGAAACGGATGCGGAAAAGAAAAAAGAGGGTGGTGGGGAGTCGGAATCCACGAGTCCTGTCGGTGAGAAAGGTGTTTGGGCGGAGGATATCCGCGAAAGACGCTACTACTACGATGATGCCCATGGATACGAGGAGTACGACCCAGGCGACGACGTCGACGACGAGGAATAGACTTTCCGAGAATCTAAAAGCCCGCCGATAGGCGGGCTTTTCGTTTACTTCTTCGGTCTCTCGTTGGCCTTGAGGACCCGTTTCCTGAGCCGTATCGATTTCGGAGTTACCTCGACAAGTTCGTCGTCCGCGATGAACTCAAGGGCCTGTTCAAGGGAAAGGTCCTTGACTGGAACGAGCCGCATCGCGTCATCCGCACTTGCGGCGCGCATGTTGGTTAGCTTCTTCTCCTTGATCGCGTTCACATCGAGATCGACCGAACGTGCGTTCTCCCCGATCACCATCCCCTCATAGACCTTGGTCTGCGGTCTGATGAAGAGAGTTCCTCGCTCCTGCAGGGCGTAGAGTGCGTAGGTCGTCGCCTCTCCCATGCGGTCCGCGACGAGGCTTCCCGTACCGCGACCCTTCATGTCTCCCATCCAACGGTCGAACCTTAGAAACAAGGTGTTCAGAAGACCGGTTCCTTTCGTCTCGGTAAGGAACTCGCCTCGGAATCCGATCAGTCCTCTCGATGGCACTTCGAATTCGAGTCTCACCCGTCCCGATCCGTTGTTGATCATCTTGGTCATCTGACCTTTTCTTCTGCCGAGCGCTTCGGTGACCACCCCGATGAATTCTTCCGGTACGTCGACGACGACGAGTTCGATCGGTTCCTCCGTCTCACCGTTCTCGTTCTTGCGCGTAATGACCTCGGGCTTCGAGACCTGAAGCTCGAACCCTTCGCGGCGCATCATCTCGATGAGGATCGCCAATTGGAGTTCGCCCCTGCCCGAGACCCTGAAGCTGTCTGCGGATTCCGTTTCACTCACGCGCAAGGCGACGTTCCCAAGAAGTTCCTTCTCAAGTCGTTCCTTGATCTGGCGTGAGGTCACGAATTTCCCCTCGATACCCGAGAACGGCGAGGTGTTCACACCGAAGATCATCGCGATGGTCGGTTCGTCCACTGCAATGACCGGGAGTGGCATCGGATTTTCCGTGAGTGTTATCGTCTCACCGATGTTGATGTCATCGAAGCCTGCGATGGCTACGATCTCCCCGACGCCCGCAGAGTCCGCAGTCACCCGCTCAAGTCCCTCGAACACGAAGAGCTCCTTCACGCGGGTCTTCTGGGTCGAACCGTCGCGCTTCGAGACGATGACCTCCTGATTCTTCGAAATCTGCCCGGAGAACATCCTGCCGATGGCGAGCCTGCCGACGAACGGGTTGTAATCGATGTTGGCCACGAGCAGCTGCAACGAGTCGTCTCTGATCGCCTTGGGATGGGGCACGGTCTCGATCACTGTTTCGAACAGCGGCTTGAGGGAATTCGAATCCTCATCAAGTGATTTCTTGGCGATTCCGTCACGCGAGATCGAATAGAGGACAGGGAACTCGATCTGCTGGTCATTCGCTCCGAGGTCGATGAAGAGGTCGTAAACCTCGTTCAGCACCTCTTCGGGTCTGGCGTCCTGTCGGTCTATCTTGTTGATGAGCGCTATCGCGGGAAGGTTCTGCTCGAGCGCCTTCCTCAGCACGAAGCGGGTCTGCGGAAGGCATCCTTCCGCCGCGTCGACGAGAAGCACGATGCCATCGACCATCTTCAGAACGCGCTCGACCTCTCCTCCGAAATCCGCGTGTCCCGGTGTGTCGACGATGTTGATCTTGTAATCACCGAATCTGACCGATGTGTTTTTGGCCATGATCGTGATGCCGCGCTCACGCTCGAGGTCCATGGAGTCCATGACTCGGTCCTGCACCGCCTCGTTCTCGCGGAAGGTTCCCGACTGCTTGAGCATTGCGTCGACGAGCGTCGTCTTGCCGTGGTCGACGTGGGCGATGATGGCGATGTTTCTTATCTTTTCAGGATTGATCATTGTTCGGTTCATCCTCTCGGAAGCAAACGCAGATAATGATGGAACGAATGTGAAAACGCAACCGAACTTTGATCGGAGGTCGTCAGCGCACGGCCCCGATCTGTCGAAGAGCCTCGTAGAGGACGATTCCCACGCTCGTGGCGAGATTGAGGCTTCTGACATTTCCGCTCGGCATCGGGATCCGGACGCAATTGCCGCGGTACCTTTCGAGCAGGTCGTCGGGAAGTCCCCGAGTCTCTCGCCCGAACACCAGACGGTCCCCGGCGGAGTAGCTCCAATCCAGATAGGAACGATCGGCCTTGGTGGTCAACATAATCATCCGAGCCCCTTGGCTGGAGTTTTCGAAGGATGCGAAATCGACATGTCTCGAGAGATCGACGTGATCCCAGTAATCCAGTCCGGCCCTTCTCAGCGTGCGGTCGTCCATGCGGAAACCAGTCGCACCGATGACATGCAGCGGCGTTCCTGTCGCGGCGCAGAGTCTCGCGATGTTGCCCGTGTTGGGAGGAATCTCGGGTTCTACCAAGGCTACGTGAATCATCTCCGCCCAAATATACAGAAGGGTTTTCCTCTCAGGAAATGACCCCGATATGGAACGGGATGCATCTCTCGGGGAGCTCACGGCATCAACTGTTTTCAAGGGCCAGGGCAGGTTAATGAAGAATCCCCTTTGTGTTACAATCCGAGCGTTTTCGAAAAAAGGAAAGAGGTATTTCCAAGTGACCTTCAAGTCCCGAATCATTCTCCTCGCAGCAACGCTGATGTTCTCGCTCCCACTCGCCGTGTCCGCTCAGGCGGACGCTTCCAAGCCGAATGTGACGAGCAACGGCCTGACAGGTGAGGGGCTGGCCGAGACGGTCATCATCGTCTACGCCGGATTCGCACCGCGCGAAAGGCTGAACGAGGTCCGCAAGACGACGGCGGAACGCGGAAAGGTCACCCTGCAGGGACCGGGCGGCAAGGATGAGACGATCACCTATGAACGTTTCATCATCAGGGCTGAGAAGTTCGCAGATGAGAAGATGCGTCTGAACCAGAACTTCCCCAATGCCAAGTTCGCGCTGGTCTACGACGGCACCAAACATTTCGGAATCTACAACGACTCGATGTTCGTCCCCCGCGAGGACGCGATCACCGCCTTCAAGAGCTACAACCTGCGAGGATTGGAATCGCTTCTGAGATACAAGGAGAACGGATTGACACCCTCCATCGCCGGGGAAGAGAGGCTGATGGGTGTGGATTACAACCTGCTCGACCTCGCCGATGCGTCCGGTAACAAGACCCGATTCTATGTGAGCAAGAAGAGCCTCCGCGTGATGATGCTCGAATACGAGGAAAACGGGGTGAGATTCCAGAGAAGATTCTATGATTACAACTACCAGCAGGGGATGCTGGTCCCGTTCAGAACCGTTCTGTTCGCGAACGGAAAGCAGGTCGAGGAGATCAGGATTCAGACGATAACCTTCGGGCAGAAGGTTGACGAGGCCCTGTTTCAACAGGTTTGACGGCGGAGCCTATGACCTACGGTTGCCGGTCGAGGACCGGCATTTTTTTTAGGAACTATCTTCGGATGTGAGAGGGAACCTTTCGGTTCGGGCGGCGTGTAACCGACAAACGCCCGGGTTCCGATTGGACAGCCCTCATTCGATGGAATGGAGAATCTTTCGGATAACGAGCTGATGATGATGGCGAAGGAGGGTTCCGAGGAGGCCTTCGCGATGGTCGTCGACCGACACAAGGTCGGGGTGACCGGCTTCATCTTCCGAATGCTCGGAAATCATGAGGATGCCGTCGATCTCGCGCAGGAATCGTTTGTGAGGGTGTTCGTGGCGATTGAGCGCTATCGGAGCGATCACGCGTTCTCGACTTATCTATATCGGATCGCGAGCAACCTCGCCATCAGTGAACTCAGGAAGAGGAAACGTCGGCGTCTGATGTCGCTGATTTGGCTGAGGAGTGGTGAAGATGCCGATGAGGAGTACGAGATCCCGATTCCTTCCTCGGACCGCGGTCCCGAAAACGATGTGCTCGATGACGAGAGGAAGTCGGTCATTGAGAAGGCGATTTCGTCGCTTCCCGAGACATATCGGGCGCCGGTGATTCTGAGAGACATCAACGATCTTTCCTATGAGGAGATCGCCGCGACTCTCGGACTCGGCATCGGGACAACCAAGTCGAGGATCAGTCGCGGCCGCGCGATGCTCCGCGAGCGGCTGAAGGGCTACATCAAGGTGGATGAGAATGGATAGAAACACCGAATCAGAGGAAAAAACCGACCCGCTTCGCAGCGCGATGCTGCGCATGAACGGCTGCGAAGTTCCTGACGGGTTCACGAACGAGGTCCTTGAGAAGGCGAGGGCGAAGCGCATCGGCGGATTGTCGTTCGGGTTCAAGATAGCGGTCCCGGCATTTGCCGCAGCGGCGGCATTGGTGGTCTTCCTCGGGTTACCTCGCTTCGGTGGCGAACAGACCCCCGACCTTGCATCGACCAGCGATGCGCCACAGGTGGCGGGTGTCGACACGCAGTCATCCAAGAGCCGGTCCGCAGAGGTTCCCCCCTACGCCGACACGGCGTCTGGAATCCAGGCGACCATTCCAGGGCCTAACGGCAATCCCATTCCTGCAGAGAAGGAAACGGAGATAAGAGTCGATGCGGTCAAGCCCGCACCGCAGGTCAGATTGGGAGGCGGGAAGGCGCCATCGAGCGATCCTTCGATGGGGGCAGGCGAGATCAAACCCGAACTGATTCTTTCGATACTCGGTGTCGATGCGGTCTATGAAAACGGTGGTTGGAAGGTAGAGTCGGTCACCGCCAACAGTATCGCGGCGAAAGCAGGAGTCAGAACCGGTGACGTCATCGAGGCGGTGAATGACATCGCCCTCTCGAACAGCAGTGTTTTTCTCAGGAGTTTCTCCGCGGAAAGGTTGCGGGTGCGACGTGGCTCGGCCAGAGTGACGCTCAGTCTCTCGGGGGATTGATCACTCTCCGAGGAGCCTCAACTTCTTTGGACCACCGCCTTTCACACCGAAGCGCTCGACCGCGTGACGCTTAACGTAATCGATGGCATCGTCCACGGAGTCTGTGAAGAAGGCGAGGTTCAGATCCGATCGGTTGATGCTTCCCGCATCGGCCATATCCTTCATCAGACTGTCCAAAGATTCCCAATACTTCTTTCCTATGACCACGACCGGGAAGTTCATTATTTTTCCGGTCTGGATGAGCGTCAGCGCCTCGAAGAACTCGTCCATGGTCCCGACTCCGCCTGGCACCACCACGAACGCATAGGAGTACTTGATCAGAGCCACCTTGCGGACGAAGAAGTATCTGACCGTCACCGCGGAATCGAGATAGCTGTTGAGTTTGGTCTCCATGGGGAGTTCTATGGCGCATGCGACCGATGAACCGCCCGCCTCTCGAGCCCCACGATTCGCGGCCTCCATCAGTCCCGGACCCCCACCGGTCATCACCGTGAATCCTTCTTCCGCCAATCTTCTGCCGATCTCCCTAGCCTTGTCGTAATCGGGTCCACTGTTGAATCTCGCACTGCCGAAAACGGTGACGCACGGTCCAACGAAGTGCAGGACACGGAAGACCCGAAGAAATTCCCAGGCGATCCTGAAAATGTTGAGAAGTTCTTTGAAGCGCGAGCGCGGACCCTCGAGAAAGAATCTCTCTCGTCTGATGTCCTGTTCGATGGTGGGATCGGGGACGGTGCTGTGAACGTTATCTTCGTCTCTCATGGATTGGTCTTGGTCGGATCGACCGCGGCATCCTTCACCTCGGTCTCGAACTTCCTGTAGTTGTAGGATCTGATGACCTGATTGATGTTGATACCGGCGACCAGCAGCACCCTCACGTCGAGATTGATGTCCGCCAGGGAGGGCAGCCATATCTCATCGTTCACGCGTTCCTGCTCGAGGGTGAACGAGGCTCCCTTCTTCAGATTCGCCAGGATGCCGCCTCCCACCTTGTAGCTGTCGAAGAGCACGGCATCGATGCGCGCGACCTGTTTGTCTTTCTCGTCAATCCACATCACCCCTGCAGTCTTGCCGAAGAATTTGAGGAAGCTCTGTGCGTTCTTGTAATCGAATCGGGGGTTCGGCTCGAAGTCGAAGACGATCACATCGCGGCCCTTGTAGCGCTCGCGTCGCGGATTGAGAAGATTCGACGCGCGAAGCACCTCCGCTATTGATATCCTTCTGCTCTCGCCATCCGGTGGTCCGCTTGCGGACTGCGACACCCTTCGCTTCTCCTCGCGGGCGATTCTCCGCTCTATCTCCTCGACGCGCTTCTGGACCTCGCGGTCCTCCGATGCCTGTTCGCGCTCGTTGAGGGGCCGCCCGTTCTTCTCGATCATCCTTGAGATCCGATAACCCTTGTAGAAACTCAGCTGGTTGGTCTCCGACTCGGTCTCTCTTAGGACACCATCTTTTCCGATCTCCCGCTTGATGATCTTCTGCTCGTAGGAGTAGGTGTCGAGGATTCCCTCGACCTTGTCCTCGTTCGTCTGCAGTGATCTCAAAAGGGTCGGAATATCCGGAAGCGGTTCCCCGGAGATGACAGGGAAGTCGAACCTCGCCCTTTCGATGGTCGCGTTGTGGACGACGGACTCCAAGGCTATGTCGAAGGCCTGTCCCTCGGAGACGATCCTCATGGCGTGAGGTTCCTGGATGCCGTTGACGGCTCTGAAATCCGAGTATGTGATGAGGCGCGTGCCGCCATCCGTGACATATTCCTCCCCTGCGGGAAGGCCAGTGGCAGAATCGAAGAACAACTTGAACCTGCGACCCTTCGATGTCGTTACATTGACCGCGGTGACACGTTTCCCCTCGATCTCCGCAGTGCCGGCGGAGACCGCGCGCCATTTGTCCTTCCCGAAATTCCTCCATCGGCTGTTTCGGAAGACGGCTTCGGCTTGGAAATCGAGGCTGGTGATGCCGGTCAGCGTTCTGAGACCGTCACGCGAGTCTCGAGCCCATACGGATTTCCCATTGAAGCCGCTTTGAACCTCGAACCCATCGATCTCGATGTATTCGGAGAGAAGATTCGGCGCCGAGCCGTGCATCGCATACCGCCCCGATTTCCCGTCCGCGACTCGGGTGATCGTGCCGGTTCGGGTTAGGGTGCGTACCGTCGAGAGGCGTTTGTTTCCTCCGAGGGCCCTTTCGGCCTGTTTGAAGACTCTCGACGGAGATTGCGCATTCGCATGTTCGGCCGTCGAAGTGGTGATGATCAACGTCAACGCACCGAGCGCCAACAGCGAGGATATGATTCTCTTCATGATGTTCACTTGAGCAGTTCGCGGATGGATCGTTCGTAAACCTCGACGCGTTTCTTCGCCCTTCTCACCTCGGGGTGATCGTCGCCGTAACGCGCGACCGTCTCGGAATACTCGGTCTCGAGCGCGGCCCTTCTGACAATCAGCCTTCCGACTGCCGAGGTCATCTTGCCACTCGAACCCAGCGGCAGCCCCATCAGCATCTCCATCGCATCGTCCAATATCGCAATCTCGCGTCTTAAGGCGCGGACCTTCGGGGATTCCTCGCGATAGTCGAGCAGAACAGCTTCTAGTTCGGATCGGAGTTCGATGCTTCGCACCATCACCTCGGTGTAGGCGGGCGAAGCCTTCACCGACCCAACCGCATCCGCGTTCGCGACGGTTTGTGCCTGGACTCCCTGTGAAAAGAAGATGGCTGAGGCTAGGAGAAAGGTTGCTTTGAGGAGTTTCATATAGTGTCAGCCCGCGGTCGCGGTCTCGACCGTGCATGCATCGGTTTCTTCACTGTCGTCGAAATCCGAGCAGGATGTTATCTCCAGATCAGAATCGGATTCGGTGCGTCCGTCGCCGAATGTCCGGTCTGCCTCCAATTTTTCGAAGTAGACGCTTATGTTGTCGAGTATCTCTTCGGCGGAGTGTGAATGATAGAGGGTCTGACGGAACTGGGCGCCACCGACCAGTCCCTTGGTGAATTGACCTGCGAGCTGTTTCATCTTGCCGAGTGCGATCAGCTCCGGCATCTCTTCTCTCAAAAGATCGAAGAATTCCAGCAACACCATCTTCTTCTCCGCGATGTCGGGCTGATACGGTGCGCGACCTGCGAGGACGTCCGCGAATTGTCGGAATATCCACGGATTCTGCATCGCTCCGCGTCCGATGAGAATGCCGTCGCATCCTGATTCGCTCCAGCGCTTCATCCCATACTCGATCGTGGTGATGTCGCCGTTTCCCGAGACGGGAACCTGTACCGCCTCTTTCACCGAGCGGATCACATCCCAGTTCGCGAGTCCCTTGTAACCCTGTTCCTTGGTGCGACCGTGTACCTGGATATGCTCCACTCCGCACTGCTCAGCCATCTTGGCGACCTCGACCGCATTGATGGTCGAATCCGAGTAGCCGATTCGCATCTTCAGCGTCATCGGGATAGTGATGGTCTTCTTGATCTCCTTGAGTATCGTCTCGAGTCGAGGCATGTCGCGAAGCAGTCCGCTTCCGCCGCCATGTCTCACGACCTTGGGTGCCGGGCAGCCGCAGTTCACATCCAGGATGTCGGCCCCGACCTCCTGCGCCATTTCCGCACCCATCGCCATTCTTTCGGGCTGTCCACCGAAAATCTGCACAGCGAAAGGGCGCTCATCCTCGTCGAATCGCATCTGTCTCTTGGACTTCGGATTATGGCGGGTCAGGCCCTCGACCGAAATGAATTCTGAGACGACCAGTCCGACTCCTCCGCGGTTCTTGATAAGTCTGCGGAAGGTATAGTCGGTCACTCCTGCCATGGGTGACAGGATCAGCGGCGGGTCGATCTCGATGTCTCTGATCTTGAAGGGCTTCATCTCGCGAATGACCGAGTATAAACGACCGAAGATTGAGTCGGAAAGTCGGATCTGGGAGGGAAAAGGAAAGACAGGCCATGAGACCTGTCTTTTCATAGAAATCTGCGAATAACCGGTTCTTACTTCTTTCTGGTCAATTCCACACCGGTTGCATCGAAGACGAGTTGCGTCACGGACCCATCGGCGTTGATGTTGTCGAACTTGGCACCGTCGTCCTCGATGAGGTGTTTCACCTTCTCTGCCGATATCTTCTTCACGGAAACGATTCCCTCGACTTTCGCGCGGGCACCGGCGGAGTTCAGCGGGACGAAGAATGCGTGGTTCTTGAGTTCCACTCTCATGGATTTGTCCTTGTCGGTCTCGGCAATCTCCAGCCAGCATCCCATCGATTTGCAGGAGCGCACAATCACGCCTTCAACGGTCACCTTCTTGTCCTTGAAAGATTCAGGCGAGTTCTTGATGGAGTTGATGCTCGCCATCGGACTGCCGCTGAGAGCCTCACCGCGTTTCAGGTAACCTGCCGATGGAATCTCCTCGGACTTGTCCTTCTCGGTGGGTTGATTGGCCATCGACCTCATGTCCCCCATGCCGCTCTTCTCCTGGGCGGACGCCGAAAATGAAAACACCAGAACGAACAGAATTGCCAAAGATATGTTTCTCATGATTTTGTTGGAATCTCCTTGCCCCTTGTCTAGACGAATCTACCCCCCGGCCTCACTTCTCCTTGCGCTCGAAAACCGTCTTTCCGTCCATGATGGTCATCTCGACGGTCACGTCCCAGATCCGCTCGGGTCTGATAGTGAAGATATTGTCGGAGAGAATCACCACGTCTGCAAGCATTCCCGGTTTCAACTGACCCTTAACATTCTCCTGGAATTCAGCGAACGCGGATCCGACCGTGTAGGCCCGGACCGCCTCATCGACAGTTATCTTCTGATCGGGAATCCATCCACCGGGGTTGAGCCCATCCAGAGTCCTTCGCGTGACAGCACCGTAGATGCTCCAGATAGGATTGAGTGGAGCGACGAACCAATCCGTCCCGAAGGCTATGGTCACTCCCGCATCCAGCAGAGCGCGGAATGCGTAGGTTCCATCCAGTCGCTTCTGGTCGAGGCGTTTGAAGGCCCATCTTCCATCGTCGATCGCGTGGTAGGGTTGCATGGAGGCGATGACCCTGTTCTTTGCGAATCGCTGAATGATGCCGGGATTGAGATGTTGCGCGTGCTCTATGCGGAATCTCCTGTCGCGCGGACCATTGTCGGCTATGACCTTCTCATAGGCTCCGAGCACGACATCGTTCCCGCGGTCTCCGATAGCATGGATCATGAGTTGGAGACCGGCCTTGTCGGCCCCGGACACCCGCTCCGGCAGGAAGGGAATCTCATCGGACGCGAGTCCGTGCGTATGGGGAGCGTCGCGATACGGTTCAAAGAACCAAGCGGTCGTCGAGCCGAGACTGCCGTCGGCGAAACCCTTCAGGCCACCGACGCGGAGCATCGCGTCACCGAGGCCCTGACGGACGCCTGCATTCTCCCATCTCTTCCAATCACCGAGAGGTGAAACCGCATAGACTCGGGTCTTCAGTTTTCCGAGTCTGATCAATTCCTGATAGACACCGACATCCGTCCCAGCCGACATGTCATGGACGCTCGTCACACCGAGGGATGCGGCGTACGACGATGCACGTTCGACGTACTCCATCTTCTGCTCGAATGAGATTTCGGGTATGACCCTGCTCACATAATTCATCGCGGCGTCCTTGAGCACCCCCGTAGGATCGCCACTGGAGTCCTTGACGATTTCCCCGAACTCGACGTCTTTGGTGTTTCTGTCGACACCCGCGATTTTCAGAGCCAACGAGTTCGCGAGAGACATGTGTCCGTCCAGTCTGTTGATGAAGACGGGATTGTCCGGGGTGACGGCGTCAATCATCTGCCTCGTGGGCAGGTTTGCAGGTTTCCAGTTCTCATGGTCCCAATTGCCATTGAGGATCCACCGGCCCTTCGGAAGCGTCTTCGCGAATGATGCGATGCGTTCCACGAATTCCTGAGGCGACTTGGCATCGCGAAGGTCGACGGACGAGAGCCCTCTTCCGCCATCGAGGAAGTGCACGTGGCTGTCATTGAAGCCGGGAAGGACCAATCGACCCTTGGCATCGATCACCTCGGTGCTGGGTCCCGTCAGCGCGCGGATATCGGAGTTAGATCCCACCGCGACGATCCTGTTGCCTTCGATCGCAATCGCCTCGGCCCTGGGTTGCGCGGGATTCATGGTGCGCACGTCGGCGTTGACGATGACCCTGTCCGCCTTTCGATCGGAACGCGCATGGGTCAGGGAAGCGCTGGTCAGCAGCAGGATCAATAAGGCGGCAAGTGTTCTTCTCATGTGTCGGACCTCTCTGAAAATGAGTTGGGGAATTATAGCAACGGCGGAGGTAAATCCATCAGCTCGGCGAAAGTTGCCCCTCATCACGTTGCGGTTTGACGAGTTCCCGCGCCTCATCCTTCGTGACCTGCTTCCGCTGGGGTATCCGCACTATCTCGAAGGAGCGGCTTTCATCGCCCGTCGAGATTTCAATCAGCTCCCCTGGGGACACGTTTCTCGATGCCTTTGCAACGAGGCCGTCGACGGACACCCGTCCCTCGGAACAGAGACGGTTCGCCTCGGAACGGCTTCTCGCCAAACGGCTTGTTTTTAGGAACATGTCGAGGCGCATCGAAATGAAAAGGAGCACCCTCGGGTGCTCCGTGTCTGATGATTCCTAGAGATTTTTCACTTGGCGTTGCGGCGTTCCTCTGCGAAGAGGACCGGAGCGACGATCGGCCTGTATGAATCGTTGATCTTGATGTAAGCCTCTTCCCTGAGGGTGACCATGTAGCCCTTGCGTTTGGCGGGAAGTACGTCGAGCGTGATTGCTCTGCGAACCTCGGTCTCCTCGAAGACCGAATCCTGCGACGCCTCTTCGCGAGAGACGATCTTGAAGATCTCGATGCCTTCCACCGTCTCGATCGGCTCGGCGATGTCCCCGGTCTTTGTCGCTTGAAGTGGTTCGACAAACGACTTGTTTATGTCGCCTAGTTCCGCGTACGAGAACTTGCCCACATCCCCTCGGGTCTGACGCACGTCTGGTCGGTCCGAGACCTCCATCGCGACTGTGGCGAAATCCTCACCGGCCTTGATGCGGGCCACGATTTCCTTGGCCTTCTGCCTTACGGTGTTCTCGTCACGGCCTGCGAAGGCCAGAAATATCTCCTGCAACTGCACCTTCTCGGGCTTGGTGAACTTCTGTTTGTTCTTTTCGAAGTACTCGCGGAGTTCGCGCGCCGACCAACCCCAGTAGGTCTTGCCGTCCACCTCTCTCTGGAGCACGAGATCCTGCGTGATCTGTTTTCTCCAACCTTCCCTGATGGTCTCCGGATTGATGCCCTGCTTCTCCATCTCACGATAGAGTGTCTCTATCGTCTTCAGGTTCTGTTGACGCATCAATTGGAGGAATCTCTGGTTGATCTGAGAATCGACATCGGTGGCCACACCGATCTCTTTGCCTTTCTGAAGAAGGAGTTCCTCGTTGATGATCGATGCGATTATCTCGCCCTGATTCTCCTCGACGATCTTGGTCGCCTCCTCGCGGGACTTGCCGTCCTCGACGAGGGAGTTGATAGCGAGTTCCTTTTCACGCTTCACGCGAGACAGGGTGATGACGCCGTCGTTCACAACGGCGACCACTTCGTCTATGACACGTATCTCGCTTTCTTGGGCGTTGGAATGGCTGACACCCGCGAAGACCAGAAGGGAAGCGAAGATGACTGAGGCTGAAAATTTCACTGATGTTTCCTCGGAAGTTTATCTGAATCAATATTTATATGAACGATTTCGCACTTGCAAGCCTAGGATGTGCGTGGAGGTCTTAAGGTTCGATGTGGAGTTCAATCCTCGTCGGTCCCTTCCATCTCGGACTCGTCTTCCTCTTCATCTCCCTCTTCGCCGAACTCCCATCCGTCGAGATCGCCGTACCCGGTCTCTTCGCACAGTCTTTCGAATTCCACGAGCTGTTTCTCGAGATTCTCCGGCGTGTAAACGGCCACCTGATCGATGTGAAGATGAAACTCTCCCGTCGGTTCGCCCGTGTCCTCGTCACCGAGTTGATAGATGTCGATGAAGTCGAAGCCGGATTCGGCCAACAACTCCCCAAGTTTCTCCAATTTATCGGGATCGGTTCCGATGAATAGAAAGGTGTAAAGCATCGGGCCTTCCATGTCCCATCTGTCCTCGATGGTCGCGAGGTCGAACATGCGTTGAATCTCTTCCAGTCTCTCGTTGCTTTGCATCGGCTTTCTACTCCTCGGTCTCCGCGGCATCATCCGCAGAGGGTCGTCTCTCGGGTCTAAGATGGGGGAACAGTATCACATCCCGAATCGAATGTCGGTTGGTGAGCAGCATCACGAATCGGTCGATTCCGATCCCGATTCCCGCCGCGGGTGGCATCCCGTAGCTCAGTGCACGGATATAGTCCTCGTCGAGCACCATGGCCTCTTCGTCGCCTTTCGCGCGCTGGCTCATCTGATCGACGAATCTGTCGTATTGCTCCTTCGGATCGTTCAACTCCGAGAAACCATTCGCGCATTCCATTCCGTTCACGAATAGTTCGAACCTCTCGGCGATCGCGGGATTCTCCGGAGACGCCTTCGAGAGGGGGGAGACGGATTTCGGGAAATCGACGATGAAGGTCGGTTGGATCAGATTCGGCTCGGCGAATTCCTCGAACTTGCCCAGCATCGTCTCCTCTGTGACCTCGGTCCCGGGCGCAAAGCGTTCGATCGCATCTCTCATGGAAAGCCTCTCGAAGCTGCTGAAGTCGATCTTCTTGCCCTCGTACTCGACCTCGAGACCGCCCGTCGCCTTCAGAATGCTCTCCTTGAGGAGCACTTCACAGAAATCCATCATCCCACCCACGTCCATGTACGCGCAGTAGAACTCGAGCATCGTGAATTCGGGATTGTGCTTGTAGGAGATTCCCTCGTTGCGGAAATTCCGATTCAATTCGTAGACCTTCTCGAATCCGCCGACGAGAAGCCTCTTGAGATAGAGCTCGGGGGCGATTCTCGCGTACAGCTCGATGTCCAATGCGTTGTGATGGGTGACGAAGGGCTTCGCCGCCGCCCCCGTGGCCTTGGTCGTGAGCATCGGGGTCTCGACCTCGATGTATCCGTGGGCCTCGAGGAAATTCCTCATCGATGAGATGGTCCTGGCCCTGATCTCGAAGACCTCGCGCGTCGTCAGACCCTCGTGGTCTATCTGAAGACTCGATCCGATCAGGTCGGCGTATCTTCTGCGTTGTCGAATCTCAGCATCGGCGATGCCGTGCATCTTGTCGGGCATCGGCAACATCGCCTTGGCGAGAAAGACAATCTTCTCGACATGTATGCTCAACTCACCGGTGTTGGTCACGAAGAGGAATCCCTCCACACCGATGAAGTCGCCGTGGTCGAGGAGACCGAATGTGTTCCACGAGTCCTCCGCGGGGAGGGTCTCATGTGCGGAGGTGTTCCTGACAAAACTGAAGTCGTCTTTGCGCGAGTAGATCTGAAGTCGTTCGATACCGTCGCTGAGATGGACGAACGCGGCCTTCCCCATCAGTCTGGGAGGGGTGGCCAGTCGCCCTGCCGTCATCAATGTTCCGAGTTCCTTGAGTTTGGAGTTGACCGACTCCTTCAGTTCGGCATCGGGTCTCTCGCCTGCAGGGAGGACCGAGAGGACTTCGGATATGTAGGGATGCGAGACGATGGCTGAAATCGTGTCCTCGCCTCCGGTCACGCGAGATCGCGCGAATCCGTTCGGATATGCGTTGCCGAGAATCTCTTCCAATTGGCGGAGATGATTCGCTCTCGCGATCGTCTGGTCGTTTTGTTCGACGATTTCGTCGAAACCCGGAATGTTCATATGATTCGAGTCCTCGAGAAAAGACTCTTGATTATATGGGACGTCAAGATGCTCGGCAAACCCATTTATCTAGGGGCTTTTACGCATCGATGATCGGTTGACCTATACTTCGCAGGTGCCTGAAAAAGAGTCCGTCTCCAAGGTTTCCGCAATCATCGCAGGGAAGACAGTTGGCCGGGGTCCGGTGTCCATCTCCGGTCTGACGTCCGCTTCTGCGAAGGCGCTCGCATTGACCGCGATCGCGTCCCAGTCGGAATCCACACTTCTCGTCATCACCGAATCGAACGACGCGGCTGAGAGCCTCGCATCGGACATCAGGCACTTCGATGCAGGGATGGATGTCGAAGCCTTCCCATCATTCGAGTCGAATCCATTCGCCGGAATCTCTCCGCATGCGGAGACCGAAGAGGAGCGTGCGCGGATTCTTTGGAGAATCGCATCCGGATCGGGTCCGCGGATCCTGGTCGCCTCGGCGAAGGCGGTTCTCTTCAAGTTGCCGAAGCCCGAGGATCTCAGGCTTCTGGGAATCACGGTTAAGCGCGGTGGATACGTCGACCCGACGGAGATCGTCGCGGTTCTCGAGTCCGTGGGTTATGTCCGAGCCGAACCCATCAGGAACATCGGGGAGTATTCCGTGAGGGGCGGAATCATCGATGCATGGTCTCCCGTGGCGTCTTCACCGGTGCGCATAGAGTTGTTCGGCGACGAGATCGAGTCGATTCGCGAGTTCGATCCGGACACACAACTTTCGACCGCGAAGATAGATGACATCGTGCTCGCCCCGATGCGCGAGTTCGTCGCGGGACCGGATGACTTCAGGCTCTGGGCCCTCGAAGCGAGGGAGAGATTCACCGACGACCGTTCGGTGCGACCGCTTCTCGACCGGGTCCAGTTCGCCGAGGAGGGCGAGCCGTTCCCTGGCTGGGAATATCTGATGCCACTGGTCAGACCGCGTCCCTCCAACCTGTTCGATTACCTCGGCACCTACAGACTCGTCATCGATGAGCCGACGATCGTCGAAGGCATCATCGCAGATTGGTGCGAGTCCGCTGCAATTTCCTGTTCGGAGCAGTCCGAGGCAGGCGAGATAGCGCTGCCACCCACCATGTTCTCCCTCGAAATCGGGGAGTTCCGCGGATGTCTTCCCGATTCAAGGATCGAGTTCAGGTCCCTCGGGGTCTCCGCGGGGAAATCCGACGATGGATTCGCATCAGGTGCGACGGGTGAATCCAAATCGTCCGGCTCATTTCTATTTCCGGCCGTTGCGGTGAAGCACGAGCTCGAGTTGCGCTCGCGACCGGTCAGGAGATTCAACGGGGACATACCTGCATTCCTGTCGGAGCTTCGGCGCGCGATGTCCGAGGGTGAAGTGGAGATTTCGGTCGCATCGAGCGGCATGGCGGAACGCATGACCGAGATCCTCCGTGAGTACGGCATGCCCGTGCCTGCGGGACTCGTCACCGTCGGCGCGCTGAGCAGCGGGTTCGAGATGCCTTCAATCGGTGTCCACGTCTTCACCGAGTCGGATGTCTTTGGAACCGGGGAACCGACCCGAAACGATGGGAGGTCTTCGACGCAGACCGTTCGCAAACGTTCGTTAGGCGCATTCATCTCAGATTTCAGGGATCTGAAGCCCGGAGACTATGTGGTTCACGTCGATCACGGGATAGGGAGATTCGAAGGGCTGCAGAGGATGCAGGCTCAGGGAGCCGACCGCGAGTTCATGGTGCTCGAGTACGCGGACAAGGCCAAGCTGTTCGTCCCGGTCGAGCGACTGGATCTGGTTTCCAGGTATTCATCCGGAGAGGCGGCCCAGCCACCAATCGACCGTCTCGGCGGGATCGGTTGGCAGAAGACAAAGGCCCGTGCGAAGCGTGCGATGCGCGACATGGCCGATGAGCTTCTCAAACTCTACGCCGAGCGCAAGATGGTGACCGGCTATGCGTTTTCTCCCGATGGTCCCTGGCAACACGAATTCGAGGACGCGTTCCACCATCAGCTCACCGAGGACCAAGCGACCGCGATCGAGGATGTGAAGGAGGACATGGAGCGCGCCACCCCGATGGACAGGCTGATAGTCGGCGACGTCGGCTACGGAAAGACCGAGGTCGCGATGAGGGCGGCGTTCAAAGCCGTGATGGATGGAAAGCAGGTGGCTGTCCTCACTCCGACCACTGTGCTGGCTTATCAACACGCCGAGACCTTCGCGAAGAGATTCGCCGCTTTTCCTGCCAAAATCGAACTGCTGACGAGATTCCGTTCTGCGAAGGAGCAGAAGGATGTCGTCGAGAGGCTCGAGAAGGGCGAGATCGATGTCATCATCGGGACCCACAGGATTCTCTCCGCGGATGTGAAGATTCCCAATCTGGGGCTGGTCATCGTCGACGAGGAGCAACGCTTCGGCGTCGCACACAAAGAGAAGCTGAAACAGCTCAAGAAAAAGGTCGACGTCCTCACGCTTTCCGCAACCCCGATTCCGAGGACATTGAACATGTCGCTTCTGGGAATGAGGGATCTCTCCGTCATCGAGACTCCCCCGCGCGACCGACTCGCGATCAGCACACAAGTGGTGCAGTTTTCCGACACCGTCATCCGTTCAGCAATCGAACTCGAGATGGCGCGTGGCGGACAGGTCTTCTTCATCCACAATCGGGTCGAAACGATCGAGACCATCGCCGCCCATCTGCAGAAGATCGTGCCGAATGCACGGATCGTCGTCGCACACGGCCAGATGAATGAAAAGAAGATGGAACAGGCGGTGCTCGACTTCGTCGATTACAAATACGACGTCCTCGTCGCGACCACGATCATCGAAAATGGAATCGACATACCGCGTGCCAACACGATCATCATCAATCGCGCCGACAATTACGGACTCTCTCAGCTTTATCAGTTGCGCGGACGGGTTGGCAGATCGAATCGCCGCGCCTACGCATATCTCCTCATCCCGAATGAAATGGAGCTCACCGACATCGCGCGGAGAAGGCTCTCGGCGATCAGGGAGTTCTCCGACCTCGGTGCGGGGTTCAGGATCGCCGCGCTAGATCTCGAACTTCGGGGAGCAGGGGACATCCTCGGTGGACAGCAGTCGGGACAACTCGATGCCCTCGGCTTCGATCTCTACACGCGGATGCTCGAGAGGACCATCGAAGAGTTGCGCGGAGAGGTCGTCGAGGATGAGATAAGCGTCGCGATAAACATCGGCTCGGACGTTTCGATCCCGCACGAGTACATCATGGACACCGGTCAGAGATTGCGGACCTACAAGCGCATCTCCTCCGCACGGACCGAGGAGGAGCTCGCACGCATCAAGGCAGAGGTTGAGGATCGTTACGGTCGTCTGCCCGAGTCGCTCGAATCGCTGATTGAGTATTCGAGGCTAAGAAGGGAAGCCGAGGTTCTGCGCGTGCTGTCGATCGACCGCACGGGGGACTCGCTCGCAATCAAGTTCGATCCCTCCGCCAAGGTCGATCCGGACAGATTGATGAAGATGGTCTCGTCCGGTGCAGGTCTCAGCTTCTCCCCCACCGGCATCCTCCGCGTTCCGCTGAACGCAGAAGAGCCCATCGGCAGGGCTCTTCGGGTACTCGCGGAACTGAAAGGCTGATCACTCGTTGACCATGACTTCGACCGGGTCGATTCCCGACGCCCGCCACGCAGGATAGAGGGCACCGACAAGACTTCCTGCGATCGCGATGGCGATGGCGGTCGTTATCCATCCCGAGTCGTAACTGAAGGGAAGTTCGAAAAAGATCCAGATAAGTTGGGCGGACACAATCGAAATCACCACGCCGGTGATGATTCCAAGTATGCCGATGAGAAATGCCTCTCCCTCGATGACGCGCACGATGAACATGCGAGACGCACCGAGACTCTTCATAATGCCTATCTCCTTCCTGCGCTCCGTTATGGTCGTGTACATCGAGAGCAGGACGAAGACCGTGCTCACGAAAGCACCGAGCCCGACGAGGGTCCTGAGGAAGAGACTGAGGCCCGGCACCCGGTCCTGTGCATCGATGATCAGATTCCTGGTCAGATTTATCTTGTTGCCCGGAAGTTCGGAGTCGATCCGGGCCGCGACCTTCTCGGGATCGGCGCCATCCTTCAGCTTCACAAGGATGTAGGTCGCCCTGTTGGGCGCCTCGAGTATCTCCTGCATCGACTGAAGCGTCATCTTGATTCGCGCGCCCGAGGGCGGCGAATAGACACCGACCACCTTGTAATCCTTGTCGCCGAAGAGTCGCATCGTCTCCCCGACCTTCAATTTATCGTCCCTCAACTGTCTCTCGTCGACGACGACCTCGTCACTCGCCCTCGCGGGCCTGCCCTCGACGATCTCCATGCCGTTCATCTTTGCGAACGGTTCCCAATCGATGCCTTCCAGGTGCTGGATCCCCCAGCGCCCCTTCGGACTCGCGGTGATGTATCTGCCGACTGCCACGGTGCTCTCGACGCCTTCGATCTCGCGGAGTCTCTGCTCGTAGCCGAGACTGACGTTCATCGTGGAGCTCGTGAGTTCCATGGCGCCTTCGCGTGTGAAGACGATCTCGGCCTTCCAGTTTGCGGAGCGTTTCGCCATGTCATCGGAGATTCCCTCTGTCAGACCTGTGAACAGCATGACCAGGATCACACCGAGCGCCACACCCAGCACGCTGATGAGTGTTCTGAGCGGACGTGCGCGGAGATTTGCAAAAACGAGTTCGAGCATTCGATGAAATCAACCGATGTTTAGGAATTCGGTGTAATCGAAATCCGATGCTCCATCACGGTCGCAATAAAGATCGTTCCGATTGCGGAAATCTTCGTACATCGAGTCATAAGTTGCAAACAGGTTCTCGGTCGAGAGTTCACGGGTGTTTTTCATCGCGGTGGCGACCGCGTTGACGGTTCGTCGTGTTCTCTCAGCGGCATCTGCCGTCACGGAGCGGATCGATTCGACAAAAGATCCCGGATCGGGTGATGCAAGCCAGGCGTTGTCGTCATCGGCATACGAGAGGATACCTCCCGAGCGCGGTGCGACTGTCGGAACACCGGAGGCCATAGCCTCGAGCGGACCTATGCCGAAGGGTTCACGCGGATTGGGATGAACGAAGATGTCGACGTTCGCATAGAGTTCCGCGAGCCTCGATTTCTGAACGTGCCCGAGCATCGTGACCTTGCCCGGGAAGAGCGAGTCTGATGAATCCTTGAAGGATTCCTCCAGCGGTCCGGCACCTGCCACGACCAGTCGATAGTCGGTCGGTCCTGAGGACAGCGATCGCATGGTTTCGGTGAGAAGGCCGATGTTCTTCTCAGGCGAGAGCCTGCCCGCGTAAAGAAGAACGACCGACGCATCGTCCGCCCCGATCGACTTGCGGAGTTCATGCCTCTTCGATTCATCGCGCTGGTGGATTCCAAAGGTCCCCGTGTCGACCCCGCGTGGGCAGACTCTGATCCTATCTCTCGGAGTGATGCGCGGAGCCGCGAAGAATCTCCAGGTTCTGTTCATGAGGCGACGCTTCATCGACGAATCTATCCAACGCACCGAGTCATGGAATTCAGCCGCAGTGTAGAAGGAATTGGCGATGTGGAAATCGAATCCAGGTAGTAGATAGTTCGCCACGACCGCTCGGGCCACGTTCGTACCGCCGCCCCCCTTGGACAGGAACGCGCCGATGTTGTCATCCATGCGCTCGGCACTGAAGTGAACCATCATCGGGCGACCGATCTGCTTGAACTTCCCGATGCGAATCATCGGACCGATCATGCTCAGCGTGTACTTGTCGGTCACCTCTATCATGTCCGGCGACTCCTCGAGGAGAATGTCGCGGAGCTCCGAATCCGACGGCATGTATTGCCAGGGCATTATCAATCTGTATCGCTTGTCGAAGATGGGAGATTTCTTCGCAGGAATCCATCGAAGGGTGGCGAAATCGTTGATCCGCTCGTCGTGACGCCTTTCCCCAGGTACGATCACCGTCACCTTTCTGCCGAGCCTCTCCGCCGCGGACATGAGGTTGTTGAAGGAGGTGCTGATGCCCCCCGAATTCCTGTGGTAGTAGTTTGTGATGTGGACCGATTTGAGAATCCTGTCGTTCACTGCGTCTGTCGACCTCGTTTGATCCGACCCTTGATCAGACTCGCGGTGACCGCCATCAACATCAGGATGGTCGCGATCACCATGTAGTATCTGAGAACCGGGATGTCTATCTGTCCGTTCTTCAGGGTCCAATGAAGCACCTTCCAATCGAATTCAGGTCTGTAGAAGGCCATCACCATGAGTTGCGAGAAGAGCGCGAAGCCCGCGAAACCTGCCGCCGCACCGAGGTAGGCCCCCCGCCGGAGCATCTCTGCGATCTGGTTCGGGACGAACGCTACGAAGTTGAAGATCAATCTCGGGAATTTGGTGAAATCCTTCGCTAGCGACTCGCTCTCCTCCTCGCCGACGATGAACACGTCGCGTCTCATGATGTAGAGGGTGAACAGTGCGGAGAACACCGATACGCAAAGCGATCTCAATATCGCCTTCAAGGTGAGGTCGTTGGTCTGTGTGATGCTCGCGAACGCGAGTTGCACGAGGAATTCGAAAACGTGGCTGATCAGGGGGACGACGACCAGTATCGAGAGGAGGGCCTTCCATGCCGGCTCCACGTGCCGAAGTGCCTGGATGAACGCACCGCCCATCCCCGCGAAGATGAATCTGAAGAGGAATTGCGCCAGTCCTGCCGCAAGGGCGATCCATACATCCTGACCACCGGCGAGGAATGTGAAGAAGAAGAAGGGGGCCCGAACAGCGCCGCTCATGACCGCACCCTTGTAGTTCCATTTCGAGATGAAGAGGCCGGGATGGGAGAGCAGATACGACCACGCTTCCGAAACGGTTTGCAGTCTGACTTGTTCTTCTATCTCTTCAGCGATTTTCATCAGGTGGATCCAATAGAAACGCCCCTGCCACGGATTTCATCGAAATAGTCCGAGCGAAGGGCTGGGAATTCAAGATGCTATGTTCATTGCGGAAATAAATCAATCGGCCCGCGTCTCGGAGAGTCGCCCCGGAGACCCGCGAAGGACTTCGCGATAGGCTTCGAAAACACCCTCGAAGACCGCTGCCCAGCTCTTCGTCTCTGCCTGCCTTCGTGCGGCGATCTTCATCTCGCGGAGCTTCTCCGGATCACGGAGGAGTCTCGCGGTCAGTTCGCCATATTCCTGATCGGCCCTCGCGATGAATCCGGAACGACCCTCCTCGATGATCATCTTCGGGCCTCCCTTGGTTGAGACGATTGCCGGCACACCCGATGCCAATGCCTCCTGAACCACGTTTCCGAATGCATCGGTCTCAGACGGAAAGACGAAGATGTCCATCTCGGCGTAGGCCCGTGCCAGAGGTTCACCGGTCAGGAACCCTGTGAACCTCGCACGACGAAGATTGGATTCGAGCCACTGCCTGTCCGATCCTTCTCCGACCACGAGGAATTCATAGTCCTCGATGCCCTCCGCGATCAGTTTTCTTTCGACGTCGACGAGTATTCTCGGATTCTTCTCCGGTCTGAGTCTTCCGACGAATCCGATGACGGTCTTTCCACCATGTCCCGATCGTTTCGTGGGATTGAAGAATTCGCAGTCGACACCGCGCCCCATCAGCCGTGAATCGCGACCCGTGCGTCGCGAGATCGTTCTCACGAGTTCCTCGTTCGGCGAGAGGATTATCTTGGGCATCCGGTAATAGAGCATGGAGCCATCCATGATCTTGTCTTCTACGGTGCGTGCCACTCCGCCCACCAGGTTGTCGGGGAGCCATCTGAGTGATTTTGCGATTCTGCGGGAGGCGAATTCATGCAGGTTCGTGTGCCAGCTCCCGACCATCGGAAGGGAATCCTTCCAGGCGATGTACGCCCCCATGATGCTCACATCGTTCAAGCCGGTGATGTGGATCGCATTCGGTGCGAACCCTTGGAATTCATCGAGCACCCTCGGCAGATGCCTGTTGAACAGCGTGTCGAAAGCGAGACCTTCATCGAGCGAGACTGACAGGGGCGATCTCTTTAGAGAGACCATGCGGACGGCACCATCGTCCCAACTTCGAGTCTCATCCGCCCCGAATATGCAGAGCATCGGATGATTGTTCAGCTTGGCGTATTCGATGAGCCTCCGACACGTCATGGCCGCACCGTTGACCTCGACGAACGAGTCGGCGAAAAAGGCAACGCGTGGATGGGGCTCGATCATAAACAATTGGTTCGCGCTCGGATGCGGCCTACGACCCTTCGGAGAGAGCGTCCGGTCAGGGTATGGGGTCCGATGAAAGATCACGGTCGAGGGAGTCTTCAAAGTTTCGCAGTTCCGGAAAACTGAATTCGATCGCATCCGCCTCGGATGGAACCTTGTCCTCGGATTTTCTCGCCAAGCTGAAGATGGGTCTCATCATCGGGCTGCCGAGGAAGCCGAGTGTCCATATGGCAATTCTCAACCATCGGGGTCCGCCATGCTTCCAATGGACCGAGAGAGGTCTCACCCCGAGACCGTCACCGACATTGTAGTGGACTCGGTCGAACCATCTCTTCCGTCCCTCGGGAAAGTCGGGGTAGTGACTCAAGATTTCGGAGAACGACTCGAGCTGGCGGGAATGGAGCGGGAGTCTGTACTCAGGCATCAACACGACCTCGCTGCGCTTATCCTTCCTCACCTCTTCAACGAACTCGGCGAAAGTCGAACCGTTCGTGACATTGATCACCGTGTTCGGCTTGCAACCGTGTCTGTCGCCGCCAGTCACGACGGGAAGGCCGAAAGCCTCTGCCATCTCGATGACCGCCTTGTTCTCCGACCATGATCGGAAGCCGTTGATCTCGAGTGCGTGGATCCATGAACCCATCTTGCCGAGAAAGTGGGAGAGCAAGGCCTCATGTTTCTCCTGTCCGACGAGTTCGATGTCCCAGAGCGGGTGATTGAGGACGACAAGGATCTCGCGTTCCTCATGGAGCATCGCGAAAAGTTCGTTCAAACGGGTGTTGTTCCGGTTTTCGGGGTTGAAGGTGTAGTCGAGAAGCGAATCGGTGATGACCTTCGATCGCTCCTTCGGCAGGTTGTGCACGCCGACGTGGAAGAAACCGTATTCAAACGGCACCGTCCATTCCAAAGAGATCGGAGACTCGAGCCCCGTCACGGCGTTCACCGCAAGGTTCGCATCGATGCAGTCGTGATCGCTGAGACTGACGATGGGATCCAGGCCAAGCGCCCCGATCTGGGCGCGTTCTGCCTCGAACACGCGCTCGGGAGGCAACGGTGGTGACCAGAAGGCGTCTGAGAAATCGATCTTCTTCCCTGTCTGCTTCTCATAGTTGTCACGTTCGCGATGCCAGAAGAACGAGATTATCGGGAGCATCGATGCATAGTGAGGCACGAAGTCGAGCATCTCCCTCGAGAAACGTGTGTGACAGTGCAGAGAGACGCCCGTCCTCGCGCTGTCTTTCAGCGAGGTAAGCGTCGGCAGGATCTGAAGCTTTGTCCTTTCCAGATTCATCGAAATCTCATCGGTAACCAATCTTCGTCGTCACCATCCACAAACCCGAGGGCTCGGATGGATTCAAAAAGGGTTGGCTCCGCATAGACACGAAGTGGGCGTCGGTCCAAGAAAGACCGAAGTCTAACACACCGACTGTTCCTTCTACATCATCCCCCGCCTGATTCCTATGATTTAGGATTTTTGTAAACATCGTTTCTTTTTGAATCTGCAGCCACCCGGATGCGGGACAGGTCGATTGGAACCAAATGCCGTCAGGATTCGTCTTTGTAGTTTGCGCAAGGTATTCTGTTTCTTTGATTAATTATCAAACCGATGACTGCTATCATTAGAACTCTACAATTGCTCGCATTCATGATCGCGTTGCCGTTGGCAACCGAGGTCATGGCCCAGAAGGCGCCCGAGGGCGCAGGTGGCGGTGCCGCGTCCGGCAGGATCAAGTTGCCGCCTGAGAAATCGTCCCCGGTGGTCATTCCTTTCGCCGGTCAGGCACCGGTCATCGACGGCAAGGCGGATGACGAGATCTGGGGCAGAGGTGCGAGGTTCGCGGATTTCTATCAGACCAGTCCCGGTGACAACACTGCGCCCTCGAGAAGGACTGAGGTCTACATGCTCTATGACCGGGAGCACATCTACATCGCATTCAAGTGCTGGGACGAGAAAGACAAGATCCGTGCGACGGTCGCGCGACGCGACGGGGTCTTCGGCGAGGACAATGTGCGCGTCTGGTTGGACACCTTCGACGATCGCCGAAGGGCCTACGTGCTCGGATTCAACCCTCTCGGTATCCAACAGGACGGAATCTTCACCGAGGGCCTGCAGTCGGGAGGTGATTTCTCGGTCGACATCGTCATGGAATCGAAAGGTGTGATCGAGGATTGGGGTTGGTCCGTCGAGGTCAAAATCCCGTTCAAGTCTCTCCGATACGTCGCGGGTCCCGGCAAGTATTGGGGATTCAACGTGGCGAGGAACATCGACAGATTCAATGACGAGTTCAATTCCTGGATGCCCGATGACCGCTCGGTTTCCGGAACTCTCGTCAAGCATGGTCGCATCACTGGCTTCAATGATGTGAAGACCGAGAGGACTCTCGAAGTGGTTCCGAGCGTGACCGCATCCCAGACCACCAGGCGCGTCCCGACCATCCCATTGTCGGAACGCACCCCTGGGTTCTTCGATCCCGGTCGTTTCGTGAATCAGCCCCTCAAGGGCGATCTCGGAGTCACTCTGACCTACACGCTGACTCCGAACATAACTTTGGATGCGACGATAAATCCCGACTTCGCGGAGGTGGAGGCAGATGCGCCGGTGGTTCGCGCGAATCAGAGGTTTCCCATCTTCTTTGAGGAGAAGCGTCCGTTCTTCCTCGAGGGTTCGGAGATTTTCAGGACTCCGCTTCAGGTCTTCTATTCGAGGACGATAGTGGATCCGGACCTTGCAGCGAAGATCACAGGAAAGTCCGGAAGAAACTCCTTTGGAATCCTGCTCGCATCCGACAATGCTCCCGGAAACTATTCGGAGAACGAGAGGAATGAGATCTTCATCAGACCCGCCATCGACCAATTCCTCGACAAGAACGCGCTCTTCGGTGTCTTCAGATTGAAGCGGGATGTCGGTCGCGAGAGCGAGGTCGGATTTCTGATGACGACGCGCGTCTTCCCTGAACAGAGGAACTTCGCCCTTAGTTCCGATGGTCGCTTCAAACTGGCGGACCGGCTCGTGTTCCTCTACCAGGTCGTGGGAACCCACACCAAGAGATGTTTCTTCGAGAACGATTTCGAGCCGTTACTGCGCTCCGGGCAGGCGACGCGCAATCGCGAGGTTTGCGGAGGCGGCACTTTCAACGGGGTCACCGTCAGCGGCAACCAATATGAGCGGTATCGTGTCGGCAACGGATTCTCATGGGGGGCAGTCCTCGACTACACAGAGAGGGACCGCGGTCTCCTCATACAGACCACCGGCCAGTCGAAGTTCTATCGCGCCGATGCCGGATTCACGAAGCGGGTCGATGTTATGGGGACAGAGCTCGGGTTCCGACTCAGTTCAGCTCCGCGTCCCAACGCCCGCATCGTCAGGGCCAACTTCTACAACAAATTCGAATTCCTCACGAACCTGAAGGGAAGGCTCAGCCTGTTCACCTGGACTCCGAATCTCTCTTTCGTGATCAAGGGGAACATGAGTGCCTCCACCTTTGCCGGAATCGGGAGGGAGCACATACACGAGGACGAGTTCGGACTCGTGCGGATGCCCTCGCGACCTGATTCGGGAGCGTTCTTCGGAAGTGACACGAGGAAGGCGACCCCCTATTGGGCAGGCGGCAACATCAACAAGAGGTTCAACAAGAAGTTCGCATTCGGGTTCAACACCATGGCCATCTGGAATGACTTCGACTTTGATTTCGGCGGTGGTCGGAGATATCCGAGGGTCAGTCCGGCGGCGCTTGCGGGCTCCTCAAAGCTGGATCCCGGAACGGGGACACAATGGAATGCGGGTTTCGGAATTCAATTGACACCGACGGATTCCTGGAATCTGAGTCTCAACTACAACAAGTCGAGATTGATGAGGGAGGACACTGACCGCAAGGCTTTCGATTCCAACATCGTAACGATGCGCAGCACATATCAGTTCTCGAGATTCGTCTTCATCAGAGGTCGCGTCGATTACAACTCGCTCACGCAAGGCGTCGCAGGTCAGGTTTTGTTCGGTTGGACACCGAGCCCGGGCACGGCATTCTACGCAGGCTACAACGATTCACTCAGCTACAACGGCTACAACCCGTTCTCGGGGCAGTACGAGTCGGGATTCCAAAGAAGCCAGAGGGTCTTCTTTGTCAGGGCATCGTATCTGTTCAGAAGAAGTTTTTGAGCAACACCGAACACGGATCGGTAATCAAAGGCAGTGTGGACCCGCGGTCGAAATCGATTGTAACGTCCTATCGCATTCGGTATAAAAGAAGCGTCCTCGGAAGTTGCAAGACGAATCTTCCGAGCCATCTCTATCAATGATTAAAACACTCAGACTCAATCTATCGTTTCTCTCCTCGATGTCGCTGGTCGGTATCCTTCTCCTTACAGGTCTGCCGATTTTCTCGCAGGACAACTCTTTGGCACTCAATCGCGGCTACCGCGCCGGATACACGGACGGTTACATGGCGGGTTACACGGACATCAGCGAGGGTTTGTCGCGCGACGTCAGGAGGCATTCCGAGTATTCCTCCGCGAATCGAACCTACACACCTGATTTCGGAAAGCTCGAGGATTTTCAGAGCGGCTATCGCCAGGGATTCGAGAAAGGGTACTCCCATGGATTCGAGAAGAAGCCTTTCGATTCCGCACTTCCCACCGACCTGAGGAAAGCATCCCCCGATGTTTCCTCCACCACGGACGTCACGGTTCCTGCACCGAGCGTGCCGCCTGTTGAAAAGAAGGATGAGAGCGACCCATCGAAGGAGAAAACCGAGGAGTCTCCTTCAAACGAGACTGATGACGAATCGCAGGATGGCCCGGAAGTCGAAGAGGAAGAGGAAGAGGAAGAGGTTCCCGTGATCCCGGCGCCTGTCCCCACTCCATCCCCGGTGGAGGATCCTGTTCCAGTGCCATCTCCGTCTCCGACCCCGGTTGTTATCCAGGATCCAGCTCCCGCTCCCGCGGCAGTGGAGACATCTCAAGAGCCGCGAACATCGAGTGAAGAGATAGTCATCGCGAGCGAAACCGTCCTGATTCTCGAGATGGAGACCAGGATTGGCTCCGAGGCAAGTGCGGCGGGCGACCGCTTCAAGGCGAAGGTGGTCTCCCCGCTCGGTCTGACAGATGCAATCGTCGAAGGCAGGGTGGCGAGAATCAGGCAACCTGGAAGGATTTTCAGAAGGGCCGAGATCACATTGGTCTTCGATCGAGTGACAACAAAAGATGGTCGTTCAGCGGAACTTCCCGCGATTCTCACCGAGGTACTTCCGGTCAGGACCGACAACGTCAGATCCGTCGACACGGAAGGCACCGTCAGTGGCAAGGTCTTCGATCGCGGCGACGGCATTCGCGTGGCCACCGTGACGGGTAGCGCGGCGACCGTCGGGGCGATAGTCGGCGGACCGGGTGGGGCCGCTATAGGTGCTGGAATCGGCGCCCTGGCCAATCTGGCATCGACGCTATCGAGGCCGGGTAAGGACATCACCATTCACCCGCTCCAACAGCTCAGAATCAGAACAACCGCCGAAATTCGGCTCAGATAGGGTGATTCGGAAACGGAATCGTCGTCGAAGTTGAAACCTTCGGCGACGATTTTCCGTCAAGGAATCTGTAAACAGCATCCTTGATTGGGGTTAACTTGTAAGTGGGCGGTTCCATTTGCTACATTGATCCAAGTCCTAAAAATTGAATAATCAAAGGTTTTATCACGATGAGTACAGGTAAAGAACAGGCCTCGGCAGCAGCGGGTCTGAGGGGAGTGGTGGCGGCGCAGAGCGCTATCGGCGATGTGAACGGTGAGCAGGGTGTCCTGATCTATCAGGGCTACGACATCCATGATCTCGCCGAGAATTCGACCTTCGAGGAAGTTGTTTTCCTTCTTTGGAACGGTCGCCTTCCCAAGAAGGAGGAGCTCGAGTCGTTTTCCGCTGAGATAAGAGCGAACTACGCCGTGCCGGCGGAGATCATCGCCCTCCTGAGAACATTCCCGAAGGATTCCGACCCGATGGATGTCCTGAGGACCGCGACCTCGGCCTTGGCGTTCTATGACACCGCCAACGCGCACAGGACGGACCGTGAGCACGCGGTCAGGTCAGCCATCAAACTGACAGCGCAGTTTCCCGGCATCGTAACCGCATGGGAAAGAATCAGACAGGGCAAGGATCCGATAGCTCCCTTGGCGGATCAGAACATCGCCACCAACTTCCTTTACATGCTCCGAGGCGAGATGCCCGAGGCTGATGAAGTGAAGATCTTCGACATCTGCCTGATTCTCCATGCCGATCACGAGCTCAATGCATCCACCTTCACCACCCGTGTCATTTCGGGAACTCTTGCCGACATGTATGGAGCCGTCACAGGCGGAATCGCGGCCCTCTCGGGACCGCTGCACGGTGGAGCCAACACGAATGTGATGAAGATGCTGATCGAGATCGGCAGCATTGAGAATCTCGAACCATGGCTGGACAACGCCCTCGCTGAAAAGAAGAAGGTGATGGGAATCGGACACGCTGTGTACAGGACCGAGGACCCGCGGGCGACATGGCTCCGCAAATTCTCCAAGCAGATGGGAGAGAAGAAGGGAGACCTCAAGTGGTTCGAAATGTCGCAGAAGCTCGAGAAGATGATGAACGAGAAGAAGGGGATGTTTCCCAACGTCGACTTCTACTCGGCATCGACCTATTACCTCATGGGTATCCCTCTCGATCAGTACACACCGATCTTCGCGGTCTCGAGGGTTTCCGGTTGGACGGGACACATCCTCGAACAGTACGGAAACAACAAACTCATCCGTCCGAGAGCCGAGTACATCGGGGCCCGTGGTCTCAAATACGTGGGCATGGACCAGAGGTGACGGCTCAGCCGATTTGATGAAGGGCGGGGAAGCGGATCCCCGCCCTTTTTTCATGTCCAGTCATCGACCTTTTCGACATTCCCACTCTGAAGTATCATCGGGGCGTTCGGAATTCCACACCAAGGAGTGATCCCATGTCGAGAAGATTCATTCGCACGATGTGCTCGATGCTTTTGGTCTCGCTGATTGCGGGAACCACGTTCGGTCAGACAACTATGAAACCACCAGTAGCTGAAAAGATCCCCAGAGTTTTGAAGATCCATGGTTATGAACTCGTGGACAACTATGCGTGGATGCGCGATCGCGAAGAGAAGAAAGATCGGAAGATCATGGACCATCTCAATGCCGAGAATGCGTACACCGAGCATCACATGGGCAGGCATCAGGGGCTGGTCGATCGGCTGTACAGCGAGATGCTCGGTCGCATCAAGCAGGACGACTCGAGCGTTCCGTACAAACTCGGTGAGTATTGGTACTTCACCAAGACCGAGGAAGGGAAGCAGTATCCGGTCTATCTGCGAAGCAAAACCCGTGATGCGAAGAATCCCGAAGTCCTGATCGACCAGAACGAACTGGCGAAGGGATTCGAGTACTTCGCAATCGGACTGATGACCGTCTCCGAGGACGGGAATCTGCTCGCATATGCGACCGACACGACTGGATACAGGCAGTATCTTCTGCGCATCAAGGATCTGCGGACCGGAAAGGTGCTTGAGAACAAGATCGAGCGGGTGACTTCGATGGAGTGGTCGAATGACGGAAAGCACGTGCTCTACAGTCAGGAGGATTCTGTCTCGAAGCGATCGGACAAGGTGTTCAGGCATGAGGTCTCCACTGCCAAGGACACTCTGGTCTTCGAGGAGAAGGACGTTCTCTTCAATTCGTTCGTCGGCAAATCACGAGACAAGAAGATGTTCATGGTCGGCAGCTACGCCAAGACCACCCACGAGATCCGATATCTTCCTGCAGACGACATAACGGGTCGGTGGAAGGTGATTGCTCCCAGAAGGGAGGGGCATCAGTACACCGCCGATTTCTACAAAGGTGATTTTTACATTCTCACCAACAGCAAGGCCGAGAACTTCCGTGTCGTCAAGGCCCCGATGAAGGATCCCTCGGAGAACAACTGGAAGGATTTTGTCGCCCACGATCCGAAGGTGAAGGTGGACAACATAAGTTTCTTCCGTGACTACGCGGTGGTTTCCGAGGTCGAGAATGCCCTCGAGTATCTCAGTGTGATCGACATGAGGAATCCGAACGCGACGAAGAGGAGAATCCCAACGCCTGAGAGTGTCTACACGATGACCATCTCCGCCAATCCGGAGTTCGACACCGATGTTGTCAGGTATTCCTATTCATCGATGGTCACGCCGAATTCCACCTATGAGTTCGACATGAAGTCGGGCGAGAGCGTGTTGCTCAAGCAGCAGGAGATCCCCAGTGGCTACGACAAGACCAGATACGAGACCGCGCGTGTCTGGATCACAGCGCGCGACGGAGAGAAGGTTCCGGTGTCGCTGATGATGAGAAGAGGCACCAAGCTCGATGGGTCGGCCTCCATGCTGCTCTATGCGTATGGATCGTACGGATATTCGACGATGCCGTATTTCTCGACCGCGAGACTCAGTCTTGTGGATCGAGGGATGATCTACGCGATAGCACATGTCAGAGGTGGTTCGGAACTCGGGGAGAGGTGGAGGCAGGAGGGAAGGATGTTCAAGAAGCTGAACACCTTCCATGATTTCATCGACTCTGCGAAATGGCTCATCGACAGCAAGTACACATCTGCGGATCGTCTCGTGATTCAAGGAGGCAGTGCGGGAGGTCTCTTGATGGGAGGAGTCGTGAACATGTCACCTGATACATTCAAGGCCGCGATAATCGAGGTGCCGTTCGTCGATGTCATGAACACGATGCTGGACGAGACTCTTCCACTCACGACCGAGGAGTGGGACGAATGGGGAAATCCAAACGAGAAAAAGGCCTGGGATTACATGATCCAGTACTCCCCATACGACAACATCAAGGCGCAGAAATATCCGAATATGTTGATCGAGGTTTCGCTGTACGATTCGCAGGTTCCCTATTGGGAAGGGGCGAAATTCGCGGCGAAGGTCCGGGAACTCAAGACCGACTCGAACACTGTTCTGCTCCGGACCAACATGGGCGCGGGGCATGGCGGGGCCAGTGGACGTTTCGACCGATTGAAGGAAGTGGCGTTCAGCTATGCGTACGCTCTGACGCAGGTAGGCGTTTTGGAATGAAATGGCTACGGATATGACTATGCGGGGCGGGTTGATAATTGTAATTTCTGAAAGAGTAACTCGTTGATATAGATATAGATAAATGACGGTTGAGGGGGCAGGTTTGGTATACATCAGAGGCTATGATATTTTCTGAAAGATTCCGAAGATATCTTGTTGCATCATCTTCAAAGTCAACAATTTAGGGGGAAAGCAAAATCTAATGAATTTCAAGTCGCTAATGTTCAGTTTCGTTTTGACAGTAGGGTGTTTTGCAGGCTCACATTTGGTTCTAGGTCAGAATAACCACGCCAACGTTGCCGTGGACATCGATCAGTGCGCGAATGGGTCCAGTGGAACAGTTTCTTGTTCCGGTTCAGCCTGGATCAATGGGAATCTCAATGGCAACACCGCAAGTTGGGTTGAAGGGCAGTCGGTGCCCTACAGATTTAAAATCTCGAACCTAACTGTTGGAGTTCCGACAACGGTCACTATTGGTTGGGATACAACGGTCAACAATGGCAAGCATGGTGTCGACTATCTGAGAACCTACGATGTTAGTGCGCCTGGAGCAGATCCCTGCACCGATTTTCTGGGAGCAGGCAACTGTGCGAACTTTTCCACCTTCGTAATTCCAGTCGATGGGAATGTAACCAACGGTCAAGACGGACTCTTGGGAACTTCAGATGACATCACCCAAAAGCCAGGGGTATTCACACTCTGGGGCGGGACGATTACTGGCACCTCGGGCTATACCTTAACTGGCGATTATTCTTCCGCAAGCGAAACGCAGATAAGTGTTTCATTCACTCCCTCGGCCTCGACTGCAGTTCTCGCGTGGTCAGGTCATATTTCGACTAGAGATGATTGGGGATTAGCAAATTCAGCGGGTGAAATCAGTGGTTCCCCTTATCATATGAGGAATCGAACTGGGGGGGGGAATCAGGATAGAGCAATGCAAACTGACACCATCACCTATATCGGCAGGGTGACTGTGGTCAAGATTGCTATACCAGTTGGTGGAAATCAGGCATCAACTGTGCCAGGGGTTCCGTTTAGCTTTATGTCGTCGATTGCCATGGGAGGGGTTATACCTGGGACCATTACTGTAGATACTCCTTCAGACGAGACTACCAGCAATGGATTCTCTTTGACGGATGACAGTGGTGCCGATAAGGCGACGACTGCCACCATTTTGTTTGGGTCGAACATCACTATTGATGAGACATCGCAGTCGGGGTGGAACCTTGTCAGCATGAACTGTGTCTCGAGTATTCCGAATTCGAGCAACACCATAAGTGGCTCCTCTTTGAACACGACTCTGGTTCTCGCCGAAAGCGAATACGTAACTTGTACTTCGACCAGCAATCAAATCGCTCCCACCTCGTCACGGGTTTCCGTTACGGGTGAGGTGCTGACGCCTCAGGGAAGACCGATAGTCAATGCGATTGTTTCGTTTGTCGACCTTGTAACGGGAGAGAAGTACACGGCCAAGTCGAACACCTTCGGCAGATTTGTGGTCAATGGGGTGCCGGCCGGTGCCTCGGTCATCGTGTCGACGAGTCACTCGAGGTTCTCCTTCCAGCAGAGTAACAACCAAATGTTGTCTCTTCTGGAATCTGGGACTCTGAAAATCCAAAGCGATCGTTGACACCCGTCAGCATGGAATGTGAAAAGGGCCTGCATTGCAGGCCCTTTTCTTTTTCGCACCTGCGGTGCTCAGCGCAGGCAGGGAGACTCGCGCTCCCAGCGCTCCGCCCTACTGTCTACCGACCACTGATTTCTCATTGATCGTCAGTGACTCGAAGGCGAGCTTCGCATCCGCGAGTCTCGCGAAGGGCCTCTTCACCCTGAAGCGCAGGACTATCAGGTCTCCGTCTCCCGTCGCCAGGACGACGCCGTACGCGCCCAGTCGGATCTTCCCGCGTTCCGACCTGTTCACGACCACGTTGAAGTTCGTCGACAGCGTCCCGAGACTCCTGACGGGTCTCTCGAGCACGGGCTCGAGCAACTCGGGGTCGTAGGTGACGACCGCATCGTACGCGAGTATGCCCATCGCGTCGGCGACGCTTATCGGGATCTCCACCACCTCGCCCCTCGGCAACGTCGACCCGTTCATCGATGCCTTGTCGCGGAGGGCTCCCGAGAGCATGTTCCCGATGCCGTCCGTGCGGACCGGCTCCGAGTACATGCCGAACCCGATGGCCTCGGCCACATCAGACCGACCGCCGGTCACTGACTTCCCGCTGCCGATTTCCTGCCCCACTGTCCCACTGCTCCACTGACCTTCTGCGATTGGAGCCGCCGCCGTCCAGTTCCCCGTGACGTCGCCCATCAGTATCGCCGTGAAGTCCTGTCCCGTGAGCGACTCCGTGACCGAGGAGTAGGTCCTCGTCGAGGGCGTGAACCTCCACGTCCCCGTGAGTCCCGTCGTCGAGAGTCCGACCGACCACTGGGCTATCTGCGAGGCGTCGAGCGCCGAGATCGTCCCGTCGTTCGTCACATCGGCGGCTGTCTGCTGGTTCGCCG
>Ga0315906_10000018_pt1 | contig 222759 bp, 228 predicted proteins | sample LakEriMetagenome_4_FD_203526 | JGI IMG/M metagenome (GOLD analysis project Ga0315906, IMG submission 203526) | Freshwater fungal communities from buoy surface, Lake Erie, Ohio, United States - Buoy 2 MA122 | ecosystem: Environmental > Aquatic > Freshwater > Lake > Lake biofilm | place: USA...
TCGGTGGATATCTATAACCGCGAGCGGCCGCACATGGCATTGAAATACAAAACGCCCGATGCGGTGCATCGGGCGTTTCCATAGATCATTTACAATCAAAAATATGTGCTAATTAACTGTCAACCCATATCAGGACGGGTCAACCTGCTTTGTTGTTTGTTGCCTTTCGACATACCCGCCTGATCGCAAGTCAGCCCTGCAACAAGCGAATCTCCGCCGCAGCCACCCCGGCTTCCGACCCCAAAAGCACAAGGATATCGCCCTCCTCGACCAGCATGTCTGCTGCAGGAGCAGCTGTTCTGACATTGCGACGCCGTACTGCGGTCACTTCGACGCCAGCCTTGGCCAGATCAAGGTCGTGAAGGCGTTTGCCAATGGCCTTGGCGCCCGCCGTCACCAATACGGAATGCAGGCGAGGTTGCAACGATTGATCATCCCCCTCAACCGCATCGGTCATGCCGCGATAAAAGCCCCTGAACAGGTCGTAGCGGCGCTCCCGGGTCTCGCGAATTCGACGGAGCACACGGGTCAACGGCACCCCGACCAGCATCAGTGTGCTTGATGCCAGCATCAGACTCGCCTCCATCAGGTCTGCAACCACTTCCGCAGCGCCGGCATTACGCAGTTTCTCGACATCGCTGTCGTCGATCGTGCGCACGATCACCGGCAAACCCGGTCGCGCCTCCTGCACATGGGCAATGATGCGCAACGCGGAGGGCGTATCGGCATAAGTAACAATTACTACTTTCGCACGCGCCAGACCGGCGGCCAGCAGCACCTCGCGGCGTGCGGCATCGCCGAACACCACCCGCTCGCCAGCCGCGGTGGCATCGCCGATACGCTGCGGATCATTGTCGAGTGCGATGAACGGCACTTCTTCCTGATCAAGAAAGCGGGCGAGGTTTTGCCCGCTGCGACCATAACCACAAATCAGCACGTGTTCATCTGCGCTCATCGACTGCACGGCGATGTTGTGCAGCTGCATGGCGCGGTTTGTCCACTCCGTGGCGCTCCAGCGCCGGACTATGGCTTCGCTGCGTTCCATCACAAAAGGTGTGATCACCATGGACAGCACCATCACCGCAAGCACCGGCTGCAGGATTTCGGGGGAAACCAGCCCGCTTCCTGATGCATGCGCAAGGATGACAAATCCGAATTCGCCACAGGCGCCCAAGGCCAGTCCGGTACGCATGGCCACGCCGCTTGACGCACCGAACAGGCGGCTCAATCCGAAAATCAGTGCTGTTTTGGCCAGCACCAACGTCACCAGCAACACGCTGACCCAGACGTTTTCGATGACGATGCCGACGTTGAGCAGCATGCCGATGGTCACGAAGAACAAGCCAAGCAGCACGTCCCGGAATGGCTTGATGTCTTCTTCAACCTGATACCGGTATTCCGTCTCGGAAATCAGCACCCCGGCGACAAACGCCCCCAGTGCAAGCGACAAACCCGCCAATTCGGTGATGTAAGCGATACCCAGCGTGATCAACAACACGTTGAGCACAAAAAGCTCCGATGACTTCTGCCGTGCAACCACATGAAACCAGGCGCGCATCAGCCGCTGGCCGAAAAACAGCAACAGCGTAAGCACCACAGCCGCCTTCACGACGGCGTAACCCACAGTCGCAACAAAATCCTCGGCGGGGGCAGCCAGCGCCGGGATCAGGATCAGCAGCGGAACCACCGCAAGATCCTGGAACAGCAGGATGCCGATGATCTGGCGGCCGTGTGGGGAGTTGAGTTCAAACCGCTCGGCAAGGAGCTTGGCCAGTATTGCGGTTGACGACATCGCCAGCGCGCCCCCCAGCACAATGCTCGTAGACCAGGGAACACCGATCGCCATCGCAACGCCAACCACCAGCAGCAGCGTGATCAGGACCTGCGCGGTGCCGAGACCGAACACGATGCGCCGCATGGTCATCAGGCGGGTCAAACTGAACTCCAGCCCGATGCTGAACATCAAAAACAAAACCCCGATTTCAGCCAGGCTGCGAACTTCGTCGGTCGTAGTGATCCAGCCAAGGGCATGGGGCCCGATCAATACGCCGACGCTCAGATAGCCCAGCAGCGGCGGCAGCCGCAACGAGCGGAACACCACCACTACCAGCACAGCGGCAGCGAGCAGAACGAGAACGGGTTGCAGGGTGTTGTGCATGCGCGATAAGTAGAGGTATCGGCCGAATATTGCCTTTTCTTCAATGAATTGCAAGCGCAGCCGACCGATTCAAGACAGGGTGTTTGTTATAATTTCCGCCATGAGTACCCCTGCCGAAGGCCCTACAGCCAGCGCTGCAATTGCAGCGGCGCGTGAAGTGCTTGCCATCGAGGCACAGGCCGTTACCGACCTGATCGCGCACATCGATGAACGATTCGAGCAGGCCATTCGCATCCTTCTGCAATGTCGCGGACGTGTCGTTGTCAGCGGCATCGGAAAATCCGGGCACATCGCCCGCAAGATGGCTGCCACTTTAGCCAGCACCGGCACGCCGGCGTTTTTCGTTCATCCTGCGGAAGCAAGCCACGGCGACCTTGGCATGGTCACGCGGGACGATGTTTTTGTCGCGCTGTCAAACTCAGGGGAAACCGCAGAACTGCTGATCATCATTCCCGTTCTCAAGCGGCAGGGGGCGAAACTCGTGGCGTTGACCGGAAACCCAACCTCGACGCTGGGCAGGGAGGCCGATGTCCACCTTTATGCCGGCGCAAAACAGGAAGCCTGCCCGCTCAACCTTGCCCCTACGGCCAGCACCACTGCCGCCCTTGCCCTGGGTGACGCCATCGCCGTCGCCCTGATGCGTGCGCGCGGATTCACCCAGGACGAATTCGCCCGCTCCCACCCGGGCGGTGCGCTCGGACGAAAACTGCTCACAATGGTCAGGGACGTCATGCGTTCAGGCAACGAAGCGCCGCGCATTGCAGAAACATCTTCGCTGACTGATGCACTGCTTGAAATGTCCCGTGGCCGTATGGGCATGACCGCTGTGGTTGACCCGGCGCAGGTGGTCAAAGGCATTTTTACCGACGGCGACCTTCGCCGCGCCATCAGCAAAGGCCTCGATTTGCGCAAAACGCTGATCAAGGACGCGATGTCTGCCAATCCACGAACCATCGGACCTGACCGGCTTGCGGCTGAAGCCGTCGAAATCATGGAGCGGGGCAAGGTCACCCAACTGCTGGTTGTCGATGATCAAGGCCGCCTGCTGGGCGCCCTGAACATCCACGACCTGTTCCGCAACAAAGTGGTTTAGCCGCGGCTTCCCCAACCGATGATTCCGCAAGCCAGGCAGGTACGAATCGCAATATTCGATGTCGATGGTGTTTTGTCCGACGGCGGACTGCACTATGCCGAAACCGGCGACGCCATGAAGACTTTTGACGTGCGCGACGGCATGGGCATGAAACTGCTGCAGGACTCGGGTGTCGAACTCGCAATTATTACCAGCCGGAAGGCCGGCAGTGTGCGGGAACGCGCCGCCGACCTCGGCATACGGCATATAAAGCAGGGCGTGGGCGACAAATACTCTGCTTTCGACGCCTTGCTGGCTGATCTGGGCTTTACGCAGGAGCAGTCTGCGTTTCTCGGCGACGACCTGGTTGATCTGCCGGTGCTCAAACGCTGCGGTTTTGCGGTAACTGTCTCCGATGCCCCGGCGGTGCTCAAGAGACATGCTGATTACGTGACGCGCGCAACCGGAGGTCACGGCGCGGCGCGCGAGTTCTGCGAGGTGATCCTGCACAACCAGGGCGCGCTGGCCGCACAGACTGCGCGTTTCCTCGGCACCGACTGAGGCTCAATACACCGCAATGAACCGCCTCTCGCAAATTTTCCCGCTGTTGCTGCTGGCCGCACTGGCAACGTTGACCTTCTGGCTGGACGGGGCCGTACAGCAAGGTAGCCCGCTCGCAGAAACAGAGCGTGCTGCCCCGGACTTCATCATCGACAACATTGTTGCGCGCCGACTTGATGCCAACGGCAACGTGAAACACACGCTGCATGCCGTGCGCATGACTCATTACCCCATTGACGACAGTACGCGACTCGTTTCGCCGCGCTTTGTCAGCAACGCCTCTCGATCCCCGTTGTCCGTCACCTCGCGTACCGCACGCGTATCAAGCGGTGGCGAAAACATCTATTTTGAGGATGATGTGCGCGTGGTTCGGGCGGCCTATGCTGATCGCAGCGACCTCGTCCTCGAGACCTCCTTTTTGCATGTCATCCCGGATGAAAACATTGCCCGTACCGACCGGCCGGTAAAGATTACCGACGCCCATACCGTTGCCACGGCGATTGGCTTAGAATTGGACAGTGAAGCCCGAACCGTCAAGTTCCTCTCCCAGTTCCGCGGCACCTATCATGACCCCGCCCGTGTCGAAAAACGCCGCTAGTCAACTCTTGCGCAGGCTCGCCCACGCTGCAACCCGCATGCTGGTCGCAGGCATTTTCGTCTGTGGTTCAGCTCATGCGGAAAAAGCAGACCGCGAGAAACCGATCAATCTCGAAGCTGACCGGGTGTCGGTAGATGACGCCAAGCAGATATCCACTTTTGAAGGGCGCGTCGTCTTGACCCAAGGCACCCTGATCATCCGTGGCGACCGCATGGAAGTGCGCCAGGACAACCAGGGTTTCAAGACGGGAATCACCTGGGGCAATCTCGCCTATTTCCGGCAAAAGCGCGACGGTTACGATGAGTACATTGAGGGCTGGGCGGAACGCATCGAATACGACGGCCGTGCCGACAAAGTGCAGATGTTCAACCGGGCGTCCATGAAAAAGGGCGCTGACGAAGTCCGCGGCAATTACATTTCGTATGACGCGAATACCGAATTCTTCCAAGTCACCGGCGGCGGTTCCCCGACGGTGACCGGCGGCAACGGCCGGGTACGGGCAGTGCTGCAGCCCAAGCCGAAGGAAAAACCGGCGGCCCAGCCGCCTGTCTCGCTGCGACCCACGGCGGAAGTGGCTGCGCCGCGAGAGCCGCTGCCGACACAACCGCGCTGAGCGGGTCATGGATAATCTGACTCAGGAAAGCCCCAACGGCGCTCCGCGTCCGGAAGGTACATACGTGCTGAAGGCCGACGGCCTGAAGAAACGCTACCGCACACGCACCGTCGTCAAGGATGTATCGCTGGAGGTGCGCAGCGGAGAAGTGATCGGCCTGCTCGGCCCCAACGGTGCAGGCAAAACAACCTGTTTTTACATGATGGTCGGCCTGGTCGCGATGGACGGGGGCGAACTCTATCTTGACGAAACCCGGCTTACGCACATGCCCATGCATAAACGTGCCCGCCTTGGTTTGAGTTACCTGCCGCAAGAGGCATCGATATTCCGCCGACTGACCGTCGCGGAAAACGTGCGCGCCATCCTTGAGCTTTACCACACAGATTCCGCCGCCATCGAAGCCCGTCTCGACACACTTCTGCAGGAACTGCATGTCGGACATCTTCGCAACAATCCTGCAATCAGTCTGTCGGGAGGCGAACGGCGACGGGTTGAAATCGCCCGCGCCCTCGCGACCGAACCCCGTTTCATCCTTCTTGACGAACCTTTCGCCGGAGTTGATCCGATCGCCGTCATCGAAATCCAGAAAATCATCGGCTTCCTGCGTAACCGTGGGATCGGGGTACTGATCACCGACCACAACGTCCGGGAAACACTGGGCATCTGCGACCGCGCCTACATCATCAACGACGGCACCGTACTGGCTTTCGGCAAGCCCGACGAGATCGTCTATAATGAGAGCGTCAGAAAGGTCTATCTCGGTGAGCATTTCCGCCTTTGAGACCACGAGGCAGCGCTAAAGCCCACGATTGCCCCTCCGGGACCTGATCTTCCATATCCGGCCCTGAATGAAACATTCTCTACAGCTCAGACTCTCGCAACACCTGACGTTGACGCCGCAGCTGCAGCAGTCGATTCGACTGCTGCAGCTGTCGACGCTCGAACTCAATCAGGAAATCGAGCGCCTGCTCCAGGACAACCCGCTGCTGGAACGCGAAGACGGTGGAACGGAATCACCGCCACCACCGCAAAACGACACGGCACAATCAGCATCCGGGGAGACCCCTGAGAGTTCAGGCAACAGCGACCAGGAACAGTCGGGCAACAGTGATGAGCCTGCGCCCTTCGATATCGAGGACGGCCCCTCTTACGGCAACAGCAGCAGCGCCGACAACGACGACGACGAATTTCCACCGCTGGCCGAGCAGCCCGCATCGCTGCGCGCCCATCTGACCGCACAACTCTCCCTGCTGCATCTGTCCGAACGGGACAAGCAGCTGGTCAACCTGCTGATCGATTCCCTGACCGACCACGGTTATTTGCCGCAATCCCTTGAGGAAATCGGCGAGATGCTGCCGCCGGAACTCGACGTGAATCATGACGACCTGTCGATCGCCCTGCAGCATCTGCAACATCTCGAGCCGATCGGCATCGGCGCACGCAATCTCGCGGAGTGCCTGTCGCTGCAACTGGCTGCACTGCCCGACGACACGCCGCAGCGTGACGCGGCGCTGGAAATCGTCAGGAACCACCTTGATGCACTTGCCGCACGTGACTTTGCCCGCCTGAAACGCACACTGAAGTGTGATGATGCCTGCCTGCGCGTTGTGCAGAAGCTCATCACCAGCCTCAATCCTCGACCGGGCAGCGGCTTCTCCACCGAGGAAACGCGGTTCGTAGTATCCGACGTGATCGTGCGCAAGATAAAGGGCGTGTGGGTTGCCGCGCTGAATCCGGATGCGATGCCGCGCCTGCGGGTCAACCGCATGTACGCGGACATCCTTCAACGCAACCGCGGCGGCAGCGCGCAACAGCTGAATTCGCAGCTGCAGGAAGCAAAGTGGCTGATAAAAAACGTACAGCAGCGCTTTGAAACCATCCTGCGCGTATCGCAGGCCATCGTTGACCGGCAGCGCAATTTCCTCGAGCATGGCGAAGTGGCCATGCGTCCTTTGGTGCTGCGCGAGATTGCGGAAACGCTGGGCCTGCATGAATCGACGGTGTCCCGCGTGACTACGCAAAAATTCATGCATACACCGCGCGGCATCTTTGAATTGAAGTATTTTTTCGGCAGCCATGTCGCCACCGAAGCGGGCGGCTCGGCATCCAGTACGGCAATCCGCGCACTGATCAAACAGCTGGTCAGCGCGGAAAACACCCGCTCACCGCTCAGCGACGGCCAGATTTCGGAGCTTCTGGGTCAGCAGGGTATAGTCGTGGCAAGGCGAACCATTGCAAAATACCGGGAATCGATGCAGATCCTCCCGGTTAATCTGAGAAAAACCCTTTAATAAGGAGAAGACATGAACCTGCACCTGACGGGCCACCACCTGCAAATCACCCCGGCAATTCGCGAACATGTCGCGCAAAAACTGGAGAAGATCACCGCGCATTTCGATCATGTGATCGATATCAACGTGATCATGACGGTCGAAAAGCTGCAGCACAAAGTCGAAGCAAAGATGCACCTCAGCGGCAAGGAAATCTTCTGCGAAGCACATGGCGAGGACATGTATGTCGCCATCGATCACCTGGTCGGCAAACTCGACCGTTCGGTGATAAAGCACAAGGAAAAAAATCTTGCCCACCGTCATGACAGCGCTCCGATCAAACATCGCGCCGTCGAAGAGTAAACCCAGTCCACGAATAACGATGTCCCGCGCGCCATGAACCTGATCGCAAAACTGCTGCCCCTGTCGAACGTTCTGCTGGATGCAGATCTGACCAGCAAGAAGCGTGTTTTCGAACAGGCGGGCCTGCTGTTCGAGAACCACCAGCAAATCGCGCGCAATCAGGTATTCGACAGCCTGTTTGCCCGTGAAAAACTCGGATCAACCGGACTTGGCCAGGGTGTGGCCATCCCTCATGGCCGCATTAAAGGCATCAAGGCGGCAGCGGGATCGCTGATCCGCGTTCGCGAGGCCATACCCTTCGACGCCCCTGACGGCCAGAATGTCCGGCTGGTGTTCGTGCTGCTGGTACCGGAACGCGCCACTGACGAACACCTGCAGATCCTGTCAGAGCTTGCCCAGATGTTCTGCGACAAGGTTTTCCGGGAAAAGCTTTTCAACGCAGCCAGCCCCGAAGATCTTCTGCAGCTGATCACACAATGGGAGCCCAATGCCGCAGGTCAGCATAGCCCGGCTGTTTGACGACACCCGCGAAAAACTCCAGCTGACCTGGATCGCGGGCCGTGACGGCGCCGACAAGGGCATCGACAGTGAACTGACCAAGGACTCATCCAAGGGTCTGGTCGGCCACCTCAATTTCATTCATCCCAACCTGATCCAGGTTCTGGGACAGTCCGAGGTCAACCACCTCAACGGACTGGACGCGACAGAATGTCGAGCGCTGCTGAAACGCACGGCCACCCGCGAACTTGCCTGCTTCATTGTCGCCGGGGCCAACGGCATACCACCGGCGCTGCTGGAAATCGCCGAAGCCACCCATACCCCGCTGTTTTCATCGCCAATCGCCAGCGTCGAACTGATGTGGATCCTGCGACCGCATCTCGCACGCGCACTCGCTGATTCAACGACCGTACATGGCGTGTTCCTTGATGTGCTGGGCGTCGGCGTGCTGATTACCGGCGACTCCGGTGTCGGCAAAAGCGAACTCGCGCTGGAACTGATCAGCCGCGGCAGCGGCCTCATCGCCGATGATGTCGTCGAACTGTATCGTGTCGGACCGGAAAGCGTGGAAGGACGCTGCCCTTCCCTGCTTCGTGATTTTCTTGAAGTGCGCGGGCTTGGCGTGCTCAATATCCGTACGATTTTCGGCGAAGCCGCCCTGCGTCCACGGAAAAACGTCAAGATCGTGGTCCACCTTGAGCGCCCCTCGGGTTCAGACCCGACCTATCTCGACCGGCTGCCGCTGAAACCCGGTACCGAATCGCTGATGGATGTGGAAATCCGCAAGGTGACGATTCCTGTAGCCGCCGGCCGCAACCTTGCCGTGCTGACTGAAGCCGCCGTGCGCAACCATGTACTGCAGATGCGTGGCATCGACAGCACCCGCGAATTCATCGAGCGGCAGGCTCAGGCCATGCATAACCAAGACGACTGATCCGCAACGCAAACAAGCCATGCAACTGATCCTGATCACGGGCCTTTCCGGCTCGGGCAAAAGCGTAGCGCTGGCCGTGATGGAAGACGCCGGCTTTTATTGTGTAGACAACCTGCCGGTGAACATGATCGGCAACCTGGTTGAAACACTGCGCGCCTCCGGCACCCAGCGCGTGGCATTGACGATCGATGTCCGTACCGGAGAAGCCATCACCGAACTGCCGGAACTGGTGACCCTGCTGCGTAATGACGGCATCGAAGTGCGCGTGATGTTCCTTGAAGCCAAAGCGGAAACACTGATCAAGCGTTACTCGGAAACCCGCCGTCGTCACCCGCTGTCCACGACCGGTCTGACACTGCCGGAGTGCATCGCCCGGGAAAAAGAACTGGTCGCCGGGATCTCCGACATGGCACATCACATCGATACCAGCGACCTTGCACCCAACACCCTTCGCGCCTGGGTCAAGGACTTTGCCGCCGCACCCGTTGCCGGACTGACGCTGCTGTTCGAATCCTTCGGCTTCAAACACGGAATCCCGCTGGATGCGGATTTCGTGTTCGACGTGCGCTGCCTGCCCAACCCTCATTACGACCCACAACTGCGCCCGCTGACCGGCTGTGATGCGCCGGTCGCTGAATTCCTGCGCGCAACTCCGGACGCCATGCGCATGCTGGAAGACATCAACCGCTTCATTGCCGACTGGCTGCCGGCATTCGAACGCGACAACCGCAGCTATCTTACGGTGGCCATCGGCTGCACCGGTGGCCGGCATCGCTCGGTGTTTTTGGTCGAAACACTGGCCGCCCGCTTTCGCGAGCGCACCCGCACGCTCGCCCGCCACCGCGAACTCGGCACATGAGCGACGTGCGCGAACTGCCGTTGTTCCCGCTTGGTACCGTGCTGTTTCCGGGAGGGCTGCTGCCGCTGAAGGTCTTTGAGCAGCGTTACGTCGACATGACCAAAGCCTGCCTTCGTGACAGCACGCCTTTCGGCGTCTGCCTGATTCGCGAAGGTCAGGAAATCGGTCAGCCGGCGACACCGCAAACGACAGGCTGCCTTGCGACCATTGAACAATGGGATGTGCCGCATCCCAACCTGTTTGCGCTGCTGGCGCGAGGCGGCGGGCGTTTCCGTGTTCTCGACACCACGGTCAACAGCAGCGGGCTGATCATCGGCAAGATCGAGATGCTGCCCGAGGCCACAACCAGCGCAGAAATGGACCAGGCCTGCGAAGAGGTTTTGCGTCTGGCCATCAAACGCGCCGGCGAAGACAGCGTGCCCGGTCCGATACAACTGGATAATCCGGTCTGGGTCAGCTACCGGCTGGCAGAGATATTGCCGATCACGCCTCAGGAGAAACAGGCGCTGCTCGAAATGACCGACACCGATGCCCGACTGAAAAAGCTGCGGGAATTACTGCTGGCCCACGGCATCATAGAAAAAAACAATAAAAACAAATAGTTACTGATTTACGTCGGGATTGCCCCAGCCGATAACAAGCTTTTGCAGCTGCGCGTGTGCAATCTCTGTATCCAGCGATGCCAGCAAGCCCTTGTCCGCGGCATAAACACCTGCCTCGGTCACCACAAAATCCATTGCAATATCGTGTCGCTGCGGATAAATCGTCGGCACCCGGCAGTGTTCGTGCGAAACGCCGATGCTCACGATGCGCGGCTTTAAAGCAGCAAGCGTGCGGTCAAAATAGCCACCGCCGTAGCCCAGCCGGTAACCGCGATCATCAAAAGCATTCATCGGCACCACCAGCACCTCGGGCCTTAGCTCGGGCGTACCATCGGGGACTGGAATGTCATAAACCCCGTGCGTCATTGGCGCACCGGGCCACCATTGCCGGAAACGCAAGGGCAATCCTTTACCGGCCACCTCGGGCAAGACCGCAGTCGCACCTTCGTCACACCAGCGGCGAATGGCGAAGCGGGCATCGAATTCGCACTGATAAGGCCAGCAGAAACCGATGACCCGCGTTGCAGGCGTCCTCAGCAGACCCAGCAGTAAAGTGGTGATCTGCTTTCCCCATTCGACACGCTGCACTTCACCTACGCCGTTGCGCCAGGCAACGCAACGATCACGCTGTGCTTTGCGCCAGACACTGATGTCGTACCAGTCCAGCGATTGCGGAGCGTTGATCAACTCAGCGGGCCTGTCAGCGTTCATCAGCGGCGGCGTGAACGGCCGATCAACTGCTCAAGAATGCCGCGCACCGGTGTCGGAATCGCCGCAGCTTTCGCCTCTTCAACCGAAAGCCAGATCAAACCTGGTTCGGCGGCGCGGCGCGGCCAGGAACTCACCTGGGCAGGCTGCGGCAGGATATCGAGGTGGTAATGCGTAAAACCGTGTGCGATGACCGGCAATGCTTCGCGCAATTCGACCTGCACGCCGTAACGCTGCGCACAAACAGTCACCGCATCAGCATCGGAATCGGCCACCGGGAAACACCACAAACCGCCCCAGATGCCGGAGGACGGACGTTTTTCCAGAAGCACCTCGCCGGCACGTTGCAACACCAACATCATCGTCCGCCGCTGCGGCAGAGTCTTGCGTGGCTTCGGCGTCGGCAGTTCGGCAGTGCGACCGGTCCGCTGTGCGATACACATCGTCTGCACCGGACACTCCGTACAACGCGGATTGCGCCGAGCGCAGACCGTTGCACCGAGATCCATCAATCCCTGCGTATACGCCCGCAAACCCGTTTTCGGCAGCAGCAGTTCGGCCTGCGTCCATAGCTGCGCTGCCACGGCGTTTTCGCCGGGATAACCGGTGATACCGCGAACCCGCGCCAACACGCGCTTGACGTTGCCGTCGAGGATTGCGCCGCGTTTGCCGAATGCAAAAACAAGGATCGCCGCCGCAGTGGACCGGCCGATGCCCGGCAGCGCCATCACCGCATCCATGGCCTGCGGAAATCCGCCGCCATGTTCTGTAACGATGATCTGTGCCGCACGATGGAGGTTACGCGCCCGTGAGTAATACCCGAGGCCGCTCCATAGCGCGAGTACATCGTCCTCCGGCGCCGCGGCCAGCGCTGCGATGGTCGGGAAGCGCTCCAGAAACCGCCGGAAATAGGGAATGACTGCGCTGACCTTGGTCTGCTGCAGCATGATTTCGGAAAGCCATACTGCGTAGGGATCGCGTGTCTGCTGCCACGGCAGGTCGTTGCGACCGTGCTTTTTTTGCCACTTAATCAATGCCGGGGCGAAGGCTGCCGCCAGAGCCCTGATTGCTTCGCGAGACGCCGGGTTTACAGACTGCTGGGAGCGGGGCATGACTGAACAGTTCAGGAAACGACAAAGAGCAGGAATTGAAAGGATCCAACGGACACCAGACCCGGCAATCGCACGCACAGCCCTCTTCGACTGGCAACGCGGGTGCGGATGGCGTCAGGTCATGATGGCCATGAATATCTTGATCACTACAGCATTGGCAATATCGATAAAGAATGCACCGACCATCGGTACGATCAGAAATGCAAGATGTGAGGGGCCGAATCGGTCAGTGACCGCCTGCATATTGGCAATTGCAGTCGGCGTTGCGCCCAGACCAAAACCGCAGTGGCCGGAGGCAATCACCGCGGCATCATAGTTGCCGCCCATGACACGAAAGGTCACCAGGATTGCAAAACCGGACATCAACAACGCTTGAAAGAAAAGCAGCGCCATCATCGGCAGCGCCAGTGATGCAAACTCCCCGAGCCGTAGCGACATCAACGCCATGGCGAGGAAAAGCGCCAGAGACACATTACCCAGAACCGAAACGCAACGTTCGAAAACCCTGTACAAGCCGAGTACGGCAAGCAGGTTGCGCAGAAGTACCCCAACCATCAGCACACAAACAAAAGCCGGCAATTCCAGCAGACTGCCCTTGAGCAACTCGGCCATCTGAATGCCAGCGAGCAGGCAGGCGGAGAACAAAGCGAGGGTCTCGATCATTGCCGGGGCCGTTATCAGGCGCACAGAGCCGGGTTCCTCGAACGCGCCCGGGTCGATCCTGTTACCGGTCTCCGGCGATTTCATCGCCTTGCGCATCAGGAATCCAGCCACGGGGCCGCCGATGATGCCCCCCAGTATCAATCCGAAAGTGGCGCATGCAAGCGCGAGTTCGCCAGCCGAGGCAATCCCGTATTTTTCGGAAAACACCGCGCCCCAGGCGGCACCCGTGCCATGCCCTCCGGAAAGCGTGATTGATCCGGCAAGCAGTCCGATCAGGGGGTCCAGGCCAAGCAATGTTGCGAGAGAAACGCCAAGGATATTCTGGGTGATGAGGAAGGCGACAACCACAAAAAGCAATTTGATCAACGGACGCCCGCCCCGGCGCAGACTTGCAAGATCCGCGTTTAGACCGATGCTGGCAAAAAACACGAGCATCAGGGGCACACCCAGGCTGTTGTCGAAGCGTATCTGGAACCCGGCGCCAGCCTGCAAGGCGTAGATGGTCAGCGCCACAATCAATCCGCCAACAACCGGCTCGGGAATCGAATAGGTCTGGAGCGGCTTGACCAATTCAACGAGCTTGCGTCCAATCAACAACACCAGGGACGCGACAACCAGTGTTCCGTAAACGTCCAGGGAAATCATGCCGCCGACGGATGATCCCTAACGGGTCACGACGGCAATAAGAATCGCCGGAGCAAACGCCGTGAGGAAGCCTTTATATTTAAGCGGGAAGTAGAGAGTTGGAGCGGGTGAAGGGAATCGAACCCTCGTATCAAGCTTGGGAAGCTGGCGTTCTACCATTGAACTACACCCGCAAGAGACAGGTTCTCAATATACCAGACCTGATGGAGGCTGGTCGATCCGGAACATCCGGGGTGTTGCGAAGCTGCGGTTCCGCCAATGAAGCTCACCAGTAGCGTCTGACGGATTATTCCACCGCTCCGCCTGATGTAGAACAGGCCGGAATGCATCTGCATACGGACAATTTACCGATCGGAGAAAATGCGCCCGACCTGCCGCGACGTGATGATCCGGTTCGGGCTTTTCCGGGCGTACGCAGATGTCCCGCGATGTGCGGAATCACCACAAAATCCGCCTTGCCCGGGAGCTCCGGGTTTTGGCGCAGGGCCAACCGCAAATTGCGTGACAAGCAGGGTGCGTTTTTTGTTCCAGTCCTTGCACTTGTGTTCGATTCCAGCAACCCGGTCAGTCAAGATGCACAGGTCTCATGGTTGCCAAATCGGCCGTGCCGGCAACGCCCGGTCCAGTAACGACTGGTCAAAGAAAAAATAGGTATCGAAATGATCGCGCGGCACCAGTTCGATGCCGTTCTCGAAACCGACTGCATTGCCATTCTGCATCCACCAGCGCGGGTGGGCGGAAAGAAAACCGGCATCAGCATGAAAAAATGCCAGACGGTGCCCTGCTTCATACAACACCTTGTCAATCGAATTGGCCGCCTTCGGCAGCATCCATTCGCCCTGGGTGCCGCTGGCCTGATACGCAGTCAGCGCAATATTGAACACGCGTTTGCCGCTGAGTCGCTGGTAGAAAAAAACTCCGGACTTGAGGTCACCGTATCCCCACCAGTTGGCCGGCGAACGGTTATGCGACACATGGCTGATATGCGCTGACAGGATTGCCCGCGGCGCACCGTGCTGCGCCATGATCAGCATCAGGTTGCGGCCCTGGGCAAGGTCACGCTCATTCCAGCTGCGGATATCGTCGACACCATCGTAATAATGGAAGCCCAGCCATCCCAGCAGGGTGGAAGAAGACAATGCCGCTTCGAACGCAGATCCAGCGCCGGCAGGATTCGCCCCCTGCAGTTGCTGCGCCCGCTGCTGGGCGTGGTCCAGTACGCCCGACAAAGCCACGCGGCAGCGTTCATGAACACTTTCTCGTAACGTGCTGCCCGGGAGCTGCAGTTGCGCGACGACCGTGTCCATATGCGCCCATTCCGTAGCGCGATACCCGGGGCAATTCGCAGACACGGCATCAAGCACCTTACTGTCGATGGCTGCTGCAGCGGCAGCGGACCGGAGCTGGGCGTAATGCAGCCATGGCCGGTCCCAGACGTCCATGCCGCGAAACACCACCGGTGAACCGGGGTTTGCGCGGTTGTAATCGCAAATCCACTCCCACAACGGAAGATCCGCCGCAGTGGGCATGTACAGCACATCGAACGGGGGCGGTGTCCGGGTGTGTACGCAGGCGGCTAACCAACGGCTCATTTCCAGGCTGCGCAACACGCCTGTTTCCCACACCAGCATGCGCATGCCGTGATTGACCACCAGATAACGGATCAGCCGGGTCTGCATCTGCAGCATGGCGGCAGAGCCATGAACGCTCTCACCGATGGCCACAACATCGACCTTGTGCAAATGCTGGTCGAGCAGTGCCGCGAGTTCGCGGTCAGTGACAGCATCGGGTAACTTGCCCAACTCGTTCACGCCCGGCAATGCCGCGCTGACCCAGTTGCAGAACAGCATCGCGAAGATCAGCAGCCCGTGTCGCATGGTCACGGCGTCACCTGAAATCACGAATCACGAATGGCGCACACCCAAAACATCCAACTGCCCTGCACAAGACGTTCAGGCGCGCGACACCCGGCACAGCAGCACCTTGAGATTGGTCTGATCGGACACGGGATCGCGTTGCGTATTGTCTGTCAGGAAATTCACCGGGCGCCACGGATTGTAGGGCTGACGTTCGCCCCAGCCGATCGGGATGAATACGGCGGTAGGACGGATGCCGGCATGCACCCAGGCCATGGCTTCGATGCAGCCATGCGCAGATTCGACCTTCACGCGTTCACCGTCCTTGATACCGAGCTTTGCCGCCTTGTCGGGATGAATCTGGCAGAACAGGTCCGGCCACATTTCCTGCGATTGCCAGAAATAATGCGTCCAGCTGTGAAAATGCGCCGCCGATGGACGACCGGTGACGAGTTCGGTATCAAAGCCCTGTTCACGCAATTTCAGCCCCGGGTGATCGGGGCCCGGGGCAACGATGCGGCCACGCGCACTGCCGGTGGCCGGCGAGCAGAAGGGAGAAATCACGCCGGCTTCACCGTCGGTTTCCAGCAGTTCCATGTACGGCAGATCAATCAGCTGTTCGCGCTCGGAATAAAACTCGGGCAAGGCCGACAGTCCGAGCACATTGAATTTGGCTTCGAGTTCATCCGTCCAGAATTCAAGCTTGCCCGATTTCGTCGGGAAGCGCCGTCCCGGCGCTCCACCCGGCACCGTCGTACCTTCGAGGAACAGCGTCTCGATCTCCGGCGCGTCTTCGGTCGCCACAGGTTGACGCACCCAGCGGTACGGCACCGAATGCAAACGCTTCTGCGTACAACCGCGCAGGCCGGGACTGTCGATGCAGACCTCATCCCAGAACACTGCGGGGTCCTTGTATTTGTCCTTCAGCACATCGTCAAAACCGAAACGCTTGCCGAGTTCGATCCAGATCCACGTATCCGACTTCGCCTCGCCCGGCGGATCGATCATCTTGTCGATCCACACAATGCGACGGTCGTCGTTGGAGCGGCCAATCTCGCCTTTCTCGATGCCGCTCGCCGCCGGCAGCAGGTAGTCGGCAAAGGCCGAGGTTTCATTGGCAAAGAGTTCGATATGCACCATCAGATCCAGCGCCGCAAAGGCCTCACGCGCCTTGGCCTGACCCGGCCATTGCGCCATCGGGTTGTTGCAGGTGATCAGTGCGCGAATCGGATAAGGCTTGCCGTGCAGCATCGCCTCGGTCCAGCCCGCCGGGCTGCGCCGCACCCGTTGCTTGTTGATTTTCGGCGCACGGTGTTCCGGCACCTTGGCGGCAATCGGTGTGCCCGCGCTCATGTTGAAAAAGGCGCCGCCGCGCCGGCCCCAGTTGCCGGTGATCGCCGCGACAAACATCAGCGCGCGATTGGTCTGTGTGCTGTTGGTATGCTGGTTGACGCCGCGGCTGGCAAAAATCACGCAGCCGTCGGCCGCGGCAATCTCTTCCGCCAGTCGCTTGATATCTGCGGCCGCAATGCCGGTACTCTGTTCGGCCCATTCCGGCGTGTAATTCTTCTGCAGGATGAAGTCGCGCCACTGCTCGAAGCCGAGCACCCAGTCGGCGCAGAACTTCGCGTCGTGCAGATTGTTGGCGATGATGTGCTGCGCCAATGCCAGCCCCAGCGCCATGTCGGTGCCGGGACGGATCGGCAGCCAGCGATCAGCCTTGGACGCTGTCGCCGTCAGGCGAGGATCAACGGCCACCATCTTCGCGCCATTCTTGATGCGCCAGTCGTTGATCATGCCGAAATAAACGGGCCGGGTCTCGGCCTGATTGTCGCCGATGTACACGTACAACTCGGCGGAACCGAGATCGTTCTCGGTATAACTGTTGCCGCTGCCGATGCTGCCCAGCGTAATTTCGAAAGCGACGTTTTTGCCGCTGGCGCAGAAGGGGTCAGTGCCATCCTTGTTCGGCGTACCGAATAGTTGCGCAAACATCTTGGTCGTCGCACGGTAATCGAGAATGCCGGTGCGCGTGCCGATGAACATCGCCAGCGCTTCGGCGCCGTACTGGTCGCGAATCACTTTCAGCTTGTCGGCAATTTCATCCAGCGCCTGATCCCAGGAAATACGTTCAAACTTTCCTTCGCCGCGTGCACCCACGCGTTTCTGCGGATACAGCAACCGGTGTTCGCTGTGGTACATCTGCAGCGTCAGTTGCGACTTCGGGCACACACGCCCCTTCAGCAAGGGATCGTCTTCGTTGCCGGTAATTTTTATTAACTTGTTGTTTTTAAAATGAAATTTAACCGTGCAGCAGTTGAAGCAGATATTGCAGCCGCCGGGCACAACCCGATCAGGCGCCGTGTCCTCCCGCGTTTCGCCATAGGGAAACGCCGGCTGTTGCGCCTGCACCGCGGTCTGCGCCGCCAAACCGTCCATGAATGACGGCCGCCGCGATTCGCCGGGATGTGCACGCGCAGGGGTGATCGACGTCGGCGTCGCCTCGTTGCGCGGCGTGGTGCGCTCCAGGTAAATCGTCGCCGGTCCGAGCAGGAAATGATCGTTGTCACGCGGCAGGCGGCCGGACTGCCGGGCATCGGCCAGCAAGTCTTCGCGTTTGCCGAAACGGATGGCCTGCGTCGGGCAGACGCTGGCACAGGCGGTTGTGGCGGAACCTTCGGCACGGCGTTCCGTGCACAGGTCGCATTTCACCGCATGATGGCCTTTGGCGTCATAACCCATCGCGCTGTACGGACAGGCAATGACGCATTCACCGCAACCGGTGCAGCGCGATTCATCGACACGCACGACGCCGGTGACGGGATCCTTGAATATGGCTTTCGGATTCACCGGACAGGCGCGCAGGCAGGCCGGACGTTCGCAGTGCTGACAGGTCAGCGTAAGGAAGGCGAGGCCCGCCTCCTCCAGTGCACTCGCCCATACCACCTTGTTGCGGTATTCGCCGGGCCCCAAGCGGTGTTCGGTCTTGCAGGCGGCCTCGCAACTTTTGCAGCCGGTGCAGCGCTCCAGATCAATCAGCAGCGCAACGCGTTCGGAAGGTCCCGTATTTACGCCGTCCATGTCAGCCTCCCCATGCCCGCAAATGCCACCAGGTAATCGGCCCGCCATCCGCAACGTAACCGGCAAAAAAAGTCACCGTGATCACATGGATCACGACACCCAGCACAAACAGCCAGGCCAGCGCCATATGCAAGGGCCGCCACCACGCCTGTTTGGCGGAAACCGCTGCACGGGTCCCCAGCAACAGCGATTCCTCGCGCGTGAGTTTGCGATAGGCCAGCGCCAGCCCGGGACTGCGAATGAAATGCGGGAGGTTGACGGAGAACGTACCTTCATTTGCCTGCGGATCCAGTTGCATGAGCAAGCGGCGTTTCTCGGCGATCAATGAACGCAGCCTGTCGCGGGTTGCTTCATCAGGCACCGTGAACCCTGGCGCTTTCGACGCAAAGGTGGCGGCCATACGCCGTGAACCACGCACCCGCCCCCATACCCCCGGAACCGCCAGCGCAATCAGCGCCAGCAACAACAGCGCCGGCGGCCGGCGCAGGAATCCGCCCGAGTGAATGGCGATCAACACCATGCCCAGCAGCGAGCAGGCGACGTGGGCATTGAACCAGTTGACCGGATTGGCGCCGCTGCCGCCGCGTTTGGCAATGACAAATGCCACAGGCACCAGCAGCAACAGGACGCCGGCAACAGCAGTCAGATACAACTCCGGACTGCCGGGCAAGCGCCACGCTTCGGGCAAAATGCCGCGCACTGCAAACCAGATAAAAATGGCTGCCAGAGCTGCAACGGTCAGTTGCAGAAGTCTCGCATCAGGAAGATCGTGTCGTGGCAAGGTCGTGGCGATGTAAAGAATGGAATCGGCAGTTTACAACACCTCCAGCCGCTGCTGTCACGCGCATCCACAACGTGATCAGCCCGCGCCTCAACCGCCACTCAGCGCCAGAGTCACCCGCTTCACCTGCGGATCATCACTGCTGCCGGAAACCACAAAGCCCATGTCCTGGCAGAGCTGAAGCATGCCGCGGTTGCTGCTCATTACATGACCAATCATCGCATCCAGCCCGCGGCGGCGCGCCACCTCAATCAGAACCGCCATCATGCGCCGTCCCAGTCCGCGACGCTGCCAGTCATCGGCGACCACGATGGCGTATTCACAGGTCACCGCATCCGGATTGGTAATGTAACGACAGACGCCGACCTCGACCTCCTTGCCTTCGCGCTTCACGATTGCGACAAATGCCATCTCGCGGTCGTAATCGATCTGGGTGAAACGAACCAGCATCATCGGGGTCAGTTCGCGCAGCGTATCCATGAAACGAAAACGCCGGCTTTCAGGCGACAATCCACGCACGAATTCCTGCTCGAGTTCGGCGTCCTCGGGGCGAATGGGCCGTAATGTGACCGTCTCGCCGTCAGGAGTTTGCCAGTTGCTGACCAGTCGCGCCGGATACGGGTGTATGGCCATGTGGCCATACCTTCCGCGCACCGGCGCATGCTGGCCGACGACAATGCGCGCATCGGCAACAATGGCACCGTTCTCGTCGACGATCAGTGGATTGATGTCGAGTTCTTCAATCCACGGCAGTTCGCAGACCATCTCTGACACACGCAGCAACACCTCCTCCAGCGCTTCCATATTCACCGGCGGCATTCTGCGGAACGACCCGAGAAGCTTTGATACCCGAGTGCCGCTGATCATTTCCGAGACCAGAAAGGAGTTCAGCGGCGGCAGCGCGACGGCGCGATCCTTGTGCACCTCAACCGCCACCCCGCCGGCGCCAAAAGCGATCGCCGGACCGAACACCGGGTCCCGGATCACCCCCACCATCAATTCGCGGCCGTTGCGGCGTATCACCATCGGCTCGACCGCCACTCCGGTGACACGCGCCTGCGGCTGCTTGCGGGCAACCGAGTCGATGATCTGCTGATAACCGGCGAGAACGGCCTGCGCACTATTCAGATTCAGCAACACGCCGCCCGCATCGGTCTTGTGGGTAATGTCCGGCGAATCAACTTTCAGCGCAACCGGGTAGCCGAGTTCTCCGGCTATCAGCATCGCCTCGTGAGCACTGCGCACAATGACGGTTTTGGCCACCGGCAGGCGAAATGCGGAAAGCAGGGCTTTCGATTCAATTTCGTTCAGCACGCTGCGCCGGTCTTTCAGCACTGATTCGATGATCAGTCGCGCGGCTTCGATGTCAGGCGCCGAGCGCAAGGCCTGGGGTCCGGGTGTCTGCATCAGGGCGCGCTGGTTACGGTAAAACGACGACACATGCGCAAACATTTCGACAGCGGGTTCCGGCGTGCGGAAAACCGGGATACCAGCCTCCACAAGCCGGCGCCGTCCGTCAATCACCGATACATCCCCCATCCAGCAGGCGAGAACAGGTTTCGAATGCCCCTTTGCCGCCGCGATCACGGCATCGGCAACAGCCGAAGGTTCAGTCATCGCTTGCGGCGTCAGCATCACCAGCGCGCCATCGACATTTTCATCTGCGAGACAGGCCTTCAACCCGGCACGATAGCGTTCCGCGTCGGCATCGCCGATCAGATCCATCGGGTTGCCGTGCGACCAGTTTGACGGCAATACTGTCTGCAGGGATTCGATCGTCGTCGTTGACAACTCCGCCAGCGGAATGCCCAGGTCTGCCGCACGATCAGCGGCCATCACCCCGGGGCCGCCGCCATTGGTGATGATCGCCAGCCGGTCACCCCGGGGCCGCACATGGGACGACAGCGCCTGCGCTGCAGCGACCAATTGACCGATGGTCGTCACCCGCACCGCACCGGCGCGATGTATGGCCGCATCGAATACATCATCTGCACCGACAATCGCACCCGTATGCGACACCGCGGCACGCGACCCTACCGGGTGCCGGCCCACCTTCATCAGAATCACCGGCTTCATTCTTGCTGCCGCCCGCAGGCTGGACAGGAAGCGCCGTGCATCGCGCACGCCCTCGATGTACAGAAGAATGTGCTCCGTCTGCGGATCATTGACCAGAAAATCGATGATCTCGCCAAAGTCGATATCACGCGAGCCGCCCATCGAAACGACACTGGAAAATCCGATCTTGTGCGGAGCAGCCCAGTCGAGCATGGCCGTGCACAGTGCTCCGGACTGTGACACCAGTCCGAGGGAACCGGGCAGCGCATTGCCGCGGGCAAACGTTGCATTGAGCCCGATGCCGGGACGCATGATGCCGAGACAGTTCGGACCGATCACGCGAACCCGATGGCGCCGTGCGTTTTCCAACAACTCTCGTTCCAGACGTGCGCCATCGGCGCCAATCTCGGAAAACCCGGCAGTGATGACAACCACGGAGCGCACGCCCGCCATGCCGCATTGCGTAATCAACTGCGGCACGGTCTCCGGCGGTGTCGCGATGACCGCAAGGTCCACGCGCTGCGGGACCTTGTCGATGCCGGGAAAGCAGGGCACGCCCTTGATGCTGGTCTGCCGTGGATTGACCGCGAACAATGCCCCTTTGTACTGGGCGCTCAGCATGTTGTCGATCAGCACTGCACCGATAGCCCCGGCCCTGGTGCTGGCACCAATGATGGCCACCGACGCAGGCTCGAACAGCGGGGTCAGGTAATGACGGTCCAGCAGATTTGAAGACATGGGCGATCCAACTCCCGTCGAAAATACATGCGCGGAACGGTAAAATGCCATTTTAGTCCCAACCCGGGGCCATCCTGCCCCGATCCGACTCAAACTTGATTTGCCACAAACGACCCGCATGATAGCCCTGACCATCAACGGCACACCTCGCACCTTTGACCGCCCGCTGAACTGCGCCGAACTGGTTGGCGAGCTGGATCTCGCCGGCAAACGCATTGCGATGGAGCGCAACGGCGAAATCGTGCCGCGCAGCCAGTTTGCCCATTGCATGTTGCAGAATGGCGACCGTCTCGAAATCGTCGCCGCCGTCGGCGGCGGCTGATTCAATGGTTTGACTGCGGCCATTGCCCGACACCCCTTGCCAGTGCACACTGAAAATTCCAACCTCGTCTGCTACCCTGCTTACCCATGAAAACCAACGAAAACCTCGATCCGCTGGTCATCGGCGGCAAACCCTACGCTTCCCGGCTGCTGATCGGCACCGGCAAATATAAAGATTTCGCGGAAACCCAAGCTGCGGTAGAGGCCAGCGGCGCGCAAATCGTCACCGTTGCCATCCGCCGCACCAACATCGGCCAGAACCCGGGTGAACCGAATTTGCTGGATGCCATTCCGCCTTCGAAATACACCCTGCTGCCCAACACCGCCGGCTGTTATACCGCCGATGACGCGGTGCGAACGCTGCGGCTGGCGCGCGAACTGCTCGACGGTCACGATCTGGTGAAACTCGAAGTGCTGGGTGACCCGAAAACGCTGTACCCGAATGTCGTGGAAACCATCAATGCCGCTAAAACGCTGGTCAAAGACGGCTTCAAGGTGATGGTTTACACCTCGGACGATCCGATCATCGCCAAACAACTTGAGGAGATCGGCTGCGTTGCCGTGATGCCGCTGGCATCGCTGATCGGCTCCGGCATGGGTATCCTCAATCCCTGGAATCTGCAGATCATCATCGAGAGCGCCAAGGTGCCGGTGGTGGTTGATGCGGGCGTCGGCACGGCGTCTGACGCCGCGATTGCGATGGAACTGGGTTGTGATGCCGTATTGATGAACACTGCAGTGGCGGCAGCGAAGAATCCGGTATTGATGGCGACTGCCATGTGCAAGGCGGTGGAAGCCGGTCGCGCCGCCTTCCTCGCCGGACGCATGCCGAAAAAACTTTATTCGGCTTCACCCAGCTCGCCAACCGGCGGCATGATCGGCAAACCCTGACTCCACCGGCCATCCGGCCACCCACCGCATCATGACCACGGAACAACCGCGTATACGCAGCTATGTGCTGCGTCAGGGTCGAGTCTCCAATGCCCAGCGTCGCGCCCATGAAACGCTGCTGCCGCTCCTGGGCATTGAGTTCAGCGAAACCACGCTCGACCTGGACGCGGTGTTCGGCCGAAAGGCGCCGCGCATCCTGGAAATCGGCTGCGGCATGGGAGAAACCACCGTCGCCATTGCCGCAGCGCATCCCGAACGCGATTTCATCGGCATTGAAGTGCATACGCCGGGGGTCGGCAGCCTGCTCAAGCAAATCGACGAACTCCGGCTGACCAACGTGCGCGTGATCCAGCACGATGCCGTCGCCGTGCTGGAAAAAATGATCCCGCCTTCCAGCCTCGACGGCCTGCACATTTTTTTTCCGGATCCATGGCCAAAGAATCGCCAGCAGAAACGCCGGCTGATCAAGTCACCTTTTATTACGCTGGCAACATCGCGCCTCAAGCCTGGCGCTTATCTTCATGCCGCCACTGACTGGCAGGAATACGCTGAACAGATCCTTGCTGTGTTCAGCGCAGAACAGTCACTGGTGAACACTGCCGCCGCTTATGCTGAAAAACCGGCCTACCGGCCACAGACCAAATTCGAGACCCGCGGCCTGAAACTCGGTCACGGCGTCTGGGATATCGTGTTCCGGCGCAAGCCATAAAAAACGGCGGTCCGCAGACCGCCGTTCACAAAAAAACAGTACGGCGTTACTGGGTGCCGGCGATGTTCGCCTCGCGAATCACGTCGCTCCAGCGCTTGCGCTCCGACTGGATGAACGCCGCAAACTGTTCGGGTGGACTGTACACGGCCTCGATCGCCATCGTACCGAGGTTCTTCTTGACCTCGGCATCCGACAATGCCTTGCCAAGATCGGTTGAGACCTTATCAACCATTGCTTTCTGTACGCCTGCCGGGAACATGATGCCCCACCAGTTGGAGGCGTCAAAACCCTTCACGCCCTGTTCTGCCAACGTCGGCAGTTCCGGTGTGAATGGCGTGCGTTGGCCGCTGGTCACCGCAAGCGCCTTCAGCTTGCCGGCCTTCAGATTGCCCATCACCGGCGGCGCATCAGAGAACATCATCATGATATGACCGCCCTGCACGGCAGCGATCGAAAACACGCCGCCCTGGTAGGGCACGGTGGTGATATCCACTTTGGCTTCCCGCCTGAACATTTCTCCAATCAGGTGAGACATGCTGCCAGCACCACTGGTGGCATAGGTCATGCCCGGATTCTTTTTCGCCAGAGCCACCAACTCCCTGACGTTTTTCACCGGCAGCGTATTCGGTATGACCAGGATGTTTGCGGCACGCGTAATCTGCGACACCGGCACGAATTCCTTGTCGACATCGTATTTGACCTTGTTCAACAGCGGATTGGCCAGCACCGGACCAAAATTACCCAGCAAAAAGGTATATCCATCGGGGGCCTGCTTCGCCGCGTATTCCATGCCCACTGCGCCAGCGGCGCCGGGACGGGAATCCACCAGCACCTGCTGCCCCCACATTTCGGTCAGTTTCTTGCCGATGATGCGCGCCATCACGTCGGAGCTGCCACCGGCGGGATAAGTGACGACAAAGCGCACCGGCTTGCTGGGATAGGCCTGCGCCTGGACAACACCGCTGGCCAGCGCCGTTACGGCCAGACAGGACGCAATAAGGCTGTGTTTGATACTCATCGATCTCCTCCCATCATGATGAATCTGGTTGTGTGCCCGTCAGGTGCGCGGTTGAATCCGACGCTACCCGCCGGGAAGCGAAGCTATTCTAGCCCGACAACCGGCAAACGCAACGGGCGAACCCCGGAAGCGACACGCTCAGTCGAAAAACAACCCGATCAGGTCGTTGAGGAAACGCCGACCCAGCGCCGTCGGCACCACGCGGAGATGATCGCGGGTCAGCAAGCCGCGGGTTTCGGCGGCATCCAGTTGCGGCAGGATGCAAGTCAGATCAAGCCCGGTGCGCGCACGAAAAAGATCAAGATCGAAACCATCGTTCAGCCGCAACGCATTCATCATGAATTCGCCGGGCAATTCCGCCACGGTGACCTCACGACGTTCGCTGAACACCGCCTCACTGCCGGCACGTTCCAGGTAAGCCTTGGGCTGTCGCGTGCGGGACTCCCGCAAGATATTGTTTTTAAAAGATAATTTTGCATGCGCGCCAGCACCGATGCCGAGATAGTCACCGAACATCCAGTAATTGAGGTTATGCCGGCTGCGCAGCCCCGGGCGGGCAAACGCCGAGGTTTCGTAGTGTTCAAAACCGGCCGCAGCGAGTTGCGCCTCTACAATTTCCTGCATCGCAGCCGCAGTGTCGTCATCAGGAACGATCGGCGGATAACGATGAAACCAGGTGTTTGGTTCTATGGTGAGGTGATAGGCGCTGAGGTGCTGCGGTCCCAAAGCAATGACTGCAGCCATATCCGCTTCTGCTTCCGCGACGGTCTGCTCCGGCAAGCCGTACATCAGATCCAGATTGACGTTGTCGAATGTGGCCAGCGCCAACTCCGCTGCCCGGCGCGCTTCCTGTGCATCATGTATGCGACCAAGCGCTTTCAAATGCCGGTCGTCAAGGCTCTGGATGCCCAGCGACAGGCGATTGACCCCGGCGGCACGGAATCCCGCAAACTTTCCCGCTTCGACCGTGCCCGGGTTTGCCTCGATTGTAATCTCCGCATCGGCCGCCAGCGGCAGCCACGCGCGAACGCCGGAAAGCAGGGCATCCAGCGCGGGCACCGATAGCAGGCTTGGCGTGCCGCCGCCGATGAATACCGTCTGCACCGGCCGCCCCCAGACCTGCGGCAGCGTAATTTCGAGATCGGCGAGCAGTGCAGCCACGTAAGCGTCTTCCGGCAGTTCACCGCGCGCTTCATGCGAATTGAAATCGCAGTACGGGCATTTGCGCACGCACCACGGCACATGCACGTACAGCGACAGCGGCGGCAGTGTGTCGAACTGCGGTGCCGGCTTCAGGCCTGCCGGGGAATTCAGCGGCAGCACGACGGACCGGAAACGGCGCGCAAACTAGACCTCCTGCAGCGCACGCAGGCGCGCGAGCAGCTTCACCAGTGCGCGTCCGCGGTGGCTCACCGCGTTTTTTTCATGCGCTGCGAGTTCCGCACCGGTTTTGCCCAGTTCGGGTATCAGGAACAGCGGATCGTAGCCGAAGCCGCCGCTGCCGCGCGGCTCACGCAGGATCTCGCCATGCCACTCCGCCTCGGCGATCAAGGGCTGCGGATCATCGGCATGGCGCACCAGCACGATCACACAATAATAATGCGCGCGGCGGTCGGTTCCGGCGGACAGCGCCCGCAGCAATTTTTCATTGTTGCGGCGATCCTGGTCTTCTCGACCTTCAGCACCCGCAACCGCCCCGGCGTATCGTGCCGAATGCACGCCGGGTTCGCCGCCCAATGCATGAACGCAGACGCCGGAGTCGTCTGCCAGCGCTGGCAAGCCGGTGACACTGCTGGCATGGCGCGCCTTGGCCAGCGCGTTTTCGATGAAGGTGCAATGCGGCTCTTCAGCCTCAGGGACTCCCAGCGCGCCCTGCGGCAGCACCTCGATCACGAGCGGCGCGAGGATCGCAGCGATCTCGCGCAGCTTGCCCGGGTTATTGGAGGCAATGACGAGTTTTTTCATGTTGGCAAATAAACACATCCGTTACAGAGAACACGGAAAGCAGGGCAAAACAGCCCCCCTTGTATCCCGTATTTCTCTGTGACCTCTGTGCCCTCTGTGGCTGAATCGGGGTTTTCGCCTTATCCCCGCGCAGCACGCTGCGCGGTGATCAATTGCGCGATGCCCTTCTGCGCCAGGTCAAGCATGGCCTGCATCTCGGTGCGGCTGAACGGCGCGCCTTCGGCCGTGCCCTGCACTTCGATGATGCCGCCGCCTTCGGTCATGACAACATTCATGTCGGTGTCGCAGTCGGAGTCTTCCGCATAGTCAAGATCAAGCACCGGCACACCCTTGTAAACACCGACGGATACGGCGGCCACGGCTTCGCGCACCGGGTTTGCCGTCAGGCGCTTTTCGCGAATCAGGAAATCAACGGCATCGGTCAGCGCGACGTAAGCACCGGTAATGCTCGCCGTTCGGGTACCGCCATCGGCCTGCAGCACATCACAGTCCAGATGAATGGTGCGCGGGCCGAGTTTTTCGAGTTCGACCACCGCACGCAACGAACGCCCTATCAATCGCTGGATTTCCTGGGTACGTCCGGACTGCTTGCCGCGCGCGGCCTCGCGATCAGTGCGGGTGTTGGTCGAACGCGGCAGCATGCCGTATTCGGCGGTAACCCAGCCTCGTTCAGTGCCGCGCAGATGCGGAGGCTGTTTTTCCAGCACGCTCGCCGTGCACAACACCTTGGTGGCACCGAATTCAATCAAAATCGAACCTTCGGCATGGCAGGTGAAATTGCGGGTGATGCGGATGGCACGAAGTTCGTCGGGACGGCGCTGGCTGGGTCGCACGGGAATCCTTCAATATGCTATGTTCAACGGTCCGTAATTATAAAGCCCCGCCACAATGGCCCGCAGCACATTGATCTGCAGCATGACCGGCTATGCCACCGCCGTACGTGAACTTCCCTGGGGTTCGGTCAGTATCGAGCTGCGCTCGGTCAACCACCGCTACCTTGATGTCTCATTTCGCATGCCCGATGAACTGCGGGCCGCGGAAACCGCGCTGCGCGAAGCCATCGCCGCGATAGTCACCCGCGGCAAGGTCGAGTGCCGCGTTGCCTACGCCCTGCGCGGCGGGGCACAAAAAAGCGCCGAACTCGACAGCACGCTGTTCGAGCAGTTGCTGAGCCTGAATTCAAAAGTCCGCAGCGCACTGCCCGATGCACGCACGCTGGGCGTAGCCGACATCCTGCGCTGGCCGGGCATGCTGGGTACGGACGAACTGCCAGTCGAGGACTTGCGCGCAACCGCCAATGAATTAATGCCGGAAGTGCTGCGCGAATTCACCGCCGCGCGCGTCCGTGAAGGCGAAAAGCTGGCTACAGTGATTCTTGAACGTGCCGCAGACATGCGCACCCGCATCGCGGTGGTGCAACCGCGGATGCCGGGAATCATTGCCGCATTCCAGGACAAGCTCAATGCCCGTCTGCAGGAAGCGCTGGTATCTGCCGACGATGAACGCGTGCGCCAGGAAATCGCGCTGTTCGTCAACAAAATCGACGTTGACGAGGAATTGTCGCGGCTGGCCACCCATCTCGACGAACTCGAGCGCATACTCAAAAAAGGCGGTGCAGCGGGCAAACGCCTCGACTTTCTGATGCAGGAACTGAACCGTGAAGCGAATACCCTCGGGTCCAAATCGGCGGACATCGAAGTCACCCGCGTCGCCATGGACCTGAAACTGCTTATTGAGCAGATGCGCGAGCAAATCCAGAACATCGAGTAGGCAACAAATGAGCGGCAACCTCTACATCGTCAGCGCGCCCTCCGGCGCCGGCAAAACCAGCCTGGTGGCAAAACTGCTTGATACCGATACCCGCATCCGCAAATCGGTGTCCTATACAACCCGCGGTCCGCGTTCAGGCGAGATTGACGGTCGGCATTATCACTTTGTGCCGCCGGAAACCTTCGAAACCATGGCTCAGGCCGGGGATTTCCTTGAATCCGCGCTGGTTCACGGCAACCGCTACGGCACCTCGCGCCGCTGGGTTGAGGAGCAGCTCGCCGGCGACACTGACATCGTGCTTGAAATCGACTGGCAGGGCGCCGCCCAGGTTCGCCGCCTGATGCCTGCGGCGATCAGCATTTTCATCCTCCCGCCCTCGTTTGAGGCTTTGCTGCAGCGCCTGAACGCCAGAGCCCAGGACGCCCCGGAGATCATCGCGCGCCGATTGGCCAACGCCCGCGAGGAAATCAGCCATGTCCATGATTTTGATTATGTTATTATCAACAGTGATTTCAAGGCTGCGGCAGCGGAATTGCAGGACATCATCCGTGCAGAACGATTGCGCACCGCACATCAGCTGGCCCGGCACACCGCGTTGATCAACCGACTCAAGTAGGAATTCCATGGCCCGTATTACCGTAGACGACTGCATGAAGATCATTCCCAACCGCTTTGACATGACGCTGGCTGCGACCTACCGCGCCCGGCAACTGGCCAATGGCGCACAGACCATGATCGAAGCCACCCGCGACAAACCGACTGTTGTTGCTCTGCGCGAACTCGCTGCATCCAAATTCGGCGTTGAAATTCTCAACAAAAGCCCGACGTAACAGGCGCATGCGCCCGTGGCTGAGGCGCGACCCCTGATTGCGGACGGCGGAGTCAACCGTACGCATGAGCCCCTCAGCCCCGATACCCATCACAGAAATCGCTGCGCCACCCTCGGCGCCGGCGCTGTTTCTGGAGTGGTCGGCTTACCTGAAGCCCGAGGATCTTTCGCAGATTCAGGCGGCCTACCATTTCAGCGAGAACGCCCACGAAGGCCAGTTCCGCAAATCCGGTGAACCTTACATCGCCCACCCGCTGGCGGTAGCCAGCATCCTCGGGAAATGGCATCTTGATTCACAGGCGCTGACCGCCGCGTTGCTTCACGACGTCGTCGAAGATACCGAAGTCACCAAAAACGAGATCGCCGAACAGTTCGGACGCCCGGTCGCCGAACTGGTGGACGGCGTTTCCAAACTCGACCGCATCCAGTTCGATACCCAGGAAAAAGCGCAGGCGGAGAATTTCCGCAAGATGCTGCTGGCAATGGCACGTGACGTGCGCGTCATGCTGATCAAGCTTGCTGATCGCCTGCACAACATGCGCACTCTGGACGCCGTGCATCCGGAGAAACGCCAGCGGGTTGCGCGCGAAACCCTGGAAATCTACGCGCCGATTGCCAACCGGCTCGGGCTGAACAGCATTTATCAGGAGATGGAAGATCTTTCCTTCCGCCATCTTTATCCCGACCGTTTCCGCGTGCTGGCCAAGGCGGTACGCACCGCGCGCGGCAATCGTCGTGAAGTCGTCAGCAAAGTGCTGGATGGCATTGAGCGCAAATTGCGCGAGAACAACATTGAAGCGCAAGTACAGGGACGCGAAAAGCATCTGCACTCGGTCTATCGCAAAATGCGCGAAAAACACCTTTCGTTCGCACAGGTGCACGACGTATTCGGCTTCCGCATTGTCGTCCGCGACAACATGGCGTGTTATGTGGCTCTGGGCCTGCTGCACAGCCTGTACAAACCCATCCCCGGCAAATTCAAGGACTACATCGCGATTCCAAAGGCCAACGGCTACCAGTCGCTGCATACCACGCTGTTCGGCCCCTTCGGCAGTCCAATCGAGATCCAGATCCGCACCGCCGACATGCACAAGATCGCTGAAGCCGGCGTTGCCTCGCACTGGCTTTACAGGAGTTCCGATACCTCGCTGTCGGAACTGCAGCAGAAAACGCACCAGTGGCTGCAAAGCCTGCTTGAGATGCAATCAGAATCGGGCGACTCCATCGAGTTTCTCGAACATCTCAAGGTTGACCTCTTTCCGGACGAGGTCTATGTATTCACGCCCAAGGGCAAGATCATGTCGCTGCCGCGCGGCGCCACTGCCGTGGACTTTGCTTACGCGGTACACACCGACATCGGCAACCGCTGCGTCGCAGTCAAGATCAACCAGGAACTGACGCCCCTGCGCACCGAATTGCGCAACGGCGACCGTGTTGAAATCATCACGGCATCGCACGCTAAACCCAATCCGCTGTGGCTGAACTTCGTCGCCACCGCCAAAGCCCGCGCGCATATCCGCCATTTCCTCAAGACCATGCATTTCTCCGAGTCGGTCCAGCTCGGCAGCCGCCTGCTGCAGCAGGCCCTGGCCAATTTCAAAATGATGCCAGCCGATGTCGGAGATGCGCAGTGGGACAAACTGGTACGCGATTCAAGTGCGCGCTCACGCGACGAAATCCTTTCCGATGTCGGCCTCGGCAAACGCCTTGCCGTTGTGGTCGTTCACCAATTGCTCGCTCTCGGCGAACCGCTGCAGGCTGAGGCCAGGCCCGGCGGTGCCGTCATCGTTCGCGGCTCCGAAGGTTTTGCCGTGCAATTTGCCCGCTGCTGTGGCCCGATTCCGGGTGATCCGATCATCGGCATCATCAGCAAAGGCCAGGGCATGGTCATCCACACTCACGACTGCCCGATTGCCGCCAAGGGCAATCGTGACCCGGAGCGCGTGCTGGATGTGCAATGGGATACCAACCCGACCAAGCTGTTCGATGTCGGCATCCGGCTGGTTGTCGCCAACCAGCGCGGCGTGCTCGCCAAAGTCGCGGCGGAAATAGCCGCAGCGGAATCAAACATCCAGAACGTTGCCGTCGATCCGGATGACGGCGGCACCTACACAGTCATGCGTTTTACCGTTCAGGTAATGAATCGCATGCACCTCGCGCGCATCGTTCGCGACCTCCGCAAGATTCCGGAGGTTGTACGTATCGGCCGCGTCAAGGGCTGAGCCTGGCTTTTCGCCGGAATTGCGCATGAACAATTCAACGCCAGTCACCCGCCTGCTGCTGGTCGAAGACGACGAAAACGACGCGATATTGATTCGCGCCTCTCTGCGCCATGGCGGACTGCAGATCAGTCATCACCGGGTCTGGAGCAAGACTGAACTTGAAAAAGCGCTGGCACAGGAACAATGGGGCGTGGTGCTGTGCGACTACAATCTGCCGCAGTTTGACGGACTTGCCGCGCTGCGGATGGTTCGTTCCCGTGACGCCGACATCCCGTTCATCATCGTTTCCGGCGCGATTGGCGAGGAAACAGCGGTGGCCGCAATGCGCAGCGGCGCGCAGGATTTCGTCATGAAGCAAAGCCTTGGTCGGCTTGGTGCAGTGCTGGTGCGTGAACTGGGGGAAGCGGAGATACGCCGCACCGCCCGCCTTGCCAATAGCCAGCTCCAGGCCAAGGAAGCGCTGCTCGACTCCATCGTGACGACTGCAGCAGACGGTATTGCCGTGGTGAATGCCGCCGGAAAAATCGAATTCGCCAATCCGGCGCTTGCAGTGCTTACCGGAAATGCGGCAACCGCCCTGCAGGGCATGCCGGTCCAGCAATTGCTGCGCGCCTCGGCCGACATCGAATTCTGGAACGTCCTGTGTGCCTCCACCGGCGACATCCGCGGCGACATGACCAACCTGCAGATGCACGCCCACACCCGGAACGGCGCAATCATCCCGGTAGAAATCAAAGTCAGCCGGATGACGCTGGACAACTCCCCGAAACTGACCGTGGTGGTCCGCGACGTCAGCGAGCGGGCGCGCTCCGAAGAACGGATGTGGCGACTGGCGCATTTCGACGAACTATCGGGACTGCCCAACCGGCTGCTGTTCCGGCAACTGCTTGAACAGGCCATCCGCGACGCCAACCGTGAACGCAAATCCATCGCCGTGCTGTTCATTGATCTGGACCGCTTCAAGCTGATCAACGATACCGCCGGACACGACAGCGGCGACATGGTGCTACGCCAGGTCGCCGGCCGCTTGCGCCAGTGTCTGCGCGAGGCCGACCTGCTGTCGCGCTTTGGCGGCGATGAGTTTGCCGCCCTGTTGCGCGAGATCGATGACCCGGAAGCCGCGCGGGCGACGGCGCAACGGGTGCTGGCCGCAGTCGCCCAGCCTTACGACATCAACGGCGAGACTTATCACCTCTCGGCGAGCGTCGGCATCAGCATCTATCCCGGAGACAGTCCGGACGCGACGGCACTGCTGCGCAATGCCGAACTGGCCATGTACCGCGCCAAGGATCAGGGCAAGAACAATTTCCAGTTTCACTCGCCGCAGATGAATGCGCGCTCTCTCGAGTATGTGGTTCTCGAGCGCTCGCTGCGCAGGGCCATCGAACTCGACGAATTCCTGATTCACTTCCAGCCGCAGTTCGACTTGAAAGACGGGCGCATCGTCGGCGCTGAAGCGCTGCTGCGCTGGAACCTGCCCGAAGTCGGCATGATTCCGCCCGTAAAATTCATCCCGCTGGCTGAAGAAACCGGATTGATCGTTCCGATCGGCCAGCTGGTGCTGCTGCGCGCCTGTGTCGCGGCAAAAGAATGGCGTGCATCCGGCCATGTTGATTTCCGTGTCGCCGTGAATCTGTCGCCGCGCCAGTTCAACCAGAGTGAACTGGTCATCGACATCATCAACATTCTTGAAGATACAGGCCTGCCACCGGAAAACCTTGAACTCGAAATCACTGAAAGCATGGTGATGTCCAATCCGGAGCGCGCCACGGCGATCCTGCGCGAGTTGCGCGCGGTAGGCGTCCATCTGGCCATTGACGATTTCGGCACGGGTTATTCATCGCTGGGTTATCTGAAAAGTTTTCCCGTGCACACGCTCAAGATCGACCGCTCGTTCATCAAGGACGTACCGGCGGATCCCGACGATGTGGCGATTACCCATGCCATCATCGCCATGGGCCACAGCCTGCGCCTCGATGTCGTTGCCGAAGGCGTGGAAACAGCCGAGCAGCTCGCCTTTCTGCGCGAACACGGTTGCGACTACATGCAGGGTTTTCTGGCCGGCAAACCGATGCCTGCGGAGGAGCTCAGCCGCCTCCTGGCTGAACGTACGCACTGGTCCCTCTGACCCGTGACCGGGGATCTGCAAAATGAACGGTACGCGCATCCTCATCGTTGAAGACAATCCGGACGACGAATCGCTGACCCAGCGCGGCCTGCGCAAATCGGCAGTGGAGATAACCGTCGCCAAGGACGGTGCGCTGGCGCTGGAAATGCTTGAGGCAATGGAGAATCTTCCCGATCTCGTGCTGCTGGATCTGAAGCTGCCGAAAATCGACGGCAGTGAGGTACTGCGCCAGTTACGTAACGATGCGCGCACCAGCAAACTGTGCGTCGTGGTGTTTACATCGTCCAGCGAACCGGCAGACATTGCCCGCTGTTATGGACTGGGCTGCAACAGTTACGTGATCAAACCGGTCACTTACGAAGATTACATCGAGGCGGTGCACAGCATCGCAGCGTACTGGCTGACACTCAACGTGTCGCCCGCGCGTCTGCGCTGACCGTTCAGCGCCGGGCTTTCGCGCAGGCGCTGCGCCCGTCGTTCCAGCCCATCATATAGTCACCCTCATTGCGATAGAGCCGGTCATCACGGCGTTGCGAACACCCATCGGCATGACCGCGCTTGTACTGCGCGGAATACCCGGCCAGGTTGAATATTGGCGATGGTACCGGCGATCCTGATGCAGGGGGGGCAGAACCACTGCCGGTCGTGCCGCAGGCCGCAAGGATGATTGTCAGCATCACCGCAAAGGCAAGGTGCAACACCGGTGTTGCCATGCTTTCAGCCGGCAACGACATGGCGTCCACTACGCAACTTGACCCGCCATCCGGCACCGACTTCGGGGTTATACGGATGGAGGGGGCTGATGCTGCTGTTGTCGATGCACACACCAATTTCATGAATCACACCGCGTTTCATGTTTTGCCCGATTCCATGTCCTGCCCAAGCACCTGGACCAGTACCCCCCGCAGCCATCGTATTGCAACCATTGCCGCCGTCAATCTGATCGTCCGGTGCGCCACCAACCACACTGCCGGCGACCGCGCCTGCACCCCTGCCTGGCCTTGGCGTTCCATAGTTCGCACCGATTCAACCCTGCCGCAATCTGCGCAGCCCGCCGCACCGGTTTTGGCGTCGCTGCCGCGTTGTCCCGTCGGATTGGCAGTCATTGCCTTGTTCGGCAAATGATCTGCAGTGTGAGCTTGCATTATCGCCTTGCCGGCCGCCGCCGCAGTTACTGCGGGCCGGGATTGCGCCTGCGGCAACAGCGCGGTCATCGCCGCGATGCCCAGCAGGCTGGCGATAATCACACTGATGCCGGCAATGAGCAGGATCGGGTACAGCAAGGGTGATACTGCAGGCGCAGCAGACCGAGCTGTGCTGGGCTTGTCGGGTAACTTGACCGTTAGCTTCATGGATAGTCTCCGATACAAAAACATGCCGGCTTCCACATTTCAGATAGCCGGTCAGATAACTATCGCAATGACGATGCCATAAATATTATATTTATAAACAATTGGTTATAAACATTTCTTGTCCTGCATTGTCGTTACCCAACGACGCTGCGCCGGACGCCGGGCACAACCCACTGTTTATGATGGAATTGTTCGAGTCTGCAAACAACGACGTACAGCGACCGATCACGCCCGCTGCGGCTTGAACAATCGCGGATCCAGCTGGTGGCGCTGCAGTAATTTGTAGAACTCGGTACGGTTTCGTTTGGCCATGCGCGAAGCCTGCGTCACATTGCCATCGGTAATCTTCAACAGTTGTGCCAGATACCCGCGCTCAAATTTTCGCCGCGCCTGTTCAAACGGCGCGAGTTCGGTTTCTTCCCGCTGGATCGCCTGCTCCACCAGGCTCGCCGGAATCAGCGGCGTAGTCGCCAGCGCGACAGACTGTTCGATGACGTTATAGAGCTGACGCACATTGCTGGGCCATGCTGCTGTCACCAGACGCTCGATCGCTTCCGGCGCAAAGCCGCTAATGACCTTCTTGTAACGCGTAGTCAACTCACCGAGAAAATGACCCGCAAGCAGCGGCACGTCTTCGCGGCGCTCCGCCAGAGAAGGCAAGCGCAAAGACACCACCTTCAGACGGTAATACAGATCTTCGCGAAAATTGCCTGCCGCCAGCTCTGCTTCCAGATCGCGGTGGGTGGCCGAAATCACTCGTACATCCACAGGCGTATGCTGCAAACCGCCAACCGGACGTACCTGCCGCTCCTGCAGGACACGCAGCAACTTGACCTGCAGTGCCGCAGGCATGTCGCCGATTTCGTCGAGCAGCAGGGTGCCTCCATCTGCGGAATGAAAAAGGCCGCGGTTTTCACGTATCGCGCCGGTGAACGCACCCTTGACGTGGCCGAACAGTTCGGATTCGAGCAACGGTTCCGGAATTGCCCCGCAGTTGATCGCCACAAACGGCCGGTTGCTGCGTGGGCTCGCCGCGTGGATCGCACGCGCCATTAATTCCTTGCCGGTACCCGACTCCCCCTGGATCAGGATCGAGGCATCTCCAGTCGCAACCAGGCGCGCCTTGGCCAGTACTTCCTCCATGGCCGGATTGCGGGTGATGATCTCCGAGCGCCAGCGCCCGTCATCTTTGCCGGCAATGCCGGGAACACCCGATGTGGCCAGAGCACGATCAATCTCTTCCAGCAGCACCTTCGCATCAAATGGTTTGGTCAGGTAACCGAAAACGCCGTTTTTCACCGCCGCAACCGCATCGGGGATCGTCCCGTGGGCCGTAAGAATGATCACCGGCAACGCAGGATTAACCGCCCGGATGGCCTCAAACAGCGCAATGCCGTCCATCCCGCCCATTTGCAGGTCAGTGACCACCGCCTGCGGTCGCGACACCGCCAGCTGTGCCAGAGCACGCTCCCCGCTGTCGACCGCGATTACACCGTAGCCCGCAGCCTCCAGCCGCAACTGCATCAACCGCAACAGCCCGGGGTCATCGTCAACAACCAGCACACGGACATTACGCTGCACTTTCAGATTCATCATCATGGTATTCACCGTTTCCGTTGGGTGCCGCCATCGCGGCCGGTCATATTCCGCTCCAGTTCGAGCATCGCTTCGAGTTTCTGCTGCAATCCCTGAGCCTGCGCATCCAGCCGGCGCTGCTCCTGCAGCGAACCCGTCATCAACAGCGCCAGCCCGTGCAGGGGATTCGCCGCATTGCGGGTCAACGGCTCCAGTGTTTCCAGTGCACGGTTTAAATCCGCTGCCGGCGCGCCGGGAACTGTCAGTGCGAGCGCATAACGCATGCGATTGCCGTCGGTTCTTGCGCGGATCAGCGTGCGGCGCGCAAAATCCTGTTCACGGAGCAGCTCCGTGCCGCCCAGCTTGCGCAGTTTCGCGTAGTAGGCCAGCGCTGCGGCCGGCTCCGTCGTTTCGGACCGGTGTTCACTGCGCAGATCTGCGACAGCAGCGGGATCATCCACGGCGTCGCCGCCGGACACGGCACTGCAACCGGCCAGTAAAATCAGTAAAAGCCCCGTGCCCGGCCCTCTCATGTCAGTGCGCCCTGGCGCAACGGCAACGTCACCCGCAGACGCGCACCGGTGTGTGCGGGGTCATCCACCACCTCGACCGTGCCGCCATGCGCCTGCGCATAATCGCGCACGATGGACAGTCCGATGCCTGACCCCGGCAGGCGGCCACCCGACCTGTTGCGCCCCCGGTAAAAGGGATCGAACACCCGCTCGCGATCAGCCGGAGGTATGCCCGGTCCGTCATCGGTCACTTCGAGCACCAGCTGGTCGCCGATGGCACGAACCTCAGTGGCCACGGCACTGCTTTCGGGCGCAAACTTGGCCGAATTCGATACCAGGTTATCGAGAATGATGCGCACTTTTTCAAAATCAGCCTCGATGATGACATCATCGATTTGCGGCGCAATGCGCAGCGCCCGCGCCCGTAACGCCAGGTTCTGATCGTCAAGCACGCGCGCCACCACCCTGCGCATTTCGACCTGCGCATACCGCAACTCGCGCCGGTTGAATTCGGCCGTGCCATACGACAGCAGGTCTTCAATCAGTCGCTGCAACTCCATGCTGTTGGCCCGGAGTATGCCCGCCACCTCGTGCTGCTGGGGCGTCAGCTTGCCCAGCGCTTCCTCCGACAATAACTCAGAACCTTCGCGCAATGCGGTCAGCGGTGTTTTCAGTTCGTGGGATACCTGACGCAAAAAACGGTTCTTCTGCTGCTCCAGTTCTGTCAGCCGGTGACGCAACCATTCTATCCGGCGGCCGAGCAATTGCAGATCCCGTGGTCCGCTGACACCAACCGGCGTATTGAAATCACCGCTGCCCATGCGCCGCAGCGCAGAATCAATCTGGCGTATCGGCCGCGCAATCAGAACTGTAAATCCGGCTGCCAGCAGAAAAGCCACCGGCACCAGCGCCAGCATCTGCCAGATGGTAATCCGCTGCGCGCGCGCCGACATCTGCTGCATGGCCTCGATTTCGCGGTCGATCAGGCGGTCACCGTGAGCAATGATTTCCGCCGCATGGGCATTTAGTCGGGCATATGCTCCAGCAGCCCGCGCCACTTCACGCCCGCCCGACCGCATATCACGCAGTATCAGGTAGTTTTCTGCCTCGCCCGCAACAATCGCAACCAGTGCCGTACGCTGAATATCGTCCAGCGGCAATGCGCCGAATTCAGCTGCCGAGCGCAGGAACAACGTGCGGTTGGCTTCGTAAGCTGCAAGGGGGGTGCGGTCGCCGAGAATCACCACCTGACGTGCATTGCGTTCCAGCGCGATCAACAGTTCAGCCAAACGCCGGCTTGATTGCGTCGACCGCACCGCCTGGTGCACCGCGGTCTGGCTGCGATTGACGAACTGGTCAATCGAAATCGCATTGTTGACCAACGCAATGATCAGCGGCAGCGCCACCATCGAAAAACCGATGACGAGCAGCTTTGGAAATGAGCCCGGCTGCAGCAGTCGCATAATCTGTTTTTGTCGAAATAGGCCCTGGCATTGCGGTGGGGGAAATTCCGCAACGGGAGTACAAAACGGCAAAGACAGGATCAGCCGCCCTGCTTGTTCTTGTCTTCGAGTACTTTGATCAGGCCGTCAATGCCGGAACGGGTGATTTCGCTGTTGAACGTGCCACGGTAATTGATCACCAGGCTGGCATTTTCGGCGACGATATCCGTAACTTTCCAGGTCTTGTCGACCAGCGTCATCCGGTAATCAATATTCAACGGCTGGCGCCCGGGCTCCTTAACCACGGTGCGTACGGTAGTGTAATCTTCCCCGGGTTTCAATTGCACCGGCTTCACTTCCACCTTGCGCTCGACACCCGCGGTCTCGGCAAGCGCCGTGGTGTAGGTGCGCACCAGCAGCGTACGGAATGCGTTCTCCAGCGCCTTCTGCTGGGCTGGTGTCGCATCGCGCCAAGTCTTGCCCATCGCCAACTGGGTCATCGAGCGAAAATCAAAATGCGGGAGGACTTTCTTCTCTACAACGTCCTGCAAGGGACGACGGTCCTTGTTTTGTTTCAGGATGCCCAGCACATCTTCGACCGTAGTTCTCACCAGAACATCAGGTGCCATCTGTGCATGGGCTGCAGGCAGTGCCAGCGATAACGCAGCCATCGCCAGCGCAAGAATCAGTTTTTTCATGATGGGTCACCCCCCCGTTTTTTATTTGAAGATACGCGGGTTAGGCATGCACGCACCATGAATTGTTCCACACGCCGGGAAAAAGACTTGCCCCGGACGTGCGGATTGTCACGGAATAGTGCGGCAGACGGGAGCTATGTGTTGCAGAGTGTCGCCAACCGGCAACACTCTGCACTCAACGTGGGAGTTTGGTGATTTTCAGCTCGCTGGCGAGCTGATCCAGTGCCGCGAGCAAGGCCTCCGGCATCGGGATGCCGTTCTTCTCATTATCAGTGCGTGCGGTATGCGTACCCTCGCCGGGCAGGCGAATGCGGTCAACATTGGGCAAACGCTGTGAATTGCGGATGTCACGGATCAGCGTGTCCATGCCCTGCTTGAATTCCTTCAGGTCCTGGAATGCTTCAACATTGATCGCAACAATCGTGTGACCGGTATTGGTTTCGGTGGTGTCATCATTATTGAAATCAACGACATCCTTGCCCATCGCCGCGGCATTGAGGTTGCCGGCAAGCAGGCCCATGACCAGCGCGAGGCCGTATCCCTTGTAACCGCCGATCGGCAGCAGGAAACCTTCATTGGCTCGTTTCGGATCGGTCAGCGGATTACCCTGGCGATCCATCATCCAGCCTTCAGGCATCATTTCGCCGCGCTGCGCCTTGGTCTTGACCTTTCCGTAAGCCGCCACCGTGGTCGCCATGTCGAGAATGATCGCAGGCTCTTCGCCCGCCGGCACCGCCACAGCAATCGGATTCGTCGACAGCAGCATGTCGAGTCCGCCCCATGGCGGCAGGTGGTTGGCGCTGCCCACGGCCATGTAAAGACCGATCATGTTGTGCGCCAGCGGCATGCTCGCATACAGCGAAGCCGGACCGGCGTGATTGCTCCAGCGCGCGCCGACCCAGGCCACGCCCGCAGTCTTCGCCTTCTCGATGGCTTTTTCCGTAGCGAACTTCATCACCAGATGCCCCATGCCGTTGTCGCCGTGCACCAGCGCCATGCCGGCCATCTCGCGCTCGACGCGGATGTTCGGTTTGACGTTGACCGCGCCGCCCTTGATGCGACGGATGTACTGCGGCAGGCGGAATACACCGTGGCCTTCGGATCCGTTGATATCGGCCTGCGCCATCAGTTGCGCGATGGCTTTGGCATCTTCACGGGAGACATCAACGGCTTCGAACGACGCTGCGATGAAAGCGCGCAGTTTCTCGCCGGAAATCCGCTGTTTTTGTTTCTGCTCAGCCACCGTGTTCCTCCAGTTCGATCAATGCCCCGAGAAAATCCTTCGGGTGCACAAAGGCGATGCGTTCGCCATGGACATTGAGTTGTACCTTGCCGGCGCCGAGGACCTGCACGCCGGCGGCAGTCAGTGTGTTCGTGGTCTGCTCGACGCTGTCAACACCGAGGCAGAAATGATGGATGCCGCCTTTCGGATTGCGTTCGAGAAACTTCGCAATCGGCGAATCCGGGCGTGACGGTTCCATCAGTTCGATCTTGGCGTTGCCGAGATCGATATAGGTCATGCGCACGCCCTGCTCGTCATTGACCTTGATCTCGCCGGCCGCGAGCCCGTAGGTCACGCGCATCTTTTCCAGCGCCGCCGCCAGGTCGGGTACCACGACTGAAACATGACTGAGTCCGGTAATCATTTATAAGTATTTGTTTTAAATGACTTTTTCTGCGCGCAATTCAGCAATGCGGGTATCACTGAAACCCAATTCTTCACGCAACACGGCTTCAGTGTGCTGGCCCAGCAGCGGCGGCGCACGACGGATGCTGGCCGGCGTGTCGCTGAAGCGGAAGGGAATGCCGAGCATTTTGACGGGGCCGGCCGTCGGATGGTCCACCGTGGTTACCATGTCACGGGCAATCGCATGCGGTGCCGCCAGCGCCTGGGCGACGTTGTTGATACGGCCGCAGGGAATACCCGCAGCCATCAGCTGCTCGATCCAGGTTTCCGCGCCCTGGCGTCTCAATTCAGACGTGATCAGCGCATCCAGCGCATCACGGTTGCCGATACGATCCGGATTTTTGATGAAGCGCGGGTCGCTCGCCCATTCGGCATGACCGAGTACCGCGGAAAACTTCGCGAACTGGCCGTCATTGCCCACCGCGACCGCGATCATGTCATCGCGGGTCGGATACGCGGTATAGGGCACGATGTTCGGATGACCGTTGCCGAAACGTCCGGCGTTTTTGCCGGAGACCAGATGATTGGCCGCAACATTGGCCAGCATCGCCAGTCCGGAATCAAACAGCGACACCTCGACATGCTGACCGCGGCCCGTGCTGTGGCGCGCGTTCAGCGCAGCCAGCACCGAATTGCAGGCAAGCATGCCGGTGCATACATCGACGATCGCCACGCCGTATTTCATCGGCGTGCCTTCGGGCTCGCCGGTGATGCTCATCAGACCGGATTCGGCCTGCAGGATGAAATCGTAGCCGGGCAGGCCGGCCTTGGGCCCGACCGAACCATAGCCGGTGATCGAACAACGCACGACGCGCGGCGCATTCGCCTTGAGCCATTCGTTGTCGAAGCCCCACTTCTCCAGCGTCCCGACCTTGAAGTTCTCGACCAGCACGTCGGATTTCCTGATCAGCCCGGCCAGCACCTCCTGACCGGACTTCACCGCCATGTTCAGCGTGATCGAGCGCTTGTTGCGGTTCACGCCGAGGTAATAGGCCGATTCACCGGCCGCAAACGGCGGGCCCCAGCTGCGCGTGTCGTCTCCCGCCCCGGGCGGCTCAACCTTGATCACATCGGCGCCCATGTCGCCGAGCATCATTGTGCACAACGGACCAGCGAGAATGCGGGTCAGATCAAGGACGCGGACGCCGGCGAGTGCGCCGGCGGAATGTTCAGAAGTCATCGAAACTCTCTGCTGCAGAGGGCAACAAATGCGTTAACCGCCAGGAATCTTTTTGATACCCGCCAGACGGGTACGCCAAGGTCGCCAGGAAGCGCAATTACATTTTCCTGGCGTTCTTGGCGCCTTGGCGGTGAAAAGCTATTACTTTTTGCGACGCATCGACGGCGGCGCGTTGAGGTCACGCTCGAAACCGTCGACATATTTCTCCAGTTCCTTCTTCGCCTGCATGCGGAATTTCTGGAAGTTCGGCTTGCGGCCGGCGAGGAAGGCGTCCATGCCTTCATTCGCTTCGGGCGAACCCCAGACATGCGCCAGCAGCTCCATGCCCTGCTGCCAGGACGAATACAGATTGTCGGATTCGAAGTTCAGCGATTTCTTGGTCATGCGGATGGTCAGCGCGCTGTGGCCCTTCATGGTTTCACACCACTTCAGCGTTTCCTTCAGCAGATCCTTTTGCGGCACACACTTGTTGATGAGGCCGACTTCAACCGCTTCCTTGGCTGGGAAACGACGGGCGCAGAAAATCATTTCGCGCGCCAGGCGCTCACCGATGATGCGCGGGATGTACTGCGTTGCACCCACCGTCGGGCAGGCGCCGACTTTCGCGCCGGTCTGGCCGAGCACGGCATTTTCGGAAGCGATCACCAGGTCGCACCACAGCGCCAGTTCGTGTCCGCCGCCCATGCACCAGCCGTTGACCATCGCGATTACCGGGATCGGCAGGCCGCGGATGGTCATCGCCAGGCCGAGCATGCGGTCGTTCCACATATAGGCGTTGGTGAAGTTCAGGCGTTTCATCGCATAGAAATCACCACCTGCCGAGAACGACTTGTCGCCCTTGCCGGTAATCACGGCGCAAACAATGGACGGATCTTCACGCGTCGATTTCAGTGCGTCGATCATTTCATCAAGGGTCTGCTCGCGGAAGGCGTTGAGCACTTTCTCGCGGTTGATGGTGATCCAGGCCACCTGATCTTTCACTTCAAACAGGATGTCCGTGTACTTACGGCTTGTTGATTTCTTGCTCTTGGTCGCCATTACAGTCCTCACGAGTAAAAAATAAATTGTGTTGCGGAGAAAAAGCCGATTCTAACAAACATCGCTCTGTGTCAGGCAGGCCGGTTCATACCGCGGACCCCATGACCTGTTAACAATCATTCAACTACCCATTTAACAATCGGATCTTTCAGGGCAGGGATTTCGCCACTTCGGTCAGCATCTGCCTAAACCATCTGTGGGAAGTCTCCTGGTGCGTGCGTTCGTGCCAAAACAGGTTTATCCGCAGATCCGGGATAGTGACCGGGCAATCGAGCACCTGTATTGGCAACTGACTGGATACTCCCTGCACCAGCCGCGACGGCACGGTAGCGATCAGGTCGGAATGCGCCACCGCATGGAACACGGTGAACACGTTCTGAATCAACACCACCACTTTAAGCTTGCGGCCGTGCGCCGCAACAACCTCATCGATCACTCGGCCGGAGGTGCTGCTGCGGACAAAGCGTGAACGCACATGGGGCAACGAAAAATACTGCTCCTGGGTGATCGCGCCACGGATCTGCGGGTGTCCCTTGCGCGCCAGGCAGACGAAGCCGTCGCGGAACAGCAGTTGCGAGCGCAGCATTGGCGGCGGCTTGCGCAGCCAGCCCAGACGGAAATCGATTTCGCCTTTTTCCAGCCATTCCGTCGCCCGCTCCGGATCGGGCACGCGGATTTCCAGCGTAATTCCCGGCGCCTCGCGCTGCAGCTGGCGCAGCAGCTTCGGCACAAGCACATGCTCGACAAATTCAGGGGCGGTCACCACGAATTTCATGCGAGAGGCCTCCGGCTTGAACGCCAGTGCGCGCAGAAACAGGTTCTCGGTTTCAAGCAGGATTCGCCCGACACTTTCGCGCACAGTCAGTGCGCAACGCGTCGGCACCATCTCCTTTTGCGCGCGTAACAGCAGCGGATCATTGAAATGCTGCCGCAGCCGCGCCAGCGCGTGGCTCATGGCCGGTTGGCTGATGTGCATGCGCTCTGCTGCCCGCGAAACGCTGCGCTCATCCATCAAAGCCTCAAAACAGCGGAGCAAGTGAATATCGAGATTCTTTAAATTCATTTTATGAATATATGAAATTCCACTTTTATTATGGACTAAGTACAAGTCGGTTGCCTAAACTGAAAATAAACTAAAAGAGGTGGCACCCGCCTAAATCCGGCGCTCACAGCCAGCACACCCCGCCCGTCACACCAACCAGGAGGAATCGCCATGTACCGTCATCTTCGAATCCTGCTTCTTGCCCTTGTCGCACAACCCTATGCCGCATTCAGCGCGCAACCCGCCGATTACCCAACCCGGCCGATCCGCATGGTGATCCCATTTGCGCCCGGCGGTGCAACCGACATCATCGCCCGCGTGCTCGAACCGAAGTTGGGCAAACAACTCGGCCAGCAGATCGTCATCGACAATCGCACAGGCGCCGCCGGCAACATTGCTGTTGAACTCGTCGCCCAAGCCCAATCAGACGGCTACACGCTGCTAGTTGGCAACATCTCGACCAACTCGATCAACCCCATCCTCTTCGCAAAAACCATGAAGGTGAACGCATTGAAGGACCTGATCGGGGTGTCGAAGCTGGTTGCGATACCCAATTTCATCTTGGGTAGCCCCAAACTCCCGGCCAATACACTGAAAGAAGCGCTGGAATACGCAAGAGCGCGTCCGGGGCAACTCAACTTCCAGGCGCCGCTCGGCTCCTACGCCCATCTCGACATGCTGGCGTTGACCGCAGCCGCGGGCGTAAAGATGGTGCACCTGCCCTCCAAAGGCGCAGGAGAAACGCTGCCGGCGCTGTTGCGCGGCGACATTAATTTTACCGAATCCAATGTCGCCTCAAATATCGGCGCTGTGCGAGCCGGCCAGATCAAGGCTTATGCTGTGACCTCCGAAGCCCGCCTGATCGACCTGCCCAACGTTCCGACCATGGCGGAAGCCGGTTACCCCGGGATCGGCAGCCTGAACTGGAACGGCATATTTGCGCGCACAGGGACTCCAAAAGCCGTCGTCACAAAGCTGCATGCCGCGATCATCGCCGCGATGAAGGATCTTGACGCGGAAGGTGGACTCACAAAGCGGGCACTACCGATGAGCCTCAGCGAATCACCTACCGAGTTCGACGCCTATGTCGCCTCCGAGAACAAGCGCTGGCAGAAAATCATCCGCGACAACAATGTCAGCATCAACTAGGAAAGCCATGAACCGCAAATTGGAAAAACTCTCGCAGCCCCGCTTCGACCTCGTCATCGAGAAGGACGTTAAAATCACCATGCGTGACGGCGCGGTTCTCTACGCCGACATCTTCCGCCCGAAGGCCGCTGGAAAATTCCCGGCCATCGTCAACATCAGCGCCTACCAGAAGGACAAGGTCTGGGTGCCGCCGCACGACCTCGAGGAAAAAGCCAATCCCTACATGACCTGGGAAACCGTCAATCCGACATGGTGGGTGCCGCGCGGGTATATCTGCGTCCGCGTCGACACCCGCGGCTCGGGAAAATCGCCAGGCCTGTCCGATCCCGGCGGCCCGCAGGAAACCCTAGACTATTACGACGCCATCGAATGGACCGCGAAGCAGAAGTGGTGCAGCGGAAACATCGGTACCGCGGGTATTTCCTATCACGCGGTCACGCAATGGCGCGTCGCCGGACTGCAACCGCCTTCGCTGAAAGCCATGATTCCGTGGGAAGGTTATGGCGACGCCTACCGCGACTCGGTATTCCACGGCGGCATTTTCCAGCTGTACTACCTCGCCACCTGGTATGCGACACAGATGGCGCACCACCTGCTGGGCGATCCGCAGGAATACAACCCCGACGCATTCCGCAACGAGCGCCTCTACAATTACATGCGCCACAGCCTCGACACCGGCTACTGGGACAACCGCGGTGCGCAGTGGGACAGGATCAAGGTGCCTTTCCTGTCCGCTGGCAACTGGAGCGGCCACAACCTGCACTTGCGCGGCAACGTCGAGGGTTTCGTGCGCGCAAAATCAAAACACAAGAAGCTGCGTATCCATACGGGCACCCATTACCACGCGTTCTACACCGAGGAAGGCCGGCTCGACCAGCTGCGCTGGTTCGACTACTGGCTGAAGGGCATCGATACCGGAATCATGAAAGACCCGCCGGTCAAACTGATGATCCGCACCGGCGGCGGCACCATGAAGGACTACAAATTCCGCTTCGAGAACGAGTGGCCGCTAAAGCGTACGCAGTGGACCAAGCTATACCTGCAGGCGGAGCGCAAAACACCGGCCCCCGGTGCAATGGACAGTGAAGGCACCCTTGCCCGCAAACCGCCGAAAAAGAAAGGGGCCATCAGCTACTCCGCCACCGGGGTCTCCCATGCCGGCGTCGCTTCGGCCTCATCGACCATGCTGCAGGCCGGCGCCATGCACCGCACCGGCATCTCCTTTGAAACGGAACCCCTGAAGGAAATAACCGAAGTCACCGGCCCTGCGAAACTGGTGTTGTGGGTTTCAAGCACGACCAAGGACATGGATCTGTTCGTCACCGTGCGCAACATCGGCCGCGACGGGAAGGATGTGTGGGAGGTCGGGCAGCAGGGCCAGCAGGTGCCGGTAGCCAAGGGATGGTTGCGCGCATCGCACCGCAAACTGGACCCCGAACTGACGCTGCCCTACCGCCCGTACCACGCGCATGACGAGCGCTGGTGGCTGGAACCCGGGGTTCCTGTGGAATGCGAAATCGAAATCTGGCCGATCGGCATGGTGTTCGGCAAGGGCCATCGCATCCGCATCGATATCCAGCCGCGTGACGGCGTCGGCAGCACACCTTATAACCACTATCCGGCCGCTTACAACACCAACGGGCAGAACACGGTGCATACTGGCGGCCGGATGGCGTCGTATCTGCTGCTGCCGGTGATACCCGCCAAATCATAAAAACTGAGTGGAGGAGTGCCGATGAAAATGCTGGGAAGTCTTACCGGAGTGGCACTGGCCATCGCTGCTACCATTGCCCATGGACAGGGATATCCCGTAAAACCGGTACGCATCATCGTACCCTTTGTCCCCGCCGGCCCAACCGACAATCAGGCGCGTTGGGCCGCGCAACAACTTACCGCCGCCACCGGCCAGCAGTTCATCGTCGACAACCGCCCGGGGGCGGGTGGGGTTCCCGGCACCGAAGCCGTGGTCAAAAGCGCACCCGATGGCTACACCCTGCTTGCGGGCAACCCCGGGCCGTTGACCATTGCGCCCAATGTTCGCAACACGATGCCCTACGATACGCTGCGCGACCTCATCCCCATCGTGCTGATTGCGCGCAGTGCCAGCTGCATCTGCCTGCATCCCAGCCTGCCCGCACGCAACGTCAGGGAGTTCGTTGCGCTGGCCAAGGCCCAGCCCGGCAAGATCAACTACGGTTCTCCCGGCGTCGGCACCGTCGGACATTTCGCCACCGAACTGTTTGCCTTCCAGGCCGGCGTGAAGCTCAACCACATTCCGTACAAGGGCGCGGCGCAGTACACCATCGATTTGATCGCCGGCAACATCGAGCTGGCGATCAACCAGTTCGCCATCGCCACGCCACACGTCAATTCCGGCAAACTTCGTTGCCTCGGCGCAACATCGCGCGAACGCTCGCCTCTTCTGCCTAACGTGCCGACCATTGCCGAGCAGGGCATCAAGGATTTCGAAAGTTACAACTGGAACGGTGTGCTGGCGCCGGCAGGCACTCCGCCCGCCATCATCAGCCGCATCGCCGAAATCGTCTCCAAACAGCTGGCAACGCCGGATGCCCGGGCGCTGTACTCCGGACAGGGCCATGAAGCCAGCGGCATCGTCACTACGGCCTATGTGGAATTCATCAAAGCCGAAACCGAAAAATGGGCAAAAATCGCCCGCGTCGCCAACATCCCGAAACAATAAGGAACCGTCATGACCGTGAAGAAGGAATCCACCTATTTCATGTACTTCCCCGGCAACTACCGGTGGTCGTCCGCATTCATCAACATGATGAGTTCCGCACCGTACGGCGGATCGGAAATCAGCGAACTGCACAAGATCGGCGTGCAGCTGAAAGACAAGGATCCGGAGGATGACGAGGCCTGGTTCCATGCCTGCGTCAATGTCGCCGACAAGGTGCGCGCGCATGCCGAGCGTTTTGAAGCATCCAAACATTCAACTTCAGCGGCTCACGCCTATTTGCGCGCCTGCAACTACTACCAGATGGCCGAGCGATTCCGCACACCGAAGGATGACATCGCGCTGGCCGCCTACAAAAAAGGCGTCGACTGTTTCCACCGCCATGTCGCGCTGACCGACGTCAAAATCGAGATCGTCGAAATCCCGACCGCAGCGGGCCCCATCCCCGGTTATTTCGTGCATGCGCAGAATGCCAAATCCAAAAAGTCGCCCTGCGTGGTGTATTTCGACGGCCTCGATGTCACCAAGGAAATCCAGTACGTACGCGGCGTACCCGACCTGATCAAACGCGGCATTTCGGTGCTGGTGATGGACGGCCCGGGCACCGGCGAAGCCATCCGCTTCCGCGGCCAGTATCTGCGTCATGACTATGAAGTGGCCGGATCCGCCTGTGTCGACTGGCTGGAAAAACGCAATGACGTTGATGCCAAGAAAATCGGTGTTGTTGCGATCAGCCTCGGCGGTTATTACGCGCCACGCATGGCATCGATGGAACCGCGTTTCGCTGCTTGCATCGCTTGGGGCGCGATCTGGGATTACCACGCAACCTGGAAAAAACGCATCGACGCCAAATTCAAGACCTCGCTGTCGGTGCCGGGCCATCACATCACCTGGATTCTCGGCGTTGATACGCTGGACGAGGCCTTGAAAAAACTCGAACCGTTCAAGCTCGACGGCGTCGTGCAAAAGATGAAATGCCCCTTCCTGATCGTGCATGGCGCCGAAGACGAGCAGGTGCCGCTGGCCGATGCTCAGGCGCTGTATAACGCCTCCGGCTCGCCGGACAAGACGCTGCGCGTTTTTACCGCGGAAGAAGGCGGCGCGCAGCACTGCCAGCGTGATTACCTGACCCTGGGCGTCGCGGAGATGTGGAACTGGTTTGAGGACAAGCTGCTGCGGTCCTGATGCCGGTTCGGATGTGTTACTGCGAACTGCGCCGCTGCCACGAATGCAATCAGCCGGTGGGCAGCCGGGATAAATTCTGCGTGCGTTGCGGGGCGAAACTGCCCCGCGAGCCGCGCGGGATTAAAATCGCCCCTAAAGCTTCGGCAAACCCGGCCGTTAGTACGACATAGCGCAGTCCAACCACAGGCAAGCCATGCTCTACGCCAAACGCAATACCGAAGGCCGGATTGAAAGCCTCTACAGCCAGCCGGTTGACGGCGGTGAAACGCTGGCGGCCGACCATCCGGACGTGTTGGCCTTCCTCCAAGCCGGCGGCGCCACTCAGGGTGCTTTCAGCAGCCTCGACGCCAGTCTGGTACGGGTGCTGGAAGATCTGGTGGATGTGCTGATCAGCCGCAATGTCATTCGCATCACCGACCTGCCGCCGGAAGCGCAGAAAAAGCTGTTCGAACGCAAACGTTTCCGCGAGAGCACCCGCGGCAATGCGCTGAAACTGATTGCCGATCACGACGATCAATAAGCGTTCACAGCTTCAAAGATACTCCGAGACTTCCACCAGGTTGAGATCGGGATCGCGGAAGTAAACCGAGCGGATGTCCCCCATCGCACCGGTCTTGGTGCAGGGGCCTTCGATGATCGTGACCTTGTGCTTTGCGAGACTGTCGATCACCTGCTGCAGCGGCACTGACGCGATGAAACAGAAATCCAGCGTGCCCACGCCCGGCGCATCTGCCTTGGGTTCGTATTCCCTGCCCTTCACATGAATGTTGATTTTCTGGCGGCCGAATTTCAGCGCGAGGCGCTGGCCATTGCGGAAGGTTTCCAGTGTCATCCCCAACACTTCGGTATAGAAGCGGATGACCGCATCCGGTTGGGCAGTGGTCAGTACAAAGTGGTCAAGGCGGTCGATCATGCAAAGTCTCCGTAAATATTTGTTTTTATTGATTATTTAAATCACGCCCCTTGTGCGAAGGTCGACAATCGTTTCCGCTTTGACGCCGGCACGCTGGAGCACCGCCTCGGTGTCTTCACCCAATCGTGGCGCGCTGCTGCGTATGCCGCCGGGTGTCGCCGACAGCTTGGGCACGATGCCCGGAACATCAACCTTGTAACCGTCACGCGTGGTGATGTTGAGGATCATCTCGCGGGCGCGGTACTGCGCGTCGGCAGCGATGTCGGCAATGGAGTAGATCGCGCCCGACGGCACATCGTGTTCATCGAGGATTTTCAGCGCCTCGGCCTTGTCGCGTGCGCCGGTCCACCCACTGATCGCGCCATCGATATCAGCCACCCGTTTGACCCGGCCTTCATTCGAAGCCATCTCGGAAGATGCCGCAAAATCGGCGCGGCCGATCGCCGTCATCAAGCGTTTGAAAATGCCGTCGCCATTGCCGCCAATGAGGATCCAGCCATCGCGGCAGGGATAAGCATTCGACGGCACGATGCCGGGCAATGCACTGCCCGCCGCTTCGCGCACGGCGTTGAAGGCGCTGTACTCCGGCAACAGGCTTTCCATGCAGTTGAACACGCTTTCGTACAGGGCAATATCGATCACCTGACCTTCGCCAGCCGCTTCTTTACCCCTTTTATCCCGGTGATCACGGTCTCTGTGATACAGCGCCATCAGGATGCCGATCACGCCATGCAGTGCAGCCAGCGTGTCGCCAATCGACACCCCGACGCGTACCGGAACACGCCCCGGCTCTGCGGTCAGGTAGCGCAGCCCGCCCATGGATTCGGCGATGACGCCAAAACCGGGACGGTTGCAGTACGGACCGTCCTGGCCATAACCGGAGATACGCGCCATCACCAGCCGCGGATTGAGTTTCTTCAGGTCCTCGTAACCCAGCCCCCACTCCTCCATCTTGCCGGGGCGGAAGTTCTCGATCAGCACGTCCGCTTCCTTGACCAGGGCGCGCAGGATGTCCTGGCCTTCGGGCTTCGTGAGGTCCAGCGTCACGGATTGTTTGTTGCGCGACTGGACTTCCCACCACACCGAATTGCCGTTCTTGAGCATGCGCCATTTGCGCAGCGGGTCGCCCTTGCCCGGTGGCTCGATCTTGATGACTTCGGCGCCGAAATCGGCGAGCGTCTTGCCGCAAAACGGGCCGGCGATCAGCTGGCCGAGTTCAATGACGCGCACGCCGGCCAGCGGGCCGGATGCATTCTTATTTGAAGTTAGAGTTTTAGTCATGGCGCAGTGCCCTTCGCTGAAGCCTGAAGGATACCGCGGAGAGGTTGCGGCAGACAGATTCCGCTTTTTGAGAAGCCCCTCACCCTAACCCTCTCCCCGCATGCGGGGAGAGGGAAGGTTTTTCATCGCTTACTTGCCCTGCAACTCGGCGGCGTGTTTCACCGCCTTGACGATGTTCAGGTAACCCGTGCAGCGGCAGATGTTGCCTTCGAGGCCATGCACGATCTGCTCATCGGTCGGTTGCGGATGATCCTTGATCAGCGCGGCGGTGGTCATGATCATGCCCGGCGTGCAGAAACCGCACTGCAGCGCGTGGCATTCGGTGAACGCCGCCTGCGCCGGATGCAGCTTGCCGTTTTTGGCAAGACCTTCGATGGTCACCACATCGGCACCGTCGGCCTGCGCTGCCAGCATGGTGCAGGATTTCACTGCACGTCCGTCGACATGCACCGTGCAGGCGCCGCACTGGCTGGTGTCACAGCCGATGTGGGTGCCGGTGAGTTTGAGGGAATCGCGCAGGAAATTTGCGAGCAGGGTGCGGTCTTCGACTTCGGCGCTTTGCTTGACGCCGTTGACGGTCATTGTGATTTTGGCCATGTTTATTTCTTTCCGGAGATGGCAGCCGCTGCACGGCCGGCCATGACTTTGACGAGCTGTGCACGGTATTCGCGCGAGCCGTGGATGTCTTCATTGAGATCGTCAGCGGCAACGGTCAAATTCGCCAGCGCCGCCGCGCTCAGGTCTTTCGAGAGTGCTGCTTCGGCTTCAGTCCAGCGGAACACGCCAGACGCGCCCGCGCCGGTCACGGCGACCCGGATGCCGGATGCCGTTTGCGCGATAAACACCCCTGCCATCGCATAACCCGATGCCGGATGCGGAAACTTGGCATAAGCAGCAGCCTTGGGCAACGGGAAGGCGATTTTCACCACCAGCTCGCCGGGTTCCAGTGCGGTGGTAAACATGCCCTGGAAAAAGTCATCCGCAGGAATTTCGCGTTTGTTGGTGACCACTGTCGCGTTGAGCGCCAGCACGGCGGCCGGCGAATCGGCTGCGGGGTCGTTATTGGCGACCGAGCCGCCGATGGTGCCGCGGTTGCGCACCTGCGGATCAGCCACTGTCGAAATCAAGGCAGCGAGCGCCGGCAGCGCCTCACGCACCACCGGCGAGGTGGCGATCTGGTAATAACGGGTCGCCGCACCGATGGTCAGGACACCTCCCTTCACTTCAATGCCGGCAAGTTCGGGCAAGCCCGCGATATCAATGAGCTGCGAGGGCTGCGCCAGTCGCGCCTTCAATGTCGGCAGCAGCGTCATGCCGCCGGACAGCGCTTTCGCATCCTCGTCTTTCGCCAGCCATTCAGCGGCTTCTTTCAGTGTCTTCGCCTTGCGATACTGGAATGAATACATGTTATTTACCTTTCTTCGCAGCCGAAATGGCCTGCCACAGCTTGTGCGCGGTCAGCGGCATGTCCAGCGGCGGCACGCCCAGCGGTCGCAGCGCATTCATCACCGCATTGGTCAGCGTCGCCAGCGATGCCGTGCAACCCGATTCGCCCATGCCTTTGACGCCAAGCGGGCTAATGGTGCCGAAAGTCGTGTGCTCGGCAATCGTGATGTCCTTGATCCAGCCGGCCTTGGGCATCGCGTAATCGGCAAAGCTGCCGGTCAGCAATTGGCCCGTGTCGGGGTCATAAACCACGTTTTCACTGAAGATCTGGCCCCAGCCTTGCGCCACGGCGCCATGCATCTGGCCCTCGACGATGGTGTGGTTGATCACCACGCCGCAGTCGTCAACCGTCACGTACGACACCACATCGGTGACGCCGGTCTGCGGATCAATCTCGATTTCGGCAACGTGACAGCCGTTGGGGAAGGTCGAGCCGAACTTGCCTTCGCCGGTGACAGACAGTGGTTTTTTCGCCGCCAGTTCGCCCAGCATGATCTTCTTGTTCGACGCAGTCGATTTGAACTCGCCCTGCGCATAAGCCACCTGCGACGGCTCAACGCCCAGCTGCTCGGCTGCGAGCGGCGTTGCATGTTCGATCAGTTTCTTGGCCGCGATATGACATACCGTGCCTGCACCGACGATGGTGCGCGAGCCGCCGGTATGGTTGCCGATCAGGCCTTTTTCTGCGATACCCTGGCGCAGCGTAATGCGTTCGGCCGGGATGCCCAGCGCATCGCCGATGATCTGCGCGAAGGTGGTTTCGTGACCCTGCCCCTGGGAATGCGAAATTGAATACGCAGTCACCCGACCGTCAGTGGCAACTTCCAGCAGCACCTCATCCTTGGGGAACATGCCAGCGCCCGAATTTTCGATCACCGTCCCCATGCCGAGGCCGCGCAGCATGCCGCGTTTTTCCGATTCCGCGCGGCGTTTGGCAAAACCGGCGACATCAGCCAGTTTCAGTGCCTTGTCGAGTACGCCGTGGAAATCGGCAATGTCATACACCGACCCGGTGGGTGTCTTGTACGGGAACGCATCCGTCGGAATGAAATTGCGGCGGCGGATTTCTGCGGGGTCGATCTTCATCTGCGCCGCCGCCTCATCCACCAGTCGCTCAATGGCGAAGGCGATCTCGGGACGTGCCGCGCCGCGATACGCGGATACCGGAGCGGTATTGGTCAGCACGACTCTCCAGCGTCCGAAAAGGGCCTGGGTTTTATAAACACCGTTCAGGCAAGTCACCGGATTGCGCATCGGGCTTACCGGACCGGCCGGATGCAGATAAGCACCGAGATCGGCAATCCAGTCAATGCGCATGCCGAGGAAGTTACCGTCCTTGTCGAGCGCCAATTCGCCGTCGATGTAGTTGGCGCGGCCGTGCGAGTCCGACATGAACCCTTCGCTGCGCGAAGACACCCATTTCACCGGGCGGCCGAGCGATTTTGCAGCCAGCATCAGCGCGACGTATTCCGGGTAGCCGATGCTGCGCTGGCCGAAGCCGCCGCCGACATCCTTCGCCACGACCTCGATCTTGTCTTCGGGTACGCCGGTGTATGCGGCCAGCTGCATGCGCATCATGTTGATGCCCTGCACCGGCGAGTGGACGGTGAACTTGCCGGTATTGGCGTCGTGCGCCACCGAGCATGCGCGAGGTTCCATCGGATTCGGCGCGACACGGGTGACGTCCAGCCGAAGCTTGGTGACATGCGCGGCCTTGGCAAAGGCGGCCTCAACTGCTGCAGCATCACCGGCTTCTTGTTCGAAGCACAGGTTGCCGGGCACGTTGTCGTGCAACTGCGGCGAGCTGGAAGCGAGCGTAGCCCGCGGATCGACGACGACGGGCAGATCTTCGTATTCAACCTCGATCAGTTCAGCCGCGTCTTGCGCCTGCAGCGCGGTCTCGGCAACGACCATCGCTACCAGGTCGCCGACAAAACGCACGCGGTCATGCGTGAGCACCGGACGCTCCGGCACATTGGCCTTTTTGCCATCCTTGCCGGCAAAGGTCAGGAAGCTCATCGGCTTGACATAGCCCGCCTTGACCGCGTCGGCGCCGGTGTAGACAGCGATAACGCCTTTCGCCTTACGCGCGGCATCGGTGTTCACTGAAAGGATTTTGGCGTGGGCGCGATCCGCACGCAAAAATGCGGCATGCGCCTGGCGGGGAATACTCCAGTCCGCCGAATAACAGCCTTCGCCCTTGATCAACCGCAGATCTTCCAGGCGGGACAGTTTCGCGCCGCCTACTTCAAACAAGTGGTGATGGTCCATATCGTTGACGCGCACCGCAGGCTGGACGCCTTGACGGTCCGCTCTCTCCTCCATTGGAATAGCGATTAGGATAACGCAAAAATGCGCTTATGGCCGAGGCATCGTATTGCGCAGGCCGATGCTGTAACGCACAATGCAGCGGTCGCAGTCCATATCGTAAAAAGCCCGAACCACCATGAAAAAAGACACCCTGCTCACCCACGTCGGACGCAATCCGGCGCAGACCAGCGGCACCGTCAACACGCCTGTTTTCCGCACATCCACCGTGGTCTTTCCGGATCTGGAGACTTACGAAAACCGCGACCCCAACGACTACAAAAGCATGCGTTACGGCGTTCACGGCACGCCAACCACCTGGGCTTTCGAAGAAGCGGTTGCGAGAATGGAAGGTGGTCATATGGCGGTCGCCGTACCTTCGGGTCTGGCCGCGATTACCGCTGCGCTGAGCGCCTTCGTCAAACACGGCGACCATCTGCTGGTCACCGACAGCGCTTATGCGCCGACGCGCATGTTCTGCGAACGGCAACTGCGCGCCAACGGGATTGAAGTCGAGTACTACGATCCCTTGATCGGTGCCGGTATCGCACGCCTGATCAAAGCCAATACCAAAGCCGTGTTTTGCGAAACGCCTGGTTCACTGACCTTTGAAATGCAGGACATCCCCGCCATCGCCGCGGCCGCCCATGCTCGGGGCATCCCGGTGCTCGCTGACACCACCTGGGGCACACCGTATTTTTTCCGTTCCTTTGAACACGGCGTGGATGTTTCAATCCACGCCGCCACCAAGTACATCGTCGGACATTCCGACGTGCTGATGGGCGTCATCGTCACCAATGAAAAATACTGGCTGCTGGTGCGCCACACCATCGCCGACTTCGGTTATTGCGTCAGCCCCGACGACTGTTACCTGGCCTTGCGCGGTTTCCGCACCATTGGCGTGCGCATGAAGCAGCAAATGGCCAATGCGATCACCGTTGCCAACTGGTTGCAGGGACGCACGGAAGTGCAGCGCGTGTTGTTCCCGGCGCTGGAAGGCGATCCCGGTCACGCCATCTGGAAGCGCGATTTTGACGGCGCGGCGTCGCTGTTCGGCGTCGTGCTGCAGCCGGCGGAACGGGCAAAGGTCGCGGCTTTCGTCAATGCGCTTAAACTCTTCGGCATCGGCTCCAGCTGGGGCGGCTATGAAAGCCTGGTCACCGCTCCGCATCCGGAGAAGGTGCGTACCGCAACGAAGTGGAATCCGGGCGGCCCGACCATCCGCCTGCATATCGGCCTTGAGGATCCGGCGGACCTGATTGCCGATCTCCAGCAGGCGCTGAAGCACCTGCGCTGAACCGCGCTAGCGCAGTTCGGCGACGGCCTTCGCAATGCGCCGCCCGCCTTCGATAACGCTGTCGAGCGCGTAAGCGATGGAGATGCGCATGTGCGGACTGACTCCGTACGCGGCGCCTTGCACCACGGCCACGCCCGCATGCTCCAGCAAATGGAGCACGATGTCCTGCTCGTTTTCCAGCACCTTGCCTTGCGGCGTGCGGCGGCCGATCAAGCCCTCGACGCGGGGAAACAGATAAAACGCGCCTTGCGGCCGGTCGCAGGCGATTCCCGGAACCGAGTTAAGGATTTCGAGCAGGCGGTCACGGCGCTCCTGGAATGCCGCCGCGCGCTCGGCGATGAATTCCTGCGGACCGTCCAGCGCTTCCACGGCCGCCCACTGGCTGAGTGAATTGACGCCCGCCGTACTCTGCGACTGCAGCTTGACCATCGCATTGATCAGTTCCCGCGGCCCGGCGGCGTAACCGAGACGGAACCCGGTCATCGCATAAGCCTTGGACACGCCATTGACCGTCAGTGTGCGATCGGCGAGATCCGGCGCCACCTGCGCCATGGTGCAGAACTCCACACCATCGAAACGCAGATGCTCATAAATGTCATCGGACAGGATCCAGACTTGCGGATGGCGACGCAGCACTTCGGCAAGCCCCAGCAACTCGCTGCGGCTGTAGATGGCGCCGCTGGGATTGCCTGGTGAATTGATCATCAGCCACTTGCTGCGCGGCGTAATCGCCGCCTCCAGCTGCTGCGGCGTGATCTTGAAACCATTCTCCATGCTGCAGTCGACAATAACCGGTGTGCCGTCCGCCACCAGCGTCATGTCCAGGTACGAAATCCAGTAGGGCGCCGGAATGATCACCTCGTCTCCGGGCTCCAGCGTTGCAAGCAGCGTGTTGAAAAGGATCTGCTTGCTGCCGGTGCCGACCATGATCTGGTCGACGGCATAATCCAGTCCGTTGTCCCGGATGAATTTGCGCCGCACCGCTTCTCGCAACTGCGGAATGCCGAAGATCGGCGGATACTTGGTTTCGTTGCGGTCCATCGCCGCAACCACCGCGCGTTTGACGTGCTCCGGCGTATTGAAATCCGGCTCACCGATGGTCAATCCAATGATGTCGCGGCCGGCTGCGCGCAGGTCGCGCACCTTTTGTGCGGCCATGGTGCTGGGTGAAAGCTTGATGCGGGACAGGCGAGGCGAAAGCTTGATTGAAGCCATGATTCGATGTGCTCCGGCAGGGAATGCAACATCTTAACGGCCTGCGGACAGTCGCGCCAATGCGGACGCGACCTGAAACAAAAATGCGCCCTCAAGGACGCATTTTTTGAGCCGGAGCTCTTTCCGGGCTCTTTACTTGGCGGCGCTTTTTCTTGCGCGTTCCTTCACCCAGATATAGGCGACGAAGCCGGCGATCATCCCGACAAAGACCACGGCAAACAAGATCAGCGCAGTAGGATCGGAATCGGCCTGCGGGACCACAACTACAGCCTCGTCGGCAATAGCCGGTCGTGCTGCCAGCAACATCATTGTATATACGGCTTTTTTAATCACAGGCCTGCTCCATGGGTTGGTATGGGAATACGGTTAAATCAGTAAAAAACCACCCAGGGAGCAAACTGTCCGCCGGGCATGAGAACCATGCTCGGCGAGCGGCCTTGCTGCAACCTTACACCGCCTTGCTCCAGCCTTACGCCGCTTCGCGGAGTGAATACAGCGCCGGCAGCATGTAAATGCTAGAAATAGCCGTCCATCATCTTGTCCACCCATGAAGGCAGACGCACGTTTTCTTTGCGCTCGAATCCGGGAATATACGGTTTGATGTCGAGCACCGGCGTCCCGTCCAGCGCATCGAGCCCGCGCACGGTGATGCCCTTGTCATCCACCGCCAGCAATTCAACGGCGGTCACCCCGATGGGGTTTGGCCTGAACTTGGTGCGCTGGGCAAACACCCCGACCAGATCGAGATTTTCCATGCCGCGGGGGTTGCGCGCGATCTGTTTCGCCGGATCAAACGGCGGGATTTTGTGCAGATGAAAAATCACCACCACATGCGAAAACTCGCTCAGGCCGGCAAGTCCTTTGACGTACAGCGGATCAATCTCGATCCGTGATTCAACGTTTGCCCAGTGACCGGCGGACATTTCGGTGCGGTCGCTGCGGACATAACCAACAGACTCGAACTGCGGCATACCACGGCTCCTTGTGTCATTGAAAAGCAAGCTCCAGCGCAAAATCAATCGGGATGAGTGTCCTGATAAAGTCGTCCGATTTCTCCCATCTCCACGGCATAGCGTTTGATTGCGGCAACACAATTGCCATCCAGCTTACCGGCAGTGGTCATGCAATCCAGCTCTGCGATCGCCTCTTCAACCGTCCATGGTGATTTGTACGGACGCCTGCTGGTCAATGCATCGAAAATATCCGCCACCGTGACAATACGTGCCTCAACGGGGATGGCGTCCCCCTTCAGGCCCGCGGGGTAACCGCTACCATCCATGAATTCGTGATGGCAGCCAACGATGTTCATCATTACCAGCGAATCGGGAAGATGGTCCACTCCGAAATCGCCGAGTATCTTCCTGAGCACTTCACGTCCCTTGTCAACGTGTGTTTCCATCATCTTGCGTTCTTCCGGGTCAAGCTTGCCGGGTTTCAGCAGTATCTTGTCGGGTATGCCGATCTTGCCGATATCGTGTAACGGCGCATAGAGATACAAGTGCTCTACAAATTCATCGCTTAATCCGTAAATCGGTGCAACCGCACGGGCAATCGCTCTGGAATATCGGGCCATACGTTCGAGGTGGGCGCCGGTTTCAAAGTCGCGGAGGTCGGTGAAGTCACGTGCCACGTGGGCCGACGCAACAACGGCGCGTACAGCCGCAAGTTCGTTGGAAATCGCCATGTTGATCAGCGTGCAATAAAGACCAAGGTCGCGCTGCACCGTCGATGTAAACGCATCTTGCTTCAAAGAGTCGAAAAAGATGAAACCCATGAATGCGCCGTTGTCATACATGGGTACGGTAAAGGATGACAAATAACCCTGCTTGATCACCCAGGATGAATGAAGCGTATTGGGCGCCAGCGCAGCGGGGATATCGGCAATTACACGAAACTCCCCGCTTTTGGCGAGGCGGCTCAGCGAAACGCTTTCAGACAGCTTGAACTCGTAAGCGGTAATGGGTTCGCCGGATCGTGTGCTGTTGATGAAGGTCTTCAACAGATCGTCGCGCTGATCGTAGATCGCACAGGCAATACGATCAATGCAAGGAACCGTATCGATCAACTGCCTGTGCAAGCCTTGAAGCCTTTCACCGAGGGTCGCCCTGCCTTCGAATAGCCGGTTCGGCAGCCCATTGCCCGCAGTCTCTGCTGAATTGGTCATGAACCCGTCCTCTTTAATGCCTGGCGGCTTGCATGGGGTTCAGACGCCATGCGGGATTCCCCATGCAAAGGAAGGAGACCGCCACGAACGCTTCGGCGACTGTAAAACTCCGCACTTACCTCACACGGTTTCGGCGAGCCTAGAAAAGAAGGGGCTAGCTCACGAGCTAACCCCTTGTTTCGTCTGCTGGTAGGAGGTGCGAGATTCGAACTCGCGACCAACGGATTAAAAGTCCGCTGCTCTACCGGCTGAGCTAACCTCCCAAAAAGAGGCGGAATTTTAACCGTCGAGCCTCTAGGGGTCAACCCGCATTTACCCTCGAAAACCGCCTGACAAGCTCAATCCTCCTGCAACATCCGCCAATACTGGTATTTCATGGTAGCCGCAGCACCGGCAACGATGGCGATAAAGGTGAGGAAGGCGCCCAGCGCCACGGTAGACATGCCGGTAATCGCCTGCCCCACCGTACATCCCATCGACAGCACACCGCCGACGCCCATCAGCACCCCGCCAATCGCATGATTGGAAAAATCCTTCCAGGACGCAAACCATTCGACACGGAATGTCCGCGCAGCGACCGCATAAACAAAAGAACCCGCGATCACGCCCGCCAAAGCCATGACACCAAAATTAATGATTGAAAGATCGCTCGGGTTCAGCAGATAACGCAACGAGTCGCCCATCGGACTGACAAAGGTAAAGGACTGCACCTGGACCCGGCTGGGCACGACGTTTGCAAATTCGGCGTATTCCTTCCACGCCTGACCAAGCGGACCACCGGTGATATACCAGCCGGCCAGTACGGCGAGACCTACTACCGTGCCGCCAAGCAGGTTGTCCGTGCTGCTGCGGAACTCCGCTGAAAGCAGCACATAAACCAGCAACACGATGGCAATCGCCATGCCGATGGCTGCATTGAATACAGGCGATGGCGGCAATCCTGACAAGCCCGTAATCACCGCACCCAGTTCCTGCGAGGGAATGCCGTGCCGGACAAGGTCGACGGTCGTTGCCGACACCCAAGGATGAAACAACTTTTCATAGAACGTTGTCCACAACATCAGGTACGCCATCACCGAAGCAATCGCCAGCACCACCAGCGATTTCAGGTTACCGGAGCCGACTCGCACCAGGGTTTTGTTGCCACAGCCGCTGGCGAGGGTCATGCCGATGCCGAACAGCGCACCACCTGCCAGATAACGCAGCCAACCGAAACTGGCTGTGCGATACGGCGGAAACGTTTCGCTGCCGAGCCTGATCGCGCCCGTTAATTCAAGCAGTGCGACTCCACTCATGGCCACCGACATCGCCAGCATCCAGGCGCGCATGCGACCGTGATCGCCCATGTTGACCCAGTCGGAAACTGCGCCCATGGTGCAGAAGTTGGTCTTGTTGACGATGGCACCAAGCACCGCGGCGATCACAAACACCGCGGCGAGAACCTGATGATGCACATTGAATTCCATCGTTTGTCCTCATGGTGCATTGCGCAGCAGGATTGAGCTGCAGGCACCGTCGTGCACAAAGTTTACTGCGCAGTCGATGGGCGCTCGTAAATAATTGTTTTTATTGATTTATTTGTAACGCGTCGGGTCAGCGATGCCCGCGCCTTCAAATCCGGCACGGCGCAGCCGGCACGAATCACAAACACCGCAGGCGCGACCTTCAGCATCCGCCTGGTAACAGGACACCGTCAACGCGTAGTCCACGCCCAGAGCCGTGCCACGACGAATGATGTCGGCTTTGCTTGATTCAATGATGGGCGTGTGCAGATGCAGGCGTCTCCCTTCAACCGCGGCCTTGGTCGCCAGATTCGCCAGCGTTTCAAAGGCATGCATGTAATCAGGGCGACAATCCGGATATCCGGAATAATCCACCGCATTGGCGCCAAACCAGATATCAGCGGCACCTGCAACTTCCGCTTCGGCCAGAGCAAGTGCCAGCATGATGGTATTGCGTGCCGGCACGTAAGTCACGGGAATGCCGGGCTGCACGCCGTTGACCGGCACGGGAATCGCGGAATCCGTCAGTGCCGAGCCGCCGACCGCACCCAGGTCAATGCGCACGACCTTGTGCACCTTCGCCCCAAGTGCGCGTGCTACCAGCGCTGCCGCATCGAGTTCCGAACGATGGCGCTGGCCGTAATCGATCGACAGGCAATGACAGTCATGCCCGGCAGCGCGCGCCATTGCCAGTGTTGTGGCGGAATCCAGTCCGCCGGAAAGCAGTACGACTGCCGGAGAATTCATCGTTCGGGGCCTGCTCAATGTCCGGGCTTTTCGCCCCATAACAGTTTATGCAGTTGCAACTGCATGCGTACCGGCAGGCGGTCGCGGAGTATCCATTCGGCGAGCTGGCGCGGCTCGAGTGTGCCATGCACAGGCGAAAACAGCAGCGGACACAAAGTGGCCAGCCGGTGATTGCGGATCAGCTCACAGGCCCAGCGGTAATCATTTTCGTCACACAACACGAACTTGATTTCGTCATGGGGCGTCAAATGGGCAAGGTTGGACCACAGGTTGCGCTCACACTCGCCGGAACCCGGCGTTTTCAGGTCAAGGATTTTTGAAATCCGCGGATCAACCGCCGACACATCCAGAGCGCCACTGGTTTCCAGTGACACCGAATACCCGGCATCGGCCAGACTGCGCAACAGCACCGTCGCCTGTTTCTGTGCCAGCGGTTCACCACCGGTGAGCGTGACGTACGGTGCGCCGTATTCGGCAACCCGCCGCAGGATTTCATCGAGTGTCAGCGATTCGCCGCCATGGAAGGCATAAGCCGTATCGCAGTAGCCGCAGCGCAACGGACACCCCGTCAAACGCACGAATACTGTGGGCAAGCCGGTACGGCTGGTTTCACCCTGCAGCGAATGGAAAATTTCCGTCACCCGCAGCGTGGTCGCTGCGGAAACGGCGGCAGGTTTTTCGGTCACAGTGGTATTCACGGCAGTGATTCTACCGGGATGCGGCAAAAACCGCAGTAACTCAGCGCAAATTGGCAACCCGCCGGCGCGCCTTTTCGGCAGCCTCGGACGAGGGAAAACGCGCAATCAGACCATCCATCGTCTTGCGTGCGGCGGCGGTATCGCCGGCTTCAATCTGTGCACTGGCCATGTTGAGCAGTGCATCGGGCACCGAGCTGCTGTCCGGATAGGCAGCCAGCAGTTTCTGCTGGCTGGAGATCGCATTCTTGAAATCCCGCATATTGAAATACGAGTCGCCAATCCAGTACTGGGCACGCGGCGCCAGCGTGCTTTTCGGGTATTTCAGGATAAAAGCCTGGAAAGCAGTAATTGCGCCCTGATAATTGCCAATGCGGCGTTGCCCCTGCGCACGTTCGTAGGTTTCGTTCTCCTCGGCATTCACCGGCGCAGCTGCTGCCGGCTTGGGGGTGTCGCCTGCCGCAGAGGGAGCGGCAGCAGCAGTTCCGGGCGCAGCAGGCTGCTCGAATCGGCGCAGGCGCTGATCAAGATCCACATACATGTCGCGCTGGCGTTTGGCGACGCCTTCGATGTTGTTGCCCAGCGTTTCGATCTGGCCGCGCAGGTTGCGGATTTCATCACGCAGCTTTTCGATATCCGCGGCCAGCGTCAGCACCGGCTGGGCTTTTGCGGCATCTTCAAGCTTGGTCAGGCGGGCGGCCATGCTGTCACCCTGCTGACGCAGATCATCGACGCGCTTTTGTTGTTCGGCGATCTGCTTGCGTGCGACTTCGTCGTCAAACAGGCCCGCCGAAACGGGTCCGGCAGCGAACAAAGCTGCGCAAAGCGCAATTGCCGCATAAGCCGCACGCATGCTGCAAGACTTCATGACTCAGCGATCAGTCGTTCGGGTAGACGATGTCAGCGCGACGATTTTCGTACCAGCTTTTTTCGTCGCTTCCGGTGGCCTTGGGTTTTTCCTCGCCAAAACTGACCGTTTCGATCTGATCGGGTTGTGCGCCCAGCAACTGCATCGCCTGCTTGACTGCATCGGCACGGCGTTGACCCAGCGCGAGGTTGTATTCGCGGCTGCCGCGTTCGTCGGCATTGCCCTGCACCGTCATTTTCGCAGCACGATTCTGCTGAAGGTAACGGGCATGGGCTGCAACCACCGGTTTGAACTCTTCCTTGACGACATTGCTGTCGAGTTCGAAATAAATGCTGCGTTTCGAGAGAATGTTCGAAGGATCCTTCAGCGGGTTACCGGACATGCCGGAGGAATCCAGCGGTTTGGATGTCGGCCCGGTTGACTGGGTCTGCGAGGTCTGCGGCTTCTGCTGCTGCGAACTTGCGCTCGCACCGCTGCGGTCTTCAACGGCCGCGCCTTCCTGTTCCTTGGTGGGAGTGCTGCTGCAGGCAGCGAGCATTGCCGATGCCGCCAGCGCGAAAATTAGACGTTTCATATTCGTACTCCTTGTCGACTAAGGTGGTTTGCTGAGCAGTATTCAGGCGAATACCAACCATTTCTATTATTTATTGACCACGGGACTCCACGCAGGTTCACGTGCATCCCCGACATCTGCAGTGAAACGCTGCTTGATGCGGCCGTCGCTGGAAACTGCAGCCAATATACCACGCCCCCCCACCTGGGTTGCGTAGAGGATGATCTTGCCGTTGGGTGCAAAGCTCGGCGATTCGTCAATTCCGCCGTTGGTCAGCACCTGTACCTGGCGTGTTGCAAAATCCTGTACCGCAACATTGAACCGTCCGCCATTGCGCTGAATGAAGGTAAAGCTTTTGCCGTCAGGGCTGTGCCTCGGCGAAACGTTGTAGTTTCCTTCAAAGGTCACCCGCTGCGCGTTGCCGCCGCTCACGGCAACGCGGTAAATCTGCGGGCCGCCGCCGCGGTCGGAAGTGAACAGGATCGATTGGCCGTCCGGCGAAAAATTGGCTTCGGTGTCGATCGCCGAGCTCTGCGTCAACCTGCGCGGCGCGCCGCTGCCGTCGGCATTGATCAGGAATAATTGGGAACCGCCGTCGCGGGTCAGTGTCACCGCCAGCTGTTTGCCGTCCGGCGACCACGCCGGTGCGCTGTTGCTGCCGCGGAAAGCCGCCACCGGCTGACGCGCGCCGGAAACCATGGACTGCACGTAGACCACGGGCTTCTTTTGCTCGAAAGAAACATAGGCGAGCCGGGTGCCGTCCGGCGACCACGCCGGCGAGATGATCGGCTCGTTGGAGGACAACACGCTCTGCGCACCGTAGCCGTCGGCATCGGCCACATGCAACTCATAGCGCGTGCCGCGTTTAACCACATAGGTGATGCGCGTCGCAAATACCCCGGTGTCACCGGTGAGCTTCTCGTAAATGACGTCGGCGATCTTGTGTGCAGTCAGGCGCAGCTGGCTTTCGGTGGCGAAATAGACAAAGCCGGCGATCTGCGTCTGCTTGACCGCATCCATCACACGGAACCTGATGTCATAACGTCCATCCGCCGCCTTGGTCACCGAGCCGATCACCACGGCCTCAGCCCCGCGCGCCTTCCATTGCCCGTAATGGACCTGCTCGGGTTCATGCGGCACCGGATTCATACCGCCCGGATCGACCATGCGAAACAGGCCGCTGCGGACCAGATCGGCGGACACCACTGGGGTAATGCGCTGAGCCAGCCCTTCCTCGGCGCGGAACGGCACAATGGCAACGGGAATCTGGTTGGCGCCGGCGCCAACGATCTCGATGGTCATTGCAGCCTGTGCCGCACCGGTGGCCAGCAGCAGGGACAAAAACAAAGTGCGCAACAGGTTCAGCATCGGCAAACGGATACTTTCATGATGACATTGCATTTTTGTGATCACTTTGTGTGATTATTCTTTGGGACGGAATACAAGATTAAGTTCCCGGAACTGCCTCATCAGCGCCGGATCAGCCGGTAACGGCAATGGCTGCGCTTTGAGAATCGCCCGCTCCACGGCAGCGTCGTATGCGGGAATGCTGTTGCTGGAACGTTTCAGCTTTGCCCCCAGCACTTCTCCGCCGGGCAGCACCACCACTTCGAACTCCACCTGCGCACTGTCGCTGACATTCGGTGGCAGCACGATGAAACGCCTCACCTTTTCGATGATGCGACGCTTGTGTTCGTCGACAACCCGGGCGCTTGCCGCAGCCGCCTGCGCCGCCAGTGCTTCCTGCGCCCTGGCCTGTTCATTTGCAGCGCGTTTTGCTTCAGCGTCAGCCGCCTGCTTCTTTTTCAATGCATCCGCTTCGGCGCGCTTTTTCTTTTCCGTCTCGGCTTCGCGCGCTTTTTCTTCCGCGCGTTTCCTGGCATCAGCCGCGGCCTGCTCCTTGAGCTTGCGTTCCTTCTCCAGCTTTTCCTTCAGCGCGATATCAGGCTTGGGGGCGGGCTCGGGTTTTGGCGGGGGCTTTGCTTCGACCTTGGGTGCGGGCGGCGGCGGTTCCGGTTTCGTCGCGGGTTTTACCACGGGCTCCGGCGGCGGTACCGGGGCCGGGGGGGCCGGGGGCACCACTGCCGACGGTACATCACGCCAGAGATCAACCACCATCGCGCTATCAACCTGCTTGTGCTGCCAGCTGACGCCGAATACCAGCAGCACCAGAAACAGCACGTGCATCACGAAGGTCAGCCCGCCGGCCAAAGCCTGTTCGCGGGATTGGAACACTGCCGCTGTCATTCAATAGACCGTCATCTAGTTTCCGGAACGCACCAGCAATCCCACCCGCTGAACATTGTTCCTCTGCAGCGTATTCATCACTTCGACCACTTTTTCGTAAAGCACTTCCTTGTCCGCTGCGATCACGACCGCCTGCTCCGGATTCTTCGACTGCCGCTCCTTGATGATGGCTATCACCTCATCCCACTTCACCTTGCGCTCGGCCTTGCCATCCTGATCACGGAATGTCAGATCGCCTTTTTTGTCGACGATGATCTGCAGCGGCGGCGTTTTGATCTCGGATGACTTGCCCACCGACGGCAGATCGACCTTGCTGGGATTCATCATCGGCGCGGTGACCATGAAAATCACCAGCAGCACCAGCATCACGTCGATGTACGGCACAACGTTGATCTGGTTCATCAAGCGGCGGCCGCTGCGCTTTTCGATCAACATGTGTTCAGTGCAACTGTCGCTGCAGGATGTTGGAGAATTCTTCGGTAAACGATTCGAAGCGGATCGCCAGCTGGTTAACGTCTCCGGCAAAACGGTTGTAGGCCACTACCGCAGGAATCGCCGCGAACAAACCGATCGCGGTGGCGATCAGCGCCTCGGCGATGCCGGGGGCGACATGGCTCAGCGTGGCCTGTCCGACATTAGCCAGACCGCGGAAGGAATTCATGATGCCCCATACCGTACCGAGCAGACCAACGTAGGGACTGACCGATCCGACCGATGCGAGAAAAGACAGGGATGATTCGAGCTTGTCCATTTCCCGCTGGTAAGTCGCACGCATGGCGCGCCGCGTGCTGTCCATCAGTGCGCCGACATCGGCGCCGGGTTCGCGCCGGTGTTTGGTGAACTCGCGGAAACCAGCCTCAAAAATCCGCTCCAGCGTACCCGCCGAGTCGCGCGCGTTAACCGCACGCTGATACAACTCGTTGAGATCAGCACCGCTCCAGAACTGGCGTTCGAAATCCGCAGTCTGCTGCGAAGCACGACGAAGCGTGAAAACCTTTAGGAAAATGTAGTACCACGAAAACAGCGAAGCCAGCAGCAGCAGTGCCATCACCAGCTGCACCGGTATGCTCGCCCCGGTGATCAGGCTGAGTACCGACATGTCGTGCGTCAGTGTTGCGTTCACTCTTCCATTCCTATTGTTGTACGCATTTCCCGGGGTACGCGTGCCGGCCTGAAGGTGCCAGTATTGACACACACTACATCAACATCGGCCCGCACGATCTCCTCGTTCCCGCGCAGCACACGCTGCAAAAAACGGATGCGGCTGCCGCCGACGTTAACGACTTCCACCGTCACCTGCAAGCTGTCGTCAAACCGCGACGGCTTCAGATAATCGATGTTCACCGCACGCACGACAAACAGCACCCGGTGCTCAGCCGCCAGCATCGATTGCTCGAAACCCATGGAGCGCAACCACTCGCTGCGCGCACGCTCCATGAAGCGCAGGTAGTTCGCGTAATACACCACGCCGCCGGCATCGGTGTCTTCGTAATAAACGCGCACCGGCCACTGAAAGGGTTGCAGCGGAGCCGTCGGTGTTGTTGTGCTATCCCGCATTTTTACAATTATTCAATAAAATCAATTACTTATATAAACTACCGTTCTGCGGTGCCGCCATCCCAAAGATCGCGCGGACCGTCGCCGCGCGGCTCCGCCAATCCGAAGTGGCGATAGGCCTGCGCCGTGGCGATGCGCCCGCGCAGGGTGCGCTGCAGGTAACCCTGCTGAATCAGGTACGGCTCCAGTACGTCTTCAATGGTGTCGCGCTCTTCACCGATTGCCGCGGCAAGATTGTCGACGCCGACCGGACCGCCGCCGAACTTGTCGATCACAGCACGCAACAGCTTGCGGTCCATGACGTCAAAACCCACCGGATCGACGTCGAGCATTTTCAGCGCGTCGTCGGCGACGGCGCGCGTCACACGCCCGTCGGCCCGCACTTCCGCGAAATCACGAACACGGCGCAGCAGCCGGTTGGAGATGCGCGGCGTGCCGCGCGAGCGGGTGGCGATTTCGCGTGCGCCGGCAGCGTCGACCTCGACTTCCAGCAGCCGCGCGGACCGCTCGACGATGCGGGTCAGTTCGTCGGCGTTGTAGAACTCCAGCCGCGCGACGATGCCGAAGCGGTCGCGCAAGGGGTTGGTGAGCATGCCGGCGCGCGTGGTCGCACCGACCAGCGTAAACGGCGGCAGATCGAGTTTCACGGAACGCGCAGCCGGGCCCTCGCCGATCATGATGTCGATCTGGAAATCCTCCAGCGCCGGATAGAGGATCTCCTCGACGACCGGCGACAATCGGTGAATCTCGTCGATGAACAGCACATCGTTGGGTTCGAGATTGGTGAGCATCGCCGCAAGATCTCCGGCGCGCTCGATCACCGGGCCGGAGGTATGGCGAAGGTTGACGCCCATCTCTCGGGCAATGATGTGCGCCAGAGTGGTTTTGCCCAGGCCCGGCGGGCCGAACAGCAGCACATGATCCAGCGCCTCTTTGCGCTTGCGTGCCGCTTCGATGAAGATCGACAACTGGCCGCGCACCTTCTCCTGCCCGACATATTCATCCAGCGCCTTCGGCCGCAATGCGCGCTCGATGACTTCCTCCTGCACGGAGGCCGGCGCAGCGGAAATCAGGCGGTCAGTTTCAATCATATGTCCGTTTTACGCTTATCAGCATGCTTCATCAGGATTTTGACAACAGTTTCAGCGCCTGGCGGATGCCGTCGGTCACGGTCAGGCCGGCAGGCAACTGGGCGACCGCCCAGGTCACTTCCTTGTCATTGTAGCCAAGCGCTCCCAGTGCATTGACGATGTCACTGCCTTCTGTCGACGCGGCCGACGCCCCCGCCTGAACGACACCCTTGGGCAGGCGATCACGCAGTTCCAGCAACAAACGTTCTGCGGTTTTCTTGCCGATTCCCGGAATCCTGGTCAGTCGTCCGCCATCCTTGGCGCTGACGGCCTCATGCAACTCAGCGACCGACATCCCCGACAATACAGAGAGCGCCGTGCGCGCGCCGATACCCGAGATCTTGATCAACTGCCGGAACAGCGCACGCTCTGCCTCAGAGGCAAAACCGAACAGCTGATGCGCGTCCTCGCGCACGGCAAGGTGCGTAAACAAGGTGACGGCCTCGCCGGTGGCGGGCAACTGGTACAGCGTGCTCATCGGCACGTCGATTTCGTAGCCAACGCCATTGACGTCGACGATGATTTGCGGCGGCTGCTTGACCAGCAGGCGTCCGGCAATGCGCCCAATCATGTTTTTTCCTTGCAGTGCAGGCCGGCTAACGCCTCAATGCGAGCGACAACCTGTTTGGCAATTGTATCAACCGAAGTACCGCGATGCCTTTCTGCAAAGGCCCTTGCGGCAGCGCTGTGTTTTCCGCTCGACAGCACCGCCGCCAGTGCGCCGTGGATATCCGGCGGCTTCTGGTCCGGATTGACCAGCGCACCGACGCCCATGCGCTCCAGCGACCGCGCAAAAAGGAAATTCTCGAGCTGCTTGGGCAGAATGAGTACGGGAACACCCGCCTGCAGCGAAGCGATTGCAGTTCCCGGCCCGTGGCTCACGCATAAATCAGCGTCGGGCAGCAGGCGGTCGAGATCCAGGGGTTCTTCCGATACCACCGCTCCCGCCGCGATGAAACCCTGCAGCAGTTCGCTGCTGGCGCCGCGCATATGAACGATAACCTTCGCGCGAAGGCTGACCAGCGCCTGCACGGTTTCCTTTGCATGCGGGTAGTCTGCGTGCAAATACAGCAGCACCCGCTTGCCGTCCCCGGCAGGCCATTCCGGAACCGCCGACCCGCTGCTGCGTCCGGCGAGTCCGAAATAGATGGCATCGGCGCGGGCACCATAGTGGTCGGTTTCCGGCGTGCCGATGAAAAATTTTCCGGTTCCGGAAAATATCTGATGCAGCGCGGATAACCGCGGCGCTTGCTCCGGCAGTACCGCATTCACAACATCGAGCACCCTCCGGTCGCTGTCCGCAAGCCTGGCTGGCGGCACCGCGACCCAGTCGCGCATATTCGGCGTCGGATGTGTTTCAGGCAATACACTGAAAGGTGTCCCGATCACCGATACCGGAATACCCTCCAGTCGCGCGGCCATCAGCGCCGTGGGCGCGTGATCGGCGACAACGATGTCGGCTTGCGTGATCCTCATCAGCGATCGCCACCCCGCCAGCAACCCGCGCAGCATGGCGCGGTCAAGATAACCATAACGCATCAGGATTTCGGCGTAATTGAGAGGGGGTTCCTGCAACCCGCCGTACACGTTCAGACAAACCGGCGCCTGGTAGACGGCAATCGGCAGATCCCCTACTGCGGACACTGCACTGGCCACCTCGCGCGCCGCAATATGCAGTTCATGGCCGCGTTCGAGCAAGCGGCCGGCAATCATCAGAAACGGACCGAGGTGACCGAAACCAGCACCCAGTTCCCAGGCCAGGAGGATGCGGCTCATGCCAACGCCTCCGTCACACGGCCCTCGATCCGGGCAATTGCATGGTCGAGCATCACCTGCATGGACGGTTCGCGGTAGCGATTGGCCAGCGCGCGCGCAGATCCGGAAAACGAGGGGTTCTCCATTATGCTTTGCAGTGCATTGCCAAATTCACTTTTGACCTCCTCGGGAACCACGACTATCCCGGCGCCCAGCGCGTCGACGTTACGTGCGAGCAGGAACTGCTCCAGTTGCGCCGGCAACAACAATACGGGCTTGCCTGCCTGCAACAACGCGTTAACCGTTCCTGTCCCGCTGTGACAGATGGCAGCATCGCATTGCGTGGCGGCAGACGCGATATCCACGGGCGTATCGCTGAACACCAGCCGGGGTGAGCCATAGCGTTTGATCAACGCCTGCGAAGCTCCGGCCATATGAATCAGGCATCGCGCCCCGCACTCCGAAAGCGCGGCGAGCACATGATCAATTTCAGCGTAGTCCGCGCGAAGGTAGGCGAATATCCGCTTCCCGTCGCCGGCCGGCCAGTTTGCTGCGGCCTTTCCGCTGATACCGACATACAGGCCCAGATAGAACCCGGCCTGGCGCGGACCATAAGGATCCAGCTCGGGTATGCCGACAAACATGCGATCTGCCCGGTCAAACAACTGGTGGACCGCACTCAGCGGGGCTGCTGAAGAAGGCAGCGACTGATTGATTGTTTCCAGCACCAGCGCGTCGCTGTTGAGCAAGCGCTGCGGCGGCACTTCAAGCCACCGGCGCATATTCGGTGTCGGATGCACATCCGGCGGCACCGCAAAAGAATTGCCGAACGTGATGCGGCGCAGATTCCGGAGACCGCGCGCGGCGAGCAGCGCTGTCGGCGCATGATCGGCCACCAGCACGTCCGCAGCGGTCAGTTGTATCAGCGCACGCCATGCACGCACCAGCGCGGCAAGCATCGGTGCATCGATATAACCGTAGCGCATCAGGATCTCGGAATAGTTCAGTGGCGGATCCTGAAGCCCGCCATAAAGTTCATGGGTACGGGGAGCCGGAACAATCGGAAAATCGAGTCCGGCAAAAACCCGCGCCGCATTACGCAGATTCTGGGCTGCCAGCGTCACCTGGTGACCGCGTGCGAGCAAGCCTTCGACTACCGGCCGCAATCCGGCGAGGTGACCGGATGCAGCACCGAGCTCCCATGCCAGAGGAATGCTGCTCATCCGAGGCGACCGCGGCGGCGACGCTGCCCCATGCCCACTCCGGCAAAACCGCGGCCGCCGTGCGCATGACAAATGGCGCAAGCCAGCGCATCCGCAGCATCGGGGCTGGGATCACCCGGCAGACGCAACAGCTTGCGCACCATCATCTGCACCTGGGTTTTATGCGCTTTGCCGGCACCGACGACTGCCTGCTTGACCTGCAAGGCAGTGTATTCCGCGACCGGCAGCGCAACGCCGACAGCAGCGCATATTGCCGCGCCGCGGGCCTGCCCCAGCAGCAGCGTGGATTTGGGATTGACGTTGACGAATACCTGCTCGATGGCCGCGCATTGCGGACGGTACTCGGCAATCACCTCCTGCAGCCCTTCCAACAGCACCTTGAGCCGTTCCGGAAGTTCACCGGCACCGCTGCGCACGCAGCCGCTGGCGACATAAACAAGCTGCTGGCCGGTCTGGTCGATGACGCCAAAGCCGGTAACCCTCAGACCGGGGTCGATGCCTAAAATGCGGAGCGTGGGAACCGCGCTCAAGCGGGCTCGTCAATGACTGCGGTGGTGTAAACCTCCTGCACATCATCAACGGCTTCAAGTGCGTCCAGGAGTTTTTGCATGCGCACGGCGTCGTCTCCGGTCAGCGCGTTCTCGGTGGTTGGCTTCATCGTGACTTCGCCCAACTCCGCCTTGAATCCGGACTTCTCGAGTGCGGCACGCACCGCGGAAAATTCTGCCGGGCCGGTGATGACCTCGATGCTGCCGTCTTCGTGAGTCAATACGTCTTCGGCTCCGGCCTCGATCGCGGCATCCATCAATTTCGCCTCATCGGTTCCCGGCGCAAACAACAGTTGTCCGCAGTGGTTGAACAGGAAGGCCACTGAACCATCGGTACCGAGATTGCCGCCGTATTTGGTGAAGGCGTGACGCACATCGGCCACGGTACGCGTACGATTGTCGGTCATGCAGTCAACCATGACCGCGGCACCACCGATGCCGTAACCCTCGTAGCGGATTTCCTCGTAATTGACGCCCTCAAGCTCTCCGGAACCACGCTTGATTGCGCGCTCGACGTTGTCCTTGGGCATGTTGTTGTCGTAAGCCTTGTCCATCGCCAGGCGCAGACGCGGGTTAATGTCGGCATCGCCGCCGCCAAGGCGCGCAGCCACAGTGATCTCCTTGATCAACCGCGTAAAAATCTTGCCCCGCTTGGCGTCCTGTCGCCCTTTGCGGTGCTGGATGTTCGCCCACTTGGAATGTCCGGCCATGATTGCGCAATTTACCCGTTAGAATGTTCGAAATTTTAACATACCGTCCCCAACACAGCCCTCTCAGGAATCCCGCCATGGCCGAACCGATGCTGATCGCAAAATCCGAACACGACCTGCACCTGCTTCCGGGTTTGGCCAACCGGCATGGTCTGATCGCCGGCGCCACAGGCACCGGCAAGACCGTGACACTGCAGCGCCTAGCCGAAGGACTGTCGAAGATCGGCGTACCGGTATTCATGGCTGACGTCAAAGGTGACTTGGCGGGCCTGTCGCAGAAAGGCGAACCCAAACCAAAAATCGAGGAGCGCATCAAGCAACTCGGCATCGACGGATTTACCTATGCTGCCTGTCCCGTGGTGTTCTGGGATGCGCTCGGCACGCAGGGTCATCCGGTGCGGGCAACGATTTCGGAAATGGGGCCGCTGCTGCTGGCACGACTGCTCAACCTGAACGACACCCAGCAGGGTGTGCTTACGCTGGTCTTCAAGATCGCCGATGACAACGGACTGCTTCTGCTCGATCTCAAGGACCTGCGTGCGATGCTCCAGTATGTTGGTGAAAACGCGAAGAGTTTCACCACCCAATACGGCAACATCTCCGCCGCCTCGATCGGCGCCATCCAGCGCGGCCTGCTCGAAATCGAACAGCATGGCGGTGACAGTTTCTTCGCTGAACCCGCACTGAACATTCAGGATCTGATCCAGACCGATGCCCAGGGGCGCGGTGTCATCAACATCCTCGCGGCTGACAAGCTGATGAATTCGCCCAAGCTGTATGCGACATTCCTGCTGTGGATGCTGTCCGAACTGTTCGAGCAGTTGCCGGAAGTGGGCGACCCCGAAAAACCCAAGCTGGTGTTTTTTTTCGACGAAGCCCATCTGCTGTTCAGCGACGCGCCGCAGGCGCTGCTTGAAAAAATCGAGCAGGTAGTCCGGCTGATCCGCTCCAAAGGGGTCGGCGTTTATTTCGTCACCCAGAATCCACTGGACATCCCGGAAACCGTCCTCGGCCAGCTCGGCAACCGTGTGCAGCATGCACTGCGCGCATTTACGCCGCGTGACCAGAAGGCAGTCAAAAGCGCTGCGACCACCCTGCGCGCCAATCCGAAAATTGATGTCGAGGCTGCGATCACCGAACTGGGCGTCGGTGAAGCGCTGGTGTCCCTGCTAGACGAAAAAGGCCGTCCGTGTATCGTCGAACGCGCCTTCGTGCTGCCGCCGGGCAGCCGCCTCGGTCCGGTCACGCCGGAGGAGCGTGCGGCAGTGATCAAAAATTCACTGGTCGCCGGGGTTTACGAAAAAATGGAAGACCGGGAGTCGGCGTACGAAAAACTCACGCAGCGCGTGAAGGAGCAAACAGCTGCCCAGCAACCGGCGGCGACAACGCCAGCCGCGGGAGGCGGCATGTTCGGTGCGCTTGGCGATCTGCTTGGCGGCAGCACCGGGCCCCGCGGCGGACGCCGCGAAGGTGTAATGGAGATGGCGGCGAAAAGCGCGGCCCGCGCAATCGGGTCACAGGTCGGACGCGAAATCATCCGCGGCGTGCTGGGCTCCATCCTCGGCGGCGGACGCCGCCGCTAGTGACGGCATCGCAGGCGGCACGTCGCAACGTCTGGGTGGGCGTCGCCTGCGCAATCGCCGGCTCGATTGCTTTTTCCGGCAAGCCGGTCCTGGTCAAGGCTGCCTATCAATACGGCGTTGATACCACGACGCTGCTGACGTTGCGCATGCTGTTTGCCGCGCCGCTGTTCCTGCTGATGGCGTGGTGGGCAGGCCGGATGACCGAAAAAATCTCGCACCGCGAGATCGGGGCTCTGGTTGTGCTGGGATTTCTCGGCTACTACCTTGGAAGTTTTCTCGATCTGGCAGGGTTGCAATATATTTCCGCCGGCTTCGGCCGTCTGATCCTTTACTTGTACCCGACGCTGGTACTGTTGCTGTCCGCCGCCTTTTTGCGGCAGCCGTTGCGGGCGCGACAACTGGTATCGCTGGCGTTGTCCTATACCGGAATTGCGCTGGTGTTCAGCGCAGAGGCGAGTCTGGGAGAGGACCTTGAACTGACTGCGCTGGGCACATTGCTGGTGTTCGGCAGTGCCGTGACTTACGCCATCTATCTCGTCGCCGGCAGCCGACTGGTGCACAAGTTCGGCTCGATGCGTTTTTCGGCGTACGCTTCGCTGATAGCAACGGGTTTCGTGATCGCCCATTTCATGGCCACCCGGCCGTTGCAGTCACTGGTGGTCGATGACAGGGTCTACGTTCTCGTCACAATACTGGCCATATTCTCGACCGTGCTGCCGCTGTGGCTGATGGCGGAAGGCCTCAAACGTATTGGCGCAAACCAGGTTTCATTGACCGGGTGCATCGGCCCGGTAGCAACAATGGCGTTCGCGTCTTTGTTTCTCGGCGAAACCATCAGCACCGTACAGATGGCCGGCGCCGCGCTGGTACTTGCGGGTGTGCTGATCATCAGCCTGAAGCCGCGAGTCGTTGTGGACTGATTGATTTATTGCGGATTTCACCCCGGCTGCCCATGCCACGGAAATGGGCTGGTCCCTGCAGTTTGAAAAACGGGTTTCGGCTGGCGTGCCAGTTGCCGACGGGCGGAAGCGCGCTTGTTTGAAGCGAAGACCGTGGTGACGCGGGTCACAACCCGCGTCATCTGTCCGTCAAACTCGGCTCGCCAGACTCAGGGATTGTTGGAAGCAATGCGTGGATTGTCGCAGCGCTCGATGTAGCTCACGCCTGTAGGCAGTCTTTCGGCGCAGGCCAGCAGCGGCTCAACGTGGGTGTGCCTGTACTTCACCGCAAATTCCCTTGCAGTATTGCCACCACGCAAACGCACCAGAGGATCGGCACCCGCCCGCAGCAGCGTTCGCACGGCCTCGCGATGCCCCTGTATCGATGCCATCATCAAAGGGGTATTGATATAGGTCATCCGGTTGACCGAGTCGGCGTCCAGCCGGGCACCGCGCTCGATCAGATACTGCATTGCACGCTGCCGGTCGTTGTATGCGGCATAGGCCAGCGGCGTATAGCTGTGAGCCTCGTTTTCCAGATGCGCACCGGCATCGACCAGAATCCGCACGGCCTGATCATGGCGATCAGCAGACGACTCGCCCTCTTCACGGAAATAGGCGGCCAGCATCAATGGTGTCTCTTGGACAGGCGTGCGCGCGTTGACGTCGGCGCCGGCAGAAATCAGCAGCCGTAATGTGTTGATGGCCGCGGCGCGGGCAGCCAGTGCAATCAGCGGGGCGCCGGCAGAATACCCAGGAGCTTCTATGCGCTGATTGACGTTCATTCCCTGACTGATGGCTGACCGGACGTAAGCCGCGTCGTCCTGTGCAATGGCGTTGAGCATGCTGTCTATATCAACACCGCCGCGATGGTTACCGCCGACACCTGCGCAGCCGGCTGTCAGAATCAATGCGGCTACGACGACCGCTGTACGCAAAAAGGATCGCTCAAACATGCTTTACCTCCTGAGATTGGGCTGCCCCCGATCTCTGGAAGTATAGACCCGCCGGTTTCCGAATACAAAACACCCCTGCCGGCACAGCCAACAGGGCAAGTACCTGATTAATCAGACATTGAAGCGGAAATGCATCACATCGCCGTCCTTGACGATGTAGTCCTTGCCTTCCAAACGCATTTTCCCGGCCTCTTTGGCACCCTGCTCGCCCTTGGCGGCGATAAAGTCGTCGTAGGCAATGACTTCGGCGCGGATGAAGCCTTTTTCGAAATCAGTGTGGATCGCCGCCGCCGCCCGCGGGGCGGAGTCACCGCGGTGGATGGTCCACGCCCGCACTTCTTTCACGCCGGCCGTGAAATAGGTCTGAAGTCCCATCAGCGTATATCCGGCGCTGATCACCCGGTTCAGCCCGGGCTCGGTCATGCCCATGTCCTGCAGAAACACATCCTTGTCGGCGTCTTCCATGTCGGCAATTTCGGCCTCGATCGCAGCGCACACGGCTACCACAGGCGCTTTCTCCTGCGCACCCAGCGCCTGCACCGCCGCCAGATGCGGGTTGTTTTCAAAACCGCCCTCCCGCACATTGGCCACGTACATCGTCTGTTTTGCCGTAATCAGGCACAGCGGTCTCAACAGGACAAGCTCCTCTTCGTCGAGATCGAGCGAACGCACAGGCTTGGCTTCATTCAATACGGCCTGACATTTCTCGAGCACCGGGATCAGGCGTGCCGCCTCCTTGTCAGTGCCGGACTTGGCCGCTTTGACGAATTTCGCGAGATGGCGCTCGACAGCGGAAAGATCGGCCAGCGCGAGTTCGGTGTTGATGGTCTCAATGTCGGACAGCGGATCCACCTTGCCGGCGACGTGCACGACATTTTCGTCTTCAAAGCAGCGAACGACATGCGCGATCGCATCGGTCTCGCGGATGTTGGCAAGGAACTGGTTGCCAAGACCTTCGCCTTTTGATGCACCAGCGACCAGCCCCGCGATGTCAACAAATTCGACGACCGCCGGCACCACTTTTTCAGGTTTGACGATGACCGCCAGTGCTGCGAGTCGCGGATCGGGCACTTCGACGATGCCGACATTGGGCTCGATGGTGCAGAAGGGATAGTTTTCAGCCGCGATGCCGGCCTTGGTCAAGGCGTTGAACAGGGTGGATTTGCCGACGTTGGGTAAACCGACGATGCCGCACTTCAGAGACATGATAGTTGGACCTTGAAATGAAACGGTTAGGGCTTGGGCGTCGCGCCGGGGCGCGGCTTTTCGCCGGGTTTGGTATGCAGGCGCAGCATCGCTGCCTGCATGTCGTTGGCAGCCATCAGCGGCCACGCGTCATATCCGCGATCGAGAGCCTCGTCTATGGCCCGCTGCTCTTCAGCACGGGGCGCATGAAGCACGTAGTCAACAACCTCCTGCTCGCTCGCCGCCAGTTCACGCGGATGACCAATGCCGATGCGCAGACGCCAGAACTCCTGTGTGCCCAAACGCGAAATTACATTGCGCACGCCGTTGCCGGAGCCGCTGCCGCCGAACTTGAGCTTGATGCCGCCCGGCGGCAAGTCGAGTTCATCGTGCACGATCAGAATATCCTTCGGCGCAATTTTGTAAAAATCGGCCAGAGCACCAACTGAGCGGCCTGACTCGTTCATGTAGGTCGCCGGTTTGAGCAGCCAGACGTCGCCATTGGGTGTTGCAACCCGCGCCACCTCGCCATGAAAACGCGCCTCATGGCGGCACTGCGCCCCCGCCGCTCGGGCAAGGCCGTCAATCCACCAGAAGCCGGCGTTATGGCGCGTGGCTTCATATTTCCTGCCCGGGTTACCCAAACCGACGACGAGTTTCATGACGTTGACTGGAGATCAAAAATGATGCGTATTATAAGTGATTGTTTTAATTGGGTTTTAAAAAGAAACGCCCGCCAGTCGGATACATTCTGGCGGGCGCTTCGGGATGCCGCCAGCCGCAAGGCTGGCACACCACCTTACTTCTTCTCGGCCGGCTTCTTGTCGCCGTCTTTCTTGTCGCCGGCAGCAGCAGCGGCGGCAGCCGCTTCCGGAGTCTGGCCGGTGATTTCGGTAACCGGTGCGGCAACTTCTTCCTCGACCGCGATTTCTCTCGGCACCTGGACCGTGACGACGGAGGGATTGTCGGCCTTCAGCTTGGGCAACGGCTCTACGCCCTGCGGCAGTTTCATGTCCGACACGTGAATCGAATGTCCCAGTTCAAGGTCCTTCAGATCAACCTCGATGAATTCCGGCAGGTTGTCCGGCAGACACTGGATTTCGAGTTCGTTGATGATGTGCTGCACAACGCCCTTGCCCAGTTTCACGCCCGGCGCGATCTCGGCATTCAGGAAGTGCAGCGGCACCGCCATGTGAATCTTCTTCTTCGGATCTATGCGCTGGAAATCGACATGCTGCACCTGTTCCTTGAAGGGATGCATCTGGAAGTCACGCAGCAGCACGCGATCCTTTTTGCCTTCAACCGTCAGATCCAGAATCGAGGAATGAAAAGCTTCGAGTTTCAGGTGGCGCAGCAGCGCCTTGTGGTCGAACTCGACACTTTGCGCGTCCACTCCGGCGCCATAAATGACGCCCGGAACGCGACCCGTCGTACGCAGGCGGCGGCTCGCACCCTTGCCCTGGCTCGTACGCGGAAACGCGGTAACTTCAATTTTCATGTTGCTCTCCTGTGTTGCGGGGGTCCGCGACCAGACTGCCCCGCGTTAAAAAGGAAACCGGCGGTAAACCGGCCTCCACTAAAAAACTATTCAACGAACAGTGAACTGACCGAATCCTCGGCACTGATCCGGCGCATCGTCTCGGCAAGCAGGCCGGCAACGGTCAATACGCGAATTTTGCTGCAATTACGTCCGGCCTCTGTCAGCGGAATCGTATCGGTCACCACGATCGAGTCCAGCGCCGAGTTGGTAATGCGATCAATGGCAGGACCGGACAGTACTGCGTGCGTACAGTAGGCAATGACCTTCTGCGCGCCCTGTTTCTTCAGCGCACCGGCGGCCTCGCACAAGGTGTTGGCCGTATCAACCATGTCGTCGACGATGACGCAGGTGCGGCCGGCAACTTCGCCAATGATGTTCATCACTGTAGCTACGTTCGGTCGCGGGCGGCGCTTGTCGATGATGGCGAGGTCCGCCTCGAGCCTCTTGGCCAATGCGCGGGCACGAACCACGCCGCCAACGTCCGGCGACACCACCACCAGTTCGCTGAAATTCTGTTTCCAGACGTCGCCGAGCATGATCGGTCCGGAGTAGATGTTGTCTACCGGGATGTCGAAAAAACCCTGGATCTGCTCGGAGTGCAGGTCCATGGTCAGGACCCGATCAACACCGACGCTGCTCATCATGTTCGCCACGACTTTGGCCGTGATCGGCACCCGCGCCGAATTCGGACGTCGGTCCTGCCGGGCGTAACCCATATACGGAATTGCCGCAGTAACCCGGCCGGCGGAAGCACGTTTCAGCGCATCAACCATCACCAGCAGTTCCATCAGGTTGTCATTGGTCGGCGCGCAGATGGACTGGAGAATGAAAACGTCCTTGCCACGAACATTTTCCAGGATCTCGATCGCCACTTCGCCGTCGCTGAAGCGACCGACTTTGGCGCGACCAATGTGGATGTCAAGATGGCCGACCACCGCCTCCGCGAGCCGCGGATTGGCGTTGCCGGTGAATACCATCATCCTGTCCAGTGCCACCCCACACCCCCTGATAATTCGCGTCGAATACGGCTGTCGAACAACAGCCGGAAAACTGCCGAATACGAGTGGCTGGGGAGGAAGGATTCGAACCTTCGCATGCCGGAATCAAAATCCGGTGCCTTAACCAGCTTGGCGACTCCCCAACCGATGCTGCAAAACCACTGAAGCCACTGCGGCATCAGCCGTCAAAATCTTCCGCCAGTCCGTGCAGCGGGTGCTGATCCAGACCGCGGGCCACAAAACCCCGCATGCCGGACGGGCATGCTGCAATCGCATGCCGGGCGGACGCCTCATCCGCGAAAGCGACATATACGCAAGCGCCTGAACCCGTCATCTGCGCATCGCCAAATTGCTTCAGCCAGGCCAGATGCCTCGCGACTTCCGGATATTCCCGGCAAACCACGGGCTCGAGATCGTTCCCCCTGATCGCGGAAAAGCCTTGGATTTTAACCTTTTCCGAGTCCCTTTTCAATTCCGGATGCTGAAAAACCGTTGCTGTGGACACCGCCACCGGGGGCACCAGCACCAGATACCAGGCGGGCTGCAGTTGCATGGGGGTCAGCAACTCCCCCACCCCCTCGGCGATTGCGCTTTGGCCGTAGATAAATACCGGCACATCCGCCCCGAGCTTCAACGCCAGGTCCTGCAAGCGCTTGCGCGAGCATCCGGCGCCCCACAACTGATTCAATGCCAGCAGGACTGTTGCTGCATCGGAGCTGCCGCCACCCAGTCCGCCGCCAAGCGGCAGGCGTTTATCCAGCTCTATTTCGGCGCCCATCGAGATGCCGGCGGTTTCCTGCAACGCCTTTGCCGCACGCACCGTCAGGTCATCAGCTTCAGCAACGCCGGGTAGCGGTCGCAGCCGGACAATCGCGCCGTCGGCACGTACGCGCAAGCGCACGACATCGCCATGATCAAGAAACCTGAATACCGTCTGCAGCAAATGATAACCATCAGCCCGCCTCCCCGTGACACGGAGCATCAGGTTGAGCTTTGCGGGCGCCGGAAATGCAATCAAACCGTTCAGGGGGCCTCCTCGCCGCGCCAGCCATCAATCACCAGACGGATTCGCTGTTCCCCCCGGGTCATATCCAGCCGCTTGGGCAACACCGACGGGTCGGGAGGCTCCGGATAGGTGTATCGAATGATCCAGCCGTTCTGCTCAAGCAACGAAAGCCGGCCGGCGGCGTCACGGGTCGCCACTGCTTCCTTGTCGCCCCCAGCGGGGGTGGCGACAATCCAGAATCGCAGTTCGGTCAGCGGCAACGGCCATCCCAGTGCGCGGCGTGTCAGGCTCTCCGCGGAGAATGCCCGGTATTCCTGCTGGTCAGGCGTCGTAAGCACGGCGCCGGCATCGTCGGCAGCGATATGTACCAAAGTCTGCCCGACCGGCGACATCAGCCATAACTCGTCTCCCGCCGCATCATGGCGCCAGCGCAGGCTGGACGAGAATGCGCGGCCTTCACCACTGACCAGTACGCGGCCGAGCATGTCAAAGGATGCGGCTGGCGGCCGGTGTTTGCCGGGGGCGACAGCCGCACAACCAACAAGCAGTATCGCCGCAAGCACTACCGCGATCGCACGGGCAAAACTCATTGCATGGATTGCAGAGCCGCCGGCGCGAGGCGTTTGATGGTTTCCTGAAGCACATCGTTCTTCGGCTGACTGCGCATGGCGTCAGACCAGACCTTCTGCGCCTCGGCTTGACGGCCCATGACCCACAACACTTCACCAAGATGCGCTGCGATTTCGGCATCCGGCCGCGCGGTGTAGGCGCGCTGCAGGTAACCCAGAGCCTCCCGAACCTGCCCCTGCCGGAAAAGAACCCAGCCCAGACTGTCGAGGATGTACGAGTCCTCTGGCGCCAGTTTATGCGCGGTCTCGATCAACGCACGCGCTTCTTCCAGCCGCATGTTTCGATCAGCCAGCGAATACCCGAGGGCGTTGTACGCATGCGCATGCGTCGGGCGAATGGCAATCACCTTGCGCAAACTGGTCTCCAGCACATCCATGCGATTCAACTTCTCCGCAGCCATCGCATAGTCGTAGAGCAAATCCGGCGCCTCGGGTGTAACCGCGACTGCCGCCCCCAGGAAATCAAACGCTTCCTGATAGGCCCGGGCTTCGCGCAGCAGGCCGGCCTCGGCCAAAGTCAGTTGCAGGCGTTGCTGGGCATCGGCGGCCTCTACGCTTTGCAAATGCTTGCGTGCTTGCGCAAGTTTGCCCTGACGTGCCAGCACCCCGGCATAACGCGCCTGTGCCGCAATAAACTGCTCGCCATGCGTAATGCTGCTGTACCACTTGAGGGCCTGATCATCGCGCTTCAATTCTTCGTTGGCCTGGCCGAGATAAAGCCTCACGGCATCCGGATCCTTGTGATTGATCTCCAGTGCACGCCGCAACTGGATTTCGGCGGCCACATAATCTTTGGCCTGCAACGAAAGCGTGGCGACCGCCATCGCGATTTCGGGATTATTCGGCGCCTCACCGACAAGAACCTCGAATTGTTTTCGCGCTTCGGGATAACGGCGTGCCGCCACCAACAGCCTGGCGTAGTTCAGCCTGGCGTCACGGGCACCGGGGTTGGCCTTGAGAAATCCGTCCAGAAATTCGATGGCCTGGTCAGCCGAATCACGCTGCAATGCCCGCGCCTGGAACAGCGCCGCCAGTTCCCAGCCGGGTCGCAACTCCAGCGCCCTTCGCGCGGCAGCCAGCGCAGCGGGCTGATCATCGGCATTCCATGCGGCCTGCGCCACTGCGAGGCTGGCCTCGGGTACTGTGGCATAGTCCTTCGCAAGAGTGCGCAACAAACGCAGGATCGCCGCCTTGTCCTGATGGCTGGCAACCAGCGATGACAACTGCAGGAAATTCTGCCCGATCTTGTCTGGCTCCGAACTCAACCATTTCTGCAAATGGGGCAACGCATCATCCAGCCGGGACTGATTGACCATAAGGGCAATCACAGTCTGGCGAGCGCGGGTGGATTCCGGATCCGTCTGCAACCACAGCGTGGCGGCATCCAGGGCAGCAGGCAGGAAGCGCGCGCTCCAGGCCACTTCGGTCGCGCGGCGCGCGATGCGTGGATCCCGGGTCTCGCGCGCCACCTCAAGGAGCGCGGGCACGGCGACGTGCGGCTGACCTCGTTGCAAGGCCACTTCGGCAAGCGTCAGCTTGAACAGCAGGGCTTCGCTCAATTCGACATTGGGCAAGGGCGCTACGCGTGGCGCAGGTGCCGTGGGCTGGGCAACAACCTTGGGCAAAGGCTTGACCGCAACAGCGGCTGGCTCGGGTTGGATGGGCGCCTGGGCGCAGGCTGCCATTGCAAGGATGGCGATCGGCGCAACGAATCGAATCAGTTTCATCGGGTAACCGGGTTGCGCGTTGTAGCGCCGGGTTGATCGCGTGGATAAACGACTGTGGCGGAGTACGACCGCGCCATTCATAATGCACAGCATATTAGGTATATTTCCGCCCGACCACAAGGCAACTTGCCGCCAACCCGCAATCCCGCCGCTGATGACTTCCCCTGCATCCGAACTGACCGTAAGCGCCCGGGGTCTTTCACGCCACTACGGCAAGCATACCGCAGTGAGTGGAATTGATCTGGAAGTACACCAGGGGGAGATCCTCGGCCTGCTCGGACCGAACGGCGCCGGCAAAACCACGACCATGCAGATGCTCACCGGTAATCTTGCCCCCAGTGCCGGGGAAATCCGCATCTGCGGCATTGATCTGCTGGATCAACCGGTACCGGCCAAGGCAAGAATCGGCTATCTGCCGGAAACACCACCTCTGTATCGTGAGCTGAACGTTACGGAATATTTACAGCTTGCTGCGCGCCTCCATCGCATACCTCGAGCCCTTTGCAATGAAGCCGTGGCAAGGGCCATGCAGCGATGCGGCATAAGCGATGTCGCAAAAAAACTCATCGGCACCCTTTCCAAGGGATACCAGCAGCGCGTCGGCATTGCCCAGGCGATCGTACATGAACCGGATATCATCATTCTCGACGAACCAACGGTCGGCCTTGATCCCAACCAGATCCTGGACATCCGTGCATTGATCCGCGAACTCGGGCGAACTCAAAGCGTAATTCTTTCCACGCACATCCTGACCGAAGTCGAAGCGGTGTGCGACCGGGTGCAAATTCTGCACCATGGTGAAATGGTGTTCAGCAACACCATCGCCGGCCTGCGCGAATTCCAGCGGGGTCGCACGGTCACCATCAACCTGCAACGTCCGCCGCCTATCGAAACGCTGCGCGGCATTGACGGAGTCTCTACCGTTGAAGACGACGGCAATGGCCGCTTCCGCATCCGCTTCGCACCAGACACCGACCCAACGGCAAACCTGGTCGCGCGCGCCAGTGCTGAAGACTGGGGGCTGAACCAGCTGACGCCGGCGCAAACCAGCCTTGAAGACGTGTTCGTGCACCTGACGCGGGGTGGCGAGCCAGGGGAGACCTCTGGCGAAACCGCTGGCAAAAACCGGTTTGCAGGTACGCCATGATCTTTACCATTGCAGCGAAAGAATTACGCGCGCTGTTTTCCTCTCCGCTGGCATGGCTGGTTCTTACAGTAGTGCAAGTCATACTCGGCTACGGCTTTCTCAAGCGTCTTGATGATTTCCTGCAGATCCAGTCGCAACTGGCCCAGCTCGCGAGCCCGCCCGGCGTCACCGAACTGGTCGCAGCTCCAACCTATGCGACTGCGGCGGCGATCCTCCTGTTCGCAGTACCCGTGCTGGCAATGCGGATGATTGCCGAAGAACGCCGCAATCAGACCATGACCCTGTTACTGTCGGCCCCGGTATCGATGAGCGAAATCGTGATCGGCAAATTCGCCGGGTTGATGGCTTTCCTGCTGCTGATCATTCTGCTGGTTCTGGCCATGCCGTTAACGCTCGTCCAAAGCACATCTCTTGATGCCGGTTTGCTGGCGACGCTGACGCTGGCTCTGGTGCTGCTCGCAGCCAGTTTCGCCGCCGTCAGCCTTTACGCCTCAAGCCTGACTTCGCAGCCTATGGCTGCAGCGCTGATTTCCTTCGGTCTGCTGCTGGCGATGCTGTTCATGGGTGAAACCGCCGGCGACAGCCTGCGCGCCCGTGGCTGGCAGATTCCGGCTGCATTTGCCCAGATATTTTCACCGCTGCGCAACTTCGAACCCCTGGGCAAGGGCATGCTCGACTCCTACGCCATCATTTGCCCGCTGCTGCTGACGCTGGCGTTTCTGATCTTGGCCATCCGCCGCCTCGACGGCCGGCGGCTGCACGGATAAATCATGCAGATATCCCGCATGCGGCGCTGGCAGAACCTTGCCCAAAGCAGCGTGTTTGTGCTTCTGCTCGCACTGCTGCTCGCGCTGCTCGCCTATTTTTCCCGTGAATACCGGCTTGAACACGATCTCACGCACGGCGCCCGAAACACGCTATCGGCAACCACCATCGGCGCGCTTAAACAGTTGCAGGGGCCGGTTGCAGTCAAGGCTTATGCCATCCGTCAGGACAGCAGCGGCAGCAACGTACACAAGATCATCGAGGAGCGTGTGCGGCCCTATCAGCGCGCCAAACCCGACCTGCAATTGCAGCTGATTGATCCGCGCGAACAGCCAAAAATGGCCGCTGACGCCGAACTGCGCACACCCAACGCACTGGTCATCGAATATCAGCGGCGCCTGGAACAGATTCCACTGGCGGAATTCAGCGAACAAACCTTCGCCAACGCATTGCTGCGGCTGGCACGAGGGGCCAACAACCTTGTGTTGTGGCTAGACGGCCATGGCGAACGCAAACTCGACGGACTGGCCAATCACGACCTCGGCGCATTCGGTCACCGTCTGCGTGAAAAAGGCTTCAATATTTCCAGCCTGAATCTGGCGCTGGCCCAGGAAGTTCCGCAGAACGCCGCATTGCTGGTCATTACCCAGCCACAGGTCGAACTGCAGGGCGCGGAGATCGAGAAACTGCTGCGTTACATTGATCGCGGCGGCAATCTGCTGTGGCTGATCGATACCGAGCCGCTGCGCGGCCTGCAACCGCTCGGCGAAAAACTCGGGCTGGTATTAACCCCCGGCACAGTCGTCGATCCCGCACTCGCACCACGCAGCGGCCCTCCGGTATTCGCCGTTGCCACCAACTACGCACGCCACCCTGTTGTTGGCGCCCTGCAATACAACACGCTGTTCCCCCACGCACGCCAGATCAGCGCCGACGATGGCGCCGGCTGGATGGTAACGCCGCTGATCGACGTCGCCCAACGCGGCTGGGTGGAAGTCGGCAAGCTCGACACGAAACCTGTCTTCGACAAGACGCGTGATTTCCCGGGCCCGGTCAATGTAGCCAGTGCGTTTGAACGCACCGTTGGCGACCGCGAGCAGCGCGCCATCGTCATCGGGACCGGACATTTCCTGTCCAACAGTTTTCTTGGCAACGGCGGCAATCTGGCACTGGGCGTCAACATGTTCAACTGGCTTGCCGGCGAAGATTCGATGGTCACCATTGACGCGCGCCCTGCTGCCGACACACAGATCGAGATAGACAGCACTCAGCTCTACCTTATTGCATTTGCCGTGCTGTTCGCACTGCCGCTGCTGTTCGCCGGCACCGGAGTCACAGTGTGGTGGCGCCGGCGCAACTCCCGCTGATAGTGCCCATGCGGCGGAGCCCATGAAGCGCGGCTGGCTGCTCAACCTCGCCATGCTCACCGCTGTCGCGGCGCTGACCTTGTTTGCCTGGCGCACCCCCTCGCGCGAAGAAGCAGCACGCGAATCATTGTCTGCTGTCAAACCCGCAGCAGTATCCAGCGTCTCACTGACGCGTCATGGCCAGCCGCCGGTAAAGCTTGAACGCAGGGGGGATCACTGGTGGATCACCGCGCCGCTGAATGCGCGCGCGGACGAGTTTCAGGTCCTGCGCATGCTGACCATACTGGAAGCGCAGCCGACCGCGCGCCTGCCGGCTGTTGATCGCGCACGCTTCGAACTGGATCGCCCAACGGCAGTTCTCGAAATCGACGGTGTGCAGTACGCATTCGGCGCCATCAATACCGTCACAGGCGAACAATACGTACAGCGTGGAGACACCATCCATGCCGTCGAATTGCGTCATGGCGCGGGCTTGCCGGCGAACGCACTGGCCTTGATCCGCCGCGCGCTGCTGTCTGAAACAGAACAACCGGTCACGATCGCGCTGCCTGAATTCACGGTCGGCAAAAGTAACGGCCATTGGAAGTTGACGCCGGCGTCTGCCGAGATCGGCGCCGATGAATTGCAGCGTTACGCCGATCACTGGCGCGTGGCCTCGGCCGCTTCGGCAGAACCCTATGACAATCGCCCGGTGCTCGCCGATCTCCACATCACGCTGAGCGACGGCAAAACTGTTTCTTTCGGCGTTTTGCAACGCGAACCGCAACTGGTGTTATGGCGACGCGACAACGGGATGCAGTACACATTCCTCGGGGTGGCCGGCCGTGTCTTGCTGACCAATCCGGCAACCCCGGAAATGAAGAAATAATCTATATAAATCAATTATTTAAATGCCAGAACTGCCAGAAGTAGAAACCACACTTCGCGGCCTTGCCCCGACTGTGGAACACCACCAGATTGAGCGCGCCATCGTACGCCACCGGGGCATGCGCTTGCCTGTTCCTCGCGGCCTTGAACGTGAACTCGCAGATGCGCGAATCACGTCGCTGCGGCGACGTGGCAAGTACCTGCTATTCGACTGCACAAAAGCCGATGGCATTACCGGTGCGCTGATCGTACATCTGGGCATGTCCGGACGGCTGTGGCTCGTTGACGCCGCAACCCCTCCTGAAAAACACGATCATTTCGACCTGGTCATCGACAACGGCCGCGTCGTGCGATTGCGCGACCCGAGGCGGTTTGGCTTGATCATCTGGCAGACCGGAGATCCGCTGACCCATCCACTGCTGGCGTCCATCGGACCGGAACCGTTGACCGCGGATTTTGATGGCGCCGCGCTTCACCTTGAAACACGCAAGCGCAATGCGGCGATCAAACTGGTGATCATGGACAGCCATGTCGTCGCCGGCGTCGGCAATATCTACGCCAATGAAGCCCTGTTCCATGCCGGCATCGATCCGCGCACACCGGCCAAACGCGTCAGCCGCATACGCTGCAATTTGCTGGCCCGGGAAATCAAGAAAACACTGGCTTCAGCCATCGACGCCGGGGGGAGTTCCCTGCGCGATTATGTCGGCAGCGACGGCATGGCCGGGAACTTCCAGAATCAATTTCTGGTGTACGGGCGCCGCGGGGAGCCCTGCGTGAACTGCGGCACGCTGATCCGCGAATTGAAACAGGCCCAGCGCGCAACCTGTTACTGCCCGGCGTGCCAGAAACGCTGAAGCCCCGGTCGAGGCCGCCTACGCAGCCTTCTGAGCGGTGAGCTTCAGGTATTTCTGCTGCAGTTCTTCCCTGGTTTCGCTGCGATCCGGATCGAGCGGAATACAGTCGACGGGACAGACCTTCTGGCATTGCGGCTCATCAAAATGGCCGACACACTCGGTACATTTGTTCGGATCGATGACATAGATTTCCTCGCCTGCAGAAATGGCATCGTTCGGGCACTCCGGCTCACAGACGTCGCAGTTGATGCACTCATCGGTAATCATCAGCGCCATGATGGGCCCCGCTTGTTCGGCATCAAGATCATTTACCCCCGAGATCCTTGATCTTGATCTTGAGGCGATCCGCGACCATGGGCGAAACGAATTTGGATACATCGCCGCCCATCACCGAAATTTCGCGCACCAGCGTTGCCGACAGGAACATGTGTTCCTCACCTGGCGTCATGAACACGGTCTCGACGTCGGGGTACAGCTTGCGGTTCATGCCCGCAAGCTGAAACTCATAATCAAAATCCGAAACCGCACGAACGCCGCGCATGACCACCCGGGCACCGTGCTCCTGCACGAAATTCATCAGCAGGCCGGAGAACCCGGCCACCGAAACATTCTTGACATCGGCAAGCGCATCGCGCGCCATGTCGATGCGTTCGGCCAGCGTAAACATGGGTCGCTTGGTCCGGCTGTCGGCAACCGCCAGCACCACATGGTCAAACAGGCGCGCCGCACGACGCACAAGATCCTCGTGCCCGAGAGTCATCGGATCAAAAGTGCCGGGATAGACGGCTTTATTGTTCACATTCCGCCCTTTTCAGGAGTTGATGGCTGACCTGACCGGCACGTCCGGTCTTTAAGATTTCCCAACCTGGCACGACATCCAGCGCCTTTGCGCGCTCGCAATAAACCAATGCACCGGGCTTCAGGCATTGCGGCAGCAGCGCCAGGAGCTCCGTCCAGCAATCCCCTGCAAACGGCGGGTCAAGAAACACCGCGTCATAGCGGGTACGGTGTTGTCTGAGGAATTCTAGCGCATCGGCCCGTACCACTTCCACAGCATCGGCGGCCAGCGATTGGCGATTGGCCTCCAGCGCACTTGCCGCTGCCGTATCACGCTCGACCATCACCACACGACGCGCGCCGCGGGAGGCTGCCTCGAAACCCAGCGCGCCGCTGCCGGCAAAAAGATCGAGGCAATCCTGACCCTGCAGATCCTGACCGAGCCAGTTGAACAGCGTCTCACGAACCCGATCCGGTGTCGGCCGCAGGCCGGGACGGTCGGCAAAGCGGATACGCCGGCTGCGCCAGACGCCGCCAATGATCCTCACTTCACATTTCTTTGAGACCGCAGCCGGCATCAACGAGCGGGCGGCACGGTGGCCGACTGGTTACGGTCTGCACCAACAACAACGGTGACCAACCGATCCGGATCTACACGACGGGCAAAAGCAGCCTTTATATCTGCAGCCGTCACGCGCTCGATGTTTTGAACAAATGTTTCCAGATAATCAACGGGCAGATTGTAGTAACCGATCAGCGCGAGATAATCGTGGATCTTGCGATTGCTATCAATCCGCATCGGAAACCCGCCGACAATGTTCTGCTTGGCAGCCTGCACCTCCTGCTCGCTCGGCCCCTTTTCGATGAACTCGCGCAACGTGCTCCTGACCACGGACAGCGCCTGCTCGGCCTGATCACGTCGTGTCTGCATTCCGATGACAAATGGTCCGCGCGCCAGCAGTGGCAAAAAAAAGCTGTGCGCAGAATAGGCAAGTCCGCGCTTTTGCCGCACTTCATCGGTTATTCGGGACACGAACCCGCCACCACCCAGAACATAGTTGCCCACAAACAGCACAAAATAATCAGGATCGGCGCGCCGCATGCCCGGTGTGCCGATCATGATGTGGCTTTGGCTGGCCGGGTGGTCGATCATTCGCGTTACAGCCGCCGACAAGGGTTGCACTTCGGGCAGAGAGAGCGCGGGGCCGCCGCTTCGCGGCAATGCACGTGTCAATTGCTCCGCTATCGCCTCGGCCTCCTGACGGGTGACGTCACCCATGATCGCGACAACCGCCTGCCCGGCCACATAATGCTTGCGGTGGAACGCAATCAGGTCGTCACGCTTCAACCTGCTGACCGAAACCACCTCGCCGGAAGAGCGCAACGAGTAAGGGTGACTTCCATAGACCTGCCGGTAAAATTCGCGACTGACCTGACTGTCGGGCGTCAGGTCCGCCTCCTTCAGGGCACTCACGTAACGCAAACGTTCGCGCTCGACAACCGTTTCCGGATATGCCGGCGAACTCAGCACCCGGGCCATGGCATCCAGCGCTTGGTTGCGCAGCTTCACGTCGGAAAGCGTGCGCAAATACAGGCCGGCGCGATCGTAGTCAAAACGGTTGCTCATTACAGCACCGACGTCGGCAAGCCGGCGGGCAATCTCGTCTTCGCCGATTCCTCCGGCCCCCATCCGCATGAGGCCGTTGGTCATGGCTGCCAGACCGGATTTCTCGGGAGTATCGAAAGCCGAACCGGCCGGCATTTCAATCGACACATCAAGCATCGGCAGCCCGCGATTGGCCACGAAATACACTTTTGCACCCGCAGCGGTGCTCCAATGTTCAATCGGCAATATCGCGTGCGCAAGCTGCGTAACAGCCATCAGCGCGGACACCAAGGCAATCCGGGTAATCCGCCGCATGCTAATTACCATGACGAACTCCCGCGGGCGGCGCAGTTCTTGGCGGTGCGGCATTTAACGGCTGCGGATCCAGATAGGCCACCGTCAGGCCGTCATCGACCAGATACTTGCGCGCCACCTCCCGCACCTGCTCGGCGGTCACCTGCCGCATTTTCTCGATAAACAGATCCTCATCCCTGAACGAAAGTCCCACCGATTCCAGCCAGCCGATCAGTCGCGCCTGGAAAAACATCGAATCACGCTGATAAACCTGCGCAGCCATCGCCTGCGCCTTGACACGATCCAGTTCCTCCTGGGTTACACCATCTTCAATAACACGCCGCACTTCGCGCCGCAAACCCTCTTCCATTTCAGCAGCAGAGCGACCATTTGCCGGCGTACCGCTTAGAAAGAAGAATCCCGGACCGCGGCCCACACCTTCATAATTTGCGCCGGCAGAAGCCGCCAAGCGGTCAGTTTTAACCAGTTGTTGCGGCAACCGGGCAGCCGGATTACCGCTCAACACACTCTCCAGCATGTCCAGTGCATACGGCTCCCACTCCTCGGCCGGTTTCGTCAGACGGGGGGCACGGTATGCCATCAGCACCTGCGATTGTTCGGCAGGCACCTTGACCGTCAACCGCTTCACACCCAATTGTGGCGGTTCATCCTGGGGCTTGCGCGGAGGCAGCACTTTGCGCGGAATCGCGCCAAAATATTTTTCAGCCAGCGCAAAGATCTCGGCCGGCACCACGTCGCCAACCACCACCACCGTGGCGTTGTTCGGCCCATACCAGTTCTCGTAAAAACGGCGGGTGTCGTCAATGGTCAGGTTTTCCAGATCATTCATCCAACCGACCACCGGGTTGCGATAGGGATGCGCCGTGAGGGCAACCGCCATCAGGCGCTCGAACAGCACCGACTGCGGCCGGTCATCGGTACGCCATCGCCGTTCTTCCATGACCACTTTCAGTTCCTTGGCGAATTCTTCCGGGGAAAGCACCAGATTGGTCATTCGGTCCGCTTCGAGCCGGAACGATAACGGCAGAGCCGACTTGTGCAAGGTCTGGAAATAACCGGTGTAGTCGCGGCTGGTAAACGCATTATCGCGCCCTCCGGCCGCTGCAATCAGCCGCGAAAACTCGCCCGACAGGACGTCTCGCGTGCCCTTGAACATCATGTGTTCGAGTACGTGGGCCACGCCGGTAACACCGCCCTGCTCATCAACGCTGCCGATACGGTACCAGACCATACTCACGACCACCGGCGCACGGCGGTCCGGTTTGACAATAACGCGCAGGCCGTTGGCGAGCTCGCTCACCGCAACATTCGCACTCCCTGCTGTCGATGCAACAGCCGGCAAACCTGCGAGCAACAGCGTCAAAACAGCAACCAACTTCGGCAATGCAATCATGATGTCCCGTCTTGTTCAGGCTTGCCGGCGGCAAGGCCCTGTTAGAATTGTAGCCAATTAATCCGCTGGACCGGCGCATATTGGCGCCGCCCCTATCAGACCACGGCACTTATGTTTGGTTTCGGCAAGAAAAAAACCCCCTCGCAAACACCGGCCGACGGCTGGCTCGCCCGCCTGCAGGCCGGCCTCGGCAAAACACGCGCCCAACTTGGCGCAAGCCTGGGCAACCTGTTCGGCGTGGGACGAAAACTCGACGAAACCTTCTATGAAGAACTCGAAACCGTCCTGTTAACTGCGGATGTCGGTGTCGCAGCAACAAATCACCTGCTTGATCAACTGCGTGGTCAGGCGCGGCGCGGCCGTTACACCGAAGCTGCCCAGTTGCGCGATGCATTGCGCAGTGAACTGCGCAACATGCTGGAAGTGATTGCACAACCATTGGATACGGGTTCGGCGAAGCCGTTTGTGATCATGCTGGCCGGCGTCAATGGCGCCGGTAAAACCACCTCCATCGGCAAACTCGCGAATTATTTCCAGGCGCAGGGCAAATCAGTGCTACTTGCGGCCGGCGACACCTTCCGTGCTGCTGCGCGCGAGCAACTTGCAGAGTGGGGCGAACGCAACAATGTTTCGGTTATTTCCCAGGCCTCCGGGGACGCCGCCGCAGTGATCTTCGATGCCATCAACGCGGCGCGTGCCCGTGGCATCGACATTGTTCTTGCTGATACCGCCGGCCGCCTGCCGACCCAATTGAACCTGATGGAAGAAATCCGCAAGGTAAAGCGGGTCATCGACAAGGCCATGCCGGGTGCGCCGCATGAAGTACTGCTGGTTCTGGACGCCAATACTGGCCAGAACGCACTGGCTCAACTCGCGGCATTTGATGCCGCAGTCGGTGTCACCGGATTGGTGCTGACCAAACTCGACGGTACTGCGAAAGGTGGAGTGATCGCCGGCATCGCGCACAGCCGCGCCGGCAGCAATCCCGTTCCAGTTCGTTTTATCGGTGTGGGTGAAGGTGTTGATGACCTGCGCCCTTTTATTGCCGATGACTTTGTATCGGCATTGCTCGACACATGACCCAGATCGTCCTCAGCGGCGTCAGCAAACGCTACCCCGGCGGACACGACGCGCTCGTCAACGTCTCGCTGACCGTGGAAACCGGCGAACTGGTATTCATCACCGGGCACTCCGGAGCAGGCAAGAGCACACTGCTCAAGCTGATGGTCGCCATTGAGAGGCCAACTACCGGATCAGTGATCGTCAACGGCCAGAATATCGGTACGCTCCGCGCCCGCGGCATCCCGTTCCTGCGCCGAAATTTCGGACTCGTATTCCAGGATCATAAACTGCTGTTCGACCGCAATGCCTTCGAGAATGTGATGCTGCCGCTGGACATCACCGGTTTCGAACGCCGCGAGGGTGCGCGCCGCGCACGCGCAGCACTCGACAAGGTCGGTCTGCTGCACAAGGAAAAAGCACGCCCGATCACACTTTCAGGGGGAGAACAGCAGCGCTTGTGCATTGCACGGGCCATCGTCCATCGTCCGGCCGTTCTGCTCGCGGATGAGCCGACCGGCAATCTGGACGCTGAATACGCCGCTGAAATCGGCACACTGTTCAGCGATTTCAATCAGGTCGGCGTTACGGTGGTATTGGCGACACACGACGCACAGCTCGCCGCCCGGTTGAATCCACGGGTGGTGACGATCCGCGGTGGAAGGCTCGTCGAATGAGGACATGGGCTGCAGCGCACCGCAGGGCCATTGCCAGCGCCTTCTCGCGGCTTTGGGCTTCCCCGCTGGCCAATCTGCTTAATATCTCAGTCATCGGTATCGCACTTGCACTGCCGCTGGGATTTTATGTGGTGCTGGCAAACCTTCAGGGCCTCGCACGCGATTTCACGCCGCAGTCGGAGATCAGCATCTTTCTGGCAGCGGATGCCGGGGCATCCGACGTACGCATCATCGAGCAGCGCCTCAAAGCGCGCGCCGGGCTTGCCGGCTTCCGCTTTGTGCCGCGCGCGCAGGCACTGGAGACGCTTAAATCCCGTGCCGGACTCGGCGATGTCGCCGCCGGCCTTTCCGGCAATCCGCTGCCCGATGCGTTTGTCGTCACGGCTGGCGCCAACGAAGCGGCGGCACTGGAGGCCTTGCGTGCCGAATTTGCGGCCTGGCCCAAAGTCGCGGAAGCACATGTTGATTCGGATTGGGCGCGAAGACTGGACAGCCTGCTCGCCATTGGCCGCTATGCAGTGATGATGCTCGCGGTGGCGCTGGCATTGGCGCTGATTGCCATCACTTTCAACACCATCCGCCTTCAGATCCTGACTCAACGCGACGAGATCGAAGTCACGAAACTCATCGGCGCAACGGACGGCTGGATCCAGCGTCCCTTTTTGTATTTTGGCGGACTCATCGGCTTGGCAGGCGGAATTACCGCCTGGCTGCTGACCGCGTTAAGTCTTCTGATATTCAACAGCCAGCTGCGTCCACTTGCCGCAATTTATGGTATTCCGCTGGAGTTAGTACACTTGGCCTGGGCGGACAGTGTATTTGCTTTGCTTTTTGCAGCCGGATTGGGATGGTTTGGTGCCTGGCTATCCGTGCGACGCCATCTCAGCGCCCACAACCCACATTAAGTTTTTGTTTTTAAAGTAATTTTATTGACGGCGCGGCGGGAACTTCGTCAGGTCATTGGCACTCTTAGGTGAGGAGTGCTAAACTCATTTGCATGAAGGAGCTCACGATGAACGCCATGTCCCTGCCCGTACCCTCAGCAACCGGCAGCCTGGAAACCTACATCCAGGCGGTGAACCGTTTCCCTCTGCTGACCCAGGAACAGGAAACCGGATACGCACGCCTCTTGCGCGACACCGGCGACTTGGAGGCCGCGCGCCATCTGGTGCTCTCCCACCTGCGTCTGGTGGTTTCGATTGCACGCAATTACTCCGGATACGGGCTGCCCCAGGCTGACCTTATTCAGGAAGGCAATATCGGCCTGATGAAGGCGGTAAAGCGCTTCGACCCCGAACGCGGCGTAAGACTGGTGTCTTTCGCGATGCACTGGATCCGCGCTGAAATCCATGAATTCGTACTACGCAACTGGCGGCTGGTAAAGATCGCCACCACCAAGGCGCAGCGCAAGCTGTTCTTCAACCTGCGCAGCATGAAACAGGATCTGGGTACGCTGGACGTTGAAGAAGTAAAAAAAGTCGCACGTGAACTGGGCGTCAAACCTGAAGAAGTGGTGGAGATGGAAACGCGCCTAGGCGGCCAGGATCTGGCGCTGGAGCCGGCGGGCGATGACGAGCGGGAGCAGTTCGCGCCGATCGCCTACCTCGTCGCCGATCAAGCCGCGCCAGATGTGGTGCTGGAAGCTGAACAGACCGCCCGCTTGCGCAGCGAAGGACTGGAAAAAGCACTGGCCAGCCTTGATCCGCGCAGCCGGCGCATCGTCGAAGCGCGTTGGCTTAAGGAAGACTCGAGCGCCACGCTGCATGATCTCGCTGCCGAATTCGGCGTTTCAGCCGAACGCATCCGCCAGATTGAAGCGAAGGCGCTGGATAAAATGAAAACACTTATTGCCGCCTGATCTGCCTCACTGACCCAACAAAAAGCCCCGGAACACCGGGGCTTTTTTATTTTTTCAGCAACTGGCGGATATCGTGTAACAGCGTGGGCGCTCCCGCACCATACTGGGCGAATAACCGGAGCCGGCCCTCGTCATCGAAAATGTAGGTGCCCGCGGAATGGTCCATCGTATATCCCCCACTCGGCAATTTCTGCTTCTGGTAATAGATCTTGAACTCTTTGGCGGCCCGGGCGATTTCTTCGGCATTTCCGGTCAGCCCCAGAAAAGACGGATGAAACGCCGGCACATAACGCTTGAGTACCTCGGCAGTATCACGCTCCGGATCAACGCTGACAAACAGCACCTGCAAACGACCGCTATCGCCACCAAGTTCCTTCATCACGTTGGCCATCTCGACCAGGGTCGTGGGACACACGTCAGGACAATGTGTAAAACCAAAAAAAACCGCAACAACCTTGCCCTTGAAATCAGCCAGCGTACGCCGCTGTCCGTTGTGGTCGCTGAGTTCCAGAGTCTTGCCAAACGAGGCGCCGGTGACATCAGTCAGTTTGAACACGGGCTTTTCGCCCTGTTCTCCACAACCGGCCAAAGAAAAAACCAGACCGGCCATCAGTGCTGCGAAAATGATTTTCATGCGTTGATCAGAAAAACAGTTGCAGGTAATGATCAACCAGCAACGCGGCAAATATAAGCGTCAGATAGAGAATCGAATAGCGGAAAGTACGCCGCGCAAGCGCATCGCTGTATTCGGTGTAGATCTTCACGGCATAAAACAGGAACACCGCACCGAGCACCATTGCCGCGATCAGGTAAGGCATCCCGCTCAGCCGGGTAACGAACGGCAGCGCCGAACAGGCCAGCAGCACGATGGTGTAGAGCAGCACATGCAGCCGGGTGAACTTATCGCCATGGGTGACCGGCAACATCGGCACGCCGGCCTTGGCATATTCGTGCTTACGGTACAGCGCGAGGGCCCAGAAGTGCGGCGGGGTCCACGCGAAAATGATCAGGAACAGGGTTAACGCCTGCGGTGTGACGTCTCCGGTTACCGCGGCCCAGCCCAGCACCGGCGGCATCGCACCGGATGCGCCACCGATTACGATGTTTTGCGGGGTCATTGGCTTGAGGATTACCGTGTAGATGACGGCGTAACCGACAAAGGTCGCCAGTGTCAGCCACATCGTCAGCGCATTGACCCAGTGATACAACAATCCCAGTCCGATGCCGCCGACAATGCCGGAAAAAACAAGCGTCTCCAGCGGCGTGATCTGCCCGCGCGGCAATGGACGGAATTTGGTGCGCGTCATCAGCGCATCGATTTTCTGTTCCACCAGGCAATTCACAGCAGCGGCGGCGCCCGCTACCAGCGCGATGCCCACGGTTGCCGCAAAAAGGATGACGACCGGCACCATGCCCGGAGTCGCCAGGAACATGCCGATCACCGCAGTAAAGACAATCAGCGACACCACGCGCGGCTTGGTCAGCGCGTAGAACTGCTGGATGCGGGACGACAATGAGGTATCGGCGACGGTGGAAGACATCAGGGTACGGGTTTCTGGCGGAGGGCGAAGTTTATCACCACCGTGGTAAGCAATAAAATCGCCGCGCCGGCATTATGCGCGGCCGCCACTGCCAGTGGCAGCCCTGCCAGCACATTGGCGATACCCAGCGCAATCTGCAGCAGCAGTACTGCCAGCAGGGCAACTCCGTAACGGACCAATCCGGCACTGCGCATCAGATACAGGGCAAAGCCGCCAACATAGAGGAAAGTCACCAAAGCACCAACGCGGTGTGTCCAGTGAATCGCGGTAATGGCGTCATAGCTCAAGTGGTTACCCGCGGCTGTCATACCCAGCTCCCGCACCAGCTGGAAACCATGGCGAAAATCCATTTGCGGCAACCATTCGCCGTGGCAGGTGGGAAAATCGATGCAGGCCAGTGCGGCGTAATTGGTGGATACCCAACCGCCGAGCAGGATCTGTACGACCACAATCATCAATGCCAGCATCGCCCAGGGTTGCAGCCGGGCTGTGCCTGGCACCGCCTGAAATTTTTCCTGCCGCAGGCCGAGCAACGTAAGCAAGGCCAGCGTCGCCACGCCGCCAAGCAGATGTAACGTAACGATCACCGGCTTGAGCAGCATGGTCACCGTCCACATTCCCAGCGCCCCCTGGAACATCACCAGCGCCACCAGGCCGGTGGCCAGCAACGGCGACTGCTGCAACTCGCGACGACGCAGCCATGCCGTGGCAGCAATGGCCAGAATCAGCAGCCCCAATCCACCCGCGATGTAGCGATGGAACATTTCCTTCCACGCCTTGCTCAGCGATACCGGACCATGAGTACCGCCCTGCTCCTCAACAGCCTTGGCGATATCGTCCAGGGCATGATGCGGTGTCAGTTCGCCGTAACATCCCGGCCAGTCGGGGCAGCCCAATCCTGCGTCGGACAGACGGACATAAGCGCCAACCACCACAACCACAAAGGTGTAGATGGTGGTAAACCAAACGAGCTTGCGGAACATTAAAATATCCAATAAAAACAGTTATTTACATCAACCCACGCGAGAGACCTTGAGCAAGCGCTCGATGTCCTTGCGGATGCGACTCGGATCGGCGTCACGCGGATACCGAAGTACCAGATTTCCAAGCGGGTCGATCACATAAATGTGGTCCGTGCGCGCACCTTCATACGGCAAGGCCTCCAGCAAACCGCTGCCCTGGGCGTTGATCATCCACGTGCCTTCAAATTCCGTACGCAAGCGCTGCGCCGGCTCGCCTTTACCGGTGATCAGCCACATCCGTTCGATGCGCTCCGGGTATTTACCCTGGGTTTTACGGACCTGGCGGATCTGCCACAGCTTTTTTTCGCAGTACGCATCGCAGGCGGCTTCATCGACGACCAGAAAAATCCACTTGCCTTCAAGCTGACGCAGCGTGAACCCGCCGCCGGCCGACTGTATCAGCGGTTCGACAGGAAGCTTCTTCGCCTCCATCAACTGTCCGTAGTTAATGCGCCCTTCCGGCTTGTAGAAATAATAGGTCGCGAATGAGGCGATGAACGGCGCGATGCAGACCGCCGCCACCAGCCACAGCGTCTTATGGCTTTGGGGCTGAACGTCTTTTGACATGGGTTACCAGATAGTAAATAAGAATGGCCAGACTTAACGCATACCATTGGAACGCATAAGCAAGATGCGTGTTGCGTCCGAGATCGGGACGGCTCCATTCGCGCTTGATTCCGTCATCCACAGCGCTATCCTGCTGGATCACGAACGGCTGAAGATCAAGCCCGGTTGCCTGGTGATAACGCTCGAACACCAGGTTCTGCCACACGTTGCCCTCGGCCACCTTCGTTGAAAGCTCAAGGTAGCGTTCGCTGTACCCCACCGCAGTACCTTTGACGAGTTGCTCGCCTGCGGGAGTTTCCACCACCGGCATGCTGCGGTCGCGGCTGGCAGGCATCCAGCCGCGATTGACCAGGACATACCGCTGCGAACCGGCAATGCGCAGCGGCGTTGCCACATGGTATCCAGGCTGATGCTTGTATAGACGATTGTCGACAAACACGGTGTATTGGGGGGCGAATTCGCCGCGAACCTCCACTTTGCGCAACAGAACATCATCTGTTGGCAGGGTAGCGGTGCCGATGGTGATCGCGGGTTCCAGCGCCATCACATTCTGACGGTCCTGCAAACCCTGTTTATAATCTGCGCGCCCAATCTGCCACTCGCCCAGAAAAAAAGTCAGGACCACACCTGCCGTCGCCAGCAGCGTCGTCCAGATCCGGGGCTGGAACGAAAAAGCACCTACACTGATCGCCGCCATTGGAATACCGGTTGGGTTACACTGCGGCGCATAACATCATGCGCATAATCGTCATACTTTTCATCATTGTCATACTTGGCAGCCTCGGTTCCGCGCTGTATTACATGATCCGTGATCGCGGCACTACCGAACGCACGGTCAAGGCGCTGACGGTCAGGATCGCCCTGTCCGTCACGCTGTTCCTGCTGCTGATGCTGAGCTTTCATTTCGGCTTTATCACCACACGACTGTAGACACGGACTGGTCCTTGTCGTTCCGGCAACCGGCACGGGGCTGCATCTAAAAAAAACGCCGCGATCTCACGCGGCGCTCAAATCCCCGAATCGGGGGTACCTCCTCCCCGTGCAAACCGCACTTCACCGGCTTGTATCTGCTCGGCTGCGCGGTTCGCCGCCTTAAACCATTAAAGCCAATAGACAACCACGAAAAGGATCAGCCAGACGACGTCAACGAAGTGCCAGTACCAGGCCACGCCCTCGAAACCGAAATGGCTCTCCGGGGTGAAATGTCCTGCCACGCTGCGGAACAGGATCACCCACAGCATGATGGTGCCGATCGTTACATGGAAACCATGGAAGCCCGTCAGCATGAAGAAGGTCGCACCATAAGCGCCCATCGTCAGCTTGAGGTTCAGGTCATTGTAGGCATGCACATACTCATAAACCTGGAATCCCATGAAGATCATGCCCAATGCGATCGTCAGGACAAGGCCCCAGATGAGGTGTGAGCGTTTATTCTTCAACAAGCCCCAGTGCGCCCAAGTCAGCGTCACACCCGACATCAACAAAAGCGCCGTATTCAGCGCCGGAATACCCCACGCGCCCATTGGCGAGAAGGTCTCCTTGATGCCGGGGCCGGTCGCCGGCCAGGCAGACTTGAACCCGGGCCACAGCAACTCCTGGTGAATCAGTGATCCCAGATCAGGGACGGAAATTACCCGCATATAAAACAGCACGCCGAAGAAAGCGGCAAAAAACATCACCTCGGAGAATATGAACCAGCCCATGCCCCAGCGGAATGATGTGTCAACCTGCTTGTTGTAATGCCCCCCCTGCGACTCCTGGGCGACGGCAGTAAACCAGCCCGCAAACATGAAGAAAAGGATCAGAAATCCGATGCCGAGCAACACATAGCCCAACGGCATCTTGTTGACTGAAAACGAGGCGCCAAAACCGATGAAGCCCAGAGCGACCGAAGCGACAATCGGCCAGTGCGAGGGCTGCGGCAGGTAATAGTTGCCTGATGCTTGATTCGACATTTCCACTTCTCCCCTGAATCCTAGCGTTGAATCCTACTTGCGCAACAGGTCAGCGTATGACCAGTCGCACTACAGAAACCAGCGTGCCGACGAATACCGCCGCTGCCATAAGGCCTACGATGATGACCTGAACTGGCGTCACGACAATGCGCTCGTGGTCGACGCGCTTGCGTATGCCGAGAAACGCCGAAAAAACCATTCGCACAACCTGCAACAGCGTCGCTTTTTGCGGGACCTCAGCCATGACCTGCATCATCCCTGGCCGCCGGCTTTGGGTATTGCCGCGCCCTTGACCTCGAAAAAGGTGTAAGACAAGGTAATCGTATTCACGTCGGCCGGCAGTGTCGAATCAATGACGAACTGAACCGGCATTATTTTGCCCTCACCCGCCTGCAACGGTTGCTGCTTGAAGCAGAAGCATTCTAGTTTTTTGACATAGGGTGCCGCATGTTTCGGGCCATAGCTCGGGATTGCCTGTCCGACGATGGCATTTTCACCGTTGTTGCGGACTTGGTATTCAATCTGGACCATCTCGCCCGGATGCACCCGAACGCTGCGCTGAACCGGCTTGAAATCCCATTCAAGGCCGTGGGCATTGGAATCAAACTCCAGCGTAATCCAGCGTGTCTTGTCAACCTGCGTGTTCTCGACAGCAGCAGCCGGCTTGATCAGATTATTGATCCCGGTGACTTCGCATATTTTTTCGTAAAACGGCACCAGCAGGAATCCGAAGCCAAACATCGCCACGGCAAATATGGACAGCCGGGTCAACAACCGGCGATTGGCGCGTTCTTTGTTCATCGGGCCAGAAGGTAGTATTTAACCATTATGCCGAAGAAAAACGCAGCAACAATCAGCCACAGCACAGCGGCAGTGCGACGGTTGTTGCGTTTGACTTCAAGCCGGGACATCGCGAATTACTTGATGACTGGAGGTGTTTCAAAACTGTGCCACGGCGCCGGGGTGGGCAGATGCGTCCATTCCAGGCTGTCAGCGCCCTCCCAGGGTTTGTCGGGCGCTTTCTCCCCACTGGTGATGCACTTGATCACGATGTAGAGGAACAGAAGCTGCGACAGGCCAAAACCGAAGGCACCGATCGACGAAATCATGTTGAACTCGGTGAACTGCAACGCGTAGTCCGGAATGCGGCGCGGCATGCCGGCCAGCCCCAGGAAATGCTGCACAAAGAAAGTGACGTTGAAGAACACCAGCGACAGCCAGAAGTGCCACTTGCCCAGCGTCTCGTTGTACATCTTGCCGGTCCACTTCGGCAGCCAGAAATAGATGCCGGCAAACGCGGAGAACAGGGCGCCCGCAACCATGACGTAGTGGAAATGCGCCACCACGTAGTAGGTGTCGTGCAACTGCACGTCTACCGGCGTGATCGACAGCACAAGACCGGTGAAGCCGCCAAGCGTAAACAGGAACAGAAAGCCCAGTGCAAACAACATCGGGGTCTCGAATGTCATTGAGCCCCTCCACATCGTGGCGACCCAGTTGAACACCTTGACCCCCGTGGGTACGGCAATCAGCACCGTCGCGTACATGAAGTAGAGCTGCGCCTCAACCGGCATGCCGGCGGTATACATGTGATGCGCCCAGACCATGAACGACAGAATCGCGATCGAAGCTGTTGCGTAAACCATCGACGCGTAGCCGAACAGGGGCTTGCGGGAAAACGCGGGAATCACCTGCGACACCACACCGAACGCAGGGATGGCGATGATGTAAACCTCGGGATGACCAAAGAACCAGAAAATATGCTGGTAAAGGACGGGGTCACCGCCACCGGCCGCATTGAAAAAATGCGTTCCGAAGTGACGATCGGTCAGTGTCATCGTGACCGCACCGGCCAGCACCGGCATGACGGCGACCAGCAGATAGGCGGTAATCAGCCAGGTCCAGCAGAACAGCGGCATCTTCATCAGCGTCAGCCCGGGAGCGCGCATGTTGAGGATGGTGGTGATGATGTTGATCGAACCCATGATCGACGAGATGCCGAGGATGTGCACGGCAAAAATGGTCAGATCCATCGCGGGGCCGGCCTGAGTCGACAGCGGCGCGTACATCGTCCAGCCTACACCTGCACCGCCGCCCGGCATGAACTGCGCGGCGATCAACAGCAACGCAGCGGGGGGCAACAGCCAGAACGAAAGATTGTTCATCCGCGGGAACGCCATGTCAGGCGCACCAACCTGCATCGGAATCAGCCAGTTAGCAAATCCAACGAATGCCGGCATGATCGCGCCGAACACCATGATCAGGCCATGGTAGGTCGTCATCGAATTGAAGAAGTCCGGCTGCACGATTTGCAGACCGGGCTGGAACAGTTCGGAACGGATGATCAACGCCATCACGCCGCCGACGAGGAACATCGTGAAACTGAACCACAGATACATCGTGCCGATGTCCTTGTGGTTGGTTGACATCACCCAGCGCGCGATTCCGCTCGGTTTATGTCCGTGATCGTCGTGGTCGTGAGAGTGTGCGTGTGCTGCGTCCATTGAGTTCTCCTGGAGCCTGAATTAGTTCCGTGCAGCCTTGATTTCGGCCGGGGTCACCGCGTCGCCGGTCTTGTTCGACCAGTTGTTGCGGGTATAGGTGATAACCCCTGCCAGATCAACATCCGACAAGTGCTTGAAAGAGGCCATGGCTGTTCCCTGCTTGCCGTTGAGCAGCAGCTTGATCTGGTCGGCTTTGGGTCCGACAGCAACCTTGGAGCCAGACAGTGCCGGGAAGGCGCCGGGCACGCCCATGCCGGTGGCCTGGTGGCAAGCCACGCAATTCTGCGCGTAGATTTTCTCGCCGTGCGCCTTCAGATCTTCCATGGTCCAGGTCTTGTTGGGATCAACCTTGGCAGCAGCCACTTTTTTCTGCTGTGCGCCAACCCATGCGGTGTACTGGGCGGGCTCCATCACTTCAACCACGATCGGCATGAAGCCATGATCCTTGCCGCACAGTTCGGCGCATTGGCCGCGGTAGATACCTGCTTTTTCCGCCTTGAACCAGGTGTCGCGAATGAATCCGGGAATCGCATCCTGCTTGACCGCAAGCGCGGGCACGTACCAGGCATGGATCACGTCAGCTGCAGTCGTAAGAATGCGGATTTTCTTGCCGACGGGAACCACGACATAATTATCGGTTTCGAGGAGGTAATGGGGATTCGCATTGCGGCCGGCGATATCCGTACCGTCAATCTGCGCACGCGGGGTCGACAAAGTGCTGTAGAAGCTGATGCCCTCGCCTTCGCCTTTCAGATAGTCGTAGCCCCATTTCCACTGGTAACCGGTGGCCTTGATGGTGATATCGGGCTCGGAGGTGTCACGCATCGCAATCAGCGTGCCTGTTGCCGGAACCGCCATTGCGATCAGGATCACGAACGGGATCAGCGTCCAGGCCACCTCGACCGCAGTGTTTTCATGGAACTGGGCCGCCTTGTGTCCAACCGACTTGCGGTGCTTGAACACCGAATAGAACATGAAGCCAAACACGCCGATGAAAATGATGAAGCAGATGATCGTGATGATCGTGTGCAGGTTGTAGATTTTTTCGCCGAGCAGCGTCTGCGGTATCTGCAGGTTGAGCTTGTATTCAGCCCACGCCGCAAACGACCAGAAATACAGCGCGCCCGCCAAAACCCAACTCTTGATCCCCTTGATGCTCATTCTTCCCCCACTCCTGTAACCCGATTGATCCGCTAAATCCGTTGACCGCCAAGACGGCTGCGCAACTCGCGCGCCAACTCCTGCCGGCTTTCCTCGCCGCAAAACCGCCCGATGGCGACTTCCCGGCCGTGGGAACGCAAGGCAAATCCGCCGGCATTCCCGTTCACCAGCCGCACCCAGCAGCGGTTGAACTCAAACTGACTCGAAAAACCCTGTTCCCTGATTTCGACAAGAATGCGGTCACCAACAAACGCCAACCGCTCGAAATCGCCCGAACGTTTCAGCGTCCACCATGCTGCAACACCCAGACCAGCGATCTCGATACCGGCAAACGGGATGATCATCCAGGCTCCCGCGGCGGCAAATGCAGACGCCACCAACACCAAAAACAGGGACAGCGAACCGAACACAAGACACAGCAAACGCCAGTCCAGAGAACTGCAATGGCGCTTGAAATATGTAAATTCGGCGCCGCATCCCGCCAAATCCGCATCGTAATGGGGCTCTGTCGTCACCGGCGCCGACTATCCTTACTATCCTTTTCAACCGCGCGGATTTTAGCACATTGGGAGGGTCCATCGCAACCAAAAAGCCCTTTAAAAGCAGTCGGTTTTCCCTCTTAAATGACCACATTAATGCGACTGATGTCCAGAGATCGTGCGACACGGACGGCGTCCGGTTTGGTTGAATGGTTTACGACCCCCAGCAAAGGGGCTGCAATACGCCGCTGCAAAGCCCGGAGATTCTCTTCCCGACGCGCCATGGCCGGATCTATGACGTTTGCAATCCAGCCCGCCAGACGCATCCCGCGAACCTGCATCGCCTCCACCGTCAACAGTGCGTGGTTAAGACAACCGAGGCGCATGCCCACAACCAGCACCACCGGCAGATTCAGCCGCTCAGGGATGGCCGCAGCGCTCAATCGCGGCCCCAACGGGACCAGCAGCCCCCCCACACCCTCAACCACGACCACATCAGCAAGCGCCGCAAGCCTTGTGTAATTGCGGACGAGTACAGACATGCGGATGACAGTCCGCGCCTCGCGTGCGGCCAGATGCGGTGCCACAGGCGGCGCAAAACAATAGGGATTGATCGAACTCTGCGGCGCCTCCACACTGGATGCAGCGCGCAGTTGCTCCGCATCGTCATTGATCCATACACCGCGACGCCGTGTCGCGCCAGCGGCAACCGGTTTCATCCCGACCACGCGCAAACCCGTCCTTGCCAGACCGCGCAGCACAGCGCAGGCAATCAGTGTTTTACCGACACCGGTATCCGTTCCTGCGATGAATATGCCGCGCGTCCGCATCTCAGCTCCTGCCGACCGCTTTGATCTCGATCACCGGCTTGCCCCCAGGCCCCAGCCGCGGGGCAGGGAGCCACGCGTGGCCGTAAATGACCTCAAAGGTTGCCGGCAGTTTGCCGTCACGGCGAAAAACCTCGTATTTGCGCTCAACCGCCGCCAGCCATTGTTTGCCGGAAAGCGCGGATGGACGATCGGTCGCGGCATTATGTGCGCCGATCGACTTGAGATCGCGCATCACTGCACGCGCATCGTCGTAGGTCAGGGTAAAGGTTTCCATATCGATCACCGGATCGGCAAAGCCGCACCCGACCAGCATGTCGCCGATGTCGTGCATGTCAATGAAGCGGCTGACATGGCGATGGCCATCGGGATCCGTCTGCGCTGCGCGCAATTCTTTCAGCGTATCGGGGCCAAAGGTCGTAAACATGAACAAACCGCCCGGCGCCAGCACGCGGCGCATTTCGGCAAACGACTGCGGCAGCGCATTGACCCACTGCAGCGCCAGATTGCTCCAGGCCAGATCAATGCTGCCCGTCGCCAGCGGCAGCCGTTCGAGGTCGCCACAGACCGCCAGCGGCGCGCGCCGCATCAAACGCTGACGCCATGACACCGTCGTCCCGGCCTGCCGCAGCATGCCGGGCGCCAGATCCAGCCCGATGATGCGTGCTGCGGGATAACGTGCGCCCAATCCTTTCCAGGCGTTACCGGTGCCGCAACCGGCGTCAAGGATGCGTGCCGGCTGATGACGGATGAAATCAAGACGCTCCAGACTGCGCCGGCACACCTCGTGCTGCAGCACCGCCGCCGCATCGTAAGTGCTTGAGGCCCGATCAAACGAGCGGCGAACCGCGCGTTTATCGAACATCACATTTTCACTCATTGCAGAACTCCGTGAACCGTCGGCTGATGGCATCCGGTTCGGAAACAAACAGTGCGTGTGCCGCACCGCGGACGATCTCAAGACGCGCATCCGGCAAGTGCCGGGCCAGATACTCGCCTGCACCCGGAGGGGTGATGCGATCACGATCACCATGCAGCACCAGCGCGGGCTGGCGGATATCTGCCAATGCCTGGCGCAGATCGGTATCACGCAACCAATTCAGCGTACGCACCAGTACTGACCGTTCGGCAGCCGGGCGACCGGCAAGCGCCATTTCGATCTTGCGCGCCACTGCACGCGCCTGCACGTCGCCTTGGGTTTCAAGCAGGATAAAACGGCGCAGGGCTGCTGCCGGATCCGCGGCAACCTCTGCGGCAAAACCGGTGAACGCAGCGGCATCCATGCCATGCGGCCAATCCGGCGCAGCAACAAAACGCGGGGTCGAGGAAATCAATATCAACTTTGCAACCTGCTGCGGCTGATGACGCGCCCACGCCAGCGCCAATTGCCCGCCCAGCGACCAGCCGGCAGCAACGCAGCGCTCGGGGGCTGCCGCAGCAATCCGGGCCACCACCTCTTCCAGCGCCGGCCCGGCCTCCCCGGGAACATCAGGAGCAATGACCGTTTGTCCGAGATTCATCTGCGCAATCACATCGCCCCAGATACCGGCGTGCGCCCCCCAGCCATGCAGTAACACCAGCGGCAATGCGCTCATGTCCGCTGCACCAATGCAGCAATCAGGCGCAGCACATCCTCAGCCTGATGATCTGCCGAAAGGGAAATGCGCAATCGTGCCGTGCCCTGCGGCACCGTCGGCGGCCGGATCGCAGGCACCAGCAATCCCGCTTCAGCCAGTCGCACTGACAAGGACAGCGCTTCATCATTGCCACCAACCAGCAGCGGCTGTATCGGCGTCGCGGAAGGCAGCAACCGCCATGAAGAACCGGCAAGCCCCTGGCGCAACTGCCTGATCAGCTCTCGCAACCGCTCACGCCGCCACTCCTCCTGCGCGATGATTTGCAGACTGGTCAGCAGCGTGTGTGCAAGCAGGGGCGGGGTGGCCGTGGTGTAGATGTAGGTCCGGGCATTCTGGATCAGTGTCTCGATCAATGTTTCATTGCCGGCCACGAACGCACCGGCCACCCCCGCCGCCTTGCCAAGGGTAGCCATGTAGATGATGCGATCCGATTTAATGTTGAAATGCGCAAGTGCGCCGCGGCCCGCTTCGCCGAGCACCCCGAAACCGTGGGCGTCGTCGATGAACAGATACGCGTCGTAACGATCACACAATTCGAGCAGTGCGGCCACGGGCGCGATATCGCCGTCCATGCTGAACACGGCGTCAGTGACGACCAGTCGCCGGCGCGCCGGTGTTGTCGCCAGCAAACGCTCAAGCGCATCCAGATCGTTGTGTGCATAACGCTTGAACGATGCGCGCGACACCAGCACTGCGTCGTTCAGTGAAGCATGGTTCAGCCGGTCGGCAAACACCGCGTCACCGCGCCCGACCAGTGCACTGACCACCCCCATGTTGGCCATATAGCCCGTGGAAAAAAACAGGGCGCGTGGCTGGCGCACGAATGCGGCCAATGCGACTTCAAGTTCGTGATGCGCGGTACTGTGTCCAAGGATCAGATGTGACGCACCGCTGCCGACACCATAACGGGCGATACCCTCGTTGGCCGCAGCAGACAGTCGCGGATCAGCGGCAAGCCCGAGATAATCGTTGGAACAGAACGCCACGTAGCCGCGCCCGTCCACCGTGACTCGCGCACGCTGCGGCGACTCAAGCAGGCGTCGCGATCGGCGCAGGCCTTGTGCTTCGCGCGCTGCCAGTTCGGCAGCCAGCTCGGTGTGCAATGACACGGGTGTTGCTGCGACCGATCGCGCTCAGGCAGGGTTCAGCGGTTTCAGGCCGAGGCGCGAGAACAGCGCCCGATCGTTGTCAACGTCGGGATTGCCGGTGGTCAGCAGCTTTTCACCGTAGAAAATCGAATTCGCACCGGCGAGGAAACACAGTGCCTGCACACCGTCGCCGAGTTCCTGGCGCCCCGCCGACAAACGCACAAAAGCCTTGGGCATGGTGATGCGCGCGCAGGCAATCGTGCGCACAAACTCCAGCGGATCCAGTTTGTCCGCGCCATGCAACGGCGTGCCCGGCACCTGCACCAGATTGTTGATCGGCACCGACTCCGGATAAGGATCCATGTTCGCCAGTTGCGCGATCAGCTTCGCGCGCGCCGTGCGTGTCTCACCCATGCCGACAATACCGCCGCAGCAGACGTGCATTCCGGCCTCGCGCACCTGGGTCAGCGTATCAATGCGGTCGTCGTAATCACGTGTGGTGATCACGTTTTTGTAATTGTCTTCGGCGGTATCAATGTTGTGGTTGTAATAATCGAGACCCGCGTCACGCAACTGGTCAGCCTGGCCGGGTTTGAGCATGCCCAGCGTCGCACAGGTTTCCATACCCAGTCCACGCACGGCCTTGACCATCGCCACCACCTTGTCGAGATCGCGCTGCTTCGGGCCACGCCAGGCGGCCCCCATGCAAAAGCGCGTGGCGCCGTGGTCGCGTGCCGCACGTGCAGCGGCAACAACTTCGTCCACCGACAACATGTCCTGGTTTTCTACGCCGGTCTGGTAACGCGCCGCCTGCGGGCAATAACCGCAGTCCTCGGAACAACCACCGGTCTTGATCGACAGCAAGGTCGACAACTGCACCGCATTGGCATCGAAATTTTCGCGATGCACCTGCTGTGCCCGGAACAACAGATCGTTGAACGGCAACGCAAACAAGGCTTCGATGGCCGTCACGGTCCAGCGGTCGATCGGTGCAGGAGTGTCGGCAGCGGAGGCCGCGCGTTCGTTAACAGGATTGTTGACAGGCGAGGTGTCCATGGGCAGTCGCTTTCGCTGAAGACTTGAAACTTGTAAATAATCAATAAAATCAAATACTTAATTATTATTATCGTCGCAGATGCCCGGTCATTTGTCAAATTTCGGAAACGTCCTGCTTAACAAATGGCGCCGCGCATCGCCTGAAATCCTCGCAACGCACTGCCTTCTTTGCGGCAATCGGGCGTCTGCTCGCGGCATTTGTGAAGACTGCTGGTCGGAATTACCGTGGCACGCCGCCCCCGGCTGCACGATCTGCGCCCATCCTCTGACCATGCCCGGCGTTTGCGGCCGCTGCCTGAGCGAACCACCGCACTTTGACCACGTCATCGCCGCGGCCCGCTATCGGTTCCCGGTTGATGGCCTGATCCAGTCCTGCAAATACGGCGGGCGCCTCGCCACCATCCGTGCACTGGCCACCATGCTTGCTCGCCAAAAACCGCAGCAAGCCGATCTGATCGTGCCTATGCCGATATCGGCACAGCGGTTGCGCGAACGCGGGTTCAATCAGGCGCTGGAACTCGCCCGTGAGGTGGCCGGGTCGATACGGGCGCCGGTCGACGCAACACTGTGCGTGAAAACACGCGACACCTCTCCGCAAACCCGTCTGCCATGGAAAGAACGCCGCAAGAACATCCGCGGCGCATTTGTCGTACTACGAAATGTCACCGGGCTGCACGTGGTCGTGATTGACGACGTTCTGACTACCGGTGCGACACTCAATGAACTGTCGCGCAATCTTAAACACGCTGGCGCGGCATCCGTCACAGGCTGGGTTGTTGCACGCACCGTCGCCAGCGGCGGGGCGACCCGGTAACCCCGCTCAGCGCAAACGCTGATCGGCGAAAGTCTGCAGCTCCGGCGTCAAATTGCCGGTGGCCCTGGCCCGTCGAAACGACTCCTGCGCCTCAGCGCCACGCCCCAGCGCTTCCAGCGAAATCCCCATGCCCAGCAACCAGACACCGGAATTGGGTCGCAATCGCAGTGCCCGATCAAACATGCCGACGGCCTCGGCGTGTTTTTTCTGGCGCTGCAGCAAGCCGGCGTAGAACCCGGCGTAATCCGCACTGTTGCCGGCATATTCGGCACTCCGCGCCAGCGTCTGCACGGCCGCATCGATTTCACCCCGGTCAACATGCAGACGTGCGGCCATCATCGCAAAACCGAACTGTGTGGGAGCGAGCTGCAAACCTTCCTGCAGAATCAGCATCGATTCGGCTGGTTGACCTGCATCAAGCAACACACCCGCCAAGGCCTGCCTTGCTGCGTGATACGCCGGATCGATTTGCAGCGCTGCCTCGAATCCGCTGCGGGCCTCGGCAAGGCGGCCCTGTTGCAGGGCCGATGCGCCCCGGGAGTATTCCACCTCAGCACGCTGCCGCGGAGTCTGATCGCGCATCCGCTTGTCGATTCCGGCCGATGGCGCTGGCGACCCTGCGGTCGTTTTGGCCACAACGGGCGCCTCGGCCGCAGCTGCAGGCTTTGCGGCAGATTTCGGAACAGCACGGCGCTCTGGTTCGTTCGCAGGCTGCGCCGGTTCGGCTGCCGGTTCGTTGCGGGCAACGACCGGGGGCTGCTCAACGCGGGAAGTCGCCCATGCCGGCGGCTCGCTGACGATAACCGATTGCGTTGGGATCCCTGTCGGCGCAGCGGCATCGCTCACAGGCGGCGCGTCCGCCAACGGCGGCGACTTCGCCAGATCCAGGCTCATGCGTCGTGCAATACGCTCGGCATTTTCATGCTCACTCACAGGCGCGATCAGCGGCGGCTTGGCAAGGCCCGGGATTCCATATTGCCACCACCAGTAAGCACCGCCCGCCGCAGCCAGCAGCACCAGCACGGCGACAACAATCAACTGCAGTGCATATTCACGTGGCGCAGCAGAACTCCCCGGCAATGCCCGCACGTGGTCGGGAATCCGGTCGCATTCCTCACCGGACGCACGGCGCCGCTCCAGATCAAGCAACATCTGATTGATCACGCTCATGCCGGCCATCCAAAAGAAAAGGCAATCAAAGCTGCGGCGACCGCCACCAGCACCGCAAACAGCGCGAACAGGCGCCAGCGCGCAGCACCGGCCACGGGAGTATCCGCTGCAGCACTGCGCACATGCCGTGGCAGCACCTGCTGCATGCCTTCGCCAAACGCCAACAGCAGGGACTTGTGCGCCATGATGTTGATCAGACGCGGCACTCCTCCGCTGGCGCGATGCAGACGCCGCACGGCGGCGGGCACAAACAACTGGCCGCCGCGGTAACCGGCGACCCGCAAGCGGTGGGAAAGATAATGGTCGACCTCTTTCTCTTTCAGCATCGACAGGCGATATTGAAAAGTGATGCGCTGCCGGAGCTGGCGTATCGAAGTTTGCGCCAGCCGCTGGTCCAGTTCCGGCTGGCCAAACAACACGACTTGCAGCAACTTGCGCTTCTCGGTTTCGAGATTGGTCAGCAGTCGCAACGCCTCCAGCGTTTCCTGCGGCATGGCCTGCGCCTCGTCGAGGCAAACCACAACGGTCTTGCCTTGGCGGGCAAAATTGAGCAGCGCCCGGGAAAGCTCCTTCAGCAGATGATGCTGATCTGCCTCACGCGGCAGCGTGATGCCCAGTTCATCGGCCAGCGCAAACATCAGCGTGCGCGGCTCCAGATAGGGATTGGGGATATAGGCTGAAACAAAGCGGGCATCCAGGGTCGCCAGAAACCGCCGGCACAACAGTGTCTTGCCGGTGCCGACTTCGCCGGTCACCTTCATGAACCCCTCGCCGTTGCGCGCAGCAACAAGAAGCGTATTCAACGCCTCCTGATGGGAGTTGCAGGCATAGGCAAAACTGGTGTCCGGCGTGATGCCGAACGGGGGTTCACGCAGACCGAAGTGCGATTCGTACATGGGTCAAGCGTATCACCGCTGCACTTCTTGCGGTGCGCTCATGGCCCGGATGCGTTCGCGCGTCTGCACGAGATCTTCCTGCCAGTTGCGATCGCCATGAATGATGGTCGGCTTCAGCAGGATCACGAGTTCGCTCTTCGTGCTGGTGGTATCACGCTGACGGAAAAGATTCCCGATGCCGGGCGCATCGCCCAAGCCGGGCACCTGGCTGCGTTCGCTGCTCGACTTCTGGCGCATCAAACCGCCGATGGCAACGATGTTGCCGTCGGTGACGCGCACGACGGTATCGGTCTCATTGACTTCGCTCGACGCCAGCGGCAGCGTAAAAACGCCCAGCGTTCCGAGGTCGATGACCTTGTTCTTCTCGACCACATTGCTGACCGACGGATGAATGTGCAGGATGATGCTGCTGTTGTCATCGATCTGCGGCGTCACATCAAGCGCAATGCCCGAGAAAAACGGCGCCACGGTAATGGTCGGCGTCACGGTGGTGCTGGTACCGCTGGTGCTCGACGTCGTGCTGACGTTAGTGACGAAGAAATCGTCGGTGCCCACCTTCAGCACGGCTTTCTGGTTGTTGATTGTCGCCACCCGCGGGCTCGACAGCACGTTGACGCCGCCCTGGGTCTCCAGGAAGGTCAGCAAAGCGGCGAAATTCTGGGTCTGCAAGGCCAATCCGAACAATCCGCCCGCAGCGCCTGCGCCCAGCGCGAGACCGCTCGCCACCGTACCGACAGAACCCCCGGCAAAAACGGAATCCGCCCGCAACGTGCCGTCCGGAGCCCTGGCAGTCGCCGAACCGATGGCCCCTTGCCGCTGCAAAACGGTACCCGGTGTGATGACGCCCGCGCCGAAGCGCGTGTTGCCATCCCGGAAACCTGCCCAGTTGATTCCCGCCTGAAACCCGTCACGCAGCGTGACCTCGATGATCTTGGCTTCCAGCATGACCTGGCGCTCGACAATCAGCTGCATTGCATTGAGGAACTGCTCGACGCCGCGCAGTTCGTTCGGCATCGCGCGAACGACGATCACGCCGGATTGCGGATTGACCACGACACTGCGCCCTGGTGCGCCGCCGAGGATTGCGGTCAGCGATTTTTGGGTGTCGCCCCAGAAATTGGAATCGGAAGTCGTGGTGACCCGGGAACTCTCCGTTGCCCTGGTGCCGCTCCCGCCGGTCGGCCCCGTCGTCGGCACCGGCGTGGCTCCGGGAGCCGGCGAACCGGGGCTGCTCGAGCCGTCGGTAATGGAACCGGAGCTGACGCGGGTTTCGGTCTGACCGCGACGCAGCGCCTGCAGGTAATTCACCTTGAAAATGCGGGTTTGCAGAGTCGCAGGCAGCACCGTGATGCGGTTGCCCTGCGCAATGTAATCGAAACCATAAAGATCCCGCAGCGTATCAAGGGCCTCGGTGACGGTCACATCCTTGAGGTTCACCGACAGGTCGCCCTTGACGTCGGGATGCAGCACCATGCTGTAGCGGGTCCCGGAAACAATCGCCAGAAAAACCTGACTGGCCGGGGCGTTGCTGACCGACAGATCAAAACGGGTGTCGGGTTTTTGCGTATCCGTTCGCGGCATTTCAACCATCAGCGGCGGCAGCAATGCGCGACTGACCGCATCGGATGGCGGCGCAGCCTTGCGGTTCTGCGCAGCCTGATCGAGTTCGCGATTAATGGTATCCAGAGTAGCGCTGCCCTGCTGGCGCGGGATCTCCGCACAGCCCGCCATCAGCATGCTGATCGCAAGGGCTGCCCAAGGTTTTATATTGTTCCGCCTGATCATGTTCACTTTGTTGTCTTCGTGACGTTTTTACCAGCTCCGGAACCAGCCGTGCGCTTGACGACCTGGGGATGCAGTCGCAATACGGTCACATCTGCACCATTTTTCAATACCGCCTCGGTCTCGGTCAAACGCACCAGCCGGGATGAACCATAACGCCCGCCCAACACCACCATTTCGCCGCTGATCACCGCCACCTTGCGCGATGGCGACAACATGACGGACTGTAGCACCGGACCACCTGTACCAACAGCTTCGGAGGCATCCGCAAGCCCACCGGGTGGACGCGTTGGATCGGACATGGCCTGCGCCGCCGCCGGACCCGCAGTTGCCATTCCCAAAAACAGTGCGAGCAATAACTTCATACCACCAACCAGACTTTGTTCATGCTCAGAGTATGCACAGTTAGCTTCAGTATCAAGCGCGGATGCTTTCCCGCATCGAGTTCAGCCTTGCCCCAGAATAATTGCCAGGGGAGCTTCTCGAGATGCGCCAGATAACCGTGCAACTCGACGTAAGAGCCTTCGATCTCGATTTCGAAACTGTGCTGATAAATGCTGCGCTCAGCCGAAGCGCCGCCCTTGCCTTCACTGCTCTTGGCCGCTGAACCCGCGGTGGTCTGGAACTGCTGCACCGGTAGTTTGCGCAGGCTCACCAACGCCAAACCGCGCTCACGCGCCAGTACGCCCTCAAGAAGGTTTGCGACCTGGTCCGGCGGCACCAGCTGCTTCTGCAAACCCTGCAATTTTCCGTCAATTTCGGCAATCTGCTTGCGCAGTCCGTCACGATACCGGCGCTTTACTTCATCCGGGTCAGCCGTTTCACCTCCAGCCGCAAGCGCCTGCTCACCCGCCTTGATCGCGACACGGGCCTCGGCGACCTGCCCGTTCAGCCGTTTATGCTGGACTGCAAGCGGATTCAACGCCAGCGCATCGAACAGCAGAACCACCACAGCAATCGCACCCCCCGCCATCAGCGCACGTTCGCGCAGTGAGCGGATGGCAAATTTATCGCTCAATTGCCGCCACATTACGGCGAAACGGCGCATCAGCGTTTCTCCCCGCGCGCTTCGGCGCCCTGGGCCGCAGGCTCGGAAGTAGCCAGCGCAAACTCAAAGTAACGCGGCGCGGCGCCCGGGTCCGCCTGCACCTCTTTACCGCTTGCCGCATCAGCACCGGTTTGCGGCACAGGCCGATGGACTTCCAGGGCGGAAAATGCACGGCCCTTCAGCGCCGGCTCGTTGTTCAAACGCTGAATGTAGGTCGGCACAAGTTCGGCTTTGATGACGCGCCCCTGAATGTTCACATCGCCAGCGCCCCCGACGGAGAAACCCGTCAACCATAAGCCGTCAATGGCCTGCCGGGAAAACGCCTGCATGTAACGCGCAAAACCGTCACGGTTGCCCAGAGCGCCACCCTCCAGCACGTCCATGCTGTCCCGCGCCGATTTCAAATCAGCCTCGAGCTGCTGGATGTCATTGTCGATGGCCGTGGCGCCCTTTACCGCGCCGTCACCCTTGAGCCGGCTGGTATAGGCGTTCTGCGCCTTCATCAGCGCCTGCGCTGATGCCAGCTCCTCGCGCAAACCCTCGACGCGCTGATCTTCATACGCCATCAGCATCAACAAAGCTGCCAGCGTGAAACCCAGCAGCAGCGCTGCACGATTCAACGACAGCGCCAGGCGCTGCCTGCGGAATGACGGTCCGAGAAGGTTGATGTACTGGCTCATCGCGCCGCCACCTCTTCGCGCATCGCTGCGCCGATGAGTTGCAGACATTGCGTCTGCCGCAACGGGTCGCGCAACTCCGGCACACCCGGAAAATCCATGATCTTTTCCAGGTCGAACATTTCCACCGGCAGCGTCAGATTGCTGTTGAGGTATGCAGCCAGCTTATCCCCGCCCGGCACCTGCGAGATCACCACGCGCGATACGGCAACGTTGCGGAACTGCCGGTCAAAATGATCCAGCGAACGCTGCAACTCCAGTGCGACACGGTCGTAAAGACTTTCAGCAGAGGCGTCGCCGACAAAGTCCGCCATCGAAACGTCGATGCGCCGGGACTGATACAGTTCACCGCCGCTGGTGAATGTCAGGGTCGCCGCCGTCTGGTCAAAACAAAGCATGGCCAGCCCGCGGCCCTCATCCTCAAGCCGCTTCGCTACATTGCGTTGGGCCAGTTCGGGTATGTCGATCACATCGAGTTCAATATCGGCATCATTAAACGGCTTTACCGTTGCCGCAATCAGATCATTGCGCGCAGCCACGGCCAGCATCTGCGCGGCACGCCCGCCGGCCTCGCTCGCGGGGACACTCACGGCATCCACCATCGCTGCGTCCACGGGATAATCGAGCATGTCCTTGATCGTCCAGCGCACCGCGTTGCGCGCTTCGGCTTCCGGAACCTTCGGTGCGTCAACCGGAAACACCTGATAGTCATTCGTCTTCAGCACGGTCAGGCAGTGATACCGGTCGAGGCCAAGTTCACGCCGCAACCGCTTCAGTGTCACGACATCGTCGCCTTCTTTGCGAAACGATTCGCACAACAACACCTCAGGGCGTGGCTTGCCCGCAACCAGAACGTGCGACAGATCCACCCGGTCAGGATGAAGATTGAGGCACAACCAGCCGGGACGCAGACTTTTACCGAACAGATTCATGGGTTCCTGAGCCGTGTTGCACCAAATTGGCCAAAACTAGCATATTTTCCAATGTTGTCAAATACTTATAATGCTTTTCTGATGTGCGTCAATGTGCAAAATCGCATGAAAATTATTAACCCATTGATTTCATTGAATATTTAAGAAATCATTCATTTATAACCTACTACCGCTAGTGCCCGAACTACTGCTCCCTACGATATATCGACTGATCAGCGCCACGCGTGACACCAAACCGCGCCTTGGCTGAAGGATCCTTGGAGTAAGTGCCCGGGGGATTGCACCAGGCTCCACGCAAATGCGTTTTATTGCCCGCAACAGCTGCCGGCGCAAATGCAGGACAGGCATCGGCCGTTGCGCCGCCGCCAAGATTCAGCGTGACATCCACGCTGCCCGGATTGGCGGAACCCGGCGCACTCAGTCGAATCGCGCTGCGCCCGGCCTGCAAGGGACTGTTGATGATGGTCGGTGTGGTTTCACCTGCATTTAGACTGCCGCTGTAATTACCCAAACCAACATTGTTTGCGGCCAGCGTGGTGCATGAATCCAGCGAGTTCGTAACGAATGCGGTGCCGGTCCAGTACTGCGCCTCGACGGGCAAGCGCAGCGGCAGCACCTGCGATCCGCTGGCGCCGCCGATGCGCAACCGGCCGTAGCGCTGCAGCTTGTCGGTGGTGGTTGCCGCGATGCCATCACTGAACAGAATGCCGCCGCCGGCACTGGCGGCACCGAAGGAAGCAGGATTGCCGGCAAACGCCACGTTATCGGTATCAACAACGTCCAGACGAAGTGCGATGTCGGCATCGAAAGGCGCGCTGGGCGTCGCCGGGCTGCGCGCAAAACCGAAACCGGTGCCCCCGGAAAACGTAAACGTGCCCACACCGGCGGTGAATGCACTGATCACCGGGTCCGCAGTCAGTGGATCCGGCAAGCCGCTGCGATCAAGATCCGGCGTACTGCCGCCGCCCAGCGCATCAAAGCGCAGATATCGGCCGGCCTTCGTGTCATAAGGCGCCAGCGCCAGCTGGGCATTGGTGAACTTGGCATAACTGCCGGCGTAGTTAACCGTCGTGGCATTGGTGAGACCGTTGTTCGTACCGTTGCGCGCCGTGATCGTCATCACCGGCGCCGTCGTATAGTTGAAGTTCTGTCCGACATAACTGAAACCCGCGCAGGCCGGCGCAATCGCCGGCACGTTGTAGGTCACGTTGAAGTTGTCGGGAATAAAACGGCCGAAACCGCTGACCCCCGTGGATTGAGTCACCGCTGTGCTGCCGAAGTTGCAGCCATAGCGCCCACCCACCAGCACATTCGAGAAGTCATTGGTGCAGTCCCCGCTGCCCGAATCGACACTGGTGAATCCCGAATCAAAAACCGCATTGGTGCCCAGGCCAAAATGACCAACCTCGCTGTAGAAAAAGCTGTTGCCTGCCGCGATGCCGGTTCCAATGGGCGCAACGCCGAAGCTGCCGCCGATGGTGCCGGCTGTGGGCGTGCCGGTCACCAGCGCATTGTTGATGGTCGGCGTACCGTCGTAACCCGGGATCGCGGTTGCAGCAAGGTTGAAATTCGCTCCGGTCTTGATGGCAGGGGTTCCGGATGTCCCGGTTTGCGTGGCATTGGATGACGTCACGGTCAACGCGGTCGGACGGATCGAAAAGTTATCCGTCGAACAACTGATCACCGTCGGCGCTCCGACGGGGAACTGTACGCGCACCCGCACATCGCGATAGGCCGTCGCCGGGATGTTGAATGCACCCGTGGTACCCCGGCCGCTCGCCAGATTAACGTTCTGAGAGGTGCCCGCTATGGCCACCGGTGCGCCGGGACAGTTAAGTCCGCCGGTCGAACCGGTCACCAGATCCACCGCGACCGTATTGCTGAACGGTACATGCTGTGCCGCCGCCAGAATGGCCACGATGTCGAGGCTGAAATTGCTGCCGACCAGCTTGGTAAACACCTTGCCCATAATCGCACCGGCACCCGTCGTCGTTTCAAATGCGTTGAAGTCCCCGGGGGGCGGTACGACCGGTACGGCTTCGCCGACGACATAGTCAGCCGAACCGGCCATCGTTGCATTGGTAACAGCAGCGGCAGGAAGCGTTACGTTTGGTACAGCCACGGTCGGTGTAATCGACGTCCAGGTTGGCGCGTTGTAGCGGCCCACCAAAAACGGCGTAGTCACACCGGCGTCGATGTCCGCCGGATTGACATAGGTGAATATCACCCTTTTGTTGGCGTTAACGCTCTGGAATCCAACGCTGTTGTTGGTCAATGTCCAATAACGGTTCACGCTTTGCGCAGGGTTGACCGGAGACGTGCCTATCTGGGGATGGTCGCTGCCAGTGGTGCTGACCGTAAAGTCTCCGGCTTCGGTCACGTTGCCGAAACGGATGCTGACCGGCGTGTAGCGCGCCGCAGGCGCCAGCCCGCTGCCCACCGCGAAGGTTCGCGAGATATTCGCGCCCGTGTTGAAGTTCATGCGCAGATTGCCAATCACGAAATCATTGCCGCCCACACTGGCGATTGCCGTGGTGCTGGCAACATAGACATAGTTGGCATTGGTAATGATCGGACCCGTTGTCAGTGTCAGCAAGTTGAGCACATTCATGTTGTGCGTGCCCGACAGCGTCAGGCCGCCGCTGTTGTTGACGGTGGCGTTATAGAACGTCGTGCTGCCAGCACTGCCGGTCAGCACACTGCCGACAACCGGTGCACCGGTCGTGAAATTGGTCGATACAAAACTGTTACCGTCCGGCCGGAACTGCACAGTGCCGTTGTTGGTGAATGTCGAGCGGACGTTGAATGTATGGGTCAGATTCGACGCGGCATCGACATCGAATGTCCCGTTGTTGGTAAACCCGCCATTGGCATTGATGGTGGTTACCGCTGTACCGTTGATCCTGAACGTTCCGGTATTGGTAATCAGGCCCGTCGCCGTCAGCGTCCGGGTGCCGGCAATGCCCGCTGCCGAGGTAAAGGTTCCGTTGTTGGTGAACGTGCCGTTGGTGGTTATCGCGTGATTGGCGGCAGTGTTGTAACGCAGCGTGCCGTCGTTGACGATGGTTCCGGGTGGCGATGGCAAAGCAGGACTGACCGTCAAGGTGCGCGCTGTTCCGCTGTTGCCGATATTCAGAACCCCGGTCGTCTGTATGTTCAGTGAATTGAGGTTCGCCGAATTTGTGTCCAGCGTAACCGTGTGTCCATTGCAGATCACTACATCCGAGCCTGCATACGGAGCCGCGCTGGCAGTGACGCCGTTGCAGCCCTCGGTGCTCCAGGTGGTTCCGACGGACCAAGCGGTGGAAGCGCGGCTGTAATACGTGGTGGCCGGGCGCAACGCGATGGTCAGGAAGGCATTGACCGAACTCGTCACCGTGACCGTCGTGGGACCGATGACTCCGGCCACGGCCCGCAGACCGTCCCAGACGCCGATGCCGCCACCGTCGCCGCTGGTGGTACCCGCGTCCGAACGTTCGGTAATACCCGTCAGGCCCGCATTGGTTTGGAGACTGAATGCCGCGGCGGCGCTGTCATTGTTACGCGAGGCCGCCTGAATCACCCGGGTATTCGCCACGGTGGTGGTCACACCGGTGACAGTCAAGGCGGTGGTATTCGTGCCGCTCTTGTTGCCGCCCCCCGTGATGTCCCAAGGTGTGCCCGTACTGATGGCTCTGCGGTAAGTCAGAATCACGGCATAGACGTGATCCCCCGGGTCGGCCACTGTCGGCGACACCATCGCTGCCGATGTCGCGCGCGCCCAGAACACCGACAAGCGCGTACCGGTGTTTGGCGCCAATGCATCGGTCGCCGTGAATTGCGGAGTGTTCGTAACCGCCGCAAATCCAGCCGGCGTGGAAAGCGTCACGGCCTCACCTTGCCGGCTTTCGACAAACAGGAATGCAATATCCCCAGCCTGGTGTGCAGGCCATGGGACGGTAACGGCACCCGTTCCGCTTTGTGCTGCACCTGCAGCCTGAAATCCGGCTTGCGCCCGGACGTCGCTTGCTGACAGTACGGTCAGAACCAGCACCGATAGGATAGATAGCGCCGACAAACGTCTGCGGCCTATGCGCCAGCAATAGGCCACGCAAAGCTGTACGTTCAAGTTGATCAACATGGTTGGTATCGGTAATTCGACCATTTCTTGCCGGAGCAATGTTTGCGCCTGAAACGATCACCGGTATCAGCGCCCATTTCAGAATCAATGCAACCCGTTGATTTTAATAACATTTACGACCCGCACTCATAACGCGGCGCCGGTGCGGCCGGGTCTTTGCATTTCGCCACAGTGACGGCAATCTGACGCTCTACATATCCGGACGGCGGTGATACGGCAGGACAGGTCGCACTGTTGCAGGCGGTGGCCGTGATCTGGAACACACGCAGGGTCTTGGCTCCCTCGGTAGGATCCGGCGCTGTCACCTGGCAAGTCACCACCACGGTAAACGGCGACAGCGATCCGCCCATCGTATTCAGGGTCCCCGCCGCCTGCGGGCAGGTCACAAACCCTGCAGGGCCCGGCGCGATGGTGTTGTCCGGGTCCAGGGTGCGGTACAGCGCCCACTCCGCCCCGGCGCGCGCAGCGTAGTAGGCGCGCACGCCCAGCACGTCGGCCTGCACGGTACTTTGCTGGAGCCCGGTGAAAATCACCATGAATGCGCCCAGCGAGGCCAGCACCACCAGCAGGATAATTGCGGTGATCAGGCTGAAGCCGCGTACGTGTTGTGGGATACCGCGCATGTTCATGGCGAGTTGTTGATCTGCGCCTGCTGGAACAGTCGCACCCTCTCGGTGGCGCCGCCGGCGGCAAGGCTGTTGATTTGCAGAATCATCGACACCGTGCCAGTACGCTCCCCCAGGGAGCCTTCCGCATAGGAAAAATTGCACGCTGCGGCATCGATATTCGCCGCCAGTACTGCGCTGCTGCCGCCCGCCGGAGGCGCCACCTGCGCGGTACTGTAGGCGTAGCCGGAGAAACGCAGCAGTTGATTGCCGACGCAGCCGTAGGTCACCGGCCCCGTGACCACGTGAAAACGTTTGGCCAGGGATGGTTCCGGAAACGGCAGGCTGATCACCGGCGCAATCGTGATGGTCGGCGCAGCCACGCTGACAAACGAAGCGCGGTTGCTGCCCTGATAGGCGTTCGATACCGTGCCGGTGCTGAACAGGTTGTAGACAACAATATGATTGCCGGCGCTGAGCGGCGGCACCGGACCGAGGACATCAAACGTCGTATCCGCCGTTGTGAAATCAAGTATCTGGCCACCGCCGATACTGTCGAGTTCGGCACGGTAACGTCCGCCACCGATCGTCTCGATGAATTCGATGAACCGGCCGCTGGGATCAACACGCACGCTGTTGGGCAGGGCCGTGCGCAAATCGCGGGTGATCCGGCGCAGCGCAGTGTCCGCCTCGTCGGTCAGCGTGGCGCGCCGGCCGGCATCGATATAGCCCTCGACCGGGCGCTGGATAAAAACTGCAACCCCGGCAGCGATGATGCCGGTAACCACGATCACCATCACCAGTTCAATGAGCGTGACGCCGCGTTGCGGGTTCAGGGAAAAATGCGTCATGGGTTCAGGGCAGCGCATTCGGCGCATAACGGGTGCGATACCCGTCCAGTCTGACCGTGATATTGGCAGGGCCGGTCACCGTGACCGTCACCCGCTGGCTCGCAGCCGCAGCAACGGTGGCGGTAGTGGCCACGAGGCCTTCTCCGACCACGGCCACCGACACCTGGTACGCGCCCAGCCCCGCAATCGCCAGGCCTTCAATCGACGCCGGCACGCCGGCCAGCCCGTTGTAATCATTAACGTTGTCGAACGGCGTCGTCGCACTGCCGCGCGTTTCACCGGCTTCGGGACCGATGCTCTCCAGTGTCGTTGCGCAAAGCGTGGGCACGATGCCCAGCGCCGCCGATGTTGCGGTCGCTGCATTGGCATCGTTGGGATCGCAATAGGTAAACGGCAGTGCGAGCGCTTCTTCAAGATAAGCCTCCGCGATGGCCAATGCCTGTTTCTGGATCAGCGGATCGGCGCTGCCCTGCGCGGTGGTTTGCCATATGCCGATAATCCCGGCCAACCCCGCACCGATCACCACGATAAACATGATCAACTCAACGAGTGACGCGCCGCACTGGCGGCACCACGACCATATCGGCAGGTGCTCAGTTTGCGGCGACATAACCGGTCTCTGCTGCAACGCTGATCTGGCGCGTGATGTCGCCGGAAATCGTGGTGGAAAACGTGATGGTCGCGGCCGCGCTCGGACGCCCGAGCCGGTCAAAACTGAAGGTCACGGTGTTCAGCGTGACGCCTGAAGGCGCCGTTTCAGTGGCGGCGCCACCGCCCACCGGATTGGTCAACGGCGTGCCGCACCCCGCCGCAGTACCGGCAGTCACCTGCGTCGCCGTCACGCAGACAAACACGTTGCGGCGCCAGGCCACGGCCGTCTTTTGCGCCAGGCGGACGATCGCAGCGGATTTGTCGTAAAACCCGCGCGAGTCGAAGCTGTCCCGACCGATGAACCGCGGTACCGCCAGTGCGGCCAGCGTGCCGATCATGACAATGGTCACGACCAGTTCAATGGTCGTGAACCCTCGTACACGATGGTTTTTTGCGTCAGTCATGGCTTCACAAATAAAAACGGGTGAAGGTCGCTCATCGCCACCCTCACCCGCTGCGCTGTCACCCGCGGATGCGGGCCGGTTGCGCTATTACGATCAGCCGCCGCAGTTGGTCGCGGTATTCAAGGCGGTCGAAGAGACAGCCGCAGTCGCTTCCGTATAGGTCACTGTGCAAGCAGCAAAACCCGTAGGGTTGCAAGTGGTTACACCGGCTGCGTCTGCGCAAACAATGCCGCCGCCCACGTTCAAGGCATTCGTCATGCCCGGAGCCGTCGGATAACCCGCACGTGCGGCAGGTGTTGTCTGTACGGCAATGCTGGTGCCATCGGCGGAGGTCACCGTTGCCAGAGTAGCCGAGCCTGCGGCATACCATTTGGCGCGCACGATTTCCTTGGCCGAATTCATGCTGCCCTCAACGCCGCGCATCGACGCAATGCGCGCCTCGACGCCGACATTGGCAAAACGCGGAATCGCCGTCGCTGCCAGGATGCCCAGCACGACGATGACGACGATCAGCTCAATGATTGTAAAACCCTGTTGCCGTTTCATTTAGACCTCCTTAAGCAAAACCGAAATGCGCTGCCGCAAAAAATACCGGGCTAACAGCCCGACGTAACCAGAATTCCGAATACCGGCGATTGATTGGCCGCAACCGGCGACGTGTAAGTAAAGCTGCAGTTGGGCGGATCATTGCCCAGCACCATCACCGTTACCGAAGTGCCGGCCGCCGCACCGCCGCCCTGAATGTTGTAACCATCAGCCGAGGTCGGGCCAACATTCAAACCGGCTGCTGTGACAATGCCTGCCGCATCTGCGGTCGGATAGGTATTGACCATGGTGACGTTGACACCTTCCATCAACAGCGTCGCTGCGCACTGCGGCGTCGACGCGAGGCAGGCCGCGTGCGCCAACGCAGAGGCGCCTTTTACCGCGCCAAGCGCGCCGTTCAGCTTGGCGATGCGCGCCTGCACCTGCAGGTTGGCGAATCGGGGCAGCGCGGTTGCGGCAAGAATTGAGAGAATGATGATGACAACAATCAGCTCAATCAATGTAAAACCTGAGACTCGACGCATTTTGATCATGTGATTTTTATCACGCAAAATGGGATGCATGTTATTGATAATACAGGAAATATGGATCGTGCATACTGGAAATTATATTCACAACCATTGATAAAGTGGCGATGCTTCCAGCCCGATTCCGGCGACGCCATTAATCCGTCCGCCCGGCGCATACACGGGCTGATAACTGATCTTCACGCGAAACCGTAACTGCACAGGTCGGCGTAACCCGCCTATTTTCAGAAATCGTTTCAAATTAGGCACATAGACCAATTCACGGGTTGTTGAATCATAGTACCAATTGCCAGGCTCTGGATCGCCGGGATACTCACCGGAATAAGTCGCAGGTTTCTGATCTAACCAGCGCAAGGGGTTGTCCGTTTCCAGTTGCCGCAACTCGCGTTCCCGGTTCGTCGAAATCAGTTCCGCCATGCGCAACTGCAGACCGGTTTTAAAAGACTGCAACTCGGACTCGAATCGCGCGTGTTCAGCAGCCTCCTGGTAAAAAGTAAGACGCTCCAGAAAAACACCGAACAGAACGGCCCACACGGCGACAACCACAGACAGTTCCAGCAGGGAAAAGCCGCGCGCGCTGCGGATCATCCCCCTATTTCTTGCCGAGGGCCGCATTGCCGAGATCCCAGATCGGCAGGAACACACCGAGCGCCAGGATCAGCACCATGATGCCCAGCGCGACAATCAGGATGGGGTCGATCTGCGCGCTGAGGTTCTTGATTTCATATTCGACTTCGCGCTGATACAGGTCGGCGATTTCCGAGGTCAGGTCGTCCAGTGCACCGGATTCCTCGCCGACCGCAATCATCTGCAATACCACCGGGGTGAACACTTTTGCATCGCGCGCGGTGCGCAGTATCGATTCACCGCGTTCGACACCTTCGCGCATGCGGTTGATGCGATCGGCCACAAATACGTTATCGACGGTGCCGGCAACCATCGCCAGCGCACTGGTCACCGGTACGCCGCTGCGGAAGGCCATCGAGAAACTCCGCGCAAACCGCGCCAGCGTCGCTTTCAGCACTATCGGACCGGCGATGGGGATGCGCAGCTTGATGTGATCCCACTGCATGCGACCCCGGGCGCTGGCGGTCCATGCCCGGAATGCAAATGCCAGGCCTATGAATGCAGCAAGTATGAAATACCAGTTGTCGGCCATGAAATTCGAAAAGCCGATCAGCACCTTGGTCATCAGCGGCAACTCGGTCTTGAACCCCTGGTAGACCTTGGCGAATGCGGGAATGACGAAAATATTGATGACAACGATGGCGACACCCATGGTCGCAACCACGAACGACGGGTAACGCAGGGCGGCCTTGATCTGCTCGCGCATGAATTTCTCGAACTCGAGGTGTTCGAACAGCCGCAGAAACACCTCCTCCAGCCGCCCGGTCTGCTCGCCCACGCTGACCATCGACGTATAAAACTGCGAAAACACATCCGGATGGCGCGCCAGCGATGCCGACATTTCGCGGCCGGTGTCGAGGCTCTCGCGCACGTCACGCACGACTTCCGCAAAACGCTTGTTGTCGGTGGAATCTTCCAGCCCCTTCAACGCGCCCATGATCGGCACACCGGCCTTGAGCAGCGTGAACATCTGGCGGCTGTAGAGCAACACGTCGGTATGGCTGACCTTGCCCTTGTTGAAGAGTTTCTCGAGAAATTCGTTTTTTTCCCGCGGCGGTGCCGATGGTGTGATTTCGAGCGGCACGATGCCGGAACCAAACAGTTGCCCCGCCACGGCGCCGCTATCCGCGCCCTCCAGCACGCCTTGCACTGCCTCACCCCGGCCATCGCGTCCCTTGTAGGTAAAAAAAGGCACGGCGCTTACTCGTCGAGTTGGCTGCTGATGCGCATCGCCTCGTTGGGCGTGGTGCGGCCGCTGGCTGCAAGTTCGGCGGCGTGGTGGCGCAAGGTCTCCCGGCCGATCTGCGCGCGGGCAATCTTCATGAACTGCTGTACATCGTCCTGATTGGCGGCTTCGACCACAGACTTGGTCATTTCCAGCATTTCGTACACGCCCGTGCGTCCGACAAAGCCGGTACCGTTGCAGTGTGAACAGCCGCGCCCCCGCTTGAAGCGGTATTGATCGACGCTGTCGCCGAGTTCGCTGCGCAGCCATTCATGCTCGGACGGCAGCGGGTCGTAGTCCTCAATGCAGCTTTCACAGATCACGCGCAGCAGGCGCTGCGCGATGACCAGTTGCAGCGACAGCGCAACCATGTAGCGCGGCGCACCCATGTCCAGCAGCCGGATCGGCGTGCTGACCGCATCGTTGGTGTGCAATGTGGAAAACACCATATGGCCGGTCATTGACGCACGCAGGCCGGTTTCTACCGTATTCTCGTCGCGCATCTCGCCCACAAGCACGACGTCCGGATCCTGACGCAGCGCCGAGCGGAGCACGCGGTCAAATGTCAGTTCGATTTTTTCATTGACCTGCACCTGGTTGATGCCGGGCAGGCGATATTCGACCGGGTCTTCAACGGTAATGATTTTGCGCTCGGCGGTGTTCAGCTCATTGAGGGCGGCGTACAGCGTGGTGGTCTTGCCGCTGCCGGTGGGGCCGGTGACCAGCACCATGCCGCTGCGGCGGTGGATCACCTCGCGCACCTTGTCGAGCATGGCTTGAGGCATGCCGATGTTTTCAAGTCCGAGTATGCCGCTGCCTTGATTGAGCAGGCGCATCACCACCGATTCGCCGTACTGCGTGGGCATCGTCGATATCCGCACATCTACAGCAGCATTGCGCACCTTGACGTTGAAACGTCCGTCCTGCGGCATGCGCTTCTCGGCAATGTCGAGTCCGGACATCAGCTTCAGCCGCAGCACCACCGCCGAGGCAATCTTGCTGTCGGCTTCTGTTTGAAGGTGCAGCAGGCCGTCGATGCGGAAACGGATTTGCAAACGCCGCTCCTGCGGCTCGATATGGATATCGGAGGCGCGTGCCTGGGTGGCATCTTCAAACACGGTCTGCAGCAATTTGACGACCGGCGCTTCTTCGAGTCCCGGTGTTGTCGACAACGCGCCAAAATCCACAGCGCCGGAGTCGCCGATTTCGGCCTGCAGCTCCTGGGCGAGCCCGGTGATTTCCTCGGTGCGCCGATAACTGCGGTCAATGGTGCGCAGCAGTTCGGTCTCGGTGACCACCGCCAGTTCAATGTCGCGTTTGAGAATGCGCGCAATTTCATCATAGGCCGCAAGGTCCGAAGGATCGGCCATGCCGACAAGGTAGGCCGTGCCACGGTCTTCCAGTACCATCGCGCGATAGCGGCGTGCCTGCGTCTCGGGCAGGCGGGCAACCACATCACGTTTGATGTTGTATTGCTTGAGGTCGATGTAATCGGCGCCGAGTTGGCGCGCCAGAGCCTTGGAAATCTGCTCCTCGGTGATGAAACCGCGTTCGATGAAAACCCGACCCAGGCGACGGCCGGTTTTTTTCTGTTCATCGAGGGCCGCTTTCAGCTGCTCTTCAGTGAGCAGCTTCTGCTGGACAAGGATTTCGCCCAGCCTGATTTTTTCGGGACGGCCCATAGAGTTTCGCTCAAAATGATGCCGGGCATGCCAACCATTGCCATTGCCCTGCATCTGCGCGAATCGCGCATGTTATTGATATTTAAGGATATCCCCTTCCGGCCCCGGTGACAACCAAAGCAAGGGGGAGAAAGCGCCATATGTTTGATATCGTCCTTTACGAACCCGAGATCGCACCCAATACCGGCAATGTCATTCGACTCGTCGCCAACTGTGGTGCCCGCCTGCACCTGGTGCGCCCGCTCGGTTATACGCTGAACGACCGCACGCTGGCCCGTGCCGGCCTCGATTATCACGAACACGCTGCGATGCAGGTGCATGACGACTGGAGCGCCTGCCTGGCAGTACTCGGCCAGCGCCGCTTGTTCGCGATTACAACCCGCGGCAGCACTCGTTACGACACCGTGAACTACGCTGAAGACGACGTACTGGTATTCGGGCCGGAAACCCGCGGCTTGCCGCAAACGGTACTCGGGACTTTCCCGGCCGACCGGCAATTGCGGCTGCCGATGCGCGAACACAGCCGCAGCCTGAACCTGGCCAACGCAGTGGCCATCGTGGCCTACGAAGCATGGCGTCAGGCCGGTTTTCGCGGCGGCGCCTGAACAGCCGCCATCACAGGCTCAGGCCTGGCGACTCGCAGACCCGTGTTCGGGTTTGGCATTGCGAGCGAGCAATTCGCGCACCACTGTCGCAGCTGAACCGGGGGCTTCAATCACTCTGCAAACGGCGTCGGTAATGGGCATATCGATACCGCAGGCGCGAGCCCGACGCTGCACTTCTGCCGCTGTGAATACGCCTTCGGCCACATGCCCGAGGCTGGCCTGCGTCCGGGCCACCGCCTCGCCGCGAGCGATGGCAAGTCCGACCCGGCGGTTGCGCGACAGGTCACCGGTGCAGGTCAGAATGAGATCGCCCATCCCGGCAAGGCCTGTAAAGGTCTCTGCGCGTGCGCCGAGCGCAACCCCAAGGCGGGTCATTTCAGCAAGGCCGCGGGTCATCAGCGCCGCGCGCGCATTCAGGCCCAGACCCAGTCCGTCGCAAACCCCGGCAGCGATCGCCATGACATTCTTGACCGCGCCTCCCACTTCGACGCCAATCACATCGTCATGTGAATACACGCGCAGCGACGGCCCGTGAAACGCACGCGCGGTATCCGCGGCAAATGCATGATCAGTCGACGCCAGCGTCAGCGCAGTCGGCAAGCCTGCAGCCACCTCTTGTGCAAAGCTGGGGCCTGACAGCACCGCGCAACGAACCGGAGTGCCGCCGGCCTCCTCGGCAAAAACCTCGTGGGGCAGTCGCGCATCCGGTCGTTCGAAACCCTTGCACAGCCAGATCACCGGTGCCCTGCAGCCGGCATTGCGAATCAGGCGCAACACGGGACGTAAACCGGCCACTGTTGCGGCTACGATCAGGCAGTCCCGCCCCGCCAGCGCACGACCGGCATCCGCATCAAGCGCCAGTGCAGCGGGCAATGCGTGTCCGGGAAGATAACGTTCGTTGCTGCGGCTGCGTTGCATCGCTTCGATCTGCTGCGGATCTCGCGCCCACAACGTCACGGCATGCGTCGCACTGAGATTGATGCCGAGTGCGGTGCCCCAGGCGCCGGCACCGAGTATGGCAATGTTCACGATCGCGGAGGACGCACTCAGTCGCCCCAAACGTCCGCTGCGCGCAGGAATCCGGTTAGGCCATCACGATGCCGGACCTGAATCCAGCCGTTGGCGACCGGCTCGACCACGCTCAGCAACACGTCGCGCCGGAATTCACCAACCGATGGCGCATCCTCGGCCGGCTTCTGGCGCAGGGTCACGGCCGGGGCCCGCACCAGGACGTTACGGGAATTATCTAGCGCTTTGGATTCAGCCCAGGATAACGCTCCGGTTGCGTCGCGCACCTTCACCCAGCCTTCAACCTGCACCACGACCTCAAGCGGATAACCGCGATTGACGATGAACACCTTGCGTGATTTGGTGGATGGCGCGTCGTACAGCACAACAGCGGCCTCAGCCGCCGAGCGAAAATCGGCGCCTGCCGCGGAAAAGGCGATCAGCGCGGGTGCCAGCGCAACTGCGGTGAGCAGACGGCGCATGGCGTGCGCTTCAGTTGACGGCGCCCGCGGGCGCGGCCTGTTCCTGCTGCAACTGGCGCATCCGTTCCTGATACGCGGCGTCAAAACTCATGTGCTGCAACACGACAGGCGGGAAGCCGGCGCGGATCAGCAGGCTGGACACCGCCTCGCGTGCATAGGGCAGCAGCGCATTCGGACACAGCACGCCGAGCACTGCATCGGTCTCGCCCGCCGGCAGGTTGAGGATGCGGAAAATGCCGGCCTGTGCGGCTTCGACCAGAAAAACCGTCTTTTCCTTGAGCTTGGCAGTGACCGTAACCGTCAACACGGCCTCGTAAAGGCCGGCAGGCTGGTCCAGTGCAGCAGCACCGTTATGGACGCTGATTTCAATCTGCGGGTTCTCCAGTTGCAGGAAAATCTGCGGCGCGTTGGGAATTTCCAGCGACAGATCCTTGAGATAGATCTTTTCGATCGTGAATTGCGGTTGCTGCTGTTCGCTCATTGCAAATATTCCTGTGAAGTTTTCAGGCCGCCAGCAGCGGGTCAAGCCCGCCGGCCCGGTCGAGGGCGGCGAGATCGTCGTAGCCGCCGACGTGGGTTTCGCCAATATAAATCTGCGGCACCGTACGACGGCCGGTTTTTTCCATCATCTCCGCACGCTGAGCCGGATCCTTGTCGATAAGAATTTTCTCGATTTCGGCAACACCCTTGCTGCGCAACAACCGCTCGGCCATCTGGCAGTACGGGCACACCTGGGTGGAATACATGCGGATTTTCGCCATGGCTTTTTCTTCGTCGCGGTTATTTTTTCTGCAACGGCATGCCGGCCTGTTGCCAGGCACCAATGCCGCCCCCCAGATTCACCGCCTCGGTGAACCCGTTGTTGCGCAGGATCTTCACCGCAGAGCCTGAACGCGCTCCTGTACGGCAGATCATGATGACCGGGCGATCCTTGAATTTCTCCAGTTCCTTGATGCGCTCGGCAATCTGCGCCTCCGGAACATGTTTGGCACCGGATACGTGCCCGACCTCGAACTCGCCGATATCGCGCACGTCAATCACCACCGCGTCCTTGCGGTTGATCAACTGCACGGCTTCAAAAGCGCTGACTTCGCTTCCCGCACGAAACGGACGCATCAGCAAGGGCCACAGCAATAGCGCGCCGCTGGCAATGGCGCCGCCGAACAACATCATGTTGTACGGGCTTTTCTGAAGATAGGCGAAAAAGGATTCCATCAATACTCTGATCAAGGGTGCGTCGCGGCGCGACGAGGTGCAGATTCTAACAGAGGACGGAAACGTGCCGGCTGTGCCTGCGCGAGTCGCGCCAGATCCCTTTCAAACGCCGGTGGCGGAGCCGGATAGGCATGCCGCGCCTGCAAAAGCAGTTGCTGCGCTTCCGGCAGGCGGTCCGCCAGCGCCAGCAGCAGCACCTGGCGATAGACCAGTGTTGCGTCGGGAACGAAACGCAACGCCCGGTCATTCATATACAGTTGCCGTTCAAGCCCCGCCTCGTCAAGTGTCATCGGCAATGCCATGGCGACTTCGGCGTAGGGCCGCAGCAGCAGGTTCTGATGGGTGCGCATCATCACCTCGGTAATTTGACGGGGATAAAGAGCTTGGTGCTGCGACCGGAACAAGCTCTCGAAGCGGCGATAGTCCAGCCATAGCGCCGACAGGTTGACCGCGCCGGTACAGAGCATAGCCAGCACAATCCATTGCCAGTAGCGGGACAACCTGAGTGCGTGCACCCGCAGCGGCGCGACCCCCAGCAGCAGCGCTGCCAGGCCGAGAAAATAGGCATACCAGAGCGGGTATTCAAGCAGGCTGTGCAGCAGGAGCACAGCAGCCGCAGCAACAATCAGCCACAACTCGGGACGCGTATCGCTTTGCAGGGAACCAAAACGGATTGCCGCGAGCAACGGCAGTCCCGCGCAGGCGATACCGGCGAGGCCGGTTTCCGCGAGCAGGTGAAACACCAGGTTATGAGCGTTGTGATAAAGCTGGTATCCACCCGCCGGAAATACGTCCCCGGCACGTTCAAAAGTATGCAAGGCAAACGTGCCCCACCCCGATCCCGTCAGTGGCTGGCCGAGAAAAATCGCCCAAGCGGATTGCCACAATGAAACCCGGTCGCTGAGGCTCGCCCCGCCGGTGGCAATCCTTTCCACTGCAGTCACTGAATAACGCGCATCGACACGGAACAAGCCCGCGCCCACGCCAATCTGCATCAGGCAATACCCAAAAAAATAACAGGCGCAGACGAGAAACAGTCGCCGCATGGTTTCATCATCGGTGCGCCACCGGAACCATGCGGCAAGCGCAAACGACGTCAGCAGGTACAGCGCAGCGGCGCGGGACCCGGATAGCCCCAGCACAAACAGCATCGGCGCCGATGACATCACGAGCACGACAAGCCCGATACGGCTGCGCAAATGCAGATAGGCCAGCGCCAGCAACCCCAGGGCCGTATACGAAGCGAAATGATTGGCCTGGGCGAGATTGCCGAAGATGGCCGCGCCCGTGGTTCGTGCGACCAGCAAATTAACCAGCGTCGCAAGTTGCGCGTGTTGCAGGCAACCGACCAGCGCACTCAGCAGCGCGCCGACCGCTATACCGGCAGCAACAACCTGGAGCACTGCATGGAGACTGCTGAGCCTGACCAGCGCACGGACTGCCACAACCAGAAGCGCGGCCCAGATCAGCACCAGCGCAGCGGTCAGAGCCGAACCCAGATACGGGGACCATCCAAGCAAACCATGCACGACCAGCAGCAGCGCCAGTGCAAGCGGGGACAGTGCCGCCCATGGCATCTCTGCCGGCGCCCAGGCCCTGCGACTCAACAACACCGTCGCCACGCCAAGGCCAAGCGCCATCGCAAACCATTCCGAATAAAACGCAGTCAGCGGATTGCGGTGATAGGGCTGGAGAAACGGTATCGAACACAGCAGCGCCGTGCACAGCAGGGCGAAGCGCGCAAAAAAAGGCACTTTGGAAACAGTCATGGAATGCGCCGGAAAGCCATCACGGCGCGGGGGAAACAGCGCGGCGCCTCAGTCTTCCGAGCCGCAGAACACTTCACGCATCATGCCGATCAGTGTCAGCATCCGTTCGTCGCCGATTCGGTAAAACACCCGGTTGGCATCTTTGCGGGTACGCAGCACGCCCTTTTCGCGAAGGATGGCGAGATGCTGGGAAATGTTGCTCTGGGAAGTGCCGACGCAGTCGACGATTTCCTGCACGCTCAATTCTTCCGGACCCAGTATGCACAGTATTTTCAACCGCAAGGGATGCGCCATGGCCTTTAAGGCACGCGAAGCCTGGTCAATATGCTCCTGCTTTTTCAGCAATTGGTCGCGCAACACAACGGCATTGTTCATGTCGGCACCCTGATGCACTCAGGCCAGTTGAAATGGATTAGAATTATACTTTATCAGAGCATGCCGAATAATTCATTAAAATCATGAACATAACCCCCTCCCTGCTGATCATCCTTGACGGTTTCGGACACCGCGAAGCCTGTGATGACAACGCCATCTGCCAGGCGCGCAAACCGCACTGGAACGTACTTTGGAAAACATGCCCGCACACCATCATTGATGCCTCCGAAAAATGGGTGGGGCTCCCGGCGCTGCAAATGGGCAACTCCGAAGTCGGTCACATGAACATCGGCGCCGGCCGCGTGGTTTATCAGGATTACACCAAGATCGAGCATGCGATCGAAACCGGCGAATTCGCAACCAATCCTGTTCTCGGCACCCTGATCAAGACTGCCGGCAGCGGAGCACTGCATGTGCTGGGCCTGCTGTCACCGGGCGGCGTGCACAGCCACGAATCACAGATACACGCCCTGCTCGACCTCGCGGCCAAGGGCGGCGCGAAAAAAGTATATGTGCATGCATTCCTGGACGGTCGCGACACGCCCCCGCAAAGCGCCGAAGCTTCGCTGAAGGCGCTTGAGGAAAAGTGCCGGGCGTTGGGCAATGCGCAAATCGCATCGATCTGCGGCCGTTATTTCGCAATGGACCGCGACCAGCGCTGGGAACGCGTGCAGACAGCCTACGACCTGATTACAGGCGGGGAAAGCGCATATACCGCACCGGACGCAGTGGCCGGCCTGCGCGCAGCGTATGCGCGCAATGAAACAGATGAATTCGTCAAAGCCACCGCCATCGTGCCTGCAGGCGCACAACCGGTCGCGATGCAGGACGGCGATGCGGTGATCTTCATGAATTTCCGTTCTGATCGCGCGCGCCAGATGACCACCGCCCTGACCGATGCCCGGTTTTCCGGCTTTCCGCGCAAGCGCACGCCGAAGCTCGGGTATTACTGCACGCTGACCAGTTACGGCGAGGACTTCGCCCGGATTCCTGCCGCATTCGGACCGCAGCAGATCCGCGACGGCTTCGGCGAATACCTCTCCAAGCAGGGTCTGAAACAGCTGCGCATCGCCGAAACTGAAAAGTATGCCCACGTCACTTACTTTTTTAATGGCGGCGTTGAAACGCCGTACGCCGGGGAAGACCGGATCATGGTGCCTTCACCCAAGGTTGCGACCTATGATCTGCAGCCGGAAATGAGCGCGCGCGAAGTCACCGACAAGCTGGTGGCCGCCATAAAAACGCGCCAATACAGCGCAATCATCTGCAACTTTGCCAATGGCGACATGGTCGGCCACACCGGCAACCTTGACGCTGCGACCCGTGCGATTGAAGTGCTCGATGAATGCATCGGCCGCGCCGTCGAAGCCATGCGCGAATGCGGCGGCGAAGTACTGATCACCGCTGACCACGGCAACGCTGAAACCATGCGCGACGAAGAGTCGCAGCAGCCGCACACCGCGCACACGCTTAATCTGGTGCCGCTGCTGTACATCGGCCGCAAAGCCAGTATCGCAGAGGGTGGCGCACTGCAGGACGTCGCCCCGACGCTGCTGGCGATGATGGGGCTGCCCAAACCCGCCGGGATGACCGGACGGTCGCTTCTCGAGTTTGCGTGACCCGCACTGCGCATTTACTGATCCTTGCGCTGGCGCTCGCTCCGGCAATCGCCAGCGCGGCGGCAACCACGGCAACACAGGCCCAGGATGAGCTGCAGGAGCTGCGCGGGCGCATTTCGGCGATGCAGAAAAAACTCGCCGCTGCCGAGGAAACCAAAAGCGAGGCCTCGGACGCGCTGCGCGAATCTGAACTGGCCATCTCCGAAGCCAACCGCGAACTGCGCGACCTGAATCGCCAGGCACGCGACGCCGGCGCCAAGCTCGGCTCGCTGCGCAAATCTTCCCAGGAAACCAAGTCAAGCATGCAGGCGCAACAGGAACTGCTCGGCCGCATGCTGCGCCGGCAATACCTGCAAGGCGAACCGGATGCGCTGCGGCTGGTGCTGGCCCGCGAAAACCCCAATGACATGGCGCGCCAGCTGCACTACCTCGCCTACATTGCACGTGCGCGTGCGCAACTGGTTGACGGCTTGCGCACCAACCTTGCAGAGCTCGACCGGTTAACCAGCGAAATTGCGGAAGAAACCGCGGCCATAACGCGTATCGCCCAGGATCAGACGGCGCAGAAAAAACGCCTGGAACGCGAAAAACGCGCCCGCTCGGACGTCTTGACCAGGGTTTCCCGTGACATCCGTGCCCAGCAGCAGCAAATCCGCGTCATGCAGAATAATGAGAACCGGCTGGGCCGCCTGATCGAGCAATTGTCCAGGCTGGTGCAACAACAGCCGCAGCGAACGCAAAAGCCGGCTTCCGGCAGCAAACCCCGTCCCCGCAACGAAGCTTTGCCGGCAGATAACGGAGGCGGTGCTTTCGCGGCCACGCGCGGTACGCTGGCATTACCGGTTCGCGGGGAACTTGGAGGCCGGTTTGGCAGTCCACGTTCAGACGGCGGCATTACCTGGAAAGGCGTCTTCATTGCCGCCAAGTCCGGCGATGGCGTCAAAGCTGTTGCAGGCGGCCGTGTAGTCTACGCTGACTGGCTGCGCGGCTTCGGCAACCTGCTGATCATTGATCACGGGGACAGCTACATGACCCTGTACGCCAATGCTGAAGCATTGTTGAAACAAGTCGGTGAAGTCATCCGCGGTGGCGACACCATTGCCACCGTGGGCAACAGCGGCGGCAATGCAGAATCGGGGCTATACTTTGAGATGCGTCACGCAGGGAAGCCATTCGACCCGCTCACTTGGGTCAAACTACGTTAGCAGTTACATCAGTTGCCGACCTCGGCAGGAGTTTAAATGCGCAGCAAAATCAAGCAGTTAGGGCTAGTCATCGGTGGCGTTGTCATCGGTGTCGCCATCAGCCTCAATTACTCCGCGATCGCCCAGCGCGGTGCTACCGGACCGCTGCCTATCGAAGAGCTGCGCGCGTTCACCGAAGTCTTCGGTCGCGTCAAGAGCGATTATGTCGAGCCTGTCGAGGACAAAAAACTGATCACCGAGGCGATCAACGGCATGCTCACCGGCCTCGATCCGCACTCGGCCTATCTTGACCAGGAAGCCTTCAAGGAAATGCAAGTAGGCACCCAGGGCGAATTTGGCGGCCTGGGCATCGAAGTCGGCATGGAAGACGGCTTCGTCCGCGTGGTCTCGCCGATTGACGATTCACCTGCTTCACGCGCCGGAATCAAGGCCGGCGACCTGATCGTCAAGCTCGACGACACCTCGGTCAAAGGCATGAAGCTGAACGACGCCGTGAAACGCATGCGCGGAAAGCCCAACACGCCCATCGTGCTCACCATCGTGCGCAAGGGGGAAACCAAACCACTGGTGATCACACTGACCCGTGCAGTGATCAAAATCCAGAGCGTCAAGTCGAAACTGCTGGAGCCGGGCTATGCCTATGTGCGCGTCTCGCAGTTCCAGGAACATACCGGCGACACGATGGCGCGTTCCATTGAGCGCATGTTCAAGGAAAACCAGGGCCCGATGAAAGGCCTGATCCTCGACCTGCGCAACGATCCCGGCGGCCTTCTCAATGGTGCCGTAGCGGTCTCGGCAGCGTTCCTGCCAAAAGACGCGTTGGTGGTCTACACCGACGGCCGCACCGAAGAGGCCAAGATGAAGCTCAACGCGACGCCGGAACATTATCTGCGCGGCCGCAACAAGGAAGACTTCCTCAAACGTCTGCCGCCCGAGACCAAGACCGTGCCGATGGTCGTGCTGGTTAACGGCGGGTCGGCTTCCGCTTCGGAAATCGTCGCCGGCGCTTTGCAGGACCATAACCGCGCAGTAGTCATGGGCCAGCAGACTTTCGGCAAAGGCTCCGTACAGACCATCCTGCCGCTGGGCAACAACACCGCGATCAAGCTCACCACCGCGCGGTATTACACGCCGAAAGGCCGTTCCATCCAGGCCAAGGGCATCACGCCGGACATTCCGCTGGATGACGGCGCAACCGACCGCACGTTAAAACTGCGCGAGGCCGACCTGACCAAGCACCTTGGTGAAGCCGCGACCACGGAAAAACCCGAGGACAAGGCCGTTGCCGCAGCGCGCGCAGCGGAGAAATACAAGTTCACGCCGGCAGCGCGGCCGAAGGAACCGGATGAGAAGGACCGGGAAAAAGAACGCGAGAAGCTGCGCGCCCTGCGCGAAGCCGGTGAAATTGTTTCACCTGACGACTACGAACTGAACCAGGCCATTGCATTCCTGAAGAGCCGCGGCATCGCCAAAACCAACTGAGTTCCGCGTTTGCGGCCCAACGCCCGGCAACGCCGGGCGTTGTTGTTTCCGCCGCGTAAAAAAATACGAGACTGGCGTCATGGACGATGAACAACTGCTGCGCTACAGCCGCCACATCCTGCTGCCGGAAATCGGCATTGAAGGCCAACAGCGCCTGCTCGACGCACATGTGCTGATGATCGGTGCCGGCGGACTCGGATCGCCCGCCGCGCTGTATCTCGCATCGGCGGGTGTCGGTACGCTGACCATTTGCGACGGCGACGTAGTGGACCTGACCAATCTGCAGCGGCAAATCGTGCACCGTGAAGCAGCAATCGGCCGGCCCAAGGTCGAATCCGCCCGGGAGACCCTGAAAGCAATCAATCCCCGGGTCAGCATCAAGGCGGTCGGCGAGCGCGTCGACGGCGTACGACTTGCACAACTGGTTGCCGCAGCAGACATCGTGCTCGACGGCAGCGACAACTTCGCGACGCGGCATGCGGTCAACCGCGCCTGCGTCGCCGCTCGCAAACCGCTGGTATCGGGCGCCGGCATCCGTTTCGATGGCCAGCTTGCCGTGTTCGATCTGCGCAGCGCGCAGTCACCCTGCTATGCCTGCCTGTTTCCGGAAGAAGGGGAAACTGAAGAAATGCGCTGCGCGGTGATGGGGGTTTTCGCCCCGGTGGTCGGCATCGTCGGCGCAATGCAAGCTGCCGAAACACTGAAAATACTGTCGGGAGCCGGAGAATCCTTGAGCGGCCGGCTACTGCTGCTTGATGCGCTGACGATGGATGTCCGGACGGTAAAACTTCAGCGCGATCCGGACTGCGCGGTGTGCGGCGGACGATAAACAAAGCACTTTCACGCCCCCGCGAAAATCAGGTCATATCCAGGGAGTCCGCCGCCCGTGGTGCCGTTTCTTCCGCCAACGCCTCGCGCGACGGCGTCGTGCTCTCTCCGCTGATCAGATGTTCAAGTTCACGGGCAACACGCTCCAAATCGGGCGCATTGCGACCCAGCATCTGCAACAAAAGCCGTGCCGGAAAATCCGCCAGCGTTTCAGCATGATTGGAGCGGATGCGCGACGCGGTTTCCAGCGTTGGCCGCACATGGGTGAACTTGAATCCCGCCTTCATGTTTTCAATGGAATCGACCACCGCAAGCTGCGATCGGGCGATGCCGAGCATCAATTGCGCCAGTTGCTGTGTAGTGACCTGTGCCATGGCTGGATCTCCGTTACAAATTGAGCGGCTAGATGATGATGCCCGCGGTTAACTGCTTCCATTGCTGCTGCCAATACTCCACCGGATCGCGACGGAATCCGCTTTTGGCATACTGATGCCAGCGGCCGGCAACAAAACTCATCAACAGATTGGCCTGTGCCGCCGGATCGACGTCAGCAGCAATTTCGCCGCGGGTCGCGGCAAAACGCAACGCCTGCTTCAGTGCGGCCTCAAGCCGGTCGTGTATCTGGTTGATTCGCGCCTGCAGAGCATCATCCTCGGTGACCAGCGCGTCGCCGATCAATACCCTCGTCATGCCGCGGTTCTTTTGCGAAAAACCCAGCAGCATGCCGATGATCGATTCCGCCTGGCGCAGCCCGCTCTGCTCGTCGCTGGTGATTCTGTTGATCAGCGTAAACAGCGTGTCTTCGACAAAGTCGATCAGGCCGGCAAACATGTCGGCCTTGCCCTTGAAGTGGCGGTAAAGCGCCGCTTCTGAAACACCAATGCGCGCCGCAAGCGCCGCAGTGGTGATGCGCTCGGCCGCAGGGCCTTCAAGCATCTGGGCGAGCGTCTGCAGGATCTGGGTCTTGCGTTCTCCGCTGCGTGCCATGCCGTCCTCAGTACAGTGATGCTGCGTGAATGGAAATATCGGTAATTCCGGCAATGCGCCTGTCGACATAGCCGGGCGCCCGCTCCGCCTGCGACACCCATACGGTCTTCATCCCCAGCCGTTTTGCGGTACGCAGGTTCTCCAGCGAGTCTTCGACCATGATACAGCGCCGCGGCCGCAGGTGATGGGTACGGCACAAACGCAGGAAACCGTAGGCATCGGGTTTCGGGCGGAAGCGCGCGGTTTCAATCGAAAACACCGTTTCGAACAGGTCGCTGATGCCGAGCACACTCAATACCGCCCGGGCGTAGTAGACGGGCGCATTGGAGAACACATATTTACGGCCGCGCAGGCGTTGCAGTACGTGACGCAGTTGCGGCTCCTGCACGACCATGCGCTTCAAATCGGGAAACTGGTGGGTGTGCCAGAGGAAATGCGCCGGATCGGTTTTGTGATGCTTGATCAGCCCGAGCAGGGTGGCGCCGTAACGCAGCCAGTACTTTTTACGCAGCGCGCCGGCGGCGGCCTCATCCAGTTGCAGATGCTGCTGCAGGTAGGCCGTCATTGCCCGGTTGATGTGCGGAAAAATATGCGGGGTGGCGTTGTGCAGGGTGTTGTCGAGATCGAAAATCCACGCCACATTGCTGCTCATGCCCGCTCCGGCCCGGTCAGCGGCGCTTGATCAGGGTACCGACGCCTTCGTCGGTGAGAATCTCGAGCAGCAGCGCGTGTTCGACCCGGCCATCGATGATGTGACAGGTATTGACGCCGTTTTTGACCGCCTCCAGCGCCGAACCGATTTTCGGCAGCATGCCGCCGTGGATGGTGCCATCAGCGAACAGTTCATCGACCTTGCGTGCGGTGAGCCCGGTCAGCAGATTGCCGTCCTTGTCGAGTACGCCCGCAGTGTTGGTCAGCACGATCAGCTTTTCCGCCTTGAGGATTTCGGCGACCTTGCCGGCCACCAGATCGGCATTGATGTTGTATGACTCTCCGTTGGCGCCGACGCCCACTGGCGCGATCACCGGGATGAAATCCTGGGTGTGCAGCAGATTGACGATTGCCGGATCAATGCTTTCAACTTCGCCGACCTGGCCAATGTCGACCAGTTCGTCACTGCCGGGAGCACCGCGCACTTTCATCTTGCGCGCGCGGATGAGGCCGCCATCCTTGCCGGTCAGCCCGACCGCCTTCCCGCCGCAGCGATTGATCAGGTTGACGATTTCCTTGTTGACCTGCCCGCCGAGCACCATCTCGACCACATCCATAGTCTCGGCATCGGTAACCCGCATGCCCTGGATGAATTCACCCTTCTTGCCGACGCGTTTGAGCAGATCATCAATCTGCGGCCCGCCGCCATGAACGATCACCGGATTCATGCCCACTACTTTCAGCAGCACCACGTCGCGCGCGAAACCTTCCTTCAGCGCGGGATCGGTCATTGCATTGCCGCCGTATTTGACAACGATGGTCTTGCCGTGAAAACGCTGGATGTACGGCAATGCTTCGGCGAGAGTTTTGGCTTTGCTGGCTGCGGAAGAGGCGGAAAGTGGCATGGCGCGTAATTGTAAAGGTCGGTGACTGGGTGCGAAAATGTGAGGATTCACTCATTCTACCTGAGCCCAAAAAAGGGCGGCAGGTCTTTCGACCTGCCGCCCTGCGGCGGACGCCGGGGGTGGGCGCCGCGTGCCGCTTTCCGGATCGCCGGTTAGTTGATGGTCAGACGCTTGCTTGCGGCAGCCGTCTTTTTCGGCAGCGTCAGTTCCAGCACGCCGTCGTTATAGCGTGCCGCCGACTTCTCTTCATCGACCGCCTGGGCCAGTGTGAATGCGCGGTAGACCTTGCCATAGTGGCGCTCGGCGCGCAGCACGCGCTCGCCATCCTTGACCGCCCGCTCGTTGCGGGTCTCGGCACTGATCGCGACTTGCTCGTTGTCGATGGTCACGTGGATGTCTTCCTTTTTCACGCCGGGAATCTCGGCGTGCACCGTATAGGCATGCTCGTCTTCACGGACATCAATGCGGATCGGTTGCGCCGCCTGGGGCGTGCCTTCAAATGCCATCGGCCGCACAAAAAAACCCCGCAGCAGTTCATCGAACGAATCGTCAAACGGATTAAAGCGGGTTACATTCGCCATGATTTTCTCCTTGAATAAATGGGGCGCCCTGCGCCGTTGCAGGAAATATGGGTGGTGCAGACGGCATTTCAAGGGCCGCAACGAACACGGTTCGCATGCGCGGACATTGATTTTATAAGTAATTGTTTTTAAAAGGTTTTTATTTGCACTCCGAAAACATCCCGACGGCCGAGCCGGCTGCCATTGAACAGGAACGCGCTTATCTGCTGCGTTACGCGCTGTTGCAGTTGCGCAATCCGGCGCAGGCGGAAGATGCCGTTCAGGAAACGCTGCTCGCCGCACTGGAAGGCCGTGAACGTTTCTCGGGCCGATCCTCGTTGCGTACCTGGCTCACCGGCATACTCAAGCACAAGATCATCGACCACCTGCGGCGCGGTGGCCGCGAACAGCCGCTCGTCAGCGCCGATGATGACCGTTCCGAAGCCGACGCTGTCGATGCGCTTTTTGCGGAGGACGGTCACTGGCGCGAGTTTCCCTCCCAGTGGGGCAGTCCGGCAAAAGCCTTCGAAAACAGCCGCTTCTGGTCGGCATTCGAGCTGTGCCTGCAACGACTGCCCGCCCGTACTGCAAAGGTGTTTACGATGCGTGAGGTGATGGAAATGACCACCGATGAAATCTGTCAGGAACTGGACATCACCACGACCAACTGCTGGGTCATGCTGCATCGTGCGCGATTGATGCTTCGTGAATGCCTGGAAATGACCTGGTTTGACGGACAACAGCCATGATTCCATCCTGCAAGCAGTCATCGATGCTGCTATCACAATCGCAAGACCGGCCGCTCGGATTGGTCGAGCGCTTGCGCCTGCGTGCGCATCTCGCGATTTGCACCCGCTGCCGCCGTGTCAGCACCCAGTTTGATTTCCTGCGCACGGCCTTGAGACGTTATCGCGACGGCGATTAGCGGGCCCGGGAACTCCGCAGGCGGCGCCCGGTCACCTCCTGAAGCCGTAGTGCACGCACCCTTGGCTATAATCCGACCTTTTCCGCGAATGGAACGCTCCGTGCCCCACTTATTCTCCCGCTTGTTCTGCCGATCAACCACCCGTTTCTTCGCCGGTCTGATCGGCTGTTGCCTGGCTTTCTCCGCCACGGCACAACTCGCGCCGCCGACCGCCCCCGCCGTCGAGGCACGTGCATGGCTGCTGCTCGACTTCAACAGCGGACAGGTACTCGCCAGTCGCAACGGCAACGAGCGCTTCGAACCGGCATCGCTGACCAAGCTGATGACCGCGTATCTGACTTTCAGCGCGCTGAAGCAGAAATCGCTGAAACCCGATCAGGTAATCCCGGTTTCGACACGCGCCTGGAAAGCCGAAGGCTCGCGCATGTTCATCGAACCGAACAGGCCTGTCATCGTCGAAGACCTGCTGCGCGGCATGATCATCCAGTCCGGCAACGATGCCAGTGTCGCGCTGGCCGAGGCCATTGGCGGTAGCGAAGAGGTTTTCGCGCAAATGATGAACCGCGAAGCCAAACGCCTGGGCATGGTCAACACCAACTTCACCAACGCCACGGGCCTCACCGGTCCCAATCTGTATTCCACTGCCCAGGACCTTTCCCTTCTGGTGGTCGCGCTGATCCGCGATTTTCCGGAACATTACGCTCTGTATTCACAAAAAGATTACCGCTATAACAACATCACCCAGGCCAACCGCAACCGGCTGCTGTGGATCGACCCCACAGTCGACGGCGTCAAGACCGGCTTCACCGAAAACGCCGGCTACTGCCTGATCACCTCGGCTCGCCGCGGCGACCGCCGGCTGGTATCAGTAGTGCTGGGCACCGCATCCGAAAGCGCCCGCGCCACTGAAAGCCAGAAACTGTTGAACTGGGGGTTCCAGTTCTTCGACAGCGTGAAACTGTATTCCCGCAACCAGCCGGTGACGCAACTGCGTGTCTGGAAAGGCTCTACGGACATGCTCAAAGCCGGCTTCACCAGCGATCTCTTTGTGGCGCTGCCCAAAGGCCAGAGCGACAAAATCAAGGCCACTGTCGAAAGCGTGCAGCCGCTGCTCGCACCGGTCTCGCCCGGCCAGCGCGTGGCAACACTCAAACTGGAAATCGACGGCAAGCCGTATCGTGAGCTGCCGGTATTCGCACTTGAAGCCGTTCCTGTCGCCGGCATCTTCGGTCGCGCCTGGGATTCGCTGCGGCTGCTGTTCAAATAAGCGCCCGGACATGAAATTCTGACTGCAGACCCCTATCCATAACGAAACCAAAACCGGATCAACCATGACCGACATCGTTTACCTGAACGGCAAATTCCTGCCCATCGACGAAGCCTACGTTCCCGTACTGGACCGCGGCTTCATCTTCGGCGATGGCGTCTACGAGGTGGTGCCGGTTTATTCAAAGCATCCGTTCCGCCTCGCCGAACACCTGCGCCGGCTGCAATACAGCCTCGACAAGGTGCGCATCACCAATCCGCACAGCGACGCCGAGTGGACGCAATTGGTCAACGAGATCGTCAAACGCAACGATGGTAACGACCAGTCGGTCTACTTCCAGATCACCCGCGGCGTGGCCAAACGCGACCACGCGTTCCCCAAGGGGGTTACGCCGACGGTATTCATGATGAGCAATCCGCTGGTGACACCGTCGCCCGCACTGGTCGACTCCGGCGTCGCCTGCGTCAGCGCTGAGGATTACCGCTGGCTGAACTGCGACATCAAGTCAGTATCGCTGCTCGGCAACTGCATGCTGCGCCAGTTGTCGGCGGATGTCGGCGCCACTGAAACAATCCTGTTCCGTGACGGGAAACTGACCGAAGCGTCGTCAAGCAATGTATTCATTGTCAAAAACGGCGTCGTGCTGACTCCGCCCAAAGACAATTTCGTATTACCCGGCATCACCTATGACGTGGTACTCGAAATCGCCCGCGCCCGTGAATTCGAACTTGAAGTGCGTGCGGTCAGCGAAGCCGAGGTGCGCAGCGCCGATGAAATATGGGTCACCTCATCGACCAAGGAAGTGCTTGCAGTAACAACGCTCGACGGCAAACCCGTCGGTGACGGCCGGCCCGGCGCGCTGTTCAGGCGCATGCACGCGCTGTATCAGCAGTTCAAGCTGGATCAAATGAGACAAGCGACGTGAACACGGCAGGCGCCGGTGGCGAACAGCCGTCGCTGATCGAGTATCCCTGCGAATTTCCGTTGAAAATTCTTGGTCACAGCCAGGCCGGTTTCGCACAGGCCGTCCTCGCCGTCGTGAAACGCCATGCACCTGACTTTGACGACGCCTCTCTGGAAATGAAAACCAGCAAAAAAGGGAAATATCTCAGCGTGACCTGCGTGATCCGCGCCACTTCGCGGGAACAACTCGACGCGCTGTATCAGGAACTGTGCGATCACCCGATGGTGGTCATGGTCCTGTAACCGGCGCCATTCGCCCAAGCTGGCGGTCGTGCCATCGCGCCAGCAGCAACTGCGCCGCGATGGCGCCGATCAGCGCAAGGAACATGTCCCACTGGGTATCCCAGACATCACCCTGCGTGGCAAGAAACTCGTCCGCTTCAGCTCCGATCAGCAATGCCGTCCACCATTCAATCAGTTCGTAAAAAGCGCTGATCGCAAGGCAGATGCAAACCACGAGAAAAAACAGGATTTTGCGGGCACTGATGCCGAACACCCGCAACAACAGTTCCCGCGCGACCATGGCCGGCACGAATCCCTGGGCAAGATGGCCGATCCGGTCGTAGGGATTACGCATGAAGCCAAGAACATCCTGCAACCAGAACCCGAACGGCGTGCGGGCGTAAGTGTAAGCCCCGCCGTAAACCAGGATCAGGCCATGAAGCGCAATCAACACATAGACCAGGGTTGTCAACGGCAGGCGCCCCCGGGTGGCAATCATCAGCGGCGCTGCGATCAGGACCGGCAACACCTCCATCAGCCAGGTCAGCCGGTCGTACGGTGAGATGCCCGAGGCGACAAGAGCGATCGCCCAGATCAGGCAGACAAAGAAGACTTGGCGCTCTTTTTCAATCACGCACGAAAACCGTGCCCATCGCGGGGCTCATCGTTGCGGCAATTTACGCTGACGCAGCACGCGCAATTCGTCGGCGTATTCCCGGTTGAAATCCGATCCGGAGCCGATGAGGTAGTTGCGAAAATCGGCGCACCCCTGCTCCATTCCATCCCGCGGCTGCGCCAGCAGGTCATCGCGTTCCCCGTTGCGGTATTCAAGAATCGACCCTTCATACTTGCCGATATTGCGCATGTAGTCTTTCTCGTCCCTGGACGAGCCGCGGATCATCATGACGACACGGGTATCGATCTCGTTCAGCAGCGCCCGGTGCCGGGACTGCCATGTCGCGTAGGCCTTTTCGCCAGCCTTTTCCTGCGCAGGAAACGCCTGGGCGCAGGCATCGCGCACAGCCAACACTTTCTGATGCGCCAGATAAATCCGGCTCAGGCTGGCCCCGTAACGGGAATCCGGATTCCCGCTGTTATCCGCGGCTCCGGCAGGCAAAACAACTCCCAGCATCAGGGCCAATATCGATATTCCAGCCACATACGTGCGCACTGCTGTCTCCCGAACGTCCTATAATCACATGCCATTATCCCATCATTACCGGCACTGACCTGCCGGTCGCACCGTGTCAGACCTCTCCGCCATGCCGGCTGCCGTCATTCCGCAACCGCCGCTTGTTCACCGCCTCGGGACAGTGCCGTACGCCCCGACGCTGGAGCGCATGCGCGAGTTCACGCTGGCCCGCGACAAAAATACCCGCGACGAACTCTGGGTGCTCGAACACCCGCCGGTCTATACCGCAGGCATCGCCGCCAAAACCGAACACTGGCCGCGCATCGACAACGGTATTCCGGTGCTACGGATCGACCGCGGCGGCCAGATCACCTACCACGGTCCGGGGCAAATCATCGCCTACCTGCTGCTCGACCTGCGCCGGCGCGGACTGTCGGTGCGGCCGCTGGTCCGGCTGATGGAGCAGGCCGTGATCAGCGTGCTGGCAGCTTACGGCATCACGGCACAGGGCCGGCCCGAGGCCCCCGGTGTTTACGTCGGAGATGCCAAGATCGCCGCACTCGGACTACGCGTGCGCAACGGCTGTTGTTATCACGGCCTTGCACTGAATGTTGATGTCGATATTGCACCATTCACGGCCATCAACCCCTGCGGCTATCCGGGACTTGAAGTCACCCGCACAGCTGATCTCGGCATCACTGACAATCGCACCCAAATCGGCGAACGTCTGATCCACAGCCTTCTGGAAAAACTGCAATGACCACCTCCGGCGAGAAACAGAAGGGCCAGGCGAAAACCGCCCGGATCCCGATCAAAATCGTTCCTTCAACTCCGTTGAAAAAACCCGACTGGATCCGCGTCCGCCTCGGCAACAGCGCGCGTTTCCAGGAAATAAAGGACATCCTGCGTTCGCAGAAGCTGCACACCGTGTGCGAGGAAGCAACCTGTCCGAACATCGGCGAATGTTTCGGCAAAGGCACCGCCACCTTCATGATCCTCGGCGACCTGTGTACGCGGCGATGCCCGTTCTGCGACGTCGCCCACGGCCGGCCCAAGCCCCCTGATGCCGACGAGCCGCGTCACCTGGCCGAAACCATTGCTGCACTGAAGCTCAAATACGTGGTCATCACCAGCGTCGATCGCGACGACCTGCGCGACGGCGGCGCCCAGCATTTCAAGGACTGCATCCGCGCGGTGCGCGAACTGTCGCCACAGACGCGGATCGAGATCCTGGTGCCGGATTTCCGCGGCCGCCTCGATATCGCACTCGATATTTTGTCAGCCGGGCCGCCCGACGTGATGAACCACAACCTGGAAACCGTACCGCGGCTGTATAAACAAGCGCGACCGGGCTCTGACTACGCGCACTCGCTCAAGCTGCTGAAGGATTTCAAGGCGCGTTTCCCGCATGTCCTGACCAAGTCGGGCCTGATGGTCGGTTTGGGCGAAACCGATGAGGAAATACTCGATACCATGCGTGATCTGCGGGCACATGACGTCGACATGCTGACCATAGGCCAATACCTGCAACCGTCAGGGCATCATCTGCCGGTGCTGCGTTATGTCGAACCGAAGATTTTCGACATGTATGCTGCTGAAGCGGAATGCATGGGCTTCAATCATGCCGCGAGCGGACCGCTGGTGCGCTCGTCGTACCATGCGGATCAGCAGGCACATGAGGCGGGGGTGGTTTAAGGGCAAGACATTTAACAGGATGAACAGGATATACAAGATAAAACCGGAACACGGTTTACGCCGTTCATCCTGTAAATCCTGTCCATCTTGTTTGTTGAATGCCTTTTGCAGCTAGGTTTCTTTCAGCTTCTCTTCCAGCAATGCGTGCAGCTTGGCGAAGTCCGGTTCGCCAAGAATCCGCGTCACCACTTTGCCCTGCTTGTCGATCACAAATGTAGTCGGCGTCAGCTTCACTTCGCCGAAGGCTTTGGCCAGTTCTCCCATGGGATCCAGCGCAACCTTGAACGGCAGTTTGTTCTTTTCGACGTAATTCAGGACATAGTTCGGCGGATCATGCCGCATCGCCACCGCGATGGTTTCGAATCCCTGCGCTCGATACTTGTTGTAAGTCGCAGTGATATCCGGCATTTCCTTGATGCAGGTCACGCAGTCGGTTGCCCAGAAATTGACCAGCACTACCTTGCCGCGGAGGCTGGCAATAGTGATTTTCTCTCCCTGGAGGGAAACAAAAGTCACTTGCGGCGCAGGCGGGCGTGCGCTCCACAAAGCAAACGCCGCGAAAGCTATCGCGCCGGCGACAACCGCGGCTAAAATCAGATTTCCGGCTTTTGTCATGCCGCGACCTTATTTGCCAAGGAGTTCAAGATGCTGCGTATTCTCGGAGTTCTGCTGTCGTTTGTCATGGCCCTGCCGGCAGCAGCCGGCATTGCCGACCTCAGCAATGCTGATGCCGTCAGCGGTTTGAAGCAGGCGCTGACCGATGGTTCCGCAGTGGCGGTAAAAATGCTGGGGCAGGATAACGGCTATTTCGGCAATGCCAAGGTCAAAATTCCACTGCCGCCAAGTTTGCAGAAAATTGAAAGCGGCCTGCGCATGATGGGCATGAAAAAACAGGCCGACGAACTGGTTCTGTCGATGAACCGTGCGGCCGAAGCCGCTGCGCCTGAGGCCCGGCAGTTGCTGGTCGAGGCCGTGAAAAAAATGTCGGTGCAGGATGCCAAGGCCATCCTCACCGGCGGCGATACGGCGGCCACGGATTATTTCCGGCGCACCACCCAGGAACAGCTGACGCAGCGCTTCCTGCCCATCGTCAAGAAGTCGACCGACCGCGTCGGTCTTGCCCAGCAATACAACAGCCTCGCAGGACAGGGCGCATCGTTGGGTCTTGTGAAAAAGGATGATGCCTCGACCGAAACCTATGTCACGCGCAAGGCGCTCGACGGCCTCTACCTGATGATCGCCGAACAGGAAAAATCATTCCGCCAGAACCCGGTCGGCGCCAGCAGCGCAATCGTCAAGAAGGTATTCGGCGCGCTGCAATGATTTTCGGGGAATAAGTCCGCAGGCGCATCAGTTCGCCTGCGCGCCTGCGGCTTTGACGATCGGCACCCAGCGCGCTATTTCCGCCTGCAACAGTTTGCCGAACGCTGCGGGTTGCAGCGGTTCAACCTGCTGGAATCCGGCTTTCTGCAGTGAAGCCCGCGCTGCGGGATTCGCCAGTATGCGCAACACCTCCGCATTCAGCCGGGTCACGATCGGCGCAGGTGTACCGGTCGGCGCAAAAAATCCGAACCATGCATCAACCTGATATCCCTTCAGGCCCTGCTCGTCCAATGTCGGCAAGTCCGGCAGGAATTCAGAGCGCTTGAATCCCGTAGTTCCCAGGCCTTTCAGGCGGCCCTGCTGGATGTGTCCGCGCACCACCGGTATGTTCTGGAAGGTCATCGCCGTTTCACCGGAAATCACCGATCCCGCAGCCTCGGCAGCACCTCGGTAAGACACGTGCACAATGTCGATGCCGGTCATCATCTTCAGCAGTTCGCCTGAAAGATGGTGCGAAGTACCCGAGCCGCCGGAACTGTAGCCGAGAGCCCCGGGCTTCGACTTGGCCTGTGCCACGAGATCCATCACACCCTTCGCCGGATTGGACGGATGGACACTGAGTGCATTGACCACGGCACCGAGATTGACGATGGGCTGAAAATCCTTCACCGGATCGTACTTGAGATCCTTGTAGAGGCCGATATTGATCGCCAGCGTGCCGTTGGTTCCAAGCAGCAGGGTATAACCATCAGGGGTGGCACGCGCAGCCTGCGTCGTACCTATGGCTCCGCCCGCTCCGGGCCTGGTATCCACCACGATTTGCTGCCCTAGCGATTTTGTGAGTTCTGCACCGATGATGCGCGAAATGATGTCGGCAGAACTGCCGGGCCCCAACGGAACAATCAGGCGAATCGGCTTGTTCGGATAGGGCTGGTCCGCGGCGAAAACCGGCAACGACGTCATGCACCCGCATAGTGCCGCGCGCACCAAGATGGCGGTAAATTTGTGGCGGCTGGGTATAGGCATGGCAGGCATTCTCCCTCTGTAATGGCAAATTGCGGATGGCGCCAGGGCGGCGGACGCGGCCGCAACGGTACGCCCTGCACACTCAGCAACATCCATGCCACTGCCAGCCCGCACTATCTGATCATGCAGACGAATTCCTCAAACTTGCCGTTCGGCGTACGCGGCAGTTCTTTTTCGAAATACCTGAAATTCAGATCAAAGGCATAGGTCAGCGCCTCCCGGATCACAGCACCAAGCCGCGCTTCTTCATCGACGCTCAGTGGACGGTCACAGACCAGACGCACTTCTACGGTCTGCAGCGTCTGCTAGATCAGCTGGTATTGCCTTATCGGAGCAATTTCGCGGAACCGGTGAAAACCGACCAGCGGCCAGTGCCTGGTGCCGTCCGGCAAACGCACCAGATTGCGTTCGCGGCCTGCGATGCGTGCCAGCGTCGGCAGCGTACGGCCACAGACGCAAGGCGTGCCCACTGCCGCCAGATCACCAACGACATAGCGGATCAGCGGCATCGCCATATTGTGCAGGCTGCTGACAACGAGGCGCCCGGTTTCGCCGGGCGCGCACGGATTACCGTTGACGTCGATTACTTCGACCAGCATGGTTTCCGCCATCACATGGTACTGGTTGCTGGCGGGACACTGCAGGGCGATATAGCCGAGTTCCTGCGAACTGTAGACATCCTCGATATCCACGCCGAGTACGGCACGACAGGACTCGCGCAATGCCGGCGAAACGGTTTCACCGACACAAAGCACCGCGCGTAAACCGGGCACACGTCTGCCGCTTTGCGCAAAATGCGCAATCAATGCGGTGAGATTGCTCGGGTAGGTCAACAGATATCCCGGCGCATGCTGCTCAATCCATCCTGCCTGAACCGCGACATCCGCATTAAGGTTCAGCAATACAGCAGGGCCGGTCACACGCAAGGCTTCCGATGCCGGCCCCCAACCCGATGTTGCGGCACCGAGCGGGGGTTCAGCCACACCGGGGGACATGACCCGGATCGCCGCGAACTTCAGCGACTGGTCCCGGCCATGCCAATCATGATCGCGCAGCGTATTGGCCTGCCACATCAAGGCGTCCAGCCCAGTACGCATTACATGCACGGGTTCTCCGGTTGCACCGGATGTGCGATTTTCATGAACCGGTCCGAACTGCTGCGGTATTGCGGTGCTGTGCATCGCGGTACCCGCTGCCTGGATATCGCGACGTGTCAGCAGGGGGAGCTTACGCAATGCATCCGGGGTCAGCGCGTTTCCCGGGCGCCACCCTGCGGCAGCAAGACGGTCGCGATACCAGGGCACCGTACGCCAGGCATGATCAAGAACCGCGTCGAGTTGCCGTAATTGATGCCCGAACAAGATCTCCGCAGGCCAGCGTTCGGCCTGTGCGAACTGCCACAGCAAGGCGAGGAGTTGCGCCCCCCGGTCATCCGCCATTGCGGGCCAAACCACACCGGGCACGGCAGACCGTAACTGCGGACTGGTCATACTGACTGCATGACCAGCGTCGGGCAGCGTTCGCCAAGCTCATACCCGTGCTCTTGAACGGCAACGATGCGGAAATCGCCGATGTGGGCATGCGCCTCGGCCAAAGTCGGGAAACTGTAACGCGTATCGACGCCGCGGTAATTCTGGATCGTGTTGACTACCGCCAGCGACCAGCCCAGTTGCGCTGCAAGGACGTCCGGTTGAGGCACTGCATCAGTCCAGGCGTCCCAGACGTCGCCCAGGCGCACGCCTTCCTCGAAAGTCCCGTGCATGGCCATGGCCAGCCGCCATTTAAACGCGTGAAAGTTGCCAATGCGCCCCTTTTTCAAGTCATCAATCACATGACCCGCAGTTTCGCTGCGCTCGGGACGGAGGAAATAACGTATGGCAAGCAGACTGCCCGGCGCCGCGACCCGGCGCAATTCGCGGGCAAATGCGACATAACGGTCACGACCGACCAGCAGGCTGTGACAACCGTCGCCAATCAGCAGATCCTGGGAACTGTCGGGCAGCGGCAGTGCGAACCAGTTGCCGCAGACCGCAGCTCCCGGCGCTTCCGTCGCCGGCCACACGCCCGCAATCATCGGACGCGACCGGTCAACCGCGGTCAACCGCGTTCCATGCGGCCAGTGCATGCGCGCAATTTCCGGGGTAACACCGCAGAGCAGTGCGCGTGGTGCAGCGCTGCGGTTAGCTGCGCTCCACGCTGTCACCGCCTGTTCGAGTAAAGAAATATCTTCGGCCGACGGACGCAATGGCGAACCGATCAGGCTCCATTGCCGCGCGTGCTGACTCCAGTGGTCGGGGTTTGCAGAGGGCATCCGGCTTGTATTCCGCGGCCTTAGTGCGCCTTGTCCCAGTTGGGTCCGACCCCGACCTCGACCAGCAGCGGCACCGCAAGTTGCGCCACGCCGGTCATCAGCCGCGTCAACTCGCTCTTGACCACGGCCAATTCGGCGTCCGGCACTTCCAGCACCAGCTCGTCATGCACCTGCATGATCAGCAGTGATTTCATGTTCTGTGCGGTCAGCCACTTCTGCACCTGGATGGTCGCCATCTTGATCAGATCGGCGGCAGTACCCTGCATCGGCGCATTGATTGCCGCGCGTTCCGCACCCTGGCGGCGGTTGCCGTTGCTGCTGCGGATTTCCGGCAGCCACAGGCGGCGGCCGAACACGGTTTCGACGTAACCCTGCTGATGCGCCTGCTCGCGCGTCACCCGCATGTATTCGGCGACGCCGGGATAACGTTGGAAATAACGATCCATGTACTGCTGCGCAGCGGCACGTTCCAGATTGAGCTGGCGCGCGAGGCCGAAAGCCGACATGCCGTAGATCAGACCGAAGTTGATCACCTTGGCATAACGCCGCTGCTCGTTGTCCACCGCCTTCACATCAACGCCGAAAATTTCAGCGGCGGTCGCGCGGTGGATGTCTTCGCCTGCGGCAAACGCGCGCAGCAGGTTTTCGTCGCGCGAGATGTGCGCCATGATGCGCAGCTCAATCTGCGAATAGTCGGCGGACACGATGTGCGAGCCCGGCGGCGCAATGAAGGCTTCACGAATGCGCCGGCCTTCTGCGGTGCGGATGGGAATGTTCTGCAGATTGGGGGCGCTGCTGGCCAGACGTCCGGTCACCGCGGTGGCCTGCTCATAGCTGGTGTGCACGCGCCCGGTGCTGCGGTTGACCATGCCCGGCAGCTTGTCGGTATAGGTCGATTTCAGCTTGGCCAGGCCGCGGTAGTCGAGGATCAATTGCGGCAGCGGGTGGTCGAGTGCCAGTTCCGCCAGCGACTCTTCGTCAGTAGACGGCGCACCCGTCGGTGTTTTTTTGACCGGCTTCAGGCTCTTCTTGTCGAACAGCACTTCCTGGATCTGTTTCGGTGAACTCAGGTTGAAAGGCTGTCCGGCCTCGGCGTGTGCCCGTGCTTCGATAGCAATCATCTTTGCACCGAACTCCGCTGACAGTTCCGCGAGAAGTTTCTGGTCGAGCAGCACGCCATTGCGTTCCATCGTATACAGCACCGCCATCACCGGCATCTCGATGTCGGCGTAGATGGATTTCAGTTTTTCGTCGCCGGCGATTCGCGGAAACAAGGCCTGATGCAACTGCAGCGTAATGTCGGCATCTTCGGCGGCGTATTCGCTGGCGCCTTCGATCGCCACTTGCTCAAAACCGATACGTTTGGCGCCCTTACCCGTAACATCATCATAACTTATTGTTTTTATTGATAAAATTCTTTGCGCCATGGAATCCATATCATGCCGCTGGTGGCTTTCCAGCACATAGGATTCGAGCAGCGTGTCGTGCATGATGCCGCGCAGTTCAATACCGCAATTGGCAAAGATGTGGGTGTCGTACTTGATGTGCTGGCCGAGTTTGGCGTGCTGGTCACTCTCCAGCCACGGCCGCAGTTTTTCCAGCACAAGCGTGCGCGGGAGCTGGTCAGGCGCACCGGCATAAACGTGGCCAAGCGGAATATATGCGGCATGCCCCGGTTCAACCGACAGCGAAATACCCACCAGTTCCGCCGTCAGCGGATCAAGACTGGTGGTTTCCGTATCCACTGCGGTCAGTTCAGCAGCTTCGACGCGTTTGATCCAGTCATCCAGTGCGGCTTCGGTCAACACCGTCTCATAGCTGCGGGAAACCGGTCGCGACGGCGGGGCAATGACTGCAGCGGGGACATCCGCGGCCGGGGCAGCAACACCGCCATCCAGTTCGCGGCGCCAGGTCTTGAATTCAAAACGATCGAAAAGTTTCGCCAGCGTCGCGACATCCTGCGGTTGGGGCGCGAGGTCTTCGATGCGCAGCGGCAGTTCGACATCGCATTTAATGGTCAGCAGCTGTTTCGCCTGCGGCAGCCAATCCAGAGACAGACGCAGATTTTCACCGACCGCGCCGCCGATGTCGGGCGCGTTTTTGACGATATTGTCGAGCGTGCCGTACTGGGTCAGCCACTTCACCGCGGTTTTCGGGCCGACTTTCGGCACGCCCGGCACGTTGTCGACGGCATCGCCGATCAACGTCAGGTAATCGATGATGCGTTCCGGCGGCACGCCGAATTTCTGCCTGACGCCGGAGACGTCCAGGTTTTCATTGGACATGGTATTGACCAGCGTGATCTGCGGCGTCACCAGCTGGGTGATGTCCTTGTCGCCCGTTGAAATCACCACATGCATACCGGCCTGCTCGGCCTGCCGCGCCAGCGTGCCGATCACGTCATCGGCTTCAACGCCTGAAACCTCTATCAGCGGCCAGCCCATCGCCACAATCGCCTCCTTCAACGGCGCGATCTGTGCAGCCAGTTCATCCGGCATGGACGGGCGGTTGGCTTTGTATTGCGGATAAAGGTCGTCACGAAATGTCTTGCCCTTGGCATCGAATACACAGGCGCTGTATTCAGCCGGGATGTCCTTGTGCAGCTTGCGCAGCATGTTCAGCACGCCGTAAATGGCGTTAGTCGGCTCTCCACGGCTGTTGCTGAGGTCACGAATGGCATGAAAAGCGCGGTAAAGATAAGACGAACCATCAACTAGAAGCAGGGTTTTCATGCAATACCGTGTCAGCGTGGATTTTCGGCGGCGCATTGCCGCGCGTAGACGTCTCGATTATCGCAGAGTTCGGATACGTTCCGCCTTTCAAAAGATCCGCGAAAGCCGGATAATGAGCCAACTCCGGAGTCCTCGATGCGAAACATTCTGCAACTGACCCTACTTCTGGCGGCTCTCGCGGCTGCGTTGCCTGCGTCCGCACAGGACCGCTCCAAGGCCCAGCCGATCCCGGAACCGCCGCCGCCCCCCGCAGGCTTCGAACTGGACCCCGCGATGGAACCGCAGGTCACCATCCGCAAGCGCGGCGAAGATACCATCGAGGAATACCGGATCGGCGGCAAGCTGTACATGGTCAAGGTGACGCCCCCCGGCGGCCGCCCCTATTTCCTCATTGATGACCGCGGCGACGGAAAATTCTCGCGCCAGGATTCCCACGATACAGGCATCCGCCCGCCGATGTGGGTCATCCACCAGTTCTAGCAGGGCAGCAGGCACGGCAATGACTGATCGTGCGATCACACGAGCGGACTCCTGCGCGAGCGCCGCTTCCACCAACTTTCACGCCACCGCGTAATGTCCGTCTTCACCACAGTCACCGCTGAGCAACTGCACCGCTGGCTGCAGAATTATTCTGTGGGTGAGCTGCTCGATCTGCAGGGCATCAGCGCCGGCATCGAAAACACCAATTATTTTGTCACCACCAGTGGTGGCCGTTATGTGCTGACGCTGTTTGAAAAGCTGACTTCGCAGGAACTCCCCTTTTATCTCAACCTGATGGCGCACCTGGCCGAACGCGGCGTTCCCAGCGCGCACCCTGTAGCCAGCCATGGCGGCAGCTACCTGGGTACGCTGAACGGTAAACCCGCAGCGCTGGTGGCCCGCCTTGAAGGACGGGATGTCACGGCGCCAACCGTCGTGCAATGCGCAGCGGTCGGCGCAGCGCTGGCCCGGCTGCATCTTGCAGGCCAGTCCTATCCGGCGACGATGGCCAATCCGCGCGGCCCTGCCTGGTGGAAGGCGGTTCAGCCGGAAATCCTTCCATTCATTCCGGCCGCGGAGGCAGAACTGCTCGACGCGGAAATCCGTTTTCAGGACACCCATCGCCTGTCCGGACTGCCGCATGGCGCAATCCATGGCGACCTTTTCCGCGACAACGTGCTGCTCAGCGGGGATCGCGTTGCCGGCGTCATCGACTTTTATTTCGCTTGCAGCGACGCCTTGCTCTATGACGTCGCCATTGCCGTCAATGACTGGTGTGTCGGCGCGGATGGTGCGCTCGATGAAGCACGGACCCGCGCGTTCATCGATGCTTACGCAGGCGTTCGTCCGTACACAGCTGAGGAGCACCGGGCCTGGCCGCTGATGCTGCGTGCGGGCGCGCTGCGGTTCTGGGTCTCGCGGCTTTATGATTTTCACCTGCCTCGCGCAGGCGAACTCACACACGCAAAGGATCCCGGACATTTCCGGCGCATCCTCGAACAGCGCATCCGTGATCAACAAGTGTTGCCGGGACTGACGCCATGAACAAACTGGATATCCGCCATTTCAAGGCCAATCAGGGCTGGCAATGGATCAAGGCCGGCGCTGCACTGCTCGCCAAGAATCCTGCGCAACTGATCATGATGCTCGTTGCGCTTTTTGCCTTGTTCAGACTCCTGCTGGGGATTCCTTTCGTCGGGCCGCTCGTCTTGCTGACGATCCCCATCGCACTGATTGGAATCATCGAAAGTTGCCGCGCCATCCAATTCGGAAAGCCGCTGGCATTTGGTTACCTGCTTTCCGGCTTCACGCGTAACACGGGGGCGCTGCTGATACTCGGATCGCTTTCTGTGGCATTCAACTTTCTGGTGCTGATCGTCATGTCGGTGATCGGCGGCGACTCCTTCCAGGAAGTCATCAAGCTGTCGACGCAACAGAAAATTTCCCCGGAAAATGCCAGCGAACTGAGCAATGCCGCATCGGGAATACTTGCTGCGCTGCTGGTTGGATGGGTGCTGTCGATTGCAGTAATGATGGCGCTCTGGTTTGCGCCATTGCTGGTTTATTACAACAACCTGAAACCGTATGAGGCGATGTTGTGCAGTTTTACCGCATGCAAAAAGAATCTCGGGGCTTTTGCGGTTTACGGCGGGATCATTTTCAGCGTTCTGGTCATGGTCATGCCATTTGCGATGTCGGCTCGCCTGCTGGACCTGGGCCTCTTGCTGCTCGCCCCGGTTGTGATCCCGAGCATTCTTGTGGCCTACACCGAGATCTTTGTTGAGGTTCCGGATAATCCCGAAGAAACAACCGGCTGACGCAGGATTTACGGATCAGGCCGCTTCGAGCCTGGCATAAGCCAGCGCCAGCCATTTCAGCCCGGAATCCCTGAAGTTCACCTGCACACGAGCGTCTGCGCCGGCGCCCTCGGCATTGACAATCACGCCTGCGCCGAATTTGGCATGCTTGACCGCCTGACCGATGCGCCAGGGGAAGTCCCGCGACTGCAACGCCGGTGCCGTTGACTGGCCCGAAAGACTGCGCGCCGGCGAGCCATACGACGGCGCACCCTGCCGTGCGTACGATGGCGCCTGCCGCGTATGGTTGACCCGTTGCAGCAGCGCTTCGGGCAGTTCCCGGAAAAACCGCGACGGCACGTTGTATCGCGTCTGGCCGTGCAGCATGCGGCTTTGCGCCAATAACAAGTACAACCGGCGCCGCGCCCGTGTCAGCGCGACATACATCAGCCGCCGCTCTTCTTCGACACCCTCGGCCTCGGCCATGCTGTTCTCATGCGGAAACAGGCCTTCTTCCAGGCCGGTGATGAACACTGCATGGAATTCCAGACCCTTGGCCGAGTGTACGGTCATCAGCTGCAGCGCATCCGAGCCCACCTCGGCCTGGTGTTCGCCGGCTTCCAGCGCTGCATGCGCGAGAAAAGCCGTCAGTTCATCCATTTCCTCTTCCGGCGGCGCACCTTCAGCAGGCATCTGCGTCGCACGCTCCTCGACAAACATCGCCGCGGCATTGACCAGTTCGTCCAGGTTCTCCAGCCGGTCGGCGCCTTCCTTTTCATTCCGGTAATGCGCAGTAAGACCGCTATGCTCGACAACATGGGCGATCGCCTCCGGCAGCGGCAGTCCCGCAGTGGCGCCGCGCATGGCTTCGATCAGCTTGACGAACGCCGCAATGCTCGCCGCGGCCTTGCCCGACAAGGTATTGGCGCAAGCCGCCGCCCACAGGCTCATGCCGCCCTCATTTGCCATGTTCTGCGCCATGCCTTGCAACTGCTCGAGGCTGCGCGCACCGATGCCACGCGTCGGAAAATTGATCACCCGCAGCAGCGCGCCGTCGTCTTCCTGGTTGGCCACGAGGCGCAGATAGGCCAGCGCATGCTTGATTTCCTGGCGCTCGAAAAAGCGCAATCCGCCGTAAACCCGGTACGGCATGCCCGCGGTGAACAGCGCATGCTCAATGACCCGCGACTGCGCGTTGGAGCGGTAGAGCACGGCAATATCGGCCAATCGCTCGCCGGATGCGCGCAGATTGCGCACTTCCTCGACGATGTACGCGGATTCTTCGTAATCGGTGGCGGCCTCGAACACCCGCAGCGGCTCGCCTTTCGCGTCTTCGGTCCACAGACTTTTGCCGAGGCGCTTGCGATTGTGCTCAATCAGCGCATTGGCGGCATCGAGGATGTTGCCGTGTGATCTGTAGTTCTGCTCAAGCTTGATCACGCGCTCGATGTGAAAATCACGCTGCAGGTCCTGCATATTGGCCGTGGTGGCGCCACGCCAGCCGTAAATCGACTGGTCATCATCGCCCACGGCAAAAATGGCGTTGTTCTGGCCGGCCAGCAGTTGCAGCCAGCGATACTGCAGCCGGTTGGTATCCTGGAATTCGTCAACGAGGATATGCCGGAAGCGCCTGGCGTAGTGGTCGCGCAGCGATTCGTTGCGCGCCAATAGTTCGTAAGACCGCAGTAACAGTTCGGCAAAATCGACCACGCCTTCACGCTGGCACTGGCGGTCGTATTCGGCGTACACCTCAACCATACGCCGCGAAAAATCGTCGTAAGGCTCGACCTTGTCGGCGCGCTTGCCTTCTTCCTTCTGCGCGGCGATGAACCACTGGGCCTGACGCGGCGGATAACGCTCTTCGTCGACATTCATGCCCTTCATCAGCCGCTTGACCAGCGCCAGCTGGTCCTGGGTATCGAGGATCTGGAACAGCTGGGGCAGGCCGGCCTCGCGGTAATGCGCGCGCAGCATGCGGTTGCACAGCCCGTGGAAGGTGCCCACCCACATGCCGCGGGTGTTGATCGGCAGCATCGCGGTCAGGCGGGTCAGCATTTCCTTCGCCGCCTTGTTGGTGAAAGTCACCGCAAGCACGCTCATCGGACTGATCTGCCCGGTCTGGATCAGCCAGGCCATGCGCGTCGTCAGCACGCGCGTCTTGCCGCTGCCGGCCCCGGCGAGGATCAGCGCGGACTGGTGCGGCAGGGTGACGGCTTCGAGCTGGTGCTCGTTGAGGCCTGAAAGGAAGGCGGGGGTCATCGTTTGATGCGGATTGGGCACGCCGGATTATACGTGACGGACCCTCGCGACCCGATGGGATTCAGGCGGAGCGGATATAATCGCGCTTTCCCGATCACCCCTCCCCACCGGCATCATGCAGCAAAAATACAACCCGCAGGTCATCGAACGCGACGCGCAAAAATTCTGGGACGACGGACAGGCTTTCCGCGCCGTCGAAAACAACGGCAAGCCGAAATACTATTGCCTGTCGATGTTCCCCTATCCCTCGGGCAAGCTGCACATGGGCCATGTGCGCAACTACACCATCGGCGACGTGCTGACGCGTTATCACCGCATGAAGGGCTTCAACGTGCTGCAGCCGATGGGCTGGGACGCGTTTGGTCTGCCCGCAGAAAATGCCGCGATGGCCAACGGCGTGCCGCCGGCGAAGTGGACCTGGGACAACATTGCGTACATGCGCAAGCAGCTGAAATCGCTGGGTTTCGCCATCGACTGGAGCCGCGAACTCGCCACCTGCAGCCCCGACTACTATCGCTGGAACCAGTGGCTGTTCCTGCGCATGCTCGAAAAAGGCATCGCCTACAAAAAGACCCAGGTGGTGAACTGGGATCCGATCGACCAGACCGTACTCGCCAATGAACAGGTCATCGACGGCAAGGGTTGGCGCACCGGCGCGACCGTCGAGAAGCGCGAAATCCCCGGCTATTATTTGGCCATCACCAAATACGCGGACGAGTTGCTCGAGGCCCTCGACACGCTGCCGGGCTGGCCGGACCGGGTCAAGGCGATGCAGGCCAACTGGATCGGCAAAAGCTACGGCGTGCGTTTCGCCTTCCCGTATAAGATCGACGGCAAGGCGGAAAAACTGTGGGTGTTCACCACCCGTGCCGACACCATCATGGGCGTGACCTTTGTCGCCGTCGCCGCAGAACATCCGCTCGCCACACGCGCCGCGCAGGGCAATCCGAAACTCGCCGCCTTCATCGATGAATGCAAACACGGCTCCGTAATGGAAGCCGACATGGCGACGATGGAAAAGAAAGGCATGCCGACCGGCATTTTTGTCGAGCATCCGCTGACCGGAGAAAAAATCGAAATCTGGGTCGGCAACTATGTGCTGATGGGTTACGGCGAAGGCGCCGTAATGGCGGTACCCGCACACGACGAGCGCGACTTCCATTTCGCCAAACAGTATGGCCTGCGCATCACCCAGGTCATTGATGTGGCGGGTCAACCCTTCTCGACCGATGCCTGGCAGGAGTGGTACGCCGACAAGGAAAAAGGCGTCTGCACGCATTCCGGCAAATACGACGGCGTGAATTATTCCGCAGCCGTCGACGCCATCGCCGCCGACCTCGCCGCCAAAGGCCTCGGTGAAAAACAGGTGCTCTACCGCCTGCGCGACTGGGGCGTGTCGCGCCAGCGCTACTGGGGCTGTCCGATTCCGATCATCCACTGCGCCGACTGCGGTGACGTGCCGGTGCCGGACAAGGACCTGCCGGTGGTATTGCCCGAGGACTGTGTGCCCGACGGCAGCGGCAACCCGCTGAACAAACGTGCGGACTTCGTCAATTGTGCCTGCCCGAAATGCGGAAAACCGGCAAAACGCGAAACCGACACCATGGACACTTTTGTCGATTCGTCCTGGTACTACCTGCGTTACGCCTGTGCCGACAGCAGCACGGCCATGGTCGACGAACGCGTCAATTACTGGTTGCCGGCCGATCAATACATCGGCGGCATTGAACACGCCATCCTGCACCTTCTGTATTCACGCTTCTGGAGCAAGGCGATGCGTGACCTCGGCCTGGTGAAACTGGATGAACCGTTCAAGAACCTGCTGACGCAGGGCATGGTGCTGAACGAGATTTTTTTCCGCAAACCGGCCGCTGGCCGCATCACCTACTACAACCCTGCCGATGTTGATCTGATCATCGACGACAAGGGCAACCGCAGCGGCGCAACGCTGCGCAGCGATGGCCAGCCCGTCGAATCCGGCGGTATCGGCACGATGTCGAAATCGAAGAACAACGGCGTTGATCCGCAGGCGCTGATTGAAAGCTACGGCGCCGACATCGCGCGCTTTTACATGATGTTCACCGCACCACCCGAGCAGACGCTGGAGTGGTCGGATGCCAGCGTCGAAGGTGCATCGCGCTTTTTGCGCCGCGTGTGGACGCTGGGCTATGAGATCGGCCAGCGCCCCGCAGTCAACGCAATTCCTGCAACGCTGCCCGCGCCGCTGGCCGGCGCACGGCGCGAAATGCATGCCGTACTGAAACAGGGCAACTACGACCTCGGCCGTCATCAGTTCAATACCGTCGCCTCGGCGACGATGAAAATGCTCAACGCGCTGGAAGGCGTGCTGAAAGGCGGCAACGACGAAGCCGCCAATGCCGTTCTGCGCGAAGGCCTGTCCATTCTGCTGCGGGTGCTGTCGCCGATCACCCCGCACATCACGCATCAGCTTTGGCGCGACCTCGGCTACGGCGATGACATCCTTGCCGCTCCGTGGCCCGAACCGGATGCGCAGGCGCTGATGGAGTCGGAAATCGAACTGGTGGTGCAGGTCAACGGCAAAAAGCGTGGTGATATTCGCATCGCCAAGGACGCCGACAAGGCAACCATCGAAAGCGCCGTGCTCGCTCACGCGGAAGTGCAGAAATTCATGGCCGGGCAGCCCGCCAAAAAAGTTGTTATCGTGCCTGGACGCCTGGTCAACGTTGTCGTCTGAATACCCATGAAAACCTATGCCACCCTGCTATTGACGCTGCTCCTTGCAGGCTGCGGTTTTCAGCTGCGCGGTTCGGCCTCACTGCCCTTCGAGACACTGCATGTGCAGGCTCCGGTCGGCTCGCAGTTCGGTAAGCAATTACGGCGCCTGGTCACCGCGGGCAGCAGCACACGCATTGTCGAAGTCGCAAAAGGCGCTGACGCCACACTGGTGCTGGTCAATGAACTGCGTGAAAAAAACATCCTGTCACTGTCCGGCGGCGGACGCGTGCGCGAATACCAGCTGAAATACCGCATGTCGTACCGCTTGCTTGATCGCAATGGGGTCGAGGTCATTCCGGTTACGGAAATCGCGCTGGTACGGGACTTCTCCTTCAATGACAGCGACACGCTGTCGAAGGAGGCCGAAGAAGCCCTGCTGTTCCGCGACATGCAGAGCGATGCGGTGCAGCAGTTGCTGCGTCGACTGCAACTGACCAAGCCCACGCCCGCCAACGCCTGACGCGTTGCCGCATCGCGGCGGCAGCCGGAAGTCGACGGCATCGGGCGGTAACCGCTCAGTGCTTTGCCCGGCCGTCGAGATTTCACGTGACCGCAAATACAGCCTTGTCGTAGACTAACGTCGCGATGAAAATCACCACCGAGCAGCTGCACCAGAACCTCGCACGGGACCTGAAGCCCCTCTACACCGTGTTTGGCACCGAACCGCTGCTCGCCCTCGAAGCCAGCGACCGTATCCGCAACAAGGCGCGCACCGAGGGTTATACCGAGCGCGAAGTCCTCACTGCAGATTCCGGCTTCAAGTGGAGCCAGCTGGCACTTACAGGCAGCACACAGTCCCTGTTCGCATCGCGCAAATTGCTTGAACTGCGCATCCCCACCGGCAAACCCGGCAAGGAGGGCGGCGAGGCGCTGCAAAACTTCTGTCAGTCGCTGCCGCCGGATACCGTGACGCTGATCTACGTGCCCGATCTCGACTGGCGCGGCCAGAAAGCCGCCTGGTTTGAAGCGCTGGAACGCGCTGGCGTCGCCGTCGAAGCCAAACCGGTGCTGCGTCGAGCCCTGCCGCAATGGATCGCCGGCCGACTCGGCCTGCAACAGCAGGAAGCAGATACGGAAACGCTTGATTTCATTGCTGATCGCGTCGAAGGCAATCTGCTCGCCGCTTATCAGGAAGTGCAGAAGCTCGCGCTGCTGTTCCCGCAAGGAACCATCACCTTTGATCAAGTACGCGAAGCGGTGCTCGATGTCGCCCGTTACGAAGTCTTCAACCTCGGCGAAATCATGCTCGAAGGCGATCCGCTGCGAGTCGCACGCGTGCTCGACGGCCTGCAGGGCGAAGGCACCGCCGCGCCACTGGTGTTGTGGTCGCTGTCCGAAGAAATCCGCGCCATCGGCAAGATCATCACAGGTGTCAACGGCGGCAAACCGGCATCCATGATGATGCGTGAAGCGCGCATCTGGGGCCCTTCACACCAGAGTGCGATGCAGAACAACCTGCGCCGCTTTACGCTGGGCCAGGTCACCGAAGCGCTGCGCCACGCCGAGGTGATCGATCGCATGGTCAAGGGCCTGGTACGCGGCGATGTCTGGGATGAATTGCTGCAACTCGCATTGCGCTTTGCGCGCAACAATCCGGGCACGGTGAAGGCGCAGGCGCCGCGGCGCAGCAGCAATGCGGCGTTTGCCGCGCATCCGGCGCTGTTCTAGTTACTTGTTTACCTAAGTTTCACAACCTTCGCCCGCGTGCATCCGTACGTGCGACTCCACTTTGTACCAGATCGCGCGCCTGTAAACCGCTGCACAATGGGCTGGAGATCGGCCAAGTGGACGTGTGGGCCGCGCGGAGTAGCGGGCTTCGGAAAATCCGATCATCGAGCAATGATTGGTGAGGGTTAAAACTGCATTCCACATAAGCATTTGTTTTTATTATTATTTTTATCAATTAAATGGGGGGATTCAACTCTCTCCTATATTTTAAATATTACTCTTCAATGAGAAATAGTTTTGCGTATCGCTAGCTATTACTTCTGAACTCGGGCAAAAGAATGTCGATTGATGAATAAATTTAGGGAAATCACCGCCCGTTCTGGAATAAAGAATTAAATTGGCTACAATTTTTTCGTCAGATCTACGAATGATTGACCACTCTGTCCTTCCAATGGTGGCATTACCTTCTGATGCAAATATTTTTCCATGCGCTCGAACGGCATAAACAGGCGATTTAGGATGAGCTAATTCTTTCACCAATATCGTGAATTTCCCCTCGCTCCTGTTCAAGAAATTCATTTCGTCTTTGGTAATCCTTACACGCTCAAGAATATGCACCCCCCCATCCTTGTCGCACATTTCCCGAACCTGCGCATCCCAGTACGATTGCCGCCCCGGCACATAGCCCGCGCAGCCTGCAAGCGCCGCAGTGAATAGCATTGTGAGAGTAAAAGGTACTGGGGTCGATTTCTTCACCATCATCATCCCCCTTCACAACAATTCCAACACCAACTGATCTACCTGATCCGCACTGCTGACTGAGCCTCGCGCACTTGGCCATGTAAGCGTCGCCATGGCGCAGTCCCTGCACCGGTAGATTGTAGGGTTTCCGCCGCAGTCACGGACACTTGCCGGGCGGCGTCTTCGTGCCGCCGCCTGCTAGAATCCCCCCTTATGGATCTCCAGACCTACATGATCACCGTCGGCAAAGCCGCGCGCGCCGCATCGCGCGCGATGGCGGTCGCCGATACCGGCGCCAAAAACAAGGCGCTGCAGGCCATGGCTGATGCCATCGAGCAGTCGGCCGCGACGCTGCTGCGCGAAAACGCCCGCGACGTCGAGGCCGCCAAAACCAAGGGCCTTGATGCTGCGTCCGTCGACCGGCTGACGCTGACATCCAAAACCGTCGCCTCGATGGCCGACGGCCTGCGCCAGATCGCCGCGCTGCCGGACCCGATCGGCGAAATCAGTGGGCTCAAATACCGCCCGTCAGGCATCCAGGTCGGGCAGATGCGCGTGCCGCTGGGTGTCATCGGCATCATTTATGAATCACGACCGAATGTGACCGCGGATGCGGCCGGGCTGTGCCTGAAATCCGGCAATGCCGCGATCCTGCGCGGCGGCTCGGAAGCGCTGCATTCGAATCAGGCGATTGCCGCCTGCGTGCAGACCGGCCTGAAGGCTGCGGGTCTGCCGGAAACCGCGGTGCAGGTCATAGCGACTGCGGATCGCGCAGCGGTCGGCGAACTGATCACGATGCAGGACTACGTCGATGTCATCGTGCCGCGCGGCGGCAAGGGACTGATCGAGCGGCTGATGCGCGAATCGCGCATTCCGATGATCAAGCACCTGCACGGCGTCTGCCATGTCTATATCGATGACAAGGCGGATTTCGACAAGGCGCTGCGTATTGCCGACAACGCCAAGACTCAGCGCCTCGGCACCTGCAACACCATGGAAACGCTGCTGGTCGCACGCGACATCGCGGCCAAAATCCTGCCGCCGCTGTGCAAGATCTATGCGGATAAAAAAATCGAGCTACGCGGTGATGAGGCGGCGCGCGCCCTCGTGTCCGGCATGAAAGCCGCGACCGAAGAAGACTGGCATAGCGAATACCTTGACGCCATTCTGTCGATCCGCATCGTCGACGGGCTGGATGCAGCGATTGATCACATCGCGCGATACGGTTCGCAGCACACCGACGCCATCGTCACCGAGGACATCACCCGTGCGCGGCGTTTCCTGCGCGAAGTCGATTCGAGTTCGGTGATGGTCAATGCCTCGACGCGTTTCGCCGACGGTTACGAGTACGGCCTCGGTGCGGAGATCGGCATTTCCACCGACAAGATCCACGCGCGCGGCCCGGTGGGGCTGGAAGGCCTGACTTCACTGAAATACGTCGTGTTCGGGGACGGCCAGATCCGCGGCTGATTCGACAGCACCCTTCGGGGTGATTCATTAATATTTGATTTTAAAAGAGTTTTTTATGAGCCAAACGGTCGAAGTCAAAGTCCCGGATATCGGTGATTTCAAGAGCATCCCGGTCATCGAAGTGCTGGTGAAACCCGGCGACACCGTGAACAAGGAAGATCCGCTGGTCACGCTGGAGTCCGACAAGGCGACGATGGACATTCCCGCGCCTTCCGCCGGCATCGTCAAAACCATCAGCCTCAAACCCGGCGACAAGGTGTCGATGGGTTCGCTGATCCTGACCCTCGAATCATCCGGCGCTGCCGCGCCTGCTGCGCAAGCGTCAGCTCCTGCACCTGCGGCGGCAAAACCCGAAGCGCCTGCACCGGCGCCAGCAGCGGCTGCGAAATCCGACATCAAGGCCGACATCCACGCCGAAGTGGTTGTACTCGGCGCCGGCCCCGGCGGCTATACCGCAGCCTTCCGCGCCGCCGACCTCGGCAAGAAGGTCGTGCTGATCGAACGTTATCCGACACTCGGCGGCGTCTGCCTCAACGTCGGCTGCATTCCGTCAAAAGCACTGCTGCACATGGCCAAGGTCATCACCGAAGCCGATGAAGCGGCGCATGCCGGCATCACTTTCGGCAAACCGAAAATCGAAATCGACAAGCTGCGCGCGTGGAAAGACGGCGTGTTGGGCAAGCTGACCAAAGGCCTGTCGGGTCTCGCCAAGCAGCGCAAGGTGCAGGTCATCACCGGCCGCGGCGAATTTGCCTCGTCCAACACGATCCGCGTGGAAACCGCTGACGGTGTGAAGACCGTTTCTTTCGACAGCTGCATCATCGCCGCCGGCTCCTCGGTCGCAAAAATTCCGGGATTCCCCTACGACGATCCGCGCATCATCGATTCCACCGGCGCACTGAAGCTGGCAACCGTGCCGAAACGCATGCTGATCATCGGCGGCGGCATCATCGGCCTGGAAATGGCCACTGTGTATGACGCACTGGGTTCGAAAATCACCGTGGTCGAATTGATGGACGGCCTGATCCCCGGCGCCGACAAAGACGTGGTGCGCCCGCTGGCCAAACGCATCGAGAAGCGCTACGAAAAAATCCTGCTCAAAACCAAGGTCGCGAAAATTGAAGCGCAGAAGGATGGCCTCAAGGTCACCTTCGAAAGCACTGACGGAAAAACCACGACGGATATCTTTGATGCCGCACTGATGGCAGTGGGTCGCCGGCCCAATGGCCGTGACATCAAGGCCGATGTCGCCGGCGTGACCGTCAACGAGCGCGGCTATATCCCGGTCGACAAACAGCAGCGTACCAACGTGCCGCATATCTACGCCATCGGCGACGTCTGCGGCGAACCGATGCTTGCGCACAAGGCCACTTACGAAGCCAAGATCGCCGCTGAAGTCATCGCCGGTCACAAGGCCTTCTTCGACGCCCGCACGATTCCGTCGGTCGCCTATACCGATCCGGAAATCGCCTGGATGGGTCTCACCGAAACCCAGGCGCAGGCCCAGGGCATCGAATACGACAAGGCGGTGTTCCCGTGGGCCGCCAGCGGCCGCGCACTGGCCACCGGCCGCGACGAAGGCATGACCAAGGCGCTGTTCGACAAAAAAACGCGCCGCCTGATCGGTGCCGCGATGACCGGCGTCAATGCCGGCGAACTGATTGCCGAAGCGGTGCTGGCGCTGGAAATGGGCGCCGACTCGCACGATATCGGCCTGACCATTCACCCGCATCCGACGCTGTCGGAAACCCTGTTCTTTGCCGCGGAAATGGCCGAAGGTTCGATCACCGACCTCTACGTACCGAAAAAATAAACACCCGGCGCGCGCGCGGACATGGCCGTCAATCCCGACGACATCGTCACCTTCATCATCCAGCACAAGGTGCACGCCACGCACCGGGAACAGTATGAGCAGTGGCTGCGCGATATCGGGCGTGAGGCCGAGCGCTACCCCGGCCATCTCGGCACCAACGTCATCCGCCCGCTGGATGCGGCTGGTCAATACACCATCATCATCCGCTTTGATCAATACGATCACCTGCAAGCCTGGGTGGAATCCGATACCCGCCGCAACTATGTGCGCAAGGTCGAACCCATCCTCGAAGGCGGCGACCGCATCGAAATCAAATCCGGACTGGATTTCTGGTTCACGCCGCCGGGCGTGCGCGCACCCAACCGTTTCAAGCAGTTCCTGATCACCTTTTCGGCGATCTACCCGCTGACGCTGCTGGTGCCGGCCGGGCTTTCACCGGCAATCGAGGCGATGCCGCTGCTGGGTAATCTGTTCATCAGCCGTTTTCTGGTCGCCGCCATCATCGTCTGGCTGATGGTTTACGCAATCATGCCGCGCTACACCCGCTTGGTTTCCGACTGGCTGTATCGCTGATCCCGTTGTTGTAACGTATTGTGGACGGGCTCCCGTTCAGGGTATTCACGCCTTCTTCGCAGTTGCCGCCCCTGCACCCAGGCGTTAGCATCGCGTATTCCACTGCATCAAACGTCCACATTAAGGAACACCCTTTGAAGCTCGTCCTGACCATCGCCACGGCGCTGGCTTTTGCCGCTTCCGCGTCGCTGGCGCAAACCTTTCCATCGAAACCGATCCGCTGGGTAGTGCCTTCCTCGGCCGGCGGCGGCAATGATCAGTTGGCGCGTCTGTTCGGCGCCAAGATGACGCAGAACTGGGGGCAACAGGTCATCGTCGATCTGCGCCCGGGCGCGGCGGGTATCGTCGGCTCGGAAATCGTCGCCAAGGCGCCGCCCGACGGCTATACGATTCTGATCGTCGCCACCGGTTATTCGCTCAATCCCAGCCTGTACGCGACGCTGCCCTACGACACGCTCAACGATTTTGCGCGGGTGACGCTGCTGGCTTATTCGCCGAACGTGCTGGTGGTGCATCCCTCGCTGCCGGTCAAAACCGTGAAGCAACTGATCGCACTGGCCAAATCGCGCCCCGGTGATCTGAACTACGCCTCATCGGGCGCCGGCACCGGCGGCCATCTGTCGATCGAACTGCTCAAGCATATGGCAGGCATTCAGATGGTGCATGTGCCGTACAAGGGCGCAGGTGACTCCACTGCCGCCGTGGTCAGCGGCCAGGTGCACATGCTGATGACTGCTCCGGGCGCCGCAATCCCCTTCATCAAGTCAGGCCGGCTGCGTGCCATCGCGGTCGGTTCAGGCGCACGCGTCAAGGCCCTGCCCGAGGTGCCGACCGTCGCTGAAGCCGGATTACCCGGTTATGCCGTCGAGGGTTATTACGGCGTACTGGCCCCGGGGAAAACCCCGCGGCCGATCATCGACCGGCTGCATGGCGAAATGGCGCGCATCAGCAAACTGCCGGACGTCAACGCGCAGATGGAAGCCAGCGGCTTCGATCCGGTTGCGCTGGGCCCGGATCAGTTCACCGAATTCGTCAAAAAGGAACTGCAGAAATGGCCGCCGGTGTTCAAGGCCGCCGGCATCAAAGTCAATTAACCGGAAAACGAAACGCTTCGTTTTCCCGCAACACCGCTGATTCACTGGAGACTGCAATGGGACAGGTTTTTCTCGTAGTACCGGATGCACCGATCGAACAGGCGGTGCAGCTGAATGCCAACCGGACAATCGGCGAATCCGGAATCCGCCTCGGCATTCTCGATAACACCAAGGGCAACGCCGATCATCTGCTGAACATGATCATCGAAGGCGTGAAAAAGGAATTCAAGGTGGATTCGGTGGTGATGACGCGCAAGGCCGCTTCCAGCCGCCCTGCCGCTGAAGACATCCTCGACAAGCTGGCAAAGGAGGCCGACCTCGTTGTCAGTGCCATGGCCGATTGAGGGTCGTGCACGTCGTGGAGTGTCCACGACATGGCGCAACTGAGAAAACGCGGCTTGATCACCGCAGTGATCTGTTCCGATACCTTCATGAAACTGGGCAGCGCGCAGGCCAAGGTCTTTGGTGTGCCCGACCTGCCGCTGCTGGAAATCAAACACCCGCTGGGCGGGCTGAGCATGGAAAAGGTACGCGAACGCGCCGACGTGGCGCTGCCGCAGCTGATCCGCGCGATCAAGGCGATCAAGGAAAAGCAGGCATGAGCCTACTCGACACACTGCAGCAGAAGCCCGGCGCGCTGATCGCCTGCGACGACGATCCCGAGGCCGTCTTTGAACTGATGTGCAGCAAGGGCTGGAGCGACGGACTGCCGGTCATTCCGCCCACTGCCGAACGCGTCGAACGCATGCTCGCGTACTGCGATCGCGACATCGACAAGCCGGTGCTGAACACCCCCCCGCGTTTCGGGGCGGCGACGCCGGTACGCATTGCCGCCAACGCGGTAATGGCCGGCTGCAAACCGGAACATTTCCCGCTGGTGCTGCTGGCGCTGGAAGCGTTGGCCGACGAGCAGTACAACCTCTACGGCACCCAGGCCACGACGCATCCCTGCACGCCGATGCTGATTTTCAACGGACCTGCCGCCAGAGAAGCCGGACTCAATGCCGGCCAGAATGCGATGGGCAACTACTTCCGCGCCAATGCGGTGATCGGCCGCGCGGTGCGGCTGGCGCTGGTCAACATCGGCGCCGCGATTCCCGGCACCGGCGACATGGCGACGACCGGCACACCGGCCAAATTCACCTTTTGCGTCGCTGAAAACGAGGAGCAGAGCCCCTGGGACCCGCTGCATGTTGAACTGGGTTTTCCGCGCGAGTCCAGCGCCGTCACGGTGATTGCGGCCGAAGGCCCGCATAACGTCAACGACCATGAAAGCCTCAACGCCGAAGGCATATTGACGATGGTTGCGGGCACCATGACCATCACAGGCTCCAACAATCCCTACTATCCCGGTCAGCCCCTGCTCGCCTTCGGTCCCGAACATGCCGCCACCGTGGCCAATGACGGCATGAGCAAGGCCGATGTCCGCAAATGGCTGTTCGAGCACGCCACACTGCCGCTGTCGCGGTTTTCGAAAGACACCATCGAACGGCGCTTCCGCCGAAAGCTGGCAGCCCAGTACGCCGACGCACCGCTGGACGCACCGGTGCGCATGTTCGCCAAACCGGAAGACCTGGTGATCATCGTCACCGGCGGCGCCGGCAAACATTCGCAGTACGTGCCGACTTTCGGCAATACCCGGGCAGCGACGCGCGTGCTGAAACGGGCGGACGGTACTCTGGCAAAATCCCTGCACGACTTCAAACGCAACTGATCATCCAGGAGCAACATCCATGAGCGACAACCTGAAGGCCTACAACATATTCGACCTGCGCAAAATCGCGATCAAGCGCGTGCCCAAAGGCTTTTTCGAGTTCGTCGACCGCGGCACCGAAGACGAGGTGGCGCTGCGCAACAACCGTGCCGTATTCGACCGCATCCGCTTCCGCACCCGCACCTTCGTTGATGTGTCCAAGCGCACCCAGGAAACCACCATATTCGGCACCAAATACAAGATGCCGCTGGTGATCGCGCCCACAGGCGTCGCCGGCCTGCTGTGGCACGAAGGCGAGATCAAGCTGGCCAAGGCTGCACGCGCGGCCGGTATCCCCTTCACACTGGCCACCGGCTCGATCACGGCGATGGAACGTGTCGCCGACGAGGCCGGCGGTGACTTGTGGTTCCAGCTCTATCTGTGGCCGGATCGTTCGATGTCACACGAACTGGTCAACCGCGCCAAGGCCGCCGGCTACAAGACACTGGTGGTCACTGTTGACGGTGTGTCCTCGGGCAACCGCGAATACAACCTGCGCAACGGCTTCACGCTGCCGTTCAGCTTCAACGCCCGCAATATGTGGGACATGGCCACCCATCCGCGTTGGCTGATGGGCGTAATGGCACGTTACCTGATGACCACCGGCATGCCGATGTATGCCAACTACCCCGAAGCCGCCAAGGCAAAAATGACCAAGGGCCCGCCCGGACGCGCGAGCCTTCGTACCGACTCGATCAGCTGGGCGGATCTTGATGCGCTGCGCAAGATCTGGCCGGGCAAGCTGATCGTCAAGGGCATCCTCGACCCGCAGGATGCAATCACTGCGGTCGATCACGGCGCAGACGGCATCGACGTGTCCAACCACGGCGGCCGCAACCTCGACGGCATTGCTTCGCCGATCGAAGTGCTGCCGGAGATCGTCGACGCGGTGGGCAAACGCACCACTATCTTCATGGACAGCGGCATCCGCCGCGGCAGCGACGTGGTCAAGGCGCTGGCGCTGGGCGCGAACGCCGTGATGGTCGGCCGCTCAACGCTCTATGGCGTGGCCGCCGGCGGCGAGGCCGGCGCGGCACGCGCCCTGGAGATTTACCGTGACGAAATCCACCGCAACATGGCTCTGCTGGGCTGCAACACCATTGAGGACATCGGCCCGCAGTGCCTGCTGTTCGCTGACAAGCATCAATTGCGGGCGCCGACGCACCGGCCTTCGCTGCGCGTGATTGAAGGTAAAACCGCAGAATCCTGACCCCGCAACGACCGCCCTCCGGGGCGGTCGTTTCCCGCCCGGCAATCCCCCTTCTGTCCGCGTCGTTTGCAGGGGTATTGATCTGCGGCAAACCCCGGTGTTTTTTGCTTTTTTTTCCCCTGCCAAAAGGGTAGACTTTCGGCACTTTTGGGCACGCCCCCCAGAGGTCCGAATAGGCGAATAAAAACAAAGAATTGTGGCGATCACCGCAGCAGGAGCCTTTTTTGAAGCCGACTGATATTTCGCACCCCGATTACTTCCATAAAGTTGTCGATTGTCAGTGGGCCTGCCCGGCCCACACTCCCGTCCCCGAATACATCCGCTTGATCGCCGCAGGCCGTTACGACGATGCCTACATGGTCAACTGGAAATCGAATGTGTTCCCCGGCATTCTCGGCCGCACCTGCGATCGCCCCTGCGAACCCGCCTGCCGCCGCGGCCGCGTCGAGGAAGGCAACGTCGAGATGCGCAAGCCGACGTCGCACGAAGACGGCCCGAAGCCTGAACCTGTTGCCATCTGCCGCCTCAAGCGCGTTGCCGCCGACAACAAGGACGACGTCGCGGCACGCATGCCGAAAGCGCCGAAACAGAAAAACGGCAAACGCATTGCCTGCATCGGCGGCGGCCCGGCTTCGCTGACGGTTGCGCGCGACCTCGCACCGCTGGGTTATGACATCACCGTGTTTGAAGCCGACCCCAAGGCAGGCGGCTTCATGCGCTCGCAGGTGCCGCGTTTCCGTCTGCCGGAAGCAGTCATCGACGAGGAAGTGGGCTACATCACCGGCATCGGCAACATCACGATGCGCACCGGCGAACGTGTCGACAGCCTGAAAAAAATCGTCGCTGAAGGTTACGACGCGGTATTCGTCGGCACCGGCGCACCGCGCGGCCGCGATCTTGATGTGCCCGGCCGCGCCGAAGCGGCGAAAAACGTGCACCTCGGCATCGACTGGCTGGCCAGCGTGTCCTTCGGTCACATCGACAAGATCGGCAAGAAAGTGATCGTGCTCGGCGGCGGCAACACCGCGATGGACTGCTGCCGTTCGGCGAAACGCCTCGGCGGCGAAGACGTCAAAGTCATCGTGCGCTCCGGCTACGAAGAAATGAAAGCCAGCCCCTGGGAAAAGGAAGACGCCATCGAAGAAGGCATTCCCATCCTCAACTTCATGGTGCCGAAGTCCTGCACCGTCAAGGACGGCAAGCTCACCGGCATGACCTTCGAAAAGGTCAAGGCGGAATACGACACCAAGGGCCGCCGCAATCTGGTACCCACCGGCGAACCCGACCAGTTTGTTGAATGCGACGACGTACTGGTCGCCATCGGTCAGGAAAACGCCTTCCCCTGGATCGAGCGCGATGCCGGCCTCGAATTCGACAAGTGGAACATGCCGGTTGTCGACAAGGTGACCTTCCAGTCGACCAACCCGAAAGTGTTTTTCGGCGGTGACGCCGCCTTCGGTCCGAAAAACATCATCTGGGCGGTCGCACACGGCCACGAAGCGGCGGTGTCGATCGACAAAATGCTCACCGGTGAAGAACTGAAAGACCGTCCGCTGCCGGCCGTCGTGGTGATGTCGCAGAAAATGGGCATCCACGAGTGGAGCTACGACAACGATGTGTCCGCCGCACTGCGCCACAAGGTGCCCTGGCAGGATCAGAAGCTGACGCTGAAGAACATCAAGGTCGAGGTCGAACTCGGTTTCGATCCGAAGTCCGGCTTCGCCGAAGCCCAGCGCTGTCTCAACTGCGACGTGCAGACGGTGTTCGCGCCCAAGCTGTGCATCGAGTGCGACGCCTGCGTCGACATCTGCCCGATGGACTGCATCACCTTCACGCCCGACGGCGAGGAAGCCGATGTTCGCCAGCGCCTGACCGCGCCGTCACTGCATCCGGACCAGGGCTTGTACACCTCCGAGCCGCTGCGCATGACCGCGCGCATCATGGCCAAGGACGAAGATGTCTGCCTGCACTGCGGCCTCTGCGCCGAACGCTGCCCGACCGGCGCCTGGGACATGCAGAAATACCTCGTCGAGATGACCCACGCCGGCCCCGGATGCCGCAAACCCCAACGCAAAGCCGCCTGATCACGGACCCGTCATGAATCAAATCAGCGCCATCAACGATTTTGTCGTCAAGTTCGCCAACGTCAACGGCTCCGGCTCCGCCTCGGCCAACGAACTGTTCGCGCGTTCCATCCTGCGCATGGGCGTGCCGGTCAGCCCGCGCAACATTTTCCCGTCGAACATCCAGGGCCTGCCCACCTGGTACGAAGTACGCGTAACAGAAAAGGGTTACCTCGGACGCCGCGGCGGTGTCGACCTGATGGTCGCGATGAATCCGCAAACCTGGGACAACGACGTCAAGGAAATCGAGCCGGGCGGCTATTTGTTCTATGACAACTCCAAGCCGCTGCCCGAGAGCAAGTTCCGCAAGGACATCACGCTGATCGGCATGCCGCTGACCGAAATCTGCAACGCGACCTACACCGATCCGCGCCAGCGCCAGCTGTTCAAGAACATCATTTACGTCGGCGCACTGTCGGCCCTGCTCGAAATCGACCCCAAGGTCATCGAACAGCTGTTTTCCGAGCAGTTCAAGGGCAAGGAAGCACTGCTGCAGTCCAACGTCAAGGCGCTGCACCTCGGCCGCGACTACGCACTGAAGAATCTGCCCTGCCCGCTGGGCCTGCGGCTGAAACCGGCCAACAACGTCGGCGACCGCATTTTCAGCGACGGCAACAGCGCCGTTGCACTGGGTGCCGTGTACGGCGGCGCTTCCGTCTGCGCCTGGTATCCGATCACGCCGTCGTCCTCGGTCGCCGAAGCCTTCATGAGCTACTGCAACAAGCTGCGCGGCGATGCGGAAACCGGCAAGAACAAATACGCCATCATCCAGGGTGAAGACGAACTGGCTTCCATCGGCATCGCCATCGGCGCGGGCTGGAACGGCGCACGCTCCTTCACGGCAACCTCGGGCCCCGGCATTTCGCTGATGACTGAATTCATCGGCCTCGCCTATTTCGCGGAAATCCCCGTGGTGCTGGTCGATGTGCAGCGCGGCGGACCGTCCACCGGCATGCCGACCCGCACCCAGCAGTCCGATGTGCTGGCCTGCGCCTACGCTTCGCACGGCGACACCAAACACCCGCTGCTGTTCCCGGAAGATCCGACCGAGTGTTTCGAAATGACCGCGCAGTCCTTTGACATCGCCGAACGGCTGCAGACGCCGGTATTCGTGATGACCGATCTTGATATCGGCATGAACACGCGACTGTGCCGCCCCTTCAAATGGGACGACAACAAGGAATATGACCGCGGCAAGCTGATGACCTACGAGAAACTCGAGGCCGGCGCCGAATTCGGTCGCTACCTTGATGTCGACGGTGACGGCATTCCGTACCGCACGCTGCCGGGCACCCACCCGACCAAGGGTGGCTATTTCACCCGCGGCACCACCAAAAACCGCTACGCGATCTACTCCGAAGCCGGCCCCGACTACGTCGACAACATGCAGCGCCTGATGCGCAAGTTCGAAACCGCAAAAGCGCTGCTGCCCCAGCCGGTGCTGCACCAGGCCGCCAAACCGGCAAGTTTCGGCGCGATCTACTACGGCTCGACCAGCCCGGCGATGCAGGAAGCGCTGGATGTGCTGGCTGAAAACGGCGTCCACATCAATGCGCTGCGCGTGCGCGGCTTTCCTTTCGCCGATCAGGTCAAGGATTTTGTCGCCGCGCACTCGGGCACCTTCGTCATCGAGCAGAACCGCGATGCCCAGCTGAAAACGCTGCTGGTCACCGACTCGAAGATCAACCTGGCACAACTGATCTCGGTACTGCATTACGACGGCACGCCGATCACCGCGCGCTTCATCGTCGACCAGATCACCAAACACATCAGCGCGCACAGTGTCGTGCCGCTGAAAAAAGCGTCCTGAGCGAAAGAGCTTATTCATGACCTATCTCGCCAAACCCAAACTCCACCATCCTTCGCTGTCGAAGAATCAGGCGGGTTACACGCGCCGCGACTATGAAGGCAAGATCTCGACGCTATGCGCCGGCTGCGGCCACGACTCGATCTCGGCCTCGATCATTCAGGCCTGCTGGGAACTCGACATCCAGCCGCATCGCGTTGCCAAGATGTCGGGCATCGGCTGCTCGTCGAAAACGCCGGATTACTTCCTCGGCAACTCGCACGGCTTCAACAGCGTGCACGGCCGCATGCCGTCGGTGCTGACCGGCGCCAATCTGGCCAACCGCGACCTGCTGTATCTCGGCGTGTCCGGCGATGGCGACTCGGCCTCGATCGGCCTCGGCCAGTTCGCGCATTGCATGCGCCGCGGCGTCAACATGGTTTACATCGTCGAGAACAACGGGGTGTACGGCCTGACCAAGGGTCAGTTCTCGGCCACTGCCGACAAGGGCTCCAAATCGAAGCGCGGCGTCGTCAATTCCGACGAGCCGCTGGACATGATCGGCATGGCATTGCTGCTCGGTGCGACCTATGTCGCACGCAGCTTCTCCGGCGACAAAAATCAACTGGTGCCTCTGATCAAGGGTGCGATCGAGCACAAAGGTGCGGCCTTCATTGACGTGGTCTCGCCCTGCATCGCCTTCAACAACCATGCGGGTTCGACCAAGTCCTACGAATACGTGCGCCAGCACAATGAAGCGGTGAACCGCCTCGACTTTATCGAAGATCACCAGGAAATCACCGCGGATTACGCACCGGGTGAGACCGTCACGGTTCACCAGCATGACGGCTCTGCGCTGCGCCTGAAGAAAATCGCAAACGATTACGATGCAACAGACTGCATCAAGGTCATGAACTACCTGCAGGAACACGCTGCGCGCGGTGAGGTCATCACCGGTTTGCTCTACATTGATCCGGATTCGGAAGATCTGCACGAGCACATCAATACTGTGGATACGCCGCTGAATCAGCTGGGGGCCAAAGAACTCTGCCCGGGCACGGCGGCCCTCGAAAAAATCAACGCGTCATTGCGCTGATCCTTTGCGGTCCAGGCGCGAAATTAAGTTAAATAATTGTTTTTATTGACTTATTTCTAGCGCCTGACCCCCGGCGTTTCCACCGCGAGGCCACGCGCCCGCGTCGCCAGATACAACTCCAGATCAATCAGTTCCGCTGAGCCGGCGGCGGGCTGTTCGGCGCGCACACCGAAATAGCATGCGCGCAGACGCCGGTGCAACGAACCGTTCGACTGCCACTCCAGCCGGTAAATCGGATAAGCGTTGCTGTGGCCTTCACTGATCGTGTCAGCCAGCAGTTTGCGACCAGCATTTTGCTCGTGACAATGGGTGCAGGCCAGATTCATCTGACCCTGGCGGCGATAATATTTTTCACGGCCACGCTCGAAATGCGCGCGGTTCGTTTCGTTGATCTCGACATTGACCGGCATGCCGCGGGACTGATGCGCGACATACGCCGTCAGCGCCAGTAATTCTTCAGATTCATAGCGCAATGCATCTGCACCCTGCCTGCGATCCCGGCACTGGTTAATGCGCGCTTCAAGGTTGAGCAGTTGCTTGCTGCTGGCATCCATCCGTGGATATCGCGTGGCGACGCCCTTCATCGCCGCCGGAGCATCCCGGTGGCAACTGGCGCAAGACTTCTGGCTGCGGCCTGCCTGCGCATTCCACAACTTCTCGCCGCGAGCGACCCACAGCATGCCGGGATTGCCAAAATCATCGGCCTGCAGGGCGCGCACATCCTTGCCGGAAAACTCGATACCGGATTTGGGCTGTGGCCGGGGCGGTTCTGCTGCAATGGCACTGACTGTCAGCAAAACGCTGCAAATCCAGGGCAATAATCCGTACACGTCGCGTTCAGCCAGTGACGGCAACAGGCGCACGTACGCTGCCGCGCTGACCCGAGTCATCGACCCATTCGAAAACAAATTCACCGCTGTTTTCGGCCCGCACATAAAACTGCAGTTGCGGATTGGCAGACACCCCCGAACCCATTTCAGCACGAAACACTTCGACGCCGTTATAGCGGCAGGTCAGCGTATTGATCACGTTTTTCGTAAACCGCCGGCCGAAATTGTCCGGGCGATAGCCGGTTTCCATCGGATGCTGGATTGCGATGCGAATCGGGATGATCTCGCCACGGCGCGCCTGCGCGGGAACCTGGATACGGGACAGCATGCTCATCAGCCTTCCAGGCAGGCAAGTTCGGTGACGATGACATGGGCGCCGCCCATCCACCAACTGCCGTCCGACAACTCGGCAGCGGCCACCACTTCCTGGATATCCGCAAGACGAATGCGGGTTGAGATTTCTGCACGACCGGAATGCGGCCCCAGAAAATAAGTCGCAACAAACGGGCGCGGATTGCGCTCGGCGAGAACAACAATGCGCCGGACATGATCGGTCGTCGTCATCGGGCTGTCGACAACAATGCGCAGTGGAACCGAATGCCCATTGTCGGCCAGTGGCGGGGTATCAACCAGGACGCGGCCGGTGCGCACGGTTGACCCACCGGTCAACTCGCGCAGCAATGCATCGCGCTGCGGGTTCTGCTGCCCATGGGCCAGCGCCGGCGCAAGCGCCAGCGCAGAACAGGAAATCAGGAATCGACGCCGGTCAGCAGACATGCTCGGTTCATTTCAGGGTTTTGAGATAAGCAACGAGATCTTCAATCTGCTGCGCCGTCAGCACCGGTTTCCCCCGGTAGGCGGGCGCCACATGCACCAGACCTTCAACCTTGTAGTAGGACGGCATCAGCGTGTCCGGGTTCAACCGGGAAGAGTCGACAATGCGCAAGCGCAGCTGACCTTCGGTCAGGCGTGCGCCGACGCCGGACAGCGGCGGCGCAATATCTCCCATGAAACGCACGCCGGTCTCGGCCACCGCGTGGCACAGCAGGCAATTACCATCACGCCCGGCGATCACTTCGCGGCCGCGTTGCGGATCGCCGGCAAAGGAACCCAGCGATGCATGAATCGCATCGCCTTCAACCCGGTAGGACTCCAGCGCCGGGGATGCCGCGACGGCGTAACCCGTCATCGCGGCAAACAGCATCCCCCAGCCGGCGCGTTGCACTTACCCGGACTCAGACCAGCGTCAGACCCTGCTTGGACAACGGCAGGCTGCGCACCGGTTTACCGGTTGCAGCGTGGATGGCATTGAGGATCGCCGGCACCACCACGCAGATCGTCGGTTCGCCAACGCCGCCCCAGAAGTCATGGGTCAGCGGCAACACGACCTCGACCTTGGGCATTTCCGCAATTTTCAAGACACGGAAATTGTGGAAATTGGTTTCCACGACGCGACCGTTGTCCACCGATATCTCGCTGTGCAGCGTGGTCATGCCGTAGGCCACCGAACCTTCGATCTGCGCTGCAGTCTGGTCGGGGTTAACGACGTTGCCGCAATCCAGCGCAAATACGCATCGGTGCACCTTGACCTCGCCTTTCCGGCTGACCGAAACCTCGGCCACTGCCGCGGAGTAACTGCCGTAGCCCATGAACTGGGCAATGCCGCGGTGCACACCCCTCGGCAAGGCCTTGCCCCAGCCCGCTTTTTCGGCCACGGCGTTGAGCACGCCGAGGTGCTTCGGTCGCTCTGCCATCAGTTCGCGGCGAAACTCCAGTGGATCACGATTGGCAAGCCTCGCCACCTCATCCATGAAGCATTCGAGGAAGATGCCGTTCTGGTTGGTGTTAACGCCACGCCACGGGCCGACCGGCAAGTGGGTGTTGCGCATCGCGTATTCAGTGCGCAGGTTCGGGTGGGTATAACCAATCTGCGCGTCACCTTCCAGCGTATTCCACAGACCCTGCAACTGGCGACGGTCCTTGCCGTCCTTGATCGCAGCCGGATTGGCGAAGGCGTTGATTGACTGGCCGGAAACGCGGATTTGCATGCCCAGCAATTTGCCCTCAGCATCGACGCCGGCGGCCATGCGCGCCATCGCAATCGGACGGTAGAGGCCATGCGCCTGGTCTTCCTCGCGGGTCCAAAGCATCTTAACCGGAACACCGGGGAATTCCTTGGCGATGGCCACACCCTGGCGTACCACGTCCTGGCTGCCTATGCGGCGACCGAAGCCACCGCCGAGATCCATCGCCTGTACCTCGCATTTTTCAAGCGGGATTCCGGAACTGCTGGAAAGCACCGCCATTGACGCCTCGGCACTCTGGGTCGGAATCCACAGTTCGGCCTTGTCCGGCGACAGCCGCACCGTGCAATTCATCGGTTCCATCGTGGTATGCGACGTGAACGGCACCCGGTACACCGCCTCAATCTTTTTCGGCGCCCCTGCAATAGCCTTGATCGCATCGCCGGTGTTGATGTCGGCAAAGGCATCTTCCGAATTCAGCCCGGTGCGCAGATGCGCGTCGATCGATGCGCTGTTGAACTTGGCGTTGGGACCCTCGTCCCAGACGATGGGCAGCGCATCCATGGCCTTCTTGGCCCGCCACCAGGTATCGGCGACGACTGCAACCGTCTTGTCGTTGATGGCGAAAGCTTTTCTGAACCCCGGCATACCCTTGACCTTGGATTCATCGAAACTCACCAGTTTGCCGCCGAACACCGGGCACTCCTTGACCGTGGCATGCAACATGCCCGGCAGCTTGAGGTCGATGGAGTAGACCTTGGAACCATCGAGCTTGCTTCGGGTGTTATCGATGCGGTGCAGCGGCTTGCCGGCAATCTTCCAGTCCTTGATCGGCTTCAGCGTGATGGACTTGGGCTCCGGCGGAGTCAACTTGGCTGCTGCCGCGGCCACCTTGCCGTAGCTGGTATTGCGCCCGGAGGCGGCGTGGCTGATCACGCCCTTGTCAACGCGCAATTCGCCAACCGGCACACCCCATTCGTTGGCGGCCGCCTGCAGCAGCATGATGCGCGCTGCGGCACCGCCGCGTCGCACGTAATCCTGCGACTGGCGGATGCCGCGGCTGCCGGAAGTAGACATGTCGCCCCATGCGCGCTTGCGCGCAAGGTTCTGCGCGGGCGTGATCTGTTCGGTGGCGACCTTTGCCCAATCACACTCCAGTTCCTCAGCAACAAGCTGGGCGAGTCCGGTCAGTGTTCCCTGGCCCATCTCTGCGCGGGCAATGCGGATGACACAGGTGTCATCAGGCTTGATGACCACCCACAGGTTTACTTCCTGCGTGGCGGCGCCCTGGGCGGCCGCCGGCATGACACCGAACGGCAGGTACATCCCGAGTACGAGACCGCCGCCAGCAGCTGCGGAACTCACCATGAACCTGCGGCGCGAGGGATTGTGCAGTTGCTTGGTATTCGTAATATCCATTTTCATGCTCCTCGGTATCAGGCGGTGGCGCTGTTGTTGTCAGCCGAAACTTCGGCAGTCTTGGTACCAGCAGCGAGGTGGATGGCCGCGCGGATGCGGTGATATGTGCCACAGCGGCAGATGTTGGTCATCGCCTCATCAATGTCCTTGTCGCTGGGTTTGGGTTTCTTCGCCAGCAGTGCCGCAGCCGCCATGACCTGGCCGGACTGGCAGAAGCCGCACTGCGCAACATCGAGCTCAGCCCAGGCTTTCTGCACGGGATGGGAGGCATCCTTGGCCAGTCCCTCAATGGTGGTGATGCGGTCCGAAGCCTTGATGCCGCTGACCGGGAGCACACATGAGCGCACCACTTCCCCGTTCAAGTGCACCGAGCAGGCACCGCACTGCGCGACACCGCATCCAAATTTGGTGCCGGTCAGGCCGACTTGTTCACGGATGACCCACAGCAAGGGGGTATCGGGTTCTACGTCGACGTTATGCGTACGACCATTGATGTTCAACTGGGCCATGACTTCTCCTCAACTGGATTCGGAATTGACTGCGATTATTGCGTTGCGCGTGCAGTGCTGCCGGAAAACTCCTCTCGCCCTGCAACCTCCCCGCAATCTTGTGGCTGCGGTGGATCGCATTTACGCGCGCCGAACGGCAGATTATGATGGCGCCCGGCGATGGTCAACTGAAAACTTGCGCATTCAGCGCCTGTTCTGAACACTTCGACACCTGCGCGGTTGCTGCATCGCGTCATAGCCTGCAATCAGGGAATCTGCGCTCCGTTCATCCGGGCCAATATAGTTTGCGTACGCCTTTGCAAGTACGACGTATCGCTGCCCGGTCCGTAACGCCGCGGACTGGGCACGACCGACGCCAGCCGGGCCGCCTGTTCTGCCGAAAGCCCTGATGCACTGATGCCGTAATGATGCCGGGCCGCCGCTTCAGCGCCGAAAACGCCATCACCCCATTCGATCACATTGAGATAAATCTCAAGGATTCGTCGTTTGCTCATGACCGTTTCGATCATGACGGCAACAACCGCCTCCTGCCCTTTGCGCCACCAAGTGCGTTCGCCCGAGAAAAACAGGTTTTTCGCCAGTTGCTGGGTAATGGTGGAGCCTCCTGCAACAATTTCTCCTTCGCGGAGGTTCTTTTCATAGGCTTTCTGGATGCCATCCCAGTCAAATCCGTTATGCGTCACGAATTTGGCGTCTTCGGCGGCAACCACAGCACGCTTCAGGTGAACGGAAATCCGCTGATAAGGCACCCACTGCTGGCGCAGCCGGGCTTTCGGGTTGTCTTCCTGCATGATCTCGAGCCGGTTGCGCATGAATGCGGTGGATTCCGGGTTGTGGCCCACCCAGTACCAGACATGGATCAAGAACCAGAACTGGATTGCTGTCAGCGCAATCAGAAACAGCAAAAATACGCGCCAGCTCCAGCGCAGCAATGATTTGAACATCGTCGAACCTTGATCCGAAATGAAGTGACGCAGTCAGTATTCGCCGCGCAATTGCGCCATCACCGGGGCAGTCTGCGGACGCAAGCCGCGCCAGATCAGAAACGATTCCGCCGCCTGCTCAACCAGCATGCCAAGACCATCAGCGCAGGTCGCGCCACGGGCGCGTGCAAAGGCCATGAACTGCGTGTTTTTGCCGTAAACCATGTCGTAAGCCACCGCACCCGGCGCAAACAGCTGATCAGGCAACAGAGGCATCTCACCCGCGAGGCCCGCGGAAGTCGCATTGACGACCAGATCAAACTGGAATCCGGAAAGCGCGTCGTACGGTTTCGCCGTCACGCCGTGCGGCGCCAGCGATGCAAACCGGTGAAAGTGCCGCACAAGGCTTTCGGCCTTGTCCAGCGTGCGATTGGCAACCACCAGCAAATCAGGTCTGCGCTCCAGCAATGGCTGCAATACGCCATATGATGCCCCCCCGGCCCCCATCAGCAGTACCCTCCTGCCGGTAAGGATTGCCCCGAGGTTATGCTCCAGATCCGTCAGCAACCCCACGCCGTCCGTGTTGTATCCGACCAGCTCATTGCCGTTGCGCTTGATGGTGTTCACCGCCTCGGCCGCCAGTGCACTGCCCTCGCAACGATCCACCAGATCCCAAGCCTCACGCTTGAACGGCACCGTGACATTCAGCCCCCGCCCCCCGTCGTGAAAAAACTGGCGTACGGTCACTTCGAAGGCATCCAGTGGTGCGAGCAGCCGGTCATACGAAATGTCCTGGCCCGTCTGGCGCGCGAATGCCGCATGAATCTGCGGCGATTTGCTGTGACCGATGGGATTGCCGATAACTGCGTATCGATCGCTCACGACAGATTCCTTACTGGCTGACGAACTGGTCTGCCCGCGTAAACGTCCAGGTCCGCGTGATATGCAGGATGTCGGTGTCCTTGGCGATGTCCTGGGGGAACGCCGCATATGGCGCCGCCATGGTGACAATCCGTATGGTTGCCTCATCCAGCAGCTTGTGACCGGACGACCGGTCAATCTGCACGCGTTCCAGGCTGCCGTTGGACTTGATGGAGACCGTGGCCACCAGCGTACCGTATATCCGCTGGTCACGAGCGGCCTGCGGATAATTCAGCTCGCCGATCCGCTCGATTTTCTGCCGCCAATCCTCAACATAGCGCGCAAACCGGTATTCCTGTGCGCGGGCACCGATGAATTTGCGGCGCGGACGCTCTTGGTAGGCGTTCCAGTCCTTGCTGATCTGCGCTTCCAGTCTGGCGATGGCCAGGCTGCGTTGCACCAGATCGGTACCGTCCATGACTGGCGCATTTTCCGGCACAGGCTGTGGCACTGGTTTAGTCGGTGAACTGTCGATCTGGCTTGTTGCACCGGCACGGGACAATACCTGCTTTGCTTCCCGCTCCAATTCAGCCACCCGCTTCTGCGCCACCTGCAATTCTGTGGTTTCGGTGTCTTTGGTGATCGCCGGCAGCGGACTCTGGGCGCGCTGCTTCGCGTCGGTATTGCCGCCGCCATCAAGATTGTGCTGGGCCATTGCGTCAGCGGTCTGCGGCCTGGCCTGCGATTTTGCGTTCACCAGAACCACCGCCAGCGGGGGAGCCATGTTCTGCAATTCCTGCAGTTTGGGAACAGTAAAAGTCAGGCCGAAAATGATGAAGGCATGCACCAGCAACGACACCGCACCGGCGGCACCGAAGCGCGTACGCACGTTAAGCCGGGCATATCGCCGGTCAAACCCGGCGATGCGTCGCTCCAGTTCAGCGACCCGCGCATCCAGCCGATCCACAGCGCCACCCCAGGAACCGCGACGCGGATGCCGGGCCCGGCGTGGCAAAGGCACCACATTGGCGGAAGGTTTCGCGCTCATGGCCTTATTCTAGATGCGCGGGCAAAAAAATCAATAAAAACTTTAAATATCAGTAAATTATAAGTATTGCTTAAAGCTGAATCTGGGATAAAGCCCGATGTCAGTGGTCACTGACATCGGGTGGATTAATTACCCCTTTGAATTCAAGATCAAGGGTCAGGTCCAGCAAATCGACCGCCCCCACGGCAAGTTCCACCCGTTGTCCCGGGGTCACTGCCGCCGGCAGTGAAGGCACACGCTGCACCAAGGGTATCGGCTCCAGCCGCACCAGGTTCTCGCGCATCAACACCCCCCCGGCAACCGTCCCCACCTGCTCCTGCATCAGCCAGCGCAGGCTCCAGTAGCGCTCCATGGTCCGCTGATATTCACCATAAACGTCATACGCCACCTCGAAATCCCGCATCGCTGCCAGCAGTGCCGTATCTTTGGACTGATACACGGGGGACTGATTGCGCGCGCGCGCGATCAACTGCCGCTGGTTGACCAGGTCGGTGTAACGCCGCAGCGGCGAACTGGCCCACATATACTGCGCCACGCCGAGACCGTCGTGCGGACCTGCTGAAGTGCTGGTGCGCACCTTGCCGCCGCTCTGAACGCGGAACAGTCCGCACTGACCTTCGCGGTGCAATTCGCCCGCCCAAGTGCTGTTGGCGAGAATCATCAGCTCGGCCACAACCTGGTCGATCGGCGTACCGCGCTGGCGACGGGTAATCGATATGCGTTCATCATCAACGCGGAATACGAACTCGGGCCGGTCCTCGCCGCGCGGGGCATCGCCCTTGCGCGCGATCAGCAGATGCCCGGACAACTGCCATAACCACGCCAGCGCCGCGCCCTGCGGATGATCGATCTTGCCTGCCGCCAGCGCAGCGGCATTGAATACCGGCTCCAGCGTGTCATGACGCAGATTGTCGGCAATACGGATACGTTCAACCCGCGTCTCGTGCGACAACACTGAAAAATCCGTTCCGATATCAAAATAGATCGACAGCGCCGGACACACGCGCCCTGCCGCCAGCGTGTACGCCGCGACCACATGATCCGGCAGCATGGTGATCTTGCCGCCGGGGAAATAAACGGTCGACAGCCGCTCTCGCGCGACTGCGTCCAGCGGCGAATCCGGCAGGATGCCCAGTGCCGGCGCTGCAATGTGAATGCCCAGCCGCCGGTTGCCGCCCGGCAGATCCTGCAGCGAAAAAGCGTCGTCGATCTCCGTCGTTTCCGCGTCGTCGATGCTGTAGGCCGCCACCTCGGCCAGCGGCAGGTCGGCCGGAATTTCTGCAGCCGGCAACTCCGCAAATCCCGGCCCCTTGGGAAAATGCTCGAACAGAAAACGCCGCAGATGATACTGATGCAGGTCAGGCAGTGCGCCACAGCGTTCGAGCAGGCGTGCCGGCGAAAGCCTGGCCGCAGCACTCGCCTCATCCAGCGCCTTCCATTCGATGCTGTTTTTGTCCGGCTTGTAGAGCAGCGAATCGAGCAACGGCCGAAAAGCTTCGGGTAGCCGGCCGGCGGCCATTTCCTCGATGTACGCGGCTTTCGCCACCGTCTGCAGGCGTTTGCGCTCGACACTGGCCAGCGCCGCCTTCAGCGCGTCTTCGGGTGCCGCCTTGTAACGGCCACGCCCTTTTTTGTAAAAGTACATCGGCGCGCCATGCAGCCGCATCAAAACAGCACCTGATTCCACCGCATCCGGCGCATGCCCGTAGTATTCGCGCGCCAGCGTGTCGTAGCCGAATTCATCAGCTGCGCAGCACTGCCACAGAAAATCAATGTCGATGGCATCGGCCTGCTGCTGTGCCGCCGGCATGAACGCGGTATGCGCCGGTGATTCGAAGCGCAGCAATACCGCCGAGGCTTTTACTTTGGAGCGTTTGCCGTGCGGCGCTTCGACCTGCAGCGACGTATCGTTATCGGCGAGAACCGCACCGACCTTGAGTTCGCCGTCTTCTTCGTAAAATACATTCATAAGCAGATTTCCCCCTCGCCCCGCTTGCGGGGAGAGGGTTGGGGTGAGGGGCTACCCAAGCGCCATCGAAAATGCGCTTAATGGAAAGCGGGAACAGGGCCGCGAATTATACGCGCCCGGCCTGCCAGAAGGAGACGACGCGGTCGATATGGGCGGCAAAATCGCCCAGGCCGTGATCACTGCCGGGCACGATGATCTGCTCGCAGCCGGCATACCGTTCGACGCCGGCACGGTAGTCCAGCACCTCATCGCCCGTCGCCGTGATCAGCAGATAACGCGACGGCGTCACAGAATCCACTTCGAGCGCACGCAGTTCATCAATATGCGTCTGGGTGAACTCATATTCGGCACCGGTATAAAGATTTTTCTGCGGCCCGATATAAGGCGCCAGCAATTCATACGGTCGCACTGCTGGATTCACCAGCACCGTGCGCGTGCCGAGATGTTCGGTCAGCCACGTTGCGTAAAAACCGCCCAGCGAGGAACCCACCAGCGTCACCCTGCGGGGATCATGCTGCTGCAACAGCTGACTCAGCAACTGCATCGCCGCCGCCGGACGGTGCGGCAGTTCCGGGCAGGCGTAGTACTGCGAAAATCCGATGCGCGCCATGTGATCACGCAGCAAACCGGCCTTGAATGACAGCGCCGAACTGTTGAAACCGTGGATATAAATCAGCAAGCGGCAACTACCCTGCAATACGGCTCGCCAGACTGAGCAGCAAGGCGTCGCTGCCGCGCGCAGCAACCAGCGAGATGCCCAGCGGGCAGCCCTGCAGCGTCGCCAGCGGCAAGGTCACCTGCGGCAATCCGGCATGGCCTGCGATGCACAGCAGACTCATCGCCCGCGCACGGAAATCGTCGAGTTGCGCCGGCGGCGTATTCAGCAACGGCGCGATGTCAGGCACCGTCGGCAGGACCATTACGGCGTTATTTTGCAGCAGTTCATCCATGTGCCGGCGCACGGACTCGCGCATTGTTTGCGCACCTGCGACATCGGCAGCGGTAATCGTTGCTGTCCACTGCATGCGTTCCCGCACACCGGGGCCGAGTTTCGGGTGTACACGCGCCACCCACGCACCCAACTGCTGATGGATTTCCGCGCCCTGCAGTACGCGGAAAGCCTGAAACCATTGCGGCAATCCTTCGGCGCTGACCGTGATGTTCTGCAGCGGTCCGGTGACGGCTTTTATTTTTTTAAGTGCAGGCTGCAGGGCGGCGACCGCGGCAGTGCCGAGCAATGCGAAGGCATCATCCGCAAGAAAGGCCGCGCCCTGCTTCTCGGCATCGGCGTCGCCGAGCAATACCCGCCCAACCCGTTCGAGCAGAGCAGCGTCGCGCGCAAACCAGCCCGCGGTATCAAAACTTTTGGCCAGCGCGCAGGCGCCTTCCAGCGACACCCGTCCGTGCGTCGGCCGTATTCCGTAAATGCCGCAGAAACTTGCCGGCGCACGCACCGAACCGCCGGTGTCGCTGCCGACGGCAAAATCCACCAGCTTGCCGGCGACCGCAGCAGCCGATCCGCTGGACGAGCCGCCGGGTATGCGACCCGGCGCGTTGAGGTTGACCGGCGTACCGTAATGCGCGTTCTCGCCGTTGAGGCTGTAGGTCAGCTCATCGGTCTGGGTTTTGCCGACCATGTCGGCGCCTGCGGCCAGCAGTGCGGCAACCACCGGTGCGGTCTTTGCGGCGGCCTCATGGGTCGCCAGCCAGTCGGGGCTGCCGAAACCGGTCTTGTGGCCGGCAATGTCGTAGATGTCCTTGACGCCGAAAGTCAGCCCGGCCAGCGGGCCCTTGCCCGAACCTTTTACCGCAACATGCGTATGGCGACAGAAAGCGCCGAGTGCGTCATCAGGAATCATCGCCATCAGTTTGCAGCCAGTTGTTGCAGCAGTTTGTCGTGGATGCCGCCGAAGCCGCCATTGCTCATCACCAGTATCTGGTCGCCGGATTGCGCGGCAGCAGCAATCGCCTTAATCATGGCGTCGAGATCGGCATGCACTTCCGCCTTGTCACCCAAAGGCGCAAGTGCGTCCGCCGCATTCCAGCTCAATCCGCCGCTGTAACAGTACACCCGATCGGCATCCTGAAGACTTTCAGGCAAGGCCTGTTTCATCACACCGAGTTTCATCGTGTTCGAGCGCGGTTCGATCACCGCGAGGATGCGCGCCTTCTCCGCCTTGCGCCGCAATCCCGACACGGTGGTCGCGATCGCCGTGGGGTGATGGGCAAAATCGTCATACACCGTGACACCGCGCCGGGTGCCGCGAATTTCCATGCGGCGTTTGACATTCTTGAATCCGGACAGCGCATCGACGCCGCCGATCACCGGGACACCCGCATGGCGTGCCGCGGCAATGGCCGCCAGCGCATTCATGCGATTGTGTTCACCCAGCAAGTCCCACATCACGCGACCGCGTGAGGCCCCTTGATGCAGCACTTCGAAAACGCCGCTGTCGTCAGCCGGTCCGGCCTGCCAAGCCCCCTCCCCGCCAAAACGTTCGACCGGTGTCCAGGCCCCTCGCGCCAGCACGCGATCCAGCGCCGCTTCGCGGCCGTTGGCAACAATCATGCCGTTGCCGGGTACCGTGCGAACCAGGTGGTGGAACTGGGTTTCGATCGCAGCGAGATCAGGAAAAATGTCGGCATGATCGTATTCAAGGTTGTTAAGCACCACAGTGCGCGGCGCGTAGTGCACAAACTTCGAACGTTTGTCGAAAAACGCGGTGTCGTATTCATCAGCCTCGATTACAAAAAACGGGGTGTCGGTCAGCCGCGCCGATACGCCGAAATTCTGCGGCACCCCGCCGATCAGGAATCCGGGATGCAGTCCGGCGTGTTCAAGAATCCACGCCAGCATCGCGCTGGTGGTGGTTTTTCCGTGCGTACCGGCCACCGCCAGCACCCAACGTCCCTGCAACACATGCTCGCGCAACCACTGCGGCCCCGAGGCATAAGGCAGGCCGCGGTCGAGGATCGCCTCCATCAAAGGATTGCCGCGCGTCACCACGTTGCCGATAACGAAAAGGTCGGGCTTGAGGTCAAGCTGCCTGGGGTCATAACCCTCGATCAACGCAATGCCCTGGGCCTCGAGCTGCGTACTCATCGGCGGATAGACATTGGCGTCGCAACCGGTGACCTTGTGCCCCGCCTCGCGCGCGAGCACGGCGAGCCCGCCCATGAAAGTGCCGCAAATGCCGAGGATATGGATGTGCATGATTAACGTAAGCTGTGACTGACGCGCCGAATGATACGCGAATCGCGCACAGAGCCCGCGTTCAGCTCTTGAAGATGAAATACACCGCACCGACCAGACACAGGCCGGCGTAGACGAAGTTCATTTTCACCGGCTGCCCCATCACAAACACCGCAAACGGCACGAATACTGCCAGCGTGATCACCTCCTGCAGGATTTTCAGCTGCGCCAGGGTCAGCACAGTGTAACCGATGCGGTTTGCCGGCACCTGAAGCAGGTATTCAAACAGCGCAATACCCCACGACAGCAGCGCGGCAATCCACCATGGCGCGGTGTTGAGGTGTTTGAGGTGCCCATACCAGGCGATGGTCATGAACACATTGGAGGCGCTGAGCAGCAGCGCCGTGGTAACCACAGGCGGCAAAGAGGAAGAGAATGAGAACATTTACAAGGCCATGTTTTGATTGATATTTTGCTTGCTGTCAGTTTAGCTAAAAATGGCCCGCCGTTATAATCGCGCGATGTCCTCCGTTCCAGCCTTGTTAGTCACCGGCATTGACAGCGACGCGAAATCCGTTTTTCTGCGCGCGTTGTTTGCAGCACGTCCACCGCAAGCGCGCTGGGCATTGCTCGACAACGACGGGGGCCATCTCGCGCAAGCACTTGCCGGAACACAAGTCGCCGTCGCCGTAGCCGGCGGCTGCGCCTGCTGCAGCGGTCAGGTGGCGTTACAGACCGGGGTCGTGCGGCTGCTGCGAGCTTCGCACCCGCAGAGACTGGTCATCGTCGCCGCCGCGGCGGCGGAACCCGTGACGCTGGCGCGCGCACTGCATCAACAACAGCTTTCGCAGGTGCTGCGCATTGATGTCCATGTCTGCATCGTCGCACCGGACAGACTCGCCGCGGCAGAGCCGGCGGCGCGGCTGTTATGGCAGCGACAGATGGCCGCGGCTGATCAAGTGCTCGCGCCGGACTCCCTCATCACCCCGACGCTGCTCGGCGCAACACCGGCATCCAGCGCCAGCTCACCGCGTATCGTTTCGTAGCGCCTTTGCAGGTCATCGGTATCGTAACCGCCAAGGTTGAGTACGGCGTAGCGATGGCTGCCCAGCCATTTCATTTCACGCGCGAGTCCTGCGCCACGTTTCAGGTAAAGCATCAGGCGCGCATCGGGGTGCCGGCGGTGCATTGCCGTAATCTGTTCCGCACTGGGCACCCGCTCGGGTGCGCGACCGTCGAAACGACGGAACACGAAGCTTGCCGCGGCACGGAATTCTCCCGCGCCACTCGCCGCCGCCGGCGTTGTGCCGACCGCGAGGTCGAGCAGCATGCCGTAGGGATCACAACCATCGACACGGCGATACAGGTTGACGATCTGCGTCGCCATGCGCGGGTTGACCTCGATCACACGGATCGCATCACTGGCGGCGTCATAAATCAGTTCGACGTTGAAGAAACCGTGGCTGTAATCCATGCCCGCGATCAGCTTTTCGGTCAGCAAGACCATGCGCTTCTGCACGCTGACAGGCAGGCGTGACGGATATTCGAAGCGCGTGAAGGCCTGGGTTCCCGGATACATCACCTCATCGACAACACCAAGCACGGTTACCCGGCCGTTGTGGACAAAACCGTCGATGTTGACCTGCACGCCGTCGAGCAGTTCCTCGGCGATCATGGCCCGGGCACCAATGTCGAAGGGTGTAAATAGCGGCATCAGGTCATCGAAGGGTCGCACCAGCCGACCGAGTATCAGCCTTTCCAGCGGTGAAAAATCGAGCAGCGCCTGCAATTGCTCCAGACTGTCGACTCGGCGAGCCAGCACCGAATAGGTTGCCTTCACCGGTTTGACGAAGCACGGAAATCCAAGCTTAGGCGCCCTAATGGCATCACGGGTATAAGGCAGGACCTCGTAATGCGGCACTGCATCCGGCACGACACGGCTCTGCAGACAGCGCGCGTAATACTTGTGCTGCGCGGCGATGATCACCGCCGGATCGGCGCCGGGCAACCCGAGGCGCTGCGCGACAACCGCCGCAATCAATGCGCCAAAATGCTCGTTGTTGCTGATTACACCGTCGATACGGCCACGATAGCGTTGCACCAGCCGGTCAATGACGCGGCGCACATCGAACGTGAGCAAGCGCGCATTGTCCGGAAACCGGAACAGGTCGAAGCCTTCGTACTCGAATTGGCATTGCTGACTGTAGCGCGGATGGCCGAGCTCAATGCGATCCCAGTCCTTGGCAAAGAGCACCAGTATTCGTTTTGCAGCCATGTCCGCTCCTCGGGCCGGTAATAACCATGGTCGCCACAGCCACAGTTTCCCTTACAGGAATTCCATTAAAACAAATGCAAGCGCCGGCTTATTCCAGGCCGGACAGCCTTCCCCATGCGATATAGCCGGTGCCGAACAGCGTGGCCTCAACCTGCAAACCGGGAATGTCGCGCACCAGCAAATCCCAAGGGGCATCGAGGCCTTCAAACCGGGTGTAACAGTTCCGGGACTTGTATCGCCGGTAAAGGCGCAAAGGATCAAGCCAGCGCGGTGGATGCTTGATGCCGGCGGCGGCAACGCGCGCTCCCGGTCGCGACTGGCGGAATATTGCGGACAGCGCTGCCGGATTACGCACAATGTCATGGGTATAGTTAAACAACAGCGCGTCCGCCGGCACAGGCCAACTGGCGCGCTCGATCGCATCCTCGATCAGCAGAACGTTTTTCCACCCTGCCTTCGCGACGCGCGCCCGCGCCAACGCCATCATCTGCCTGCTGGATTCCACACCGATCACCTGACCGTTGCGTCCCACCGCATCAAGCAGCAGCGCAAAACTGAGCCCGGTACCGCAACCGGCGTCTAACACCACATCCCCTGGCTGCAGCCCAAGCCGGGCTATCGTGCGGCGGCGGAGTGCCATGGTGCGTATCGCGCTGGCATCATATTCGCGGGCATGTCTGCCGTAATACTTCGCGCTGGGGTCGCCATCCATGGGCGGGATCATAACCGGCGCCTCGCCCCCTCGCCATTTAAAATATTTAATTAAAACAATTACTTACAAAATAACATCCGGCTGACCTGCGGAACGCGTCCCCGGCAGCGGCGCATTGTCCATCGCGCGATAAGTAAACACTGCGGAAAATTTGGTGTGCATGCTGCGGTTGCTGCCCGCCGCATGGAATAGCCGGCAGTGAAAAAACAGCACGTCGCCGGGCTGTAGTTCGACCGGGATCTGCGTGCGCAACAAATCCGCGTTTTCGGCAACATCGGTGCGCAGAAACTGCGCTTCATCCAGCCGCTGCGGCTCGAACTCCATGCGATGTGACCCTGGAATGACCAGCAGGCAGCCGTTGTCCATACGCTCTTCACCCAACGCAAACCAGACGGACACCAGTTCGGGACGTTGATAAGCCCAATATCGGATATCACGATGCCAGCTGGTCAGGCTGCTGTAACGCGGGTGCTTGGTCATTACGCAGTTGTGATGCGCTTGCGCAAGCGCAACACGCGGACCGAGCAACTGGCGCAGGCGAACGACCACAGACTCTGCGGTCGCCGACTCACGATATACGGCATCGCGCCCATAAGCCTGCAACAGCCGGCGCACCGTACGTCCGCCCGGCGCCTCGAGCGAGGGTGGTGCTCCCGGATACCGGGTCTCGGCCTCGTATTCCAGTGGCGATGCCGCCGCAGCGAGATCGCGTTCTGCAATTTCCCGCATGCGCGAACACCCGTCCGCGGACACCAGTCCACGCACAATCTGGTACCCGTCCCGCCCGAATTGCGCGATCTCAGCTTCGGAAAACCCGTTACTCATTGGATAAACGCACCCTGAACACCCATAAATGGAAAACTGCCGCACCCAGCAACAATGTAAACAGTGAATATACGGGATCCAGCGTGTTGGCAGTAAACAGTGACGGTGTTTCAAACACCGAATCGGCATAGTTGACGCCCAGTGCCAGCAGCAGATTGTTCGATGTGTGTGCCCCGATGGCCAGTTCCAGGCGGCCATCGCGCAGCGCAATCGTTGCAAAGAACAGGGCCATCGCAAAATAGTTTGCAGCCATGATCCAGGCGCCGTAGGCCTCGACCTCGGGGTTGAGCAGGTGGGGGAGTGTGAACACGATACTGCTCACCAGGGCCAGGAACACGGGGTGCCGGGACATTCGGGCCAAACCCTGAATCAGGTATCCACGAAACATCAACTCTTCGGCCAGGCATTGCAGGGGCGTCAACAGCAGCGCCGCCGCAACAAACGGCAGCCAGCGCGACCAGTCCGCAGTCCATGTATAACGGCCGGGGTAGATCAGGCTTTCGACGGCTGCACCAAGCAGCAGCAGCACGCCCCATACCGTTCCGCCCAATACCACCCGCCGCCAGTCAATCGCAGGTGCCGGCGTGATCAGTGTGCGCCAGGGCCGTCGATGCAGGACTACGACGGTGATGACTACGGCAACCAGCAACATCAGTATGCTTGCATTCAGCGCGACAAAGTCGCTTACGGCCCCCAGCGGGATTGCGAGAACCCACGCATAAACGTAACCACCGCCGATAATCCAGAATGCGGCAATGAATATCACGCCCAGCACGTAACGCCACCAGCCGTTGCTGCCGATGTCCGCTGCCGCGAGATAACGCGCGGCGGGCGTGGTCAAGAGGGGTTGTAGCCCAGGTTGGGCGCCAGCCAGCGCTCGGCGTCGGCGACGCTCATGCCCTTGCGCCGCGCGTAGTCCGCAACCTGATCGCGGTCGATTTTGCCGACGGCAAAATATTGCGCATCAGGATGCGACAGGTAGAAACCGCTGACTGACGACGCCGGCCACATCGCAAACGACTCGGTCAGCCTCATGTCGATGCGGGTCGCCTGCAGCGTTTCGAACAAGGCGCTTTTTTCGGTGTGATCCGGGCAGGCCGGATAACCCGGGGCCGGGCGGATGCCGCGGTATTTTTCGGCGACCAGCGCAGCGGTATCGAGCGATTCGTCGGGCGCATATCCCCAGAACTCGCGGCGGATGCGCACATGCAGCAGTTCGGCAAAGGCTTCGGCGAAACGGTCTGCCAGCGCCTTGAGCATGATCGACGAATAGTCATCGTTCTGCTTTTCAAAACGCTCGAGCTGTTTCTCCATGCCGAGACCGGCGGTGACCGCAAACGCGCCGATGTAATCCGGCACACCGGTTTCTGCCGGCGCGATGTAATCGGCGAGACACTGGTTTGCGCGTCCCGTCGGCTTCTGGTTCTGCTGACGCAGGTTGTGCCAGACCATCAGCGGCTTCTTGCGTGATTCATCGGCATAGATCGCAATATCTTCGTGATCGATTCGTGCTGCCGGGAACAATCCGAACACGCCATTGGCGGTCAGCCAGCGGCCTTCGATGATCTTTTTCAGCATCGCCTGCGCATCGGCAAACACCTTGCGCGCCTCGACGCCGACGACTTCATCATCGAGAATCGCGGGATAAGACCCGGCCAGATCCCAGGTCTGGAAAAACGGACCCCAGTCGATGTATTTCGCGAGCTCGGCCAGATCGTAATTTTTCAGCGGCTTCAAACCGGTCATCAGCGGTTTCGGCGGCGTGTACAACTTCCAGTCGATAGCCTGCGCATTGGCACGCGCCGCGGCCAGCGAAATCAGTTCCGGGCCCTTCTTGCCGGCATGCTGTTCGCGTACGCGCTCGTAATCCGCGGCCAGATCGTTGAGATAACCCTGGCGCAGATCATCCGACAGCAGGCTCGAACACACGCTGACGCTGCGCGACGCATCCGGCACCCACACCACCGGGCCCTGGTAATGCGGCGCAATTTTCACCGCGGTATGCACCCGCGACGTGGTCGCACCGCCGATCAGCAGCGGAATGGTCATGCCCGCACGCTGCATTTCACGCGCGTTATGCGCCATTTCTTCCAGCGATGGCGTGATCAGGCCCGACAAACCGATGATGTCGGCCTTTTCGCGGACCGCGACTTCGGCGATCTGGGTCCAGGGCATCATCACGCCCATATTGACCACTTCATAGTTGTTGCACTGGAGGACCACGGCAACGATGTTCTTGCCGATGTCGTGCACGTCGCCCTTGACGGTGGCGAGCACGATCTTGCCCTTGGCCCGAACATCACCCAGCCTGGCCTTCTCGGCTTCGATATAGGGAATAAGATGCGCCACGGCCTGCTTCATCACCCGCGCCGACTTGACCACCTGCGGCAGGAACATCTTGCCGGCGGCGAACAGGTCGCCGACGACATTCATGCCGTCCATCAGCGGGCCCTCGATCACCTGAATAGGGCGGCCACCGTCTTTTTCGATCTGCTGGCGCATCTCTTCAGTGTCTTCGACGATCCAGTTGGTGATGCCTCTCACCAAGGCATGGGTCAGACGCTCACTCACCGGTGCGTCGCGCCAGGCCAGATCCTCGACAACGAAGCGTCCCTTGCCTTTGACGGTCTCGGCAAACGACACCATGCGTTCAGCGGCATCGGGACGACGATCAAAAATGATGTCTTCAACGTGCTCCAGCAGTTCTTTCGGGATTTCGTCGTACACACCGATCTGACCGGCGTTGACGATAGCCATGGTCAGCCCGGCCTTGACCGCGTGATACAGGAAAGCGGTGTGGATGGCTTCTCGCACCGGATCATTGCCGCGGAACGAGAACGACACGTTTGACAGGCCGCCGCTGACCCGCGCATAACGCAGGTTCTCGCGGATCCAGCGTGTGGCCTCGATGAAATCGATGGCGTAGCGGTTGTGCTCCTCGATGCCGGTGGCAATTGCAAAAATGTTCGGATCGATGATGATGTCTTCGGCGGGAAAGCCGATTTCATCGACAAGGATGTCGTAAGCCTGTTTCGCGATCTCGATCCGGCGCTGGTAGGTATCCGCCTGGCCTTTTTCGTCGAAGGCCATCACCACCACGGCGGCGCCGTAACGCTTGGCCAGCCGCGCCTGGTGTTTGAAGGGTATTAAGCCCTCCTTCATGCTGATCGAATTGACAATGGACTTGCCCTGCACGCACTTCAGGCCGGCCTCGATGACTTCCCATTTCGACGAGTCGATCATCACCGGCACACGTGAAATGTCCGGTTCGGAGGCGATCAGGCTCAAGAAGGTGGTCATCGCCGCCTTCGAATCCAGCATCGCCTCGTCCATGTTGACGTCGATCACCTGCGCGCCGCTTTCGACCTGCTGGCGCGCCACCGCAACCGCCTCGGCGTAGTTGCCGGCGAGAATCAGCTTGGCAAAGGCGCGTGAGCCGGTGACATTGGTGCGTTCACCGACGTTGACGAACAGCGAATCGTCACCGATGTTCAGCGGTTCGAGCCCGGACAAACGGGTCTTGTGTTCGATTTGCCGCACTTTGCGCGGCGCTACGCTTTTCACCGCCTCGGCGATGGCACGGATATGCGCGGGGGTGGTGCCGCAGCAACCGCCGGCGATATTGATAAAGCCGCTCTTGGCAAAGTCGAGCACGTACTCGGCGGTGTTTTCCGGCAACTCATCGTAGCCGGTCGGCGCCAGCGGATTGGGCAGACCGGCATTCGGATAGGCGCAAACGAAGGTATCGGCGACGTTCGACAGTTCTTCGATGAACGGACGCATCAATTGCGCACCCAGCGCGCAGTTGAGGCCGATGGTCAGCGGTTTCGAATGGCGCACCGAATTCCAGAAGGCTTCCGGCGTCTGGCCCGACAGCGTACGGCCTGAAGCATCGGTAATGGTGCCGGAAATCATGATCGGCAGCTTCACGCCATGGTTTTCGAAATACTGGTCAATCGCGAACAATGCGGCTTTTGCATTGAGCGTGTCGAAAATGGTCTCGACCATCAGGATGTCGGCTCCGCCGTCGATCAGCCCGCGCACGGCCTCGGTATAGGTCTCCACCAGCTGGTCGAAGTTGATGTTGCGGAAGCCGGGATCGTTGACGTCCGGTGAAATCGACGCCGTGCGGTTGGTCGGCCCGAGCGTACCGGCGACAAAGCGCGGCTTTGCCGGATCCCTGGCTTCGTATTTGTCCGCCGCCGCACGCGCGAGTTTCGCCGCTCCGACGTTCAGCTCATAGACCAGATCTTCCATGTGGTAATCCGCCATGGCGACCGCAGTCGAGTTGAAAGTATTGGTCTCGATGATATCGGCGCCCGCCTCCAGATACTGCTCATGGATTTCACTGATGATGTGCGGCTGGGTCAGCGTCAGCAGGTCGTTGTTGCCTTTGACGTCATGGGCAAAATCCTTGAAACGTTCGCCGCGATAAGCCGCCTCGTCCAGCTTGTAGTTCTGGATCATCGTGCCCATGGCACCATCGAGAATCAGGATACGGCGTTTGAGCAGTTCGGGCAGTTGCTGGGTGCGGGAAGTCATGGCTGGGAAAAGGCGCCGGAAAGGCACAACAGATGCATGGAAAGTGCGAATTTTATCATGGACTTACGTCATCGCCGGCTGCCGCCTATAATGCGGTCTCCGATATGTGATGGCGTGCCCCCATGAAACACCTGGAACCCAAACAAGCCTACGAATTCCTCAAGCAGACTCCGAATGCGGTATTCATTGATTGTCGCAGTGAAATGGAATATCTGTTCGTTGGCCATCCCGTCGGGGCCATCCATGTGGCATGGAATGACGGCCCCAACTGGGACATCAATCCGCATTTTGTCGCGCATGTCAAAAAGGCGACCAGCGTTGACCGGCCCGTGGTCATCATCTGCCGGAGCGGCAATCGCTCGCTCGATGCCGGTCATGCGCTTGAAGCAGCCGGTTTTTCCCAGGTCTACAACGTGCTTCATGGATTCGAAGGCGAACTCGACGACAACCATCACCGTGGCGCAACCACGGGCTGGCGGTTCAACGGGCTGCCTTGGGAGCAATGCTGACGCGTTACTGAAGCGCCGGAAACACCCACAAGCAGTTACTCCTGTCGCCGGGCCTCAACCCATTCGCGAATACAGGCGCGCACGGGCTCGTAGCTGTGCTGCTTCTCGAAGTAGTGATGGATTTCACCCTTGCGCAGCCCGGCCTGCATTGCCCGGTTCATGGTCTGGCCGCTGACGATAATGCGTAGCGTGGCGGGATACAGCGCAGCAGCCTGCGCGAGCAATTGTGCACCGTTCATGCCCGGCATGGAGAAATACGAAACAACAATGCCGACTGCACGGGTGCGCAGAACAGTCATCGCCTCATCACCGTTGGAGACCTTCAGTATTTCGTAACCGTCAGGACGCAACGCACGTACAGACAGCGTCAGCACTTCAGCATCATCATCAACCAGAAGTATGCTGAACGAACCGGGTGTCGCTGCGGCAGGTTCCGCTGCAAGCAACATCGTGGCTGGCAACACCGGCCCGGAGATCAGTGCCGTCACCCTGCTGCCGAGCGTGAAATAGAAAGTCGCTCCTTTGTCAGATACTGCTTCGGCCCAAACATCTCCGCCATGCCGCCGCATGATCCTGCGCACCGTGGCCAATCCGATGCCCGTACCCGGAAATTCGCGCTCGGTATGTAAGCGCTGGAAAGTGCCAAACAGGCGGTCCGCATGCTCCATGTCGAACCCGGCTCCGTTATCGCGTACGAAGTAAACTGTTGCACCGGATCGCTGCTCGGCGCCGAAATCAATCCGCGCCCGCTCCTTCTTGCCGGTGAATTTCCACGCGTTCTGCAAAAGATTCATCAGCGCTGCGCGCAGCAGGCCGGCATCTCCCCTTGCAAGCAGATGAGGCGCCTTCCGGAACACCACTGAGCGTTCCGGGTACTCCCGACGCAGGTCATCAACAATTCCGCCGGCCATCTCGCTCAGGTCGACATCAACCACATGCAGCGCGGTCCGGGTAACCCTCGACAACCGGAGCAGGTCTTCAATCAGCGCGGCCATGCGTTGCGAAGCGCCGCGTATTCTCGCAAGATAGTCGCGTCCGGTCTCGTCCAGTCCTTCACCGCAGTCTTCAAGCAGCGCGGCCGCCATGCCACCGATATGGCGGAGCGGGGCACGCAGGTCATGCGATACCGAGGAAGCGAAAGCCTCCAGCTCTTCATTGGCGCTGGTGAGCTGTGCGGTGCGTTCCTCAACACGCGCCTCCAGTTCCATGTTGAGCTTTTCAACTTCCAGTGAACGGCGCTTGAAATCGGTTACATCACGGCTGATGGCCACAAGACCGGTGACATTGCCCGCACTGTCGCGCAGCGGCATTTTTGCCGTAACATACCAATGCGGATTTTCGGCAGGGCCGACCATCACCTCCCGTAGCGGACTGGGCTGCCCTGACTCAAGCACCGCACGATCCTCAGCCTCGACCTTCGCAGCCAGATCCGGCGGCAGCAGGTCGCTGTTGTGCAAACCCGAGACATCCTGACGATCGGGCGCGCGTGTCCGCATCCAGGCTGCATTTGCAAGCATGAAGCGCAGATCCCGATCCTTGGCGCGGATACGATCAGGCAGATTATCAATCACCGTGCGCAGCAGATTGCGCTCCGCCGCGAGCGCTTCGCGCGCCAGGCGGCGCTCGGTAACATCACGCGCAATGCCCAGCAGCGCGCTGATGCTGCCCGAGACATCGTGCAACGGTGCCGCATGGATTTCCAGCCAGCAGCGCTTGCGGTGTACGCCGAAAGCCTCGAACTTAAGCACGCCGGGATTCCCCTCGAGCACGCTGTGTTGCAGGCGCACGAAGGCACGGCGGAACTGCGGAGCCACCTGATTGACGAAAGGCCGGCGGCGCATTTCCTCAAGGCTCGAGGCTTCCAGCATTCTCAGTCCCGCGGGATTCATGTCCAGCAATTCGCCATCCGGCGCGACAATTGCCACGCACTCCGGTTCCGCGGCAATGATGGCGCAAAGCCTGCCTTCGCTTTCACGCAAACGCTCCTCGGCCTGCTTGCGTGCTTCAATATCCTGGTAAGTCGCGATGATTCGATCCGGCTTTCCCTGCGGGTCCGGAACAGCAGTCACCGTGAGGTCAACCCACAGCCAGCTTCCGTCCTTGCAGCGAATCCGCTTCTCAAGCGAATAACTGCCGACATTGCCGTCAGCAAGGGCTGCATTATGCAAATCGGCATTGTCGTTGTCCTCGGGCGGCGTAATGTCTGCAGTACTCATGCGGGCAAGTTCATCGCGGGAATAACCCGTCATTGAACAAAACCGGTCATTGACAGCCAGCCAGGGTGAATGCCGGTTGTGCGCCTCGCGCAGCGTTATTCCAAGGCCGGCCTGCTCGAACATTGCACGGAAACGGTTTTCGCTCTCGCGCAACTCGGCTTCCCGCTGTTTCAATTCGGTAATGTCGACGAAAGAAACGACGATCTGGCCATCAGCCGTATGGCCTTCGCGGATCAGGTGATAACCGCCATCCGGGCGTCGACGTTCAATCACGCCGCCGCCGGGATTGCGATGCGAAGCCACACGTTGGGCCACAAAAGCCTCAATGTCGGTAATTTCGCCCATCTCGGCGAGCGCGCGGGCGCGATCCCGGGCCAGCGACTCGAACGACAGGCCGGGTCGGAGATCCAAAGTCGCCGAAAACTGCATTCGCCGATACGGCTCATTAAAAAAAATCAGGCGGTCATCACGGTCATAAAGCGCAAGCCTCTCACCGATATGTTCGGCGATGGTGCGCAGACGCTCCTCGCTTTCGCGCACTGCGCGTTCGCCGCTGACCTGTGCATTAACGTCATTGATGACAATCAGTCGCGATGGCTTGCCATCGAACATGACTGCACAGGTTGCAACATCAGCTTCGAACTGCCCGCCGTCCCGGGTAACCAGTTCGCGCCGGGCATAAGCTGTCGCCCCCGATAACGGTTTTGACGGATTGCGCTCCAGATCTATACGGGTCGCCTCGCTGTGCAGCTGCGACGCCTTCATGCCGATCAGCGTCTCGCGGTCGTATCCGAATTTGTCAACCATGGCCTGATTGACGGCGAGGATTTTCAGCGAAACGTCCTCACGAATCATGACTGGCAGGGGATTGGCATCAAACAGCAGCCGATAGCGCTCCTCGCTTTGCTGCAACACACCGGCGATGCGCAAACGTTCCGCGTCATTTGCCCGCTGCCGCGAGAGGTATTGCAACAGACCGACGGTCAGCAGAACCGCCAGGATTGCAATGACAGCGACGCCGAAGGCATAACCCGCACGGACAGTTCTTAGACGCTGCTCCAGGTCAGCGGCATCAATGCCGACAGCGACAACCATGGGATACCCGGGCAGCGCGCGGTAAGCCCATATGCGTTCACCACCGCCAGGACTGCCGACAGCCACGCCGCTGGAATTGCCCGCCTTGACGTCTTGCAGAAGAAAACTCCAGTCTGCATCCCTGAACTCCTCCGCGGATCCGCGGCTGCTGTGACTGGCCCGGGCAACGCCGTCCAGACTAATCAGCACCATGGCGCTGGTGCCGCTGAAATCACCTTCCTGCAACAGGCGCTGCCAGTACGAGAAATCAACCGCCACAATGGCGATCCCACCAAAGGATCCGTCCGGGCGGTTGATGAGCCGCGCGACATGAAACGACCATTTCCCGTGATTCGTCCGATCAGGGGTTTACCGATTAAGGGTGCGCCGGTGTCCCCGGCCACATGAACAAGAAAATGCTCGTAATCAGCAACTTTCGTTCCTGGCGGAAACGGCAGCGTGCTCAGAACAATTCGCCCTTCGCTGTCGGCAAAAGAAGCCACTGCCGCGTATCCGGCGACACTGCGACTGGGGCCATGACCGCGCGAATGTCGGTCGCAGCGCCGCGAACCTCGTAGTTTTCCTTTATGCGCCGCACCGCATCGTCAACGCTCGCCAGCGTGTCTCGCGCGTGCACTTCCAGCACCAGTGCGGTATCGCGTGCAAGCCGGGACTGGAATGCGCGCTCGGCATCACTGTGTTGCAGGTAAGAGAGCCAGGCCCCGATTGCAACCACGACGATCAGCACAAAACAACCCAGCACGCCGAGGGAATCTATCGCGTGGCGCGAGGACGAGACTGCTTGATCGTTTTTTTCCATCACACATCCTCCGCTGGCACGCACCCTGCGCGCCAGTCTCATCCCGGACCGCATGGCTGATAGCGCCGCCGCCCCTCACTACCGCCGGTGTCTCACCGGTCGGCAATTCCCAGATATGCGCGCCATGCCAGCCAACCCGCCAGCATCAAAGTACCCATCGTCACCGCAAGCGAAAGCGCGCTGCCGGATACCAGCGGCGAAACAAGCCCTGCTGTCAGCCCCGCAAACAGGCTGTGTGCAAAACCCTGCAATGAGGATGTCATCCCGCGCAATTGCGGGAACAGATCCAGCGTCAGCAATGTGGCACTGGGCATCACCAGCGCCATGCCGATGGTGTAACCCATTACCGGCAGCACTGTCCACGGCAACTCCGGCGGCCGCATCAGGCAATAGGCGATGTTAAACGCAGCAGCGGCACACATGATCATGTAGCCAATACTAATGGTACGACGCGGCGTAACCAGCCGTGCAAGGCGCCCTGAGAGGAAAGCGCCGATCATTACGCCGCCAATGCCGGGCACGAACAACCAGGCAAAGTCCCGCTCCGTCATGCCCAGCAGATCGTAGATGACTGCCGGCGCTGATACGATATACAGGAAGAACCCGGAAAAATTGAAGGCGATGGTCAGGCAGAGCAGCACCAGCCTGGCATTGCTGCCAAGGCGCAGGTAATTCTGCAGCAACGGACGGGCGCGGAACGGTTGCCGCTCCGCGACAGCATGGGTCTCCGGCAGCCAGCGCAAGGTGGCTGCGAGCAACACCAGGCCATAGATCGTCAAAAACCAGAAAATTGCACGCCAGCCGACGGCCCCCTGAAGCCAGCCGCCGATCACCGGTGCAATCGCCGGCGCAATCGCAAAAATCATGGTCACCAGGGACATCAGGCGCTGCGCTTCGTGACCTTCAAGGCTGTCACGGATGATCGCGCGACCGACGATGATCCCGGCGCCGGCCGACAACCCCTGGATTGCGCGCCACCCCAGCAACTGCGACAGGCTGTCTGCCGTTGCGCAACCCATGGATGCGAAAACGTACAAGGTGAGGCTGGCGAGTATTACCGGTCGCCTGCCGAAAGAATCGGACAACGTTCCGTGGAACAGCGTCATGAACGCGACGGTAAACAGATAGAGGCTGAGCGTCTGCTGCATCTGCGCCGGCGTTGCGGCGAAGTCCGCAGCGATGTACGGAAACGACGGCAGATAGGTGTCGATCGTGAACGGCCCGATCATGGCTAGTGCGGCAAGTATCGTCGCCAGTGCCGGCAGCGTGATCGGCAATGGATGCCGTAGTGGTGTGCTCATGCTGCTTCAGTTCAGGAACGCCGCTCCGTCCCCGGGATTGATTGCAGAAGCCGCGCGGATCAGGGACGAGCACCGCTCACGGATCGTCCATGATATCGGTAATCAGCCGGGGCTGCCGGACATTGTTGCCGATTTTGACGCGGCGGTGTCCGTCAGCGCAGGCAAAGGCAAATCCACTTCAATCCAGAACTTTGAACCGACACCCCGCCGCCCCGAAGCATCGATTCGCCCGCCCATCAGATCAATCAGGCGCTTGCAGATCGCCAGGCCAAGGCCGGTACCGCCATATTGCCGGGTGATGGAACCATCCGCCTGCGTAAAGGGCTCAAACAGCCGCGCAACATTATTCTCGTCCAGCCCTATGCTGGTGTCAGTCACAGCAACGCGCAAGATAACCTCCCCCCCGGCAATGCTTCGGGGCACTGTCGCGATGATCAACACCCGGCCGGCATTGGTGAACTTGACCGCGTTATTGACCAGATTCGACAGCACCTGGCGCAAACGGCCCTAATCGCCGATGAGCAGCAGCGGCACTTCAGCACTGATTTCAAGATCAAGAGCAACACCTTTGGCACGAGCGGTCTCCGCGTAAAGAGTGGCAAATGCACCCATCAGATCCCGCGGCGAGAACGGTGCCGGATGCAGATCGAGCCGCCCCGCTTCGATTTTGGAAAAGTCGAGCACATCATTGATGATGGTCAGCAGGTTTTGCCCTGAAGAATGCAGCACCTGTGCATACTCCCGCTGCTCGGGTTTCAAGTCCGTATCCAGCAGGACTTCCGAAAAACCGAGGATGCCATTCATCGGCGTTCGCAATTCATGACTCATCACAGCCAAAAACTCCGATTTGGGCTGACTGGCCGCCTCCGCCTTGCGGCGTAGACCCTCGGTAACCTCAAGGTCACGCTCACGATTTTTCAACAGGCGAACCAGCATGAAAAAAGCCAGCGCCAGCGCTGCAGCCGCCCCACCACCAACAGAACCGATGAGCACGGCCATCCGCCGCCAGTCGGCCAGATAAACAGCTTCCGGGACGGACAAGGTAACGACCAGCGGGTATTTCTCCACCGAACGGATCGCCACCAGACGTTTCAAACCGAAATCGGGGTCTGCCGGATTCGGCCCTGATGTCTGGATTACGCCGCCGGGGTAGGGCCGGAACATGCGGAATATGTCGACATTCTCGAAAGACTTGCCGATCATGTCGTCGGATTGCGACCAGCGCGCTAGCATGTGCAGGTCGTTGCGAAACAACGCCATCGATGCACCCTCACCAACGGCCAGTCGTTCAAAAAAATTGGTGTAGAACTCGCTGGAAATGCCGACCAGAACCATGCCGATGAAACTTCCATCCGGCGCACTCAGACGACGGCTGATGTAAAACGTCCATTTCTTGTTGCCGCGATTCTGTACGGCATTGCTGATGAAAATTCCGACGGTCGGATCGTCCTGGTGAACGCGGAAATAGTCCTGATCCGAGAGATTGATCGGCGGGGGCGGATACGATCGCGAAAAGTTGATGACTTCACCATCGTCAGCGACGATTGTTGCCACATCGATTTACGGCGAACTTGCCATGTTGTCGCGCAAGGTCTGGAACATCTCTGGAGACCGCATCTTTTTGCGCAAGGTTTTCGCATCGGTGATCCCTGCCGTTTTGACGCGATCTGCAATGCCGTCGAGAACGACATAGGCTGATCCGATGGTCTGCGCCGAGTGTGCAAAGAGTGCAATCGAGGCGCTGGAAAGGTGGTGGCTCCACTGGTCAATCATGCGGCCTCGCAGCAACCAGATCGATCCGCTGACCGCAACGGCGACCGTGAGGATCAATAAGGTCCCGAGCAAAGTCGCAATACGGCTTGGCGACAAATTCCGGTATCTGTTGGGCATGGCGATGGTTGGCTCCAGTTCATCGGATTCTACGCTTGCCAAGATTGGCAGACGGAATACACGTCACATCCCCAGTTATTCCGGTAATGGGACTATCTGCTAATTCGGATGACATGAAACCCCGGAACACCACGGGCAAAACCCCGTATTTCCGGCTTTCACGCTGGAAGACGCGGTTTAGAATGGCCATGGATAGATGACGACCCGCTCAACAACCAGCTAACTGGACTTCCGGAGGCCATACGGATCCGACCTCGAACAAACCGCCCGGCATCAACAGCGCCGATGTCGCGATAGCCGCTGACCAGCACATTTCCCTGGTCGGCGCGCAGCAGGCATTGCTCGACAGCCTCCCTGACGTCACCTGGATCAAAAATGTTGACGGCGCGCTCACAGCCGTCAATGCCGCATTTGGCGAACGTTACGGGATGACGCCGCAGGAAGCGGTTGGCAAGACGGATTTTGACATCTACTCACCGGAAAAAGCGCGGCAGCTGCGCAATGAAGACGCACAGGTCATCGCCAGCCGCAGCCCCCTGCGTTACGAATCGACGCAAACCTACTGCGGCAGTGAATACTGGGTGGAAGTCGTCAAGGGCCCGATATTTGATCTGAACGGAAACGTCATCGGCACCGTTGGTACTGCACGTGATATTTCCGCCCGCAAACATGCGGAACGTTTGAGGCTTGATTCCGAACAACGCTTTCGCATGCTCGCCGAGTTGTCGTCCGACTGGTTCTGGGAGCAGGACAGTGATTTGCGGTTTACTGAATTCACTGTTCATCCAACCCTTGACTTCGAACTCTCGCACCTGATCGGAAAAAAACGATGGGACGTACCCAGCGAGGGCATCAGCGACGAACAATGGCAAGCGCATCGCAAGATGCTCGAATCGCGGCAGCCATTCAATGATTTTCAGTTCACCTATGTAACCACCGACGGCAGACGTCGCCGGATCTCGAGCAGCGGCAAACCGGTGTTCGGCGATCAGAACCGGTTTATCGGCTACCGCGGAATCGGTCACGATATCACCCAACGTGTTGCGGCCGACCAGGAACTGCGCCTGACACGGGAGCGGCTTGAATTGGCCATGGCCGGATCAAGCGTCATTCTCTGGGATACCGATCTGATCAATGGCACGGTTTATATTTCGGAAGGCTGGGCACGCTTGATCGGAAACCCGGACGGAGAAACACGCATTAGTGTTAGCGACCTGACCACGCGGGTCCACCCGGACGATCTGGCCGCGGCCAATCTGGTAGCCGCTGAAACCATGCGCGGCTTACGAGACGAGTACGCCTCGGAACACCGCGTCAGTACCGCCGATGGCAGCTACCGCTGGATACTGTCGCGCGGCCGCGTCACAGCTCGCGACGTGAAGGGACGCGCACTGCGCATGATCGGCACCAACCTTGATATTACGCAGCGCAAGGAAATGGAGCAGAAGCTGGCTGCCGCCAAGGAAGCTGCCGATGCGGCAAATCAAGCCAAAAGCGATTTCCTTGCCACAATGAGCCACGAGATCCGCACCCCCATGAACGGCGTACTCGGGATGCTTGAGCTGCTCAGTCTGAGCAATCTGAATACCGAACAGCACGAAACACTTTCTCTGGCACGCGACTCTGCGCTGGCGTTGTTGCGATTGATCGACGACATCCTTGATTTCTCGAAAATTGAGGCCGGTCACCTGGAAATTCGCTCCGAGCCCGTCTCCATGGCCGGTCTGGTCAATCACTCTGCTGTCGTGTACCTGGAAATTGCTTCGCGCAAAGGGCTGAAGCTGGAGTGTCACCTGGATCCCGCCCTGGCCAAAGCCCATCTGGCCGACGGCCTGCGCATCGCACAGATCATCAACAACCTGCTCTCCAACGCGGTAAAGTTCACGGTGAGCGGCAGCATCAACATGCAACTGGACAGGATCGGGGACAGCGACGGCGTTGAAACCATCGCACTGCAAGTGACGGACACCGGCATAGGCGTAACCGCGCAGCAAAAAGCCCGGTTGTTCGAACCGTTTGTGCAAGGCGATTCCGATACGACGCGCCGCTTTGGTGGTTCGGGGCTGGGATTGTCCATTTGTCGTCGCCTGGTCAATTTGATGAACGGCCATATCGAACTCGACAGCACCCCCGGCAGGGGCACGACCGTACGTGTGGAGTTGCCGTTGAAGGTGACAGATCCCGCGCTACTGTCCCGCCATCATGTCGACACCATCGATGACCTGGTCGACAGCACACCCCTGCCCATTCCATCGGGTGAACGCATACTCATCGCTGAAGACCACCCGGTTAACCTGATGCTGATCCAGCACCAATTGTCGCTGCTCGGCTATCCTGCCGACATTGCGCACGACGGCATGGAGGCACTGGAACTGTGGAAGTCCGGTCATCATGCGCTCATACTCGCAGACTGCCACATGCCCTATATGGACGGCTATCAGCTGACCCGCGAAATCCCGCGAATCGAAGCGGAACGCCAAACGACGCGGCCGGTGCCGATCATCGCCTGCACGGCGAATGCACGCACCAGTGATGCGGCGTTGTGTTACGACGCTGGCATGAACGACTATTTGCCCAAACCTGTTTCGCTAAGCGAGCTGCAGACCAAGATCAAAAAATGGATTCGCCGTGCTCCGGAGATAATCATGACCGATACCCCGAAATCATCTGAAACGGCAGCACCGTTGCAGAAATCCACCCCCGGTGACAAAGCACTGCTGGATGAAGACACGCTGAACCAGTTCACCGGCGGCGATACAGGATTGCGCCTGGAAATTCTCCAGCAGTTTCTGGAATCGACCAAAGCCGATATCGCCGACCTGGAAAAAGCGCTCGCCGGCACCGATCTTGACCTTATCCGTCGGGTTGCGCATCGCGCCAAGGGGGCCAGCCGGATGGTCGGGGCCCAGGCTTTTGCGGCCGCACTGGAATCCATCGAACATGCCGCCAACACAGGGGATAGAGCCGCCACTGACCGTGCGATACCGGTGATGCGTGCTGAATGCATGCGCCTGGAAAATTTCCTCGAACAGGCTATACGCAACTAATCAGGATGCAGGCGGCTCAGCCGCAGCAGAAACACCAGCCCGCCGAACATCAGGTCTTTTACACGCGATGACGATGCCCTGACACGGCGATGCGCTGTAGCGCCGCAGCCGCAATGTTTCCGATCGGCAGCACTTCATCAACCGCGCCGATCGCGATGGCTTCACGCGGCATGCCGAACACCACGCAAGTCGCTTCATTCTGGGCAATCGTATGCGCTCCAGTACCGCGCAAATCCAGCATTGCCCTCACTCCGTCACGCCCCATGCCGGTAAGCATGATTGCAACCGCGTTGGCGCCGGCATTTGCAGTTGCTGAACGGAACAGCACTTCGACCGAGGGTTTATGCCGGTTCACCGGTTCCGTATCGGCAAGATTGGCGACAAAATTTGCGCCGCTGCGCGCGATCAGCAGGTGCCTGTCGCCGGGCGCAATACGAGCATAACCGGGCAGCAGGCGTTCGCCGTGCTCGGCTTCCTTGACGCGGATGCGGCATAGTCCGTCAAGCCGCTTCGCAAAACTGTGGGTAAACCCGCCAGGCATGTGCTGGGTGATGGCAATTGCCGGCGCATCGGGCGGCATCTGCATCAACACCTCGCGGATCGCCTCCGTGCCGCCGGTGGACGCACCAATAACGATGATTTTCTCGGTTCCGATGCGGTTGATCACTTTTTTGCCGCTGGCGGGACAGCTTTTGCCGATGGTGCTCGCGGCAATCCACTGACCACATGCGATGCGGCGGCAATACGGATTTTCTCGACCAGCTCCTTGGCTGATTGCTCTATTCCGCTCTTGATGTCGACCTTGGGTTTGGCCACAAAGTCCACCGCGCCCAGCTCAAGTCCGCGCAGGGTGACTTCGGCGCCGTGCGCGGTCAGCGTCGATACCATCAGCACCGGCATCGGTCGCAGTCGCATCAGCTTCTCGAGGAAATCCAGCCCGTCCATGCGCGGCATTTCGATGTCGAGGGTAATGACGTCGGGCTCCAGGGTGCGGATCATTTCACGGGCAATGTACGGGTCACGTGCCGCGCCGACCACTTCCATGTCGCTTTCGCGATTGATGATGGCGGTGAGCAGCGAACGGATCAACGCCGATTCATCGACAATAAGAACCCTGACCGGGCGTGTGCGTCGCCCGGCCCGGGTTGCAATGCCGGCGCTCATCAGAACAACTCGATATCGCCGACGACCTTCTTCGCCGCGATGCGTTTCTGATAGGCGCTTTCGGTTTCCAGCAGCTTGCCGGAGTCCGTGCGTGCCAGACGTTTGACCATGACCTTGCCCGTTTTCGGAAAGTAATACACCTTGCGCGGATGCACGTCACCCAGATCCTTCGCGGAAACGGGTATGTGTTCGCGCTCCATGAAATCCAGCACGAACGCCGCGTTGCGCTCGCCAACCTAGGTATGGGAAAAATTGGCAATGACGCTACCGCCACCGAATACCTTGGCTTCCAGATTGCTGCGCCGGCAGCCGAGTTTGATCAGGCTGTTGATCAGCATTTCCATCGCGTGTGTACCGTAGCGCGCCGAGCCGGCAAGAGGATCGGACGCGTCGTTGTCCGGCAACATGAAATGGTTGAGCCCGCCGATGCCGGTTCGCGGATCGCGGATGCATGCAGCCACACATGAACCGAGCGTGGTGGTAATGCCTTCCTCTTCGTCGGTGACGTAAAACTCGCCCGGCAACACCTTCGCCACATAAGTGTCAAAAGTTCGATCCTGGAATCCGCCGAGCGCAAAACCGGGATCCATGCGGATTGCCGACAGGACGCGTTCGTTGGGCGACATCATCGACCTCCCGTACGCACGGCATGGCGCGCAGTCGTGCGGGCGGCATCAGACAAGGTATAAACTGTCTTTTGCCAGAGTTGAAACAAATCGGTTACCCGTTGCAGGTTTTCGGAATGTCCGGCGAACAGCAGTCCGGTGGGCGCCATCAGCGGTACAAATCGGTTGAGCAGCCTGGTCTGGGTCTCACCGTCAAAATAAATCAGCACATTGCGGCAGAAAATCGCATCAAACGGCCCGCGCATATTCCAGCCCGTTTCCAGCAGGTTCTGCTGACGGAACACCACCAGCTTGCGCAATTCCTCGCGGACACGCACGAAGCCGGCATTGCTACCGCTGCCGCGCATGAAAAAGCGTTTGACACGATCCCTGGACAGATGCTCGACGCGTTCTTCGGGATAAATGCCGCTGGCCGCTTTCTCCAGTACATTGGTGTCGAAATCGGTAGCCAGAATTTTTACCGGCGGATCCCAGGTGCGGAAATGTTCGACCATGGTCATCGCCATCGAATACGGCTCTTCGCCGGTCGAGGCCGCGCAACTCCACAACACGGTCTGGCGCCGGCCAAGCGAGCGCACATGCTCTTCCAGAATCGGAAAATGATGGGCTTCTCGGAAAAACGATGTCAGGTTGGTGGTCAGCGCGTTGACGAAGGCCTGCCATTCCGTGCCGCCGCGGTCCTCCCGCTCCAGCAGGTCGATGTAATCGGTAAACCGGTTCATGCCATGATTGCGCAAACGGCGCGCCAGACGGCTGTAAACCATCTCGCATTTGGAAGGCGACAGCGAAATGCCGGCGTGCGCATTAATGAGTTGCCTGACCCGGGTGAAATCCCGGTCGGTGTACTCAAACTCGCGATCGACATCAGGCACAACGATGGCGGATTGCTGCGAAGCCGCGGTCGGGGTGTTGCGAAGGTTCACTGCCATGGTAAGGCCGGTCCTTGTTTATCCAGCCACGGCAGGAAACCCTGCCGCTTCGGATAAATGTGTTTTAAAACAATTAGTTAAAACTCCAGCTAAGCGCCGTCGTCGCCAACCGCCTTTTTCGCAGGAGTTGCAGACGGGAACTTGGTTGCCGGTTTAGCTGCCGCTTTGGCCTGCGGGATCCGCGCAACGTTCTTGGCGCGATCCGCACTGCGACGTTCGGTGTTTCCATCACCGCCACTTCCGAGGCCCCCGCCGCCAGCTGATTGGCTTGACGCGAGTTCTCGACGTTCTGGCGCACGGTCGCGGTCAGTTCTTCCATCGACGATGCGGTTTGGCACCCTCCAGCAAGCTTCGCCGCCCAATCAGGTGTTGATCGGACTGTCGTTATTCCTGACCCTGCATGTCGTGGGGCCGGTCATGGACAAGGTGTACAATGAAGCGTACCTGCCTTTTGCTGAACAAAAGTGCTGAACAAAAGATCACGTTTAACGAGGCGCTGGGGCGGGCTGAACCGCCATTGAAAACGTTCATGCTCAAACAGACACGCGAAAACGACATCACGCTGTTCTCCAAACTCAGCCGGCACGAGCCCGTGAGCGATGCGCAGCAATTGCCCCTGCGCATCATCGTGCCCGCTTTCGTGACCAGCGAACTGAAAACCGCATTTCAGATCGGCTTCATGATCTTCATCCCCTTCCTGATCATTGATCTGATCGTAGCCAGCGTGCTGATGTCGATGGGTATGATGATGGTTTCGCCGGTACTGGTGGCACTGCCTTTCAAACTGATGCTGTTTGTTTTGGCTAACGGCTGGAACCTGCTGCTCGGCTCACTGGTCGCAAGCTTCGGCGTCTGAACGGACCAATCTGGGACATGAACGATCCGCAAACTCATATCGGTGCTGCAGGCAAGTCGCTCCGCACATCCTGGATCAGCGGCCGGAAATTCAACCCGATCTACACGGTCATGGTTGCAGCAACCGTGCTGATCCTGAGCTTGTGGGCAAGCCTGCAGATCTATATGGATTTCGAGAAAAAAAACGCTTACCAGGACGCCGAAAGGCTCGTAAGCAATTTCGCGCGCACTTTTGAGGAACACACGGTTCGGACTATTCGTGTCCTCGACCAAACCACGATGTTTGTCAAACGCGAGTTCGAGACGACGGTCGAACGCCTAGACCTAGAAGCCTACGGCAGGGACGGGGCATTCATCGACCAGTTCTACAACCTGATCGCGGTTGTTGACACTGATGGCTGGGTCAGAAAAGTAAACCGTCCATTGCCGCCTTCGAACGTCTCGGACCGCGAGCATTTCCAGGTACACGTTGCGGAAGACACCAAAAAACTGTTCATTTCCAAGCCGGTGCTCGGCCGTTCCAGCGGCAAGTGGTCGATGCAATTCACCCGACGGATCAACAAGGCTGACGGCAGTTTTGGCGGCATCGTCGTCACCAGCCTCGACCCCTACTATTTCACCGAGTTTTATCGCACCGTTGAAATCGGCCCCGGTTCGGTTGCTGCACTGGTCGGCACCGATGGCATCGTTCGCGCAAGGCGCACCGAGAATTCAAGCGAGATCGGCCAGGACATCAGCAACTCCAGCCTGTTCAAGGAACTGGCCAAGGCAAGCTCAAGCTCCGGAAACTATTTTTCGGAAGACCAGGTGGACGGCATCCACCGCATGTATTCCTACCGCAAACTCAAGGATTATCCGCTGGTGGTGGTCGTCGGCATCGAAGAACGGGCCATTATCGCCGAATACAACGAACACCTGAATATTCTCAACGCGCTGGGTGGCTTCATCGCTCTGCTGATCATGGTCGCCGCGGCATCAGTCATCATTCTGCTGCGCAACCAGCAGCGGGTTCAGGACTCGCTGCTTGCCAGCCAGGAAGAAGCCGTTTCGGCAAACCGGATGAAGTCGGAGTTTCTCGCCCGCATGTCGCACGAATTGCGTACGCCGCTGACCGGCGTTCTCGGATTTTCCGAATACCTCAAAGACAGCGCGAAGGATTCCGAAGACCGCGAAGTCGCGGAAACGATCCATGGTGCCGGCATGCACCTGCTGTCGCTGGTGAATGCAACACTCGACCTCGCCAAAATCGAAGCCGGCAAGATGGAAATCAACCTCCGCCCTGAAAACCTGTCATCTTTGGTGCATCGCGTGGTAACGCTGCATCAATCCGCTGCCGTTAAAAAGCAGATCGACGTCAAGGTCGATTTCGACACGAACCTTCCGATGATGGTCGAATGTGATGCGACCAAACTCGTCCAGGTGCTGAACAACCTGATTCACAACGCGATCAAATTCACTGATCGCGGTTCGGTAACCATAAGCGTGGTGCAAGAAGACAAATACATCGGCTTCGCGGTCGCCGACACCGGCCCCGGCATCGCCCCCGAATCGCAGGCCCTGCTGTTTGATCGCTTCCGGCAACTGGATTCTTTCTCCAACCGCGCACATGAAGGCAGCGGACTGGGGCTTGCCTTGGCCAAGGAACTCGTGGAACTGATGGGCGGGCGCATCTGGATCGACCCCAAGCTCGGTATCGGCAGCACCTTCCACTTCACCCTGCCGGTGAAAAAATCTTGACCAGCCGTCGCGTCCTGACCGTTGATGATCACCCGGTCAATCGCCAGTTGCCCGGCATGCTGCTTCGCGGCACAGACTGGCAATGTGACTTGGCCTCAAGCGGCGAGGAAGCGCTGGCCAAGCTGAATACCACCAATTACGACGTCGTCCTGCTCGACATCAGCATGCCTGATCTGTCGGGTGACGAAGTGTGCCGTCGCATCCGTGCCGATGTGCGATTCAAGACCCTGCGCGTGATCGCCTATACCGCACACGCAATGGAAGAAGCCCGGGCCAGCATCCTGGCGGCGGGTTTCGACGGACTGCTGACCAAGCCGATCAGCAAACTGACTCTGTTTGAAGCGCTGGGCAGTGCAACCCATACCGGAGAAGCAAAATGAATGCGCAGGAAGTCATTACTTATGGGTAACAGGCGCTTTACGTGACCACGCTGGTCGGAGCGCCGCTGCTGATCACTGCCTTGGTGGTCGGCCTGGTGATCAGCGTGTTGCAGGCCGTCACCCAGGTCAACGAAATGACGCTGTGCTTCATCCCGAAGCTGATAGCCGTTTTCGTGGCGCTGGTCGTCGCCGGTCCGTGTATGCTCACCATGCTGGTTGATCACCTGCAGCGTGTGTTGACCAGCGTTGCCTTCGTGATCACCTGATCAGGAATGTTGCCGTGATCACCTTTGCACTGACGGATATTGAAATGTGGCTTGGCGCCATTTCTGGCCGTTCGTGCGCATTTTGGCAATGATTTCGGCAGCGCCGGTGCTTAGTCACCGCGCCATTCCCGGACGCGCAAAAATCGGCTTGGCGCTGCTGATCGCATTCGCGGCGAGTTGCATGACCGGGCAGCAACCGGCAGCGGTATTCACGGCCCACGCACCGTTGTTGCTGATACAGCAGATGCTGATCGGCTTTGCCATGGGATTTGCGATCCGGCTCGTATTCGCCGCCGCCGAGCTGGCCAGCGACATGATCGGCCTGCAAATGGGCCTGTCATTCGCAACCTTTGTTGATCCGACGAGCTCCGGGCAGACGCCCATCATCGGCACTTTTATCGGGTTGTGCGCCACACTGCTGTTTCTGGCGCTCGATGGACATCTGGCCTTGATCGCCGGCGTAACCGCCAGCTTCCAGTCCGCTCCGGTTGACCCCGCATTCCTCTCCGCGCTCGACTGGCACCGGCTGGCTTCGCTGGGTTCGCTGATTTTTGTAACCGGTCTGCAGATCGCACTGCCCGTATTGGCAACCATGCTGGCGATCAACCTGACCATGGGCGTGATGAGCCGCGCGGCCCCCCAGTTGAACCTCTTCAGCATAGGCTTCCCGCTGACCGTCATCAGCGGCTTGCTTGTTCTTGCGCTGTTCCTGCCCCAGTTGCTGACACCGCTTACGGCAGCCCTGCAATCCAACATGCCTGCGTTCTGATCATGACCATACCCACTGATTTTTCCGAAGTACGCTTCCTCGTGGTTGAGGATCACAACTTCCAGCGCATGACACTCGTGCGCGTGCTGCAATCCATGGGCGCACGGTTCATTGCGGAGGCCAGCGACGGACGCGAGGCGCTGGCTTACTTCCTCGACACGGTTGAGCCGGTGGACGTGATCATCTGCGACCTGGAAATGCCGAACATGGATGGCATGGAATTCATCCGTCACCTTGGACAGACCGGTGCGCAGACCTCCATCATCCTCATCAGCGCGCTCGACAAAAGCCTGATTTCCTCAGTAGAAACGATGACCCACGCTTACGGAATCAATTTGCTGGGTGCCATCGAAAAACCTGCACCACCGTCCAAACTGGTGGAATTGCTGAATCGCCGGACCGCACGCGCACCCACCCGGGCCGCAGCACCACTGACTACCGTATCGGAAGAGTTCATTGTAGAGGCGATCGAGCGCGGCCTCTACGAACCTTTTTTCCAGCCGAAGATTGAAATTGCCACCGGCAAGCTGGTCGGCGCAGAAGCACTTGCACGCCTGCGCGACGCTTCCGGATGGTTTGTGCCGCCGGACGTGTTCATCCCGGTACTTGAAAACAAGGGGCTGATCGACGGCCTGACTTGGATCATGCTGCAACGTTCTGCGGAAGCCTGTCTGGCATGGCAAAACAATGGTCTCGGTCAGGATATCAACGTATCGGTCAACCTGTCCCTGAAATTGCTGGCAGACACCATGCTCGCCGACCGCCTCACCAAAACCGTCGCCGACACCGGACTGCAGCCGCGCCACATGGTTCTCGAAATTACCGAATCTGCAACGATGACGGATGTTGCCCGTTGCCTGGAAAACCTGGCTCGTCTGCGGATGAAAGGTTTCGGCCTGTCGATCGACGACTACGGCACGGGATATTCGTCAATGCAGCAATTGTCACGGATCCCGTTCTCTGAACTGAAGATCGACCGCTCCTTCGTCACCGACGTCGCACTGCATCCGCAGCGCCGCGTGATTCTCGCCTCGAGCATCGACATGGCGCGCAAGCTCGGCCTGAAAGTCGTCGCAGAAGGTGTAGAATCGCGCGCGGACTGGGACTGTCTGAAAGAACTGGGCTGCACGATGGCGCAGGGCTATTTCATCGCCAAACCGATGCCGGCCTCGGAATTCATCAACTGGACTGCGAGCTTTTCCTCGCCGCACTGAAGTCGTTGCGCGATTGATGCCGCTACTGCCGGCTCCGATCCAGCCGCCGGTACTGTATGGCCTCAGCCACATGGTTGCCGCCAACAATCTCCGCTCCCGCGAGATCGGCAATGGTACGCCCCACTCGCAATATGCGGTGATAGGCCCGCGCTGAAAGACCCATGCGGGCAATCGCCTGCTTGAGCAGTGCCTCACCCTTTTCATCGGGGGCACAGAATTCATCGATTTCGCGTGATCCCAGCCCGGCATTCGGCTTGTGCTGCCGTGCCAGCGCACGTTCGCGGGCTGCCGTGACGCGCATCCGCACATTGCCGGAAGATTCGCCGCCGGCCTTGTTCGTGAGGTCTTCCTGCTTCAGCGCCGGCACTTCGATCTGCAGGTCAATGCGATCGAGCAATGGGCCGGAAATGCGGCTGCGATAACGCAGAACCTGATCCGGCGTACAGCGGCAGCGTCCATTGTGATGGCCAAGATATCCGCAGGGGCAGGGATTCATTGCCGCAACCAACTGGAATTGCGCCGGAAAATCAGCCTGATTGGCGGCACGTGAAATCGTAATGCGTCCGGATTCGAGCGGTTCGCGCAGCACTTCGAGCACCTTGCGTTCGAACTCCGGTAATTCATCCAGAAACAGTACGCCATGCATGGCAAGGGAAATCTCCCCGGGACGCGGTATTCCGCCACCACCGACCAGGGCCACGGCGGATGCGGTGTGATGCGGTGATCGGTACGGCCGCTGTTTCCACAGCGCCGGATCAAAGCCGCGTGAGGCAATGGACTGCACTGCTGCCGACTCAATGGCCTCCTGTTCGCTCATCGGCGGCAGGATGCCGGGCAAACGTTGCGCCAGCATGGTCTTGCCGGTGCCTGGCGGGCCGACCATCAGTAAACTGTGCGCGCCGGCAGCGGCAATTTCCAGCGCACGACGCGCCTGCGCCTGACCTTTGATATCGATCAGATCGGCGTAAGGCTGCATTGCTGCAACCGATGCCGGTATCGCACAAGCCAGCGCTGCGTGACCGGCCAGATGCGCACAGACATCCAGCAATCCGGGCGCCGCATAAACCGTGGCACCCTGCGCCAGCGCCGCTTCGGGCGCATTGGCCTGCGGCAGCACAAACCCGCGACCGTCACGGGCAACCGCCAAAGCCATCGCCAGTGCACCGCGTACCGGACGCAACTCGCCGGTCAGCGCCAGTTCACCGGCAAATTCGAATTTCTGCAGTCGCTCGCCGGGAATCTGTCCGGAAGCCGCCAGTATGCCCAGCGCAATCGGCAGATCGAAACGTCCCGATTCCTTGGGCAGGTCGGCGGGTGCGAGGTTGACGGTGATACGGCGGGCCGGAAACTCAAACCGCGCATTCAGCAGCGCGGCGCGAACACGGTCCTTGGCCTCTTTGACTTCGGCTTCGGGCAAACCGACGATGGTAAAGCCCGGCAGGCCGTTGCCGAGATGCGCTTCCACGGTGACCAGCGGAGCATCAAGGCCGGCAAGCGCGCGGCTGTAGAGGACGGCAAGGGACACGGCATCATGGGCATGGTCGTAATGCTGAACATAACGTCAGCACCCGGCCGCCGGCTGACGCCGGACTGAAGAAACTAGCGCCGCTCCGGGGCAGTCGCAGCGGATTCCAGCACAGCAACCTGCTTTTCGAGTTCGGCAAGCCGGGCGCGGGTGCGGGACAGCACTTCACGCTGTATGTCGAACTCCTCACGGCTGACCAGATCCAGCCTCGCAAAAGCAGCACCCAGCATCGCCCGCAGATTGCGGTCCAGATCAGCGGCGGGGCTTTGCGCCATCACCGCTTTCAGCTTTTCATTAATGTCATCGATCAACTTCTGATTCATGGAGCCTCCCTGTGGCGGGCAGTGTAGCAATTCCCGCGCGCCCTCCGTTCCGGACCAGCGCCTCGCGCTGGGGCTACTACGCCAGTTTTTGGTGCGGCGCACCTCTTTGGTGCACTTTAATAGTGCAGCAAGGCCACCCCCTGTACAGGCGGGACTTAATAAGTATATGTTTTGTATGACTTTTATAGCTGGCATGGTACCTGCTCAGAGTAGGCTGCAGTTTTATTGCACATGTGCCAACACTGAACACTGAAAAAAGGGAAAACCATGTTTAAGAAAACCATCATTGCCGGCCTCGTTGCCGGTGCTTTCGCCCCCGCTCTCGCTTTTGCTCAGGCCGCTGCTCCGGCACCGACCCCCGAACATACGCTGACCGGCAACGTTGGCGTGTACAGCCAGTACATTTTTCGTGGCCTGACCCAGACCAACGGTGATGCGGCCCTGCAAGGCGGTTTTGACTACAGCCACTCCAGCGGCTTCTACGCCGGCACCTGGATGTCGAACATCAGCTGGCTGTCCGATTCCCCGACGGCCACCGGCTACGCCAGCGGCAGCCTGGAAATGGACTTCTACGGCGGCTATAAAGGCACCATCTCCGGCGACCTCGGCTTCGACGTTGGCCTGCTGCAGTATTACTACCCCGGCACCAAGAACACCGCCGCTGTTCCGTATCCGGTCGGCATCAACAAGGCCGACACGCTGGAACTGTACGGCGCGCTGACCTGGAAATGGTTGAGCGCGAAGTATTCCTACAGCCTCAATGACCAGACCTTCGGCGTCAAGAACAGCAGCGGCACTTCCTACCTCGACTTCTCCGCCAACTTCCCGCTCACCGATGCCGTCAACCTGGTCGCCCATTACGGCATCCAGAAATACGAAGGTTCGGGCGGCGCCTGCGGCGTTGGCGTCAGCAATGACACCTGCGCATCCTACAAGGACTGGAAACTTGGCGCGACCTACGCGCTGCCGCAAAGCTTCACCATCGGCGGCTACTGGACTGGCACCGACATGACCACGGCCCAGAAAGCCTTCTACACCAACGGCGCCAGCACCAAGATGATCGGCAAGGACACGTTCACCGTCTTTGTTGCAAAAACATTCTAAGTTAATGGGCATAGCGGACCGGCGGCAACGCCGGTCCCAACTTACCGGGGATACAACATGAAACTCGTTACGGCAATCATCAAGCCGTTCAAGCTCGACGAAGTGAGGGAAGCACTGTCCGCCATCGGCGTGACCGGCATCACCGTCACTGAGGTGAAAGGCTTCGGACGGCAAAAGGGGCACACCGAACTCTATCGCGGCGCGGAATACGTGGTCGACTTCCTGCCGAAGATCAAGGTCGAAGCAGCCATCAAGACCGAGCTGCTCGAGCAGGTCATCGAAGCCATCGAAAAATCCGCGAACACCGGCAAGATCGGCGACGGCAAGATTTTCGTCTCCGACCTCGAACAGGTGGTCCGCATCCGCACCGGTGAAACCGGCGCTGATGCCCTTTGATTGGAGAATGACATGAAAAAACTGATTGCAGCTCTTGCCCTGTTCGGCGTCCTCGGCTTTGCCGGCGCACCGGTCAGCGCGCAGGACAAACCGGCTGAAGCACCGGCCGCCGCCGCTCCTGCTGCAGCGGCCGCAGCACCCGCTCCGGCAGCGCCCGCAGCAGCGCCTGCTCCGACTCCCCACAAGGGCGATACGGCC